>Ga0207416_1000007_pt1 | contig 455371 bp, 390 predicted proteins | sample PaiPotPPM11metaG_FD_184107 | JGI IMG/M metagenome (GOLD analysis project Ga0207416, IMG submission 184107) | Iron sulfur acid spring bacterial and archeal communities from Banff, Canada, to study Microbial Dark Matter (Phase II) - Paint Pots PPM... ... | reverse complement strand
CTTTTCCTGGCTGCACCAGTTCCGCCGACTGGTCACGCGTTGGGAGTATCACGTCGAGAACTTTCTCGGCTTTGCTCAGCTCGGCTGCCTCTGCTTGCTCCTAAAACATTTATGAGACCGCTTCTAGTGCACCGCTGCACGTCTTCCGGCCGATTCCGCCGTGAGAGCCCACTACGAGCGCGGTGCGGGGCACGAGCTTCTCTTAAGAGTGTGACGACACGGGCCTGTTATGTTGCGCTCGACGGGATCGGCCATGGAATGAAGCCGGATATTCAGGAGATTACTGAGCTGATCCGGCAACGAACCGGCTTGGTGTTGTGCGCCCCGCAGTTGGAGCACCTGGCGGAGCGCATCCAAGAGCGGCTGGGGACCCTGCGCCTGCATGATGGCGGGGCCTATGCCGCTCTGCTGCGAAGCCAGACGGCGGTCAGCCAGCAGGAATGGCGTTCGCTGTTGACCCTCTTGACGGTGGGGGAGAGTTACTTTTTTCGCGATCAGGGACAATTCCGACTTTTGCGACAACGCTTGCTGCCGGCATTATTGGAACGTTGCCGTGCAACCCGGACGTTGCGGATTTGGAGCGCGGGTTGTTCGACGGGGGAAGAACTGCATTCGTTGGCGATCCTTCTGTGGGAGCTTTTGAGCTCTGAGGCGGCGGCATGGGACGTCGAGCTGTTGGGAACCGACCTGAACGCGCAAGCTTTGGAGCGGGCGCGCAGCGGGCGGTATGGGGAGTGGTCCTTCCGCCAGGTCGCGCCGCAAGTGCGGGCACGCTATTTCCAACGTCATCGAACGGACTGGGAATTGCTGCCGGAAATCCGCGCCATGGTGCATTTCCAAGCCGGCAACTTGGTGCAGGATGCGGCTCGACTGCAGGCGCGCGGCGGTCTGGGATTCGATCTGATCCTCTGCCGTAATGTGCTGATCTATTTTGACCCGGCGATGGTCCCCGATATCGCGTCCGGTCTGGGAGAGCGGTTGGCGCCGGGCGGCTACCTGATGACAGGCCACGCTGAGGTGTTGCGCCCACCGCACGGGCTCCTGATTGTGCTGGAAGAAGACGGTGTGGTTTACCAGCGGCCCGGAGGGCAGGGATCGAAGCAGGTGCCTGCGGGCCCGCAGGTCGCAGCGACTCGGCCGCACCGGAGAGGGCGCCGGCCTCCGTCAGGAGTTGAGGTCGCGGTATCACCGCCGCTCCCGGCGAAGGAGGGGAGCAGGGTCAATGCGCTGGAGGCGGCGCGCTCGGCCGCTGACCGTGGCGCCTACGAAGAAGCTCGGCAGTTGTGCGAGCACCTGAGGGCGGCCGAGCCCATGGGTGTGTCCCCGCATCGATTGTTGGCGGAGCTGGCAATGGCCTGTGGGGACATTGAAGAGGCCAAAACGCAATTGAAGCGAGTGCTGTATCTCGCCCCACGCGATGTGGCAGCCTACGACTGCCTCGCCTCGCTTTACGCCGACGAGGGAAAGGTCGAGCGTGCGGCGACCTTGCGTCAAGCGGCGTTGGAGCTGCTCGCGGATTACATTCCCGACGCCGAGGTGGAAGGATTCCCCGGCGGTACCGCCGCCACGTTGCGTGCCCGGTGGGAAGCGGAGGCGGGGCCCCAGACGGCGATTGTGGCTGGCCACACGCGAGGAGGGCGATGACGAGCGCGACATGTCTGGTGGTCGGTGTGCACGGGATGCGCTGCATGCTTCCGGTGGGTGAGGTGCAGGAAATTGTGGCCCTGCCGGCGCTCACCCGAGTGGCGGAAGGCCCGACGGCGTTGGCCGGGGTGCTGAACCTACGGGGTCGTGCGGTACCAGTTCTGGACCTTGCGACGCGACTGGGGTTGGCCACCCTGCCTTACCGCGCGAGCGATTGCGTGGTGATTCTGGGCTTTCCCCAAACGGGTACGGGTCTACTCGGGTTGCGCGTCGAGGTAGTTTACGGGTTCGAGGAGTCGGCCGCAGAAGCAGCGAGCGTGCCCCCGCGCACGTTCGCGACACAAGGATTCGGTACGCGTGCAGGGAAGGAGGGGGTGCCGGTAGTGGAGGCGCTGACGCGTGCGGGCGACGGCTTCCTGATGCGGCTCGACCTACACCGGCTGGCGAGCGACGCGGTATTGCTGCAGGCGGCGGCGAAAGAGAGCATTCCCGGAACGGGGGGAGAATTCGGCTCTGCGGGTCGAGCGGAAGAGCAACGAATCCTGCGCGAGCGGGCGGCGCGGCTGGCCGAAAAACCGGCGACCGCGGACCTGGGCCACAGCCAGTTGCTGGCGGTGGTGCGCTTGGGGCAGGAGAACTTCGGAGTGGTCCTGAGCGCGATTCAGGGCTTTGTCGCGGTCCCTACCGTAACCCCGGTCCCGGGGACGCCGGCGCACATTTTGGGCCTCGCGAACGTCCGGGGCGAGTTGCTGGCAGTGGTGGCGCCGCACGCATGGTTGAATCTGGTGCGGCCTTCGTCGTCGGGCGCCTACCTGCTGCTGGTAGTGGACAGCCCGCAGGGCCGGGTGGGCGTGGCGGTGGAGGAAGTGCATGAGGTGGTCAGCGTGGCGGACGATGCGATGCTTCCTATGCCCAGAACGCGGTCGGCACAACATGCCGCTTACGTGACCGGGGTGACGCCCTACGCAAGTGACCTGTTGACCGTGCTTGACATCGGCAGCTTGCTGCAGCAGCCCGGGATGCAGGTGGACGACGAACGATGAATGGAAGTGACACGAAAGACCGAAGGGAACAATGATCATGCAAACCAGGACCCCCCCCATCAAGCAACACATCCTCATGGGATTTGCGGTGCCGATCGGCATTGCGCTGCTGGTGGCCGCCTTCACTTACATCAGCCTGCGCGCCAGCGGGGCGGCGGCGAACGAAGTCAGCAAGCAGGAGGGGGTGCAGAACCAGACTCACCTGCTGTTGGAGTCGGCGATTGACAATGAGACGGGATTCCGCGGCTTCGTCATCACCGGCAAGGAGAGCTTCCTGGAACCCCTGCGAACGGGTCGCAGTCGGTTTGATCGTGTGATGGGGCGTTTGTCCCAAATAGATCCCGGCCACGAGCAAGCCCTGCAGGAGTTGCAGACGCTGATGCACGACAAGTTGCAGAGGTGGCAGGACAGCATCATGGCGCTGCGGCAGCAGACCACTCCCGCGAGTATTCAGCAAGTGACGGCTGCAGTATCTGCCGGGACGGAGAAGAGTTACATGGACGAGCTGCGCAGCCGCGTGGCGGCCTTGTCGGCCGCCAGCGAGGCGCAATTGCAATCCAGTCGGCAACTCGATCGCGAGGCGAAAGCCAACGTGGTGCGCATCGTCCTCGGCGGGCTGTTCCTGAGCGCGCTGGGTGCGCTGTTCGTGGGTCTCTTCCTGGCATCGCGCATCACCCGCACCGTGCAGGACGCCATCAGCAGCGTGACCTCCACCTCGGCGGAGATCGCCGCCACCGTGGAGCAGCACGAGCGCTCGGCTCTGGTGCAGGCGAGTTCAGTCCACGAAACCAGTGCGACCATGGCGGAGCTGGAGGCCTCGTTCCGCCAGGCGGAGCATCAGGCGGAGACGGCCTCAGCCTCCGCGCGGCAGGCCAACGCGATCGCCGAAAAAGGGAATACCACGGTACAGCAGACACTGCAGGGAATGGAGATGCTGAAGCAGAAGGTGGGAGGAATCGCCGAACAGATCCTGCGCCTCAGCGAACATTCCAGCCAGATCGGAGCCATTACCAGTCTGGTCACCGACCTCGCCAACCAGACCAACTTGCTCGCCTTAAACGCCGCGGTGGAAGCGGCACGCGCCGGAGAACACGGCCGTGGTTTTGCCGTGGTGGCGGCTGAAATCCGGAAGCTGGCAGACGAGAGCAAGCGATCGGCGGAGCGCATCAGTGGGCTCGTGGGCGACATCCAGCGCGCCACCACCGCGACCGTCATGGCGACCGAGGAAGGCACCAAAGTCGCGGAACACGGACGGGTCATTGCACAGCGGACGGCGGAGGCTTTCAACGGGGTGAGCGAAGCGGTGAACGATCTGGTGGAGAGTGCCCAACAGACCATGTTGAATCTGCGGCAGCAGGCGGCGGCAGTGCGCCAGGTGACGGAAGCCATGCAAGCGCTGCGGGTGGGAGCCAGCGAGACGACGTCGGGAATCAGCCAGACCAAATTGGGCATCGGACGGCTCAACCAAGCGGCCCAGAACTTGCAGGCCATTGTTTAACGGCGCGGGGTGCACCCCACGCGAATTCCCGCATCGCAGAACATGATTGACGATCCCGAGCTGCGCGAGCTGTTTCAGGCGGAGTGCAACGAGCACTTGGAACGCCTCGAAGTCGGCTTGTTGCGGATGGAACAGAACGCCAGCGATCGCAGCCTGCGTGAAGAGGTGTTCCGCGAAGCCCACAGCCTGAAGGGTGCCGCGCGCATGGTGGGCGTGCAGCGGGTCGAGCTAGTGGCCCACTGTTTCGAGGAGTGGTTGGGAGCCATCAAGAGCGATGCCGGAACGCCGGCAGCCGAAGCGATCGAGCTCCTCTACCAGCAAATCGATGTCCTGCGACAACTGGTGCATGAAGCCGTGACCGGCGTGGCGGCAGCGGTGGATGTCGAGGCGATTACGTCGCGGCTGAACGCGGCACGGGGCGGCTTGTTCGGCGGAACGGTTCTCGAGGGCGGCGCACCGGGGCGGTTGGTGCCCGGGGAGACGCCGGAAGTCACCACGGATCGTTGGCAGCAGCGGGTGGACGCGATTCGCGTCGCGCCCGAACGCTTGGACACCCTCTTGCGCCTGACCAGCGAGCTGACTGTTGCCCAACAGCGCATTCGGCGACGGGCGACGACCCTGGAACAAGTGCTGCAGGAGGGTAGTGAGTGGGCGCGAGCCCTGGACGCGAGCCGTTTCACCGCATTGCGGGAGAGGTCATCCGCAACGCACGGTTCGCAGCGGTCCAACTTGGCATGGGAGGCGGAGCGGCACAGCTTTGAAGACTATCGGGGAACGCTGGCACGCATGTTGACCCAGACGCGGGAGGATGCGACGGGATTGGAACGCCTGGTCGAAGAGCTGTCCGCCGGGATCCAAAGCATCCGCCTGACGCCTCTCGCGGGGTTGTTTGCGCTTTTTCCGCGCATGGTGCGGGATCTCGCCAAGGTGCAGAACAAACAGGTGCAATTGTTGACCGAAGGGGGCGAGATCACGGCCGACAAGGGGGTGCTCGAAGGATTGAAGGATCCGCTGATGCATATGGTTCGCAACGCTGTGGATCACGGCATTGAGCCGCCAGGAGAACGTGTCCAAAAGGGAAAGCCGGCGCTGGCCACGGTCACGCTGCGCGCCTTTCAGCAAGGACGTACGGTCGTGGTGGAGGTGCGTGACGACGGTCGAGGTCTTGACCTCGAGAAAATCGGGCTCACGGCGGTACGACGCGGCGTATGCACCGAGGTGGAGTTGAAGGCGATGACGCCGCAGCAGGTGCAGTGGCTTATTTTCACGCCGGGGATCTCGACCGCCACGCAAATCACCGACATTTCCGGTCGCGGTGTCGGTTTGGATGTGGTCCACGCGCAGGTGGTGCGGTTGAAGGGTGTTTTGGAACTGGAGTCGCACCCGGGGGCGGGATGCTGCTTACGCTTGCGGATTCCGATCTCACTGGCGGCAACCCGCATTCTGGTGGGTCGGACGGCAGGACTTTGCGTCGGGATTCCACTGGAATACGTTCATTCCACGCGGCTATTGCCGACCACCGGCGTTTCACGCGCGGAGGGGAGAGAGACACTTTTGGTCGAGGAACGTCCGGTTCCGGTGATTGCACTTGCCGACCTACTTGGGTTGGCCCCTCGCGAGAACGGAAAAGCGCCCGGTACGGGGCCAGCCGCCGTTGTGGGAGTGATTCTGATCGGGAATCCGGATCACCTGATCGTGCGCTTGGACGCTCTGAGCGAGGAATTGGAAGTGGTGGTGCAGCCGTTAGGGGGCGTATTGCGGCGAGTGCGGAACATTGCCGGCGCAACCGTCCTCGGCAACGGGGAAGTCTGTTTGATCTTGAACCCGCTGAACCTGACTGAGGCGATGCGCCGGATCACGCCGCGGCGGCAGGACAGCGAGACCACGGCGCCAAGCCCCCGGAAAAGGAAGATTTTGCTTGTCGATGACTCGATGACCACCCGCACCCAGGAGAAGCGCATTCTCGAAGGAGCGGGTTACGAAGTGGTGGTTGCGGTGGACGGACTCGACGCTTGGACGCAGCTTGCCGAGCACGACTTCGATGCCGTGGTCAGCGATGTCGAGATGCCCAACCTGAATGGGCTGGAGTTGACGCGCAAGATCCGCTCGGAGCTTCGGTACCAGGAGATGCCGGTGATTCTGGTGACTTCGTTGGAGTCCGAAGCGGACCGCCGACGCGGCATTGAGGTGGGGGCGAACGCCTACCTGACCAAACCGTCGTTTGATCAAAGGGTTTTGCTGGATACGCTGAGGCGACTGGCATGAGCACCGAGCCTGCGCCGATTCGCATCTTGTTGGTGGACGGCTCGGCGTTGACGTTAGCGGCCACGCAGCGGGTGCTCGAGCGGGTGCCGGGCTTCAAGGTGATCGGCACGGCCGCCAATGGATGGGAGGCGCTGCAGCGGATCCCCCAGTTGGAGCCGACCATCGTGTGCGCCGAGCTGCACATGCCGGTGATGGACGGATTGGAAATGACCCGCGCGATCATGGAACGCTTCCCGCGGCCCATCCTGATCTTCACCACCACGCTGCCCTCCGGCAAGGCCCCGAACGTCTTTCCAGTGCTGGAAGCGGGCGCCGTGGATTTTATTCTCAAGCCAGCCCTGCGCGAGGAGGATTCCGCGGGGTGGGAGGATCTGATCAGGCGGTTACGGCTCTCCGCCGGGGTGCATGTCATGCGCCGCTACCCGCGCCCGCGCGTCAGCGAGGTTAAACCGGCTGCAATGCCTGCCGCGAGTCGGATCGTCGCCATGGGTGCCTCGACGGGTGGTCCGCAGGCGTTACGCAAGATCCTTGCGGAATTGCCGACGGAGTTTCCCCTTCCCATTCTGTGCGTTCAACACCTGGGCGAGGGGTTTTTGGAAGGCTTGATGAGCTGGCTGCAGCGTACGTGCAAGCTGCAGCTGGAACTGGCGGCAGGGCAACTTCCGCAACCCGGACGGGTGTACTTTCCGCCGGAGCGGTTTCACCTGGAGGTTCAATCGAATGGAGCACTGGGCGTTTCTGGGGCAGCTCTTTGGGAGGGGCACCGTCCGTCGATCAATCTGCTTTTTCGTTCCGTGGCGGCAAGCTTTGGCGCCGGGGCGGTCGGTGTGCTGTTAACCGGCATGGGAGAGGACGGCGCGGAGGGGTTGGTGGCCATACGGGCTGCCGGAGGGTTCACGATTGCCCAGGATGAAGCCAGCTGCGTCATCTTTGGCATGCCGCAGCAGGCCATTCTTCGCGGGGCGGCGATGCGTATCGTGTCGCTTGATGCGATGGCGACGGTCCTGTTGCAGTGCAGTCGTAGAAAGACTGCGGAGCCCGGGCGCTGAAGGCGGTTCTGCCGGTCACCATCGGTCACGCCGGCTGCGCCTTTCTGAGGGTGACGCACAGCGAGGCGGAGTCAAATTGGCCGGAGCACCGTTGCGTTGGCACCAGAGCGAGCTGCATCGTTGCGACGGCTCGCCGCCGACTGGGCGATGGCAATGCCTGAACAGGTAGAGAGCAGCGTGACGGTGACCAGCCAAGGCAAGCGCGGCGACGCGACATATATTCAGAGTGGCGCGAGAGCCGATAGTACGGCACCCAAAGAGAACGCAAAGGGGAACACAAGCGAACGCAGATCGAGGCACTTGCCGAACCGCCTTACATAGGGGGCCAGTTCGCAGGGGGCTCGTGCCGGGAGGGTAGCCGGCGTCCCCAGCGCCCGTTGTGGAGGGCGCTGACGTGGGTAGCCCCCACATGGACGACGCGCCCATGTACTCCCCGTTGCGTGCTGAGTGTTCCTGACCTGCGGCAACGTTGCATTAGGGCGAGACGATGACGACGAAGTAAACCGGCGTCAAAATGCCACTCGACACCTTGACATAGTGAGTGCCGACGCTGAGCGGGGGGAGGTAGACGACGTTGGCCCGACCATTGGCGTCAGTGAGGGCACTGCTGGCGGAAAAATGATTGGTGGCCAGCCAATCGGTAAAAGCAACCGCCTGGCCGGTGACGGGCTGCGCTTGCGCATTCATCACTGCCACCGTCAGCGTCACCGGAACAGGCGCAGCGATCGAAACTTGAGGGTTGTAGGTCGAGATGCGTTGCAGGAGCAGACCGGCGGGGTCGGCGGTCACATCGAACCAGACAGAGAAGCTACCCCCGGCATGACCGGCGAGATTGGCGACGAGAATGAAATGTCCCGCCTTGGACGGTGTGTAAGTCGCGGTGGCGGTGCCGTCCGCGAGGGCGAGGAGGGTCACGGCGGGATTGAACCGTCCTCCAGCTCCGAAATCGCTGAAGGAAATGGCGGATCCTGGCACGCCACTGCCTTGGGAATCAAGGGCACGTACGGTAAGCGGTGGCGTCGGTACTCCGACCGTGGTGGCGCGATAGTAGCCGGAGACGCGGGCCAGCTGGCTGGCGCCCGAGGTGATAACCGCTCTGACCGTGGTGCTGGCTGTAAGGTTAACGGTGCTGGCACTGAGCGTAAAGGTCCCGCCTTGCGCCGGCAGGATGTATTGCGTCGTGACCCGACCTGCTGCATCGCTCACCGCCAAGGCCGGAGAGAGCGTCCCTCCTGCCAGGTTGTCGCTGAACTGCACGGTAACGCCCGCCTGCGGCGCCCCCTGTGCATCGCGCAACTCAAACACCAGCGGAAGTGGGAGGGATGCGCCCGGGGCACCGCTTTGGTTTCCGCCTGCCAGCAGCGTCAAGGTAGGTTCAGGGACCGGCGGCGTGAACAATCCGTATACCGTGACCTCCTGGTGGCCACCCGCATACACCTTGCCGTCGACGACGGTCGGCACGGTGAATTTTACCGATCCCGCTGCCGTATCGCGGCCTGCCTGACCGTCACTGCGGTAGAGCGTATGAGCCAGGTTAGCGGCATCGAAGGCTTCCAACACTGCCGGACCGTGAGTTCGGAAGCGGCTGTTATCGAGCAGCCAGAGGACGCCATTCTGCGCCCCGTCGGCCGAGATGGAGGGGGTAGCGCCGGGAAACGACATGGAATCGACCGCGTGGTCCAGCGGCAGCGAAGAGAGCAGGCCACCGTTGAGGCTGAAGGCGACAGGATGGGCGGTAGTGGTGGTCCAGTTGGTCCCCATGAAATACAAACGGTTCTGCCAAAAGGCCGCAACGCCATAGTTGCCGAGCAGGCCGCGCGGCAGACTCTGCACCGCGCCGGTATCGGCCGGGTGCAGACCGCCCAACTGGTCGCGATTGAGCAAGTAAACCGTGCCGATCTTGCCGGCAACCAGCATGAGGTGAGGGGTCGTGCCGGCCTGATCGGGGATTAACAGGACGCCGCCCGATCCGAGGTCAAGATCTAAATGGAGTAGCAACGCCTGGTCGGCAGGTGAGAACCAGTCGGCAACGTGCAGGCCTTGCGCATCAAGGGCGAGACGCAAAACGCTGTCGCCATGGTCGAGCCCGCCATGTTCCGCGTCCTCGGTGCCGTTGCCGCTGGCTAGGAAGATGTTGCCGGCGTCGTCGGCGGCCAAGGCCGCGCCCGCTTGCCAGACGCCACCTGCCCAGCCATTCGGGGTCAAGTTGAGCGCCCCTTGGAGCGCGAGGGTCGAGGCGTTATAGGCCAGAACCCAGCCGTGGTAGGGTCCCCTATCGCCATGCCCCGCCCACGCGATGTAGAGCGTGCCTCGATTCAATAGAAGCCCGGCGCGCTGGTTTTGCAGCAGGGGGTTGAAGGTAATCGTGCCGCCACTGCCGCCGGCTCCTGTTCCAGAACTTGTAGCAGTGATGACCACCGGTCCACCCAATTGCTCAACTCCACTGGCGACGGCGAGTGCATGCAGCCTTTGGACGCAGGATCCGTTTTCCAGTGTCTTGGCGACCACGTAAAGCAACCCTCCGGAGGCGTCGATGGCGGGCGTCCCGATGATGCCGACATCGGGAGCGATATCTCCGGCTCGCAAGAGGGAGTTGGGGACCGGGGTTCCGAGGTGGTCCACCCAAAGCGGGGGACCGGCTACGTCGGCGTCAAAAGCGTAGACGCTGTCATGAGCCGAGGCTACGAAAAGGACGTTGTGGACGCCTTGGTTGGGGATGGTCAGGTTGGGCAGGTACAGCGGTTGCGCATACACATCTCCATCCACCGGCAGGGCAAAGAGACGTCCAAACTGCGTGGCGGTGACGTTGACGGGACTGAGGACGGTTTCTTGGAGATTAGCGCCCGAGCGAGCCGCGTCGTTGTGATAGGTGGTCACCGACTGGGCGGTGAGGGTGTAGGCGAGGACTACCCCAAAAACTCCCTGCAAAAATGCTGACCGCATGCCGCTGCAGAGTTGCCCGGGCGCATCCAAAGCTGCCTAGGGTGGTGATTTGGGCCATTCAGCTTGCCGAACCAAGGGTGGCTGAGCCGAAAGCAATCCACTTCACGCGGAGGTCAACGCGGCACACTGCCACGGGGGACTCCGACCCTACCGCTCGTAATTCGGTGACCTAAGGAGTCTGCCTCATGCTCGGAACCATTCTTATCATTGTGATTATCCTGATGTTGTTCGGCGCGCTTCCGCGCTGGGGACACAGCCGCAACTGGGGATATGGCCCCAGCGGTGGGCTAGGCCTGGTGCTGATCATCCTGGTAATTCTGCTGCTGCTCGGACGGCTGTAGGCCGCTGCTTGCTCTGTTGAGGCGCTGGGCCGGAGTTGGCAGTGCCCGCTTCGAAGGGCCGAGAGAGGAAGTTGGTAGCGCCAGAGGGATTCGAACCCTCGATCTTCGCCGTGAGAGGGCGACGTCCTAGGCCACTAGACGATGGCGCCACAGAGCTATACGGGCAGGACGTCAAGAATAGCAGGCGTTGCCGCTGCCCGACAAGGACGGACAGAACCCGACCCGCAGAACAGGAGCGCGGCGAGGCGGCTTCCATTAGGCAGATTCGCCGCCCACCCGCCTGTATCCCTATCAGCGGTGCGGAAAATCGGTCTGGCAATTGTTTCCAAACACAAACGAATTGACGGTCAGACCCTGATCGGTGGGCAGCAACTCCAACTTGTGGTTGCCAAAGGCCGGGTTCTGGACCAGGTAATACATGCGCGCCGGGTCAACTGCAATGAAGGAATGGCCGTTGGGGTCGATTTGGACGTCGGCACCTTTGTTTGCGGCGGTGAGATCCTTACCGTCCTGACGCAAGTAGAGACGCGTCGGATGTCCGTGAACGACATTGAGCACGGCGTAGATTTCGCGGGCGTGGTAGCGCAGTGCGAGTTGCGGTACGTTGGCAGTACGGCCGCGGAAAATCATCCCGTTCTTGTCGGTTTCCCAGCGCCCGGCAAGCACGACATGGCCATCATCAACGTCAGAAGAGGGCAGCGTGTAAGCGACGGTTTTCCCGTCCCGGTAGCCTTCCGGATTCGCCAGCACGCCGCGCCCGTACCAGTCGCCGACATACATTTCTTCGGTCGGAATGCCGCAACGCGAGCCGAACGCGTCCTGCTCCGGCAGGATGGCGTCGGAGGCGGGAAACGTGAGGCCGGGGTGGGCTTCCTGCAGGAGCAGTTGAATCGCCTTCTCGAAGGCGTCGTCGTTGCCTTCGCCGGGGACGTTGAAACGAATCACGCCCTTGGCGTCAATCAGGAAGCGATTTGGCCAGGTTGAGTTGTTGTACGACTTCCAGATGCGGAACCAGTCGTCCACCACGATCGGGTAAGGCAGTCCGAAACGCTGCACGGCCTCACGGACGTGATCCACGGGGTAGGCGATGTCGAACTCAGGGTCGTGGACACCGACGATTTCCAAACCATCGGCGTGGTAGCGCTGGTACCAACGCTTATTGGTCTCGAAGGTGCGGATGCAATTGATGCAGGTGTACTCCCAGAAGTCCACCAGCACGACCTTGCCCTTTAAGCTCGCCAAGGTCAGGGGTGGGGAGTTGATCCACGTCGTACCCGAGACATTGACTCCGGGAGGGGGAAAATCGGGCGCGGGGACCGACGTGGCCCCATAGCGTGAAGCATGCAGCCCGCGCTGCAGGGCCCAGACCCCAACGACCAGCGACGCCAGACCCAGAATGAGTACGCGATGGTGACGCGACATGAACTTCCTCCCCTGCTCTAATTCGGCTGGCGGTACTCTTTATTCCGGAGCGGGCAGGCCGGCTCCCCGGAGTTTCAAGTGTCCACTGCAGCTTACATTCACGGCACGGCGCCGGACGAGCAGGAGCGGTTGGCGCGGCTCAACCGCATGACCAATGCCGCCTTCCTGGAGTTTCTCGCCCTGCCGGGGCACGAACGGGTACTGGAGGTCGGCAGTGGGCTGGGCGTGTTGACGCGGGAGGTGGCGGCAAAGCTCCCCAACGGCTGCATCCTGGGAGTGGAGTACTCCGCGGCGCAGTTGGCACGCGCACCGCACGGTACGCCCCATCTGGTCTTCTGCCGCGGCGATGGGCAGCGTCTGCCGGTGGGCACCGCCCGTTTCGATCTGGCGTATTGCCGCTACCTGCTCGAACACGTGGCATCGCCTGAGCTGGTGTTGAGTGAGATGCACCGCGCGCTGCGTCCAGGTGGCCGGGTCTGCGTGCAGGAAAACGACATCCTGGTGGTGGGCTTCTACCCCGAGTGCCCGCGATTTGCCCAGGTCTGGCGCCAGTTCTGTCTCCTGCAGACGCAGCTCGGCGGTGACGCGCGCGTCGGACGCCGCCTGTTTCCTCTGCTGCAAAAGGCGGGGTTTTCCGAGATTCGGCTCAGCTTGCAATCAGAGGTGCACACCTCGGGGATGGAGAGTTTCCGGCCCTGGGTCGGCAACCTGAAGGCGATTCTGCTCTCCGCCGCACCTAACCTGCAGGCGCACCACCTCGCCGGTGGCGACGACGTGACCTCCGCCGCTGATGAGCTGGAGCATTTTATGGAGCGAGGAGATGCCACCGCACTGTTCTACTGGAACCGTGCGGAAGCCAGGAAGTAGGGCGGGACGCACGCGCCTTCAGCCGGCCAATGTGTACCGCACGGCTGTCATCACGTCTTCGACGGTGATGCGCGTCATGCAGCGATGGTCAATCGGACACTCACGAAGTTTGCAAGGGCTACACTCCACGCCCGGCGCTTTTAACAGCTGCAAACCGTCACGGCGTGTGAGCGGATATGTCTGGCGCTCGTTGGTTGAGCCGAAGATGGCCACCACGGGTGTACCCAATGCACCGGCCAGGTGCATGGGACCGGAATCATTGGCGACCAGGAGGTCGCAGGCGGCGAGCAGGGCAAGCACTGCGGCAAGGGTGGTCTCGCCGGCAAGGTTGAGCACCGCCGGTCCTGCGCTGGTCGCGCTTAGGCGACGCACCTCTTCGGCCACCTTGCGTTCATCTGGACCGCCGATCAAGACAACCTGCACATCGTCGGTGCGTAATGCGCCGGCAACTGCGGCAAAGCGCTCGGGTAGCCAGCGTTTGGCGGTGCCGTATGACGCTCCGACATGCATGGCGACGACACGCCTTGTGGGGTGTCCGCCGCGCAAACGGGCGCGCCAAGTGGCGACGGCATCAGGGTTGGGCTGGAGGTGCGCCTCGGGCTCGGCCGGCAGCGTGGAGATTAAACCAACGCGGCGCAGCAACTCAAGGTAGTAGAACGACTCGTGGCCCGGTGATGCTCCCGTTTGAGGGACAGGAACGGCGGACGTCAGCAGCATGCTGCGCAAGTCGCGGGCATAGCCCACGCGCTGGGGAATCCGGGTACGCCATGCTTGCAAAGCGGCGAAAAACGAGTTGGGGAACACCAGCAGGCAATCAGGGCGCGCGGCCGGAGCGCCTGCCAGGTAAGGCCCACGCAGCGCTGCCAGGCTGCGAGGCGCCGGCGTCGCGACGAGGCAGGGGGCCAGAGGCGAGGCGGCAAAGACAGGCAGCACGGCCGGGCGCGCCATGACTACCAGCTCCGCCGCAGGCAGGGTCCTGCGGATGGCTGCCAGCGCGGGCAGACACATCACGGCATCGCCCACCCAACTGGGCGCCAGAACCGCGATCGAATGTACCCGTTCCCAGGGAATGGGTCTCATACGGTGGGCTCCGGGAGGCCGCAGGCTGTTTCGATCCCTTGTACGAGATCGTCCACCGACTCGATGACGAGGTCTACGGCCAGGACCGCGCATGGATGAAGAAACGCCTCTGCTTCGGCTGGAAGATTCAACGCGTCTTTTTCGGTTGTGAGATACCCGTCGGCATGCGCCGCTTGCGCTGCCCGCCGCAGATGCCGTAGATCGCGTGGTGAGTAGCGGTGATGATCGGGAAAACTTCGCCGCGCGGCAGGCGCAATGCCCATCGTTGCAAGCGACGCCCAGAAAGACTCCGGCCGGGCGAGGCCACAGAACGCCAGCGGACGACCGGGCACGATCGCGGCAACGCGCGGCACCTTGTGAGCGAAATAGATCGGCGCGGAGGTAAAGCACCGTATCTGATCGAGCAAGTGAGGACGCGCAGTCTCAGCGGTGGACGGCGACAACACCACCACGGCACTCGCGCGGGCGAGCGCCGCCGGCGTCTCGCGCAGGCGGCCGCGCGGCAGGAGGAAGTCATGCAAGTCGCTGGGATCGAGCATCACCAGCTCAAAGTTCCGCGCCAATTGGCGATGTTGCAAGCCATCGTCGAGCAGATGCACAGTGGTTTGGAAGGTATGTTCCCCTTCCAGACCGGCGCGGAAGCGGTCGGCGTGCACCAGGACCGGGGCATGGGCGTGGCGGGCGATCAGGCGCGGTTCATCGCCGGCGTCAAGCGGCGCCGGTTGTGCGGGATTGACGACCACCAAGTGCCGCGTCGGGCGACCGTAGCCGCGCGTCAGCACGTCCACACGATGGCCGCGGGCGCGTAAGCGGCTGGCGAGCGCGATGACGGCGGGTGTCTTAGCGGTACCCCCGACAGAGATGTTGCCGATGCTCACCACCGGCGCGTTGAGGCGCGCCACTCCCAAGCGACCGTTGTCGTAGCCGCGATTGCGGTGACGCACCAGATGGCCGAAGAGTTGGGAGGCGAGCGTGACCATGAACGTTCTGATTGTGCACTGAACGGTTGTCGGTTATCGGTTGACGGTTGCCGCGAGCGCTTCTCGCGATTCAGCGACCTGGGTGCCCTGAATGGTGAACTGCCATGGCTCTCCGAATGTCGTCTGTGACCCGGCAACGGCGCCGCTGCCAACTGAAAATGTTCATCCCGCGACGGTGGTGAGCATTTGTTCGATGACTTCCATGGCGCGGGCGGTGGCGCCGCGTTTGGAGTCGAGCAACTGGCGGGCGGCAAGGCCGCTGCTGTGCCGTAGCTCAGGATCGCGCAGTAGCCGTTCCCATAAGTGTCCCAGCTCGAGTGCGCTGTCGGCCCGAAAGGCGGCGTGGGCGTTGAGGAACTGTTCGGCGATGGCGGCGAAATTGTGCATGTAGGGGCCGAACAGAATGGGAACGCCGAAGAAGGCGGGTTCCAAGACGTTATGCCCGCCGTGGGGGACCAGGCTACCCCCGACAAAGGCCACGCTGGCGTGCTTGTAGAGCGCGGCCAGCTCGCCCACGGAATCGAGCAGCAGGACACCGCCGGGCTGGAGCGGCAGCGCGGAGAGCCGTGAACGGCGGACAAAGGGCATGCCCGAGCCGGCCAACAGCTCGCTCACGGCGTCAAAGCGCTGCGGATGGCGTGGGGCCAGCAAGAGAAGGGCGGAGGGGAACGCGGTGCGAACCTGGCGGAAGGCTTCCAGCACGGCCGTCTCCTCTCCCTCCATGGTGCTGCCCGCAACCAGCAATTGGGAGATGCCGGCCTCAACCAGGCGACGTTGCAGCAGGGCGTCCAGTGCCGGCTGCTCGGGCGGCAGGAGATCGAACTTCAGGTTGCCGGCCATGTACACGCGTCCCGGTTCAGCACCGAGGTCACGGATGCGGGCGGCGTCCACCTCGCTCTGCATGAGGAAGCAGTCCACGGGTTGCAGCGTGCGGCGCAGCAGGGAGCGGATGAGGCGGTAGCGGGCGAAGCTACGGCCGGAGATGCGACCGTTGATGAAGACGACGTGGGCGGGATAAGCGGCGGCGGCGCGCAGGAAATTGGGCCAGATCTCGGTCTCGACGATCAAGATCAGGGAGGGCTGGATGGCGCGCAGCGTCCGGCGCACGAACCACGGCAGGTCGAGCGGGAAGTAGAAGATGCGGTCGGCGGGGATACGCTGCTCGGCCACGCCACGCGCCGCAGCGGTGGTGACCGAAAGCACGACCGGACGGCCAGGATGGGCGGTGCGCAAGGCGGCAATCAACCGCTCCACCGCCAGGGCCTCTCCCACCGAAACGGCATGCACCCAGATGGCGCCCGGCTGCGGTAGGCGGGGAAGTTTCCCGAAGCGTTCGCGAAGAAAGCGGGTGTAGCGGCCGTCGCGCGCGTCCTTGAGCAGCAGCCACGGGCTGAGCAGGAGCAAACCGATGGCCAGGATGGTACTGTAGAGGACGTACATGCCGCAGGGCCATTGTAACGACAGCGGAGGTGCCGTGAAGCGTGGAGGGTGGAGCGTTCCGGCGGCGCCCCGGAGGACGGCTGGTAGGATGGGAGGACGAGGACTTTTTTCGATGCCTTATCCCGAGTTGCTAATCCAGCCCATGCGCGAGGACTTGACGCGCATCGGCATCGTCGAGACGCGTACGCCCGAGGCGGTGGACGCGGCGGTGGCCGAGACGCCGGGCACCCTGCTGCTGGTGGTCAACTCCGTCTGCGGTTGCGCGGCCGGTAAGGCCCGTCCCGCCCTTCGACGCGCGCTGCAGCACCCGCGCGTTCCCAGCCGCGCCATCTCGGTTTTTGCCGGGGCGGACATCGCGGCGACCGAGCGCGCCCGGCAGCACATGGCGCCCTACCCACCCTCCTCGCCCTCCATTGGGCTGTTCCGGGACGGGAAACTGGTGTTCGTCATGCAACGGCACGAGATCGAGGGCCGCGACGCCGAGGCGATCGCGCAGCATCTCGAACAGGCGTTCGATCAGCACTGCTGAGCAAGTAGGAACGTGGAAAGTGGAAAGGGAAGACAGTGATGAGTGATGAGTGATGAGTGACGAGCACAGCGCACTCTCACCCTTCATGCTTCACGTTCCACCCTTTACGTTTCACGCTCCACGCTTCACCCTCTACGCTTTACGTTCTACCTTTCACTTCCAAGCACGGCGGCCACAGCGGGGTTCAGTTTGTCCGCTTCGCAGCCGTTGGCGAGGTGGCCGCAGTCGCCCGTGAGTTCCAGCACATGAGCGTGGGTCAGCTTGGCGAAATCCAGCGCCGGCGTGGGGTTAACCATGTGATCCTGGCGGCTGGGAACCACCAGGAGATCGGTCCGCACGACGGCTGCGGCGCGAGCCATGTCGCCACCGAACGGTGCGCTGACGTCCATGCTCAGCATGGCGTCGAGTTGACGCAGCCAATCATTGAGATCGAAACGTTGCGGCTGGTCCTCCAGGGAATGGAGGAAGGCCGGGAACGCGGCCGGGCTGGTGTGTGCCACGCGATACGCCGGGGTGGTGAGGTTCAGGTTGTGTAGATCACCCAGGGCTTTAATCAGCGGCGGCACGCGGTAATTTCCCTGTTGCCACGCAGTCGACTCCTCGATGATGTGGTGCTCGGTTTCCCAAAGCAGGCGATCGTAAGACGTCAGCCGGGGCGAGCCGACAATCGGGATGGCATGGTCCATAAAGCCGGGATAGCTGACGATCCACTGGAACGTCTGCATGCCGCCCATCGAGATGCCGATGACGGCCTTGAGGTGGTGAATGCCGAGGACGTTCTCCAGCATGGCGTGTTCGCTCGCCACCATGTCGGCAATGGAAAAGTGCGGGAACTGCAGCCGCGGCTGCATGCGGCTGTTGGAGGGCGAGGAGGAGACCCCGTCTCCCAGCGCGTCCACGGCGATGACGTAATCGTTGCGGTTGCCGAGCGCGCCGGACTGCAGCATGTCGACCAGGTCGGCGGTGGTGCCGCTGAACCAGGTGGGGAAAAGGACGGCGTTGGAGCGGGCCGCATTCAGTGTGCCGAAGGTGCGGTAGCCGAGACGGCAGTCGCGGATGACCTCGCCGTTCTGCAGGCGGAAGTCGCCCAAGCGGGCAAATTGTTGTGGGGGCGAGAGGGTTTGGGCAACGGCGGCTGCGGCGAACAGCAGAGTCACAAGGGTTGCTGAAAAAGCGGATCGCATGAGTTCGCCCCTGAAGCAGGTCGGTTCAGGATGCCATGACTGACGCCGGCGCATGGAGGAATCAGATTAGACATCGGGGGTCGTGGTTCTCGATACCCTCGCCCTGCCTGTCTTCAGGGATTTTTCGATCGCCACAGACGCGGGATGTAGACGGCAGCGAGACGGAGGGCGCGTAACGGGATGTACAGCCAGGCCAAGGGGGCCGGCAGGCGGACGAGATTCCAGTCTCGCGGGGTCAATCGGAACAGAAGACGCTGGGTGAGCGCGATGCGATCGCGCCACCGTTCGCGCATCTTCCAGTGCCAACGCAGGGTCTTCCACGAGAATGCTTCAGAATCCTCGGGGCGGGTCCACGAATGAAGGACATCCGCGACGAGAGTATCGGCCGCGGTGTCGGGAATGGCAGTGAAGGCTGCCGGGCCGGGCGGCAGCGGCCAACCCAGGCAGGTCGTCAACCGCAGGCCGACCCGCACCATGCGCTCAATGTGGAGTTGGCTTGCCCGCGCCAACAGATGCTCCCAGTCCTGTACGGAGGCGTCGCGCAAGAGCATGGCCAAATCGAGGACCCAGATGGCATCGTGCCACTGGTGTCGTGTGGCATGTAGGATCACCAACTGGGCGTGGTCTGTACGGGCGAGGGCAGGGAAGGAATGACCTTCGAAAAAGATGGGATGCTGCCGCTCCCAGTACGGCGCCAGATCGAGCGGGACGGAAAACCAGGCGGGGGCGATTCTCCAGTGCAGGTCGAGAGCAATGCCGCGGACGGGGTGGCGCAGCTCCAATTCGATCTCATAACGGAGGAAGCACGCCAGCCGTGCGACGGCTTGGGGCTCGTAGGGCTGGAAGCCATCGGACAACAGGGCGCCAAGCGCGGCGGGCACGTCGGAGGGGTGAACGAGCACGTCGAGATCCACGGATTCCCGGGCGCCGAGCTGCGGGTAGGCGATGAGATTGAGGAGGGCACCCTTAAAGGGGATGGCGGCGACGCCGGCATGATGTAAAACCTGCATACATTCCGTTAACTGCTTGAGATGATGCAGGTTGCGGACCGTTGCATGCCGCAAGCGTGTGCGCAGAGTAGCAATTGCGAGGTCCGATTCGGCGTTCGGTCCATCCTCCAAGAGCCGCCAAGCCAAGTATCCTGTCACCCGGTGACGTTCCGCTTGACCCAGCAGGTCGGACCAGTCTTGAGGTGAGTCGGGAAGACGGGGAGCCGAAGACTGTGATGCCAGAGGTGCGAGACACCGGCGGAGAGACTCGAAAGCGGAGACCGCGTCTGGCGCCATTTTCGACCCGCAACTCCTTACCGTTCGGTCACTTGCAAACCATCGCGCCGTAGTGTACGCTGCCTTTGTTCCGTTTCAGACACTTCGTCGTCCGATGGTGACTCGTAGCGCGGACCCCCCGGCCGAAGCGCGCGTCTTCTAGTCTTAGTCGTATGATCATGCGCCACTCGTTGTTTTCGGTCCGAGCCATCCGCTGCGGGCTCCTCTTCGCGATCTGTCTCGTCCTGCCCAGTGGCCTCGCTGCGTCCGGCAATCATGGGAATAAGACTAATTCGTCCCACAAGGACGGCGTGCCGAACGAGTGGATCTTTCGGCATACGCGTTCCACCGACGAGAACCAGCCGCTGAAGTCCACCGACGATGTTCACACACGCATCCGGAAATTGCTGCACGAGATGCAGGCGCAGGGTGCTGACGACCACGGGGACATCCATGGCGATAAGGGGCTCGAGGTCGGTCAAAACGAACAACTAGGGTGTGGTCCCGGCAGAAATGATCTGCACGGCAATGGCGGCAAGTCCGATATCGTGACCAGTGGCAAGGACGAGGGCAAGTCCCCCGACACCAATGGCGAGAAGAATGAGCGCCCCTGTGACGGCAAGGCGAATGCGTCATTGGTGCCAACCGGGTTGGCCTTTGGCAACCTGATGGTGGGAACGCCTGGAACTCCCCAGACGCTGACCTTGACCAGCACCGGTACCGATGCGCTCCTTCTCGCGCAGATCGTCGCAAGCGCTGGCTTCTCGCAAACCAATAATTGCCCGGTGAGCTTGGCCGCCGGTACGTCCTGCGTCATAACGGTGAGCTTCGCGCCGACCGTGATCGGCTCGGTTTCTGGATTGCTGAGCGTGACGGACAATGCGCCGTCCTATACGCAAACGGCCACCTTGGTGGGCGCGGGGGTCGCGGGCGCACCGGCCGCCATGCTCTCGCCCTCGGGGCTGACCTTCGGGCCGCAGATCGGGGGAAGCACCAGCGCGACGCAACAACTGACCTTGAGCAGCACCGGCACGGCGCCCTTGAGCATCACTGGTTTCAGCGTTGGCGCTGGATTCCAGCAAACCAACAACTGCCCGGCCAGCCTGGGCGTGGGTGGAAGCTGCATCATTTCAGTGGCATTTGCTCCCACGGTGGCTGGTACGGCGACTGGCATACTGGCGGTCAATGACAACGCTAGCGGTGGTAGCCAGACGGCCTCGCTGCTGGGCAGCGGCGTTGCCTCGGTCTCCGGGGCGAAGTTGACGCCGTCCAGTCTGAACTTTGGCGGCTTGGTCCCCAACGTAACCAGCGCCTCGCAGGTTGCGACCCTGACCAATACCGGCAATGTGGCGTTGAACATCACCGGTATCGCCACCACGGCGAACTTCGCTCAGACCAATGCCTGTCCGGCCGTGCTGGCGCCGTTGGCCAGTTGCCAGATCGCCGTCACGTTCACGCCTTCCGCCGGCGGTAATTTCAGCGGCACCTTGAGCGTCAGCAACAGCGCGGACGCCCTGCCTTTGACGAGCGGGTTGAGCGGCATTGGTTTGGCGCCCGACGCCAGTCTCAGCCCGGCGACCCTCTACTTCGGGTCTATCGTGGCCGGCACGATCAGCCCGCCGCAGATGCTGACCCTGCAGAGCAGCGGGACGCAGGCCCTGACCATCTCCGGCTTTACGGTGTCGCCGGGCTACACGGAAACCAATAACTGTCCGAGCAGTCTGGCCGTGGGGAGCACCTGCACGATCAATGTGGTGTTTGCCCCGACGGTTGCCTTGGTGACCAGTCCGTCCACGCCGTTCAACGGGACTTTGACCGTGACGGATAACGCGCCGTCGGTCTCGCAGAGTGCTGCCTTGAGCGGAACCGGCGTGCAACCGCCGCCACCGCCGGCGCCGCTGCCTTCGCCGCCGCCGCCGCTCCCACCCATCACGCTGTCGGGTCAGGAGGGAACCGGCAAGGGCGTCATCCCCAACAACGTATTCCCGGTGGAGTTCGCGACCTACACGATCAACACGCTGGGCGTCGCCGTTCCGAACGAAGATTGCACCCTCGATTACGTTGCCTACGGCTTGAATATCACGCCTTCAATCAGTTCCACCGCAGGGCAGGCGAACATTTTTGCTGTCAATCACCTCTACACCACCACGACGCTGGACCCCAATGCGCTCTGTGGATCAAGTGAGAAGGTGGATTGGGCTTACGCCGTCGGCACCGGGGTGGTGAAGACCTCGCTGGTGACTTCCCTGAGCGGCAAGAAGGTGTTGTTCGTCGAGTCCGTGCCGGCTTCTTCGACCTTCCCCAATGGTGAGGCGATCCTGCATGTGCTGACGCCGGATCTAAACACCTACAACAGCAGCAACGTGCTGACCAATGGCAACAACGGAATTGACGCCAGCCATCCTGCGGTGCCGGGCGTGGGGAACCTGGCGGTTGATTCCGCCATCACCTTCTCGCCGAACGCCAACGACAGCTACTCCTCGCCCTTTGTCGACTATTCGACCGATGTCGCCTACGTTGGGGCGGACAACGGCGTGCTGTACAAATACGGCTGTGTATTCGGGGAAGACATCAACGGAAACCCCACCGGCTGCGGCAGCCCCCGGTTGCTCTGGGCCAGCACGGTGAGTAACGGGATTCCGATCAGCTCCGGGGTGCTTGACTTCAACGTCAACCTGCTCATGGTGGGCGATGCGTCCGGCTACCTCAAGACCATCAATCCCACCACCGGGGCGGTGATCAACACCTTGTCGGTTGGTTCTCCGCTTCCCGGCGGAGGGCTGCTGGATGGCGCGTTGATTGACGAAACCAATAATTTGACGTTCGTGCAGACCGCCAATGATGGGGTCTCGGGTGCGGTCGTGGTCGAGACCAATTACGCGCTGACCGTGCAAGCCAAGGTGCCGGTCGGGCTTGGCAGCTTTGGAGCGAGCGCCACAAACGCGGTCAACTTGCATTTCGGATCCTTCGACAACAATTACCTGAGCTATGGCGCCGTCAGCGCCAGCCCCAATCCGGGGGCGTTGTGGGTGTGCGGGACCGCCACCAACAGCACGCAGCCGGCGTTGTACCGCATCCCCTTCCAGGGGGTGACGATGTATCCGTCTTCGGTATCGGCGCCACTGCTGATCGGCACCGGGACCGGCGAGGAGTGCTCGGCCATCACCGAGAATTACTCGCTTGATCCGACCACGCTGGTGGGAACCGACGCCCTGTTCCTGAGCGTTCCGAAAACCTGCAGCAGCTCCATCACCGGCGGCTGCCTGCTGGACTACAACATCACGTCGGGAATGCCAACCGGCCCCTCGAACACCCTGGCCGAGGCCAACGGCACCAGCGCTATTGTCGTGAACGGGTTACTCGCCACGGCAACCACGCCTTTGATTCGGGTCTTTTTTGCAACCGGCGCGCCAACCGCAGCTTGTGGCAACCAGGTCTGTGCCGAGACGTTGATTCAGCCTTGAGCCGGTCGTTTGTTGCGCTGGCAGCGGTATGTAAGGAACGTGTTCATGAACCCAGAACAGCCGGTGCGGTCCTCCCACCAGGCCGAGTCCGTCAAGCCGGTCTACGTGAAGCCGGAGTTTCGATGTGAACCGGTCTTCGAGACGGCAGCCCTGACTTGTGGCAAGGTCGTGCGTCAGGGTGCTAATTGCCGCAGTACCAAGTGCTGAATCGGCGCCACAGGGAAAGCCGCCTCGGCATTCGCAACCGAGGACATTAACCTACCGACCTGAAGTTTGCAGCGCTCCCTTCTGGACCCATGGTACGGGTCGTCAGGGCCCAAACGCTGTCCCACCCTCCTTGACCTCAGCAACGCGATCGGTTAATGTCACCGACAACGTTGAGGGTATATATGGGAACCGTCCAAGACCCGAATTCCAAGCTGCCCACCGGGAAGACTGGAGTAGACCAGTCGGTGTCGAAACCGCGGTATGTGGCTCCCGACTTCCGTGCTGAACCCGTTTTTGAGACCGCCGCATTAACCTGCGGCAAGGTCGTTCGCAACGGCCACAATTGTAGAAGTACCAAATGTTAGGCGACAGTGCGACGGCAAATGCTTCGCTTTTCTGCCGCCATCAATTGCAGCAGACGTTGCGTGCCGAGCTCTGTGATCAGCTGGGCCGGATGCAGGCCGAGGCGGTCGGCACCAGCATGCTGCCGACATTGTGGCCGGGCGACCGGTTCGTGATCGAGCGTCGTCCCCTCGCCGCGTTGCTCCCCACTCAGCTCATTGGGTTCCGCCGGGACGGTCAGCTCTGTGTGCACCGCCTGTTGGCCATACAACCCGACGGCCTTCTGACCTGCGGTGACGCTCTGGAGGAACCCGACCCTCTGGTTCCCACCTCCGCCTACGTCGGCCATGTGGTGCGGGTGTGGCGCCGCCGCCGTGAGGTGACGCCTGGCTCGCACCGCCCGCCGTATCTCCGTCGCATCGTCACCCGCTGGTGCCGGGAACAATGGTGGTTCTCCCTCTGGCTTCGGATTCGGGCGCGCGGCAATTCCTCCGCGTGGCTGAGGATAGTGAACTCGCGCGTTCCATGACGATGAGGGCCGTTTCCCGCCACACGGTGCGCGTCGTGGTCGTGATCGGCGGCATCGCGATTGCCATCGAAACCTATAGCCAGCATTTTGCTTCCCGTCTTCGCCGACGCTATGCCGGTTTTATTGCGGTACGGCAAGCGGCGGATTTTCGTTTCCGGGTGGAACTCGTGTCGAGCCCCCGCCGGTTGCATGGGTATAGCGAAGGCTTGGAGGTCGTCTTCCGAAACGCGCTCTGGCACCTGCGGCGCGGCGACTTTAGGGCTATGTGGGACATGCGGCGTCGCCAAGGGTGGATGCAGCCGACCGACGTCCTGCACGGGCTGGACGCCGTATTGCGGATCGTCCACAGCCTCATCCTGGCCGAGGAAGGGGGCTTCCTGGTGCATGCGGCCAGCCTCATCCGGAACGGCAAGGCATGGGCCTTCGCCGGCGTTTCTGGAACCGGCAAAACTACTATGGCCCGATTGGCTCCCCTGGACACCACACTGCTCTCCGATGAGGTGACCTATATTCGACGTCAAACGGCGGCGGATGGGACGTCAGGTTACCTGGCCTACGGCAATCCTTTTTACGGCGAGTTGCGGAAGTCTGGCGTCAATACGGAGGCACCGCTGTTCCAGCTTTGCTTGCTTGAGCAGGGCAAGCGCCATACACTCCAAGCAGTAGAAAGGGGCGAGGCGGTCCGCGCCTTGCTGCGGCACGTCATGTGTTTCAGTCGCGATGTCGCGCTAGGGAATTGCCTGTTCGATGCGGTCTGCGCCTTCGTGGACCAAGTGCCGGTCACCCGGCTCACGTTTGCGCGCGACCCCGGGGTGTGGGAGTTGATGCAGTGAGTGAACGCTACATTGCCCGCAGTTCGGCAATCGCCGCCCGACTGCTCGAGGGCGAGATGGTGATCATGTCGGCCTTGGACTCGACACTTTTCACGTTGAATGCCACCGCAACCGCCATCTGGCAGGCGGCCGACGGGCGCACGCCCCTGCGGGAGATCGTTCACAACGCCATTCATGCCCAGTTCTCCGAGGTGCCGGGCTCGGCTCTACAAGACGCCGAGACGTTCGTCGAGGCGCTCGCCCAGCACGGCATCCTCCTGCTCTCGGATCAACCGATCACCGACGCCACCGCCTTGGGAGCTTCCCAGTGAGCCGACTCATCGATGAGATCACGGCGCGCGGGGTGCGCATGGGGCTGCCCATCACCGTCCACATGGACGTGACCTACCGCTGCAATGAACGCTGCGACCATTGCTATCTCGATCATGACGACCATGGCGAGATGACCACGGCGGAGATCAAGCGGGTGCTGGACCAGCTCGCCGCGGCGGGCACGTTTTTTCTTGTGTTGAGCGGTGGCGAAGTGTTCATGCGCCAGGATTTTTTCGAGATTTTGGAGTACGCGCGGCGCCTGCAGTTCGACGTTAACGTGAAAACCAATGCGGTGATGATCCGCGAGGCGGAAGCACGACGCTTGCGCTCCCTCGGCGTGCGCCGGTTTCAGGTGAGCATTTATTCGGACGATCCGGCCGTCCACGATGGCATCACCCGGCTGCCGGGCTCGCTGCAACGCTCATTGCGGGCCATGCGGTTTCTCAAGGAACAGGGCATGTACGTCACCCTGGCCAACGTGCTGATGCGGCAAAACATGCATGACTACGCCGGCACGCAACGCCTGGCGCGGGAGATGGGCATCGACTTCGCGCTTGATCCGACCATCACGCCCATGATGGACGGGAGTACCGCTCCGCTAACGCTGCGCATTCCCACCGAGCGATTGCAGGAGGTCTACCGGGACGCCAGCTTGGGCCCGATCGGCAGCGAAGCCTGTGGTAGTGATGACGAGGACGTCCAAGGCAACGCCTCCTGCAGTGCGGGCCATGCCTCCTGCTACATCTCGCCCTACGGCGATGTCTACCCCTGCGTGCAGTTCCCCATGCCTTGCGGGAACCTGCGCCACCAGACGTTCCAGGAAATCTGGGGCGACTCACCGCAATTGGCCGAACTCCGCACCATCCGTGTGCGGGATTTGCCGAGCTGTTCTAGTTGCGGCAACGTGGGAAGCTGCTCGCGCTGCCCCGGCTTGGCTTACATGGAAGGCAACATGCGCGGACCATCGACGGCAGACTGTGAAAAATCCTACGCGCGCACCGGCCATGCCTCGGTCAACCTGCTGGCCAAGATGAACAATGCGGCGACGACAGCCAGCCCGAAGCTCGTACAGATTCAGCTCTAGGTCGTTTACAGTCCGGCGTACCAGTCGTAGCCCTGCTGCGCCCAGAAGTCGGGGGGGCGGCGGCGGCTGGCGTAGATGCGGCCCACCCACTTGAGGCTCTTGATGCCGTACTTGACGGTGCTGACCAAGCGGAGCGGTGCGCCATGGTCGGGGGTGAGCGGTGCGCCGTTCATCTCGTCGGCCAGCAGCGTCTGCGGATGCAGGGCGCTCTCGCGGTCGAAGCCGACATAGTAGCCCCCGTCCGCGGTCTCAAGAGCGATATAAGGAAAGGCCGAGGCGTTGTTGCCGGAGCCAAAGAGGGGATAGCGGGCGGCAAAGTCGGCCAGGCGCACCCCGGCCCATTGCACGACCTGCGTCCAGCCCTCGATGCAGCGCAACTCGGTCGTCATGGACACGCGCGGCAGGCGCTGCAGCTCGGCGAGCGACAAGGAGAAATCGGAGGCAGACGGCGCCCCCGGCGTTGAGTTGGGCGCGGCGAGCAGCAAGCGCCAGTCCGCCAAGGAGTCGGTCGCGTCGGGAGCGCCTTCCATGCCGTTGACGCGCGGCCAGCCGGCGGCGGCGGTGGGAAACTGGCGCGCCAAATGACGGGAGTCGAACAGCAGGTGTTCCGATAGACGCTCATTGAGGCCAAGCAAACGGCGATATGGGGAGGCGAGGCCGTCGAGCATCGGACGGTGATTCAGCCACTCCCACGCACCCAGTCCGGCCAGCCCGGCGGTCGCGCCCATCAGGAAACTGCGGCGCGTTCGACGGGCCATCTCGCGTCGCGGATCGGGTTGGGGCGCCGACGCCGGCGATGAACGCCTCATGGTTGACCTCCCGGGGCGGGGTCGGGATCGGTGGTTGGCACCAGCTCATAGCCGGTGATCATGGCCCGCAGATTGTTCCAGCCGGCGCGCGCCACCTGCATCACATGCACCACGAAAAAGACCAGGTAGCCAAGAGCGAACAGGAAGTGTTCCCAGCGTGCGGCCGGGTACCCCCCAAGAAGTGAGGCTAGCCATGGCAGTTGGGTGGGCTTGTAAATGGCGAGTCCGCTGAGGACCGAAAAGACGCCCATGAGGAGAATCGCAGTGTAGGCCAGGCGTTGAGCGCCGTTGTACTTGTCTGCAGGCGGAAGGGGGCGGGAGGAAAGATGAAGATCGTGCCTCACCACCCGCCATGCATCGTGCAGGGTGTGTTTCTGGGGAATCAGATCCCGCCATTCGCCCGAAAAAGCAAGAAATGCGCAGTAGGCTGCGCCGTTCAGCACAAACGGCCAGAGCAGCGTGAAATGGAGAGCCATGCCCTCGGCAAGGCGATGGTTGACATGCAGACGGGCGTATACGGCGTCGGGGAAAAAATGAAGAAGGGTAAGCTGCCCCACCCCGATGCGGTAGACATCGTTGGCCCAGTAGATCAGCAGACCGCTCCACAGCATGAGCGTCAAGAGGGGCAGATTCACCCAGTGCATCCAGCGGACCGCCCGGGAATGCTTTGCATGCAGACGCACGTCGCTCATCGGAATCCCTGTTGAGTGTACGGTGAAACATGGGTCAGCAGATGGGAGTCAAACGATCGACCGTGACGTGGGAGGACAACGTGACCGGCATGCGTCCGGAGGTCGTATTGCCGATTTGCAAGACATTGTCTAAGCTCGGAGAGCCCCCTAGCAGCGTCGCTGCGGGTTAGCGCAACTTCGTGTCCCTTTTTTCTTCACGTTCGCACGCCGATTTCGAGCCGCTGGTGGTGGCACACACGCAAGTGTTGTTGCGCACCGCGCTGCGACTCACCCGCCGCCAAGAAGAGGCGGAGGATGCAGTGCAGGAGACGTTCCTGCGAGCGTGGAAATATTTCCGCGGATTCGAGCGCGGGACCAACGCGCGAGCCTGGTTGTTCCGCATTTTGATGAACGTCATCAACCGGAGCTATGCCGGCCGGCCTGCAGCCCACAACTTCATCTCAATCGAGGACACCGGGCTGGATCAGGTGCTGGCCGGGCCATCTGCCCCAGTTTTGTCCACAGCGGAGGCGCTGGAAGCACTGGACCGGTTACCAATCGAGTTCAAACCGGTCATGTTGCTGGTCCTGGTCGAAGAGTTTTCCTACCGGGAAGCGGCTGAGATACTGGAGATTCCGATTGGAACGGTCATGTCGCGGCTGCATCGCGGACGGCGGCTGCTACGGGCTGAACTGGCACCGCGCACGGCGCCCAAGCGCCGCAACGGAGAAGTGGTCCCCCATGGGGAATAGACAAGGGCCAAGACGGGATTATGACAGTCAGGGAAGCCCGGACCCGAAAGGACGCGGAGTCGAGTAATGGATTGCCAGACGCATCAGGAAGAGATTGGGCGCTATTTGGACGGCGAGTTGACCAGCCCGGTGGCGGCCTCGCTCGAGGCGCATCTCTCCGCGTGTGGGGCATGCCGCGAGGCCTTGAATCAGCAGAAGCTTGATGATCAATGGTTCCGTAGCACCGTACGACATGCGGCTCCCGACCCGCAGCGCGTGATCGCGCTGCAGGCGCGTATTGTGGGACGACAACCGCAACCGTCGCAGGCCCGTTTGCGCTGGCTCTCGGTGGCTCTCCTGCTGGTGCTGCTGGGCGGAGCCTGGTATCGCAAGGGTCCCCTGCCTGTCTACGCCGCGGCGATTGCGGACCATGCCGATCATGGCTGCACGGTCGTGAGCCACGTGCCGTTTGTGCAGGCGGACGCATTGCAGGAACTGGCGCGCACTTTTACCGGTTCGGCAACGGCGATCCCAGACTTGAGCCAGCGTGGGTATTGTCGTGTGCAGGGGCGACTCTGCGGTCTGCGCCATCGGCACGTACTGCACCTGGTCTACATTCCCAACGACCGGCTCCGCCCGCTGCTGTCGGTTTTCATCGAGCCCCGCGATCAAGAACATGCCTTGGACCGGGCCATGCCTTCCTGGGCCGCGACCGCCGCGCAGAATGGCTATCACCTCGTCAGCCGGCAGGCGGCACAATTCAGCATTTTCCTGGTGAGCACGGAACCGGCTGACGTCCTCCAGCAGGATGCCGCCGGGGTGACACGCCAGTTCTGATGGTCGGGGAACGCGTGGGTGCGACATGCGTCTTTGCGGTCTGCAGGATACAGCCTAAAGTCCGTAGGTGCGGCGCAGCAGGCGCATAACGCGGGCGTGCAACTCGGGAACGGCGAAGGGCTTGGCCATGTAGTCATCGGTGCCCACCATAAAGCCCCTGGTGCGACTCTGCTCGGCATTGTTGGCGGTCAGCATCATGATGGGGATAAAGGCGGTTTGCACGCGGCTGCGCAGTTTCTGACAGACATCGAAGCCGGACAAGCCCGGCATATCCACATCGAGAATCACCAAATCGGGCATCACGCGCTCAATGGCCAGCAAACCATCGATCCCATCAGCGGCTTCGGTGATCTCTGGAAGCGGGGCGAGTTCCATGAGGGCGATGTTGATCAGGCCGCGCATCATCTCGTCATCGTCGACGACGACAATCTGCGGCTGGCGCAGTTCTTCGGCGACTTCCGGATCGGCGTGCGGTGTGACAGGCGATAGTGGCGCAGGCAAGGGAGTCTGAACGAGCGGGGGGCGGGCTGGCCGTGCTGCGGTGGGGGAGGCGGAGCCGGCAGCAACTCCAGCGTCGACGACGCAGGCCGGAGGGGCAACAACCGGCGCACTGCAGAAGGGGCAGGCGCGCCATTCAGGTTTGAGATCGCCGCCGCAGGCGCCACAGCGCGTGCTGCGCGGTGGCGCCATGCAATGGGTGCAGTCGCCGCCATCCGCCGGAAGTGCCACGCCGCAGCGGGGACAGAGAGGCGTGTCTTCTTCCTGGAAGTGCAACACGCGCAACACCTCCTCCACGGTGGTGACGCCGGCCTCCACCTTGCTGACCGCGGCGGTCAGCAAGGTGGAAGTTCCGGAGGCGAGGGCGGCCCGCCGGATCTCGGCTTCGGGAGCACGGCGGCCCACCAGCTCCTTGAGTGTCGGCGTCATGCGCAGAAGCTCGAAGACGGCAGTTCGGCCGTGGTAGCCGGTCTGGCCGCAGGCCTCACAACCGCGGCCGTGAAAGTGCTCCGGCACGCGCAACTCGGCCGGCAGCCGTTCGAGTTGCGCGCGAGGGGGTTGAAAGGGTTCCTTGCAACGCGTGCAGATGCGGCGGACCAGTCGCTGCGCCACAATGAGGTTGACCGAGCCGCTGATGAGGTAGGGGTCAACGCCCAGATCGAGCAGGCGCGCCACGGTGGCAGCGGTGCTGTTGGTGTGCAGGGTGGCGAGGACAAGGTGGCCGGTCATGGCGGCCTGAAAAGCGATCTCGGCAGTCTCCAGATCGCGGATCTCACCGATCAAGATCACGTCCGGATCCTGCCGGAGGATGGAACGGACACAGGCGGCGAAGTTGAGACCGGACTTCACATTGACCTGTACTTGGGTGATGTCCGGCAGTTGAAATTCAATGGGGTCCTCGACCGTGACGATGTTGATGGAAGGATTTTTTTTGTCTTCCAATAGGGCGTACAGCGAGTTGGTCTTGCCGCTTCCAGTGGGTCCGGTCACCAGGATCATGCCTTGGGGTTGGGCGGAAGCGTGGCGCAAGAGCTGTAAGTCGGATGCGGCCATGCCGAGGGTGTCGAGTCCAGGCACACGCCCACCCGCGCCCAGGATACGCAGCACGACTTTTTCGCCGAAGTGCGTGGGCAGGCTCGAGACGCGCAGATCGACGTCGGAGGCGCCCAGCGTGACCTTGATGCGACCGTCCTGCGGACGCCGGCGCTCGGCGATATCGAGACCAGCGAGGATCTTAATTCGGGAAATGAGGCTGCTATGCAGCCACTTTGGCAGCCGCATGAAGTTTCGCAGCAACCCATCCACGCGGGCGCGGACCTTGATGTCATTGAGTGTCGGCTCGATGTGAATGTCGCTCGCCGCCAAACGGATGCCATCCTGGATGATCAGGTTGACCATCTTAACGACGGACGCCGAACCGGTCCGGGCGTCCTCTTCTGCGGTTTCATCTGCCGTCGCGCTAAAGACGCGCAGGTCCTCGGTGGGGGAGATGTTACGCAAAAAGCCGTCCAGCCACTTTTCCGGAGCGTAGTAGCGGTCAATGGCGTCGGTGATCTCGGAGCGGGTGGCAATGACGGGCTTTGTCGAACAGCCGCTGGCGAACTCCACATCCTGCAGGGCGACCAGATCGGTCGGGTCGGCCATGGCCAGCGTCAAGGTCGGGCGCCGTCGTTTCAACGGGTCTTCTTCTTTCAGATAGGGGCAACAGACACGTTTGCGCGCCAGGGTTTCACTCACCAGCTTGATGGCGTCGGGATCGACGTTTGCGGTGGCCAGCTTCAAGAAGGGAAGGTGGAGATGGGTCGCCATCGCCTCGGCGACTTGTTCTTCACTGACGCGACCGTCGGCCAGGACGACGTCGAGGAGCTGACGCTTTCCCGACGCGGCGGTGCGGCTAGCCTCCGCTACTTCGGCAGCGCTGAGCAGTCCGGAAGACTCCAACAATGAAGCGAGTTGACGGCTCATTAGCTTCCGGGAACCTACGACACCGGTCCAACTCTCGCGCTCGGCGTCGGGGGTCCAGCCGCGCGCAGACCCCAATCATAGCGTCAGTTCGAGGCACCCGCCGAGTCGGCGCTTCTGGCTGAGATCGCAGACGGCCCGGGCGAGGAACAGGCTGCGCGATTCCTGTGGACCGTTCGGTGGCGCCTGATATGGATTCTGATACGGGTTGCGTGTCGGTTAGCGCCCGGTCACATGCGCCGGCAGGCGCGAATCGGGGTCCTCGACGCCCGTCGCGCGGAGCTGGGGTGCACCAATCCAAAATGGGTGCGCGGAGCTATTTCGAAAACAGCATCTTGGCGGCCAGCACAATAAGAAGCACCGCAAATGAACGGCGCAAGACCAGGCCGGAGAGATGTTGCGCCCAGACGCCGCCGAAGAAGCCGCCGATGGCGAAGCCAATCGCCAACAGCACGGCGAGCTTCACGTCGACGTTGCCGCTGCGGTAATACTCCCAGAACGCAAAGATGCCGATGGGCGCCAGCAAGGTGGCGAGCGAGGTGCCTTGGGCCTTGTGCTGGTTCATGCCGAACCAGTAGATCAAGGCGGGGATGAGCAACGCGCCGCCGCCAATGCCCACCAATCCGGAAATGACACCGATGGCGATGCCGAGAAGAAGGCCGAGGAATGTCGTCATCTCAGATCCGATCTGAAAGGCATGGAGTCTTTTTGGAACCAGTCTTTTCGGAACCACGGTTCCAGGGAAGGCGTCCCATCAAACCGGCCATCAAGCAAAGGTCGGTCATGCCGGAAATTGTCAGTCCCAGTCCCACGCAAAGCGTCCAGATGAGGAACCATGGTGTTACGGTGGCAGCCAATAAACTGGAGAGCACAATCATACCTCCCGCGATGACCCGCACCTGCCTCTCCAAAGACCAGGGCTGGCGCAGGACCTTTTGATCCGGCAAGCCCATTTGACGCCATGCTTCCATCCCACCTTCAAGAATCGCGAGGTCTGTAAAGCCTAACCGGTCCAAGGTTGCCGCAGCCTGGGTCGCGCGTTTGCCGCTGCGGCAAACCAGAAGCAAGGGAGTCTTCTTGTCCCACATGATGGCTTCGGTTCCCAGACGTTGGAGCGGAACCAGCCGAACTCCCGCAATGTGGCCGGCGGCAAACTCGGTGTATTCGCGAACGTCAATCCCTGCGCGTTGCAGATCGAGGGTGGCTTGGTAGGGCGTGAGGTGTCGAATGGGCATCGGTCTTCGTAGGCCTTCAGGTTGACATCAGTATATAAGCATGGAACGATATAGACAAGGCTGAAAAAAATGAAGTCTCTTCTGAGCGACACGATGCTGGAGCAGGTGGCCGCTCGCTTTCGCACACTGGGCGAGCCGATGCGCTTGCGAATCTTGCAGGTGCTGGAAGGCGGAGAGAAGACAGTGAGCGAAGTGGTGGCGCAAACGGCCGCCAGCCAGCCGAACGTCTCCCAGCATCTACAAGAGCTCTATCGAGCCGGCTTGGTGGGGCGACGGAAATCGGGCAATCGGGTGCACTATTGGATCGCCGATCCGGTTGTGTTTAGCCTGTGCGAGCTGGTTTGTGCGGGAGCAGAGGGGAAAGCACGTTTGGAACATCTTGTGGACCAGAGCGCGCAACGAGGTCAAGCATGAAATTGGAAAGGATCGAGGTTCCGGGGTTGGCGCACTATTCGTACATCCTCAGCGCGCAGGGAAGAGCCGTTGTGGTCGATCCGAAGCGCGACGTCGACACTTACGTCCGCCACGCGCGCACCCACGGTCTGACGGTTGCTTATGTTCTGGAGACCCACATCCACGCCGACTATGCTTCTGGCGCTTTGGAACTGGCACAGACCACCGCGGCGGAGTTGTGGCTGAGCGGTCACGACAGGGGCGAGGACTTCGAGTATCAGTTTGCGCACCATGCCTTCCGGGATGGGGACGTTCTGGAGTTGGAAGGGCTGCGCATCAGGGCGGTGCACACGCCGGGGCATACACCGGAACACCTGTCGTACCTGATTTATGACTTGTCCCGCTCCGAGACGCATGCTGTGGCGCTGCTATCAGGTGACTGCGTGCTGGTCGGGTCGCTCGGTCGTCCGGACCTGCTGGGCGAAGCAGCCAAGCGCCGTCTGGCGGCGTCGCTCTTCACCAGCGTTCATGAGAAGCTGGCTGGCGTGGAAGACGGGGTCGAGTTGCACCCGGCACACGGTGCCGGGACTCTATGTGGCAGCGGGGTGGGAGAGCGCGACGCCTCCACCATGGGTTATGAGCGGGCCTGTAACCCCTATTTTCAGCCGCAACCGCGCGAAGAATTCATCGCCCACATTCTGGGAAGCGTTCCGCCATTCCCGGATTATTACCGTCGCATGAAGCGGCTCAACTCGGTGGGGCCGGCTGCGGTAGGTGGATTTGCGGGGAATCGTCCGCTGGCGCTCGCTGACTTTCAGAACGCGCTGCGGGAGGCGGCGGTGGTGGTAGATCTGCGCCGACCTGAGGCCTTCGGCGGGGCGCATATTCCCGGGGCCTTCAACATCGGCGCCGGCCAGAACCTTTCGATGTGGGCGGCTTGGATGATTCCCGAGGACCGGGCGATCGTCCTGGTCGGCGACGACGACACACCCATGGGAGAGGCGGTCCGTGCGCTTGCCCGCGTCGGCCTGGACGATGTGCGAGGCTATCTCGACGGAGGAATGCGTGTCTGGATTGCAGCGGGTCTGGCACAGGCGCACGTGCCGCAGCTTTCCGTGCAGGAGTTAAGCCGGAAGGCCGGGGCATTCATTCTCGATGTCCGCAGTGATGGGGAATGGAACCACGGGCATATCGCAGGCGCCATCCACCGCATGGCTGGCGATCTGGCGAAGCATCTGCAGGATTTACCACGCGAAGGGGCAATTCACGTCGTCTGCGGGAGTGGCTACCGCTCTAGCGTAGCCGCCAGTCTGCTGCGGCACGAAGGCTTCGAGAACATTGTCAACGTTGTGGGCGGCATGGAAGCATGGTATGCGCAGGACTTGCCGGTAGTGAACGAACAAGCCTGCTTCGTGAGCTAGCTCGGCAGCCGCTGCTGCTGTCCAGCGGCGGGGTAGAGGGCAGTGCGGGTCAACGTCGAAAGGTGAACTATGAACAAACGCATGACTTATGCTTTGATCGTTTTCGGCACGGTCTTGACGGCCGGCTTCATGGCCGCGCGGCAGCATCGGGTGGTCATCGAGGTGAATATCCCGGGTACTGAGGAGTGGCAAGCGGTCTTGCACAATGTGGTCAACCTGCAACAAGCGTTCGGCATTAAGTCCACCTCCATCGAGGTGGTGGCGCTGGGGCCGGGGATCGGAATGGTGGCCAAGACTGACGGAGAGCTGCAGGCGCAGATGCAGCAGCTGGCCGATTCCGGCGTTCACTTTGTTGCCTGTTCCAATACCATGCGCGCCCTGAAGATGCAGCCGGATGACCTCTTGCCCTTTGTGAAGCCGGTGGACTCAGGCGCAGCCGAGATTGTCCGCAAGCAGGAGGCGGGTTGGGCTTACCTCAAGGGCGGGAAGTAGACACAGGGCATGACGATACTCCGCTTCCGGGTCGCGTCGGGCATACTCTGGGGGCATGACAGAGCCTGCCGTGGGTGCCAAACTTCGCGAAATCGAAGGCGACTGGATTGACAAGCTGCGCAGCGGTGACGCGGCGGCCGTGCAGCATTTTCTCGACACCTACCAACAACGCATCTTCTCCTTCGGCATGATGGTTTGCGGGCATCGGGAGGACGCCGAGGATATCGCGCAGCAGTCGCTCGTTTCGGCGCTGCATTCCGTGCGCCAACTCCGTTCGGCCGAGGCTTTCCACGTCTGGCTTTACCGGATCGTGCGCAACGCCTGTTACCGGCAGCGCCGCAAGCATCAACTACTCCGTAATGCGGCCTCGCTGCAGGAGATGGAAGATCAGGGCCGGGGATTGGAATCCACTCAAGCCGGCCAGAGTCCCGAAGCGTCTCTGCTCCAGGACGAAGTGCGCGACCAGCTGCAGCAAGCGGTCGCCAAGCTCTCCGCTCCGGACCGGCTGGTACTGCTGTTACGGGATTTCGAGAATCTTTCCACCGACGAAGTAGCCCAGGTGATGGGTTTGGGCGTTTCGGCGGTGAAGATGCGCCTCCAACGTGCCCGCCGAAGGGTGCGGCGCGAGTTGGAGGCGCGATGTGGACCCGGCATCGCCGGAGCCCGGACACCCACAACCGCGCGGGAACACGCGCGCTATGCGCGGACGGGCGCGAGGGCAGTGTCGCGTTCCGCGGCGGACAGGTAGTACAGCACGGGCACGGCAATGCGGGAAAGCAGCGTTGAGGCGACTTCCCCGGCGAGCAGGGAGATTGCCAGCCCTTGGAAGATGGGGTCTTTCAACATCACGGACGAGCCCACCATGACGGCAGCCGCGGTCAACAGCATGGGCCGGAAGCGCACCGCGCCCGCATCCACGACGGCTTCCGCCAGCGGCATGCCCTGGGCGCGACGCAATTCGATAAAATCGACCAGGATGATGGAGTTGCGCACAATGATGCCGGCGCCGGCAATGAATCCAATCATCGAGGTGGCGGTGAAGTAGGCCCCCAGGAGCGCGTGGGCCGGCAGGATGCCGATCAGCGTCAACGGGATCGGGGCGAGGATCACCCAAGGCGTGCGATAGCTTCGAAACCAGGAAACCACCAGGACGTAGATGAGCACCAGCGCGGCGGCAAAGGCCACGCCGAGGTCGCGGAACACATTGAGCGTGGTCTGCCATTCCCCGTCCCACTTGATGGTGTAAGCCTCCGTACTCTTGGGAGGTGCATTGAGCAGCAGGGTGGGGGGGAGTCCGGAGGGAGAGCGCAGCCGGCGCAGCTTGGGGTTGAGGGCGAGCACGGCATAGGCGGGGCTTTCCTCCGCACCAGCCACGTCGCCAAGCACATAGACTACGGGCCGGAGATCCTTGTGAACCAGGTCAGGATCGATCTGGCCCCGCTGCACCACGGTCAATTCGGAGAGGGGTACGGTGTGGCCGTCAGCCGCGGTCAGCGGCAACGAGAGAAGCTCGTCCATGCGGGTTCTGTCGGTGCGCGTCAACTGCAGCCAGACGGGAACCTCCTCGCGTTGTTCGGGGAGGTGAGCCACATCCACCGCTTGCCCATGCAAGGCAAGCTGCAGGACGGCAACCACTTGCGCCACGCTGACGCCACTGAGGGCGGCTTTTTTCTCGTCCACGGCGATGGTGTCCATGGCTTGCGCATCGCGCAGCGAGGTGTCCACATCAACGACGCCGGGGGTGCGCCGCAACGTCGCCGCCACGTCCTGAGCCAGCTCCGCCTCGCCACGCTGGGAGGGGCCATAGACCTCCGCCACCAGGGTCTGCAGGTCCGGGGGCCCGGGCGGAATCTCGGCGACCGTGATGCGTCCGCCGTCTGCGGCGGCGATGCGTGCCAGCTCGGGGCGTAACTGGACAGCCAACGCATGACTCTGACGCCGGCGTTCGGAGGTGTCCACTAAATCGATTTGCAGATCCGCTTGGTTGGGACGGCGGCGAAGGAAATAGTGCCGCACCAAACCATTGAAGTTGTAAGGCCCGGGCGTGCCGACATAGCTGGTAATGTCACGGACCTCCGCCTGTTGACCAAGATAATCGCTGAGACGCTGGGCGACGGCTGCGGTCTGTTCCAACGGGGTGCCATCCGGCATCTGCAGAACCACTTCAAACTCGTCCTTATTGTCGAAGGGCAGCATTTTGAGCAGCACTACCCGAAACCAGATTAAGGAGAGAGCGGCCAGCAGGAGGACACCGATGCCGCCGAAGAAGAGAAACTGGCGCACCCGGCTGGCCAGCAACGAGGGCATGATGCGTCGATATTGACGCGTCGCCCAGTCTTCCGACGATGAGCCGTGGGCATCGGGCTGCGGGGAGGACTTTTTTGCCAGGATTCGCGTTGCTGCCCAGGGTGAGATGGCGAAGGCAATCAGCAGCGAAAACACCATCGCCGCTGAGGCCCCCACCGGAATTGGGCGCATATAGGGACCCATCAGCCCACCGACAAACGCCATCGGCAGCAAGGCGGCGATGACGGTAAGGGTCGCCAGAATCGTGGGATTGCCGACTTCGGCCACGGCCTCGACAGCCACCTGAGCGCGCGGTCGGCCTTGGCTTTCCGGCAACCGAAAGTGGCGGACAATGTTCTCCACAACCACAATGGCGTCATCGACCAGGATTCCGATCGAAAAAATCAGGGCAAACAGCGTGATGCGATTCAGCGTGTAGCCGTAGATATAAAACAGGAACAAGGTGAGGAGTAGAGTCAGGGGAATCGCAATGGCGACGACGCCCGATTCGCGCCACCCCAACACCACCGCCACCAACAAGATCACCGACCCGGTAGCCAGCAACATGTGGAAGAGCAGTTCGTTGGAGCGCTGCTGTGCCGTCTGACCATAGTTGCGTGTGATCGTCAGGTGGACTCCAGCGGGGAGCATGGTTTGCCGCAGGCTGTTGACCCGGCGGAGGACGCTGTCGACGACCTGTACGGCATTGGCGCCTTCCCGTTTGGCGACACTGAGCGTGACGGCCGGGGCGAATAGAAGGGGCGCAGCCGCGCGAGATGGCGTCCCGGTAGCGCCGGCGCCGGTGCTGAGCCGGACGTACTGTGTCGCCTCGGCCGGTGCGTCCAGAACCTGAGCCACCTGCTGGAGCAGCACCGGCTGTCCTTGACTGACTCCGACCACCACTTGAGCGAGATCCGCAGCACTGGCCAAGTGTTGGCCGGCATAGACCTCGGCGTCCTGGTTGGGCGGGTGGAGTTCGCCAACTGCCTGGCGTTGGTTGGCCGCCGAGATGGCAGCGGCAATCGCTGTCGGTGTGACGTGAAAGGCCTGCAGACGGGCAGTCTGCATCTCGACACGCCATTGGTGTTGGCGCCCTCCCAAGATCTCCGTATGCGAAACGTTGGGGACACGCTTCACTTCCTGGTTCAACTCCTCGGCGATGCGCCGCAGGGTGTCATCGTCGTAGCCCGGCCCGGAGAGGGTGAGTGCCAGCACCGGGACGTCGTAGATCGAACGCAGTTTGACCACGGGCGGAGGGGCGCCGGCCGGCAAGGCATCCAAGTGGGCGTAGAGCTTGGTGTAGACCTCGGTCAGACTGCGCTGCACGTCGCGACCGACCTCAAAACGCACGACCACCAGGCTTCCCCCGGTACTGGAAGTGGAATAGATATGCTCGACCCCGGGAATCTCCTGTAGCAGGCGCTCCAAGGGGGCGGTCAGGCGCTGCTCCACCTCGGCTGAGTTTGCTCCGGGCAGCGTCGCAAATACATCCACAAAGGGCACACGGATTTGGGGTTCTTCCTCGCGTGGCATGGCCACGATGGCCCAAACACCGAGGACGAGAGTCGACAGGATCATGAGCGGTGTCAACTTCGAGTCGATGAAGTAGGCAGCAATGCGACCCGCGAGTCCCGGAGTTTTAGTTGTCATGGCTGGGGTCCTGCTGCAGAGTGGCGAGGAAGTTATCGGCGTGGAGCACGTAGTGTTCGCCGGGACTCAGGCCGGAAAGGATCTCAACCTGGCCGGAGAGGACAGCGCCGGGTTTAACGAGACGCAACTCGGCGCGGCCAGCGCCGTTGACGACATAGATCTCGTCGAGATCGCCGCGGTGTAAGAGGGCGCTTGCCGGGGCCAGGAGGGCGCGCCGGCTGCCAGTGGGAATTGCCACGCGACCGTAGAGTCCGCTGCGCAGATTCGCGGCCGCCGGCAGGTCCAACTTGACCAGAGCCGAGCGGGAGAGGGTGTCGCTGTCGGGCGCAATCTCGCCGACCACGCCGTCCATCTGCGCTGGAACGTGGCCGTCGATTTCCACCGCCAAGTGCTGGCCGAGATGAACGGCGGGCAATACGGTGTTAGGGACGGAAACTGCCAGGCGGGAGGCCCCCGGACGCTCGATTTGCAGCAGTGGCAGGCCCGGCGTGGCTAAGGCTCCGGCATCCACCCATTTCGCGGTCACGATGGCCGAGTAAGGAGCCGTGATGCGGGAAAACGACGCCCCGGTGCGTGCCGCTTGCAATGTTGCCTGGTTCTGACGCACCCCGGCTTGTGCCGCCTGCTCCTGCGCGACCGCCGCTTGCTGGGCTGCCTGGGCCGCTTGGGCGGCGGCGCTGACCGTCTCAAGCTCGTGCGGACTGACGGCCTGTGCCAGCCCGCGATAACGGTCATAAGTGGAGTGAGCAAGATCCGCGTTCGCCTGCGCCGCCCGATGCTGCTGTTGGGCAGCATGCAAGCTGGCTTCCGCTGCGGCTAATGCCGCTTGTTGTGCTTGAACTTCTTCTCCCGCCTGGGGATTGCTCAGAACCGCCAATAGCTGGCCGGCTCGCACCCGTTGACCCGGCTGGACCCGAACTTCGAGAACCATTCCAGTGACCCGTGCCGCCAGCGTGGCCGAGGTCCGCGCCTCTACCGAACCCACCGCGACGAACGTGTCGGGTGCCTCAGTCCAAGTGACGGTGGCCACGGGCAGACCGGCTGGCAGGGGCCAGCCGGTCTGCGCTACCGGGGCCTCCGTCCGCCGACAGGCGCTGCCGGCCAGCGCCAGTAGCAACGGCAGGATCATCAGGAGGCGATGCGGGTTGTGCTGAATATCCATGTCAAAACTTCTCCAGTTAACAGTCCGGGTCGCGCCCCAAGCGTTGGCTTAGGGGTGCGTTTCATTTGGGAGGTTGAGGTCAGATCCGGAATGTGCCGGCGCGGGCTGGGCAAAGTGTGCCGCAGTCTCTGGAGACAGTAACCCTGCAGCCGCCTGGGTTCTTGCCAGGCTGAGCTGCCATCGGTAAAGCGCCTCAACCTGACGGCTTTGCGCGGCGACCTGCGCTGCCTGGGCCTGCAGGAGATCGGTCAGGGTGGTCAGGCCATTGGCGTATCGTGTCTGCAGAATTCGAAGCGCCGCAGAGGCCTGATCCGATGCTTGCCGGCTGACGCCGACCTGAGCCCGCGCTGCTTCCGCGGCATACCAAGCCTGGCGTATCGTGAGCTCCAATTGGCTCTGAAGATCGCGCTGGAGGGCGTTGGCGGCGATCTCTTGCTCCAAGGCACTGGCGATTGCGGCCTGGTCCGCCCCGCCGCGAAACAGAGACAACTGCAGGTGTACGGCTGCCGTCCAGTGACCTTGGCCATTCCCGGTCCATGTCGGCTGATCACGCTGCCACTGAACCAAGCTGGACAATGTCGGTAAATGAGCGGCAGCTCGTGCTCGGGTCACCTCGGTCGCGGCCATGGCGGTGCGCGCAGTTTCGGTTTGGAGCTGGGGACTGTGGGCCTGAGCCGCGGCCAAGAGGACTTGCAGCTGCGAAGGTTCTGCCAGGTCGCCGGTAATGAGGGGTTGGACCCGAATGTCGCTATCTTGAGCACGCCCCAACAGGCGGTTCAGGCCGGCGCGAGCCATGGATACCTGTGCCTCGGCTTCCAGTTCACGAGCTTGGGCGCCGGACAGCCCCACCTCGGCACTGAGCTGATCGGCTTGAACCGTCAAACCTTGACGGTAGCGCGAGGTCGCGTCCTTGGCGGCGGCAGCGGCTGCTGTCACGGCGCTGGCAGCAACGGTTTGTTGGGCCAAGCTTGCGGATAACCGCCAATAGGCGGCGAGTGTGTCCTGGAGTACTTCTTGCTGCGTCTGCTCCCGCTCTCGTTGGGTGGCCTGCACGCCCAATTCAGCCCGGCGCACCCGCATTTCAGTCTGGCGCGCATCCCAGAGGGTCCAGCGCAGGTTCAATTGCGATTGCAGATCATTGACGGGGCCTGGTTGATTCAGCCGCGCCAAGTCGAAATCGGCAGCCGTGAACCGGCGCTGGCGGAGGCGTGCTCCGAAGGCGAAGACGGGATCGTCGCTTCGCGTCCAGTCCTCCGCCAAGTCCACTTGCGGCCAATAGCCGCTGCGAGCCTCGCGGACTTGCGCTTCACCACCGCGCTGCATTGCGGCGGCGGCTTCCATACGCGAACTCGACGACAAGGCGAGCCGCAGGGCTTCGCCGAGCGTCACGAGGGGAGCGGACGACGGGCCGGCCGCCAAGAGGGGAACAGCCCACAGCGCGGCAACAGAAAGGAGGAGCCACCGTGACCGAATGCCCCGGATGTTCATGGATTATTCCTTGCCCCGAGAGACCGCCGCGCCGGGCCGGGCGGCGGGCCTGTCGCAGGCCGAAGAAACCCCGGCACACTGCAAGACTTTCTCGAGGGGACAAAATCGGGTGAGCGAGGACTGCAGCAGATTCAAGCCAACAAATATCGTGACGCCGTACCACCAACCACTGACCCAGTGAGCCAGTGCCAAGCTGATCAAGATCATGCTTCCGGCAAACAATCGAATCCAACGTTCGGTGCACATGATGGTCCTCTCCTGAAACGACCCGTGGTCCAAATGAGGCGACGCGGTGAGGTCGTCCTACTGAGAAAGAGACCGAAGTCGTGTTTTGGTCACAGGTTTGGCCAGAATTTGTTTTAACGACAGGGGTGACCGCATGCACGGAAAGGGTATCTAAGTGAAGTGGAGACCCAGAATGCACGACCTGCTGACAAGAAGCGCCCGCTTGAAGAATGCCGATCAATTGGCGACGGCCCTGCAGACGGCCGCCCAGAAACACCAATTTGGCATCCTCAATGTGACAGACTTGGGCCTGAAACTGCGCGAAAAGGGCTTGGCATTTCCCTCCATGTGCCGGGTGTTTGACGTCTGTCAACCGCAGGCGGCGGCAGAAGTGCTGGGACAGGAGATGGCAGTGGCAACGGTGCTGCCCTGTCGCGTGGCGCTGTACGAGAAGGACGACGGTCTGGAGCTCAGTACCGTCCGCCCCACGGCGCTGCTCAGCCACTTTGGCAACCCCGCGCTGCTTGAGGCGGCACGCGCCATCGAGGAAGCGCTGACGCAGATGCTCGACGAAGCGGCTGCCTAGGCCGAGAGTACCTTGCGAAGTAAGTCCTTCAGGAGGCGTCGTTCGTCAAGGGTCAACGGCGCCAGCATGGCGTTATCCACGGCAGTGGCGGCGCTCAAGGCCCGATTCAGCCGCTTTTTGCCAGCCGCGGTGAGATGCAACTGGTGAGCGCGGCGGTCCACCGGATTCTGACGCCGCTCGACGAGGCGCAGCTTTTCCAACTCATCGAGCAGGGCCACGGCAGTGCTGGGGTCAATTCCCGAGCGCTGCGCGAGCTCCTGTTGCGAGATCACGCCTTCCTGCTGCAAGACGATCAACATGGCGAAGTGGCGGGCCTGCAGACGGAGGGGCCGGAGGGCCTCGTCGAAGCGCCGGCGCATGGCGAGAGCGCAGCGCCAGAGAAGGCGGCCCATACGGTCGTCCATCCCGGGAACCGCCCGGCCGAGAAGCAGGGGAGGACTCGATGCAGGATCGTATGGCGAGAGGCGGGTCTTCTTCATAGCGTCCTCCGGAAAAGCAGGGTGGCGCCGCTCAACATCAGCAGGGTGGTGAGGCCGAGGGCCAACAGATCGCCGGAGATGGCAACCAACCCGGTCGGCTTCAGGAGCAGCGTCCGGAAGCCATGCACAGCGTAAGAGAAAGGATCAATCACGGCGATCCATCGCATCCACGTCGGGAAGGCGGCGATGGGATAGACCGCCCCGCTGGGGAAAAAGAGCAGGGTGTTGAGCACGCCGAAGATGGCGCGTGGTACCAGCGGGTCGTTGATGCGCGCCATGATGCAAAACATCATGCTGATCAAGGCGGTCGAGCTCACGGTGGTGAGCAACACGAGAAGCGCCAGGCGCTCGGGCTGGAGGACGTTGCCCACGCCGGAAAGCAGCGCCCCGACGAACAAAACCACCAGGCCGACGAGGATGGCCTTGATAACGCCCGCGGTGATGAATCCGAGGATCAGCTCGAGCTTGGTGATGGGCGTGACGAGGTAGCCTTCGTGCAGTCCGCGGGATTTGTCGTCAATGTATAGAATGCCGCCGCCGATCATGGCCGTTACGAAAATGGCCAGCGTGATGGATCCCGGCAGCAGGTACTTCATGTAGCTGATGTAGGGATAGAGCTCCACCACCTCGAGCTGGAGTTGCGGCGCCTCACGCGGCGGAATGAGTGGGGCATTGATGGACTGCGTTAATGCGGCCATGGTGGCGGCGACGCTGCTGGAGCTGAAACGGTCGGTGTTATCGGTGATCAGGCCGAGCCGGGGCCGCAGATGCGTGAGCAGATCGCGCGAATACTGCGGCGGGATGATCAGAATGGCGCCCAGGCGCCCATCGCGGAGCGCGCGCAACGCAGTCGCCTGATCGGGGTAGTCGAGCGGGATGAAGGTACGGGCATTGGCGGCGACGGCCAGCAACTTCTCGCGCACCGCGATGGACTCCGGGCCTTGATCCTGGTTGACCACCGCCAAGGGCACGTTCCTGATATTGCCGCCAAAGGCGTTGCCGAGAATGATGAGTTGAGCCAACGGTAAAATCAGCGACGCCGCCAGCAAGGCGGGGCTGCGGAAGAATTTGCGCAGATCGCGTTCAATGATGGCCAAGGCTCGGGTCATGGCCGGCCTCCGGGAAGAGCGTGGGCCGGCGTGGGGACGGTATCCTCGCCCAGGCCGCGGCCGGTGAAGTGTAGAAAGACGTCGTCCAAGCTGGTGCTCTGAATCGACAGGCTCTTGAGTTCAACGTGACGGGCGCGGGTCAGCTCGACCAGATCGGTGGCGGTACTGGGGCCGTGGTCGCTGAAGATGCGGTAGAGCGCTTGGCCCTGCACCACTACCTTGCGGGCCGAGGAGAGCTGTTCGAGATCCCGGACCGCTTCGGGCAGGTCGGGTTCCAGGCGCGCTTCGATGACCGCTGCGCCGGGTACAGCCGCTTTGAGGGCGGCGGGGGTATCGAGCACGACAATCTTGCCGTGGTCCACGATGGCCAGGCGATCACAAAGCCGGTCTGCCTCGTCCATGTAGTGCGTGGTGAGGAACAAGGTCAGGCCGCGGCTTTCGCGCAGCCGGGTCATCAACTCCCAAACCGCCATGCGCGACAACGGGTCAAGTCCGGTTGTCGGCTCGTCCAGGAAGAGGATGCGCGGTTGGTGAACAAGGCCGCGCGCGATTTCCAGCCGGCGTCGCATGCCGCCTGAGAGGGTACGGGCCAAGGCGTCGCCGCGATCACCGAGGTTGACCGAATCGAGCAGCTCCTGGGTCGCCTTTTTCCGTCGGCTTGACGGGACGCCGTAGAGCCGGGCGTGGATGGAGATGTTTTCGGTACAGGTGAGATCGGGATCGCTGGTCATGTTTTGCGGAATCACGCCAATCGCCTTGCGCACGGCATCAGCCTCCTGTACGACGTCGTGCCCGGCGACGCGCGCGCTGCCACTGGTGGGCGGCACCAGCGTGGTCAGCATGCGGATCAAAGTGGACTTGCCGGCGCCATTGGGCCCCAGGAGGCCAAAGATCTCGCCGGGCTCGACCGTGAACGAGACGCCGTCCACCGCCTGCAGCGTCCCGAAGCGTCGCGAGATGTTGGCGACCGCGATGGAACGGTCGCAGGCAGCATCGGTTTCTGGGGCGCGGGTCATTCGTTGCCTCCCCCGGTGTGAGCCACGGAAGGCGAGGGGAACACCACCCAGGCCGTCATGCCTCGTGCCAGGCGGCCGTCGGCATTGTTGACCCGCACACGTAGCGCGACGGTTTTGATGTCGCGCTTGGTCCGGCTGACGTCGCGTTGGGTCGCGAAGTCGGCTTCTGTCGCCTTGTAGAACACCGTTCCCGGGATCTCCACTCCGGAGGGCAGGCGGACGCGGACACGCTCGCCGAGACGTACCTGGTCGGCATAGGTCTCTTCGATGTCGGCCTGGACCCAGGTATCCCCAAGATTGAAAATGGTGACCACCGGGCTGCCGGGGTTGACCACCTCGCCGGCGCGCGCCGCTCGCAGAGTGACCACGCCGCCGAGCGGGGCGAGGAGCGCGGTCTGATCGAGCCGAGCCGAAGCGGCCTGTTGCTGCGCCTGCGCCGCCCGCTGGGCGGCCGCCAGGACGTCGGTCTGTTGACGCTGCACGGCGACCTGGCGCTGTTGCGCCAGGGCATTGGCCAGCGCGGCTTGTGCAGCCGCCAGCTTGCCCTGCGCCAGCCGCACCCCGGCGTGGGCCGAATCGAGATCGGCTTGGGCTTGTTCGCGCTGCAGGGCGGAGTCAATACCTTGTGCGGCCAGCTGGAGCACGCGGTCGCCGTTCGCCTGCACCCGTGTGAGGGTGGCATGTGCCTGTTCCAGTTCCGCTGCAGCGGCGCTCACCTGGTCGCGGGCCTGAGCAACGGCAGCGGGCAGGGCGGCCTGTAGCAGCCCCACCTGCGCGTTCGATTGCTGGACCGACTGCTGCGCCTGGGCGGCCAGGGCCCGGGCCGCAGACAGCGAGGCGTCGAGTTCCGAGCGGTCCAGGACCGCCACAACATCGCCGGCATGAACGACATCGCCTTCACGGACATTAAGGCGGTCCACGCGGGCCGTGATCTTCGATTCCACGGCGACCTCTTCGCCGTCAACCACCCCGGTGAGCACCAGCTCGTGCGGCGAGCGATGCGTGAAAAAATAGATGCCGCCGCCGACGGCCAGCAGTACCACCAGAATGACCATTCGTCGCTTCACCGCGCACGCTCCAAGCCCGGGGTCTCGATATGATTGTAATTACAAATAGTTTGTATAGCAAACGATAAGGCGCCGCCTGGCCAGGCGGGGCGGCGGCGAGGGGTTTGATTCACGACTAACCGCCCGCGCGCCGCGATGGGGTGAGCCGGCGCCGATCGGTCAGTGCGGGGGTTGATCCGGTACGGCGGACGAAGCGTATCAGGCCAGAGCGATTTTGAGCGTGATGGCGTGGTCGCTCGGTTTCTCGTTTGGCAGTTTCACGCGTAAGCCGGCGGGCTCCTGCGTCCATGGCAGCCGGCCGCCGTGGCCGAGCAGGCTGACATTCAAGACCTTGGGGGGTGCTTGCGCACTGGACGTGCCGAGGGCCTTGACCAGGGCTTCGTTGACGGGAGATTGCTGGTCGGGCCAGCCCATCACGAACGCGTAGAGAGTGTTGCCGCGGGTTGTGAAACGGACGTCCTGCACGGTCAGCGGTTGGCGGGATTTCTCGTTGAATTTTCCGCCTGCGGCAGGGTTGGCGACCGAGGGACCTTCGCCGTAGATTTTCCACGGTCGGGAGTCGTAAATGCCCTCGCTGTTGACCGCCATCCAGGCGGTGATGCCTTCGAGAACCTGCATTTCCTCGGGATCCAGCTGGCCATTGTTGGGCAGGGGGAAGTTGAGCATCAGGTTGCCGTTCTGGCTGACGATATCCACCAACAGGTCGACGACCGTCTTGGTGGTCTTGTATTTCACGCCGCGCTGATAGTGCCAATTGCCGATGCAGGTATCGGTCTGCCAGGGATCGGGCCGGATGGCATTGGCCACGCCGCGTTCAAAGTCGAGGACGCAGGTGCCGGTAGCGCAGTCCTCGGGCCGCTTGCTGGTGTAGACGGCCTGGGTCATCCCGCCGTGCCGCCGGGCGCTCAGGTTATAGAGATTGGCGACGGCGCTGCACCCGTATGTCTCAAAAGGCAGCGCCCCATCGGTGTACAGCAGGTCGGGTTCGTACTGATCCACCAGGTCCTGGATGCGCTGGAACCAGTGGTGTTGCCATGCGTCGGGGATGTGGTTGTCGTTCCAACCGAATTTGCCGCCGGCCCATTGCGCACTGCCGGCATCGTGATAGAGATCGGCGTTACGGGGATCAATGCCGTCGTAGGCAACATTGGCCAAGGGCCCGATTTTATCGCGGCCGTGGCTGACGCCAAACCATTTGTAGCTGATCCAGAGATGCTCACTGACGCCGAAGCGTAGGCCATGGCGCCGTGCCGTTTTCTCCCACAGGCCCACGATGTCACGGCGCGGACCCATCTGGACAGCGTTCCAGCGGGTATGGTGAGAATTCCAGAGATCGAAATTATCGTGGTGCACGCCCATGCTCATGAAGTACCTGGCGCCGGCACGACGATAGAGGCCCATCAGGTGTTCGGGATCAAAGTCGGCCGCTTTCCAAAGGGGCACGATGTCCTTGTAGCCGAATTTCGAGGGGTGGCCGTAAGTGGCGACGTGGTACTGATACTGGCGGCTGCCCTGCATGTACATGTTGCGGGCATACCAGTCCCCCTGTTCGACCCCCGACTGCGGTCCCCAGTGCGCCCAGATGCCGAACTTGGCGTCGCGGAACCACGTCGGGATTTCGTAGCGTTGCAGGGACTCGCGCGTTCCTTGAAAGGGGCCGGAATGGATTTTGAGCTCTGATTGGGCTCGCAACCGTCGGTTGAGCAGCAGGGCGGGCGCGGCGCCCGATAGCAATTTCAGTGCAGTACGACGCGTGGTTTTCAAGGTAGGCGACCCCCGGACGAGCGTTGGACCGCAGCGATGATCCTGCAGATGACAGACACAGGTCAAGCCGAAGAATGAGGCACCGCGCGGATCGACGGCGGGAAGGTCGCGTCAGTACAAGCGGAAGTTGACTTCGATATTGGCGGCGATCTGGACAGGTTTGCCGTCTTTGGTGCGGGCGGGCTCGAAGCGCCACTGTTTGACCGCTTCGATAGCCTTTTCGTCCAGACCCAGCCCAAGCGGGCGTGAGACGCGGACGTCGTGGACGCGACCGTCGGTGCCGATGGTCACCAACAATTCGACCTGGCCTTGGAACTTGGCTTTGCGGGCCTCGTCAGAGTACTCAGGGTCAGGTTGGTAGATGGCTCGCGGAGGACTGAGCGCACCGCCCTCGGAGGGGTTGCCGCCGCCAGTGTTCCAGCCGCTTCCGGGTCCCAAGCCAGCACCGTTGCCGGAACCGATTCCATTACCATGGCCGTTACCCAGACTGGGCGGACCCTTGACGCCAGTAGGGCTGCCAAAGACGGGCAGGTTGACGTTGGCCAGCTTGGCATCGGGCTGGACCTGAATGGCAGGGGCGACCGGGAGCTTCGGCTGCACATCCGGCAGCTTGATGACGGGAGGGGCTTTCGGGGCACGCTCGAGTTTGGGAAGCTTGCCCTTGGTCACCGGGGTGGGGTCGTGATGGCCGCCGCCGCCGCCCATGCGTTTCGGCGCCATCTTGGCCGATAGGTTTTCCGTGGGAACGAATATCTGGGTGACATTCTGCTGGATCGCGTTGCGAACGGAATGATTGAACAGCGGCAACGCGATCAGCGCCATGACCGCGATATGGATCAAGAAGGAGGCTGTACCGCTTAAAGCCTTACGTTCATCCTTAGCCCAGATGTCTTTGACGGGAATGGGCTTGGAATCCAGCTGCAGGGGCGGGAGCTTTTCCGGACGGAAGGTGGCGCGGAGGTTCTCGGCGAGCGACTTCCAAACCGAGTGCTCTTCGATCAGGACATCAGTGCTAGCTGGTTTTGAGTCGAGTTTCAGGGCCGGTCCCTGCTTGCCGAAGAGGGTCTGCCAGCTTTCCTTTAGGGACGCGAAAAAGCCGGAGGATTCGAGCAGCGGCTTGTACTCCGGGGAGGGAGCTGGAGAGCTGTCTTCGGTCGGGGGAGGCTCGCTGCTTAGATGGGCCATGGGACGTTCCTCAAGGTCGCGTTTCTAACGTCGCGTTCCAATCGTTGAGGGGCGAATGCATTGCAACCTAAACGCAGGAGTCGAAGCTCCTTCAGCCACTTGGTGTCGCACGAGGGCGGATGGACCCGCCTTTGCAGGACACTTCTTCGACGCAGTTTATCACGGGGAAGTTACCTGAATAGTGGAGGGAACCGGCAGACGGATGTCGATTGGGGTCCGGAAGATGAAGCGGGGGGAGGGGACTGGGAACGGAAAAGCGCCACGTGGCGCGCCCCGGAGATTCCATGCGGTGCCCTCCATTCTGGACGGTTGAAGGTTGAAGGTTCACGGTCGAGGGCAAGGCCGCAGCCGAGATTTGGCACGCCGCGGTGTCGCGTTCAACGGCCACCGCATTCCGTCCTTTATACTGCAAGGCAGGGCCAGTGGGCCCTTTGGAGAGCTCGGTTTTGGCATCCCTTCCCCTTAAAAAGACGCTCAACCTGCCGGCAACCACGTTTCCGATGAAGGCCAACTTGCCAGTGAGCGAGCCGCGCTGGCTGCAGCACTGGCACGAGATCGACTTGAGCGGTGCGATTCGGCGGCTGCGGGCCGGGTCTCCGACGTTTGTCCTGCATGACGGTCCTCCCTACGCCAACGGTGCGATCCACTTGGGCCACGCGCTTAACAAGATCCTCAAGGACTTCGTGGTGAAGTCCAAGACGATGGCGGGCTTCGACTCGCCCTACGTTCCAGGCTGGGACTGCCATGGACTCCCGATCGAGATCAAAGTGGATCAGCAGCTGGGGGCCAAAAAGGCCGGCATGCCGGTGCTGGCGATTCGGAAGGCGTGCCGCGATTACGCCGGTAAATACGTGGACCTGCACCGGGAAGAGTTCAAGCGGTTGGGAATCTTTGGCGACTGGGAACACCCCTATTTGACAATGTCGGCCGGCTTCGAGGCGGTGATCGCCGAGCAGATTCTGCAGTTCGTGGCGCAGGGGTACGCCTATAAAGGGCTGCGCTCGGTGTATTGGTGCATTCACGACAGGACAGCGCTGGCTGAAGCCGAGGTGGAGTACGAGAACCACGACAGTCCGACGGTATGGGTAAAGTACCGCTACGGCGCGGGGACGCTTTCAGAGGCGCTGCGAGGGGTCAGTGATCTGGCGGCAGTGATCTGGACGACGACGCCATGGACCCTGCCTGCCAGCGTGGGGTTGGCGTTCCACCCCGAACTCGACTACGTTGCGACGCGGGTCGAGAGCGGGGAAGTGTTCATTCTGGCGGAAGCGCTGGCCGAGGCGACGGCGCGACGCTGCGGTTTCGAGATCCAAGACATTCTGGCGCGCTTTCCGGGGCGCGCCATGGAGCACGTCCAGTTTCGCCATCCCTGGCTGGACCGGGACGTGCCGGGAGTGCTGGCGGACTACGTGACCACCGACCAAGGGACGGGCATCGTCCATACCGCTCCCGGACATGGGGCGGAGGACTTCCAGACGGGGGAGCGCTACAAGCTGCCGATCTTGTGCCCGGTGGATGCGGGCGGCGTGTTGTTCGGCCCGGAGACCGAGCCGTTTACCGGCCTGCAGATCTTTGCCGCCAACCCGCTGATCGTGGACCATCTGCGACGGAACGGGACGCTGCTGGCAACCGCATCGTTGACCCATTCCTACCCGCACTGCTGGCGCTGCCACAACCCGATCATTTTTCGCGCCACTGAGCAGTGGTTCATCGGCATGGAACGCAACCAGTTGCGGGAACGTGCGCTGAAAGCCATCGGCGAGGTCGAGTGGACGCCGAAGTGGGGCGAGGAGCGCCTGCGTCACATGGTGGGCAATCGGCCCGACTGGTGCATTTCGCGGCAGCGCGCGTGGGGCGTCCCGATTCCGGTGCTGGCCTGCGCGGCGTGCCGTGCCTATCTCCGCGATGCCGCGGTGGATGCCCAGATCGTGCGCCTCTTTGCGGCGGAGGGCGCCGATGCCTGGTTCCGGCGGCCGGCCTCCGATTTCGTTCCCCCCGGCGTGAGCTGCGCGCAGTGCGGCGGCACCGCCTTCGAGCAGGAGCGCGACATCGTGGACGTGTGGTTCGAGTCGGGTTCGAGTCAGGCGGCGGTGCTCGATCGTCCGGGGTTACCGTGGCCGGCCGACCTCTACCTGGAAGGCGGCGACCAGTTTCGCGGTTGGTTCCAATCCTCCCTGTTGCTGGGGGTGGGTCTGCGCGAGCGGGCACCCTATCGGGCGGTTCTCTCGCACGGCATGGTGCTCGACGCCGACGGGCGGGCCATGTCCAAGTCGGTGGGCAACAGCATCGAGCCGCAGACCATTGTCAAACAGTACGGCGCCGAGGTGCTGCGGGCGTGGGTGGCGAGCGTGGAGTACCGCGACGACATGCCCATCTCGGACGAGATGATGGCGCGCCTTGCGGAAGCCTATCGCAAGGTGAGGAACACGTTCCGCTATCTGCTGAGCAATCTGTTCGATTTCGATCCGTGCCGCGACGCCGTGCCGCTGGAGGCGGTGTGGGAGTTGGACCGCTACATGCTGAACCAGACGGCGGTGCTCGCCCAGGAGTGCCGCCGGGCGATGGAGGAGTACAGTTTTCACAAGGTCTACCACCGGCTTTACGACTTCTGCGCGGTGCAACTCAGCGCGTTTTACCTTGATGTCCTGAAAGATCGTCTCTACACGTTTGCGCCGGAAAGCGCGGGTCGGCGCAGCGCGCAGACGGCGCTGTGGCAGATCAGCGAGGTGCTGGTGCGGCTCTACGCCCCGATTTTCACCTTCACCGCCGATGAGGTTTGGAGCTACCTGCCGCCCACCACGCTGGATGGCGAGGCGCGGGGCATCAGCGTCCATTTGGCGAACTTTCCGGCGGTCGAGGCCTGGCTGTGCCCGGATCAGCAGGCACGCTGGGACCGGCTGCTGAACATTCGCGAGGCCGTGTTGGGCGCGCTGGAGACGGCCCGGCAAGAGAAACGGATCGGTACTTCGTTGGAAGCTGCGATTCATCTCGCGGCTCCCGAATCGGATTGGGCTTTGTTGCAGGGCGTTTTACCGCAACTTTCCGCCCTCTTCATTACGTCACAGGTGGAAGTGGAGGCCGCTCCCGATTCGGTCCTGACGGTACGGGTGGAAGCCGCGCGTGGCACCAAGTGCGAACGGTGCTGGAATTATTCGGTCCACGTGGGTGAAACAGCCGAGATGCCCACCGTCTGCGAGCGTTGCGTAGCGGCCCTGCAGGCCCGGGTGGACGCCGGGCTCGACGTTGCGTTTGGGACGGTGCGCGCATGATGGACACCGAGACGGACACCGCAAGAAGAGAAGTGCCGCTGCGCGTGATGCGCATTCGCCATTTTGTGATCGCCCTGGCGGTCTTCACGCTGGACCAGCTCACCAAGGGCTGGGTGGAAAAAATGCGCGGGCATGCCAGCATCGAGGTCATCCCCAACCTGTTCAGCATCGTCCACTTGGAAAACCATGGTGCCGCGTTCGGGCTGTTCCAGGACTCGCCTTCGCAGTGGAAGGTAGGACTGCTGATCGCGTTCTCGCTGCTGGCTTTGGCGGTGGTGGTGATTTTGCTGTGGCGCGGACGCAATCCGGGCGCCACCGGCGTGGCGCTGGCGCTGATCATGGGGGGAGCCTGCGGCAACCTTTTCGATCGGCTGCTGCACGGCAGCGTGGTGGACTTTCTTTTGTTTTACGTTTCGCGCTACGAGTGGCCGGCGTTCAACGTTGCCGACTCGGCCATTGTGGTGGGCGCGGGACTGTTGGTATGGGACATTCTGCGATCCGAGCCGCAGCCGGCCAGGGAAGCGGTGGCGGGGCAGCAGTAGGCGTTTGCTAGACTTCAACTCAGATGTTTCCTCGTCTTTTCAGCCTTGATGGATTCACCCTCCATACCTATGGGGTCCTGGTCGCAACCGGGTTTCTGGTCGGGATCTTCACGGCGCAGCGCATGGCCCGCCGTTTCGGGCTTAATCCTGACCTGATGTTCAACTTGGCGGTGTACTTGGCGTTAAGCGCCATGGTGGGCGCCAAGCTGTTCCTCGTCTTGCAGGACTGGCGGTTTTATGTGCAGCAGCCCCGGCAACTCTTCACGCTGGCGTTGCTGCAGTCCGCCGGAATTTTTTACGGCGGACTGATCGGAGCGCTGGTCGTGCTGTTCTGGTTCGTCTACCGCCACCACATGAGCTGGCTGGGACTGGGGGACTGTCTGGCGCCCGGGGCGGCGATCGGGCACGCCATTGGGCGTTTGGGATGCTTTTCGGCGGGTTGCTGCTGGGGACGCCCAACCACCGCCGGCTGGGGCATCATTTTCACCAACCCCTACTCCAATGCCACGGTGGGGGTGCCATTAGGCATTCGTCTCTATCCGACCCAGCTCATTGAATCAGCGGCGGAACTGCTGATTTTTCTGCTGCTCATCTACATGGCCGGCCGGCGTCGTTTCACGGGCGAATTGGTGGCCATGTACCTGCTGGCTTACGGGCTGGTCCGTTTCTTCGTGGACTTTCTGCGCGCCTATGAACCGGAGGCCATGTTGTTTCATGGGACGCTCACGGCCGGACAGCTGACAAGCCTGGTCATGATTGCGCTGGCGATCGGAATCTGGGTGCGGCGGGCCCACCTTGTCCGTCACGCCGTGCCGGCGACGAGCCATTGATCACGTCGCACTGCGGGCGAAGGTCGGGGTGGGCAACCAGCGTCGCTGCCGGTGTGTCTCAATGAGCGCCTCGATGCCCCCGACCCGCCAAGTCGATTTGGTCGTCAACGATCCCGAAAATGCGTTGCGGCTGGATCGTTTTTTGAGCGTCCGATTGCCGGAGCAGAGTCGTGCCCGCCTGCAGGAACTGATTCGTGCGCGGGCGGTGATGGTGAACGAGGAACTGCAGACACGGCCCTCCACCCTCTTGCGGGTGAACGACGTGGTGAAGATTGTGCTGGCACCGCGGCCGTCGCTGGAGGCGGTGGCGGAAGATATTCCGCTCGACGTTCTCTACGAAGACGAGGACCTGGCGGCAATCAATAAACCCGCCGGGCTGCTGGTTCATGCCGGGGCCGGACAAAGCAGCGGGACGCTGGTCAATGCGCTCCTGCACCGGTATCCGACCCTTCCGTGGGATGTGGGGAGCGAGACGGGCGGCGACGAGGAGAATTTGAGCGATGGATTGGGAGAGGCGGATGACGTGGCGGAGCCGGCTGCCGGAACCGCTATTCTGCGTCCCGGCATCGTGCACCGATTGGATCGACTGACCAGCGGCGTGATCGTGGTTGCCAAGAACGAGGCGGCCCAGCGCGCGTTAGGGGCGCAATTTCAACAGCGTCAAGTGGGGAAGCGGTACCTTGCCATAGTGCATGGCCGGGTGGCGACCGCGAGCGGGCGGGTGGACGCGCCGATCGAGCGCGATCGCCAGCGCCGCACCCGCATGACGACGCGGCGGCGCGCCGGCCGGGAGGCGCACACCGAGTTCCGTGTGCTGGAGCGCCTGCCGGCGCTGGCGCAGCGCGGCGGTCTGGCGGCGTACAGCTACCTCGACCTCAAAATTCTCACCGGCCGGACACACCAGATCCGTGTCCACATGGCATCCCTGGGACATCCGGTGGTGGGCGATCGGCTCTATGGGGCGCCGGCGCGACTCGCGGGGCCGGGAACGCTCACCGGTTTCGAATTGCCGCGCCTGTTTTTACACTCCCATGAGTTGCGTCTGCAGCAGCCGCGGACAGGAGAGCCCCTGGTTTTCACCGCTCCTTTGCCGGAAGATCTCACCTGGCTGCTACTGCGACTGCGGGAGGAGGGGCGGTAGCCACCCGTTTCGCGGGAACCGGGGGCACTGTTCCAAACGTCAAACACAGTACTGTTTGCCGGAATGGCGGAATGGCGGCCGGGACTTGTCAGGTGAGCTGGGTATACTGAGGCGAGACGCATGCGCAAGCGGTCCTTTTTGATCACGATGGCGATGTCGGGCCTGGTTTGTTTGGGAACCGGTCTTGCCCAAGCTTCCGCCCCGGCAGCAGCGCCCGCGCCTCCGCCCTCGGCCGGTACCCAGAAGTCGCCGACGATCGTGAAGAACGTGAACGAGGTCAGCATCGTCCTCTCGGCGGTAGACAAGCATCGCCGGTTTATCTACGGGCTACGGCAGGCCGATTTCCGCATTTACGACGACAAGCAGCCTCAACAAATCTCCCGCTTTCTGGACGAGGGAAACCTCCCCCTGCGCATTGCCCTGGTGCTTGATACGAGCAGCAGCATTTCTGACCGTTTTAAGTTTGAACAACAGGCGGCGATTGATTTCCTCGGCACGGTCCTCAAGCGTGGGCGGGATCAGGCGGTGGTGGTGGCGTTTGATACCAACTTTCAGTTGGTGCAGGATCTGACTGATGACGAGGAGCTGCTGGCCAAAGGCATCCGTTCGTTACGCCCGGGTGGCGGTACCGCGCTTTACGACGCCATCTACGAAACGGCTCGTGAAAAGCTGCTAGGTGGGGGCAGCGACAGTGTGCGCCGCGTCATGGTGGTTATCAGTGACGGCAACGACAACTGGAGCCGGGTCAGCCGCGAGGAAGCGTTGGAGATGGCGCAGCGCGCCGGCGCGATTGTGTACACGATTGGAACCGAGCCTACAGGAGAAGATCCGGACTCGGATACGGTGCTGCGGCGTCTGGCGGAGCAGACCGGAGGGCGCGCATTTTTTCCATTTAATGCCGAGGACCTCGGCAGCAAGTTTCAGGACATTGCCACCGAGCTGCGACACCAGTATGTGCTGTCCTACCGGCCTACTAACTTCGTTCCCAACGGCCAGTACCACACCATCAGCGTGCAGGTGCTGCGCAACGGAATCGTCGCCCGCACGCGACACGGTTACTATGCGCGGACAAGCGAGGCGACGCCGTGAGCGGTAGACGGTAGGCAGTGAACAGTGGGTGCTTCGAACCCGGACTGGATGTGTCGTCAGCGTCGTCGGACGGCTTCCAGGCGAAACCCGAATACTTCGCGACGAAACCCGTGTGAGCTCTGGTAGCTGTTGTACCATCCGGCTTCTCCGGCGAGGCGCAAACCCCAGGACGCACCGAGGTGACGGGTGAGCGTCAAACGGGTGTTGCCGCCGTAGGCCTTGGCAATATCCGTCGCCAAAATCACCGGGATGTAATTCTTGAGGGTGATGCCGGTGAGCGGCGTTGCGCCGAAATCCGCCGAACTATCCCAAGCATGCCCGGCGTGGGCCAGGCTCCACAGGAGGGTGGAGCGCAGCTCGTGCACGATGACGTGCTCCCCGATGACGCGAATATAGCGATTGGACGGCAGGGCGGGGTTGGAATTGAGGTCGTAGGTGGTGACGTCGTGAAAACGCGACCACTGCCGCGTGTAGTCGAACTGGTAGCTCAGCCATCCCCAACGCCGTAAGTTCACCAGCGGCAGACTCTGTCCGATGCCGAAGGTGCGGCTCTTGGCGTCGCCCGCATTACCGTGGGTGAAGTTGGTTCCTGGCCTGAAATCAGTATCCTGGTCAAAGGCGAAGTGCCGCCGCGAGGCAGGAGTGATCCGTAGCGTTGTGCGCCAGGGACGGCGCTGCCAGTGATAGTCGGCTGTGAGTCCAAGATCGGCGCCGTCGTAACCGTACCCCTGGATAAATTCATGCGGGAATGGGTCATCCAAGACTGGGATATGGAAATCGAAGCGAACGTGATCGTGGATGAGCAGGGGGCCAACCGCGATGGAATCAAGGTGGAGACCCTGCCCAGCGAGCGGCAGCAGGACCAGGAAGAACGTAACCAGACAGCGGACGCGCATGCAACGAGCTTACAAGAGTGGAGGGGCGGGGAGAAGACCGGTGAAGAGGGCGGGAAGGCGGTTAACGGCGCGGATGGCGGCCCGGTCGGGCGACCGGGCGGCGGGATGTGACGCCGAGGACGTTGAGTTCCTCGCGGGCTTGCTTGGCTTCTTGTGATCCGGGATGGTGCTCGATGAGGTTCTGGAATTCCCGCACTCCGGCGGCCCGTTTGCCGGAAGCCACCAACGCCAAAGCTTTGCGCAATTGCGCGGCGGCGCTCAGCCGGGAAGATGGGAAACGGTCAAGGACGACGTTGAACAGCTGCACCGCCTTGTCGTAATTGTGTTCACGAGCGTAAATGTCTCCCAGGTAGTACGCCCCTTCGGCATCGTGGTCATCGTTGGGGTAGGCCTCCAAGAACTGCTGTAGCTCGGCCCGCGCCAGGGGATAGGAACCGGAGATGTAATCAGCATAGGCATTGCGGAAGAGCTGGTCGGGGGGGAGCACCGAGCTGGTGACACCCGGCGGGCTGGTCGAGGCCGGGGCGGCATTGGAGGCGGTGCCGGGGGCGGGAGCAGGATTGGTGGCGGGAATGTTCTGCTGCGCTTGTTGGATCTGCTGCAGCAGTTCACCCATCTTGTTGAGCCGGGCCCGCAGCTCGTCAATGGAATCCTGCAGGCTCTGGGCCTGCTGCGCGCTTTTACTCTGCTGGTCGGCCATGGCGGTCGCCTGGCTGGCCAGTGTTTGCTGCAGGCCGCCGATTTGCAGGGTCATCTTGTTGACCGTATCGGTGTCCTGGGTGATGAGGCTCTTCACCACCGCCGTTTCGGAGACGAATAGTTTTTGCAGGTCCTGGACTTGCGCCATGAGCAGGGCAACCTGCTGTTGCAGCTGGACCATTTCCTTGGAGACGGCGAACGAGGGCGCGGTCAGGAGCGCGAGCAAGGCAGCAACGGAAAGAGTACGTTTCAGCATGACGCCTCGGGAATGGGCACCAGAATGACAGCGAGCCCGGGCGGCTGATGCCGGCCGCCCGGACTGCAGGGGTTGTCGTTATTGACCGCGGGCCAGATGGGCGCGACGGTTCTGCTGCCAGCACTCCTCGTTGCTTTCGGCACAGAACGGCTTTTCCTTGCCATAGCTGACGGTCTTGACGCGGCTGCCATCCACTCCCAGTTGGACAAGGTAATCGCGGACGGCATTGGCACGCCGGTCGCCGAGGGCGATGTTGTACTCGGCGCTCCCGCGCTCGTCACAGTGTCCTTCGATGACGATGCTGAGGTTGGGATGGGCCTTGAGGTAATCGGCGTCCTGACGGAGGGCGGCCTCGCCGTCGGCGCGCAGGCCGGATTGATCGTAGTCGAAGAAGACATCCTTGACATTGGTGTCGAAGCTCTGACCGAGATCTTCGGAGGTGGGATGCGGGGAAACCGGGGCGGGCGGCTCGGTTACGGTGACCCGCACGCTGGCGTTGGCCGTAGCGCCATTGCTGTCGCGCACCAACGCCGTGTAATCGGTCGATTCCTGGGGCGCGACCTGTTGACTGCCGGTGAGATTGACGCGGCGCCCGTTCAACTCGAGAGTGACCGCGTGTTCCGAGTTCCAGGAGAGCAGCGTGCTCTGGCCGCGTTGAATCGCGGTTGGGTTGGCTTGGATCGTCACGGTCGGCACGATGGCGGGGCCAGCCGGCGTGGCGGGTGCCGGGGGCAGGATGGGGGGCTGGGGTTTTTTGTGGCAACCCACGGCCAAGGTCAGCACCGTGCCAGCCAAGATCAGCCGGAATTGACTTGCGTTCACGTATCTCATCTGCATTCTCCTTCGGGAATCGCCGGCTCGAACAGATCGCCGCGATGCGGGACCGGGGGTCGGCAGGCTAATGAAATGACCAGTTGGGCATTTCGTTCGCCGCCGTATTTGTCAGCCGCGTCGGGTTGGAGCCGTCGGCGGTGACGGTGAACAACTGGGGCCTGGAGGGCGATCCGGACTGGAACACCACGTGGCGTCCATCCGGGGCCCAACTGGGATAATCGTTCCGCAGGCCATTATGCGTGAGTTGCTCGATGTTGCGCGAGGCCAACTCCATGAAATAGATATCGAACTCGCCACTGTTCTCGCCGCCACCCATTCGGCGCCACGAGAAGGCCAGCAACTGGCCGTTGGGGGACCAGGAGGGGGAAACGGCATAGCCGCCCGTGGTCAGGCGTTGCTGGTTGGTCCCGTCGGCGTCCATGACATAGATCTGTGGGGAGCCGGTGCGGTCACTGACAAAGGCGATTTGGGCCCCGGTTTTGGGGTTCCAGACGGGGGCGAGATCGTTGCCTTTGGAGAAGGTGAGCCGCCGCGGCGTCCCGCCAGTGGCGTCAATGACGTAGAGCTCCATATCGCCGGACATGGAGGAGGCAAAGGCCAGTTTACGGCCATCCGGCGACCAAGCCGGCGTGATATTGGTTCCGGCAAATTCGGGGAACGGGAGGTAATGCCGTGTCAACAAGTCGTAAATCTTGATCTGCGGGGTGCCGGAGACATAGCTAATGAAAGCCAGCTTGGTACCGTCGGGCGAGAGGCGTGGGGAGTAGGCAATGGAAGCCAACGTGGTGATCTGCTGCTGGTTGGCGCCGTCATAGTCCATGCCCCAGACCTCTTTGCTGCCGGAGCGATTGCTGATGAAGACGATGCGGGAACTGGCGATGCCGGGTCCGCCGCCCAGTTTTTCGATGATGGCGTCGGCAAACTGATGCGCCATGACACGAGCGGCCGCTTCGGTGGGTTGGTCGGCATAGCGTTTGCCCAGCAAAAAGGCGGCGCTGGGTTGGGTGACGTCATAGAGGTAGCCCTCGACCTGCAACACGTTGCCATTGACGCGCAGATTGCCGAACACGAGGCGCTCAGCCGAGGTGGGAGGGTTGGCCCAGCCGGCCACCTTGGCCTGGTCCAAGGCGGCGGGTTTGGCGGGTGACTCAAGCGGATACGTGCTGGGACTCACCATCGCGACCAGACCAGACTGGTCGAGGTCGTTGTGCAGTACGTCGTGAAAGGCACGTTCCAGGCTTGCCGCAGCAGGGTCGCCGCTGGTCAAGGCGAATTCCGGCAGCGCGAGCCGCAGCTTCTTGCTACTGCGAATGCTGATATTAGCCTGGGCATGCAGCAGGGGCAGGGCGAGCAGGAATAGCAAACCGGTGGCCAGTCGGCGCCGCAGGCGCGCCGGCGTCGGGACAAGGGGGAGTGGTGGCGGGCAAGGGATGGGTCCGTTCATGGCAGTTTTATTGCAGGGCAAAGGACACCCGCACGTCCAGACTGGAACGCGGGTAGTCGGACGGGAGCGGCAGCCTTTCCGTTTCTGCCAGGACCTGCACGGCGTGCAGGGCGCGGCTGTCCAAGGCCGGAACATTGCTGGGCTGGGCGAAGCCGATATTAGTAATGCGACCGCTGCGATCCACGTTGAAGCGGACGTAGACTAGGCGGCCGGCGGGCAGGGAGGGATCGCGGTATTCGCGATTCCAGAAGAAGGCGAGGCGATCGCGAAGGTGGTTGACGTAAGCGGCGTAGAGGTTACCGAAGCTGGCGTCGCCAAAGGCCATGCCACCGTTGCCGCCGACTCCGGAGGTCATGCTGTAGTCAAACGAGGCAGCGCCTCCCTGCCCGTACGCGACGCGGTTGTCGGGCTTGTGACGATCAGCCACTGCCAATTGATCGAGGGCGCGGAGCGCCTGTTGTTGCGCCAGTTTGGGGTCGGGTTTCCGGCGGGACGGTAGCGTCACGGCATCGGCGGGCGGGCGGGCGGCGGGGCGCGGTTGGCTGATGGTGGTTCCTGGGTTGTCGTTGGCCAAGCGGTTCTGGGTGGGAGTATCCACGGGAGCGGGCATCGGCACGGCGCCTCCGGGAACTGCGGAGACCAGTTGTGCGTTGATCGTGCCGGCACCGGCGCCGCCGAGATGCGTGCCCCCGAGAATGAGCCCTGGAATCAGCCGCGCGCCGAAGAGGAGCAGAAAGAGCAAGCCGGCGTGCAACAGACTAGAGGCCAGCAAGCTGCCCAGCAACGGTTCCTCCTCCACGCCGTAGGGCGCGGCCGAGGGGGCAGGCTGGAGGCGGGGCAACATAGGCGGTGCGGCTTCAGTGGCTATAAGGTTCGGTCACCAGGCTGACCTTGTTCAGGCCACCTTGTTTGATGGCGTCCATGACCTGGCAGAGCGCACCCCACGGCACGCGCTCATCGGCGCGCACGTAAATATCCTGCCGCGCGGGATCGAGCAGGCGCTTCTTCAATTCGCCGGAGAGGCTATGGAGATTGGCCAGCTGATCGCCCAGATAGACGTTGCTGTTGCGGTCTACGGTGACGACGAGGCGCTCCTCGGTTAATTGCTGGACGGTGCGGGTCTTGGGGACGCTGACGTCAATCCCTGATTGAATGACCGGGGCCGTGATCATGAAGATGACCAGCAGCACCAACACCACGTCTACCAAGGGCGTGATGTTGATATCGGCGAGAGAGCTTTGAGTGCGTCCATTGCGACTTGCAAACGCCATGCAGTGTGCCCTCCGGCGCGGCTGGCGCGGATCAGGGGTTCGCGGAACGGGCGCGGGAGTCGTCGGCGAGGTTGGTGAACTCCAAGCTGAACTCGTCGGCCCGCGCCGCCAGCTCCTTCACATGGTTGACAAAGACGTTGTAGGCGATGAGCGCCGGAATGGCCACAAACAGCCCGGCGGCGGTGGTGACCAGCGCCTCCGAGATGCCGGGGGCCACGGCGCGCAGCGTCGCTGCCCCTTCGGTGCCCAAACCGTGGAAGGCGTCCATGATGCCCCACACGGTGCCGAAGAGGCCGATGAAGGGGGATGCCGCCGCGGTGGTGGCCAGCCAGGTCAGGCGAGACTCCAACCCGCCGACCTGCTGCAGAGTGGCTGACTGCAAGGTGCGGCTGACGTTCTCCGTACCGTGGCTTCCCGGGATGGAGCCTTGCTTCAGAAACTGGCTATAGCCCGCCTCGAAGATGGGCACCAGCGGGCTGGGTCGGAACGAGTCGCAGACGGCATGGATCTCGGCCAGCCGTTGGCTCTTGCGGAAGGCGCGCAGGAAGCGGTCGGATTGCAAACGCGCGCGGCGGAACGTGCTCCACTTGCGCAGGATGATGGTCCAGGACAGAAGGGAAAACAGCAGCAGGATTCCCAGGACGACCTTGGCGATCAGGCCGATGTTTTGGATCAGTTCGGGCAGAGCCGTAGCCCCCCCTGGATGGCGTTGATCTGAAGTGCGCTCAAGTTCTTAAAGTATCACAGCGGTATCGACGAGAAGCGAGAGACGAGGGACGGCCTAGAGCCGCATATGCCTGCCGCAGAAGCATTGCCGAGACGCGGAAAAGGTGACGACCAGGCGTCCTTCGGGTCGGCTGCTATGCTTGCCTCGTGCTGCAGCGGCTGCAAATCGAAAACTATGCCGTGGTGGACCGTGCCACGGTGGAGTTCGGGCCCGGGTTCAACGTCTTGACTGGTGAGACCGGATCCGGCAAGTCCATTGTCGTGGATGCCCTTGGGCTGCTGCTGGGCGATAAGGCGGATGCGGGGGCGGTCCGGACAGGGGCGGAACGCGCCAGTATTACCGGGGTCTTCACGCTGGAGTCCGCCGGCCCGACTTTGCGCCGGGAGCTGGCGCGGCGACTGGCCGAGAGTGGCGTGATCAGCCCGGACGGAGCTGAAGAACTGCTGGAAGTCATCGTGCGCCGCGAGGTGGCGGCCGGGGGCAAGGGTCGCGTCTTTGTCAACCAGCAGCCGGTGACAGTGGGACTGCTGCGGGAGGTGGCGCCCCTGCTGGCTGAGGTGCATTCGCAGAACGAAGTTCTAGTGGCGTTCACGCCGGCGGCACAACTGGAATTGCTCGACCGCTTTACCGGAAGTCTCGAGGGGGCGAATCCCATCGCCGATCTTTACGCCTCTTGGCGGCAGGCCCGCGAGCAGGTGCTGGAGCTGGAGCGGCAGGATCAGCGGAAGTTGCAGGAAGCGGATCTATGGCGATTCCAATTGGGTGAACTGGAGACGGCGCAGCCCAAGCCGGGCGAGGACGGTGTGCTGGAGAGCGAACACCGCCGCCTCGCCAATATGGAGAAGGTTCTGGCGGCGGCGCGGGGAGCCTACGAGGCGCTCTATGACGCTCCTGAAGCGGCGGGAAGCGGGCTGAAGGCGGCGGTGCGCCAGGTACAGGAGCTGGCGCGGCTGGTGGATGGAGCGGCGCTCCTGCTGCCGCGGCTGGAAGCGCTGCGCACGGAACTGGAAGACATCGCCGCGGAGTTGCGCGGCTGGACGCGGATGGAGGATGCCGCGCCGGAACGCCTGGCCGAGGTGGAGGAGCGTCTCGCCGTCCTCGACCGCATGAAGCGCAAGTACGGACCGGGCCTGGAAGATGTGCTGCAGCACTGGGACGAGACGCGGGGCAAGCTGGATGCGGTGGATCGCTCCGAGGTGTACCTGGCCGAGGCGCGAGCGCGGCTGGAGGAGACGGCGCGGCGCTACGCCGAATGTGCCGAGCGTCTCAGCGCGCAGCGCCACCAAGCCTCGGCGAAACTGGCGCGCGCCGTGGAAAAAGAAGTCTCCGACCTCGCTATGAGGATTCGTTTCGAGGTCGAATTCCAACCCCCGGCCGGGGAAGAGGTTTGGACAGGACACGGCTGGGATCAGGTGCGGTTCCTGGTTGCGACCAATCCCGGAGAACCGCTGCGACCGGTCCACCAGGTGGCCTCCGGCGGTGAACTGGCACGCGTGCTGCTCGGCCTGCAAGTGGTCATTGAGGCCGCCCGGGAGGGGGCACGTGAACGCGCCGGACGACGGGTTGCGGCGACTGCCGTTCCGATGCGCACCGTGGTGTTTGACGAGATTGACGCCGGCATTGGAGGACAGGCGGCGGAATGCGTGGGGCGCAAGCTGCGCCAGCTTGGACAGCGCCAGCAGGTGCTGTGCGTCACGCACTTGCCCCAGATTGCCAGCTTCGCGCAGCATCACCTGCGCGTTGAGAAGCGGGTGCGCGCAGGGCGGGCTCTAACCGAGGTGCTGGTGCTGGATGCCGCGGCGCGCGTCGAGGAAGTCGCCCGCATGTTGGCCGGCGATGCGCAGAACACCACCGCGCGGAAACATGCCGCGGAGTTGCTACGCGCCCATGCCTGACTCGTATCCTTGCGAGGCACCCGCCGAGTCGGCTCCAGTTGAGCCGCGATTGCCGGCGGTCTGCGAAATTCCTGCAGGCGGTCGCAGCGCCCCCAGCCATCAGCGCATCTGGCAATGGGGGCAGAAATGGGCACTCCGTCCCGCTAATACCAGACGCCGGATCGGCCCGCGGCAGCGCACGCAGGGAAGCCCGGTGCGCCCATAGACGCGGTGATGCAATTGAAACCAGCCGCGGGTGCCGTCGCTGGAGACGTAATCGGAGATTGACGAACCGCCCGCTCGGATGGCCTGCTGCAGGATATGGCGCACCGCCAGACGCAGCCGGAGCAGACGAGGGGCGGAGAGGTGATGAGCGCGCGGGTGGATGCCAGCGCGAAACAGACTCTCATCCGCATAAATATTGCCGAGCCCACGCAAGAGGTTCTGATTGAGCAGAGCGTTCTTAATGGGAGCGCTCCGCTTGCGAAACAACGCCACGAAGTCCTCTGCAGAGATGGTCAGCGGCTCGTGTCCGACAGGAATGCCGAGCTGCTGCATCCGGAGAGTCCTGGTGCCTCCGATGGCCAGGTCCAGCCGCCCAAAGCGGCGCGGATCCACAAACCGCAATTGCCGGCCGCCGCGAATCTGAAAAATGGCATGGGTATGTTTGGCCCGGGGAGCGTCATCGACCACGACGAGGAGCTGACCGGTCATGCCAAGATGCAGCACAAGGTGCATGTTGACTGTGCGGCCTGTCAGTTCGAGGAGAATGAATTTGCCGGCGCGTTCCACGTTGCGAATGCGTGCATTTTCGACTGCGAGGAAGCTGGCCGCGGGGGCGGAACGCAGAATACCGGCATGGCGCACCTCGACGGCTTCAATGACGGCTCCCAATAAAGCCTGGCGCAAACTGCGCACTACGGTTTCGACTTCGGGCAGTTCCGGCATACTTCCAAAGTAACGAAACTGGAGGCCTGTGTCAGCGTCCGCCCTGGATGCTGCCGGCGCGGGCTTCGGTTTCAATGACCAACGCCATGCCCACGCTCGCGGTGATCACCCGGTTTACGCGCCCTTTCACGTTGTTGCCGCCGGTGGTGGGCATCGTATCGGGGTCCTTGGTCGCGTATGGGGCCACGCGTCAGGGCTGGCCCTGGAGGGCGATTCTTCTGGCCGCGATGGCCGCCGGGGTCTTGAACGCGGCCAGCAATGGACTGAACCAGATCTGCGATCTGCACATTGACCGCATCAACAAGCCGCAGCGTCCGCTGCCGAGTGGGGCTTTGAGTGTACGGGCGGCATGGCTGATCACGCTGCTGGGCTATGGCGCTGCGTTGGGCTTGGCGGCCTGCGTCAACCGCCAGACGCTAGTCATCTATACCTTGGCGGCAGCGGCGACTTTTCTTTACTCGGCCCCGCCGTTTCGCACCAAGCGCAGCCTGTGGGGAGCCAACCTCACGATTGCGGCGACCCGTGGGGAACTGTTGAAAGTGGCGGGATGGGCGGCGGTCAGCTCGGTGCTGGGAACATGGGAGCCGTGGATCATCGGGTCCGTCTTTTTCCTGTTTTTGTTGGGGGCCACCTCCACCAAGGATTTTGCCGACATGAAGGGCGATGCAGAGGACGGATGTCGCACGCTACCGATCGTCCTGGGACCGGTGCGCGCCGCTTGGTGTATCGCGCCCTTTTTCCTGCTCCCCTGGCTGCTGGTGTTGATTGCAGTCGCGCGAGGATGGCTGCGCGGCAATGGCACGTTTCTGGTGGGACTGGCCTTGGTGCTGCTGGTTTGGGGCGCGTGGGTGGGGCGGCTGTTGGTGCGGGATCCACAACAGTTGGTGACGGCAGGCGAAAACCATCCCGCCTGGCGTCAGATGTACCTGATGATGATGGCGTCGCATTTGGGGATGGCCGCCGCCTACCTGGTGCCGCGATGAGGGGCGGACGCGTGATTCAGAGAGGCTCGTGGGAGACGCTTGGTGGGACGTCACCGGAAACCGCCGGTGCTGGTCCGAATCCAAACCCGTGCGGGCGGTGGCAATGACGGGGGCCCCGACCACGCAACTGGGCCTCGCGCCCAGTTGGCGACGTTTGGTGCATGCCAGCATGCTGTTGCCGGCGCTGCTTCTGCCTTACCTGACGTGGGGTGAAGCGTTGCTGCTGACGGTCGCGGCGTTCCTGTTTAACCTGGCGTGGCTGCCCGCGTTCAAATTGAACCTGACGCGGCAGACCGGCAGGGAAGAGTATGTAGCCGCACGCGGTGGGATTCTGCTGTTCCCGGTCAGCGTTTTCCTCCTGCTGTTCATTTTTCGCCACAGTCTTTACATTGCCGCGGCGGCGTGGGCCCTGTTGAGCCTGGGCGACGCGGCGGCGGCGGCCCTCGGGCGCCATGCTACACGGCGGTGGCGGCTGAACCCGCGCAAGTCATGGGTTGGCACCGCCGCCTATGCGCTGGTGGGATTCCCCGGCGCGTGGTTCATGCTGCATTACTTGCAGGCGCCCGGCAGCACGTTGCGCCTGGCCGTGGTGGCGTCGCTCGGAGCCGCGGTGGCGGCCATTGCGGAGCTTTGTCCGTCACGCCTCGACGACAACCTGGTTGCTCCCTTCGCCGGAGCGCTGGCGATGAAACTGGGCTTCATTTGGTCGTCTGCCCTCGGCTTGGAGGTGTGGCATCGGATCGCGCCACATGGGTTGGAGGCGATCCTAGTGTGTGGCGCCTTGGCCCTCCTCGCGGCGTGGGGGGGCGCTATGACCGAGGCTGGAGCGGTGACTGGGTTCGTCGTGGCCGTCTCCCTTTATCTCGGGCTGGGACGAGTCGGGTTTCTCTTGTTGTTGACCTTTTTTGTGATGGGAAACGTGGCGACGGGCTGGGGATACGCACGTAAAAGAACGGCGGGATTGGCTGAATCGCGCGGGGGAAAACGCAATACCTCCCAAGCGATCGCGAACGGCGGGGTCGCCGCGCTGGCAGCGGTGGCCTCCTTGCTGGGCTGGGGCGTTCTGGGCGCGGTAGCGGCGGCGGCGGCCTTGGCGGAAGCAGCCGCCGATACGGTATCCAGCGAGGTGGGGCAACTAGCCGGGGTGAAGTCTCCGGACAGAGGCTGGGCGCGCACTTACATGATCCTTCTTGGCCGGGCCGTGGCCGCAGGAACCGATGGCGGAGTTTCCATTGCGGGGACCGCAGCAGGATGGGTGGCGAGCGCCGGCCTGACCGCAGTGGCAGCGGCCAGCGGCCTGCTCCATGGGGGAGATCTCGTCATCATCTGGGTTGCCGCGAACCTCGGCAGCGTGGTGGACTCGGTCTTGGGAGCAACGCTGGAGCGCGAAGGCATCCTCAAGAACAACGACGTCAATTTTCTCGGGACCGCCGCGGCGGCCGTGCTGGCGGTGGGACTGCACTTGATGTTGCGCTTGGGCTGACAGGAAAAAGAGAGGTCCCCGGGGGCGCTGCCGCTGACCGGGAGCGATGCTGTTTGACAGACCCGTCGGTTTTTAGTTACTGTGTCCGGCAGTTTGTAAGTTTAGGTTGTATCGGCAATGCGCTTCAAAATTGTCGCGCTCGACGACGACCGCGACGTTCTCTCCTTGGTCAACGAGTACCTGGATCGACTGGGTTGCGAGGTGGCGGCCTTTGATGAGGCATGCGCGGCGGTGGACTACCTGGCAAAGAATCCGGTGAACGCCTTGATCACCGACTTCCAGATGCCGGAGTTGACCGGCGTGGAAGTGGCCCGTGTGATGCGTGCCAGTGCCTGCAACCGCCAGACCCAAGTTGTGTTGATGAGCGGAGCGTTTCGGTCGGTGCCGGCGGAGTTTGCGGACGCCGTGGACTTCTTTCTGCCCAAACCCTTGCGGCTGGATGATTTGAGTCGAGTGATTGCGGCGGTGCGCCCCTCCCGGTTGCAGGAAAAGCGCCGTTATCCGCGCCTCCCCTTTGAGACGGAGGTGGAATGCCGCAGCGGAGCGCGTCAATTGAGCGGGCGCAGCGTGAACCTAAGTGAGGCGGGAATGCTCTTGCACCTACCGGACATGCTGCAGATGCACGCTACGGTGCAGATGTCGTTCCGTGTCCTGCGGGAGGCGGCGATCGCGCTGGCCGCACGCGTGGTGCGTTGCGAGAGCAGTGGCGCAACGGGTCTGGAGTTTGTGGGTCTTTCGGCGCCGCAATGCCTGCACCTGCGCGCTCAGTGCGCCATGTTGGCGGCTTGCTGAGCGCTCGATCCGATGCTGGCCCTTCATTTCCTTGCCGGTCGCGCGCAGGTTCGGGAGACGCGCTCGCGTCCGTTGCCGCGGGGCTGGGCGCGCATCGCCGTGTTGCGCAGCGGTATCTGTAAGACCGACTTGGAGTTGCTGCGCGGCTACCATGCCTTTACGGGCGTGCCTGGCCATGAGTTTGTCGGCCGGGTGATTGCCACGCATCCCCCGCGGGCGGCCTGGCTCGGCACGCGTGTCGTTGGTGAGATCAATATCTCCTGTCGCGGATTGGGTATTGCGCGTGCCGCGTGGTGCGATCTATGTCGGCGCGGCTGGCCGAGACACTGCCGGCGCCGGAGGGTGATGGGAATTGTTGATCACTCCGGAGCGCATGCCGAGGAAGTCACGCTGCCGTTGTGCAATTTGCATCGTGTACCCGCGGGTATTTCCGATGCAGCCGCCGTCTTTACGGAACCCTTGGCCGCCGCGTGCGCTCTATTGGAACAGATCGAGATCACGGCAAAGCACCGAATCATTGTGCAAGGCGACGGCAAACTCGGTTTGTTGATCGCGCAGGTGCTGGCTGCGCATCGCCCCCGTGAACTGCTACTGCTCGGCCATCATCCCGACAAATTACGCTTGGCGCGGAGCTGGGGGCTGGAGGCGCGGCTGGCGAGTGTGCGACTGCCGTCCTCCTGGCGGCAGCAGTTCGATCTCGTGGTGGAGGCGTCCGGTTCGACGGAAGGGCTGACTCAAGCGCTGGATCTGGTTCGACCGCGCGGCACCATCGTCTTGAAGACGACGGTGCACGACCACATTCGCATTGACAGCGCGCCTTTGGTGGTCAACGAGGTGACGGTTATGGGTTCGCGCTGTGGCCCGTTCCCTCCCGCCTTGCATTTATTGCAGAGCGGCAAGGTGCGCGTTGAGGAACTGATTGAGGAATCGTATCCGTTGCGTCGCGCGCCGGCGGCGTTGCGTCATGCCGCACGACGCGGTGTGCGCAAAATCATGCTGGCGGAAGCATAAGACGCCGTGGCCCGGGCTCCGTTGCTGACGGTACTTGGGTGCGGGATAAAGCGGCGGCTGACGGCTCTGCTGACTCAAGCTTCATTGCGAACTGGATGGCATGGCGGGGTGCAGCGCCCACTTCCGCCAGATGTCCGGATGCGCCAGCAGGGGTATGAAAACGCCCCCGACCACCGAGCGGGCTTGAAACCCGCGCTGCTCACCATTGTCGGTCCAGTACCAGTCGGTGAGTGGGACGCGGCTGGGCGAGACGTCGAGCCACTCCACGATGGGTGCGATTAAGGTCTGGAAGTCCTGTGGGTTGTCGGTCAGTGTTGCGGTCCAGACCTCCCAATCCAGCTTGGTATAGGTGCTGCGGTTGTCGAGAGGCAACCCGAAGCGATGAAGATGCCGCTTGTAAAAGGCCATCTCCGTCCGCGCCACGTCGGCGGGAAAGAGGTTCAGGCCAAGCAGGCGATCCCAGACCAGGTTGTATTTCTGGCTCCAAGTGCCGGGTTTGTCGAACGCGAGTTTATAATGGTCGCCGTCCAGCGCCCGCTGCACCCAGACTTGAGCCATGGAGACCGCGCTGGCGTGATAGCGCGCCGCTTCCGCGCCATGCCCGAGCTGCGCCGCCATCTTCGCGTAAGCGCCGAGAGCGAGGATGGCTTTGAGTGAGAGATTGGTGTTGTGGGCCAGATGGCCGGCAAAGTCGTCGGTGGAGAGCTGATTCTCGGGGTCGAGTCCTTTCGCAGCCAGATACTCGGCCCACTGTCGCAGCTGCGGCCAGTAGGGAGCGGCGAACCTGGCGTTTCCTTCAATCTGCGAGAGGGCGCCAAGCAGCAGCAGCATGTTGCCGCTCTCCTCCACCGGCATCTGATTGGTTTCGGTGCGCTCGCCGCCGCCGTACACCTGTCCGTCGGCCAGGGGGTACGTGCCGAGATCATGGGGCGCAAAGGGAAAGTGCCAGAGTGGGGAGCGAGCGTAGTCGAGGACCGGCCGAAGTTGCGCCTCCAACAATCGTGGGTTGAGCAGGAGGAACACCGGTGACGCCGGATAGGTGACGTCAACCGTGTCAATGCAGCCATTGCTGAAGTTTTCCTTGGAGAACAACAGCGGCGTGCCGTCGAAGTCGCTGACCAGCTTGTGGGCGGCGATCGCCTGACGGAAGGCGAGGGTGGCGAGGTGCGCGTAGCCGATGCCGCCGATGCGCGTGGCGTCCGCCAACAGTTCCTGATCGAAGTCATGGGTGCGGGCATCGAGGGAGGGTAGATCGTGCTCCGCTGCAGTCAGCAGACCGCCCATATCCATGCCGTTGCGGCGCCAATAGGGACGGAGTTGGCGATGAAAATACTCAATGGAATAAAGGTCGTCGTAGGCCAACAGAAAGTGCCCTGTGAGCGGCGCTGTGCCGACTCGGGGCAGCTTGACGCGCATGGCCAGAACCGGGGTTTGGTCCGCCTCGCGCCGCGGCATCCGGAAATCATCGGAGGAGGGCAGATCACCGGAAGACTCGAACGCCTGTCGCGTGTCGTCGCCGGCGGCAGCTACGGATTCGGTGGCGCGGTCGGCCGCCGCGCCGTTTGGCATGGCAAGGTAAAAGTAGCCCCAGTTGATGCGCAGGTTGTCGCCCGAGGTGGCCAGAACCGGCTGCTGATAGCTGCCGACGCGCAGAACGTCCATGCCCCGCAGGCTCGAACGGGACCAGACTACGGCTTCACTGCCGGTGTTGACCGCCAGGGCGGAGCTGGCGTCAAGGTAGAGTTCCACGGCATGCGAACGCCCGTCTGTTGCCTTGATTTCCCAAAGGAGATAGCTGAGGGGACGCGACATGATCTCCATGTCACGCGGAAGGAGCGGGGAGAGGAAGGCGACCTTGAGCTGGATTCCGACTCCTGCAAACGTGTACACGGTGCGGGTGGGCGTGACCTCGAGGGCGATCTGCGGCAGCGCCGGGAGTGTACGTGGGTCGGAGCCCATCCAGCGCAGGGTCTGTCCATCAATGCGAATCAGTCCAGTCAGGGGCTGAGGCGTCCCGGTCCAGTGCCGCGTCGGTCCATCCGTCAGGTGGTCATTCATGGACCAGATGCTGAAGTAGGGATCATGTGTGATCAGGGGAACCGCCGGCGGCCGGAAGCCTGTCTGCGCGGCGAGGGTGGCGACGAAAGCAAGGGCAAGCAGGGAAGAGCGTGTCATGGGAGCGGAACGATTATACGGGGAGGGGAAGCGCTGCACGCCGCGCCGAGGCGCCACTGAACCCAATGCGCGCCGTTTTGTTTGCGCCGCCCCCGTCCAGGGCCGGGTTAGACTGCGGCAGGACGCTTGTCGCGATGAGTTTCTCCTTTGGTTCGCTTGCCCAGTTCTCGCTGGTCGCGCTCAGTTCCATCTTCTTTCTGGTGGACCCCTTCGCGGCTATTCCAGCTTTTCTGGTGATGACCGCCGGAGCGCGTCAATCGGAGCGCCGCCGTATGGCAGGGCGTGCCGCGTGGACTTGTTTCGTGGTGCTAAGCAGCTTCGGTCTGGCGGGCAGCCTCATCTTCAAGATCTTCGGTATCACCTTGCCGGCCTTTAAAATCGCGGGCGGTCTGATCCTGCTGTTAATCGGCCTGGAAATGCTACAGGCACGCCGCTCGCCGACCCAGGAGGCACCAGGCGAGGCCTTGGAGGGCGCGACCAAGGAAGATGTGGGCATTATTCCGCTGGGCATTCCCATGCTCGCCGGGCCGGGTGCGATTTCGAGCGTCATGGTCCTGATCGGGGAGTCCAATGGCGGCATTCGCGCCGTGCCGGTATTTCTGGCGATTGCCGTCACGTCGGTGGCTGCCTTCCTGATTCTGGCGGGAGCGGACCGGGTGCGACACTTTCTGGGAGAGACCGGCATCCGCATCCTCATGCGCTTGATGGGATTGCTGCTGACGGCGATTGCCGTGCAATTCATGCTCAACGGCCTGACGGACATCGGGCTTATACGGGCGCGGAGCTAGGATCGCGTCCAGCGAAGTCCTGCAGCGCGGAAATCAGGGCGGGCAGGGTCGCCGCGCTGGCCTCAACCGCGACCGCCAACCCATGGGCGAGGATGGCTTCGCGGGTGATCGGACCGATCGCGGCGGTGTGAACTCGCTGCAACCGAGCACGCCAGGCGCTGCCGAAAAGGCTCTGAAGCAGTTCCACGAAATGTTCCACGGTCGAGGCGCTGGTGAAGATCACGGCGTACAGGGCCGTTGCCGACGGGGCGAAAACGCGCTCCATTTGGGCTCGAGCCTCGGCGGGAATGGCGGTGCGGTAGACGGGCGCGACATCCACCTGAATGCCGCGGGCGGCCAGGTGTTGAGGCAGAACGTCGCGGGCGCGCGCGGCCCGCGGCAGGAGCACTCGCTGGCCCGGCCTCAGCCGTCGTGCCAGCGTGGCCGCCAGGTCCTCAGCCACAAAACTCTCGGGCATTAAGCCGACATCCCAACCCGCTGTTTGCACGGCGGCCGCGGTGGCGGGCCCGATCGCGCAGACCAGGGGCGGCGGCAACAGCGGCCGGGCGTTCAATGCCGCCTTCGTGTGAGCGAAAAAGGCGCGCGCCGCATTGGCGCTGGTGAAGACCACGGCGTCATAGTGGCCCCAGTCTGTGAGCGCCGCATTCAGCGGCTCCCAGCTTTCGGGAGGCAGCAACTCAATCAGCGGGACGACCAGGGGATCTGCGCCCAACTCGGCCAGGCCACGCACGAGGTCGCTGCTCTGATGCGCAGCTCGCGTCACGAGAATGCGGCGTCCCTGCAACGCGCGATGGGTTGCAGATTCATTCATGCTTGCGCTCAGGTCCCCGCCAGTCCCCGATAGGTCGAGCCCAACACGGCGGCATTGCCCTTGCACAGCACGCGCACCAGCTCTTCTTCAAGAATGTGGATACCGATGCCGGAAGCGGGCGGAAACTTCTCCAAGTAGGACAAGCGGCACTTTTCAATGTCAGGACGCAGCCGAATGTAGAGGTCGCGTTCCTCGAGCGCGGCGGTGATCTCCTGTGGCCGGTCGCGATTCAAGTAGAGTTCGAGATCCTCGATCAGCACCTTGGCGTAACGTCGGGCACGGGCCTCAAGCGGAGAGGAGGATGAAGCAGGCAACGGCGGCACCGCTGCCGCAACCGGTTCGGGTGATGGGGCGGCTTCAGGTGCAGTTTCAGCGTTGGTCCCGGCGGAACTGGTTTGGGCGGGGACCTCGCGTGTCCCCAAGCCCGATTCCAGAATGCGACCGGTAACCTCGACGAGGAGCTGCAATCGTTGCGGTAGCAGTTCGGAAGAAGCGCCACCCGCTCCGGACCAGTAGATGAGTGCGATGGTTTTGCCGCGCACCAGCAAGGGATGGACCCCTCCTTGGGAAGCGGCCGACACTCCCGGCGGCAAGGTCTCGCAAAGGGGTTGGCTGGCACCCCACGAGATCGGATGACCGGTTGCGACAGCACGCGCGAAGCACGATGCCGTCTCGATGGCAACGGCAGCCACAGGCGCCAGACCGCGACCTTTCCAATACACGGCTTCGGACCCGCGCACGACAAAAATGGCAGCCTCAGTGGCCGCCTCCGCGGCTGCGAGCAAACCGACAAGAATTTCGGTCGGCTGTTTGGCGCGCAAGAGGGGTCCAAGCCACTCCAGCCAAGGGTCGACGGCCGGGGCGGAATTCCGTGCCAGCTCCCGGCACACTTGTTCCACTTGCGGGGCGGCTGCGGTCAGCGCGTTGCGAACTGCGGACTCGATCCCCGCGACCAGCGGGGCACGCAGACCGTCGCATAGCTGTTGCGCGGCGCGCGTGGCGGTCGCATCCGGAGTTGGAGCCGAAGAGTCCATTCCCGGCATTATAGCGGGCCGCAGGGGAGGCACGCCGCGGCGCTGAACTCGGACGGGGGTCTCGCCGGCAAGTGCTAGAATGGAGGCCTCCCTGAAGTGGGGGCGCCCCGGCTTCGACGGGAGCGGATGAGATTGAGAGGCGTGTCGGGCACCATGCCCCCGTAACCGTATGGAAACACTGAAATGCCAACCAAAACCTGGCATACGCTGCTTAATCTTTAAGTAGCGCGCTCACGGTCGTTCGCCCGTAGGCGACTACTGAGCGTCATTTTTGCGGGCTGGCCGGTTGCACGTGTCTGGGTGCAGCGGGCGAGATGCACAGGCTAGCGGACTCCGACTCTTGATCGTTCTGATCGGAGTTTGCGAAACACACCGGAACGATCTACGCACGTAGTCTCTCAATTGGCAGCGCTTTCGGACGTGGGTTCGATTCCCACCGCCTCCACCACTTCCTCTCTGGCCCTGGACGGGTGACCTGCGCGTCGTGTGACGACGAGTCATCGTGCAGGAGTGCTTCCGGCTACCAGCGATCGCCCTCTGCGGTCGATCACCTGTCAAGTCGGGTCCTTCCGGGCCCGCACTGCCGCTCTATTAACCGACTTGTATAGACCGGATCGTGTCACCGCCGTGTCACCTAGTTTTCCCATGCCAGTCACCGAATGAAATGGTATTCTCGCTTCGCGCGAAGGCCACGTGCGGCACGTGTGGGCCGGCGATGGTCGAGAAGATTGGTCGAGAAAACGATCCGGAGGGTTCACATGAGGGCATTGCGTTGCTGGGGAGTAGTGTTGCTGGTCGGGGTGTTGGGTGCGCTGGCAGTTCCGGTCTGGGGTCAGGTGGCGGCCACCACCGGTTCGATGGAAGGGACTATCACCGACGCCAGCGGCGCGGTCATTCCCAATGCCGCCGTGGCCCTGCAAAGCGATGAGACGGGTGTCGTACGGACCAGTACCACCGATGCCACTGGCCGCTTCAGTCTGCCCCTGCTGCCGGTGGGGCATTACACGCTGACCATCAGCAAGGCCGGGTTTCAGACCGCCAGCATCAAGAACTTGCAGGTGGAGCTCTCGGCCCTGATCACGGTCAACCAAGTGCTCAAGCTCAGCACCAGCACGACGGCCGTGAATGTGACCGCCGAGGCGCCGGAACTCAATAGCACGCAGTCGGAACCCAGCTCGCGGGTCGGACAAGAGTCCATTACCGACCTGCCTTTGGCGGATCGCGCCTTCGCCAACTTCGTCTTTCTGACTCCGGGAGCGATCCGCAGTCAGGATCGCAACAATCAGTCCATTGGTGGGGGCAAGGGCATCAATACCAACTACACGATTGACGGCGCCGACCGCAACAATCCTTTCTTCGGAGGGCAGACTGGTGGCGATCGGCCGCCATTCTCGGTCAGTGAAGACGCGATTCAAGAATTTGTTGTGCAGAACAACGGCTTCAATGCCGAGTTCGGCCGTTCCCAAGGTGGCCTGGTGACGGTGGTGACGAAATCTGGGACCAACAACCTGCACGGCGACGGGTTCTACTATTTGCGGCCGCACAATTGGATGCGGCACGACGAGTTCGGCAATAAGCCCTCCGGACGCCGCCAACAGTTCGGCGGTGCTTTGGGCGGCAAGATCATCACGAATAAGCTGTTCTTTTTTGGCGCCAGCGATAATCAGCGCGAGTTCTTCCCGATTCACGTGCGGTTCAATCCCTTCACGGCAGACCCGGCCAACCCCGCGCAAGTCGCGGCGGCGGCGGCGATTTTGGCGCAGCAGCACGACATCTTGGGGACCAACAACCTGTACTCGGCACTGGGCAAAGTTGACTACTACCAGAGTGAGCGCAGCAACTACAATTTCCGCTACAACTGGAGTCATTCCACCCAACAGGACGGTACCAACACCGGCGGTGCGGCGCATGTTACGAACAGCGCTCCCACCGCAAACGGTCTCGAGAAGGACTTCAACCATGAGGTGGTGGGGCAATGGAACCTGGTCGTCTCACCCCACGCAGTCAACGAATTCCGCGAGCACTTCAACTACGAGACGCGACCGCGATTCAACGTGCCTGTCGCGGGTGCGGGGACGGCCAATGGCGTCAGCGACGGGGCGGCGGTCAGCATTGGCGGGGTCGGCAACCTGGGTGCGGTATTCTTTCTGCCGATTCCCGAGACCGATTACCGATTGCAGTACACCGACAATTTCAGTTATCAATTCGGCAAGCACGACATTAAAGTCGGGGGGGACTTCAACCAGAACACGGTGAACGAGACGTTTCGCGGCAACGCGCGCGGCAATTGGAACTTTGCCAGCTTCGCCGCATTTGCCGCGCAGACCCCGCGGTCATTCACGGAGTTCTTCGGTCCGGGGACGATCAGCGGCGCCCGCATGAACGAGCCGGCGCTGTACGCGCAGGACACGTTCAAGGTGAACCCGCGTCTGACCCTGGACTATGGTCTGCGCTGGGAAGCGCAGCTCAACCCGAGAAATCCCACGCCCAACCGGACGCCGCAGTTCACGCCGGGTACCCGTAGGATCCCCAGCGACACGCACATGTTTGCGCCCCGCCTCGGCATTGCCTGGGATCCCTTCGGGCACAGTCGTGACATTCTGCGTGTGAACGGCGGAACGTTTTACTCGCACAACCCGGCCTTGCAATTCTTCAATACGCTGGCCTCCAACGGGGATGTAGCGAGCGGCTTTGCTTACTCGGCGCCGCCCAACGCTCTGCCCGCTTTCACCTACCCCCCCGGGGGGCCGTTCCCGACGCCGTTGGCGGGTTTCCCCGGTGCGGCACCGGTGCCTTACGGCACTATCCCTGGTGCCGACGTCAACGAATTCGCCCTCAATTTCAAGAACTCTCGCACCATCCGGGTGGGAACGAGTTACGAGCACCAGTTTGCCAACGGATGGACGGCCACGGCGACGTACAGCCTGGCCGACACGGTGCACTTGGAACGTCTCCGCGATGTGAACCTATCCCCGTGCGTGCCAAATCCCATTGTAGTCGGCGCCAACGGGGTCGCGACCGGGTCGGGCCGTTGCGTCTACAACACAAAGAACCGTCCCATCACCTTCCAGGATCCAACCCGCCAGGACGCGGCGGGGAATCCTGTCATCGACAAGGTGGGGCGGGTCATCGTGGTCGAGAGCTCGGAACGGGCCCGCTACTACGCCGCCAACTTCGGCCTGCAAAAGCGGTTCAGCCATGGCTACCAGATGCAGGCCTATTACACGGAAGCGCGCGATTACAGTTCTGACGACAACGAGCGCTCGGCCAACGGCTTGAGCTACTACGACCCCTTCGCCAACCTCGATTACGCTCCGTCCAGCCTGGACGTGCGCCATCAGTTCGTGATGAACGGCATCTTTCATTTCCACACCCTGGAACTGAGCCCGGTGGTCACCTTCGATTCCGGGGCGCCGTTCACCGTTACCACTGGTTCTGATTCGCCCACCAGTACGGCGGTTGCGGCGGCCAACGCCGCCCGGTTACTGTCGCTGTTGCACGACCCGGCCGGTGAGACGGTGCTCGGCGGTGGCAACGGCGACGGCACGTTCAACGATCGCCCATTGATCAATGGGGCGCTGATGCGGCGCAATGCGCTCCGCGGACCGCGCTTTTTCAACACTGATTTTCGGGTGGCCCGCGCGTTTAAGGTCAACGAGAAACAGAAACTCGACTTGCGGGTCGATTTCTTTAATCTTCTTTCGACCAAGAACTACGCGGTCACGGGAACGTCGTTGACAACCGCTCCGAGCAACTTCATCAGCTTCGGCGGTCAGCCCGGCGCCGGGTATCAGCCATTCAGTGCACTGGCTTCCATCCGCTATTCTTTCTGATCAGGAGCGCGGTTCATTCACGGGAAGGAAGCCGTGGGCTTCCTTCCCGTTTTTATTGTGGTCAGCGTCGGCCAGGAGTCGAGCATTGGGCAACGCCACGCAGCACAACGCCTGGGGCGGCAAGGTTCCGGCTCGCTTCATGCCGCGGCAGGGCAGGGGAGGAATTCGCGTCGGGCGCGTTCTGCTCGCTCTGACCGTTTCTTCGCTTGTTCCCATAGCCGGCTTTTCAAGGCAACAGCGCAATGGGGGAAACGACGCCCTTGCCTCCCTGCAGGAACTGGTGCGCGTGGGTGCGGACGGCTCGTTGAGGGACGAGCTAGCCGCGGCGGAGGCGCTGTTGCAATTGCACGCCCCGCAGGTGGCGGCTGCGCGCCTCCTGAACGTGATTCGGCGGCACCCCGAGAGCCGCGAGGCATGGACGGTCCTTGTTCAGGCACAGTCGGAAAATGGCGCATTTACCACGGCTGCCGCCACACTGCACCGAGCATTAAAACGCTGGCCCGGGGACCGGGACTTACTGTATCAGCAGGCCACCGTGGCGATCACGTTGGGAGAAGAGGAAGAGGCGCGGGAAATACTGCAGCGTCTCACCCGACAGTGGCCACAGTTTGCGGCCGCGCAGTACTCACTGGCGGTGGTCGAGAATGACCGTGGGTCGTACTCTATCGCCTTGCGTCATCTCGATGCCGCACAACGCATCGTTGGGGTTTCGGCACAGACCGCACTGTTACGCGGCCTGCTGCTGGAACAACTGCATCACCTGACGGAGGCGGAAGGAGCGCTTCGGGACGCCGTACGTCTGGCGCCCGATCGCATCGCCGCTCATGTCGCCTTGGCGCGCGTTTTGGCCAGGGAAGGAAAGGCAGGCTCCAGCGCACAAGAACGGCAGCACGTGGCGGAACTGTCCGCTACGCGAAGCGGCAGCGAAAAGCGGCGGGCACAGGTAGCTGCCTTGACTCAGCAGGGGGAGCAGGCAGCCTTGGCGAATCAGCTGCCCGCCGCGCTTACGACGTATAACGCAGCACTGGATCTCGACTCCAGCGACGTGGCATCGCACCTCGGCAAGGGTAAGGTGCTCTACTCAATCCGGCATTTCCCGGAAGCCCGACAGGAGTTTCAGGCCGCACTGCAGTCTGATCCGGTCAATCCGGAAGCGCACTATCTGCTTGGATTGGTATCGGAGCGGCTGCACGATACGACAACCAGCCGGGCGGAATATGCTCTGGCCTTGGCCTTACACCCCGGCGATGCCGAGTCCGCCCTGGCGCTGATCCGGCTTTTGCGAGCGGCCGGTCAAGAGCAGGCTGCAATGCGAGTCCTGGCGGCGGCACGCGCCGCCAACCCCTCGGATCCAGAGCTGGCAGCCGCCAAGCCCTGACACTGTCTGCGCCATGCACAAAACGGCTCCGAACCATTCATAATGGGGCGGCCTTGGTGTGCGGGAACCATTCGCGCCCACCGCAGAGGAGTGCTTCGCATAGGAGAGCTTTACGATGAACGATCCCACTCGCCGCAGCTTCCTCAAGACAGGAAGCCTGGTTACTGCCGGTTCCTTGGTTTCCGGCTCGCTGCGCACGCACGTTCTAGCCGAGGAGGTGGGCGAAGTGCAGCCCGAGCGCGGCGTCAATGATCAGGTCCACTTCGCTTTGATCGGAGCCGGCGGGCAGGGAATGGGTGATACCGCAACGTCGCTGCGTGTACCGGGAGTCCGGTTGGTCGCGGTGGCGGATTGCTACGACCGGCGACGGGCGCGCGCGCAGGAACTGTGGGGCAAGGACATCTTCACCACCCGCGACTTCCGCGAGGTTCTGGCGCGACCCGACATTGATGCGGTGATCATTGCCACGCCGGATCATTGGCATCGTCCCGCAGCGGTTGCGGCGATGGAGGCGGGCAAAGACGTCTATCTGGAAAAGCCGATGATCCACACCTATGACGACGGACCGTTGATCATCGAGACGGCCCGGCGGACAGGGCGCCTTCTGCAGGTCGGAAGCCAGCGCGTGAGTTCGATCATTTACCGCAAGGCGCAGGAACTTCTGGCGGCGGGAGCCATTGGCGAGCTCAACATGGTGAACGCGTGGTGGGACCGCAATTCGGCCATGGGTGCCTGGGAATACTCCATCCCACCTGATGCCTCGCCGACGACGATTGACTGGGAGCGTTTCCTTGGAAATGCGCCTCACATCCCGTTCAATCCGGAGCATTTCTTCCGGTGGCGATGCTGGCAAGCGTACGGGACCGGCGTGGCGGGAGACCTTTTCGTTCACCTGTTTAGCGGGACGCACTTCATCACGGGTTCGCACGGGCCGACGCGTGGCATGGCCACCGGCGGTCTGCGCTTCTGGAAGGATGGGCGGGATGTTCCCGACGTCATGCTTGGGCTGTTTGATTATCCGCAGGGCTTCAACCTCAGCCTGCGCGTGAACTTCGTCAATGGCGGGGCGGAAAGCGAAGCCCTGGTCTTCGTTGGCTCGGAGGGCACCATGGAGGTGAATGGCGGCGGCGTAACGGTCACCAAGGTGCCCCGCCCCAAGGCGTCCGGCTACACCATCGGGACGTTCACCGAGGCGATGCAACAGAAGTTCCTGGCCGAGTACCACGCCAAGTACCCGCCCGAGCCATACGGCGTGACGCCGAACACCACACAGGAACGCTTTGCGGTGAACTCCGGATACAGCGACAGCTTCGATCACCTGACGAACTTTTTCCATGCCGTACGATCGCGACGGCCGGTGGTTGAGGACCCGGTATTCGGCTATCGGGCGGCGGGGGCGGCGCTGCTATCCAACCGCAGCTATTTCAGCGGCAAGGTGGTGAACTGGGATCCGGAGGCTATGAAGCTGGTCTGAGGCGGGGCTAACAATGAACAACCAAACGCAGATGTTGGTTGTTGGATTGTGATAGGCACGTTGTGATCCACAGGGGGCGCCACGGGAGTCAACCCGTGAGTTGGTCCAAAGCCCAGCGCGCCGCTTCGACGACCACCTCGTCCGGAGCGGTGGCCAGCCGTTCCAAAGTCGGGCGGAAGCTCGGTAAACCGCTGTTGCCCATGGCAAGGGCGACATTGCGCAAGAAGCCGCGGTATTTCACGCGCTTGACCGCTGAGCCGCGGAAGCGGTCGCGAAATTGTTCTTCGTCCATTGCGGCCAAATCCTCAAGCTCAGGATGAAAGAAACCGGAACGCGGCTGAAAGAGCGGGGCTGTGGTGACGGGCGCTTCCCTGTTCCATGGGCAGACATCCTGACAGATGTCACAGCCCACCACTTGGTGTCCCAGATGGGGGCGTAACTCCTCGGGCACGCTGCTGCGCAGCTCGATATTGAGGTAGGCGATGCAGCGGCTGGCGTCCATCTGATACGGCCGGTCGAGCGCCCCGGTGGGGCACGCTTCAAGGCAGCGCGTACAACTCCCGCAACGGTCAGGTAGCGGACTGTCGCCGGCGATGTCGAGGTCGGTGATCAGCGCGCCCAGGAAAAAGAACGAGCCCACCTCTTCATGAATCAGGCAGGTGTTCTTGCCGATCCAGCCCAAGCCGGCGCGCGCAGCGTATGCCCGCTCGACCAGCGGGCCGGTGTCCACGTAGACGCGTGCCGCCGTTTCGCCCGATGCTTCCTGCAGGAACAATGCGAGATGCCGCATTCGATCCAGCAGTACGGCGTGATAGTCGTCGCCCCAGGCGTAGCGTGAGATCCAGCCGCGCGTTGCCGAGTGGCACTCGGTTGAGTGCGGGTAGGGGGAGTTGTAGAGCAGGCCGCAACAAATCACGGAACGAGCCCATGGGAACACATGCCGGATGTCCTCGCGCAGGTACGGGGTGGAGGACGCGTCATCGGTCGGGGCAAGTGTCGCGTTCGTGGAAGAGGCGTGTTCGCGGCGGCGGGCAAGATATTGCATCTCGCCGGATCGTCCCTGCGTGATCCAGTCGGCAAAATGGCGCAGGTCCGGAAACTCGTCGACCGAGGCCACGCCGGCGAGGTCAAACTCGAGGCGCTGGGCCTCGTCCAGCAGCGCGATACGCCATTGTTGTGGTGTCCGGTCCGCCATGCGTAAAACCCTATGTTACCCTTGTAAATTCAATGGGATGCGCGCCGTCATGGGGTTGCCGAAGGGCGGCAGGGATGTCGCCATTCCGGGAAGGTTCGCCCGCGTGTTGAAAAGTTATCTCGGAACGCACCCCAAGATTGCCGCCTCGGCGTTTATCGAGGAGAGTGCGCAGGTGGTGGGCGATGTGATGATTGGCGAGGACTCCAGCGTCTGGTTCAACGCCGTGGTGCGAGGGGACGTGAACACCATTCGCATCGGGCGGGAAACCAACGTGCAGGACAATTGCGTGTTGCACGTCATGACCGGGACACATCCCCTGGTTCTCGGTGACCGCGTCAGTGTGGGACATTCCGTCAACCTGCACGGCTGCACGGTGGAAGATGAATGCCTGATCGGTATCGGCGCGATTGTGCTGAACGGGGCCCGGATTGGCGCCGGCTCCATCGTCGCCGCCGGCGCCCTGGTGACAGAAGACACGATCGTTCCACCGCGCAGCCTGTTCATGGGGATGCCGGCGCGACGGAAACGGGAGCTGGGAGCGGACGATCTGGCCACGATCCGTCGGTACGCGTCCAATTACGTCGTCTACAAGGACCGCTACCTGGGCCGCAAGCTGTAGAAGACGCCTTCCCGCCGCAAGCGAGGCCGGCAACGTGAAAGCATGATCCCCTCCATCAAAGGCACACGCGATATCCTCCCTCCGGAAAGCGACCTCTTCCTTGAAGTGGAAGCGCTGGCGCGCGAGGTGCTGCAGCTTTATCGTTTTTCTGAGATTCGCACGCCGATCTTCGAGCGCACCGAGCTGTTTTCCCGCTCCGTGGGCGAAGCCACGGACATCGTGAGCAAGGAGATGTACACCTTTTCGGACCGCGATGACACGTCATTGACGCTGCGTCCGGAGGCCACCGCCTCGGTGGTGCGCGCGTATGTGGCGCATCGACTTTGGGAACGAGCCAGCGTCACACGTTTGTATTACATCGGCCCCATGTTCCGGCGCGAGCGTCCCCAGAAGGGCCGTTACCGTCAGTTCAGCCAGATCGGTGCCGAGGTGCTGGGAAGTCCGCTGCCTCAAGTTGATTACGAAGTGCTGGAGATGCTCTGTACACTGCTCGAGCGTGCCCGCATCACGGGATGGGAACTGCTGCTGAATTCCGTGGGATGCAGTGCCGACCGCCCGCAGTATCTTGCCGCGTTGCGTGCGAAGCTGGAACCCGTGTTGCCATCCTTGTGCGGGGATTGCCAGCGGCGGGCCGTCACCAACCCGATGCGCGTGTTGGATTGCAAGGTGGAGGAGGACCAGCCGATCATCGCCCAGCTGCCGACGCTGGACGCTTATCTGTGCACGGAGTGCAGGGCGCATTTTGCCGAGGTGCAATGCTTGTTGCGGGGCGGGGGTGTTCCGTTTACGCTGGCCCCGCGGCTGGTGCGGGGGCTCGACTATTACACGCGGACAGCGTTTGAATTCGTTCAGAGTTCATTGGGCGGCCAGAACGCGCTTCTCGGGGGGGGACGCTACGATGGTCTGGTCGAAGCGCTGGGTGGACCCAAGGCGGCCGGGGCGGGAATCGGCTTTGCCATCGGCGAAGATCGCTTCGTGATCGCGCTGCAAGCCGCCCGGGAGGCAGCCGGAGTCCTGCCCGGTGGTTCGGCAGCCTTTATCGCCGTACCCGGGGTGGAACAACAAGCTGCCGCTCTCGCCCTGGCTCGGGAGCTTCGCGCCGCCGGGTTGGCCTGCGAAGTCGGGGAAGCCGGGCGGAAGCTGGGGCGGCAGATGGAGCTGGCGGCGCGGAGTCAGGCGCGGTGGGCATTAATCCTCGGCGAGACGGAGCTCAACCTGGGCGTGGTGCAGGTGAAGCGCTTGGCCGACGGCGTGCAGCAAACGATTCCGCGTTCCGCACTGATCGCCACCCTTGAGGCGGAGGCGCGGGAGACGGCAGCCGCAGCTAACCTGAAAAGCGCAGGAAGGCTATGATCGACAACGCCCAACTGAGCGCGGAGCGGCGTGGCTTCATCAAGTCCAGCCTGATTGTGTTGCTCATTTGTAATCTGGCCACCGCCCTGATCGAGGTCATTATGCTGGCGCCGCAACTGCTGGCGCCGCCGCTGCCAACCAGCAACATGGAACGGGCGCAGCGGGCGACGGCCGCGCTGGCCACCATCGCCAATGACCCGCCCCTCGTCCTGATGGCGGTTTGGCTGGCCGGCGCGGTGGCGCTGTTCCTGCTCAATCGTCGTTTCAGCCTTCTCCTGGGGCGCCCGGCGCGGGTTCTCCGAGAGCCACGCACTTTGGGGGCCACGATTGCCTGGCATTTCGTCCTGATCTTGAACTCACTCTTGTACGGTTTCTGGGTGCCGGAACTGGTGCTGATGCTGGTGCTGGCGCGCTGGGGACAGGAGGAGATTGATCGCCGTGCTCCGCCTCCTCCTCTGAAAGTGGAAATGGATGCCGACCAGGCACCCAACGGATAACCTGCGACTCATGACGGATACTTTGCAACTCGATGCTTTGGGTGCGCTGCAACGCACTCATTATTGTGGTGATCTGCGGTCCACGCACGCCGGAGAACAGGTTGTTCTGATGGGCTGGGTGCAGCGCCGTCGCGATCTCGGCGCACTGCTTTTCCTGGATTTGCGGGATCGCACCGGCCTTTGCCAGGTGGTGATCAACCGCGAAGTTGCGGCCGAGTTGCATGCGCGCGCCAGCCATCTGCGTTCGGAGTTCGTCATTGCCGTCGCCGGAAAGATCGTGCAGCGGGATGCGGGCACGTTGAACCCGAATATCAGCACGGGGGATGTCGAGCTGATCGCACAACGTTTGTACGTGCTGAACGACGCCCGGACTCCGCCGTTCATGCTGGATGGTGATACGCCCACGGCCGAGGAGACCCGCCTCAAGTACCGTTACATTGATCTGCGCCGCCCCGAGATGCAGCGCAACCTGCGACTGCGCCACGAAGTGGCGGTCGCCGTGCGGCGCTATTTTGACGCACACGGTTTTCTCGAGATCGAGACGCCCTTCATGACGCGCAGCACGCCGGAAGGAGCGCGCGATTATCTGGTTCCCAGTCGCGTGCAGCCCGGAATGTTTTACGCCCTGCCGCAATCGCCGCAACTGTTCAAACAGATCCTGATGATTGGCGGATGTGACCGCTACTTCCAGATCGTCCGCTGTTTCCGCGACGAGGACCTGCGCGCCGACCGGCAACCAGAGTTCACTCAAATTGACGTCGAGATGAGTTTTCCAACCTTGGAGACGATCTTTGCCATGGTGGAAGGCATGTTGGTCGCCGCCTTCGCAGCCGGTGGGTTCAGCGTACAGGTTCCGTTCCCACGCCTGACGTGGGAGGAGGCAATGGTGGCCTATGGGAACGACAAGCCGGATCTGCGCCTGCCGGCGATGATGGACGTGCGCGACGCTTTCACGGCTGGTGATCTGGAGCAGCTCAAGTTGCGTGGAGATGGTCCTGTGCTCGCCATCCGAATTCCAAAGGTGGGAGACTTGTCGCGACGTGAACGGGACGAATTGCGCCCGCTCGCGGAGAACCGGCCGATCCGCTTGTTTGAGGATTTTGCACGGCTGGCGAAGACGTTCCCAGCGGCGACGGCCCGGATTCAGGAACTTAGCGGGGCAACCGCCGGCGACCTGCTGGTGCTGGTGGGAGCACCTCAAGAAGAGGGGAAAGCCACGACTGATGCGCGGCGGGAGCGGCTGGCAATATGCGCTCATGCGGGGATGATTCGACTGGCTTTGGGCCAGCGTTTTGCGGAACGTCATGGACTGCTCGATCCCAAGGACTTTCGCTTTCTTTGGGTGACGTCGTTCCCCATGTTTGAGTGGGACGAGGAGGGGAAGCGGTGGGCGGCGGCACATCACCCCTTTACGTCGCCTCTGGATGAGGATTTGGGCCGTTTCGAGCATGACCCTGGTTCGGTCAAGGCAAAAGCCTACGATATTGTCCTCAATGGCACGGAGCTGGGCTCCGGAAGCATCCGAGTTCACCAGACTGAGGTGCAAGCCGCCATCTTCCGGATGCTCGGCATGTCGGACGAAGAAGCGCGTCAGCGCTTCGGATTTTTTCTCGAGGCCCTGCAATACGGAACGCCGCCGCACGGCGGCATCGCCTTGGGACTTGATCGTCTGGTCATGATCCTTGCCGGCCATACATCGATCCGTGAGGTCATCCCATTCCCTAAAACCGCTCGGGCTGTGGATCTGATGGTTGAAGCGCCCACTGAAGTCTCCGCCCTTCAGTTGCGCGATCTGGGCCTCCAAGTGCGCAAACCATCGTAGGAGGACGTAGGAACCGGAGCGTCAGAAGATGAAGGAGAGTACCTCGCGTTCTGTCCGTCCCACTTCGCCATGGGCCTGATTCGCGTACTACCCGATCACGTTGCCAATAAGATCGCCGCCGGCGAGGTGGTGGAGCGGCCGGCTTCGGTGGTGAAAGAGCTGATCGAGAACGCGCTCGATGCCGGGGCGGGACACATTCGCATCGAAGTTGACTCGGGCGGGCGCAAGCGGATCCGCATGGTGGACGACGGCTGCGGCATGGTACGTGACGACGCGCTGCTGGCCTTTGAACGGCATGCCACCAGCAAGCTGCGCGACAGCGATGATCTGCTCTCGATTCCAACGCTCGGCTTTCGCGGCGAGGCGCTGCCTTCCATAGCCGCTGTCTCGCGGCTGACCCTCGAAACGTGCGCGCGCGAGGGCGGGTCAACGGCGGGCACCCGGGTCGAAATCAGCGCCGGTCGCCTGCTCAAGGTCGGCGAGTTGGGAATGCCGCCAGGAACTGCGGTCACGGTGGAAGACCTCTTCCACAATATTCCTGCACGTCGCAAGTTCCTGAAGAGCGAGGCTACCGAGCTGGGCCACATTGCCACCCTGGTGACGCATTACGCATTGGCCTATCCCGAGGTGCGTTTTGATTTGGAAAGCCAGCACCGCAGCCTGCTTTCCGTCGTGCCGGCTCGCGACCATGCCGAGCGCATGCAGCAGGTGTTCGGTCATGATCTTCTCGACCAGTTGGTCGAAGTGAACGAGGTTGTGCAATGGCCGCTCTACGACGCACCCGCATCTGCGCCGGAGCCGGACGAGGTGGAGTCCGGCGTTGGGCTGGCAGTGTTTGGCTTTGTGTCGAAGCCGGAACTGCAGAAACTGAATCGCAATTCTATTTTCACCTTCGTGAACCGCCGCCTCGTGCGCGATCGACAGATTCAACATGCCATCAGTGAGGCCTATCGCAATCTGTTGCCCTCGAACACCTATCCCGTCGTCCTGCTGTTTCTGGAGTTGCCTTTCCAGGAAGTGGACGTCAATGTGCATCCTTCCAAGGTGGAGGTCCGCTTCCGAAGGCAGGGCTTTGTCCATGATGCGGTGCGTGACAGCGTGCGCCGGACGCTGAGTGCCTCGCGTCCGATCCCGACGTTTTTGGGTGAGGTTCGAGCCCGGCCGTCCGCCCGCCAGGCATGGACGGGCGATACGGCGCAGGAATGGCAGCAGGAATCCCGAAGTGAGCGCGACGCGCCGGCCGCGGGGCTTGGCGCTTCGACAATGGATCTGGCGCCAGAGTTTCAATTGACGCCGGAGTTACCACCGCTGCAGCCTCAACGATTGCCGTTTGAGCCGTTCAGCCCGGTGACGACGAGGACGATGCCTGCCTACGTGCGCGAGAGTGGGGTTGGCTGCGGCCCCGGGCTCGACGTGGTGGGGATGCCAGTGTCCGAATCGCTGGATCTTGTGCAGTTGCGCCCGTTGGGGCAGATCCGTGAAAGTTTCATTGTGGCCGCCGGACCCACGGGGCTGTGGTTAATTGATCAGCACGTCGCGCACGAACGCGTCCTGTTTGAGCAGGTGCTGGAGCAGCGACTCGGCAATCGGGTCGAGATGCAGCGCCTGTTGTTGCCGCTCTTGCTCGAGTTGGACCCCGGACGGTGGGCGCGTTTTCAGGAAATTGCCGACGAGCTGCAGGCGAGCGGCTTCGAGGCGGAGCCGTTTGGTCAGCGGACGATCACGATTAAGTCCTGCCCCGCGGGTATTAAGCCCGAGCAGGTGCAACGGCTGCTTGAGGAATTGCTTGAAGTGGCGGAATCATCCGAGCGGGAGACCAGCCTGGAAAGCATCCGGACGCGGATTGCAGCCACGATCGCGTGCCATGCCGCTATCAAGGTCAATATGAGCCTGGAAGCATCCAAGATGGAATGGCTGCTGCGGGCGCTGGCACAGACCCGATTTCCGATGACATGCCCCCACGGGCGCCCGGTGCTGCTGCATTACGGAATGAGCGAGATCCAACGGGCCTTCAAGCGCATCAAGTGACTTCGGGGAGCGGTCCGCAATCGCGGCAAAGGGTGGCAGCGTGGCTCTCGACAGCCAGGTGCCGCAAGGGGGACCATCCGCTACGAGCTCAACGTGCCGGGGGTCACTTGTTCACCCACAGCGATACCGCATCCGCGCAGCACTGCCGCCACACTCTCGTTGTTCAAGCGCGTGGCATCGTACTCGATCGTGATGAGCTGACCGGCTTCGTCGACCGCGATGCGTCGTACTCCATAGACCGCAAAAGCATCAGAAAGAGCGCGCACCTGCGTGGGGGTAAGAGTGCCGTTGTAGCGATAGGCGACGTCAATCGCAGTCATAAAGAGACTTGTTTCAGGAAGGGCGCTAGTCCCTACCGGCCAATATGAAACAACAAGGCGTTGGCTGAGCGGGTTGCAAATTCCAGCATCCGGTCCGGGAAAATGCCAAGCCACAACACAGCGGCGGCGCAAGCTCCCAAGGCAACGGCAAATGTTCCCGACGGGAGAGGCTTTTCGATCTCCCGATCCGGGGTCCGCATATACAAGTACACCATCACGCGCAGGTAATAAAAGGCCGCAATGGCGCTGTTGATCACGGCGACGACGGTGAGACCAATCAGGTGGGCGTCCAAGGCCGCCCGGAAAATAAAGAGTTTGCCGAGGAATCCTCCGGTCAGGGGAATACCGATCAGCGAGAGGAGAAACAGCGTCAAGCAGGCGGAAGCGCCGGGAAACTTAAATCCCAGTCCGGCATAATCACGCAGTTCGACGTAGCGTTCGTCGCGATAAGAGAAATGGGCGATGACCGCGAACGCGCCGATGTTCATGGCCACATATGCGGCAAGATAAAACATCACGGCGGCGATGCCCTGCTTCCCCAAGGCGGCAAAGGCCACCAGGACATAGCCGGCATGCGCAATGGAAGAGTAGGCCAGCATGCGTTTGAGATTCTGCTGACGCAGGGCGGCGATGTTCCCGATGGTCATCGAGAGAATGGCGGCTACCCACACCATCCAGAACCAAGTGTTGCCGGAGGCGCTGAGGGCGCCGTAGAAAATCCGCAAGAAGATGGCGAATGCGGCGGCCTTGGGCCCGGCTGACATAAAAGCGGTGACCGGGGCCGGGGCCCCCTCGTAGACGTCGGGGGTCCAGATTTGGAAGGGAGCGGCGGAGACCTTGAAGCCGAGGCCGATGAACATCAACCCGGCGCCGAGCAGTACCAGGCCATGGACGCCGTGGAGCGCCTGTGCAACGCCAGGTGCGGCAGCGATCAGGTCAATGTGCGTTGTGCCCGTCGCGCCATAGGTCATGGCGATGCCGTAGAGAAAGAACGCAGTGGCGAAGGATCCCAGCAGCAGGTACTTGAGCGCCGCCTCTGTGGAATACGCGGAATCGCGTCGCGAACCGGCCAGGACGTAGGTTGCGATGGAGGAAATTTCAAGGCTGAGGAAAATCATGATGAGCTCGACCGAGCCCACCATGAAGCCCATGCCCACGGTGCCGAACAGCAGTAAGGCGTATATTTCGCCGCGTTCCATCCCTTGGGCGGGAAGGTAGTCCATGGCCAGGAGTACCACCGCCACGGTGGCGGCCGTAATCAGAAGGTGGAAGAAGACGCTGAAGGCATCCACCCGGAACATGTCATTGAAGGCAGTGCCGGGATAGCGAGCTTGCACGAAACAGGACAGGAACCCGGCCACGGCACCGGTCAGGGCCAGACGGCCAGTGGCTTTGCCCCGGTTTCCGGCACGTGCCGGCCCCTCAACCAACATGATCAGCATGCCGAAAGCGGTCAGCACAATTTCCGGGAGGATGCGGAGATAAAAGACAAAAGGGATGTGGATCATCGGGAGCCTCCGGCTGCAACGGGAACTGCCCGGGGCACGACCGCGAGTGTACGGTCAGGGTGCGGGGAGGGGAACGTCGCCGCGCTCGCCGCGGGATGCGCAGGGAATCGCGCGGCTATGCCTGCAGGGTCGCCGAAGCGGGGAGTTGAGACGCGCGGGTCGGCAAGTGGAGCTCGCAGCCGCACGTTTTCCTCGCCGTTGAACGGTGCCAGCGCTTGTGTGGCGGCCGCTTCAGTGGGATGCGTGAAAACAGTGGATTGTACGCCCATGTAGAGGGCAAGAAGGACAATGCCGGCGAGGACAAAGCGTTCGCGTGTATCGGCGTCGGCGAGCGTGGCATTGGCGGGATTGCTGTTCTCGCCCCAGAGGGTCGCCTTGGTCATGCGCAGCAGATACATGGCGGAAAGAATGACGCCGGTGGCGGCGATGGCCCCGAAGGCGTGGCGCGCGGTGTAGGCTCCCAGCATAATCAGGAACTCGCCAACGAAGCCGTTGAGCATCGGTAGTCCGGCGGAGGACATGACGATGACAACGAAAAACGCCGCGTAGATCGGCATCTGGGTCGCCAAGCCGCCGTACTCGGCGAGCTCGAAGGTATGGCGCCGTTCGTAAAGCATGCCAACGAGAATGAACAGCCCACCGGTTGAGATGCCGTGGTTCAGCATCTGATTCAATGCTCCCTGCGTGCCCAGCAGCGTGAAGCTGAAGATGCCGAGCACGATGAAGCCCATGTGACTCACCGAGCTATAGGCCACCAACTTCTTCATGTTGGGTTGCACGAAGGCGACCAGGGCGCCGTAGATGATGCCGATCAGCGCGAGAATGATCACCACCTTGGCGGCCCGTTCCGAGGCGTGGGGGAACAGGCCGAGATTGAAGCGCAGCATGCCGTAGGGGCCCATCTTCAGGAGGACTCCAGCAAGCAGAACCGAGCCGGCAGTGGGCGCTTCCACGTGCGCGTCTGGCAACCAGGTGTGGAAAGGGAAGAGGGGAACCTTGATGGCGAAGGCGAGGAAAAAGCCGAGGAACAGCACCATCTCGGCGTGCGGACTCAACCGCACCACTCCGGTGGCAAGTTGACGCTGAATTTCCAGGTAGTTGAACGAGCCGGTAAGGGTGTGCAGCCAGATGATGGACGCCAACATCAACACTGAACCGGCGAGCGTATATAAGAAGAACTTGACCGCCGCGTAGATACGCCGCTCGTGACCCCAGATGCCGATCAGCAGCGCCATGGGAACCAATGCGACTTCCCAGAAGGTGTAGAACAGCATCAGGTCGAGCCCGACGAAAACGCCCAACATGCCGGTCTCAAGGATCAGGAGGAGAGCGTAAAAGAATTTCACTCTGTAGTGGATGGCCTTCCAGGAGACGAGCACCCCGAAGAAGGTGAGCAGCGTGGTGAGAACCACGAGCCACAGGCTGATGCCGTCCACAGCCACAAAATAGTGAATGTCGAGACTCTGGATCCACGGCAGATTCTGGATGAACTGCATGCCACCCTGCTGCGCGTCGAAGTGAAACGGCAAGTGCAGCGAAACCAGGAACGTCGCCGCCGTGGCGATGGCGGCGAGCCAGCGCACGACGCGCTCGCTGGGCGCGAGGACAATGCCGAGCGCACCGAGCAGGGGCAGCAGCAGCGTCCAGGAGATGATGGTGTGATTCAAGGCATCCATAGCAAGTTCGTTGAAAGTAATCAGCGGCCGGCCACAATCACGTAGAGCAGCGCCAGCACGGCGCCAGCCCCAATCCAAGAGGCATAGCTGCGCAAGTTGCCTGACGCCTGGCGGCGCAAGCCACCGCTCAGCGCCTGCGAGGCCCCACCCACCCCGTTGACGACCCCGTCGATCAGGCCGGAGTCCACGCCCTTCCAGAGGATATAGCGCGCGATGGCAGTGAGCGGCACGACAATGACGGCTCGGTAGAACTCATCCACCCAGTACTTGTTGGTCAGGGTGCGGTGTAGACCGGAGAAGGCGGCGGCCAGCTTGTCGGCCGTTCCCTTGCTTCTGAGGTACAGAAACCACGCTACCGCCAAGCCCAGCAAACCCATGACGACCGAAATGAGGGTCACTGTTCCTTCGGTGATGCCCGAGACGGCGGCACGGGGAACGCCGGTGTCAAAAACCGGATCGAGGAAGTGTCCAAAACGGTCGCCGATGCCGACCCACCCGCCGCCGAGAGCGAGGAGGGCCAGGATCATCAAGGGGAGCGTCATCGTCAGCGGGGACTCGTGAGGTACGCCGTGGCCTTCCGCATGGGCCATGCCGGTCGTCTCGTGATCGTGAGCGACATCATGGACCGACGCGGATTCCCGCCCCGTGGGGTGAGCGGAATGAACGGACTTCTCACCTTCACCGAAGAAGGTGACGAACACGGCACGGAACATATAGAACGACGTCAGCAACGCAGCCAGCGTGCCGACCGCCCACCAGAGCGTGTTGCCGCCGGAAAGAACGCTGTAAAGGATCAAGTCCTTGCTGAAGAAGCCGGAGAAGCCGGGAATGCCGGCAATGGCACACGTGGCGACAACGAAGGTCCAGAACGTGATGGGGGCGTAACGGCGCAGGCCGCCGGGCGCCATCTGCTGGATACGGAACATGTCCTGCTCGCCGTTCATGGCATGGATGACGCTGCCCGCCCCAAGAAAGAGCAAACCCTTGAAGAAGGCGTGGGTCATCAAATGGAAGACGCCTGCGCCATAGGCCATGGCGCCGCAGGCCATGAACATGTAGCCCAACTGGCTGACAGTGGAATAAGCAAGGACCTTCTTGATGTCGCGCTGCACCAGGCCGATGGAAGCGGCGAAGAGTGCGGTCAGCGCGCCGATGGCCAGGACGACCGAGCCGGCAAACGGGGCACGATCGTAGATGGTTGCCGACCGGCAGACCATGTACACGCCGGCGGTCACCATGGTGGCGGCGTGGATCAGGGCGGAGACCGGCGTGGGGCCTTCCATGGCGTCCGGCAGCCAGACGTACAGCGGGATCTGGGCTGACTTGCCGGTGGCGCCCACGAACAACATCAGGGCGATGATCGTCAGCGGCCCGGCCCAGTGCCACGCGGCCTCGACCGGCAGTTGTTTCACTTGGGAGAAGACCCGGGTGAACTCAAATGTGCCGAAGTGATTGAAGATCAAAAACAGACCCAGCAGGAAACCGAAGTCGCCGATACGGTTGACCACGAAGGCCTTCATGCCGGCGCTGGCCGCAGAATCGCGCCGGAAGAAGAAGCCGATCAGCATGTAGCTGGCGAAACCAACACCCTCCCAGCCGATGAACATCAGCAGGTAGTTGTTGGCGAGCACCAGCACGAGCATGAAGAACATGAAGAGATTGAGCAGGGCGAAGTAGCGGTAAAAGCCCCCTTCGTGCGCCATGTATCCGGCTGAATATAGGTGGATCAGGAAGCCGACACCGGTGACGATCAGCAGCATGACCAGCGAGAGCTGATCGAGCTGAAACCCGAATGGGATGTAGAGCGACCCGGTCTGAATCCATGGGCGATGAATTTCCAGGTAGGGCGCCACGAAGCTACCCCAATGAGAGACCACCCACAGGGCGTCGAGAAACGCCGCGCCGACAACGCCCACGCCGACGATGGCCGCCGCGGTCCGGCTCCAGAGCCGTCCAAACAGCAGGTTCAGCAGGAACCCTGAAAAGCAGAGCGCCGGGATGGTCCACAGATGCAAGTTCAAATCCATGCGTCAGTTCCTTGGGGCATTGCCGCCCACGCGCGACTACAGCTTCAACAGGTTCATCTTGTCCACGTTGAGCGTGGTGCGATTGCGGTAGACGGCGATGATGATGGCCAGTCCCACCGCCGCCTCGGCGGCGGCGACTACCATCACGAAGAACACGAAGATGTTGCCACCGATGTCGCGCAGGAAGTGGCTGAAGGCCACAAACGACAGGTTTACCCCATTGAGCATCAGCTCGATTGAGATGAAGACGGTGATGACATCGGTTTTGATAATGAAGCCAGCCACCCCCAGGCAGAACAGGATGGCGCTCAGGATGAGGTAATAGGAAAGCGGGATCATGGTGCGTTCTCGAGGGTTGCTATCGGATGACAAGCTCTGCCGGCGTCGTTTTGGCGCTGCTTGAGGAGACGGCGGTGGGCATTGCAGCCGGGGGATCTTCTCGGCGTGCGGCGAGCAGCACCGCGCCAATCAGACCCACAAGGAAGAGGACCGACGTCACCTCGAAAGGCAACAGATACTGGTGAAAGAGGGCCATACCAAGATCTTCGGTGCTCGAAATGTACTCACCCATGCGCACCGGAGAATCGGAAAACTGGGTGGCCAGGAATCCGGCAAACTCGACCAGCAGCGCGACCAGGGCGGGGACGCCGATGATGCGCGCCACCCGACTGCGATGACTGGCTTCGTCCGGCTGGGCATTCAGCAGCATGATGACGAAGACAAAAAGAACCATGATCGCCCCGGCATAGACCAGGATCTGCACGAAGGCGATGAACTCCGCGCCCAGCAGCAGGTAGAGCACCGCCAGTGCCCCCATGACCGCCACGAGCGAGAGGGCGGCATTGATCGGTGCGCGCTGCACCAGGAGGTTGACCGCCCCGGCCACCGCCAGCGTCGCAAAGATGAAAAACAGGGCTACTTGCATAACACTCCCATGGCGCGCCTCAGGCGAGCAGGCCAACGATCAAGCTGGTCACCAGGATGTTGCCCAGCGCCAGCGGCACCAGCACCTTCCAACCGAACGCCATCAACTGGTCGTAGCGGAAGCGCGGCAAGGTGCCACGCACCCAGATGTAGAGGAACAGGAAGAAGCAGACCTTGAGGACAAACCAGACAAGGGGAAGAATCGCTCGTAGCAGCGCAGGTCCGAACACCGGTCCGTGCCAACCGCCCAAGAAAACCAGGGTGGCAACGCAACTGACGGTGATCATATTGATGTACTCCGCCAGGAAGAAGAGGGCGAACTTCATGGCGCTGTACTCGGTGTGGTACCCGGCTCCCAGTTCGCCTTCCGCTTCCGGCAGGTCGAAAGGGATGCGATTGGTCTCGGCAAATGCCGCCGTCAGGTAGATCAGGAAGGCAAGGAACTGGGGAACGATGAACCAGTAGTGTTGCTGGGCTTCGACGATATGGCGCAGGCTGAGTGAGCCGGCGAGGATGATGGGTCCGATCAAGGCCAAGCCGAGCGCGAGCTCGTAGCTGACCATCTGGGAGGCGCCGCGCAGCGAGCCAAGCAGGGAATATTTGCTGTTGGACGACCAACCGGCAAGGACGATGCCGTAGACGCCCAGCGACGTCACGCCCAGGATGAACAGCAAGCCGACGTTAATGTCGGTGATTTGCATCGGCGTGTTCTGGCCGAAGAGGCGTACTGTGCCGCCACCGATCGGAATCACGGTGATCGCCAGCATGGAGAGCGTGGCGGAGAGCGCCGGCGAGAGCAGGTAAAGGAATTTGTGGGCGCTATCGGGGGTGATGTCTTCCTTGAGGATGAACTTGATTGCGTCGGCAGCCGGTTGCAGCAGACCGAAGGGGCCGACGCGCGTGGGGCCGACGCGGGACTGCATCCGGCCCACGATCTTGCGTTCCGCCAGCTGGATGTAGGCCACCAGCGTGAGGAGCACAAACAGCACGACCCCGCACTTGACCAGCGAGATCAGAAAAAAAGTGGCGTTGGGCATGAGGCCTAAACCTTCTCCGCCCGCAGGCGCTTTTCCAGGATGGCGTTCAACGCCGTGCTGTAACGTCCCAGGCTGCCCGCGGTGAACAACGAATCGCGATTGGGCTGAATTTGCGTCAGCGCATGCTGATGGGGAACCGGTCCGTTGACCGACATGCTCAGCGCACTACTCCCCGCCAGCACCTGCACGAGAGACACGTTGTAGCCCTTCACGTTGCCGCGGATCTCGGTAAAGATCTCGTCGGCATCCGGGGCGGCCCACTTGTGCCCGAGCAAACCGGCCAGGGTGTGCAGAATCTCGAGATCGGTCTTGGCGCCTTCAAACAGGGCGCCACCCTTCTGCAATTGCACCTCGCCGCAGGTGTTGGTGAGGGTGCCCTGCTTCTCGTAGGCGGAGAGGGCCGGCAGGACGACGTCCGCTTGTTTGGCGGTCTCCGTCAAGAACAGGTCTTGAACGACGACGAAGGTAGTGCGCAGGGCGGCCGGATCAACGGGATGGTGACGGAACGGGTTGGAGCCGACCACATAAAGCGCGCCCAATTCTCCTTTGCCGGCCGTGCCCAGGATGTCCCCGGCATCCATGCCGGGAGCGGAAGGAATGGCTCCCCCCCAGAGACTCTCGAAGCGTTGCCGCGCCGCCACATCCGCGACCGGTGTATAGCCGGGCAACAGGTCAGGGTAGAGACCCATGTCGGCTGCGCCGTGCGAGTTGGCGTTGTCGGCCAGGGCGATGTAGCGGGTCGTTCCCGGCAGGCTGGACCCGAACTTGACCAGTTCGTGGATGTCGTCGCCGCGCAACTCGGCACCGAAGACGATGATGACGTCGGATTCCTTCTGCAAACGCTCGCGAAAATCACCGAGTGTTTCCTGCGTTGCTTCGGGGCGGGAGGCGGGGGTTTGTGGCCAGCGCTTGTCGTCGGGCCCGGCGGTCTGACTAAGAGTCGCCTTCACGGCGCCTCCGCCGTTCAGGAAACGGATAGCCTGCCCTTCGCTGCCTGCCGGCACGATGGCCGCGCGGAACGCCTGACGGCGCAGCTTGATCGGCTGGCTGTTGAGAAGGTAGAGGCGGGTCTTATTGAGCCGATAGCCCCAGCGCAGGTTCCACGCGAGGAGGGGGTGTTCGTTGGTCGGGTCGCTGCCGATCAGGAACACCGCTTTGGCGGTCTTGAGGTCTTCGGACGCGGCGAGCGGGACAGGGGAGTGCTTGCCGGCGAGCGCATCATAAAGGGCGGGGAAGTCGGCCGTGCGGTGATGGTCAATGTGATTGGTTTGCAGGACGCGCCGGGCAAACTTTTGGAGCTGGTAGTTCTCTTCGTTCACCGTCCGCGTCGAACCCAGGACACCGATCGGGCGACCCGCAGCCTGGGTTTCCTGGAAACGGCGTGCCACCGTCTGGAGCGCAAACGCCCAGCTCACCGGCTTCAGCACGCCGTCCACGCGCACCAGCGGCTGGCGCAGGCGGTCCTTGTGCTGGGTGAAGTCGAAGCCGTAGCGTCCTTTAATGCACAGGAAATCGCCGTTGATGCCGCTCTTGTCGCGGTTGTCGCCGCGTACGATCTCGTCGTTGCGGATCCCGAGCGTCGTCTTGCAGCCGTCGCCGCAGAAAGTACAGACGTTGGCGACATGCTTCATCTCCCAGGGACGTGTCTTATAGCGGTAGGCACCGCTGGTCAGGGCCCCGACCGGGCAGATGTCAATGCACATTCCGCATTCTTCGCACTCCAGGTGATCCTGCTTGTTGGGGATGATGACTGAACTGACCCCGCGGTTGCCGACGCCGAGCGCCCAAACGTCCATGCCCTCGCCGCAGACGCGCACGCAGCGGTAGCAGAGGATGCAGCGCGGCCGGTCGAAGTAGACCACCGGCGACCATTGTTGTTCGTCACGGTGCTGCTTGATCTCGACGAAGCGGCTTTCCGCAGCGCCGTAGCGGAAGGTCATATCCTGCAGTTCACACTCGCCTCCGGCGTCACAAACCGGACAATCCAACGGGTGATTGGTGAGAATAAACTCCAGCGCTGACTTGCGCGCCTTGCGGACGGGCTCGCTTTCAGTCTGCACCACCATGCCCTCGGCCACCAGTACGGTACAGGCGGTCTGCAGCTTGGGCATTTTCTCGATTTCGACGAGGCACATACGGCAGGCGGCCTGCAGGGAGAGATTGGGGTAATAGCAGAACGACGGCACTTCAACGTTGGCCGTCTTGCAGGCCTCGATGAGCAGTGTCCCCGCCGGAGCGGCGAGTTTGCGGTCGTTAACCGTGAACGTAACCAACTTTTCGGTGTCTGCCATAGCGCCTTAAAACCACGATTCCATTGCGTTCGCCTCGTGGGATCTGACTCCCACGTAGGCGGTGCGTGCCAACCCCGATCCGCAGAGTCGCAGGTTCGCCACCTGTCCTAAACGGTCACAAACGGCCCGGCCGCCGGCGCGCGCGGCACCAGGGTCGGGGCATAGGGGCAGGGTCTGCCATCCAAATGCGCTTCGAACTCTTCGCGAAATTTCTTGATGATGGAAAGCGTCGGCATGGCCGCCGCATCCCCCAACGCACAAAAAGTGCGGCCAAGAATATTTTCCGAGACCTCGCGGATCAGGTCAATGTCCTTTGCCCGACCGCCGCCACGGTGCACACGGCCGAGAGTGAGCAACAACCAGTTGGTCCCCTCGCGGCAGGGGACGCACCAGCCGCAGGACTCGTGCTTGTAGAACTGCATGATGCGCGTGGCGAACTTCACCATACAGGTCTCTTCGTGCAGCACCACGACCCCGCCGGAACCGAGAAACGACCCGGCTTTGGCGACCGCGTCGAAGTCGAGGGTGAGCGTCTCCGCCTCGGCGGCATTAAAGATGGGGGTCGAGGAGCCGCCGGGGACCACGGCCTTCAGTTTTTTGCCACCGAGAATGCCGCCACCGATCTCCTCGATCAGCCGCTTCAGCGGAAACCCGAGCGGTAACTCGTAGACTCCGGGATTGTTGACGTGTCCACTGAGACAAGTCAGCTTGGTTCCCCCGTTTTTTGGCAAGCCCAAGCCGAGAAACCAAGCTCCGCCGCCGAGGATGATGTGAGGGATGGTGGCGAGGGTCTCGACATTGTTGATGACGGTGGGGCCTCCGTAAAGACCGGAGGTGGCGGGGAAGGGAGGCTTGAGACGTGGAATGCCGCGTTTCCCTTCGAGCGATTCCATGAGGGCGGATTCCTCGCCGCACTCGTAGGCTCCCGCTCCGGTGTGCGCAGAGAGCTCGAAGTCGAATCCGCTGCCGCGGATATTCTTCCCGAGGTAGCCGGCGGCATACGCTTCCGCGATGGCGCGCTCCACGACATCAACCAGGTAGCGATATTCCCCCCGGATGAAGATGTAGCCCTGGTGGGCATCAATCGCCCGGCCGGCGATGAGCATGCCTTCGATCATCGCGAACGGGTCGTATTGCATGATCAACCGGTCCTTGCAGGTACCCGGTTCACTCTCGTCGGCATTGCACAGGACGTACTTCGGTTTAGCGGACTGCTTGGGCACAAAGGACCACTTCATGCCGGTGGGGAAACCGGCGCCGCCACGACCGCGCAAGGAGGAGACCTTGACTTCTTCGATGATCGCCTCGGGGGCCAGGCGGAAGGCCTTCTCCAAAGCCTTGAAGCCGTCGTGTGCGAGATAGACCGGCAGGGTGTTGGCGTCCGGAATATCGAAGCGTTTGCTGACCACCCGTACTTCGAGCGGATGCGCCTTGGCCACGGGAAAGCTCACTGGACGCCTCCGGTACGGTATTTGTCGAGCACCTGGTCCAGCTTGGCCACCGTCAAGTTCTCGTGAAAGTCGTAGTTGACCTGCACGGCAGGCGCCCATGAACAGGCCCCGATGCACTCCACCTCTTCCAACGAGAAGAGACCGTCGGGAGTGACGCCGTGGTTGTTGACGCCCAGACGTTGCTTGCAATGTTCGAAGATTTCCTCGCCGCCGCGCAGCAGGCAACTGATGTTGGTGCAGACCTGAACGTGAAAACGGCCGGCCGGCTTGGTGCGCAGCATCGAGTAGTAGCCGATCACCTCGTGCACCGCCAACTCCGATTCATCGAGCCGAGCGGCGATTTCGCGGATGGCTTCCGGGGTGAGATAGCCCAGCTCGTCCTGTGCATAGAGCAGCATCGGCACCATGGCCGAACGCGGTACGGGATAGCGCTTCAAGAGCTCATCGAAGCGGGTATTCAATTGCGGACTAAAAATCGACATAGGCGCTAGAAAGTTCGCGGTTCACGGTTAGGGATGCGGATTGTCGGCTTGGCCAGGGAGTGCCCGCCCGCACCCCGGGCAGGAGCTGAATGCCAGGGTCACCGGTCCACCTCGCCGAGCACGATATCGATGCTGCCGATGATGGCGACCACGTCGGCCAACAATCGCCCTTCCACCATGCGGGGCAGGGCCTGCAGATTACCGAACGAGGCGGAGCGGACATGGACGCGGTAAGGCTTTGAGGTGCCGTCGGAGACGATGTAGTAGCCCATCTGGCCGCGGGGCGATTCAATCGCCTGGTACGCTTCGCCGGCCGGGATCTTGAAGCCCTCGGTCACGATCTTGAAGTGGTAGATGAGAGCTTCCATCTCCGACTTCATCTTGTCGCGGTCGGGCAGCACGATGCCCTCGGCAGAAGCCTTGAACGGCCCTTCCGGCATGCCGTCCACGGCCTGTTGCACGATACGGACGCTTTGTTTCATCTCGTCAATCCGAACCATGTAACGGGCGTAGACGTCGCCCTCGGTGCGGACCGGCACGTCGAAGTCGAACTCGTTGTAGGCGGAATACGGGTTGGTCTTGCGCAGATCGAGCGGTATTCCGACGGCCCGCAGACAGGGGCCGGTGACACCCCAAGCCAGACAGTCCGCCGCCGATAAGTAGCCGACGTTCTGGGTGCGGCCCAGCCAGATGGGGTTGTGCGTAAGCAGCGTTTCGTACTCTGCGATTTTGTCCGGGAACGTCTTGAGGAAAGCTCGCACGCGATCCAGCATGCCGAGCGGCGGCTCCAGCGCCACGCCTCCAATGCGGAAGTAGGACGTCATCATGCGCTGGCCGCTGACATATTCGTAGATCTTGAGGATCTCTTCGCGTTCGCGGAAGCAGTACAGGAAAACGCTCATCGCCCCGATATCCAGGGCGTGGGTGCCCAGCCAGACGAGATGGCTGCTGATGCGGGATAGTTCGTTCAGCAGCACGCGGATCCACTGTGCCCGGCGCGGCACTTCCATGCCGATCAGCTTCTCGACTGCGAGTACATAGCAAAGATTGTTGGTGAGCGGGCAGAGATAGTCGATGCGGTCCGTCAGCGTGACCACCTGCTGGTAGTACTTGGATTCGCAGGACTTTTCAATGCCGGTATGGAGGTAGCCGATATCAGGCGTGGCATTGACGACCACCTCGCCGTCAATTTCCAATACCAGACGGAGAACGCCGTGGGTCGAGGGGTGCTGCGGCCCCATGTTGAGAAGCAGGTGCTTGCCCTTGGTCTCGACATGGACGCCGCTCACCGCGACGGGGATGCTGCTGACATCAGCCATTAGCGATATCCCTCCACGGGGTAGTCCTTGCGCAGCGGGTGCCCTTCCCAGTTGTTGGGCATGAGCATGCGCTGCAGTTCGGGATGGCCCGTAAAGCGGACGCCAAACAGGTCCCACACTTCGCGTTCGAACCAGTTTGCCGAGGGCCACACTGGAATCAGCGACGCGACTTCCTGGGCCACGCCGGCGCGGACCTTGAGCCGGAGGAATTGATGGCTGGCGGTGGCGTAGAGGTGGTAAACAACCTCGAAACGCGGGTCAAGCGGATACCAGTCCACGCACGTGATATCGGAGAGCAGGTCGTAGCCAAGGTCGTCGCGGAGCAGGCGTGCTGACGGCAGAATCGCCTCGCGGGCGATGACCAAGGTCAGCTCCTTGCGGGCGAATGCGCCTTCAAGAATGGATTCCGGGTGCGCGGCATGAAGCCGGGCTACGGCGGGGTACTGCAGAAGATCGTCAGCCAGCATGAGAGTAGGAGCCGCGTGCAGGCGGCGAGTCAAATATTATTCCGCCCGTTCCGGCGTGTTCCAGTCCAGCACGCCTTTTTTCCAGATGTAGCTGAACCCGGCCAGCACGATGGCCACGTACACCACCATTTCAAAGAAGCCGGCGAGCTTCAGTGAGCGGAAGACCACCGCCCAGGGAATCAGGAACACCGCTTCAATATCGAAAAGGATGAAGATGATGGCAACCAGGTAAAACTTGACGGCAAAGCGGCTACTGGCATCCCCCTCGGGAGCCACGCCGCACTCGTAGGGCGCCAGCTTGCGCTTGGTACGGCGGTGCCGCCCGATCAGGGTGGAGAGAGTGATGATGACCACCGACAAGCCGATCGCCAGCACGAGCTGGATCAGGATCGGCAGGTAATTGGTCATGTAGTTCTGCGGCATGGTTTTGGGCCGGAATGGGTCTGACCCGCATCGCGCCCAGTTCCCCTTCGTCATGAGGCGGGTGCAGTGCCGAACCCTGAGTTTCCCAGCTCAACCTCTGGGAAGTGAAGACCTTACGAAGTTGCTGCCGGGGTACGAGTGGCGATTCCCGGATGCTATACTGACCGCGATTCGAGCGTTGTCGGACATTCGAATATACGGGCCCGACTCGCGCAGTGTCAAGGAAGGTCCCTCCGCACCGGGTGCCAATTTTCCGGAACAGCTCGGATTCCACCGTGACCTACGGCTTCAACACCGACGTGAGAGCAGGCGACGAGCTCTTTCATGTGCAGACGGAGCCTTGCACCCGTCCCGCGCCGGCCATCGAGACCACCATTTTCCAAGGTGGGATTGTGCAGTTTCTGGAGCGGGCGCCACTGTCGTCTCCGGCACAGGCCGAGCAGCTTCGGGCACAGCATGCCGCGGTGATTGCGCAACTGCAGGCGGGCAATCTGCGTGGACGTGGGCCGGCTCTGGAGATTGAAGCGGCTCTGGAGGCGGGGGACCTGACCTTGCGTCTGCGACGGGAAAGTGCTGCCGTGCCGCAATGCCAACTATGGGTGCGGGTGCAGGAAGACGGCCGGGCGGCGCCTGAGGTGCTGTTGCCGGTTAGCCCGGATGGGCTGGCGCGGGTGCGGCTACCCGCAGGCGGTGCGGTCATTTGTGTACGCGCCAGCAGCGGTCTCTCTCGGGGAGAGAAGACGTGGCGCATTTGGCGCGGCGACTGAGCGCGGCACCGCCTGCTCTGACCGGGCCGCGACCCTCGGCTCGACGCCTGCGCTCTTGGCTTCAGGGGAGCCGACCCGGCAGGTTCCTCAAAAGGCGTCCGGAACCTGCACATAGCCGGCTGCTTGCCGCCACCGCCATGCGTGGGGCACGATACGCGCGTGGCTTTTTTCCCTCGCCCTGACCGTGGCGTCCTCCTCATACTCTTCGCGATGAACACGCTGGCTGGAGCACAGGCACCGGACATCATCTATTTTCACGGGCATCTGGCGACGATGGACCGCAGCCGGCCGGCGGCCGAAGCGATCGCGACGCGCGGGGACCGCATTGTGGCGGTGGGCAGCGACGCCGAAGTCCTCGCTTTGGCCGGCCCCAATACTGCGCGCGTGGAACTGCAGAAGCACTTTGTCATGCCGGGGTTCAACGATGCGCACGTGCATCTGGCGATGGGAGGAGCGGCGGCGCTGAGCGTGCAGATGGAAGGCTGCCGCTCGCTGGCTGAGATGCAGGCCCGCATTCGCGAAGCCGCAGCGCATACGCCCGACGGCGAGTGGCTGACCGGACGCGGCTGGGATCATACCTTGTGGCCGGAGGCCCGTTTTCCCAACCGGCATGATCTCGATGCGGTGACCGGTAACCATCCTGCTTTTTTCGCGCGCACTGATGGACATGTTGCCGTCGTGAATACACTCGCCTTGGAAATGGCACGGATCACCGCCGCCAGCACCGCTTCCGAGGGAGGCAGCATCGCCCTTGACGCCCACGGACAGCCCAGCGGGTTGTTGCTCGAGGGGGCAATGGGACTGGTGCAAAGCAGGATCCCGCCGCCCTCGCCGGCAAAACGGCGACAAGCTCTGTCGCTCGCTCTCGACGATGCCCTCCGGCATGGCATTACATCGCTTCAGGACAACTCAAGCTGGGAGGACTTTCTCGCCTTGGAGGCTCTGGAGCGGGAGGGAAAATTACCGGTGCGGGTCAGCGAATGGCTATCCTTTGCCGCTCCCCTCGCGACTCTGGAAGCCCAACGGCGCCATCATGCGGCCGACGATTCCTGGTTGCGAACTGGCATGCTCAAGGGATTTATGGACGGCAGCCTCGGTTCGCGCACAGCGGCGTTGTTGGCGCCGCATGCCGACGATCCCGGAAACACGGGACTGCCACAGTACGAGATGGCTCAATTGGATGCATTGGCCCGGGAGCGGAGTGCTGCAGGCTTCCAGTTGGGGTTCCACGCCATCGGGGATCGCGCCGTTCGCATGGCGCTCGATACTTTTGCGTCCCTTCCAGCCCCGAAAGGGGAGGGACGGAAAGGGGGCATGGATCCCTCGGAGATGGTGGGTCCGCGCCATCGCATTGAACACCTCCAGGTCATCGCCCCGGAGGACGTGCCGCGTCTGCATGCTCTGGGTGTGATTGCCTCGGTGCAGCCGAATCATCTTCTGACCGACATGCGGTGGGCCGAGGCCCGGCTGGGCTCGGGACGTGCTCGATATTCGTATCTGTGGGCGAGCCTGCTGCGGCATGGCGTCCCGCTGGCATTTGGCACCGACTATCCGGTCGAGTCCATCTCACCTTTCCCCGGTCTCTATGCTGCGATCACCCGCCAGTCGCTCGATCAGCGGCAAACCTACTACCCGGCGGAGCGCCTGTCGCGGGAACAGGCGCTCCACGCTTATACCCTGGGGTCGGCGATGGCGGAATTTTCCGAAACCCAGAAGGGCTCACTGGCACCGGGCAAGTTGGCGGACTTTGTAGTTCTTTCGCAGGACCTGCGGACGGTGGTGCCCATTGCCATTCTGCATACCACGGTCTTGATGACCATCGTGGGGGGCGTGGTGCGGTATCGCGCCGCCTCGCAATGAAGCCCCGTCGTGCGATCGCGGACCTCTTGCTGGTCGCCGTCACCGCCGTCTGGGGTTTGACGTTTGTGATGGTCAAACAGGCCTTGCAGGACGCCTCGCCGCTCGTCTTCAACGCCGTTCGCATGACGTTGGCCACCGGCTTGCTTGCCGCGATCTATGGCCACCACCTGCGCCAGATCGAGCGGCGGGTGTGGATAGCGGGGGCCATGCTGGGGCTCCTGATGGCGACCGGCTATGCCTTTCAAACGCTGGGTCTGAGTCTCACAACGCCGGCCAAGGCGGGGTTCATCACCGGGCTTTCCGTGGTCTTGGTGCCGTTGTTCACCGCCGTGGGAATGCGACGCAACCCACGCTGGAGCGCCTGGCTGGGAACTGTGGTCGCCACCCTTGGCTTGTACCTCCTGGCCTTTTCCGGAGCCGTCGAGGTTGGTGGAATTAATCGCGGCGACGTGTTGGTTTTGGCGTGTGCCGTGGCTTTCGCTGGCCATATCTACGCACTGGGTCACTTTTCGACTGCCCATGCCTTCCAGCCATTGGCGGTCCTGCAAGTAGGTTTTGCCGGCCTCTTCACCTGGTTGGCTGTACCCGTTCAGCCCTATTATTTCCATGGGTCGACCCGGTTATGGACCGCGCTCGTGGTTACCGCCGTGCTGGCGACGGCCTTGGCGTTCACGGTGCAGGCGTGGGCCCAACAGTTTGTCTCCGCGACGCATGCGGCGTTGCTGTTTACACTGGAGCCCGTGTTTGCTTGCGCCGCCAGTTACGTCTGGGAACATGAACGGCTCCATCCCCGCCAGGCGGTGGGCTCTGTCCTGATCTTGGTGGCCATCGTGGTCACCGAACTGGCGGCGCCGCAGCCAGTCGGAGGCGAGGCGTTGGCGTCAGGGGTGCCCTAGCCCGTGTGGATTACGGCATGCGTCAATCCAAGGGAGGCCTACATGCGGTGGCCGAACGAGTGAGACCGACATTGTGATCCGCGTCGACCGCTTCATGCTGACGAGCATGCAGCAGAACCATCGCCATGTGGCCAGCATTCGACCGGGGGAAGCGGGGGCTTTTAAAGTCCCACGTCCGAGTGCAAGCGAACAGATGGACGTCTGGTACGCTGGCGGTACGCTGCCGCATTGAAAAAGATAGGCGGTACCGTGGAGAGCATGCGTTCGTTGTTCCAGTTCCTTCTTATCGTGCTGGTGGGCTTGAGCTCGATTCCCAGCGTGGCGGCCAGGGTTGTCCGCCACGTGCACCATCACGGGCAGTCCCGCCATCGAGCGGCTGCACCAGAACGCAAGTCGCAACCTTCCGGTCACGCCACCGGCCGGATCGGACGTGCCCGCCGGCGCATGCCCCGCCATCGCGAGACTGCGGCGGAGCGGAAGCGGCGATTGCACGCTCTGGCGTTGAAGCGCCATCCTTACAGCATGGGACCGGTGGTTCCGGAAATCAGCCCCGAGCGGGCAACCGCTATTCAGGAAGCATTGGCGCGCGCCGGTTATGCCGTGCCGCCGTCAGGCGCTTGGGACGCGGCCACGGAGGACGCCATGCGCCGGTTCCAAACCGTCCACCACTGGCAGCACAAGTTCGTTCCCGATGCCCGCGCGCTCATTGCGTTGGGCCTGGGACCGAAATACGATCAGCCGGGCACGGCAACTGGACGCTGAGTGCGCGAGAAGCAGGAAATTGTCCGGCGCCGGCGTGAAATCTCATAGCGCCCGCGATGACACACCCCTTATGACACCCACTTATCAGAACTTCATCCGTGGCACGTGGGTGGCTCCCGCCCTCGGGCGTTATTTAGAGAATCGTAATCCCGCCAACGTGGACGACGTGCTGGGAGTTTTTCCCGATTCGGATGCCAGCGATGTGGATCGAGCCGTAGCTGCGGCTGCCGCCGCTTACCCGGATTGGAGCAGGACGCCGGCGCCCCGCCGCGCGGAGATTCTGTTTCGCGCGGGGCAGCTCCTGACGGAACGGAAAGAGACACTGGCGCGCGACATGACGCGCGAGATGGGTAAGGTGCTGCTGGAGGCGCGGGGTGACGTTCAAGAAGCGATTGACATGCTGTTCTTCATGGCGGGCGAAGGGCGCCGTATGTATGGCCAGACCACGCCTTCGGAGCTGCCGGACAAGTTCTGTTTGACGCAGCGGGTACCGCTGGGGGTGGCAGGACTCATCACGCCGTGGAATTTTCCGATGGCCATCCCGAGTTGGAAGATGGTTCCAGCGTTGGTATGCGGCAACACGGTGGTGATCAAGCCGGCTGAAGATTCGCCTCTCACTTGCTTGAATTTTGTGCAAGTGCTGGTGGATGCCGGTATTCCAGCGGGGGTGGTCAACGTTGTCATGGGTCGGGGCGAGGAGAGCGGTGCCTCGCTGGTCACCCACCCGCAAACACGTATTATTTCGTTCACCGGCTCGACCGAAGTTGGGCGGCAGGTTGGGCAGGAGGCGGCCCGCCTTTTTAAACACTGCAACCTGGAACTTGGCGGAAAGAACGCCGTGATCGTAATGGACGATGCCAACTTCGAGCTGGCCGTGGATGGCTGCCTCTGGGGTGCCTTCGGAACAAGCGGGCAGCGCTGCACTGCGGCCAGTCGGATTGTGGTGCAAAAGGGCATCTACAAAGCTTTTCTTGACCGGCTGGTTGAGCGGACGCGCGAATTGACTATCGGCGACGGCTTGGACCCGGCCGTGCAAGTGGGTCCGCTGGTGAATGCTGCGCAATTGCAACGCGTGGAGGGCTACGCCCGACTAGGCAGCCGGGAAGGGGCGCATTTGTGTTGTGGTGGAACGCGCGTGGCAGGCATGGCCAAGGGCTTTTTTTTCGCCCCCACGGTATTTGCCGATGTGCAGCCGGGAATGCGGATCGCACGCGAGGAGATTTTCGGCCCGGTGGTGACGGTGCTTCCTTGTGCCGACTTGGACGAGGCGCTCGCCATTGCCAACAACGTCGAGTACGGTCTGTCCTCCTCCATCTTCACCTCCGATGTCAACGCCGCGTTGCATGCGGTGCGCGAGCTTCATACCGGTATTGTTTATGTCAATGCGCCGACCATTGGCGCCGAGGTGCACTTGCCGTTCGGCGGAACCAAGAACACCGGTAATGGACACCGCGAGAGTGGCACTGCGACACTGGACGTCTACAGTGAGTGGAAGACGGTGTACCTCGATTTCAGTGGTCGCCTGCAGCGCGCCCAAATCGACGTGTAGGCGGCGTTGTGGACCGGCGCACATGACACCAAGGCGGAGGACCACGCCTTGCTAGTCCGGGCAAAATCCCTTATCATTTAAAAAGGGATGAGTGGGCTGTAAATGACTGAATCCAAGCCATTTCCGGGCGAATTGGGCAACCTCGAGCCACGGGATCGGGAAGTGCTGATCGCGCTGTTCGAGCAATATCTCGGCACGGGTGAACCGGTAGCCTCGGGAGCTTTGGCGCAGCAGCGCAGCGACGGGCTGAGTTCCGCCTCGATTCGGAGCATTCTGGCTCGACTCGAAGCGCGGGGGTTTTTAGAACAGCCGCACACCTCCGCCGGTCGCATACCCAGCTTGAAAGGGCTGCGCAGTTACGTGCAGCAATTAGCGCCCCCGGGCCCCTTGGCCGTTGCCGATGAGGCGCGTCTGCAGCAGAGCTTGGCGGGGGGCGAAGGACCGGAACTCCTGGCGCGCGCATGTCATTTTCTCTCGCAGATGTCATCCCAAGTCGGCTTGGTGGGGGTCGCGCCATGGTCCGACCGTGGGATGCGCCAGGTGCGCTTTATTCGCCTTGCCGACCGCCGGGTGTTGGGTGTTCTAGTGGCGGTCGACGGTCAGGTTCGCGAGCGCGTGACGCGCTTGCCGGAAGACTATCGCCAGGATGATCTCGATACCGCCGCGCGCTACTTCAACCATCACTTTTCCGGTTGGACCATGGACCGCATTCGCCGCGAATTGGTCCGGCGCGTGGACGAGGATCGGGAAGCCTACGATCAACTGTTGAAGCGCGTGCTGGTGCTGTATCACTGCGGCGTGCTCGAAATGCAGGACGCCGGACAGATTTATCTTGAAGGCACGCCTCGTCTGGTCGCGCTGTTGCATGATCATGAGCGCCTGGCGAGCATCCTCCAGACGCTGCACGAACGAGAGAAACTGCTGGCGCTGTTGACGCGCATGGCGGATGAGGGCGACCCGGTGGGAGGGGATGTCACGCTGCGTGTCCGGATTGGGCTCGATGAGGACGATTTGCCGGAGATGTCGTTGATCCTGGCCCGCTATACCGCACCGGATCATTCCGAGGGGGCGTTTGCCATTCTGGGTCCGACCCGCATGGAATACGAGCGTGCCCTGGCGGCGGTGGCGGCGGTGCGCGATGTGTTCAGCCGCATGCTCAAGGAAAATTGATATGAGAATCAGAAACACAAAGCCAAGTTCCGACGTGGAACGAGAAGGCAGCGAAGAACCACGCGGTCCCGAAGTGGTTCCCAGCGCGGAAGCCGCAGAAGCCGTAGAAGCGGGGGATGAGGAACTGCGTTCGTTGCAGGACGCATTGCAAAAAGCACGCGAGGCGCAGGCGCAGGCCGAAGATCAGTTGCTGCGCAAGGCGGCGGAGTTCGACAACTATCGCAAGCGGGTGCAGCGGGACCTGGTGGACCTGCGACCCCAGGTCGTTGCCGAGACGCTGCGAGCCTTTTTACCCGTGTTGGATGGTTTCGAGCGCGCTCTGAGTACGCCCAATGAGGCGGCGGAAGACTTTCGCAGGGGCGTGGAACTGATCCAGCGCCAGCTGAACGACGTCACGCGGAAGCTGGGCATGGAAGCGGTCGCGGCAGTGGGCAAACGGTTCGACCCGCATGTCCACGAAGCCATTGAGATGGTCGAGACGGACGCCGCCCCCGATCACGTCGTGCTCGAGGAGTTACAGAAGGGCTATCGCCTGAAAGAGCGTCTCATTCGACCGGCCATGGTGCGCGTGGCACGCAACTCGAATCCGCAGCCGGATCGCGACATCCAATCATAGCGACGCGCAACCGTAGGAACCAGGGCGAGGAAGCTGGAAGCATGAGCGTGGCGGAAAAACGTGATTACTATGAGGTTTTGGGCGTCGGCCGGGATGCTGGCGACGCTGCCATCAAGGCAGCGTACCGTAAGCTGGCGCTGCAGTACCATCCCGACCGGAACCAGACCGATCCCCAGGCCGAGGAGCGTTTCAAGGAGGCCTCGGAAGCGTACAGCATCCTCAGCGATGGGCAGAAGCGCTCCCAGTACGATCGCTTTGGCCATGCTGCTTTCCAGGCAGGCGGTGGCAACGGAGGCGGCGCGGCTGGCTTCGGCGACTTCGCCGACATTTTTGGTGACATCTTCGGATTGGGCGATCTGTTCGGCCAGGCGGGTGGCGGTCGACGCGGCCGGCGCGCGCAGCGGGGCAGCGATCTGCGGTACGACCTTGACGTGACCTTCGAGGAAGTCCTGCAGGGTGTTGACAAGACGCTGAAATTCACGCGCCTGGAAAGTTGCGACGAGTGTTCCGGCCGCGGCACGCGCGGTGGCACACCGCCTGCGACCTGCTCCAGCTGCGGAGGACAGGGGCAGGTGCGCATGCAGCAGGGCTTTTTTGCGGTGGCCCGCACCTGCTCCACGTGTAGCGGGACCGGTACGGTGGTGCGCGATGCCTGCCCGCGTTGTCGGGGACGTGGACGCATCGAGAAGACCATCCAGAAGCCGATTCATATCCCCGCCGGAGTGGAAGACGGGGTGCAGTTGCGCGTTTCCGGGGAAGGCGAGGCCGGTGCCAACGGCGGCCCCCACGGCGACCTGTATGTCGTGCTCAAGGTGGCGCCGCACCCGCACTTTGAACGCAAAGGAGCGGACATCCTGTGCGTGATCCCACTCTCGTTCCCGCAAGCGGCGCTCGGCTGCGAGATCGAAGTTCCCACGCCATGGGGCCGCGAGAAGGTCAAGATACCGGCCGGAACACAGAGCGGGGCCAGCTTGGCGCCTTTGCGCGGCAAAGGCTTACCCCGCCTGCAGGGCCGCGGTCGCGGCGATCTGCACATCCGGGTTCAAGTGGAAGTGCCGACGCGTCTGACCCGCGAACAGCGCGCCCATCTCGAAGAGCTGAAGGACCTGATGCCGCACAGCAATCAGCCGCACGAGCGTGGCTTGTTCGATAAGGTGAGCGATTTCTTCGCGTAGTCTTTGTCCATGACGCGGCGACGCTTCCATTCCGCGACCGTGGAACACAACACCGCCTGGTTGCGTGGGGCAGCGGCCGCTCATGCGGTGACCGTGCTGCGGGCCAAGGTCGGCCAGGAATATGAACTGGCCTGCCAAGGCCGGGTGTTTCTCGGACGCATCACAAGCATTTCATCAACGGACGTCTGTTTTACGCTCGGCGAGGAGCTGCCGACCTTGATAGTGGACGGTTGTTTAACGCTCGCCGCCGCGATCTTCAAATTCGACCGTTTTGAATGGCTGGTGGAAAAGGCGACCGAACTTGGCGTGACGTGCATCCAGCCGCTGGTGACGCGGCGCACGGATCGGCACCTGGCGCAAGCTGCCCCGAAGCGCGTCGAGCGCTGGCAGCGTGTGGCGCACCAGGCGTCCGAGCAAAGTCGCCGTCATTCCGTGCCTGCCATTCAACCACCGCTCATGCTGAACGACTACTTGGAGGCAATGGTTGCCGGCCCCCATTCGCTCTGGTTGGTGGAGGGCGGCGCGGGACAAGCGCTTTTGCCGGTTCTCACCGAAGTCGAATTCACTCGTGCTCTTTGCCTGGCCGTCGGCCCGGAAGGCGGGTGGGCGGCCGAGGAGTTGACGGCGGGAGAACGGGCGGGCTTTCGTCCCGTGACGCTGGGTCCGAAGATTCTACGTGCGGAGACCGCGGCCATCGCGGCGTTGGCTGTCGTGCAGGCCTGGCGTGTATCCGGGGAAGCGCGGGCATCCACGACGGGGGCAGTTTGAGGCATGTAGGACTGTGCACAGGCCTCGTTCATCGCGTTAGCATGCGGTCCCGGGTTGCCGTTCCGTGCGATTCACGCCACCATGGAAGACATCCATGACACGCGATGAACGCCTTGCGCTGCAGCACCAGTATTGGGAGAGTCAGACGCGCCCGGGTCTGACCCCAACTCACGTCGTCGAATTCGTCGAGGAGTTTGGCTTCGTTCCGCTTACCGCCGCGCCGGACCTGCGGCTTCCCGCGTTGGAACGGCTGCTCGCCGAGTCGGCATCCGAAGAGCATCTTGCCGGTTTGCACGCCGTCTTGGAACGTTGCGTAGCCTCCCACACCGTCGTGGAAGTGGATTGCTGGCCGGGGCACAAACTCTATTTGCCGGATGAGCTGCTGCCGTTCTGTTATGCCTTGACTGGGGATCGCCGCCCGCAGCGGGATGTCGCCTCCCAGGTGCAACAGGGGAAATTGTCGCGATTGGCGGGTGAAGTGTACGAGGCACTTCTGGCCTCGCCACCTTTGTCGGCGGCCGGATTGCGCGATCTGTTGGGCGCGGGGCGTGTATCCGCGCTTGCCGTGGAGCGCGCCGTCGCGGAGCTGACACCCACGCTCAAGGTCATTCGCGTCGGATTGGATGACGGCACTCCCATTTGGCAGCCCTTGGTGCGGATTGATCCCGAAACCACGCACGCCGCCGAACAGATCTCGCGCCCGGAGGCGCTGGCGGCACTGATCTCCAAGTTGCTGGGTACCGTCCTGGTGGCGACCGAGGATGAACTCGCGCACTTTTTTCACCCGCTGGCGCCCCTTTCACGTACCCGTGCCGCTTTGCGCGGGTTGCAGGCGGGGAGGGAACTGGTGCCGGAGTCGCTTGACGGAGAGGCGGCGGTGCGCCTGGCGCACCATGCGCTGACCCTCGACCCGCCAGAGCCCGACGGCCCACGCGACTGAGGGCTTCATGCGTCGTCCCGCCGCTCACGCCTGAACGATCGGAGTTATCCTGTTAGCAGTGGAAGGAAACGCCGCTGATGCGGCTTTGGAGCAAGCGCCACTTCCACGAGAAAGTCGCGACCGATCAAGGAGATCCGCAATGGCATTCGAAGTCCCCGCCCTGCCGTACGCCTACAATGCGCTTGAACCGCACATTGACGAGCAGACGATGCATCTGCACCACGACAAGCATCACGCCGCTTACGTGACGAATCTCAACGCCGCCATTGAGAAGAGCCCGGCGGCGACGGAATTGAGTATCGAGCAGTTACTGCAGCGGCTGAACGAGGTCGTTCCTGAAGCGTCGCGAAGCGCTGTGCGCAATAACGGAGGGGGGCACGCCAATCACACCATGTTCTGGGAGATCATGGCCCCAAACGGGAGCAAGATCCCGCAAGGCGGCGTCGCAACGGCGATTCAACAGGCTTTTGGCTCTTTCGACTATTTTAAGACGGCCTTCAACGATGCCGGCGTGAAGCGCTTCGGCTCCGGATGGGTTTGGTTGTTGCACAAAGGCGGCAAGCTGGAGATCGTCTCCAGCGCCAACCAGGACAGCCCGTGGATGGACGGCCAGTTCCCAATTTTGGGCAACGACGTTTGGGAGCATGCCTACTATCTCAAGTACCAGAATCGGCGCGCTGACTACCTCGCGGCCTGGTGGAACGTGGTGAATTGGGATGTGGTCGCCCAGCGTTTCGAAAAGGCGATAAAGAACGGGTAACGAGCGGCGCCCGAGGGCAGTCGAAAACACGAGCGCGAGGCCCCACTGGTCGGGTCCTCGCGCTTTTCTCTTGGCCAGCGTCTCGGCGTTCACGGCGAGGCATGGTTATGCGGTAGACTGGCGCCGTTCCGAATACCGCATATGCAGACCAGCATCGGCAACAACCTCATCCCGCGCGGAATCAATTTTCCAGACGGTTTGGCCCTGATTCGTCAAGCGGGCTTTAACGGGGTGGAGCTGTGGCTGGAGAAGGACGGATACTTCTCCCTGACCACTGACAATGTCGCCGTGCGTCAAATTCTGCGGCAGGTGCAGGAACACGGTTTGCTCATCTCCAATGTATCGACGGGATTGCACTGGGAGACTCCTCTTTCCGCACGCGATCCCGAGGTGCGGCGCCGGGCGGTCGCCATTGTGCGCCGTCAGATCGAGTTGGCGCATCTGCTGGGAACGAATGAAATCCTGGTCGTCGCCGGGCTGGTCACGTCCGAGGTGACCCCCGCGGAATGCTATCAACGCTGCCTGGACAGCCTTGCACCTCTCGGCCGGGAGGCGCACGCGGCCGGCGTGGTCATCGGTCTAGAAAATTGCAACTCCGAGCAGCGCTTTCTTATGGGCCCACTGGAGTTCGTACGGTTTCTGGACGCGCTTGGACCAGGCTTCGGCGCGCACCTCGATGTGGGTAACATTCACGACACCGGTTTTCCTGAACAGTGGGTGGAAGTGTTGGGAGCCCGTATTGCGCGTGTTCATGTGAAGGACACGTTGCGCCGTCGCGGCCGGGGCGGTGGTTCGGTCTACACCAACATTTTTCTGGGCGACAACAATTGGCCCGCCATCATGCAGGCTCTACGTAAGGTGGGTTATGACGGCTGGCTGGTTGCAGAGATGGAAGCGCCGTATCGCTACTGTCCCGACCAGCAGTTTTACGATACGGCTGCGGCCCTACGGCGTCTCATGGCGCTGGTGTAAACCGATGTGCATGACCCGCCGCAGTTTCAATCGTGTGTGTGCCGGGACGTTGGGCGGCGTGATGCTCGGGGGCGTGGTGCGACTTGGCGCTTTGGCGCAGCCACAACTGTGGGCTCTCCCTGACGATCCCGACCCGCGTGGCAATCTCGGCGGGTATCTGCAGGCCTTTGCGCCTGCGGAAGGCTGTGCAGGCCGGGACTGGATTATTCCAGCGGAACATGACCTGACACCAGTCGAATGCGGGCGTTTGCGAGCTTTTATGGACGCGGGAGCGAGAGTCGTCTATGAGCTTCCAGCACGGTGCTATCAGGGGCGACAGGAGCGCGATCGTGGACTGACGCGTCCGTTGTTGCGTGTCCTGAGGCCGATCCTTCTGCACGGAGAGGACGGAGTCTGTCCCTATCTGCACTGTTCCCTGGGCGCGCGCTCGTGGTATGTGCGGCATGACAGCGAAGGTGTCGCCCTGCAGCCGCTGGGCGCGACGCGGGTGTTGGCGGTACAGGCCGGGCAGGTGCTGGCAGCGGAGTTTGGGTGCGGCGCCGGTCGCCTATTGGTCCTGGGAACGCGAATGGGTGCCCCGATAGGGCGTGGCGACGGCGCGGCACACGCGTTTTTGCAGGCTTGGTTCACAGCTTGACTTTGGGAGGCAGGCGTATGTGGAGAGGATGGGGCGTGGTTGGAGTCTGCGTCTTGTTGAGCATTCCAGTGCTGGGCCAGGGGGGACTTGCCGCCAAGTGGGAAGAGCTGACCGGTCCCGATTTTATTGATGCGATCCAGAGGGCGCAGGGCACCTGTATGTTGCCCTTCGGTATCGTCGAAAAGCATGGGCCGCATCTGCCTTTGGGGACGGACCTGATCAATGTCCGCTACGCCGCATTGCATGCGGCAGCGGAAGAATATGCCGTGGTGTTTCCCCCCTACTACTTTGGCCAGATTTTCGAGGCGCGGCATGAACCCGGTACCCTGGCCTACAGCGTTGCGCTGCAGCTCGAATTGCTGCAGGCGACCACGGACGAGATGTCCCGCAATGGTTGCAAGAAGATCGTGATTGTCAACGGCCATGGCGGCAATGAAAGCCTGCTTCCGTATTTCGCGCAGTCGCAGATGGCGTCGCCACACGACTATGTGGTTTACATCTACGGCATTCCACATCGTCGGCCGGCGGGCCGGCCGGCCATGACATCATCGTTTGATTTCCACGCGGGTGAGGCCGAGACCTCGCATTCGCTGATCAGCCGCCCCGATTTGGTGCATCTGGATCGGGCAGGAAGCGAGTCGGGCGCCGATCAAAAGCGACAGCATCTGCCCGACAGCCTGTATACCGGGATCTGGTGGTATGCGCGGTTTCCAAACCATTACGCCGGGGATGCTCGGGCGGCCAATTCCACGTTAGGGGCATTTGACATGAAAGCGTGGGCGGATGATCTCGCTGCGGCACTCAAGGCGGTAAAAGCAGATCAGGACAGCCTGCGCTTGCAGAACGAGTTCTATGAAAAGGCGAAGCACCCGCTGCAAACCCCACAGTAAGCTCGCAAGGCTGACGGGTCAGGAGAGTTCAAAAATGGGCACTGCACCCGGTGCCGGGACCTTGGTCGAACCGCGGCCCTTGCGCCCCCCTCGCTTTACTTGGCGGCCGCCAGAATGCGGCCCCAGAGGGCATCACGACCCAAGTTCTGATGGGCGGAGTAGGGAAGTGGTTCGAGCTCGAACGCTTGCCGAAGTCTCGCCAAGGCCTGTGGCCGCTGATTGCCAGACAACTTGTCGCATTTGGTAGCGATCAGACTGACTGCGCGCGCATGGTGGCGCAGGAAGTTTAAGAGCTTGAGGTCACTGTCCTGAACCGGAACGTTGGGGTCCACCAGAAGAAGGCAGAGTCGCAGCTCTTCGCGGCGCTGCAGATAAGGTTCCACCATGCCGCGGAAGCTGTGTGCGACCGCTTGAGGGATTTTGGCGAAGCCGTAGCCCGGTACGTCAACCAGAAACAACCGGTGCGGTCCCGGTGCGCCCTTGGAGAACTCCGCGCGAAAGAAGTTGAGGAGCTGTGTGCGTCCGGGTGTTTTGCTGGTATGGGCCAAATCGTGCCCGACGAGGGCGTTGAGAAGGCTGGACTTGCCCACGTTGGAACGACCGAGAAAGGCCACCTCGGGCAGTCCCTCTGCCGGGCACTGGCCCAGCTCAGCGGCACTGGTGACGAACTCGACGTGGGTGGGGTGGGACACGAAATTCCAGTCACTTGCCGACGGCAAACCGAATATCGCGCAGCGTACTACTGATGCAGACGTTCGCCGTCACTGGGCTCAATGGTTGCGACCGGGTCGGCGGTCTCGGCACCCACCAGCGGGCTGATCGGTCGTTCCAGCGCCGTGTGCAGTACCTCGTCCATGGTCGAGACGAGGGTAATCGTCAGCAGGGCGCGGATATTGTCAGGCAGCTCGGCCAGATCTTTCTCGTTGTCCTTGGGAAGAATGAGATTAAAGATGCCATTGCGGTGTGCCGCAAGCAACTTCTCCTTGACGCCGCCGATGGGGAGTACCTTTCCGCGCAGCGTGATCTCGCCGGTCATGGCGACATCGCTGCGCACCGGAATATGCAGCAGGCTGCTCAACATGGCGGTCGCGATGGTGATGCCGGCCGAGGGACCGTCTTTGGGAATGGCGCCCTCCGGAACATGGACGTGAATGTCCAAGTTGCGGTAGAAATCGCGAGGCAGGCCGAGCAAGTGGGAGCGCGAGCGGATATAGCTCATGGCGGCCTGGGCGGATTCCTGCATCACGTCACCCAGTTTGCCGGTGAGCGTGAGCTTGCCCTTGCCGTCCATCAGAGTGACTTCGGCGGAGAGAATCTGACCGCCGACCTCTGTCCACGCCAAGCCGGTAGCCAGGCCAATCTCGTTGCTTTCCTCGCCGCGAGTGTCGCGGAATTTGAGAACGCCGAGGTACTCGTTCACGTTCTCCGGTGTCAGGGTGACCGCGACTTCCTTGCCGTCCTTGCCCTCCTTCACCACCTGGCGGGCGACTTTGCGGCAGACATTGCCGATTTCTCGCTCCAGATTCCGTACGCCCGCCTCGCGAGTGTAGCCATTGATGATGGCTCCGATGCCGGCGTCGCTGAACTGCAACTGAGCCTCGCTGATGCCGCACCCCTCGCGCTGTTTGCGCACCAGAAAACGTTTGGCGATCTCGTTTTTCTCCTGCTCCGTGTAGCCGGAGAGGCGGATCACCTCCATGCGATCCTGCAGCGGCTGTGGGATGGTGTGCAGCACGTTCGCGGTGGTTACGAACATCACCTGCGAGAGGTCGTAATCCACGTCCAGGTAGTGGTCCATGAACGAGTTGTTCTGCTCCGGGTCGAGAACCTCGAGCAAGGCCGCGGACGGATCGCCTCGGAAGTCGGCGCTCATCTTATCCACTTCGTCCAGCAGGAAGACCGGGTTGACGGTGCCGGCCTTTTTCATCATCTGCAGGATTTGGCCGGGCAGGGCGCCAATGTAGGTGCGGCGATGGCCGCGAATCTCAGCTTCATCGCGTACGCCGCCGAGAGACAGGCGTACAAATTTACGACCGGTCGCCTTGGCTATCGACATGCCCAGCGAGGTCTTGCCGACGCCCGGAGGTCCGACAAAACAGAGAATCGAGCCGCGCGGGTTTTTGACCAACTGGCGGACAGCGAGAAACTCCAGAATGCGGTCTTTGATCCGCTCCAAACCGTAGTGGTCGGCGTGCAGGATCTCCTCGGCCTTGGCGATGTCGCGGATCTCCTTGGAGCGCTTCTTCCAGGGTACGGCCAGCATCCAGTCGATGTAATTGCGTGAGACGGTGGACTCGGCCGACATGGGCGGCATGGCCTCCAGCCGCTTCAGTTCCTGCAGGGCCTTTTCCTGCACGGCCTTGGGCATGCCGGCACTCTCGATTCGCGTTTTCAGTTCATCGAGCTCGCTCTTCTCGCCGCGTCCCAGCTCTTTCTGGATGGCCTTGATCTTTTCGTTGAGGTAATACTCTTTTTGCGCCTTCTCCATCTGACGCTTCACGCGTCCTTGGATCGCCCGATCCACGTTGAGCTTCTCGATCTCGATCTCCAACATCTCGGTCAGCCGCACCAAGCGGTCCACCGGATCGAAGATTTCCAGTAGTTCCTGTTTCTCCTCGATGGTGAGCGTGAGGTTGGCGGCCATGATGTCGCTCAAGCGACCCGGCTCCTCGACCCGAATGGCGTTGAGCATGGTCTCGTAGTTGAGGGACTGACTGAGCTTGACGTACTGCTCAAAGAGGCTGGTCACCTTTTGCATCAACTGCTCGACCTGCGGGGTAACGACCTCGGCGCGGGCGCTCACCGTTTTGACGGTGGCGCGGAAGAAGCCCTCCTCGTCGGCGATCGAGGTGGTGCGGGCGCGCTCAATACCCTCCACGAGCACTTTGATGTTGCCGTCCGGGAGCCGCACGCTCTGCACAATATTGGCAATTGTGCCCACCGTGTAGATCTCGTCCGGCTTGGGCTCGTCCACCGAGGCGTCATGTTGGGTAGCGAGAAAGATGCGTTTCTCTTCGGTGAGCGCCTCTTCCAAGGCGCGGACCGAGGTCTGACGGCCCACTACGAAAGGGGTCATCATGTGCGGATAGATGACCACATCGCGGATGGGCATCATCGGCAGGCGGCGCGTCTCGGTTTTCTCTCGTGTGGGCATGAAACCAGATCCCTCTCCTGCGGAGCGGTCCGACAGGGGTTCGAATGCCTGAAGCAACCTGCGGCCCATCCGCCGACCGGGACAGTTGCCGCACCAAGGATCGGCGGCTTCATCCGCCCGTCCTCCTTACTTTCCTACACTCATGGTAGTCGAACTGCAATCCCCGTGAATACGCAGAGGGGTGGCACCGGGGATGCGCCACGCGAGGGCGGCTTGCCTGCTACCGTGAAACAGGGTAGGCGCGTTGGGGCCGCAGGCGATACACGGTGGGCGGTACGTTTGGACGAACAGAGCAGGCACCGGGATCCGCCCCATGGCACGCGTCCGACGCCTTGTTTCAGCCTGCTTTTTCCAAAGTGGCCAGCGCTACTTCCCGCTTCTCGACCATCTCCTTGGTGACCAGGAACTCGCGGATGCGTTTCTGGGCCGGGAGGTGGTACATCAGATCAAGCATCAGCTCTTCAAGGATCATGCGCAAACCGCGGGCGCCCACCTTGCGCGACAAGGCTTCGTTGGCGACCTGATCGAGCGCTGCCTCGTCGAATTTCAGCTTGACGTTCTCGAATTCGAAAAGTTTCTGGTATTGGCGCACCAAGGCGTTGCGTGGACGGGTCAGGATCTGAATTAGCGCCGCCTTGTCGAGGTCGTCCAGCACCCCGATCACCGGCAGACGGCCAACGAATTCCGGAATCAGGCCAAATTTGATGAGATCGCCGGGCTGGACGGCGGCCAGCAACTCGGTGTCACGCAGTCCCTGCGTTGCGACACCCAGACCCGGGTCTTCCTCGGAGCGGAAGCCCATGGCGCGTTTGCCGACCCGCCGTCCAATGATTTTTTCCAGACCGACAAAAGCGCCCCCGCAGATGAACAGGATGTTGGTCGTGTCGATGGGGGTGAATTCCTGGTGGGGGTGCTTGCGACCGCCTTGGGGCGGCACGTGCGCGATGGTGCCCTCGAGGATCTTGAGCAGGGCTTGTTGCACACCTTCACCGCTGACGTCGCGGGTGATGGAGGGGTTCTCGTCGCGCTTCGAGATTTTGTCGATCTCGTCGATATAGATGATGCCCTGTTGCGCGCGCGCCACATCGCCGTCAGCCGCTTGCAGCAGCTTGAGAACAATGTTCTCAACGTCCTCGCCCACGTATCCGGCCTCGGTCAGGGTCGTGGCGTCGGCAATGGCGAACGGCACGTCAAGCATTTTTGCAAGGGTTTGGGCCAGCAGCGTCTTGCCGGTGCCGGTGGGGCCAATCAGCAGAATGTTCGCCTTCTGCAGTTCCACCTCACTGCCGGTTCGGGTGCGATTCATGTGCAGCCGCTTGTAGTGGTTGTAGACCGCAACGGCCAGCTTTTTCTTGGTACGGTCCTGGCCGATGACGTACTCGTCGAGAAACGCCTTGACCTCGTGCGGCTTGGGCAACTGTTGGGCGCCCTGCGCGGCCGGCTCGGCGCGGTCGTCCTCGAGGATCGAGTTGCAGACGGCCACGCACTCGTCGCAGATGTAGGCGCGGGCGTAGTCGCTGGGGCTGGAGATGAGCTTCGCCACCGCGTCCTGACTCTTGTGGCAGAACGAGCACCGCAGAATGTCGTCCGGACCAGATTTAGGTCGCACGATTCAGGTGTTCTCCATGCAGGTCGCCGCGCCCGAGGACGCCAACGCCTGTACTGTCGTGGTTCCTGCTCGGGAACCGGTTGGGGTTCGTAGCCCTGCGCACAATTCCGTCGCTGCCCGCGCCGGGCCAACCTACGAACCGCTGCCGTTGCTGGTCGCCCTTCCTGCTCATAGGGAAGTGGTCTGACAAAATGTTCGACCTACTCTACTTGTACACCCAACCGGGCCGTTCGCCCCTACTTATGTTTATAAATGATGTCGTCTACGATGCCGTATTCCTTGGCTTGAACCGCGTCCATGATGAAGTCGCGTTCCACATCCTTCTCGATCCGTTTGACGTCCTGCTTGGTATGTCCAGCCAAGATCTGATTCAGACTCTCGCGCATGCGCAGGATCTCCCGCGCGTGAATCTCGATGTCGCTGGCTTGACCCGACAAGCCCCCTGAGATGGACGGCTGATGGATCAGGACGCGCGAGTTGGGCAGGACGAAACGCTTGCCCGGAGCTCCCGACGCCAGCAGCACCGCCGCCATGCTCGCGGCTTGGCCGATGCAGATTGTGGTGACGTCAGGGCGGATGAACTGCATGGTGTCGTAGATGGCCATGCCAGCCGTGATGGAACCGCCCGGGCTATTGATGTACAACGAAATGTCCTTCTCCGGATCTTCCGCTTCCAGAAAAAGGAGTTGGGCGGTCACCAGATTGGCAACTCCGTCATCGATCGGTGTTCCGATAAAAATGATGTTGTCCTTGAGCAACCGCGAGTAGATGTCGTAGGCGCGTTCGCCGCGACTGGTCTGTTCAACCACCATGGGGACCAGCATGGCGTGCGTCTGCGGGAGGGAATCGGAGTCGCTGAGATTAGAGTTCCGTGACATGGAGTAGGTACGGGGATGGCTGGTGCGATGGTTGAGGCAGCATAGGGGCTGCCAAGGACGAGGTCAATCGGGGATACCCCCCAGAGGGCCTGCTGGACGCCTATCCCTCCTCGGCTGCGGCGGGCGCTCCGGTGGTGAGGCGAAACAGGAAGTCCAGCGTCTTTTCGTTGCGAATCTGCTCTTTGATGCCCTCCATGGCGCCATTTTCAATCAGCTTGGGTCGCAGGGCTGCCACCGACTGCCCCACCTGTTGCGCGAGGCGATGCACCTCAAAATCCACCTCGTTCTCGCCGGCTTCGATGTTTTCCTTGGCTGCAATTCGTTCCAGCAGCAGGGAAGAACGCAAGGCGCGTTCGGCCGCCTCGCGCTGGCCGTCGCGCATTTTGCCCCAGTCCAGTTTGAGGCGATTGGGGTCCACGCCTTGAGAGGCAAGTGAACGCAGGCCGCGCTCTAAGCGTCGATCCACCTCACGGTTGACCAGCGATTCGGGGAGTGGGATGGGATGCGCAGCAAGCAGATCAGCAACGATTTGCTCCTTGGCGGCATGCTCGGCGGCGTGTTGTCGCTCGTGCAGCAATTGCTCGTGAATGTGTTCGCGCAAGGCTTCCACACTCTCAACGTCGCCCGCCTTCTTGGCAAATGCAGCATCCAGTTCCGGCAACAGTTTGCGATTGACTGCCTTCACCACCAGAATGTAGTGAGCGCTCTTGCCAGCCAGGCGTTCGTTTCCGTAATCGACGGGGTAGTTGATATCCAGCTCCCGCGTGTCGCCCACCCGCGCCCCCAACAGGGCTTGGGTGAATTCCGGCAATGTTTCGCTGCCCCCCACGTCCACCTTCGAGTTTTCTGTTCGGTCGTGGCTCTCTTCGCCAACGACTTGGCGGTCAAAGCTTATTTCAGCCGTGACACCCTCGGTGATGGGAGGGGAGGCTTCATCGTCTACCAAGGGCTCGTAGGTTGCTTCTTGCTGTCGTAGTTGTTCAATGGCCTGCGAGACCTCTTCTGCGGAGACCTGAATCTCCGTGGGTGTCACCTTAATGGAACGATAGTCCCCCAAGTCGAACTGCGGCAGTACCTCAAAGACGGCTTTAAAGCGGATCGGCTGACCGGCGGTGAAATCCAGATTCCGAATGGCGGGTTCGGCCACTGGTTCCAAATTTTCCCGTTGCACCGTCGCTCGCAAGTGAGCAGGCACTACAGCCTGAAGCACTTCCTCTCTGATGCTGTCGGCGTACTTCTTTTGCACCATGCTGAGTGGCGCTTTGCCGGGACGAAACCCAGGGATGCGAGCGTGGCGCTGGTATTCCTTGGAAATCCGCGCCGATTCGCGCTCGACTTCACCCAGCGGGATCTCGATCTCGACTTCGCGTGTACAAGCTTCGGTGGTCACCAAAAAAGTAGCCTTTCCTGCCCGGCGGCGGGGCAACGCGACGATCGGCTCGTCCATTGCACCTACGGAGAACGAATCTGATTATTGGATCAAGTCTCAAGTTTGTGCAACAGGCGGGCGGATGGGAATGTGTTCGGCGCGATGGCAACTTGAGCAACCCGACCCGTCCATGCGCTATCGTAAGACGAAGGGACCTCCGCTTCACCCCCACTCCTTTCGATGCACTCCCAGCGACTTTTGGACTACTTTCGTAACGCTCGTTTGGGTGGAGAGCTCCCGCTTGCCGACGCACGAGTCGCTGTAGAAAACGCGGTCTGTGGAGATCAGGTGGTCATAGCCGCTCGGGTCGCGGGAGACCGCCTGGTCGAAGTTCGCTTTTTAGCGCGAGGATGTGTTGCCTCCATGGGCTGCGCCGCGGCGTTAGCCGAAGCGCTGCAAGGCTGTACCTTGGCGGAAGCGCGTGCACTATCCCGGGCCACGCTGATCGGGCTGGTGGATGGACTACCAGAAGCCTCCGGCCACGCGGCGACCCTATCCCTCATGGCGAGAGACGCGTTGCTGGCCGCCTTGCCGGCAGGTGGTTCGTAGATCCGCACTTCCCCCTTTAACTTGACACTGTCTACGTTGCGGGACTTCGGTTTTTTGAGGGATCTTGCTGGCATACCCTGAGCGACACTAGCGCGGCCTAGGCTGGAGGTTGATGGGCTGAGCGCGATCGCGGATCAGTGGGGCGCACGACCCCGCGTTTTGAGGTGAATGCGGTAGAGGCCGGTTTTGGCGGTGACATAAAGCCAGCTTGTGTCGGTTCGGCCTGTCCGCAATGGTCCGCCCCGCGCGCCCCACGCAAGATTGGCGGGAATCTCGGGCAGACGAATGGTGCCCAGATGCCGACCTCGGGGGGAAATGACCCAAATGCCCCCGGGCCCACTGCTGAAAAGGTTGCCGCGGCGGTCGACCTTAAACCCGTCCGGCACCCCTGCGGAGTAGTTCGGAGCGGGACCGGGGTCCAGGAAAACTGTTCCTGCTCCCAAGGTTCCGTCAGGCCGGACTGGGTACCGCATCCACTTCTGATGCGCCGGGTCGGAATTATCTACGTACAGAAACCGCTCGTCTGGCGAAAACGCCAAGCCATTGGGCATCTGCAGATCTGAGATCAGCAAATGCACGCGTCCGTGTCTGACGCGATAGACGCCGTTCACTTTCAATTCCTTGGCCGGATCGCTGTCGCCGTGCGGCAACCCATAGGGTGGGTCAGTGAAGTAGATTGCGCCGTCCGATTTCACCACCACGTCGTTGGGGCTGTTGAAGCGCCTCCCTTCAAAGCGTTCGGCGAGCACGGTCAGGTGTCCATTCTTGTCGAGTCGTGTCACCCGTCGGTTGCCTTGTTCGCAAATGATCAGATCTCCATGGTTTAAAGTGAGACCGTTGGAGCCGACGCGGTGATCGGGAGCGACGTTGAAACGAGTATCGCCAGATTCGATGCGGAACACGCTAGCGCCCGTTGGAGTCCAGCGTCGGATGACGTTGCGTGGGATGTCACTGAACAGCAACCCGCCCTGTGGCAAATAGACAGGGCCTTCGACAAAACCGAAGCCGCCAGCCAGCTTCTCGACCACGGTTCCGGGCGCAACCAATGCATCCAGCGCAGGGTTGAGGCGTTCAATAGTCGTTGGGACGGCGGTGGGGCCTGCTATAACCGGCCTTCCTGACGAGGGGGCCGCGGTGGATCCGACGAGAGAAGCGCAAGCGATCAGGAGCGCGGCTCCTGGCCAACGAACCGATGCGTCCATGGCCTGGAATTGTAACGCAGGGCCGGAAGGCACTCTTTCGGATCTGCGCTTCGGCGCGTTCTAGCTCTCAGCAACCGGCGTGCGGAAACTCAAGAAGGACGGTCCCATAAGGGAGAGGAGCGGATCACCCATGGCCCGAGTCGAAACGGAGTCTTGTTCGCCGATCTCCCGGGTATACAATCCAGCCGAGGAGCCACCCGATGACTGAATGGAAAATGAAAGGTGAGTACATCAAGAACTGCAACTGTGCTCCGGGCTGCCCATGTGACTTCTGGGCGCCTCCCACCCATCACAAGTGTGAGGGCATGCTCGCCATGCGGATCACCGAAGGGCATTTTGGCAAAGTGCCCTTGGCCGGGTTGTCGTTTGCCGGGACGTATCACTGGCCCGGCCCATTGCATGAAGGGAATGGCACGATGCAACCCTTCATCGCGCAGGCAGCCACCTCGGAACAGCGCAACGCGATCCTGACGATTCTGAGTGGCAAGGCGGGCAATGCTTGGTTCGAGGTGGTGGCGAGCGTCATCTCAACCGTACTCGAACCCAAGTTTGTGGAGATTGAGTTCAGCTTCGATCTCACCAAGCGATCCGCGCGGGTGGCAATTCCGGGCGAAGTTGAAACGGTGACGGAACCGATCAAGAATCTCGCCACGGGCGATGAACACCACATCCGGGTGGATATGCCCAAGGGCATGGAGTACTTCCGGCCGGAAATCGCCACTGCGCATGTCCTGCGCTCCACTGGTCAGATTGGCTTTGATTGTGCCGGCGGCCACAGTTCGATGGCCTTGGTGATCCACACCCAAGCCGGACTACAGGCTTAAAGCGTTGGTCGGTGCGCCAAGAATGTCGGCACCTAGTTTCAGGTGTCTCGCCCTCGGCTTCTGCGGCGTTGTGGCGGTGTTCCATGAAACACGCGACCCATCCTGCTGTCGACGCGCCGTCTCCGCCGGTGTTACGCGGTAAGAGCGAACACGGACTTTACGCCGTCGTCGCGATGGTCTTCATCGCCGCGGCCTTCCTCACACTGCGCATGGCACGTACCATGGCGGACGGGATGCCGATGCCGGGCGGCTGGACCATGTCCATGACCTGGATGGGCATGGGCGGAGCTTGGTGGACACAAGCCGCTGCATTTTCCTGGATGTGGCTGTCCATGATGGTTGCGATGATGCTGCCGTCAGCGCTGCCCATGCTGCGGCTGTTTCTTCGACTCTGCCGCTGGCGCGGCGAACCCCATCCCGCCCTTTTAAGTGGTTTGGTTGCCGGTGGCTACTTTCTGGTTTGGTCGGGCTTCGGTTTGGTAGCGTGGATGGTTGGCACCGCCGTGGCGCATGCCGCCATGCTTTCGGAGCGCGTCAGCCACGCGGTACCCCTGATGGGGGCAGTGGCCTTGATGGTGGCCGGCGCGTACCAACTCACGCCGGTCAAGATGGCCTGCCTCGAACATTGTCGTGACCCATTGACCTTCGTGGCGCAGCATGCGCGCACCGATTTGCGTGGCGCGGTCGCTTTCGGGTTGCACCATGGCGGTTTCTGCCTCGCTTGCTGCTGGGCGCTGATGCTGATTCAGTTGGCTTTGGGGATCATGAGCCTCCCGGTCATGATCGGAGTGGCGGCGATCATCGCCTTGGAAAAACTGTTGCCGCACGGTCGATGGATCGCACGCGCCACTGGGCTGCTGGCTATCGGCATCGGCGCCGTGCAGTTGACGCAACGGATCGTATGACGCAGCTCACCGCTGACCGATCGAGGAACCCGCCTGCTCGGCTCCCGTGGAAAACCAGACGGCCGAGAATTCATACGCTGCGCGGGTGTTCCGCGCGATTCGGCGTACCCGATACCCGCACTTGTGGCCCGGACGGATGACCGGCGCGCTCGCGTTAGTGCCACCTACGCGACAGGGGAAACTTTGTACGACGGCGAATTGAAACATCGAACGAGCGAGGCCCCACAGCTTGAACTTGCGCGGTATGACGCACCCAGTTCACCGCTCCAACTGGTTCACCTGCGTTCGCCGGACGCGCTGCGGCAGTGGGCGCCCGCAGTCGGCGAGATGCTCGTTCGACTGGGCCAGTCCGAGGATGTGACGCTGAGTCCGGCGTATTACCTCCTGACCCTTCCACCTTCGCGCGGCGTTGATGTTCTGGTTTTTTCCAATGACACGACGCTGCAAGCCGTGCTCTATGGCCAACGACGCCAAGTGGGAATCTGGCGAACCGGTTTTGTGACCGGCGGAGATGCGGTGGGTTGCGGATGCCTGGTGGGAGAACCGGCTGCGCTGGCTCGCGTGCTGCGCCTGGCGGCTGCTTACTACCTAGCCGCCGGGGTTCACGCTGTACGATGGAAACTGGCGCTGTCGGCCGGCACGGTAGGACTGCCGGATTCCGTCGCGCCGAAGGGCATCCGCCAGAGGTGGCTGGAAAGTGCTGCACCTGGCGATCGATTACTCCTTCCGCCCAGCTATGCTGCCTTTCTATACCGCCTAAGCAAACTGACTCGCCGGAATTTGCGCTACTACCGTCGCCAAGCGGAAGCGGCTGGATATCGCTTCGAGGCCGGAATCGCCTTTCCTGAATATGCGCATTGCATCCGCCAACTTCGCTCGCGTCTGCGTTATCCAGTGCCGGAGTGGCGATTGGACCAGCAGGTGGCGCTATTGCACCATTTCGGCGACGGCTTGTGTGCCGGCATGCGCAATCGGCAGGGCGATTTGCAGGCGCTTTTGTGCGGGTTTGGCGCGGACCAGCGCTTTCATCTGGTGGCGCGAGCGACGAGTGTGAACGAGGCTCGGAGCAGTCTCGGACTTGTCTTGTGCGGCTATTTGATCGAGCACCTGATTGCCCAGGGCTATTCCGAACTCCGGTTTTTGCACGGTGCGCTGTTTCCTTTGCGCCGGCAGTGTCTGGCACAGACATTGCTGGCGCTCCATCTCGACCGGCCCAACCTGCTGTGGACGCCGTTGAAATGGGTCTGCGGCCGCGCCGTCCACGCGGCGCCACGGATCTGTGGTCATTGGGCGGGAGACTTGGAACGTATCGCGGGAAGCTATAGCTGCCCTCCGGCGAGCGACGCCATGGGATAAAAGTGGGCGCGACAAGCAGGCCATCCTTGGCGCTCTCGGACCGCTGCTCGCCAGCAGTACCCGCGTTCCCTTTTCCTTGTTGCATTGTCGCCTCCGTCTTTCGCCCAAAATCCTGCTCTGAACAACAGGCCCACGGGGTCCCGCATCCGAGGGGCACGAGTGTGAGTTCCTGAATGGCACCGCCAACAGGGGCGTTCCACTTTGGGCCGTGGCCCAATTCTGGCGAGAGGGGCCCGCCGCGGGCCGGTTGAACACTCATGCGATGCACCCCGCATTTCACCCACTTCTTGGCGCTAACCATGATGACCGCTTGGAGCCCCGCTCAAGTCAATGTCCTGACCTATCACAACGACAACGCGCATACGGGCGCGAACTTGCAAGAGAGGATGTTGACGCCGGCCAACGTGGCGCCGGGCAGCTTTGGCAAACTGTTTACCCTGCCGGTAGATGGGCAGGTATATGCCCAGCCGCTATATCTCTCCGACTTGGCGATTCCGGGGCGGGGCATCCACAACGTCGTTTTTGTCGCCACCGCCCACGACAGCGTCTATGCCTTTGACGCCGACAGCAACAGCGGGGTGAATGCCACACCGTTGTGGCACGACAGTTTTCTCAATGCTGCGGCCAAGGTGACCAGCGTCCCCGCGGCTGATACGCAGGCGCACGACATTACGCCGGAGATCGGGATCATTGGGACGCCGGTCATCGATCCGGTCCGAGGCCTCCTGTACGTGATTGCCAAGACCAAGGAGGCTGGGATCTATGTACAGCGGCTCCACGCCCTCAAGGTGGAGACGGGCTCTGAAGAACTAGGTGGGCCAGTTGTCGTCACCGCCGCGGTGAGCGGTAGCGGGCTTGGGAGCGCCAACGGAATCGTGAGCTTCAACCCCCTGAGGCAGAACCAGCGCGGGGCTCTGATGCTGAACGGCGGCATGGTGTATGCCACCTGGGCTTCGCATGGCGATATGGGCGTCTACCACGGCTGGGTCATGGCATTTGACGCACAGAGTTTGCGGTTGGTGCATATCTTTTGTACGACCCCGGAAGGGGCCTTGGGTGGGGTTTGGGAATCCGGCGGCTCACCCGCGGCAGACAGCGCTGGAAATGTTTTCCTCAACACGGGGAACGGGACGTTCGATGCCGCCCAGGGAGGGGCCGATGTGGGTGACAGCACGCTGCGATTAACCAGCGGTCTGTCGCTGGCCGACTGGTTCACACCGTCGGACCAGGCGTACCTCAACTTGAACGACCTCGACTTGGGTTCCGGAGGTATGGTGTTGCTGCCCGATCAATCCGGCGGCCAACCCCACCTGCTGGTAACCATCGGAAAAAACTCGCAACTTTACGTGCTGGACCGCGATGCGCTGGGTGGGTATCGCACCGACTGTAACGACTGTCAGGTCGTGCAAAAGTTCGGGGTGGGGAATGCCGGGCTGTTCGGGACGCCCGCTTACGGGAATGGGCGCGTCTACGTCGGTGCCGTGCATGACCATCTCAAAGCGTTTGTTCTGAGCCAAGGGGTGCTGGCAAACCAGCCTGATTCCCAAGCCGCAAGTGTGTTTGCGTTTCCCGGGGCGACGCCGTCGCTCTCCGCCAATGGTGCGGCGGACGGCATTGTGTGGGCGGTGGAGCGTACGTTGACCGGACCAACCATGACGACGGTTGGGCCGGCGGTTTTACACGCCTTTGATGCAATAAATCTGGGCAATGACCTCTACAGCAGCAACGTGGTTACCGGCGATCAGTTGGGACAGGCGGTGAAATTCGCCGTGCCCACCATTGCCAACGGCAAGGTGTATGTCGGCGCCAATCAGCAGGTCGGAGTCTATGGGCTTACAACGTTCCCGTTCACGCTCACGCCGGGGGCGCAGTCGGTGGCGGCGAACGTACCTGCCAGCCTGACCGTGAGTGCGGGAACGGCCGGAGGTGGACCGCAATCCATCAGCCTGAGCTGCACGGCAGGCATCGCGGGTTGTACCCTCACTCCAGCCTTGATATCTCCAGGCGGTAGTGCGCGGCTCACGCTCATCGGGTTGCCGGCAGGCACCACGACAGTAACGGTCAGCGCGGTTGAGGGTACGCTCACGCAGACCGCGACGGCTAGTGTCACAACGCAGGACTTTGCCCTGAGTGCGAGCCCGACGGCAGTGGACATGGTTCCCGGCACACCGGCCAACGTCAGCGTCGGTACCAGCTCATCCGGCGGCTTGGCCGCGGGTCCAGTGACGCTGCAGGTGATTGGATTGCCGGTAGGGATGTCGGCCCAAGTGATCCCGGCGAGCGCACCGTTGGGTACGGCCTTCCAGTTGACTCTATTGGCGCCGGTCGCGCTACCGCTGTCCACGTACCAATTGCGCGTTCAGGCGAGTGTTCCTGGACTGCAGCATGGGCTGACGCTGCCGGTTAACCTCGCCGTACAACGATCGCTGAGCGTTGATTCCGGCGGCCTGGGTTCAGGCAGTTTTGCGGCCGACGGCAGCGTCGCCGGAGGACAGATCTCGAACTGTCCCACCTGTGTCGTGGATACCTCCGGGGTCAGCTTCCCTGCGCCCGCAGCCGTCTATCAGACGCAGCGTGAGGGCAACTTCACCTACACGTTTGCCGGCCTGCCGGTGGGCGCGCGCTATCTTCTTCGACTACATTTTGCGGAACTGAAGTGGACCGCCGCGGGCGAGCGCGTATTCAACGTGCTGGTCAACGGCCAGCCGTTTCTCAGCAATGTCGACATCATTGCCGCCGCAGGTGGTCCGTTAAAGGCGCTAGTCGAGGAGACGACTGCGACGGCCGACGCCAGCGGCAGAATCCAAGTGCAATATGTCCCGGTTCTGGACAATGCCCAGAGCAGCGGTTTGGAACTTCTTCCCATAGCGGCGTGGACGGCGGTGGATGCAGGCGGGGTGGGCGCGGGGCGCTTTTCAGCGGATACGGGATTCAGCGGCGGCACGACCGGGCAATGCAACGCTTGCAGCGTGAGCACCAGCGGCGTGCTCGACCCCGCCCCACCCAAGGTTTACCAGAGCGAGCGTTACGGCGACTTCAGTTATACCTTCAACAGCCTTGAACCCGGAAGGCCATACACGGTGCGCTTGCATTTCGCGGAATTCGCTTGGACCCAGCCGGGGCAGCGCGTTTTCGGCGTGGATATCAACAATCAACGCGTGCTGACCAATTTCGACATCATTGCCGCCGCAGGCGGCCCATTGAAAGCGATCGTACGGGAGTTCACGGTGCCGGCGGACTCCAATGGCAGCATTCAAATCGTTTTTGGAACCGTGGTCAACAACGCCAAATGCAGCGGCATTGAGGTGCGTTCCGGGCCCTATGCGGTGGCAGCCGGCAGTGCAGGCAGCGGCCCCTTCCTCGCGGACCGCGGCGCGACAGGGGGTCACACCAGCAGTTGCCAGACCTGCGTCATCAACGTGGGCGCTGTTACGCAGCCGGCACCGTCGGTGGTGTATCAGAGTCATCGTTTCGGCACCTTCAGCTACCAACTTGGAGGCCTTACCCCCGATTCACCCTACACGCTCCGGCTACATTTCGCGGAGTTCTATTACATGCAGCCTGGAGCGCGGCTGTTTGACGTGGCGGTGAATGGGGTGCCTGTCTTGAACCGCTTTGACACCCTGGCTGCGGCCGGGGGCCCGAACCGGGCCGTGGTGCGGCAGTTCCCGGTCACGACGGATGGAGGCGGAGCACTGCATGTGCAATTTACATCGCTTCACAATGGGGCGCAGATCAGCGGCATGGAAGTAACGCCGCCGGCGGTGACCATGGCGCTCGATGCCGGCGGTCAGGGTACGGCCGGATTCGCCGCCGACAACTCAGCCATTGGGGGAACCCCAGCAACCTGTAGTGGCTGTTCCGTCTCGCTCCTAGGGGCGCTGCAACCCGCGCCGCCCGTTATCTACCAATCCGAGCGTTACGGCGATAGTTTTGCCTACGTGCTGTCTGGTTTCACGCCGCCGCAGACCTATAAGATTCGACTGCATTTCGCTGAGTTCTATTACACGCTGGCCGGACAGCGTGTTTTCAACGTCTCCATCAATGGCGTACCGGTGCTCACTCGCTTCGACATTCTCGCCGCCGTCGCGCGCAACACGGCGTTGGTTAAGGAGTTCACGGTGGCAGCCGACGCGTCAGGGACATTCCGGCTACTCTTTACGTCTCTGACGGGGGGCGCGAAACTCAGTGGTTTGGAGATTGTTCCCACCGGGCAGTAACGGTGCGGGCGGGGCAAGCGAAGTGGACGGGGACAAGTCGAAAAGGTACAACGTGCCGTTCCCCACGGTGCAGTGCGGGAAGCGGAAGAGCCACGCACAACGGTCGCGCGGGTGAGCGAGTTCCTCGTTTAACCGTGATGCGGAAATCGCCACCCAGCCTACGGGGCGAGGATGCGGCCAGGCGCACCGCCAAGGAATGGCCGTGGCGATGTAATGAGTCGGCACGCTGCCGTACGCGTACAGCCACAGACGTTGGCCGGGACGGCTTTGGACGACTCGGCGCAACTGCAGCAGCGACTGCCCCCAATCAAGGTTCGAGTCCCCAGTCAGCCGATAGAATGGGGCTGATCCAGCCAGCACGTTACGGTACGAGATGTAATCGGGGAACTCCTGGAAGGCAGTGATGATGCTGCCCAGGGCGCACAAAACCAGTGCGCATCGCACCCATCGCGGTCCGTTTCGGCCGGCCACGCGCTCCAATGCGGGCACCAGGGCCCCGGCCGTGAGCACGGCCAGCGTCATCGGAACTGAAAAGTGTCGGATCCCGATGTCGAGATGGGACGCCAGTGCGGCGGTCGTGAAGAAACCTGCCAGCAATACCAGCCCGAGGCCGTGAAGCCGATAGCGGGCCGGCGGAAGCAGAGATGAGCGCAGCGCTGCGGGGCCCGCCCACACTGCGGCTAGCAGCACTAGGAGCACGAGCAGCAAGGGTGGAGATTTCAGGACAAATACAATGGGGAAGTACCAATGTGTTCCATGTGGGAAGGCATGGCCGAGCAACACTGTCGGACGGTCGGCATGTGCGACGACCGACAACAGGCCGCGCGGGTAGAGCAGCACGGGTATTGTCCAGTGAGCCAAGCGGGGGTGACGGTTCAGTAAGGCAACGACTGGGGTGGTGAGGCGGGCTACCCCGGCATGATGAATGGCATTAACGGCAAGTGTCTGGGGAGGGGTGAACCAGCCAAAGTAAATCTGAAAGGCAGCCCATCCACCAAGTGTTAGAAGCAATAGCTGAGTGCACTTCATCAAAGAAGGGCTAGATCGGAGATTCGCCGATGTGTGTCTTCGCTGGATGAACCAAAGAATCAGAAGAACGGGTCCGAGTAAGACTGCGGAGTACTTGCTGGCCAAGGCGGCGACGATCAGCATGGCTGCGGTGGCGGCTGACGCCGGACGCGGCGATTCCAACCACTCACAAAAACGCCAAAGCGCCAGGAGCGCGAAGAGTGGCAGCACAATGTCGGTGATGACGAGCGGGCCGTATCCTAAAAAGAAGGGTTGCCCCATGTAGAGAACAACAGAAAGCAGAGCGGCGGCCGGCCCCCACAGCCTTTCCGCCCAGAAAAATACAACCACCCCCAGAGCCAAGGTCGCGGCCGTCATCATGCCACGAGCGGCGAGGAGGGCGCGATCCGCCCGGGGATCAGTGCGAAAGAAGTCGTCTCCCCAAGCCAGCGCGGCGGCGCCAGGGTCGGCAAAGGGACGACGCCAATGACTGGAGGAATAGTCGGGCTGCACTCCAACCAACGCGACCGGCATGGCGGCCAGCAGTTTGCCGAGAAGCGGATGTTCAAGATTCAGCCGTGCGTCGCGGGTCTGCCAGTAGCTGATACCGCTGGAAAGGTGGATCACTTCATCGAACGTCACCGACTCGCGATGGCTGGACATCACGAGCAGGATGCCCATTAACCCCAGTGCCGCGATTGCGAAGCTCCATGCAGCGTTTGGGGAAACCGCACAGCAATGCGGCTCTCCGAGATGGGCTGCCTGTCCGCCGGGAATGGGCAGGCGGTGGGGACAAGAGGCGTTACTGAGCATCATGCAGATTCCGGGATGGGACGGAGTGCCTCAACGGTCAGCGAAGCCTTTCAGTAGGGGTTGGGCGCAACCAATGCTTGAATCGTGCGCGCCAGAATAGCTATGTCGCGCCAAAAGCTCCAGCCCCGTACATACTCGAGGTCGAAGCCCGGGCGGCAATCATAGGAGATCTCGTTGCGGCCGCTGATTTGCCAGAGCCCAGTCACACCCGGTCGCACGCTGGAGATCACTGGAAAAACATCTCCATAGCGCGGTACTTCGGCGGCAATGATCGGGCGCGGGCCAACCAGACTCATATCGCCGCGCAGAACATTCCAGAGTTGTGGCAGTTCATCCAGGCTAAAGCGCCGCAACCAGCGTCCCAGAGGCGTTACCCGCGGATCGTTCTTGAGTTTGAAATCGCGGAGAAATTCCGCGTGACGCACGGCATCATGGCGCAAGAGATCTTCCAGCCGGGCTTCGGCGTCGCAAAACATGGTGCGAAACTTCCACAGGCGAAAGCTGCGTTCGTCGCGTCCGAGGCGAGGGTGCGCAAAAAAAACTGGTCCCGGTGAAGTGAGTGTCACCATGACACTCAGAACGCCAAGCAAGGGGAGAAGAAGCAACAACAAGCAGGCCGCGAGTGCCACATCCATGCAACGTTTCAAGACCCGATTGAGCGGGCGTCTGAGCGGATGGACGATGAGATATGCCTGGAGACCATGCAGGTTGATGGCACTTGCTCCCATGGCTGCAAGACCGGGAATGGCGGGTATCAGGGCGATTTCGTCGAAATGGGCTTCCAGGGCGCTGAGCTGCCAACCCGGGTCGTCTCCGGTGCGACAGATGGCCACGGCGGCGGAAGCCTCCAGACCAGTTTTGGAAAGGCGCATCCCCGGCAAGTCGATCTCGGTGGCGGGGTGTGTGACGATGCCGGCGCGCTGCAGCGCACGTGCCGTCAGTGTGGCACGCGGACCAGTGCCGAAGAGCTGCGCATGGCGCAAGGCAAGTCCAAAGCGTTGCACCAACGCGGGCCGTAACAGGGTGAAGGTCAACATGGCGATCGCATATGCCGCCAGGAGCACCGAACGCAGGATCAGTGTTGTAGCGTGGAGTAGAACACTGAGAATCAAGGTGGCCGCCAGTCCGGCTGAAAGGGCTTTCAGGATCCGATCGGTACGATCCAGCGCACTCATCCCGGCGGTATAGGCGCCTTCATAAAACAGGGCAGCCAGCCAGATCAGGACCGTGCCGAAGTAGAACAGCGTTTGGGGGCGTTCCAGCAGAAGTGGATCCCAGCCGGGGCCGCCCCAGCGGCCTTCCGCGGCGCGGATCAGAAGGGCGGCCACCACCGCGCCCAAGAGCAGGAGTGCATCAATGACGATGCAAGAGAGCGTGCGCACCAGCCCGCGCAGCGCGGAAGGGGGTGGGGGCGCCAACGGAGCAAGAATGTTGAGGGTGGGGACGGCCATAAGATCCTAAAAGAAATGGCAGCACCGTTCAGCGCCAAGCAGTGCACGTCCGCGAGGACGCCGAAACGGCGGTCTCGGAACGCTTCTCGCGCCGCGTCAGCAGACGCTCGACCAGGGCGACAACGCGCCGCCGGAAATGCGAGCTATGGAATTGTCGGGCGTGCTCCCGCAAGGCCGCGGCGCGGAAAACCATTTCGTACGCCTCGAAGTGTTCGATGGCCTGCACCAGCGACGCGGTGGTGTCGTCCTCGAAGAAGATGCCGGTGGCACCGGGGAAAGGCGGGTGAGGCGGGGAGGCGCCCAGAACCGTTTCCAAGGCGCCACCGCGGGCGAAAGCGATCACTGGTCGGCCGTGAGCCATGGCCTCGACCGGAACCATGCCGAAATCCTCCTCGCCAGGAAAAAGAAGAGCGCGACAGCGGGCGTACTGTCCGCTGACCTGCGCGTCGCTCAGGTTTCCGAGAAAGCGTATGGTTGGTCCGGCCAGGCGTCGCAGGGCGGCGTATTCCTCTCCAGTACCGACAACGTGCAGCGGCCGGCGCAACTGGTTGCATGCGGCGATGGCCCGGGCGACGCGCTTGTAGGCGGTCAGTTGTCCGACAGTCAGATAGTAGTCAGCATGGTCGTCGCCGCTGTCAGGAGGTGCGAGTGCGGCGTCCACCGGCGGATGAATGACAGTGGCGTGGCGCTGGTAGTACTTGCGGATGCGGCCGGCGGTGTAATGCGAGTTGGCGATGAAGTGATCCACTCGGTCCGCCGTGGATCGGTCCCACAGACGCATCCAGTGCGCCGCCAGCATGAAAGCGGGGCGCGCCGGTGACCAAGCGGCGAACGCATCGCGGTAGGGGTGGTACATGTCCCACAAATAGCGCATCGGGGTGTGGCAATAGCAGAGATGCAGTGTCTGCGGAGCGGTGAGCACGCCCTTGGCCGGACCTGATTCGGAGGTGAGGACCAAGTCATAGCCGCGCAAGTCGAACTGCTCAAGCGCCAGGGGATACAGGGGCAGGAAGTGGCGGTGCCAACGCCGGGCTCCGGGGATGTGGTCGACGAATGAGGTCACCAGGCGATGCGAGCGCAGGCGTTCGCTCATCATCTCGGGATCGGCCACCACGCAGAACAGATCAGCTTGTGAAAAAATGTCACCGAGGGTCTCCAGGACACGCTCGCCGCCACGATGAGTGACCAGCCAGTAGTGCACCATGGCAACGCGTAGCTTAGACAGATCCAAGGGGGAGGGCATAACGACTCCGTGACATCCGGTGACGTTGCAATTCGTAGACATGACGGTAGAGCGCGAGGTGGGCATGGGCACAGGCCTCCCAAGTGAACAGGCACGCGCGCTGTCTGCCTTGCGCCGCGAGATGCGATCGCAAGTCAGGCTCCCGCAACAGGCGTGCCAGGGCCAGCGTCAACTCGGACACGCTGTCGGGATCGAAATAGACGGCTGCCGAGCCGGCTATTTCCGGCAATGATGCGGCCTTCGCGCACACCACTGGCAGGCCCGCAGCCATCGCTTCCAATACGGGGAGGCCAAATCCTTCATAATGCGATGGGTGAACGAGCAGCGTGGCCCCGGCATACAGACGCGCCAGGACGGATGGCTCGACGTAAGAATCGACAACGATGGCCTCGCGGGCTGGACTGCGCTCGATCAGCGCAGCGATCTCATGCCAGCCATATCCAGGCTGCCCGACGAGTCGGAGCTCTAAGGTTGGGGCGGTCGAGGCACGCAGGTATTCGAAGGCACGCAACAAGACGGCGAGATTCTTGCGCGTTTCCATGGTTCCGACGCACAGCAGATAGGGAGGCTGTTGTGCCATCGAAGGGACGGTGCTGAAGTCGGTACCGCAATGGATGACCTGCACGCACTCTGGTGCGATGGTAAAACGGCGTAAGATTTCGGCCCGCGTGAAAGAGGAGACGGCGACGAGAGCGGCGCTGCGGCGGAGACTCCAGCGGGTCAGGCAGCGTTTGTAACTGCGGCGGAGCGGCGAGTACCACTGCCCGGGTTGCCAGTACGAAAGGTCATGAATGGTGCTCACGACCGGACAAGGCACCAGCAAGGGGCGGCTGAAGTCAGGGCAATGAAGAACATCCAGGCGCGCTGCCATTGCTTGGCGCACTAAGCTGGTGTGCTCCCAGAGAATGCGCGCAGGTCCGCGCAGAGCGGGACTGAGCACATGGCGGACTTTGGAGCCCTTAAACTCTCGTTCCAATCGCCGGGAGGAACCCAGCAGTACCCAATCCACTTCCGGGGCGCAACCCAAGAGTGCGGATACGAGAGAGGCGGTGTAGTGGCCTACCCCGGTGCGGCGACTGTGTAGCACGGCGAGATTGATGCCCACGCGCATCAGAGGACCTCCGCGCAAGGGGCCGACGCGTGAACCATCGTGCGCTGGCCAATCTGGCTTACCGGCCCCCTGAGTTGGAAGACGGTCGCCAGCAAGATGAGAGCTTCCGTTAGGACGGCGGTAATCGCCATCCCCGCCGCCCCGAATTGAGGCGCCGCCCACCATGCGGCGGCGAGATTGAACCCGCCGGCGAGCAGCAGGATGCGCGTCAGCGCGGCGTCTCGACCCTGCGGCACCATGAATTGCACCGCAAGCGCCATATTGATGGCGATCAGAGGCGACAGGAGTGCCAGCCAGCGTAAGACAGCCACAGCCGGTTCAAAGCCTGGTCCGAATGCAAGCCGAATGATGAGGGACGCCCCCCAGTGCAGGACGGTCCCAGCCACCAGACCCAAGCCCCCCATCGCCCACAATGCCTTGCGTCCCAATCGCGTCGCAGCGGGGGGATCCGCAGCGGCCAGGTAGCTGCTGCGCGGGAACAGCGCCTGGCTGATGGGCTGGAGCAAGCTGACGACGGCCTTGGCCAGTCGCTCCGGGCCGGCGTAAAAGGCCACCAGCCGTAGCGGGGCAAAGCAACTCAGGACAAAAACGTTGCAGACAGCGTAGAGGTTAATGGCCGTTCGGAATACGAAAAGGCTGCGGCCCTCGCGGAGCGCACTCACAATCGCGCGCGACCGCGGCCATCGCCATGTAACGGTGCCGCGCAGTCCGTGTGCTTCCAGTGCCATGACCAACATGGAGCTCATGGCCTGCAACGACGGCACCAACCAGATGTCGGCGGGATGGCGGACCCACTGCAGACATAGAGCGGTGGAGAGGATGCGGCCGCCCATCTCCAAGAGCGCGGCGCGGCGCACCAGCTCAAGCCCTTGGTAAAACCAAAACAGACTGAGACTTTGCGCCGTGGCCGCCGCCCAACTCGCCCAGAGAAGACCCGTTCCGAGATGGGAGGAGACGACGTATGTGCCAAACAGGGGAAGGAGAAGAGCGGTGCCCGACGCAAGAACAATCTTGGAAGCCATGACTCCAGCAAAAAGATTTGTCAGTGCGAGTGGGTCATGGCGCAGACGAGCCGCCTCCCTGGTGGCGGAGAATTGAAAGCCGAATTCGATGACTCCAGCGAGGTAGACGATCAGCGTTTGCGCCAGAGCGAGTCGGCCCCATGTATCGGGACCGAGACGGCGGGCCAACACGGGCACAAGAAACAGGGGCAGCATGTACCCGACGCCTTGGACAAGATAGAGCGCAGTCACATCGTCGCGGAGCGAGTGGGAGCGTTTCATGGGCGCACCATCGCTTCCCGCTCGACCGGGTGGTGGTGCCGGTCAGACGTGGTGACCCAGTGCCAGATCCGACGGAGCGCGGCCGGCTGCCGCGAGGCGATGTAACGCCAGCCGACGAGGGGACGCAAAACGGCGTGCGGGAGCAAGGCCAAGGCCCCGAAGAGGATGCGACGCAGCGGACGTTCCAGTCTTCCCACGTCCGGGTCCTGCCCGACGCTGACAAGTGCGTCGTGCAGGAGTCGACGGCGGGTATCGGAAGCACAGGGATGCAGATGCGGCACTAGGCGCAGAGAGACGAGGCGGTGTTCGAGGTGTAGCAGGTCGCGCCGACAGCGGGCCTCCGCGGCATCGGGTGAGAAGTCGCCGAGGTGCCGCGCCAGGAGACCTTGCAGACACAGCTCGTTCCCCGTTTTTACGGCAAAGGTCGCGGCCCGCAGTGCACCACTGCCCGAGAGTCCTGCGGAATGAACGCGGTAGGTTCCCAGTACTGCGTCCAAGGCGGCGACCGCGCCAAATAAGGGCGCGAGAGTGATAACGTAGCCGTCAGCGACCAAGGCGCGATCGGCAAGCGCGATCGGCATGACCTGTTCGAGATACGAGCGCGCATAGGCATTGCCGCTGCCGGGAGGGGAGCAGTAGCGACCCACGCGCCGCAGGATGGGCAGCAGGTCGCCTGCAGGGAGGGAACGCGACTGGGGAGGAACCGTCAGTCCCAACGAGCGCCCGTTCTCATCCACCCGGACGAGGCGGTAATGGCATTTGCTGATCCCGGGTTGCCACGCCGTGACGATCTGCATCAGGGCGTGCGGTAGCAAAGTATCATCGGCGTCAAGGAAGATGACGATCGCTCCCTGACTCAGCTGGAAGCCACGGTTGTAAGCGGCAGGTTGTCCTAAGTGGGGCTGGTAGAGAACTTGGACACGTCGCGAGTAAGAATCGAGAACCAGGCGCGAGTCGTCGGTTGACCCGTCATCAACGACGATGACCTCACAACGGGTGTAGTCCTGGGAGCAGGCACTATCAAGGCATTCCGCCAGGTAGCGTCGGTAATTGTGGTTGGTCACGATGATGCTGACCAGCGGGGTGGCGGGATGGGGTTGGTGGCTCATGTCCATTGCGGTTGCCCCACAGGGGTCGGGGGATGCAGAGGGGCGGTCCTGCAGGACGGAAGAGCGACAAGCACGGCAGCCATCAGCCAGAGAGCGTAATGATCGATGTCAGCGGAGCTGACCAGCATGACGCTGACCCCCACCGCGACGCTGCTGCGCAGGCCGGCGAGAAGGGCCGGATCCGCCGTACCGGGAGCGGGGAGACGCAACAACTGCAGCAGTAGAACGAGAAACAGCGCCGTTCCGGTGATGCCGTGCTCGCATAGAATGCGGGCGCCGAGAGAAAAGATGCGGGGGATCTGATACCCGGCGCCTGGCGCATGGTGCTGGTAGGCGGCAAAGGAGTAATTGCCTTCACCGACGCCGATCCACGGATGATCGCGGAGGATGTCGCCGGCGATGATCAAGCTCCGACCACGCTCGTCCAGCGAGGCATCGGGATCTGAGGGGGCGGAGACAATCCGGGTTTCCACGGCGCTCAGCAAGGAATGCGTGGTTGAACCGAGGTCGGCGGCCAGGCTGAGCCCCATTACGGTGATTCCAGTGAGGAGCAGCGCCGCGAAGAGTGCCCCCAGCCGGAGCTCACGCAGGTTTCCCAAAATCCAGACCGCGGTGAGAAGCAATCCCAAGTAAGCCGAAAGCGAGGTGGTCAGGCACAGAGTCAGGGTGCAGGTGAACAGCGCGGTCATACCCCAGACTCGCGGGAGCAGACCTTTTCCGCCATGCGTGAGCAGCAATAGCGGCACGGCAGTCAGCAGGTAGAGCGCGAAGTCAGCGGGTTCGGGCGCCGTGCCGGAGATACGCCGTAGACCGCCAAAAACCTGCTCGTAGTTTTGATAACGATAGAGGTTGTTGTTGAACCACGTCGGGTACGGCCAGCCGAAAGCAAAACCGAGGCCTTGGTAGAGTCCCCAGAACGAGACGGCGGTGGCGGCCGACAGATGGGCGCGCAATACGGGCCGGATCAATTTCGGTTGACGGTGCAAGAACTGGGCGATCAGCAGAAACCCGCCAAGAGTCCAGGCCAAGTAACACCACTGGGTGGCCCCGAAGACCCAGGGGCGTTTGTCGCCGCCGAGTGGCAACTGGTCGAGCGGGAGCGCTGCCGTGAGCAAGATCGAGAACAGAGACAGCAGCACATATGCCCTTGTCGCCCAGAGAGGGGAATCTTTGAGGACGGCCTCTCCGTTGAGCCGGCGCCATAGCCAGATCAGGCCCAAGCCGGCAGCGCAGAAATAACAGGGGGCGACGCCAAAATGCCAAGCTGGAATGGCGAACACCATGCTCCCTGAAAACGGCACGCTCAGGGCATAAGCGACCAGTAGGACACACAAGAGCTGCGACCTGGGGCCCGACGCAATGTGGGCAGGAAGTGTGTCCGGAAGGAGGCGCGGAGAGAGGATGGAGGGCATGGAGGTCAGGGAACAGCCGAGGTCGCGAGATTGGGTGCTGCGTGAGGGGTGGGCAGGCAGCGTTGGATTTCAAGACGTGCGGTGGAGAGCAATCCGGCGGTGGGAGCCCCACTATCACGCAAGAACGAGAGCAGGGTGCGCGCTCCGGCGCAGGAGGCGGGTGCAATGTCCCGCTCGAGGGTTTGGAGTGAGGCGCCTTGCAGGGTGGCGAAGCGATAGGCTTCCCCGGCCCGCTCCGGATCGTACTGGACGACGCGCCGCAGGGCAGCTCGCTCCGGAGCCGTGTGTCCGGTCAGGGCAAAGACCGCGGCAATGCGCAGATTCAACTCCGTGGTGCGATAGCCCAACAAGGCGGCTCGCGTGGCCGCACAGGCGGCACGGCGCGGCGCCACACTGAAAGTCTGACCGGCAAATTCCGACCACGCATCCGCATCGAAGGGTGCAGCTTGAAGACGCGCGGCTGGGGAGGCCAAGACGCGCCGGCCAACGTCCTCGCGACCCACCAGCCAGAGTGTAGACAGCGCAAGGAGCACCAGCCCACCGACGCCGGCATGCAGTCTCCACTGCGAGCGGGGAGCGGGGAATTCAGCCGCAGGGGGCCGTTGCAGGCCGGCTCCGATGCCGGCGATAACCGAGAGGGCAAGCGCATTCGCCGGGATGTGGAGATTAAAGTCGGTTAATGAGTGGAGCAGAATGCCCAAGAGCGCTCCGCCGCAAGCGAGCTGCAGCATGGCGCGGAGATCGTGGCCAGGGTGGCTGCCGGTTCGAATCAGTCGCCAGGTGTGGCGGCCCAAGAATCCGAATAACAATGCGGCAAAAGGTAGCCCGGCTTCACATGCGATTTCAACGACATCGTTGTGGGCATGGTTGAACACCCCCCATGCCGCAACCTGCAGGGGTCGAAACGCGACCGCAAAGCTTCCCAGTCCAGTCCCCAGCCAGGGGTGAGCTTCGATCAATTGCAGCGCCGCCCACCAGTTCGCCCAGCGGTCTTGCACTTCGCCGTCGCTGAGCGTCCATAGCGCCCGCCAATGGAGCGCATCGGCGCGACCGTGGCTGACCAGGAATGTTGCTCCTGCCAGCACGAACGCGGCAGTGAGCAGGGGAAACCAGCCCCGGGCGGAACGACGGCCGGCGTACAGCAGGACACATGTCACCACGGCGGCGCTGAGCAGGCCGGAACGCGAGTGTGTCGCGACCAGCACGGCCCAGAGGAAGCCCAGCCAGGCCAGCGCTGCCAGTCGCAGCGGCCAGACATGCTGGACAAAAAGGACGTACACCAAGAGGAACGGAAGAGCGAGCTCCAGGAAGCCGGCCAGATGATTGTGATTCACAAACGTGCCGGTCAAATCGCCACGATAAGCAATCTTGGGAACTCCGAGAATGTCCGGCTCAGGTTGCTTCCATTCAAAGTAACCGTAGAGGCCCTCAGCGGCGGACAATCCAAGCAAGGCAGTGAGCCACGCCATGGCGGATCGCAGCTCGATCCACGTGGCGCTGCGCGCCAGAAGGTACGCGCTCAGGCAGGCTGCCAGCCAGAGACACTCAGCCACGGTCGCCGCTGGTGAGTAGGAAAGGGGATGCCAGCCGAGGGGGGCGACCCCGCAGCGGGACAACCAACGAAGGCCCAACATCGGCTCGGATGTTTGCGGCAGCCAGGTCGGAGGCAAGGGGACCAAGGTCGCACAGGCCAGACCGAGGAGCGCCATCCTGCAGATCGAGCCGCGCGGCGTGACGCCGATGCCCGCCTCGTTGCCGGAGCCATACAGCAGCATCCATCCAATGATGAGCAGCGTGGCGAGTCGGGAGACGAGGGGCGATGTGCCCCCCCAGAGCAGGGTCAAGACCACGAGAGCGGCGCCCAGCACCACAAAGGTGCGCCGCGCTGAGGCCGCTCCCTGCGGGAGCACCCTGGGCTCGTGCAACGTCCTCGAGAGGCGCGGTTTAGGAGAAGGGTTCATGACGGCGATCCCCGGGTGGTGGTGGGGTTGGGGGAACCTGCTGGTAATACTGCGACGTGTGTCCGTAAGCCGCGGCGTAAGTGGGGGAATTGAAATTGACCCCGTTGAGGACAACCCCCAACAGAACGCCGTTCACCTGCGTGATCAGCCGCCGCGCGCGCACCACGCTTTCGCGTCCCACGGCGCCTTCGCGCACGACAAGCAGGACGGCGTCGGCCAGTGGACTGAGAACGCGGGCATCGGCAAATTGCAAAATCGGAGGTGAATCCAGCAGCACGAAGTCGAAGCGGGCCCGCAGGTGTTCGATGAGGTCGATGGTGCGGGCCGCCATGAGCAGATCGGCGGAATTGACGCGCGCCTGGCCATAGGGAACCAGTTGCAAATGTGTAGATACGGTGGGGTGGAGTATCTCCTCCAACTCCGCCGTGTGCTCAAGATAGTCGGCGAGCCCGGGGCCGACCCCGGTACCAAGCAGGGCGTGACAACGGGGCCGACGCAGGTCGCTGTCAACCACAACCACCCGGCGGCCCAACGCCGCGAGGGCGACTGCGAGATGCACCGTGGTGGTGGTTTTGCCCTCGCCGGGAAGGGAACTGGAGACCAGTAGCACGCGAGCCGGCCCCCCCGGCTGCAGCAGCAAGGCCGTGCGCAGCGCGCGATAGGCTTCGGTGGTTGGCCCATTGTCGGCGGTGTCGCGCACTACCGGCGCCGCGCGGCCTGCCGGCGCGGGCGCCGAGGAGGCAGGAATCAGACCCAAGACCGGCAGGCCAAGATGTCGCGTGATTTCTTCCGGGCTGCGGAAACTATTGTCGAGATGCTCCTGCAGCAGCGCGCCCGCCCCACCAATCAGGATGGCCGCCAGCAGGCCGAGAACGGCGTCGAGCCAGAGGATGGGGCGTGCCGGCCGGTCGGGCACCGTGGCCGGATCGACAATGCGAATATTGGAAGCGCGCAGGCCGGCATTGACCTCCGCCTCACGCAAGCGTTCCAGCAAACCGTCGTATAAGCTGCGATTGCTTTCGGCTTCGCGCTTAAGAATGCCGTACTGGATGGCACGCTGCCCCAGGGTATTGACGGCGGTGGTCTGGGCCGCAACCGCATCCCGCAGCAACGTCTCGCGTTCCCGGGCGGCCTGGAAACGATGGGTGGTCTCGGCCAGCAGGCGTTGATGCTCGCGACGCAGCGCCTCCCGCATTCCCGCAAGCTGGCGCGCCAGTCGCTGTGCCCGCGGATGGTCGGGCTTGTAGATGGTGGTGACATCGAAATACTGGCGTTCCAATTCCGCCAACTGCAGTGTCAATGCCTGCAGCGTTCGCGTATCGCCGGAATCGGGCAGAACGGCGTCGGCGCGGCGGGCAAGGCTGGAGAGCGCCTGGGCGTGAATCCGCTCCTCCTGGCTGCGGGTGTAATCCTCCTGGAGCTGTTGCAGACGGGCGGTGGCGAGGTTTTCACGTTCCTGATCACCGACAAACAGGATGCCGTTCGCGCGGCTGTAGGCCTGCAGGCGGTCCTCGCTGCGCTGCAGGTTGGTCTTGAGGCTGGCCAACTGGCCGGCGATCCACTGCGAGGCGGCGGCCGTCGCCTGTAACTTCACCTGAACATTGCGTGCAATATAGGCCGTCACCAAGGCGTTGACCACGCGGATGGCGGTCTCGCGCCGACGGCTGAGAAACGAGACACGCACCAGATTGCTCTTAAAGAGCGGGGCGATGTGCAACTTGTCCTGAAAGCGGAGCAGCGCCACCGCGTCTGTGGGGAGCGGACCTTGGTCACGCGAGGGCCAAGGCGCTGTCTGCATGACTGCGCGCGCAAGACTGACGCTGCCGAGGATCTTGTACTGCGTCTCCAGGTACTCGTCGTGATTCGGATCGACGTCGAGCAGCAAGCCCTTGAAATTGAGCAGATTTTGGTTTTCGGGCTCGATGTCAATCAGCGCGCTGGCTTCAAAGAGGCGCGGTTGGCTGAGCGCGAAGAGAAACGTTGCCAGCAAAACCGTGGCGGCCAAAGCCAGAACGGTGACCAGGCGGCGGCGGAGAATGTTCCACATGCTGCGCAGGTCATGCGAGGCCACACCCGGCGTCTCCCATTCTCCCGGCGGCAGCGTCGCTGGGCGTACGGCGGGGAAGGCGAAGGCCTCGGTTAGAAGCGATGACGGTAGGGTGTGCTCAGCCATTCCAGACCCCTCAGTGGTGATAAATCGCGATGCCGACCGTGGCGGCCACGACCGCATCCAAGCCGCGCAGCACTCCGGCTTTGGTCCCCGACTGCGGCACCACAAGAACGTCCTCGGCCGCCAACGCCGGATCGAGGGCGCGCCCACGAAGGATGCGCGCCAAGTCGAGGCGGGTCTCATTGCGACGTCCAGCCGCATTGTGGGCAACCAATCGCGCGGCATGCACCGCCGCCGCAGGTTTGAGCCCCTGTGCCAGGGCGAGCAACCCGAGAACGGTAAGCGGATGGTTGTGGTTCAAGGGGAAGCCGCCGGGTCTGACCACCTCTCCCAACACATAGACCAGCCCTGCCCGTGGAACGCTGATGGTTTCTCCGCCGCGCAGGATCGGGCTGTTTTCGGGGGCGCGCTGCAGCTCACGCCACTCAATCCGTTGGGCGCGGTGGTCGCGTCGCGTGAGCAGCAAATCGTCACCTGCCTGGTCGCTCAAACTGCCCGCGCGGGTCAAGACCTCCGTCAACGGTTCGGGACGCAGCAGTTGAAACACGCCGGGATGTTCGACCGCTCCCATCACGGTGACCGCCAATGCATGTGGCTCGGCCACGTCGAGGTGCACCTGGGCATGTTGAAGGTAGTGTTCGTCATAGCGAAGGGCGAGCCAGAGCTGCAGTTGGCCAATGGATCGGCCTGCCACGGTCACGGTTCCGAGCAGCGGCAGGTCAATTTGTCCGGCACTGGAAACGCGCACCACGGTGTCCAGGTCGGCCGCGTCGTAAACCGTCATTTGCAGAACGTCTTCCGCGCTGACGATGTAATCGAGCGGAGCCGCCACCGAGGCCGGCGACGCGGCGGCCGGAGAGGTGTACGGAGGGCGCCTTTCCTGCGCGACAAGGCTTGCCGTCGCGGTGACAAGGAACAGCGGCAAATACAGTCGACGCCAGAAGATCTGCATGGGACTCTCGATTTGAGAACGTGAGCCAGCTATGGCCATGGCTGCCGTGGTCGCGCCGCCGCCAACCTTGGCTGGGGGCGACGCGACGGGGGGCGGCGGCACGGCTTGCGGTCGGTCCGCACGGCAGGACGAGCAGGGTTGGAACGGAAGATCAGCGGCGCAGCTCGCCGGTTTAAGAGGGCGAACTGGGAGTCGTGATCTGATGGTAGACGAAGCCGGCGGCAACCGCCGCAGCCGTGACGATGCCAACCGTCACGACGGTTGCCATGCCCGCCACTGCTCCTGCGACGGCAGTACCGGCGGCTGCGGCACCTGCCGCCGCGCCGGCGGCACCAGCGCCTGCAGCTTGCCCGGCTGCGCTTCCAGTCTGGGCTGCCGCTGTGCCGGTTTGAGCGGCCGCGGTGCCCGCCTCCTGCTGGAAGCGGACGGCTTCGCCGGCGCCGATGAACTGTGTCCGGTCGCCGCCATGCACGGCAACGTAACCGCTCAGGACATGCAGGTAGCCCGGGCCAGCAGAAAGTTGAACCACTTCGAAACGGGTGGTGCGCGACAGAGGCTGGAGCAGGTGGGTGCCGTCACGGATACTCCAGATGCCGTCAACTTGCACCCAGCCAGCACTCAAGTCGAGCGCGTCTGCGTTGACGCGGACCTGGGTGCGGTGTCCAAAGGTCGCGCGCCTCGTGTCTGTACGCAGGGTGAAGGTGCCACCGTCGGCCGTCGTGAGTGCATCGCCCGGCTGCACGGGGGAACCGGACGTAAGCGGAGAGCCATTGCGCATGGCCGCTCGCGCTGCAGCCACGACAGGGGTTTCTTCCCCCTGTAGGGCGAACGTGCAGAGAAAGGAAACGACCACAAGTGAAAGAAGGGAGAGTGACCAGCGACGATAGAAAGACATGGTGGAAGGCCTTTGATGAGCTCGATGCTATCTACGATCAAGTTACCGATCACGAACTGTTCCTGAGTCGGCGGGAGATTCGGCTATGGGGAGAGAGCGCGACCAGGCAGGCCCCTTGGAGCAGGTCCGCCAGAACCCGACCCTTGATGGTGGCGACCACTTGCGCACCCCCCTCGTGATGAAGAGTCACCTCCAGCCGAACCGGATCGTTGGCATGCGCCGGGTACTTCGTCTGAAAACTGGCTTGATGTTCGTTGAGAAATCGCACTTCTGTTTGTTCCGTGCGAGGGCGCCCGCTGGCGTCGATACGCCTCACTCGCCCCGAGTAGAGACGGTGCGCGACGGGACCGAGCGTATCGACAGTGCTCGGCGCAGGCGGGTTGTCGCGGGAAGGCATGGCGCAGTGGCATTGGTCCGTGGTGCCGCGGGTCCAGATGCAGGCGCGAGTGTAGACAGGCAGCCGAACTGGCCGAAACCGTCCTGGAGCGGAAGCGGGCACAAGAAAAGGGAGGGAACCAGAGGAGGAAGGCCGCGGCACGGGCGTAAGCCGCCACCAGCCCGCGCCAGCGAAGGATTACGCCCCCTGGAGGAGGGGTCCGCGCCGCGGGAGAGCGCCACGCGATTCATCGCAGCGCGCGGTGTCGCGGCTGGGTTGGCTGATTCGCCGCGAGCCAAACTACGGCGTGACTACGGCTGCCTTATGTGTCCCGCCGTTGCGGCAGGCGGTCTTGGCCCGCTCCAAATGGCAGATCGAGATGACGAGCAGCCGGCAGCGGAATGCCAGCCGGAAACAAGAAGCGCCGCCGGCCGATGCGTCCTATTCTGCGCCGTTTGCAGTCTCGTCCTCGGCCTTGAACAAGTACTTGATATTGGCCTTATAGATCAGGAGGTTGGGACCGTCGGTGCGGTGAATCTTCAAGCAGCTCCGGTCGTACCACTCGATGATGCCGTTGATGCGCTCCCCATCCTGCAAGACCAGAACCATGGGCGTCTTGGTCTGCATCTGCTTGATGTAGTAAAAGTTTTCCGCATTGGTCTGATCCGGCGGAATGGGCTTCTTGGCGGTGCGGGGCGGCGCCGCGGGGGCTGCGTGGCCGGCGTGAGCGGCATGCGGAACGTGGGGGGCGTGTGGTGGGCGGGCTGCCATTGCCTGCGCCGGGGCGGCGGGAGTGCCCGCGGCCAGCGCGCCGCCTTTGGCGAGCTGCTCACGCACTTCCGAGAGCGACGGCCGGATCAGCTTGCGGTTTGCAATGATGTCCGGCTCTTCGGGACGCCGGGCGGCGGATTCGGAGGAGCTTGCCATAACCACCTTGCTGAGCCGGGACCTACTGACGCTTCCGGCGGTTCGTGTCTGTCCCTACGGGCGGGGCTGACCTCGCGTTACCTGCTGTCTCGCCCGGCAACGAAAAACTCACCTGGCTCACTGCGCTCCGACGGTCGTGCGGTCAAGGCGCAAGGCCCAAGCATCCAGTGCCAGCGAGCGGTTGGCATTGCGTCGGACCGCGGAGGCGATGCGGTCCAGTTCCGCAACGGCCAAACTCAGTTGACTGAGAGTGAATCCGGCAGCGAGCCCGCATAGCTCGCTTCTGGCGTCCAGGTTGCGAACGGATTCGGGGCGACCGAAATTCAGATACTCGATGTCTTGCAGCACACTATAGAGAATTTCCAGCAGCGATTCAAACTTTTCTTTGCCGGCGCGCCAGCGCTCTGTCAGGGCAAAGAGCAGATCATGGCGTCCTTTCTCCCGGCTTGCCTGCACCAGCCCGAAGGCGTCGTCGCGCACCTGCCGGTAGGCGGCCAGATCGAGGTTGAGGGCCCGCCCCGGGCGTCCCTGTGCCAGGCGGACCAGCAGGCCCCGGTCCGCGGCGCTGAGCCCGGGCCGGCGCTGCTCCAGCAGCGCCCTCAGGGCGCTTTCCGGCGCCGGCGACAGGGCAAACACCAGCGATCGCGAGAGCACCGTCGGCAGCAGCTCCAGCGGGTTGGTCACCAGCAACAGGAGACAGACAGAGTCGGGGGGTTCTTCCAGCGTCTTGAGCAGCGCCGTCTGTACCAGCCACCGTGCCTCGTCGAAATTGTCCAGTATCAGCGCCCAGTGACGCTCGGCATTGGGTCGCAGGTGACTGTCATGGGTCACCTGCCGTGCCTGGTGAATGGTCAGAAAGTCCCCGTCCGGGGGATACCAGCGGATTTGTGGATGCAGAGCCACGGCCAGCGGGGCGCGTTCGCGGGCCTGAGTGCGGACTTCCTCCTCGCGGAACGCCAAGGCCTGCTCCAGCAGTTCCGTCCGCCCTTCCAGCGGTTGCAGGGCAGTGCAGCTGGCGCAGGCCCCGCAGAAATCGCCGGGAGCGGGCGGCGCGAGGCAGTTGAGCGCCAGACCGATCATCGTCGCCAGCGTGGTGCGGCCAATGCCGTTCGGCCCGCAGAGCACCAGCGTGCGGCTCATCTGCCGCGCGGCGATCAACCCGCGGAGCCGCGCCACCACCTCGGAGCTGCCGACAAAGTCCGCAAAAGGCACATCTCAGTGTAGGCCAGCCGCAACCCCCATGGGGGTTTGCTCGAGGCACCAGCCGAGTCGGCTCCTGGGGAGTCGAGATCGCGGGCGTCCTGGCGAAACATAGTCTGCGAAATTCCTGCGGACGGTCCGGCGCCGCCATTTGAAGTCGCGTGCCGGCCAGAACCTGGGAACGGAGGGCAGCGACCCACGGGAGCGCCGGGGGCGACGCCCCCGCGTGGCCGCCGCGCCAGCGTCCGCATCCTCGCGGCCGCCTAAGTCTCTTCCAGATGCGCGCTGACGGCGGCCCACACCGCCGCTTCCACCGCGTCGCCGTCGCCGCCGGCGGCGATGAGACGGCAGCGTCCCGGTTCCCGTGCCGCGATGGCCAGGTAAGCCAGCCGGACGGACTCGAAGAACGCTGCGTCCTCCTGCTCAAAACGCCCCTCGCGGGACTTGCTGCGGGTCAGGCGCTGGCGCGCCCGGGCGAGGCTGGTGGTGGCGTCGATGTCGAAAATCAAGGTTAGGTCCGGCTGATGCCCACGACAGATCAGGGTGTCCATGGCGCGAATGGTCTGGCGTCCCAAGCCGCGCGCCACCCCTTGATAGGCTTCGGAAGCATCGGTAAAGCGGTCGCAGAGCACTACCGCGCCGCGGCGCAGAGCGGGAAGAATCAATTCGTCCAGATTCTGCGCCCGCGAGGCGAAGAGCAGAGCCAGCTCCGTATAGGGCGTCGGGCGATGCGCGCCAGTCTCCAGCACGAGGCTCCGGATTCGGTCGCCGAGCGGCGTGCCCCCCGGTTCGCGGGTGGTCACCACATCCCGGCCCGTCGCGCGCAGGCGGCGCGCCAGGCGCTCCAACTGCGTGGATTTCCCCGATCCATCCACGCCTTCAAAAGTGATGAAGCGACCCTTCACAGGGGCACAGGCTACCATGGCCTTGGAGCGCCGCCACAGCCGCGGACAGTCCACGTCCATGTCACCCGAGTCGTTGCATCCCGTCGAACAGCAGGTGCGCGCCAACCTCGAGGCGATCCAGACGCGCATGCGCGATGCCTGCGCGCGGGCCGGACGCCCACTGGCGAGCGTGCAGCTCATGGCGGTGACCAAAACAGTGTCCGTTCCCGCCATCCGTGCTGCCGTTCTCGCCGGCGTCCGCTTGCTGGGCGAGAATCGCGTGCAGGAGTGGGAAGAGAAGCGGCCGCAGCTTGCCGACCTCCTGCATCGTGTCGGCGCCTCCTGTCGACTCATCGGTCACCTGCAGAGCAATAAAGCCAACCGTGCCGTGCAACTCTTTGACGGGGTCACGGACGGGGTCGACAGCGTCGATGGGTTGCGGCTGGCGGAACGCCTCAACGCCGCCGCCGCGCAGCGCGGCTATCCGCTGCCGGTTCTGCTCGAGATCAACATCGGGCGAGAGCCGCAGAAAGCGGGCGGGCTGCCGGAGGATGCGTTGCGGCTGGCCGAGGCGGTGATGGCGCTGCCGGCGCTGCGCCTCGAGGGCCTGCTGACCATCCCCCCGCAGACTGCCGACCCGGAACAGAGCCGCCCTTATTTTGCCGCTCTGCGCACGCTCAGCGAGGAACTGTGCCGCCGCTTGACCCGGCCGTCCTGGACTCTTTCCATGGGCATGTCGCACGACTACCCCGTCGCCATCGAGGAGGGTGCCACGGTGGTGCGCGTCGGATCCGCCCTCTTCGGCGCACGCCACATCACCCCGTGATCGAACCCGACGGGCGCTGTGAGCTGACTGGTGCTCCTCCCTGTCCCCCAACGGCCCGCAATGCGGGCCGCGGAACAGATGCAGCGAGTTGCACCGCAGGAGAGCGCCGTCGCCGGCAGGACGGAGCCCTAGGTTTTTACACCTTTGTTCGCCACCAGTCACGAGTCTCAGTCGCTGCCACACACTTGAGGTGTTTGCATTTAGAAAACCGCGGACATACAATCCGCTCACGCGCACTGCGGGTCACAGGGAGGTCGAACCATGACTATGTCAGAGTCGGCCGTTGCACCGGTTTGTCGCCCGTATTTGGCTGGCCGGTCACGACGACATTCCGGGCGTCTCCTGTTATGGGTGGCGACCGCCGCAGCCAGCTTACTCCTGAGCGCGTGCGGCGGCGGGGGCGGGGGCTCCAGTGCGCCGCCGACCGTGCCGTCCGTGCCCGGCGTCAGCCTGAGTCCCACGACACTGACCTTCAGCTCGCAGAGTACGGGCACCTCGAGTGCGGCGCAGACGGTCACCTTGCTGAACAGCGGAACGGCCGACTTAAGTCTTTCGACCATCGCCATCAGCGGGGATTTTTCACAGGCCACAACTTGTTCGACCAGCACCGCGCTCAAGGCGGGTACCAGTTGCACCTTCTCCATAACTTTTACTCCGACGGCCATTGGCGCCCGGACCGGTGCCCTGACGTTGACCGACAACGCCAGCGGTAGCCCACATACGCTCCCGCTGTCGGGTACGGGAGCGGCGCCCCCAGTCACGCTTTCTGTTTCGCCCTCCACTGCCACGATCTTGCTGGGGAACACGCAGCAGTTTGCCGCGTCCGTACAGGGGTCAAGCAATACGGCGGTGAGCTGGAGCGTCAACGGGGTCGCGGGGGGCAACAGCAGCTTGGGAACGGTGGACGCCAGTGGACTCTATACCGCTCCCGCGCGCCTGCCATCGGGAACGGTATCCGTGGCCGCCACCAGCCAGGCCAACAGCGCCGCGAGCGCGGCGGCGGCGGTCACTGTGACGAGCGATGTCGTGCTGTCGTTGAGCCGCGTGCCAAGCGGATCCGGCGCTGTCCCGGCGGGAAGCTCGCTCCAGCTCAACACCGTCCTGAGCAGCGCCGGGCATCCGGACCCGGCGGTGACTTGGACGGTCAATGGGATTCCGCAGGGCAATGCCAGCGTGGGCACAATCGTTGCGGCGGGAGCCGGCAACGGCGTGTATACCGCTCCCAGCCCTGCGGTAGTGTCGTCGATCGTGATCGTTGCCTCCAGCCTCGCCGATCCCGCGAAATCGGCGACCTTGAATTTCCCGCTGGTGGCCTCCAACGGCGGCATCACGCTCTCCGGAACGGCGTTGAGTTTCCCCAACACGGCGCTGGGGACGTTTAGCCCCGCCCAGAACGTTCTGGTCACCAACAGCGCCAACGGACCGGTCACCTTCAGCAGCCTGAGCATGAGCGGAACGACGGCCACTGATTTCCGGATGGCCAACAACTGCCCGGGACCTGGCGGAATTCTCACCGCCGGCGCCTCCTGCAATATCAACGTCAGTTTCCAGCCCACGACAGCGGGCAATGAAAAAGCGCTGCTCAGCATCAATCACAACCTGGCGGGCAGCCCGCAACAGGTCACGATCCAAGGCGCGGGCGTCACGCAGGCGGTCAGCATCGCCCCACTCGCCACCACGGTGCAGGTCGGCAATACGGTGCAGTTGCTTCAGACCGTCACCGGCCTCAGCGATAGCGCCGCCAACTGGGCGGTCAACGGCATCTCCGGAGGAAGCTCCAGCGTGGGCTTCGTGAACAGCGGCGTCTACAACGCCCCGTCTACCGTTCCGAGTCCGAACACGGTCACGGTCACGGTCAGCAGTGCGGTCAACCCGGCCCTCTCGGCGTCAGCGACGGTCACCCTTGTTCCCGTTTCAGTCGCCGTTCTGGTCAGGCCGGTGTCGGCGACGGTCCCAGCGAGCAAGACGGAACAATTTTTCGCGCAGGTGACCGGTGCCACCAACACGGCGGTGACCTGGGACGTGAATGGCACCGCGGGCGGCAACGCCACGGTGGGCACCATTGATGCCAACGGCCTGTACACCGCGCCGGCGACGCCTCCGGCCAACGCGGTCACGGTGCATGCGACCGCAATTGCCGATAGCACCGCGGCCGGTTCGGCGACCATCACGGTAGCTGCCGGGGCGGCCCTTGCGATCGCTTCCATGGATTCCACCGCTTTGGCGCCATTCCAACTGCTGACCCTGAGGGGAAGCGGCTTCGATCCGGAAGCGGCCGTCACGGTGACCTTCAACGACAGTGGCGCCTACTCCGTGAATGTGGTCCCGGTGGTGGTCAAGGCCGGTTACCTCGTGGTGGGCGTGCCGCCCTACGTGGATAACACCGGCGCCCTCAGCGCGGGCAGCGTCACGCTGACGGTGAACCAGACCGGCGCCGCGGGGGTGCTGACGTCCAACGCGATGAAAGGCTTCCAGATCCAGAACCTGCCGGTGCTGACCGCCAAACCAGGCAGCGTGACCACGGCGTTCCTGCAGGGAATGAGCGGCGCCATGAACACCTTGCGGTCGAGCATCAACAACGGCTATGGCGATTTTCATCTGGGCGGCAGTGAAATTGCCGGTGCACTGGCGGTTCAGCAGCAGGCCATCAATGCCCTGCTCGCGCAAGTCTCCTCCGTAATGCAAACACCGGGCTATAGCTTCACCCTCGTGAACTCACCCACCAGCCCCATCAAAGTATCAGCGAGCGATCTGGCGAAACTCGATCGCATCATGGCGGGCGCCGTGACGGCATGGGCGGCCGGATCCTACAACCCCGGCGCGGTGGATCCGCCCGACTGCGCCGCCGAACAGGCGATGAATCTGAACGACAAAATCAATGCTCTTCTGGGCGACGGGAGCGGTACGCCCATATTGAGCGGTCAGGTCTCACAGACTCTTTCGGATACTTCCACCTGTGCCGCCGTGCAGTCCACAACGGCGACTTTGAACACCATCGGGGCGGGCGGCGCCGTAGGAGTGGGGCTGCTCGGGCTGGCGGGCCCCGATGAAGCGGCGTTGGCTGCCGCGGCCGGGCTGATGGTGTTTAACGCCGCTTCCACCGCAGCCCTGACGTCGTACGGGGGTTACATCGCGCAGGGCACCGCCGCCGGGCAACAGGCCCTGCAAGGGGCGGCGCAACAGTTCAATGAGGTTATCAAGGCGCCGCTCGAACAATTGCTCGGAGGTTGGCTCAAACAAAGCGCCCCGACGGCTGGACACCTATACGACCTGTACGGACTCGTGACGGCGTCATCGGAGTTCTACCACGGGCTCATTGAGGCGCCTCCCAACCAGGGCGGTCCAGTCCCGGCATCCACTAAGAACCTCAACATCGCCAATGCCGGGAGCGGGCAGGGCACGGTCGTTTCACTGCCCGGCGGCATCGTGTGCGGCAATAATGCCTTTGCCTGTAGCGCTCCCTTCCCAGCGGGCAGCACGGTGTTCCTCAGCGCCCAGCCAGGTACAGGATCAGTCATGAGCGGCTTCACGCCGGCCTGCGGCTCGGGTACCGGCTGCCAGCTCACCATGAACGCGGATCAGAGCATCACCGCGAACTTTGCCCCCGCCCCCGCGCCCAGCAACGCCACGACGTTCACCGGCAGTCTGTCGGGCTCGGTCCGTGATGACGGCCACGGCGGCTGCAACGGCGGATCGGGAGGCACCGCTACGATGTCGGGTACGGTCACCATGGTCGTGGCCCCACAGGCGGGCGGCGGGTTCACCTTTACCGGCACCGCCAACGTGTTGCAGAGCTCTGGCATCTGTGACGACTACTCCGGGACATTCTCTTTTTCCGGCAGTTCGGAGAACGCCACCATCGCAGGCAGCTCCGTCGGGTTCTCGTTCGGGGTGGGCTTTGCCAGCGGCACGTTTACCACCAACAAGAACTTCACCGCGAACTGGTCGTTCTCCACGAATGTGGGACCAGACGAGGCCAGTGGCACGATGAGCCTCACTGCGCCTTAGCGGGAAGTTCCGGGCGGTTTGCCGGACGTTGGCGCGTCCGCGACGCGGGAGGGGCTCCCCACCCCAGCACCCCACAAGCGGGCGCAGGGACCCCCGGGTATTGCCCCCAGTGCTCCCTTTGCTCGCGCTCTCCCCCCACGTACCCCGGGTTCTGATCGACGTGCGACCCGTGGCCCATCTTCGTCGGGCGCACTGGACCGCCCGTCATGGCATCATGTGTGCGCGGCATCGCCGCACGGGAGGACCTGCTGTGGTTTCTAATGCTACCCACGCGCCGTGGCTCGACACGCTGGATGCGGCGATTGCTGAGCACCACCTGCTCAAGCATCCCTTTTATCAGGCTTGGTCGGCCGGCACGCTGCCACGCCCCGTCTTGCGCCACTACGCCCTTGAGTACTACCACCATGTGCTGGCCTTCCCGACTTACCTGAGCGCACTACACTCGCGCTTGCCGCGATGGGAGGACCGCCAGGTGGTGCTCGACAACCTGATTGAGGAAGACCACGGCCCGCGCAATCACCCCGCCCTGTGGCGTCAGTTTGCCGACGCGGTCGGTGTGTCACGCGATGAACTGCGCGACAGCACTCCCAGCCCTGCCACGGCGGCGAGCGTTGCGGTTTTTCATGAGTTGGGGCGCGAAGCGCCGGTCACCGCGGGTCTGGCGTCGCTCTATGCTTACGAGAGCATCACCCCGGATGTCTCCACCGAGAAGCTGCGCGGCCTGCGGCAACATTACGGGATCGGGCCCGGGACGGGGACCGAGTTCTTCGCCCTGCATGCCACGTTGGACGTGGTCCATGCGGCGCAGATCCGCAGCCTGCTGGCGGCACGCGTCCACAGCCAGGAGGAAGCCGAGCACGCCGTCAATGGCGCGCAACAAGGGTTAGCGGCGCTCTGGGCGATCCTCGATCAGTTTGAAACAGCGGCGACCCCGGCCTAGCCGGCCGCGCCAGCCCCGTCTGCTACGATCACGCCTGCAACTATGAACGCTTACGTTGTTGTGCTTGTCGTGATCGTCGCTGGGCTCTTAACGGTAAGCCTGACGCGACTGCGCACGGTGAAGACCGGCGCCGACTTCCTCGTGGCCGGACGCCAGCTCTCGGCTCCCGTCCTGATCTTCACCCTGCTCTCCAGTTGGATCGGGGCGGGCAGTCTCTTTGCCGGCGCCGAGAACGCTTATAGCAACGGCTTTGCTGCGCTCTGGCAGCCTGCCGGCGGCTGGGTGGCGCTGCTGATCATCTATTTCGTCGCTCCCCGCGCGCGCAAGTTCGCCCAGTTCACCGTGCCTGATCTGCTCGAAACGCGCTACGGGGTGGCCACCCGTATCCTGGGCATCATCGCCATTCTGCTGGCCTACACCGCCATTACCTCCTACCAATTCAAGGGCGGGGGTGACATTCTGGCGCTCACCACCGGCGTGACGCCGGGGCAGGGGACCCTGATCATCGCCGTTTTCGTGATCGTCTTCACCGCGATTGCCGGGATGAGTTCGGTGGCCTACGTGGATCTCGCCATCGGCCTGTTGGTCACGGTCACGCTGGTCGGCGCCGTACCGGTGTTGCTGGCGCACTCCGGTGGCTGGGCGCACATTCATGCCTTGCTGCCGGCGGACCGCTTCCAGGTTCTGGGACATCTCACCATCTGGAAAGCGCTCGCGTATTTTCTGCCGGTGTTTCTCCTGATGCTCGGCAACCAGAGCATGTACCAGAAGTTTTTTTCGGCCAAGTCGGCTTCCGATGCCCGCAAGGCGGTGGTCGGATGGGTGATCGGCACGGTGATCCTCGAGACGGTGATCATCATGATCGCCGTCATCGGGAGCGCGCTCTTCCACGGCGCCCCCGGCCTGAAGCCGCGCGAGATCATTCCCTATACCGCACGGCACGGTCTGCCGGCCCTGCTGGGCGCGATCCTCATGGGCGCAGTCTTTGCCAAGGTGATCTCGACCGGCAACAACTACCTGTTCTCCCCGGCCACCAACCTGGTGCACGACGTGTACTCGCGCTTCATCCGGCCGAATGCGTCCAACCGCAGGGTGTTGCTGGTCTCCCGCTCCATGGTCGTGCTGCTGGGCGTCTTTGCGTTCGCCCAATCATTCCAGGAATCCATTCTCGCCGTCGCCCTCTATGCCTATACCGTCTACAGCGCGGCGATCACGCCGGTGGTGATGGCGGCATTTTTTTGGAAGCGGGCGACGCGACAGGCGGCCGTCGCCTCGGTCGCCCTGGGGACGGTGGTGACCGTGCTCTGGAACGTGCTGCCACAAGTGATCCGCAGCCACGGGCCGCTGCTCGACACCATGGCCTCGGTGGATGCCATCTACCCGGCGCTCTTCGCGTCGGTGGTGGCCTTGCTGGCGGTCAGCTTCCTGACCGCGCCGCCGCGCCCGGAACAGTGGCAGCCGTTCTGTGATTAAGAGAGATTCCTCGGCGGTGATCTGCTGGTTGTTGGATTTGGGTTGTTGGTCGTTGGAGAACCGCACGTCCGACGATGCTCCTGTGGTTCACAAATCCAACATCCAACAACCAAAAGCGGCCGCGTGTTACGCGAGTGGGGCGCCCAGATGTTTTTCCACCGCCCGGCGCAACGTTTGTAGCGTACGGTGCAGCGTGGCCAGGCGCGGATACAGCGCGGAGCTACGCAGCCACTGTTCGTGGGCAAACGCCGGCGAGCCGCTGTAAGTCTGCCCACCGGGCAGGTCGCCATGCGTCCCGCTCTGTGCCGTGACAATGGCCCCGCGGCCGATCGTGCAGTGTCCGGCCACCCCAACCTGTCCGGCCAACGTCACCTCCGACTCCAGCGTCGTGCTGCCGGCGAGGCCCACTTGCGCGCAGAGCAGGACGTTTTCTCCCAACTGGCAGTTGTGGGCCACATGCGCCAGGTTGTCCACCTTGGTCCCTGCGGCGATCAGAGTGGTGTGCAGGCTGGCGCGGTCGATGCAACTGTTGGACTGCACCTCGACGTCGTCGCCCAGCATCACGCGTCCCACCTGCGGGATTTTTTCGTAGCTGCCATCGCGCCGTTTGGCAAAGCCATAGCCGTCGCCGCCCAGCACCACGCCCGGTTGCAGAATGACGCGATGCCCGAGTCGCGTTCCCTCGCGCAGTACGGCGTGGGCATGCACGAGGAGATCGTCTCCTGCTGTGACATCGGGATACAACACGGCATGGGCATGAATCATCGCTCGCGCTCCCACCCGACAGCCGGCGCCGATCACGGCCAGCGGGCCCACGAAGGCGTCCGGGCCGAGATGCGCACTGGCGTCAATGATCGCAGACGGATGAATCCCGGGCACCGGACGCCAGGGCGGGGCAAGCAGAGCGATGGCCCGTGCATAAAGGACATGCGGCTCCGCCGTGCGTAAGGTCGCTTGCGGTACGGCAGGGAAGTCCAGCGGGACGAGCAGGGCACTGGCGCGGGTCGCATGCGCCGCCGACGTATAACGCAGGTCGGTTACGAAGGAGATGTCGCCCGCCTCCGCCGTTTCCAAACCGGCGATCCCGCGGATCTCCAACGTCCCGTCCCCGGTCAGCGGGCACTCCAGCTTCGCGGCAAGATCGGCAAGCAGCATAGGCCAAGGATACTGGACGGCGGCGGCTCGCGTCGCTGGGTCGCCCCGGCGCAGCCAACGAGCCAGCGTCAGGTGAACAGATCAATCTGCTGCTCTTCGAGTGGGCCGCGACGCGCATGCCGTCCCTTCTGCCCGCCGATGACGCCCAGCACCCGCACCTGCGCCAGCGCGCTACGGGGAACAAACACTCGTTGCACACCCGCGCTGACGTCGGGGGGGATGAGGCTGAAGCCGATGGGCGTCAGGTCCAACAACTCGTTTGGCAACACGCCCTCAAGAATCTCCTGGTCGTGAAAGCGGGCCCGTATCCAGAGACCGTCAAGTCGCGGGCGGGTGCTGAAAGTTCGCCGCTCCAACTGCGAGGTGTCAATGTCGTGCGAACGCACGAAGTACACCCCTTTCACCTGCTCCAACGGCAACCGTAGCAGCAGTCCCTGCGGGCTGAGCAGCTCGATATGGTCCTCCTGCAGGAACGTTTCCGGATTGACGACGCCTGCCAGCGTCTCGCGATCCAGTTTTCGCACCAGGACTTTTTTATGCGTGGAGGGCATGGACAAAGGAGAGGGTACACCACCGGTAGTGTAGGGAGGTTCGCCCGAGGCGGTCACTTTCGAAACAGGAGCACGAGAATCCGCTGTCCAGATCAGCCCGGCCCAGCGGATGTCCGCAGCTCACCGCTGCCTCCAAAGCACGGGCAGGCCCTGCGCTGAGCCGCCGGATTGGCGCCGTCATCGCGCCTTCCGGAAAACTGCCTGTGCACACGGGGCTCCTACCACAGTTTCCTTGAAACACAATCCAAGAGTGAACGAAACAGGTGTACATCGCCTCCAACAGGGTGGTATGATGGACCGTCTCACGGATCCATAAGTCACGTTAAGTCCACTGTTTTGTTTGGTTTAGAGCGAAGTGGGCTAATTTGGGGAAGAATAACGCCGTGGCCGATTCCTGTATTGTGGCCCTCGTCCGTAGTCCTGAAGTGGAAGCTTTTCTGCACTACGACCGCGTCGAAAAGGGGCTGGCGTCACAGACGCTCAGCGCCTATGCCGCGGATCTGTCGCACTTTGAAGTCTGGTTAAAGGAACATGGGCTGGGTTTGCTGACGTGCAGCCGCAACGACCTTCAGGAATACCTCCTGAGTCTCTACGGTAGCGGCGGGAACGGGTTGGGCGCTCGCAGCGTGGCGCGGCATCTGGTCACATTGCGCGGTCTGTTCCGCTATTTGCGGCTGGACCGGGTGCGGGGTGACGATCCCAGCGAAGGGTTGGAGAGTCCGCGGGCGTTGAAGCCCCTGCCTCGCTACTTATCGGCCGAGGAAGTGGAGCGGGTGCTGGCGGCGCCCATGGCGGAGCCGGCGCACAGTCCGGGAGCACGCGCCCTGCAATTACGCGATGGGGCGGTATTGGAGCTGCTGTACGCCAGCGGGCTGCGCATCAGTGAATTGGCAGGGCTGCGCGTCACCGACTTGGATCTGGAACATGGCGTGGTTCGCTGTCGCGGCAAAGGCGACAAGGAGCGGATGGTTCCTGTCGGCAGGTCGGCGGTGAGCGCCGTGCGCGGCTATTTGCAGCGCGGGCGGCCGCATCTGTCGGCAGCGCACGCCACGACGCCCATTCTTTTCCCCGCGCCGGACGGCGGGGCCTTGTCACGACAGGCGCTGTGGAAGCGCATCGTGCATTACGGCCGCGTGGCCGCGGTGCGCTGCCGATTGACGCCGCACCTGTTGCGGCACAGTTTTGCGACCCACCTGCTGGAGCGCGGCGCGGACTTGCGCAGCGTGCAGACGATGCTGGGTCATGCGGATATCACGACGACTCAGATCTACACGCAGGTGGTAACGGAACACATGCGTCAGGTCTATCGCAGTCATCACCCACGGGCGTAACGATGGAGGCGCCCGGGGCGGGCGCAACGGCAACTGAGGGCGGAACAACGGCATGGCAGACTACATTTTTCTTCTGGAAACGCGGCTGTCGCGGGATCAACAGAGGGTCATTGACTACCTGCAGGGTATCTGTCGCCAGGCGGGCGCCAACCTCTACCTGATTGGCGGCCCCATGCGCGACATGCTGGCCGGTACGCCCATTCGCACGCTGGACTTCAGCATTGAAGGCAACCCGTTTAAGCTGCAGAAGGCTTTCGCCAAGGATGGCGTGGAGCTGCTGTTTGCGGATGAGAACGAAGAGAGCCTCCGCTTGCGGCTGCACGGGGTGCGCTTCCGTGTCACCGCCGCCCACGCGGAGACCGCCGCGGAATCGGGACGTGCCGCTGCGATTCGCCCCGGTACCATCATCGAGGACCTGCGCCGCCGCGGCTTCACGCTGGACGCCATCGGACTGTCGCTGAATCCCGGGTCGCGCGGCCTGCTGCTCGACCCCACCAACGGCCTCTCCGACATCGAAGCCCGCCAGATTCGCGCTATCCACAACTACGTGTTCCTCGAAGATCCGGTGCGGTTGTTGCGAGCCATCCGCTTGCAATCACGACTGGGCTTCACCATCGAAGAGCGGACGCAGGCGCGTATGGCGTCGGCCAAGGAAAACAACTACCTCGAGCGGCCTCAACGAGCCTCCCTGGGCCGCGAACTGGAAGCGCTGGCCTATGAGCCGGAGCCGGCCAGTGTGCTGCGCGCCTGGGACCAGGAAGGCCTGCTGTCGGCGGCCTACGGCGCCGCCGTGCGTCTCGACCGGATGGCGCTTGACGATATGGGACGTATCGCGGAGAGCTTGGAGCAGCTCGAGGCCGCAGGCATCTCCGCCGATCCCGCCCCGGTGGTGCTGGAGTGCATGCTGGGCCGCGTGCCGGCGAAGGAACTGGCCGCCCTGAACCGTCTCCCGCTCAGTAAGCCTTTGCTGCATTCGTGGCAGCGCTTGGCGGCGGAAAGCGGCAAGCTGGACAAACAGCTTGCCGGCAAGGAAACCGCCACCCTGGCGCAGACCCACGCTGTGTTGCACCACGTCCCCGGCGAGGCGATCCTGCACGTGTTGCTGCGCTCCAAGGATCAGCGCGCGGTGAAGAAGCTACGCGAGTTCGTTGCCAAGATCCCCTTGCTCAAACAAGGCCTCCCGCTACGCGAGCTGCAGCAACTGGGGGGACGGCCGGGTTCGACCGAGTACAGCAACGTGATTCAGAGTCTGTACCAGCAGTTGATAGAGGGCACGCTGAAGACGCCGGAGGATCTCCTGCGCGTGCTGCCCCAGGAGGCGGAGAAATACGGCGCGCTCCCGCCGCCGCCCAAACCGACGGTACGCCCACCAGCCAAGGTCGCGAAGCCCGCTGCCGCACCCGAAGTGGCGGCTCCAGCGCAGCGCGGCAAGACCGATCCCCCGGCCAAATCGGTCACGCCGGCCAAAGCGGCTAAGCCAGCGGCTGCCCTTAAGGCCGGCCCCAAGACGGCAGCGCCTTCCCGGCCTGCACCCGCCCACGCCCCGTCCCCGAAAAAGGGGCCCGCTACCAAGGCGGTCATCACGGCGAAACGCCCGAGCACGCCCGCCAAGATTCGCCCGGCGGCGCGTCCCGCGCCCAGCCCGCGCCCAGCCGCCGCCAAGAAACGTGTCGCGGCGCCCGTATCCCGCGCCGGCAAGTCACAGGGCGTGGGCAGCAAGAAGGCGAAACCCACCGGCAAGAAAAAGTAATGGGCGCCCGAGGCGTCACAGGCGGCTCCTTGCGAGTCGCAACTGCCGCGCGCCCGGCGGCGCGCCCACCCCGCGTGGAGAACCATGGCTGCTGAACCTTTCGTTCACCTGCACGTTCACTCCGATTACTCGCTCCTCGACGGCGCCTGCAAGATCGATCGCCTGGTCAAGCGCGCCAAAGAACGCCACATGCCCGCCGTGGCGCTCACCGACCACGGCGTGTTGTTTGGCGCGGTCAACTTCTATCAGGCGGCGAAGAAGGAGGGCATCAAGCCGATCATCGGCTGCGAGCTCTACATCTGCCGCAATGCCGACCACCGCGCTGCGCCCGAGGGCGACACCTACAACCATCTGATCGTGCTCTGCGAGAACGAGACGGGCTATCGCAACCTGGTCAAGATCGTCTCCGAAGCCAGCCTGCACGGCTTCTATCACAAGCCGCGCATCAGCAAGGAGTTCCTGGCGCGCCACAGCGCCGGCCTGATCGGACTCTCCGCCTGCCTTAAGGGCGAGGTGCAGGAACTTCTCATGCAGGAGAAGCCGGCCGAGGCGGAACGCGTGGCCGGCGAGTTCCGCGACTTGTTTGGCCGCGACAACTTCTTTCTGGAGATACAGGATCAGGGTCTGGAACAGGAACGCCGCATTAAAGACCCGCTGATCGCTCTCTCGCGACGCACCGGCCTGCCCCTCGTGGCCACCAACGACTGCCATTACCTCGACCACGAGGATGCCTCGGCGCACGACGTGCTGCTTTGTATCCAGATGGGGAAGCGCGTGCAGGACGAAAAGCGCATGCGCTTCGGCAGCGACCAGTTCTTTCTGAAGACCGGAGAGGAAATGCTGCGCGTGTTCAGTGGCATCGAGGAGGCGGTGCGGCGCACCGTGGGCATTGCCGCGCGCTGCGAGCTGGAAATCGCCAAGGTCAGCAATCCGTTCCCCGACTTTCAGGTGCCGGCAGCGCACAGCCTGGATTCCTACTTCCAGCACGTGACGCGCGAAGGGATGCAGGTGAGGGAAGAGCGCCTCGTGCAGCGCCGGCTTGCCGGCAAGACGCCCTACAGCGCCGCGGCGTATCAGGAACGCCTGGAGCGCGAGATCGCCGTGATCTCCTCCATGCAGTACGCCGGCTATTTCCTCATCGTCTGGGATTTTATCTGCTTTGCCCGCCGACAAGGCATCCCCGTGGGCCCGGGGCGCGGTTCGGCCGCGGGCAGCCTGGTTGGTTATGCACTGGGGATCACCGACATCGACCCACTGGAGCACGAACTGCTGTTCGAACGCTTCCTCAACCCGGAACGCGTCTCGCTGCCGGATATCGACATCGACTTCTGCATGAACCGGCGCGGCGAGGTCATCGAGTACGTGACCGCCAAGTACGGTCGCGAGAACGTCTCCCAGATCATCACCTTCGGCACGCTGGCGGCGCGCGCCGCCATCAAAGATGTGGGCCGGGCCATGGATCTGCCTTACGGGGATGTGGACCGCGTCGCCAAGCTGGTTCCGGAAGGTCCCAACGTCACCCTGGAAGGCGCGCTCGCGGACAACAGTCGTCTCGCGCAGGCCCGTGACAGCGATCCCCGCATCCGCGAACTGCTGGATACGGCGCGTCGTGTGGAGGGGCTCAGTCGCCATCCCGGCATGCACGCCGCGGGGGTGGTCATCGCCCCGCGGCCGCTGACCGAGATCCTGCCTCTGTTCCGGACCAGCCGCGATGAAATCGTCACCGCCTACGACATGAACGGGCTGGACAAGATTGGCCTCTTGAAGATGGACTTCCTGGGGCTGACCACGCTCACCATCCTGCACGATGCCGTCGGCCTGATCGAGCGCCACCGCGGGATGAAACTTGATCTCGCCAACCTGCCGGAGGACGATCCCGCCACCTTCGATCTGTTCTGCCGCGGCCTCACCAGCGGCATCTTCCAATTTGAATCGGCCGGCATGCGCGACATCCTGCGCCGATACAAGCCCGACAAGCTCAGCGACCTCACCGCGCTCAATGCCCTCTACCGTCCCGGTCCGATTCAAGGCGGCATGATCGATGATTTCATCGACCGCAAACACCGCCGCCGCAAGATCGAGTACGAGCTTCCCGAGTTGGAGCCGATCCTCGCCGAGACGCTGGGGGTGTTCGTCTACCAGGAACAGGTGATGCAGGCGGCTAATCGGCTGGCCGGCTACAGCCTCGGCGAGGCCGACCTGCTGCGCCGCGCGATGGGCAAAAAAAAGGTGGAGGAGATGGCCCAGCAGCGCGAGAAGTTCCAGCGCGGCTCCGTGGCCAATGGCCTGCCGGCGGCGGCCAGTGCCCGAATCTTCGACTTGATGGAACAGTTTGCCGGCTACGGCTTCAACAAAAGCCACTCCGCCGCCTACGCTTGGGTCGCCTACCAGACCGCCTACCTCAAGGCCCACTACCCGGTGGAGTTCATGGCCGCGCAGCTCACGTCGCAAAGCGGCAACACCGACAACGTCGTCAAGTACATCAACGAATGCCGCGAGATGCACATCCACGTCGCACCCCCCGACGTGAACGTCAGCGAGGCCGCCTTCACCCCACAAGGGGACACCATCCGCTTCGGCTTGCAGGCCATCAAGAACGTCGGCACGCCCACCATCGAGGCGCTGCTCAAGGCGCGCCAGGCCGGGGCCCCGTTTAGCTCGGTGTTCGACCTCTGCACCCGCATCGGCAGTAAGCTGCTCAACAAACGCGTGCTCGAAAGCTTCATCAAGAGCGGCGCGTGCGACTCGCTCCTCGGGGGCCGCGGCGCCGAGGGGCGGTCCAGCGGCATGGCCATCATCGACCGCGCCCTGGATGCCGCGCTACGCCGCGAGAAGGAACAGGAGATCGGACAACATGGTCTGTTCCTCGACTTTGGCGCCTCCGGCGACAGCGCCCCCGCCGAGCCGCCCCTACCCCAGACTCCGCCATGGGATGAAGCCACGCGGCTGGCCGGCGAAAAAGAAGTTCTCGGGCTGTATGTCACCGGGCATCCGCTCGACCGTCATGCCGACCTGCTCACCGACTTGGGTGTGTTTGCGATCGAACAGTTTCAAGGCCGGCTGCCGCCCGGCGTGGAGGAGTTTCTCCTCGCTGGAATGCTGGGCGGCATCCAGGTGAAGCGCAATAAAAAGGGACAGAACTGGGCGGTGGCGCAGATCGAGGACCGCAGCGGGCGCATGGAACTCCTCTGCTTTGCCGAGGCCTATCAGCGCCTCGAAGTGCAACTGCGTCTTACCGTTCCGGTCGTCGTGCGTGGCCGCCTGATGGCCGACAGCGATACCACCCCGCGCCTGCAGGTGATGGAGGTGCGCGAGTTGGCGCAGGAAAAACCGGTTCTGCCACGGGCACTCACCTTGGCGGTGGACGCCGACAGGCTGTCTGTGGAGGTGGTCGGACAACTTGCGGCGTTGCTCCGTCAGGCGCCAGGTTCCGCTAAACTACATCTGCACGTGCGTTCCGAGTCGGAATCGTTTGAACAGATCCTCGAGATCGAGGCCCCGGTGCAGGCCGACGCCCGCTTCCGGCGCGCGGTGGAAGCGCTGTGCGGCGCCGGTTGCGTCCGCATCGTGCAGTAGACTGGCAGGACCTTGGCTGTTGCGCAGAAGGGTGAAACTTTGGACTCGAGCAAGCCGCCATCTCAGGCCGCCAAGGCCGTCACGCCCTCCGAGGCGGCCGCTCCCGCCCCACCGCGACAGCTGTCACCGGAACTGGCCGCCGCCGCCGCCGAGGCTTGGGATCGCGTCACCCTCGCTCGTCACCCGCAGCGCCCCTACACCTTGGATCTCATCACCGAACTCTTCACGGACTTCACCGAGCTGCACGGCGATCGCCGCTTCGGCGACGACGAGGCTATGATTGCCGGCTTGGCGCGATTTCAGGGCAGGGAAGTGTTGGTAGTCGGCCAGCAGCGCGGGCGCAACATCAAGGAGAAGATCCGTCGCAACTTCGGCAGCCCGAAGCCGGAGGGCTACCGCAAAGCGCTCCGTCTCATGCGTCTGGCTGACAAGTTTCGCCGTCCCATTTTCACCTTCATCGACACCCAGGGCGCCTACCCCGGACTCGATGCGGAGGAACGCGGTCAGGCCGAGGCCATTGCTTACAATTTGCGGGAAATGGTCCGCTTGGGCGTGCCCATCATTTGCACCATCACCGGCGAGGGGGGCAGTGGCGGCGCCTTGGCCATTGCCATGGGCAACCGCGTGCTGATGATGGAAAACGCCATCTACTCCGTGATTACTCCAGAGGGCTGCGCTTCGATTATGTGGCGCGACGCCGAACAGCGCGATCTCGCCGCTGCCGCGCTCAAATTGACGGCCCCCGAATTGCTGCGCCTTGGCCTGATTGATGGGATTGTTCCCGAGCCGGCGGGTGGCGCGCATGAGGACCCAACGCAAGCCGCTCGCGCGCTGGGCGCCGCCCTGGCACGGAGCTTGGACGAATTGAGCCCACTCTCTCCCGCTGAACTGCGCCAGCACCGCTATGACCGCTTTCGTGCATTGGGGAATTGCTTTACGGAGTAGGGTGTCGGTTGTCGGCGGCAGTACTGACGGCGACCCACCGATTCATTGTTGCAGCCTCCCAGAAGACTCGGCTGGTGCGGTTCACGGGAAAACTTTTCGCAGGAACAGGTAAAAAGTCCGCAATCACGTCCAAGCAAGTGCGATGTAACTGCTTTAGTTTCAGCAACTCTGAGTTTGGCACGCCGACTGCTTTAAACAAGAACAGACGAAGTGGCGCAACCGAAAAGGGCCCCGGCTTTAAGCCGGGGCCCTTTTCAATTGTGGCGGGTTTTTCCCACCGCGAAGGTGGCGGGAGGGGTGAGAGTTTCGCCTTCCCAGCGGGCGACCACGACGGCCGCCAGGCAGTTTCCCAGAACGTTGACCCCCGTCCGCCCCATGTCGAGGATTTGATCAATACCCAGAAGCAGGGCGGCCGCTTCAAGGGGCAGCCCGAGGTTCGTCGCTGTTGCTAATAGCACCACGATGGCGGCACGCGCCACCCCTGCGACACCCTTACTGGTCACCATCAGCGTCAGGACGATCACCAGCTGGTGGCTCAGCGACAGATGCATGCCCCCCACCTGCGCGGTGAATAGCGCCGCCATAGAGAGATAGAGCGTCGTACCGTCGAGATTGAAGCTGTAGCCCGTGGGCAGCACGAAGCCCACCACGCGTCGCGAGACACCCATCGCCTCCATGTTCTCCAGGGCCTTGGGCAGTGCGGCTTCAGAACTGGCGGTGGAGAAGGCGATCAGGACCGGCTCGCGGACGGCATGGTAAAAGCGGCGCAGCGGCAAGCGCACGGCCAGCGCCACTCCTCCCAACACTGCCACCACGAACACGATCAAGGTGCAGTAGAACGTGACGATCAGACGCACTAGCGGCAACAGGACGGCGATGCCGTGCGTCGCCAAACTGTAGCCGACTGCGCCAAAAACCCCCACTGGCGCCACCCACATCACAAACGCTGTGATGCGGAACATGATCTGCGCCAGCGATTCGCAGAACTCGAGCAACGGCCGCCCCCTCGCGCCGGCCTTGGCGGTCGCCATGCCGAACAGAACACTGAAGACCACGATCTGCAGAACTTCGCCTTGCGACAACGCCTCGAAGAAGCTCTGCGGTACCGCGTGCAGCAACAGGTTCTCCAACAAGCCCTGGGCGGGTCCGTGCGGCAGGGAGGCCACCGATGATGCCAAGTGCAGGCCACGGCCTGGCTGCACCAAATTAACGGCAGCGAGCCCCAGCAGAAGCGCCACCGTAGTCACCAGTTCGAAATAGACGAAGGCCTTGAGGCCGATGCGTCCGACCTGCTGTAACGTCCCCTGCCCGGCAATACCCACCACCAGCGTGGCGAAAATCAGCGGGCCCACCACCATGCGGATGAGCCGCAGGAATACAGTGGCGAGCGGCTGCAGATGCTGGGCAAAGCCGGGAAAGGCCAACCCCACCCAGACGCCGGCCAGCAGGCCCAAGGCGATCCAGCCGGCAAGAGAGATGCGTCGCATCGCCGGCCAGCGTAGCACGGCGGCGAAGAACGAAGGTCGAAGGTGGGACCCGTGCGGCCCGGCCCTCTTCGCTTCTCGCACTTCAGTGCGTGATGCTGGTGAACAGGTCGGTGGTCAGGAGTTGTGAGACGACGTTCTCATCGGAACTGACTTGCAGGAAGGCATGGTCTCCCGCCGCGTCCACTTGGATGGCGCTCAGCAGGTTCTTGAGCACCGGGTTCTTTTCCTGGTACTGGCGGTACAAAACCGCGGCCCGCAGACCGGTACTGAGCGCTGCGGCGCTCAGGGAATCGTCGGCAAGCATCTCCAAGTTAAGCTGAACGCCGCCGTCCACATTAACCGTATAGCGCGAGCCGCGCAGGTGTTTGGCCACCGTATCGGCGCTCAGTTTGCCGGTATCGCCCGCAAGTGACTGCACCATGTTGCGCGTGCCGGGGGCGTCGAGCACGCTCCAGATGGCGGTGGACTCGGTGCCGGCGATGAGGTCCAGCATGTTGCTATTCGTGTCGAGGCGCGGCACGACACCCTGCTGCACATCAATCAGCCGTTCCACTGCGGCCCGGTCTCCGAACACCAACGAGTTGGGATCGGGGCGAAAGAAATAGAGATCCTGCGTGTGGTACATCACGGTACCGTGAAATTCGGGCGGCGTCGGATGCTTGGCCGTTTTTTTGAAAAACGGGTTCAGGTTAAAGTGCTGCAAGTTTCCTTCGGCGACGCCCGCCAGTTCCACCCCGTGCGGGATGTCAAAGGTGGCGAAGGTGATGCGATCGACGTCCTGCGCGGCGTTCACCCCACCTGCACTGAAGATCGAGGTCATGCGTTTCATCTCCGGAGGCAGTACCTGGGTAGCCAGACGCATGGCGGTCGGGTCCTGGGAGAGGTGGTGGTAGTCGAGAGAAATGACCTGGCGCGCGGTGGCCGGGAGTACGGCCTGTGCCGTGCTGCCCAACTGTGCCGCCCTTAATTGCGGTGCCAATCCCAGCAAACCGAGCCCCAGAAAAGCGGAGAGTGAAGAGCGAAGCGTGAGCGCCATGGTGATCCTTTGCGGCCTCCGAAGGAGCGCCAGCGTGATGCCGGCTCCCAGTACTCCCATCCTAGCAGAGCCGCACTGGCACACGGGTGGGCGAGGTCTGAGTCAAGCTTATTCGGGATGGCCCGCGACTTGGCGATCGTGCCCCGACACTGCGGCCAGGCGCTCCTCGATGATGCGTTCCGGATGCTGGGCGAGGAAAGCCCTGAGATCTGGAGGCGCGTCCACGACGGCAGCGCGGGGAATCAGCCCGATCAGTTCCCCCTCTCGCACCGTTGTTCCCAGGCGCACCGCTTCCGCCTGAACGGCCTGTTGTACCACCCGGATCGGTGTTTGAGCGAAATCCGTCAGGTTTGTGGACACTTGTGCACAGTCGAGATGCGGAACCCAGAGGCCCAGCGCCTTGACCCCCGGAAACCCGCCGGAGGAAGTGCGGATCCGCCGCGCAATGGCGCGCGCCAGCGCAGGATCGCGGGTCGTGAGATTGAAGTTGTAGGCAATCAGAAAGCCTCGTGCGCCCACGATCACCGCACCCGCCGTGGGGTGCAGCGCGGCGTCCCCGATGTCGGGGCGGAGTTCGGGATCATTCGGCAGACGCGCCCGGATGCCTTCGAATTCGCCGCGGCGAACGTCTTCCAACTTGCGACGCTCCGGCCGCAGGGCAGCCGCCTCGTAGAAGTACACCGGAATGCGATGGCGCTCCCAGATGTTGGCGCCAACGGCATGGGCCAGCGCCACACATTCCGGCAGCGTGACGCCCGACAGGGGAACGAAAGGCAGTACGTCGGTGGCGCCCAGCCGCGGATGCACCCCTTGATGGCGTGTGAGGTCAATGCGCCGCGCCGCTTCGCCCGCCAGATCCACGGCCGCCGCCGCTACCTCCGCAGGTCCGCCAGCCAAAGTGAGAACGCTGCGATGATGATCGGCATCCGACTCAGCTCCCAGCACGTAAACGCCCGCCGCCACGGCGGTCCGCGCCAAACCTTCCAGCAATGCCGGGTTACGGCCTTCGCTGAAATTGGGAATCAGCTCAATCCATCGCGAAGGTGGAGGGTGAAGGTTCACAGGAACGCAGCCCGAGCAAAGACCCGGATGACATCAAATTCAAACCGCGCGGCAGTGGCGTGCCGTCGCAGGTCGATTGTCCTCGGCCTTTGTAGACCCTGCAAGTCGTACCCCAACCGAGGGGGATGTGAGTTCCCCAGCCCTCGGGCTGGAAGCACCCTTTTTGCAGGTTTATCAAGTTTGCAGGGGTGATTGACGTGCCAGCGTCTGCACTAGTTCCTTGCTAGTTAACATCCACTGCAACCGCTCGGACCGGACGCGCTACACTGAAATTACCCCCCGGCAGTTTAAACTTATGCGAACTCTGCGCTCGCTCTTTGGCAGTGGGGTATTCCTAGCCTGCGGTCTGATGCTGGCCGCCCAATCGTCCACCCCCGACACCGCCGCGCAACTGCCGCCGCAGCGCTTCAGCCTGGTCGCCGGCATGAGCGCCAGTCCGACCAGTGGGGAACAGCCTTACGAGTTTGACTGGACGGCGGGCTATGCCATCAACCCGCACCTCAGCCTCAGTGCGGGCCTGCCGCTCTTTCTGGTGCGAGCGTCAGCCGGATCAACCAGCACCAACGGCGTCAGTTCGACCAACAGCAGTCTCAGTCGCGGCCTGGGCGATGCGTTTCTTGGGTTGAGTTTGCAGTTCGGGGACGATGCGCTCAAGAGCACCACGGCCCTGACCGGCAGCGCACCCACAGGCGACACCAACGCCGGCCTGAGCACGGGACGGCCCGGGTTCGACATTAACGAGAAACTCGAGCACAGCCTGGGGATCCTGACCCCGTTCATCAGCGCGGGCTTCAGCAACAACACCGTGGATTCGCACCACCGCGTACGTGCCTACAGCACACTTGGCAAGATGGCGCAGTTTGAAGGGGGCGCCGAACTTGGCCTGGGTGACAAGACCACCCTCGGCGCGTCGTACTACGACTACGAACCGTTCGGGCAGCAGAAGGTCTACAGCCGTCTAATCAAGAAGCACGGCACGGGAAGCGCCTCCGGCGAAGCGGAGCCGCTGTTCGGGCTCTCGTATGCCGCGGGCGGCAACGGCGTCAGCGCCAAATCCAAATCGAAACACGCCCGCGTGTTCCGTAGGTCGAGCGTTACGGTCGGCGGACCGTCCATCGCGCGCGATAACGGCATCAACTCGTTCCTCGATTACACGCCCACGAAGTACCTTGACCTCGGGATCGGCTACAGCCGCAGCATCTACCAGTCCGCGAACACGGTCACGTTCAGCGTCAGTTGGAACGTTTGGGCGCTGATGCACCCCAGCGTGGTGCGGTAAGCGGCGCTTGTCGCAAGGACAGGCCGCGCTCACGCCGCGTCGCCGGCCGCTGCGCGCAGGTAGGCGAGAGGTATGAGTGCCTGTCCTACACGGCGGGAGGCTGGCGCGCCAGTTGTTCTGTGCCCGGTTTGCAGTGGTGACGGCCCCCCGCACCCCTCACTTCTTCTGCCCGGGTGGAATGTAAGGCACCGCCGGCGTACCCCTGGGCTTCGCGGGCGAATACGTCTGCGGCAGAGGGACCGACGCAGGGAACGTGATGTGGGGCTCGACCAGGCGCGACGGCACATTGGCAGGCACCGGGATGAGCAGCGGCGGAGTCGGGGCCTGATTGAAATCGAAGCAATCCAGCAAGTCGTTGGCGCGATGATCGCGCGACGTCAGGTGCGACAGCCCCCAGCGGACTTCGATGAATTTCAGCACCGAGGTGAAATCGTAGGTGTAGTGTGAGACGTAATTGGCTTTCGCGCGCGGCGAGATGACCAGCATGGGAACGCGCGGGCCGTACCCGTAGGCATCGACTTCCGGAGGCGGCACGTGGTCGTAGAAGCCTCCGTAGTCGTCCCAGGTCAGAAAGATGACACTGTCTTTCCAGTAGGGGCTCTGCATCAGGGCGTTTACGGCGCGCGTCACGTACCACATGCCTTGCGCCACCGGCTCCGGGGGGTGTTCGCTGTCCTGGAAGTTGGGAATGATCCAGGAAACCTGCGGCAAGGTGCCGTGGTCGAGGTCGGCGAAGTACTCCTGAAGGGGGACCAGGTGGCTCATGTTCGCCGCACTTTCGCGAACCGACTTGAAGCCCGGGAGTGGGTTCCAGAGCGTATAGACCTTGGGATCGGGATACGCCAGCCGCGACAGCGTATTGGCCTGGCCAGGTGGGATGGGCTGTGTCTCGACGTAATACTTCCAGGAGACCTTCCCGTCGCCGAGCAGGTCCACGATGGAAGCGAAGCTGAAGCCGTCCGCATCATCCCGAACGTCTTCCAGTTGCTGGATCGTCCCGACGTTGTTGATCGTTCCCCCGGACTGCGCCGCCACGGTATAGGCGTGGTTGGGTGAGCTGCCAGTCATGATCGAGGAGAAGAAGCGGTCACACAGGGTGTAGTGCCGCGCGTACTGCCAGTAGTTGGGAATATCGCGCTCGTTCAGGTAACCCATCGTGTAGGGTGTTCCCTCCGCCCAGACAAAACCGTCCATGGTGCCGTGGTCGTAGGCAGCGTGCGCGGTTTGCCAGTCGTGCTCGAGGTCCAGCAAGGGCTGACCAGGCGGCATGTGAAACGGCGACACGCATTCCTTCGCGCCCGGCAGCTTGGGAAGACAGGTGGAAGGGGGAATGCCGTCCGCCCCGGGGTAGGTACCGAAGTAGTTGTCGAAGGAACGATTCTCCTGGATGATCCAGATCACGTGCTTGATCGTGTCGATGCCGCGCGCCGCGGCGGGAGCAGGCGCCGGATCGTTCCGGACCACCCGCGCGCGACCCGTCACACCTTGCGCCGGGGATGTCGCGACGCTCACGACGATGAGCACGGCCGGTAAGAGAGTGATGGCCAATGCCTTGTGGACGGCCCATGCTGCTGTCTTCATAGTCCTCACAAACACGCTGATCGAAGGTTGAACGTCGCGGGGCGCGCCTACCGTCGGCTTGAGGTTCGTCGCAACCGCCAGGAGCAGTCAGGACAACGTTGCGGCGAGCGGGCACATGCAGTCGAGCTCCTCCCAAGCGCGAAGACTCTGTTTCGCGAAGGGGACGTTAGCACGGGAACGACGAGGGCACAATTCCGTCGCCCAACCGGTTTCTCGTTGCGCCCCGCAGGCGCGCTGGCTGGAAGCCGGGAGCCAGCCGCGCCAGAGGCGCCGCCCCCGGCTCGCAGGAAGAGCGCGGCCGCGCCGATAGATCGACGCCGGAACCCCCCGGGGCCGGCAAACCGGGGAACACCCCGTCCCGATGAACCGTAAGTCCCAGGTAGTTCCCATCCCGGAATGCCTGGAGAAGCGCAGGAGCAGAGACAGCCAAGCGGAGGCGGTTTCGGCTGGTCTCGTAGCGCTGCCGCTCCCCCGCACGCTCACTTGCAAAGTGCAAGTGAGCGTGCTAGCGTGGCGACTTTGCACAGGAATTCGCCATCGAAACGCCGGTCCGGATGCCCGGTGAGCATTTCGCTTGAGGAGTTTGGCGACCGCTGGTCGTTGCTCATCGTGCGTGATCTCATGGTGCGTGGGTTGCGGACGTTCAAGGAGTTCCAGCAGTCCGGTGAGGGGATCGCGACGAACATCCTCGCCACCCGTCTCAAGACGCTCCTGACTTCGGGCATTATAGTGGCCGAGAGGGAGAAGACGGACGGGCGCCGCGTGAACTATCGGTTGACCGAGAAGGGAATTGATCTGGCGCCGGTGCTGCTCGAATTGCTCCTCTGGGGGGCGCGGCACGAGGTGACCGGGGCGCCCTGTGGCGTCATCGTTGCCATGGCCAAGAACCGGCGGCAAGTGCTGGCCGAGGTACGGCGGCGGTGGCGGGACCGCGACCCGACGCCGCTGCTCCCCCGCTTCGGGGACGGCCCGGCCGGCGGCCCGACGCCCCTCGGTCGACGCCAAGCCCGGCACTCCCACGCGAAGAAACAACCCATGTCCGATCCTCATGCCTTGGAGAGCAAATGACGGAAGCACACACTGCTGCGGTTTCATCCCCGGCCGAGAAGTCTTCGGCCGGGATGCGCTGGACCGGACGCGTGATCAGCGCGCTGCTGGTCGTATTAATGGTCTTCGACGGCATCACCAAGATGCTGCGGCTGGCGCCGGTGGTGGCGGGAACCATTCAGGCGGGGTATCCGGCGAGGATGGTGGTCCCGATCGGGATCGCGGCGCTGGTCTCTGCGGTGTTGTATGCCATTCCGCGCACTGCGGTGCTGGGCGCCATCCTGCTGACCGGCTATCTCGGCGGCGCGACAGCGACCCAGGTGCGCCTCGAGGACCCCACATTCGTCGCTCCGGTGGTGGTGGGTGTGCTGGTCTGGCTGGGGCTGTATCTGCGGGACGGGCGGCTGCGCGCGCTGCTGTCGCTGCGGTGATCATGCGGCGGCAGGGACTGCGAGAGACAAAGTTAAACGGAACAGAACCGGGAAGGAGCTAAGGATGAGTAGAGTACGGGTCTTGGTGGGCACGCGCAAAGGCGCGTTCATTTTGACTTCCGACGGCAAGCGGACGCAGTGGGAAGTCAGCGGGCCGCATTTTGCGGGCTGGGAGATCTACCACGTCAAGGGGTCGCCGGCCGACCCCAACCGGCTGTACGCCTCACAGTCGAGCGGCTGGTTCGGGCAGCAGATCCAGCGCTCGAACGATGGCGGCGCGACCTGGGCGCCGGTCGGGAATAAGTTTGTCTACGACGGCGTTCCCGGCACACACCAGTGGTACGACGGCACGCCCCACGCTTGGGAGTTCAAGCGCGTCTGGCATCTCGAACCCTCGCTCGCCGATCCGGACACTGTGCTGGCGGGCATTGAGGACGCGGCCCTGTTCCGCTCGCAGGACGGCGGCGCGAACTGGCAGGAGCTCTCCGGCCTGCGCGGCCACGGCTCCGGGTCCCGCTGGTCGCCGGGCGCCGGGGGAATGTGCCTGCACACCATCCTGCTCGACCCAAGTAACGCCCAGCGCATTTACATCGCCATCTCGGCGGCGGGCGCCTTCCGCAGCGACGACGGGGGCATGACGTGGCTGCCCATCAACCAGGGACTGCGCTCGCCGCACATTCCCGACCCGACCGCCGAGGTGGGACACTGCGTTCATCGCCTGGCCATGCACGCCTCGCGCCCCGGAGTGCTGTTCATGCAGAAACACTGGGACGTGATGCGCAGCGACAACGCCGGAGACTCATGGCAGGAGATCAGCGGCAACCTGCCGACCGACTTCGGGTTCGTCATTGACGTGCACGCGCACGAGCCGGAGACGGTTTACGTGGTCCCCATCAAGAGCGACGGGGAACACTTTCCACCCGAGGGGAAGCTGCGCGTCTACCGCAGCCGCAGCGGCGGCCACGAATGGGAACCGCTCACCAAGGGCCTGCCGCAGAGCAACTGCTACGTGAACGTGCTGCGCGACGCCATGGCCGTGGACGCGCTCGACCAGTGCGGCATCTACTTCGGCACCACGGGCGGGCAGGTCTACGCCTCGGCCGATAGCGGTGACAGCTGGGCCGCCATTGTTCGCGACCTTCCCCCCGTGCTCTCGGTGGAGACACAGACGCTGGGAAACGGTTGACGGTCGACGGTTGACGGCTGCGCAGCCGCTGAACCGAGGCAGACAATTGCGCAGCCGTCGCCCGCCCGCCGTTCCAATTCGTGGGGGCACTGCGGCGGCCCCGGAGGTAGTGGATGAGGACGGTGGACGGCCTACGGATAGTTTTGCGACGGATGGCTTTGCGAGTTGATGCTCGTTTGCGGCGGGAGGGGGGCGCATGATCCGCGTCATGCTTCCTGCGCATTTGCGAACGCTGGCGCGCGTGGACGGCGACGTCGAGCTGGAGTTGGACGGCACGGTCACGACGGGCGCCATTCTCGATGCGCTGGAGACGCGCTATCCGATGCTGCGCGGGACGATGCGCGACCAGGTCACCGGGAAGCGGCGGGACTTCGTGCGGTTTTACGCCTGCGAGCAGGATCTTTCGCACGATCCGCCGGACACCCCGCTCCCCGCCGCGGTGGCAGCCGGGAGCGAGCCCTTCATCGTGCTCGGCGCCATCGCCGGCGGCTAGGCACAGGCGGCCCGGAGGAAACAGGAAGTGCCGTCCGCCACGCCCTCCGTTGCGCGGGCGGTTTGGGGGACAGGCAAGAGTGCCGGTCCTACATGGCGGGTCAGGCACAGTCCCGGCAGTACTCTCCGTCTATTGCCAACCCGCACCTCACGTGCTTAACTGCCGGAGTTCTCTAGCTGCGCCTGGCTAAGCTTCATGCCACTTTCCCGCCGCGGATTTCTCGCCCGATCGGGTCTCGCTACCGGCGCGTCCCTGCTGCTTCGCCATGCCGGCCTCTTCGCGCAAACGGGAGCGCCGGCGGGCCAGCCCGACGCGTATGCGAAGCCCAAGCCGATGATCGACGGCCCATTCCAGCCCACCTGGGAGTCGTTGCGCGACAACTACCACCTGCCTGGCTGGTTCCACGAGGCGAAGTTCGGCATTTTTATCCATTGGGGCCTCTACTCCATCCCCGCGCGGATCAACGAGTGGTATATCCGCCACATGTACACCACCGACGTGCAGTGGCATACCGCGCATTTTGGGCCCCCCGACAAGGTCGGCTACAAGGACTTTATTCCCCTGTTCAAGGCGAAGCAGTACGATCCCACCGCATGGGCGCGGCTCTGCAAGCAGGCTGGCGCCAAGTACGTTGTACCGGTGGCGGAGCACCACGACGGTTTCGCCATGTGGGACAGCGACGTTACTCCCTGGTGCGCCGGCAAGATGGGGCCGAAGCGCGATCTGATTGGGGAACTGGCCGCGGCCGTCAGAAAACAAGACCTCATCTTCGGCCTCTCCAGCCACCGCATGGAACACCACGACTTCGCGTACCCGGCGCCCGGTGTGTCCAATGATGAGTTCGACCCGAAGTACGCCGGCTTCTACGGCCCACCTATCCCCGGCAACATGAACGACGGCAATGCGTCCCCGGCGTTCCAGGGAGATTGGTTGGCCCGCGTTCAGGAACTGGTGGATAAATACCAGCCGCGGCTGATCTACTTCGACAACGGCGTCAATCCGCGCGAATACGACGACGTGAAGCTGCGCGCCGCCGCCTATTACTACAATCGCGCCGCGGAGTGGGGCCAGCCCTCCACGCTCGCTACCAAAGACGTGGCCTACCTCTTCGGTTCTGTCAGGGATTTTGAAAAGCGGGTGCGCGCTCCCCGCTGGGTTTACCCGGGCGGCTGGCAGTGCGACGACGCGCTGGGCAGCACCTGGGGCTATACGGAAGGAATGAGGTACCGCTCCCCGGAAAACATCGTCACCGAACTGATCGAGCTTGCCAGCATGGGCGGCAACCTGCTCCTCAACATCTCCCCCAGGGGCGACGGAAGTATCCCGGACGAGCAGCAGCAGATTCTGCGGGCCATTGGCGACTGGCTCAGCGTGAATGGCGAAGGCATCTATGGCAGCCATCCCTGGACCCACTACGGCGAGGGGCCAAGCGTTCCCGACGAAGCTCCCGGGGATTGGGGAGGCGGTTCCACCGCAAACCCCGGGCCTCGGGTGACACGCCGTCATCCGGCGCCGATGACCGCGGCGGAGTTTCGCTTTACCACAAAGAACCAGAGCCTCTACGTCTTTGGGCTCAAGTGGCCCGGTCAGGACAGCCTGGTCCGCCAGGCTGTCATTCGTTCGCTCGCCGCCCCAGCCACCAAGGTGGAGAAAGTGACGCTGCTTGGTTCCTCGTCGACGCCACTGCACTTCGAGCAGACGGAGAACGCGTTGCTCGTAGCCCTGCCTGCCCCTCCACCCGCTCCGGCCCCTTACACGCTTCGCGTCGAGGGACACCAGCTTCTCTGACTCAAGCCATGCGGCAGCCACGGTACTGCCGGATGCCGCTGCCCACGCAGTTGTAAACGTCACGCGTAACCGGTAGCCGATGGCGATGCTCATAATTGCATCGAGCGAGAAGCGCGAGATGCGTCCCTGGATGGCATCGCCAGTTGCGGTGAAATTGAATCGGAGATTGTCCGCGTGCTCGCCGCAACGTTTTCCTGGGAACCGAAAGGTGTCCGCTCGGCTTTGGACCGGGTGCTTGCGCGGTTCTGCTCCTCGGCTCCTATTGGGGCACACGAATTATCACTCCAGCCGAATACGTGGGAAGCGCGGCGACGCGTCAGCATTATTTGGCCGGACCTGTGAGCGATTGAGAAATGGTAGGCGCGTGGGGACTCGAACCCCAGACCTCTACCGCGCCAATGCTCCCCAGGTTCCTACCGTATTGAAGCGACAAGCATCAATGTGCAGCCTACAGCGTCATTTGGCCGCCAGTTGCTGGTGCATTTCCTGCAGGACGTGCACGGCGGGTTTGCTGTTGCGCAGGGCGCCGATCGCTTCCACTGCGGCCTGGGCGGCGGCCATGGTGGTAATCGTGGGGATGCGATGCATCACGGCGGCGCGGCGAATCGCCTTCTCGTCAAAGAACGGCTCCATGCCCATGGGGGTATTGATGATGAGCTGGATCTCGCCGCCCTTGATGAAGTCCACCACGTTCGGTCGGCCTTCCTTGACCTTGAAGACAGAGGTGACGGGCAGGCCGGCCTTTTTAAGATAGCCGGCAGTGCCGCGCGTCGCCAGCAGCGAGAAGCCGTAGCGATGCAGTTGCCGGGCCACCTCCAGCGCCTTCGGTTTGTCGCGGTCCGGCACGCTGATGAAGGCCATACCTTGCAGCGGTAGGCGCTGGCCGGCGGCAAGCTGCGCCTTGGCGAACGCTTCGCCCAACGTATAGGCGACGCCCATGACCTCGCCGGTGGAATGCATCTCCGGGCCGAGCACCGGATCCACGCCCGGGAACTTACCCCACGGAAAGACCGGGCTCTTAACGCAGAAGCGATCGCCGGTGGGTAGCACCGTGTTGGCAAGGACTTCGGAAGGGAAGAGGTCGCGCAAGCGCGGTGTGGGACGTATCCCCCGCATTTGCAGGTCGGCAGCCGCCGCGGCGCTGAGCGTCCCGGTCATTAACAGTGCCGCGATTTTGGCCAACGGTACCCCGACCGCCTTGCTGACGAACGGTACGGTGCGTGAGGCACGCGGGTTGACTTCAAGCACGTAAACCTGGCGCGCCACTTCGCCGCTGGTGCCGCGGCTCCCAAGCACCGGCCCGATGGCGAACTGCACGTTCATCAGCCCGACCACCTTGAGGGCGCGGCAGAGCTGTACGGTGTACTCGCGGATAGTCGCCAGATGCTCGGCAGCGATGCTGTACGGGGGCAGCACGCAGGAGCTGTCGCCGGAGTGAATGCCGGCCTCCTCGATGTGCTCCATGATGCCGCCGATCAGGACATCGGTTCCGTCCGAGAGGGCGTCCACGTCAACCTCGGTCGCGTCCTCAAGGAAGCGGTCAATCAGTACCGGGCGATCTTGCGAGTACTCCGTCGCCTCGGCCATGTAGCGTTCCAACGCGGAGCGATCGAAGACGATGGCCATGGCGCGTCCGCCCAGCACGTAAGACGGTCGCACCAGCACCGGGTAGCCGATGCGCTCGGCGGCCGCCACCGCCTCTTCCACCGTGGTGGCCGTGCCGTTCTCCGGTTGCGGAATACCGAGTTGCTGGAGCAGGGCGCCGAAGCGTTTACGATCCTCGGCGAGGTCAATGGATTCGGGCGACGTGCCGATGACCGGGATGCCCGCGCGCTGCAGTGGCAGCGCGAGATTGAGCGGCGTTTGACCGCCGAACTGCACGATGACGCCGTCCACCTTTTCGTGTTCCAAGACGCGTGAAACGTCTTCGAAGGTGAGGGGCTCGAAGTAGAGCCGGTCACTGGTGTCGTAGTCGGTGGAGACCGTCTCCGGGTTGCAGTTCACCATGATCGTCTCGTAGCCCTGTTCCTGCAGGGCAAACGACGCATGGCAGCAGCAGTAGTCGAACTCGATCCCCTGGCCGATGCGGTTCGGACCGCTGCCCAGGATGGCGATCTTGGGACGCTGCGAAGGGGCCGCCTCGTCCTCCTGTTCGTAGGTCGAGTACAGGTATGGCGTAAAGGACTCGAACTCGGCGGCGCAGGTGTCCACCCGCTTGAAGACGGGAACGATGCCCTCCGCCGTGCGACGGGCCCGTAGACTCTCCTCGCTGCAGCCCAGCAGTGTCGCCAGACGCGCATCGCTGAGGCCGGCGCGCTTCGCCTGGCGCAGTTGATCGGCGGGCAGGGTGGCGACCCCGCCATGCTTCTCCGCGATGCCGGCCTCGATTCCGGCGATGTCCTGCATCTGGCGCAGGAACCAGGGGTCGATCGACGTCAACTCGTGCAGCTCCTCAATGCCCATGCCCTGCGCCAGGGCATGGCGCAGATAGGTCAGCCGGTTGGGGTGCGGCGTGACCAGGCGTTGCGTCAATAGACGCTGATCAATGTCGAGGTCGCCGCGCTTCCGGCCGGTCTCGAGCGAACGCACACCCTTCAACAGCGCTTCCTTGAAGGTGCGTCCAATGGCCATGACCTCGCCCACCGACTTCATCTGCGGTCCCAGCGTCGGCTCCGCGCCGGGGAATTTCTCGAACTGCCATTTGGGAATCTTGACCACCACGTAGTCGAGCGTCGGTTCGAAGCAGGCGGGCGTCTTGCGCGTAATGTCGTTGGCGATTTCGTCAAGGTGGTAGCCGACGGCCAGCCGCGCGGCAATTTTGGCGATTGGGAAGCCGGTCGCCTTGGAGGCGAGAGCCGAGCTGCGGGACACGCGCGGGTTCATCTCGATCACCACCAGGCGCCCGGTGGTGGGATGCACCGCGAATTGAATGTTCGAGCCGCCAGTATCCACGCCGATCTCGCGAATCACGGCGATGGCGGCGTCGCGCATGCGCTGATATTCCTTGTCGGTCAAGGTCTGCACCGGGGCGACGGTGATCGAGTCGCCGGTATGCACCCCCATGGGATCGAAGTTCTCGATCGAGCACACCACGATCACGTTGTCGGCGCTGTCGCGGATCAACTCCAACTCGAATTCCTTCCAGCCGAGCGCGCTCTCCTCCACCAGACACTCGTGTACGGGGGAGAGATCGAGGCCGCGCGCCAGAATCTCGGTAAACTCCTCGCGGTTGTAGGCGATGCCGCCCCCGCTGCCGCCCAGCGTGAAGGAGGGGCGGCTGATGACCGGGAACCCGATCTCAGTGGCGAACTCCAGCCCGTCGCGCAGGTTGGTGATGAGGCGCGAGCGCGGCGTCTCCAACCCCAGGCCGCGCATGGCGTCCTTGAACAGCAGGCGGTCCTCCGCCTTCTTGATGGCCTTCACGCTGGCGCCGATCAGCTCGACCCCGAACTCGTCGAGGTCGCCCGCATCGGCCAGCTCGATGGCCAGATTCAAGGCGGTCTGGCCGCCGACCGTGGGAAGCAACGCCACGCCTGGGCCCTGCTCGCGCGCCATCACTGCCCGCAGGTACTCCCGCGTCAGCGGTTCGATATAGGTGCGATGCGCCAGCTCCGGGTCGGTCATGATCGTTGCCGGGTTGGAGTTGACCAGAACGACTTCGTAGCCCTCGGCTTTCAGCACCTTGCAAGCCTGGGTGCCGGAATAGTCGAACTCACACGCCTGGCCGATGACGATCGGCCCGGAGCCAATGATGATGATCTTGCGGAGGTCGTTGCGACGTGGCATGAACGGTTGTCGATTATTGGTTGTCGGTTATCGGTTCTCGGTCTTCCGTGGAACGCAGGCGCGCGGTCATTTGTTTTTCCATTCACCGATCAGTTGGAAGAACTGGTCGAAGAGGTAGTGCGAATCGTGTGGACCCGGGGACGCCTCGGGATGGTATTGCACGCTGAACATGGGCAGCGTACGGTGCCGCAAGCCTTCCAACGTGTCGTCATTGAGGTCGAAGTGAGTGCGTTCGACGTCCGCGGGCAGCGAGTCGGGGTCCACGGCGAAATTGTGGTTCTGGGCGGTGATCTCCACCCGCCCGCTATCCATCTGCTTCACCGGGTGATTGCCGCCGTGATGGCCGAATTTCAACTTGTAAGTCTTGCCACCCAGCGCCAACCCCATCAACTGGTGTCCGAGGCAGATGCCGAAGATGGGAACGCGCCCCGCAAGGTCGCGAATGCTGGTGACGGCGTAGCTGCACGGTTCCGGATCGCCCGGCCCGTTGGAGAGGAAGACGCCGTCCGGCTTGAGCGCCAGCACGTCCTTGGCGGTCGTGGTGGCGGGCACCACGGTTACTCGCGCCCCGCGGCTGGTCAGGTGACGCAGGATGTTCTGCTTGATGCCGAAGTCGAAGGCCACCACATGGCGGCTGTCCTCGGAGGCGACGACGGCGCGGTCCAAGGCGTGCAGGCCGCCATCCCAGGCGTAGGCGGCGGGCGTGGTGACGACCTTGGCCAGGTCGCGGCCGCTCATGCTCGGCGCCTGGCGGGCCATGGAGACCAGCGCCTCGCGATCGCCGGCGTTTTTCATGGCCGCGACGCGCACGATCACGCCCCGCATGACGCCGTGCTGGCGCAGATGGCGCACCAGAGCACGCGTGTCCAACTCGGCAATGCCAGCGATCTTGTGCCGCTCGAGGTAGTTCTGGCAGGTCTCCTCATTGCGCCAGTTGCTGGCCAGGGAAGAGAACTCGCGCACGATGAGGCCCTCGATGTAAGGGCGCGAGGCCTCGTCATCGCTGGAGTTGGTGCCGTAGTTGCCGATCTGCGGGCTGGTGAAGCAGACAATCTGGCCGGCGTAAGAGGGGTCGGTAAAGATCTCCTGGTAGCCGGTCATCGAGGTGTTGAACACCACCTCGCCCACGCCGGTTATCGCGGCGCCAAAGCCCAGACCCGGGAACAGCGTGCCATCTTCAAGCGCTAGTACCGCCTCCACTCCACTCCTTTGCGCCAACGGGGATTCACCAGACGGGGATCGCACCCGGGACAAGACGGAGACGATCGGGACATTGTAACAACCGTAGCGGGCCCGGGGGAAGCGTAAAGGGAGAAGTTCGTGAAACACCGGCCGTTTCGGCTCCTGTGGAAGCGGGAGCGTGGGCGCCGTGCCGAATGATAGAGAGGAAGGAATGTATTGCGTCTAATGGTACGGGAGGGGAGGACCCACGGGCGCCCCCGCCGGTGCCGATGCGTCAGCGCCCTCCCCTCCTCCTGCTATCCTTTCCGCATGGCGCGTTTGCACCTCTGGCACTGGCTGCGAGACTTCGCCATCTCCCTGGCTCTGGCATTCATTTGTGTGCTGTTCCTTTACCAACCGGTGCGAGTGGAAGGTTTCAGCATGCTGCCCGAACTGACCAACAACGAACGCATTTTTATTAATCGAGTGGTCTATCGCGTGGAGAGCATCCGGCGTGGGGACGTGGTGGTCTTCTGGTTCCCGCTTGATCCAACCAAGAGCTTCATTAAACGGGTGATTGGAATACCCGGTGATCGGGTCAAAATCGTCAACGGCACGGTGTACGTCAACGGAGAGGAGCTCGACGAACCTTACGTTCGGCCCAGCTATCGGGACGACGTCAGCTATCTCGAGACGGTTGTAGCCCCACAGCATTATTTTGTCTTGGGCGACCACCGCAACTCCTCAAGCGACAGCCGCATGTGGGGCTGTGTCGATGGCCGCGCCATCTACGGCAAGGCCGTCTTCGCCTATTGGCCGATGCAACGGGTTGGCCTGGTGCGGTAACCGGCAGTGGAAGGTGAAAAGTGGAAATTGGCGGGGCTGGTATCCCGCATGGAGCCGGTTCCGCTCGAGGTGCTCGGGCGGCCCCCTCGCATGGCTGAAGCACAGGCTATCGCGCTGATCATCCCCGCCTATAACGAAGCCGCTGTGATCGGAGCATGCTTGGCGGCTCTTCCGCCCGAAGTCTACCAACAGGTGATCGTCGTCGACAATGGGTCAACCGATGACACCGCGGCACTCGCGCGGCAGGCCGGGGCGGAGGTGCTTTCCGAGCCAAGGCGAGGCTACGGGCAAGCTTGTCTCAGCGGGATGGCTGCGCTGCGCCCTGCCATCGACGTGGTGGTGTTCATGGACGCCGACCTTAGTGACGACCCGGCCGAGGTCCGTCTACTATTGGCAGCGCTGGCGTCCGGCGCCGATCTGGCCATTGGCACACGCGCCCTGCGCGCGCTTCCGGGTGCGCTCAGCCCGCACCAGCGTTTCGGAAACTGGCTGGCAGCGCGCCTCATCCACTGGCGCTGGGGGGTGGAGTGCACGGACCTCGGCCCTTTCCGGGCGATCCGACGGAGCGCCCTTACGCAGCTTGGCATGCGGGATCGCAACTACGGTTGGACGGTTGAAATGCAGGCGCGCGCCGCGCAGCTCGGATTACGCATGGTGGAGTGCAATGTCATCTACCGCCCCCGCCGTGCCGGACGAAGCAAGGTAACAGGCACGGTGAAGGGAAGCATTTTGGCGGGGATAAAGATTTTGGCCACGTGGGCACGGGTGGCAATAGGAGGCTAGCGATGGCGTCCGCCGGCAGATTCCCCGTCCTCACGCGATGCGTTGCAGGGCGCGGTGTACGTTTTCGACGGCTCCATGCACCTTCTCCAGCCGATCCTGCAGCGTTTCGCTGACGTTCTGCAGACGGTTTAGCCAACCATCCAGTTGGGCGATAACTTTCTTCTGCACCTTCCGGCCGCGGTCGGTCATGAGGAAGACAGTGACGCCGACAGCGGCGGCAGGCACGATCCAGCGTTTCATTGGCTTCTCCCCGGGGCCGAAACAACCGCCCCCACATCTGAGGTTTACACCACGATAGACGTCAATGGAAAGTCTAAAGTTGGCTCAGTCCTGGCCGGCACTGGTCCACATTTTTCCGCCTGTCCTACACTGAGACTATGTCTCGAGTCCGCGCCCTGTTGTCCGTCCTAGCGTCTCTGACAATGCTGGCGGCCCAAGCGCCGGTTCTTCCTCGACTAGTACACACGGTGGACAACCATTACAACCACCTTCACAGCCTGCAGGCGGACTTCGTTGAAATCGTGCGCAGCGGGCGCGACGTCCGAACCGAGAGCGGGGAAGTGTACTTGCAGAAGCCCGGCCGAATGCGTTGGGACTATCAGACGCCGCGCTCGAAAACCTTTCGCGTTTCCGGGAAAACAGTTTGGCTTTACGTCGCCGGAGAACCTCAAGCGCAGCGCTCCACGGTGAAAGGCCTCAGCGGCCTGCAGACTCCGCTGCGACTGCTGTTGGGACATACGCATTTATCCAAAGAAATCAATGGGTTACGCGTATCCATGGATCCTCCACTCGAAGTTGACGACACGGTCCTCGACGGCACGCCGCGGGCGATGGCCGACACTTACCGAACGATCGCGGTCGAGGTCACACCGGCGGGGGCGATCACGCGGTTGCAACTCTGGCAGGTTGATGGAACACAGATTGATCTGCGCCTCACACACGTGCGGGAGAACATTCAATTCGACGCCAACTGGTTCAGTTTTGAACCGCCGCCGGGGGTCGAGATCGTCGCCGGAGAAACGGTCGAAACAAGCGAGTAGCCAGCGAGCGCTATCCTGCCCAACCCTGCACGAGTGCCGCAAGTCTGGCGAGTTGCCCGCATTCCACTTCCTCGCATTGAGTCGTTCACCACTGCTGCCCGGTTTCGTACTACGCTCGATAGGCGCAGAGTTCCTTTCGGGGCGGTAGCTGCTGCTGCTGCCTTTCGGACCACTCCATTCCGACTCCGTGTCCTGACCCAGGCCATTTCCACTCGCTTCGCTAACTCTCAGAGGTACAAAGGTTTACGACGACGCAAGCGCTCTGGTCGTGCGGTCGCCTGATGCTAGAATCAGGGTAGGTCGAACTGCCGGTGATTCAGCAGTTGCGGTTGCAGGACAGCATGCCCCAATTCGTCGTCAAAGCCGTCGATGAGCGCGGTCATCTGCTGCAACAGTTCGAGCAGGGAAGCACCGAGGCCGAGGTGCGGGAGCGCCTGCAGCAGCAGGGATACCACATCTTTTCCATCCGGGCTCCCGGCCTGACGCAGCGCTCCCGCGTGTCGCGCATCGGTGCCAACGAGTTCCTGATCTTCAACCAGCAGTTCGTGACGCTGGTGCGCGCCGGTCTGCCGATCCTGCGTGCGTTGGAACTGCTTGAAACGCGGGCTGGAAGCCCGCGCATTCGCGCCCTGGTGGGGGCGGTGCGCGGACGCGTCACGGCGGGCGAGCTGCTCTCGCAGGCCTTCAAGGCCCAGGAGGGCATCCCGGAAATCTACACCACGACGGTCATGGCCGGGGAACGCAGCGGCAACCTCGACGAGGTGCTGACGCGTTACATCCAATACCAGCGTCTGGCACTTTCGGTGCGCCGGAAGCTGCTCAGCTCGCTGGTCTACCCCGCAGTTCTGTGCGTGCTTGTGGTCGTGGTGTTGACGTTTCTGGTGACCTACGTGGTGCCTCAGTTCGGGACGCTTTACAAGTCGTTGAACGCAACTCTGCCGCCACTGACCGTGTTCATGCTGTCGTTGGGGGAAACGATTCGGAGCTATGCCTTGGTTGGGGTGCCGCTGCTGATCCTGATTGGGTTCGCGGCGACGCATCTGATGCGGACCTCGGACTTCGGCGGTCGCTTCGACGGCTTGTTGTTGCGCGTTCCCGTCGCCGGCGAGATATGGTGGAAGTATCAGGTCGCGCTCCTCGCCCGGACACTGGCAACGTTATTGGTTGGCGGCATCCCGGTGGTGACGGCACTGGAGACGGCCGGGTCGGCGTTGCAGAGCAAGCTGTTGCGCCGCGGGTTGCGCGAGGCGGCGCGCGAGGTGCGCGAGGGCCGCGGGCTGGCGCAGAGCCTGGGGAACCATCGCGTGGCTCCCGAGTTGGCGGTCGAGATGATCGAGGTGGGCGAGAGCACCGGAGCGTTGCCGCAAATGCTGAACAGTGTCGCCGACTTCTACGATGAGGACATTTCGACGGCCATGGCGACCATGATGTCGCTGGTGGAGCCGGCGATCCTGATCGTGGTGGGCACGATTGTCGCCTTCGTGCTGATTGCGCTCTACCTGCCGATTTTCTCGCTGGGGGAGCGCATCCAAGCCGCCCATTAGCGCGGCGACGCCCGGGAAGCAGAGACAGCCATGGCTCAAGACACAGCCGCCAACACGAAACTGGAGTCCGCACCGGCGGCCGCGGCGGCGCGCGCCAGCGCGGCCGAGGCGGAAGTGGTCCAGGCGAAGCGGCTGGCGGAGCGCTACCGCTGTCCCTACGTGGATCTGCACGGCTTCCGCATTGATCACGACCTGTTCCGCACTGTGCCGGTCGAGCTGATGTTCCGCTGCCACTTCATCCCGCTTGCCGGGGACGAGCGCACCATCACCATCGCGTTGGCCGACCCGCGGCAGCTGATGATGGTGGATGAGATCGGGCTGCTGCTCAACCGCCGCGTCGTGATGCAGGTCGCCACCGCCACGCAGATCACCGAGATTCTCAAGAAGACCGAGCAGTCGCAGCGCGTGCTTGACCAGGCGACCGAGGGCTTCACGCTGGACGTCATCAGCGAGGACGACTCGGCGGACGAAAACATCTCGATCGAGCGCCTCACCGCCGACAGCGACATCAGCCCCATCATCAAGCTGGTCGACACCACGCTGTTCAGCGCCCTCGAGCGGCGGGCCAGCGACATTCACATCGAGACCGGCGACGCCGAGGTCAACGTCAAGTACCGCATCGACGGCGTACTGCAGTCCGCCATGGCGCCCATCGCCAAGGAGTTCCACTCGCCGATCATTTCGCGCATCAAGGTGATGAGCGAGCTCGATATCTCCGAGCGCCGGGTGCCGCAGGACGGCCGCTTCCGGGTGCGCTACAAGGGACGCTCGATCGACTTCCGCGTCTCCATCATGCCCAGCATTCACGGCGAGGATGCCGTGTTGCGCGTGCTCGACAAGGAGGCGATGAGCGAGCAGTTCCACCAGCTCAGCCTCGACGTGGTGGGCTTCGACGCGCAGAACCTGGCCCGTTTCCGCCGTTATATCCGCGAGCCCTACGGCATGGTGCTGGTCACCGGGCCGACCGGCAGCGGCAAGACGACGACGCTCTACGCCGCCCTCAACGAGATCCGCAGCGATGAGGACAAGATCATCACCATCGAGGACCCGGTGGAGTACCAGTTGCGCGGCATCACGCAGATCCCGGTGAATGAAAAGAAGGGTCTGACGTTCGCCCGCGGCCTGCGCTCCATCCTGCGCCACGATCCCGACAAGATCATGGTCGGCGAAATCCGCGACCAGGAGACGGCCCAGATCGCCATCAACTCGGCGTTGACCGGCCACCTGGTATTCACCACGGTGCACGCCAACAATGTTGTGGACGTCATCGGGCGCTTCCTCAACATGGGGGTGGAGGCCTACAATTTCGTTTCCAGCCTGAATTGCATCCTGGCGCAGCGACTGGTGCGCATCATTTGTCCCAGCTGCCGCCACGTGGTGCGGTATCCGGCGGAAATGCTGGACGCCTCGGGACTGAACGGCGAGTGGCTGACGACGGATTTCTACGAGGGGGCGGGCTGCCTGGAGTGCGCCGGCACCGGATTCCGGGGCCGCACCGCGATTCATGAGCTGCTTGAGATGACCGACACGGTGCGCGAGATGATTCTGGCCAAGCGGCCAAGCTCGGAGATTCGCAAGATCGCCAAGGAAGAAGGCATGCGGTTCCTGCGTGAGGCGGCGCTGGCCAAGGTGCGGACGGGTGTAACGACGCTGAAGGAAATCAACAAGGTCACCTTCATCGAGCTGACACGATGAGCACTGCCCCTCTTCCCAACCGCTCGGGACGCCAGGTTCTGGCGCAGGCCCTGCGGCCGGTGCCCCGCCACTGGCGCGCCGGCTGGGAGCGCGCCTTGCAACGCGCCGATTGGTTGAATTCGCCCGCCCCCGACGTGGCCATCGAGATCAGCGCCACGGCGGTGCTGGCCCTGGGTGGCGGACGGCAGCGCGCCCGGGCCGCGAGTCGGCGAGAGTTGCCGACCGGGGTCCTCGAACCCTCGGCCGTCGCCCCCAACGCCCGCGATCCCGAGCGTCTGGTGGCGGCCCTGCAGCAGGTGCTGACCGGGGTGGGCGGGGTGGGACGCGAGGTGGTGTTGCTGGTCCCCGACGCCACCGCCCGCGTCAGCTTGCTGGACTTCGAACAACTTCCCGCGGATCCGGATGAGCTGCGGCAACTGGTTCGTTTCCGTATGCGCAAAATCCTGCCCTTTGACGTCGAACACGCCGCCTTGGACTGCCAGGTGGTGACCGGCACGGAGGTCAGCCAGGTACTGGTCACGGTCGCAGATCGCGCCCGCCTCGACGAATACGAGAACGCGTTGGAAGCCGCGGGAGCGCGCGCCGCGGTGGTGCTGCCTGCCGGGCTGGGCGCGCTCGAGGGAACGCTGCCGGGTCATCTCCTGTTGAAGGGGGATGCCCGCACCTTGACGGCCGCCTTCGCCCCGGAAGGTCGGCTGGTCTTTTACCGTGTCGTGGAAGGCGCTCACGGAGCCCTGTGCTATGCCGACCTTCATCCCTCGCTGGTGTTGTTCCGCGACTGGTGGGAGACGATGCGCGGCACGTCTGCGACGGCGCGCGTGACCGTCTCCGGCCTGGAGCCGGAACTGATGTTCGAAGCCGGCGCGGAGAATCCGTGGGCCGAGGTGGCGTGGGCGGCGCCGGACGCGACCGCCACCGGCACTCCCGCGGAGACGTCGCGCTTCCTCGCCGTGGCGGGCGCCTTGGGGGCGCGCGCATGAAGGTCACCCTCAACCTCGCCCGCCGCCCGCCAGAGAACCTGCGTCGCACTTGGCTGGTGTGGGGAACGACGCTGGCCGTGGCCTTTGCCGCCCTCCTCGTCCTGAGCCTCACCTGCCTGACGCGCTACCAGACGCGCCGCGTCCAGATGCGCCGCATCCACGAGTACCAGGTGCGCATGGCGCCGCTGCAGCGCGAGATCGAAGCGGGGGAAGCGGAGGTGGCAACCTCGGAATCCAAGCGGGCGCTGCGCCAGGCCATCTACCTGAACCGCCTGATCGACGCCAAGGCGGTGTCGTGGACGACGCTCTTTGAGCAGCTCGAGGCCATCATGCCGCCGCAGGTGCAACTGGTCTCGCTGCGCCCGCTCGAGGTGCACGGCCACACCGCCGTCGACATGCTGGTCGCCGCGCCCACCGAGTTGGACGCGCTCACCTTCGCACGCGCCATCGAATCGAGCAACGCCTTTTCCGATCCGCGCATTCGCTTCGAGAGCCGCTCCCAGGCAGAGCGGACGCGGGCCGCCGAAGTGCGGCTGGAAGTGACGGCCGACTACGCCGCTGCACCGGGTCCGGCGCCCGCTGCCCACTCGCTCAGTGCGCCCGCCGAAGCTGAAGTGGATACGAACACGCAGCCCGATGCGGCAGGCGACGCCACGCCTCCCGCGCGGCCGAGGCGCCAGCCTCCCAGCCGGAGGGGGCCATGAACCTTCCTTCCATGAACCTCGGCTTGGGCGACCAGGGACGCAAGCTGCGCTGGGCGGCGCTCGGTTGCCTGGCGGTGGACCTGGTGCTGATCGTGCTGCTGATGTCGCCATGGGGCCGCACCAAGGCTGATGCCGCTGCCGACCTGCAGCAGGTGGAACAGCAGTACCTGACGCTGCGCGATCGCGCCCTGCAGCTTCGCCAGTTCGAATCCCGCTTGCGCAGCGCCAAAGCCGCCGGCGACCAGCTCGTGGCGCAGCAGATGCCGGAAGAGCGCCGCGTTTATTCCCGTGTGCTGGCCGAATTGGTGGACCGCGCCCGTCGCCATCAGGTGCAGTTGTCGGGCATCGGTTTCGTGCCCGCCGAGAAGGTTTTCGGCGGTCTGCGCGCCATCAGCATTACAGCCCGCATGCAGGGACGTTACCAGGACAGCGTCGAGTTCCTGAACGACATCGAACGGGCGCCGACGTTCTATGCGATTCAGCAGATCAGCCTGTCGTCGAGCGGCGAGACGACCGCGGCGCAGGGCTTGCACCTTGACCTGCACCTGATCACATATGCGCGTAGCCAGGAGCCCGACTCGAAAGTCTTCGCTGGCGATGAGGGGAGCACGCCATGACGCAACCTCCCAGCAGGACGCAGTCGGGCGCGCCCGTTGGCATTCCGACGGGCTTCGAGCAGCGCGGCAAAGTCACGGCCCTGTTGTTGCTCACGGTGCTGGCGTTGCTCTTTGTCTGGCGCGCCTTCCGCTCCGATAACCGCCCGGCGGCGGTCGCACAGAAGGCAACGCAGGCCGACGCGATGTCATTGCCGGATCCGAGTCTTCACCTCGCTGCGCTCGACGCGGTACGACAACAGGAGTACGCCGGGTCGGGACGCGATTTGTTCCGCTCCGAGGGTGCTCTGGACGTCGCCGGAGCCGCCGGAGACCCGCGCCGTCCAGCCAAACCGGTAATCAAGCCTGCGTCTCCCGCGATGGCGGTCAATACCGGGCCACCTCCCCCGCCACCCATTCCGCTCAAGTTCTACGGCTACGTGGCGCAAGGCAACACCCAACGCAAGGTTTTCCTGCAGATGGCCGATAATGTGTATGTCGTGCAGGAGGGCCAGATTATCGAGCATCGTTTCGTGGTGCAGAAGATCGGACCCGTTTCCGTACAGATCGAAGACCTGCAGACCAAGCAAACGCAGATCATCCCCCTGGTTCAAAGTTGAAGGCGCGCATGCTTCGCCCCACCGCTTACCGTCGCCGTTCGTTGCGCCCGTGCCAGCCAAGACTGCAGGCGGCCCGCGGATACGCGCTGCTGGCCATTTTTCTCGCCTTGTCGATCTTGACCATCTCGTTGGCGGTCGCCGTTCCGGCCATCAAGACCTCGATTCAGCGGGAGCGGGAGAACGAGTCCATCTATCGTGCGCGACAGTACGTCACCGCCATCCGGCGTTACTACCACAAATTCGGGGCCTACCCGCCCGACTTGGCCCACCTGAAGGAAACCAATAACATGCGGTTTCTGCGGCGGGAATGGAAAGATCCGCTGACGCCGGACGGGAAGTGGCGCTTCCTTCATTACGGAGACATGCTGCAACAGGACAACAAGAACCCACTCAACGGTCCACAGAACGGGATTGGCGGGTCAGGCCTGGGAGGGCCAGGGATCGGCGGCAATCCGGGATCATCCTTTGGAGGGCCGGGAAGTGGTTCTGGTATCGGCGGACCGGGAATTGGCAACCCGGGTCTGGGTGGACCCGCAGGTTTGGGGCAGGGACCCGGCAGCGGTGGGATCGGGGCTTTTGGCGGCCCCTCCAACGGGATCGGGGGTGGCCCTGGCAGCAGTCCCTCTCACGACGGCTTTCTGGGTGGGGGGCCGACCGACGGCCGCAGTTTGGGAGGCGGCCCCATCATAGGCGTTGCCAGCATGGACACGCGCCCCGGTATCCACGAATTTCGTCATAAGCAAAAGCCAAGCGAGTGGCTTTTCATCTACGACCCCAGCAAGGACACCACGTTGCGCGGCGCAGGTGGGGGCGGCATGCCACCCGGAGGCATGCCACAAGGTGGTATTGGACTACCGGGCGGGCCGCCCCCGCCGCCGCCGGTCGTTCCGCCGTCGCATTAAGCCTGGAGCTGGGTGGGCTGGTGATGGAGAGCCTACACGTGCAGTAGGCCGACATCGGGACGTCCTTTCAGGGTGTCGGCATGGGAAGCGAAAGCATCGCTGCTGCGCCCCAGACCCGCGTTGCCCGCCGCCATGCACACTGCTTCCCACGAGATCAATGTCGCAAGTCGCCGTGCCTGGCGTCCCGGGACGTTCTTCCAGGCCACATTACTTTTTCTGGGCGCCGTCTGCTGCTTTCTGAGCTCCTGGCTGAACCAGTACACCTACGACGACGTTCCCCTCATCCCCGGCAACCCTGATGTTCATTCGCTTTCTCATTGGCCGCGGCTCTTCCTGCAATCCTACTGGCACAACATCGATACTGGCGGACTCTACCGGCCGGTGACGATGCTGAGTTTCGCACTGGGTTGGCACTTCCGGCCCAACGACCCCACCGCGTACCATGCCGCCAATATCGCGCTCCACGGCATCACCGCCGTACTGGTGATGTTTCTAGCACGATGCTGGCTATCGGAAGGCGCCAGTTTTGTAGCCGGGGCCTGGTTTGCCTTCACGCCGCTGCATGTCGAGGTGGTCGCCGGGTTGGTCGGCCGCAGCGAAATTCTCAGCACCCTCTTCATGGTGGGCGCGTTTCTCTGCGCGTTGCGTGCAGCGTCGGACGAGACGCGCGCAGTGGCCGGCTGGGGATGGGGACTGGCAGCTGCGCTCAGTACGTTTCTGGCGCTGGGTTCGAAGGAAACCGCTATTGCCACCATTCCTCTTGTTCCCCTGCTGCTGCTCTGCAGAACGGGCAACCGTGATGGAGGTTCACAGCTGTCAAGGTGGCGGGAAGTGTTCCGTCAGCCGGTCGTCTGGATGACGACACTTGCCGGGGTGGTCTACCTCGCCGTGCGCTGGCACGTAGCAGGTCTGTTGACCGGAACGATCCGCTTTGAAGTGAACCCACTCGCGTTTGCCGGAGCTGCGACGCGCGTGCGTACCGCGATCTGGATCAGCGGCCTCAACCTCTGGGCTCTGGTGTGGCCCTTCCATCTCTCTCCCGATTACTCCTACAACCAGCTGCCGGTCATACAGCACTGGAGCGATCCGCGCTTTGTGGTAACCGTGCTGCTCCTGATCGCTGTGTTTGCGGCACTCCTGACCGGCATCCAGCGGCGAGGCGCGGTACTGTTCGGCACGGCCGCGATACTGCTGGTCTACCTGCCGGTCTCCAATCTGTTGTTTCCCATTGGCACCATTCGCGCCATACGGCTGCTGTATGCGCCCTCGCTGGGGGCGGCGCTGCTGCTGGGCTGTGGCTGGGAGTGGCTGAGTGTGCGATTGCAACACCGCAGGACGCGGTCGTTGCTGCTGTTGGCAGTCTTCGCCCTCGGCGCGATCTATGCCCGCGCCGACTGGAGCGAATCCGCGTACTGGGAGGACAACGGCACGCTATTTGCCATGGGCGTCCAGCGTGCGCCGCGCTCATCCCACATGCACGCCGCCCGTTCCGCCGCCTTATTTGAGGTTGGCCGGATGGATGAAGGGATTGCCGAGTTACAAACGGCCGTCGCGCTCGACCCTCGCTACCCGAACGTCTGGGGGCGCTTGGCGGACGTCCTCGAACACCGTGGTCGCACCGCCGAGGCGCGGCATGCGTACCACCAAGCGTTGCAATTGGAGCCCACACCCGATCTCTGTCACCGCCTTTTGCAGATGGACCTCGCCGCGGCACGCAACGCCGATGTCCTCGACGATCAGCGGTTCTGCAAGCAGCCTCTCGACGCGGAGTCCCTGGCCGCAGTCCAGCAAGCCCGCGCCGAGCAGAAGCGCTGACCTCCGCCGAAAAGTTGTTGCGAGGCACTCTCCGTCGCCGCTTTAGCGGGACGGTTGGCTGGGAGTGGCTGCTGTCGGAGTGGGCACCGCGGAGCGGGCATTGATGCGCAGCGTCATCGTGCCAATCTTGCCGGATAAGTTATCGCGAATGACGAGGCGTCCAATCGCCAGCTGATCGGCCTGCAGAATGAACCGCCCACGATAACGCAGCCCTTGCCGTCGGAATGCTTCCACAGCCCGAGCGTCCGGAGTCCCGGTGATCCGGGTTGGAGGCAAGGCGATCGAGTGTTGCATGTGTACGGCAGCAACGTCAGTGTCAAACGTCAGATCATAATGCCAGCTGCCCTGGTCATCGCGGTGAAGGGCGTTGGCAAATGGCAGTCTGGCCTCGAAGGGAAGAACCTGGTACCGGTCGCCCACGGCATCATGATCCCAGTTCGCCGGGGTGGGTTCCTGCGCACTGATCGTTCCAGTCTGGAGAATGATGGGAAGCTGGTCGGCTTCGACCGGCGACCCCATGGCCAGGGCCAAGGCTTGTTGCGACGACCGATTGGCCGGCGTAGCCACGTCGGGAGGGATGTAAGTTTGGCGAAAGACAGCATGAAGCCCCCGCTTTCTGGCGGTGACGTGGATGGCATGCGCTTGGCTCACTGTTGCATCCTTGGCAGGGAGAAAGCTGAGCAGGTAGTACTCAGACCACCGCCTTGTTAAGGCCATCATCCGTGGTCCGACGTCATTGCTGTTGTAAAGGGCCTCGCCACCAGTTTTCCGTGCCGCCTCGTCCATGACGTTCTCGTTCGCGTCTTCGCCACTTCCCGGCAGATTGAGGACATTGGGGGCATAAGGTCCCTCACGCCGCGCCAAGGCGTTGATCCTGTCGATTGCGGCCTGCGCAGGATCCGGTGCACTCCTGTCAGAATCCAGCGCGCGCATGGAAACCGGGAACAGCGATATTCCTGCGTTGTCCATTTGCGCCATCAAACTGTCGAACTGCTTGGCTGAAACTGCTTGAATTGCTCTGCCTTCCCCTTGGGACCCTGGGTCCCAGGCCAGAACTCTGGGGTCACCGGTAATCCACAACACGGTTTTATGTCCTTGGGCGGGTCCGAAGGCGTGCAGCAGTTGGTAGAGGCCATTCAACGTTATCCTGCCACGGGCATAGCGTTGCACGTCATCCATCTTTTGCATCATTCCGAGCATGGCGACGAGCGGAGCGTAGTCGGCCAAACCCATCCCTGGGGGCACCCCGCCAATGCCTCCGCCGCCTTGTTCCGGCGCCAGGCCGAGCGAAGCCACTCCCGTGCCAGTGCCGTCGTTGCTCCAGAATTGCGAGGCGTCGGATTGCACTGAAGTGAACTTCTCAATAGCAGCCAGCAGCAAGCGGCGGTCCTCGGTGAAGGGCTGCAGCAGTTGCAGGTGCTGGCTCATCTGGTACACAGCCATGGGTTGGCCGCTGTACTGCTCGACAAAGGTCGTCAGAATGCGTGACAACTGTTGCAAGTCCGTCTGACCTTTTTCGGAACCGATATTTAGAAGATCGACAAGGAGTATGACGCTGTTAACTGGCCGGGCACCGTTGGGCGAGAAGTTGGTGAACGTATTCGGCGGTAGTGTCTGTGTTGAGGCGCCGAGCTGTTCCCCATCACGGTTCAGCTGACGCAGCGTGTCAACGTTCGCGATGGAGACGTTCTTACCGTCAACCGTCAACAGGAAGTCGTCTTTGGTCAGATGCGAGACGAACTGGCCTTGGTGGTCGAACACAGCCACGGGGACCTGCACCAACTCCGACTTGGCGTGAAATACCGGATGTGTCTGTGCCAGTGCAGTTCCCAAGGCGAGGGCGGAAAACGCCACCAGCCGGAAGAGTCGTCGCAAGCGCTTCACGATGAGCTCCCAGGAGTCGTCGAGCAAAGTGCCCCCCTATTCGGGTGGGTTGGATATAACGGGCAGAGTGTAACACCGTGAACGGCCCGCAACGCGTGTTCGCGCCACAGTGCGAACGTTGCAATCGATAAATCACGTTGTTAGTCGGCCAGGCACGCACTCTTGCCGATCCTCAAACAGCCCGCAAAGCCAGTCGTGACGAACGCGGCTCTATGCCACGCCACCGACGCGCATCGCTCAGCGCCGTGCGAGTTTCGCCACTGGTGCGGCCACCAGTGGCTTGAAGTCGCTGAAGGTCGTCTGCTTGCTTTGCACGATTGTTTTGACCAGCAGGACGGTGGCGTTGATTTCCAAGTTGGTTGCCGCCGGCAGCCACTCGCCTGGCTGGTGTCGGTGTAACTCCAGGTCGACGCTGGCGCTATGGATTACCGCACCCAGCCCAAGGTAGTAGCGCACCGGGGCGATGGTGTGGACGCGGACGCGCACGACGTGCCGGTCCGCCACGTCAACCCAGATCTCACCCCGCGAGGTGAGCAGCATCTGTTCCTCGGCGCTCCCGGACCGCAGTCCCGGCACAGGCGTGGCAGGGAAGACCCAGGTCGGCCTGCCCTGCCAAGTGTCGAGGCGGGCCGGGCCGTACTGGAAATCGTCAGCCAGCTTTTCGAAGCTGTAGCGCTTGTTATTGACCTCGACGTAGTTGGCTGGGGCGGGTGGTTTTGCGGCAGCGTCGCGGGCCCGTTGCAGCGCCCTTCGATGTTCCGCCACGCGCTCGTCGGGACGCAGAGGGCGGTTGTCGAGCGCCACCGTTTCGCTGACCGGGCGCCCATTGATGAAGTAGACATAGAGCGTGCGGCCGTCGCGCACGCCATTGCGGAGCGAGACGATGTGCTCGAGGTAGGAGTAGCGCAGCACCGCCTCCTGGTCCTTTTGAAAGTTGTGGACCAGCACGTCGCGGATCGCCGCGGCGGACGGGATCGGCGGAGCATCAGCCCGGGTCGGGGTCAGGCCGAGCAGGAGGCCGGCGAACAGCACCAAATGCGGGTGGGTCAACCGCCGCATAACGCATTCCATATCACCGAAGGCGCTCGCGCTTGATGGCGAATGCCGACACAGGACTGCGGGCGTCAGCGGTACAGCAGCACCGCCTCCTGGCTGGAATCCACCGGTCGGTAGTAAAGCCCGTTGCTGTCGAGAAAGATCTCGATGAAAGCCGGCCGCTGGATTGTTCCCTGAATGAGGAGTTCGGAAAGCGGGTCTTCGATGTACTTCTGCAGCGCGCGTCGTAGCGGGCGGGCGCCGTAGGAGCGGTCATCGCACGTCTTTTCCAGAATCCAGCGTTTCGCTTCGGTAGTGGCGGTGACGCTGACGTTCTTCTGGGTGAGATGCTGGTTGAGCTGCTGGATCAGCAGTTCTACCACTTGCAGCAGGTCGTCATCGGTAAGGGCGTTGAACAGGATGATCTCGTCCAGCCGGTTCAGAAACTCCGGGTTGAAGAGTTTTTTGACCTCGGCGCGCACCTGGTCTTCGACCTTCTCCATCACCAAACTTTCGTTGGGCGATTGGAAGCCGAGGTGGCTGCGCTTCTCGAGATGACGGGCTCCGATATTGGAGGTCATCACGATGATGGTGTTTTTGAAGTCCACCGTATTGCCGAGTCCGTCGGTCAACTGTCCGTCCTCAAACACCTGGAGCAGGATATTGAACAGGTCGGGGTGCGCCTTTTCGATCTCATCAAGCAGGATGACGCTGTAGGGAGCGCGCTTTACCCGCTCGGTGAGCTGGCCGCCCTCCTCGTAGCCGACGTAACCGGGAGGCGACCCGATCAGCTTGGATACCGAATGCTTTTCCATGAATTCCGACATGTCGAAGCGGATCATGGACTTTTCGCTCCCGAAGAGAAAGCCGGCCAGAGAGCGTGCCACCTCGGTCTTGCCAACTCCGGTCGGGCCGAGGAAGAGGAATGACCCCACCGGGCGGTTGGGGCTCTTCAGCCCGGCACGGCTGCGCCGGATGGCGCGGGCCAGGGCGGAAATGGCCTTGTCCTGCGAGACGATGCGTTTGTGCAACTCATCCTCGATGCGCAGGAGCTTCTGCATCTCCTCTTCCTTGACCGCCGCCACCGGGACGCCGGTCCAGCGCGACACCACATCTTCGATGTCCTCGCGCGTGACGAGGCCGGTCGCGGTCTCGTCGAGGTGGTACTTCTCGCGCAGGCCACGCAGGTTGTCGCGCTCCTTGCGCTCTTCATCGGAGTAGAAGCGCGCCTTTTCGAACTCGTGATTGGCGATGGCGCTTTCCATGCGGTGAATGATGAACTTCAGCCGCTTCTGTACCTCGACCATGTCCTCGGGAAGGGTGGTCTGACGCAGTTTGACGCGTGCGCCAGCCTCGTCCAGGAGGTCAATCGCCTTGTCTGGCAGGAAGCGGTCGGGGATGTAACGATTGGAGTGCGAGACGGCGAAGCGCACCGCCTCGTCGGTGTAACTGACGGCGTGAAACTTCTCGTAGCGGTCCTTGATGCCCTCCAGCACGAGGATGGCCTCGTCTTCGTCGGGCGGTGGCACCTTGACGGACTGGAAGCGGCGCTCCAGGGAGCGGTCCTTCTCGATGCTCTTGCGGTACTCGCCGGGCGTGGTTGCGCCGATGCACTGAATCTCGCCCCGCGAGAGGGCCGGCTTGAGAATGTTGGCGGCGTCCAGCGACCCTTCCGCACTGCCTGCGCCCACCAGGGTGTGCAACTCGTCAATGAAGATGATGACGTTCTGGTTCTCCATCAACTCCTTCATGATGGTCTTGAGCCGTTCCTCGAACTGCCCGCGGTATTTGGTGCCGGCGACGATGAGGGAGAGGTCCAAGCCGAGGATGCGCTTCTCGGCGAGAAAGGAAGGGACATTGCTGTCGGCGATGCGCTGCGCCAGTCCTTCGACGATGGCTGTCTTGCCGACTCCGGGCTCGCCGATCAGCACCGGGTTGTTCTTGGTGCGCCGGCAGAGGATCTGGATCATGCGCTCCAGTTCGCGTGAGCGTCCAACCAGCGGATCGAGCTGGTTTTCAATGGCGGCCTGGGTTAAGTCGCGGCTGAACTCAGCCAGCAGGGAGGTCTCTTTGGGCCGCGAGGGGGTCTTCTCCTGCGCACTGCGCGCCAGTTCCTCGCGCACCTGGGCGAGACGCAGGCCGCGTGCCTGCAGGATCTCTGCCGCGAAGCAGCGCTCCTCGCGCAGCAGACCGAGGAGCAGATGCTCGGTACCGATGTGCTTGTGGCTGAGCCGCTCCGCTTCTTCGGCGGCATAGTTCAGCACGCGCTTGCACTCGTGGCTGAGCGGCAGGTCCACCGACGTCGAGACCTTCTCGCGCACCGTGGTCCGCCCCTCGATCTCCTTGCGGATGGACTCCACCGAGGCGTGGGAGCGCAGAAAGCGATTGGTCAGCGCCTTGTCTTCGCGCATCAGTCCAAGCAGCAGGTGCTCGGTCTCGATGTACGGGCTGCCGCACTGGCTGGCTTCGTAGCGGGCGAAAAAGATCACCCGGCGCGCCTTTTCGGTGTATCGCTCGAACATGGCCCCTCGGTTCTGGCGTGAGCCGCCCCTATAACAGACGAGCCGGAGCGGCTACTGGTTCCACTGTCGGCTCCGACACGGGTAGCAAGCGACCCGTCGTGAGCCGGAGGGTCCGGTCGCAACGTGCCGCAAAGTTTGGGTTATGGGTGACGATGATCGAGGTCAGCGCGTGCTGACGATGCAACTGTAGCAGCAGCTCGAAGACCGCTGCGCCGGTTGGTTCATCCAAGTTGCCGGTCGGCTCGTCGGCCATGAGAAAGGTCGGACGCGTCACCAGTGCCCTGGCCATCGCCACGCGTTGCTGCTCCCCCCCGGAAAGCTCCCCCGAACGGTGATCGAGACGTGCTTTCAGTCCCAGCTCGCTCAGCCACTCCCGCGCCCTCGCCGCCGCTACGCGCTCGCTCTGGCCGCTCATCAGGAGCGGCATCATGACATTTTCCAGCGCCGTGAACTCGGGCAGCAGATGATGCAGCTGCCATACAAAACCGACTTCACGATTTCTGAACTCGGCCAATTCCACATCATTCAGTCGGCCGAGCGATCTTGAACCGAAGTATACGTCACCGTTTGAAGGCCTGTCCAGCGCGCTTAAAACGTGCAAGAGCGTTGATTTTCCCGATCCCGACGCGCCCACCACCGCAACCATCTCGCCGCGCCATACCGCGAGCGACAGATTCGAAAACACCACGACAGGAACAGTGCCAGAGTGATAGATCTTGCCGATTTTCTCCGCGCGCAGGAGTGGCCCCTCTTCCTTAGATGCGGCGAGCGGAGCCAGGATTCCGGCGACGTCCGACATGACTTCATAGTACGCCGGGACGATCTGGCCGGCCCCACACCGCCGCTCAGGCTGGCGAGATGCCAACGGCGCCGGTTCCGGCCCGGTTCCGGCGCGGTTGCGTTTTGGGGGTGCGCTACGCTAGAGCAGCGGGATGGCGGGCCCATGGGCGCTGCCAGCTCGATCTTTGGTCATGAGCTTTGAAGCTTTTGTCGCCTTGCGCTACCTTCGCCCACGGCGAGGCCGCGGCGCTATCTCGGTCGTCACCGCCATCGCCATTGGCGGGTTTGCCGCCGGTGTGGGCGCCTTGGTGCTGGCGCTTGCCATCACCAACGGCTTTCGCGACACGCTACAACAGGAATTGGTCGGCGCCACCGCGCACCTGAACCTGTTGCGTAGTTCTCCTGAGCCGTTTGCCGGATACCGCGACCTGATGGAGCGCCTGCGCAAGCTACCGCAAGTTCGTGCCGCTGCCCCCGTTGTCTACGACGAAGCTTTCCTCAGTCATCAGGACCGGGCGGCGGAAGCCACCCTGAAAGGGGTGGTGCCACAGGAAGAACTGCAAGTGGGTGACCTGTTGCGGCATTTGGTCGCCGGGACTTGGCTGCCGCTTCAAACGCAGCCGTTGGAACCGAATCTCGTGCTGGGCAAGGATCTTGCCGACCAGTTGGGCGTGGGAGTAGGCGACCATATCGAGGTTTACATCCCACGTGCCGTCATCACCCCTCTAGGCTACGCCGGCCGGACGTACCCATTTCGTGTCGCGGGTATCTTCGCCACCGGATTTGGGGACTTCGACGGGCGTTGGGCCTACACCAGCTTCCAGACCGCCCAGGCGCTCACGCCGGGCAACGGTGATTCCGATACCGCCAGCGTCATCGAGATGCGCTTGGTCGACCTTTACCAGGCAGAGGCGGTGGCCACGCAGGTCGAAAAGCTCGCCGGTCCCGGCTTCACCACCACCACGTGGATGGGGCAGAACCGCGCCGTTTTTCAGGCGCTTAAGCTGGAGCGCCTCGGGACGATCCTGGTCATCGGGCTGATTGTGCTGGTCGCCGCCCTCAACGTTCTCATCATGCTCAGCATGTTGGTTCTGGAGAAGAAGCGTGAAATTGCTGTTCTGCTGAGCTTAGGGGCCAGACGGCGACAAATTCAGCGCATTTTCATCTACCAAGGGCTCTGGATTGCCGGCTTCGGAACGCTTTTCGGAATGGGGTTCGCCTACGTCCTGGCCTGGGCGGCGAATCGTTACCGCTGGATTCCTCTCTCCAACGATGTTTATCCGGTGAGCTACGTTCCGTTTCACGCCCATGCCGCTGACGGATTCTGGGTGGCGGGCGTCGCCCTCGGCCTGAGCCTGCTGGCCACCCTGTACCCGGCTCACGGCGCTACCCGTCTGGCCCCGGCGGAGGCATTGCGCTACGAATGAGCGGGGAAGTGTAATTTGGATGTGGGTGGTTGGATTGTGGCCCGCTTGAAGGTCAGATCTTGTTCAGGACACGCCCTTGTTGGACTTTCGTTCTGGTCGCAACCAAAATCCAACAACCAAAACCCGAAATCATTTCCGCAGTCTGGCCAGAAATTCGTCCGCTGGCAGCGTATTCAGCACATCGCCAGCTTCCAACCATGCTCGTCGCGCCACTTGCACTCCATAGCGCATCAGGTCGAGGTGGCGGGTATGGTGCGCATCGGTATTGATGACAATCGGGATGCCGCGTTGACGGCAGAGGCGAGCGTGGACATCGTTCAGGTCCAGCCGCTCCGGGGCGGCGTTGATCTCGAGGGCAACGCCGCGGGCTTTACAGGCCGCAAAGATCGCCCCGGCGTCAAAGTCGAAGGGTTCGCGGCGTAACAGCAGACGTCCGGTGGGATGCCCGAGGATGCGCAGGTTGGGGTTGGCAATGGCACGCAGCAGGCGATCCGTCATGGCTGCCGGGCTCTGGTCGAAGCGCGAGTGGACGCTGCCGATGACCACATCCATCTGCGCCAACACCTCGTCGTCAAGATCGAGCCGCCCGTCCGCCAGAATGTCCACCTCAATTCCAGTGAAGATCCGAAAGCCGGAGCGCTCGCGGAACTGCGCGTCGGCGGAGCGGATGCGCTCGAGGTGAACGAGCGCTCGCTCTTCGTTCAAGCCGTTGGCCATGGCCAACGCCTGGGAGTGGTCGGTGATTGCGATGTAGCCATAGCCGCGCGCCTCGGCGGCCTCCGCCATCTCGACGATCGTCGAACGCCCGTCGGTCGCCACGGTGTGCATGTGGACGTCGCCCCGGATCGCCGCCTCCTCCAACAAGCGCGGCAGGCTCCCCGCGTCGGCGGCCTCGAACTCGCCGCTGCCTTCGCGCAGTTCGGGAGCAATCCAAGGCAGTCCCAAGGCCGTATAGATATCCGCTTCCTCGGCGCCGGCTACGCGGTGCATGTCGGCCTCACGGAACAATCCGTACTCGTTCAACGTGAGGCCCTGGCGCTGAGCCCGCTGGCGCAGTGTGACGTTGTGTTGTTTTGAGCCGGTAAAGTATTGCAGGGCGGCCCCCCAGCTTTCGGCGGGGAGAAGCCGCAGGTCCACCTGCGGGCCACGGTGCAGTTGCGCGGAAACCTTGTTGTCGCCCTGAGCGAGCACGGTACCCAGGCCCGGATAGGCCAGGAAATGGGCGCTGACGCGCTGGCGCGAGTCCGCACCCAGCGGACCCGCAATCAGGATGTCCACATCTCCAACCGTCTCGCGGCCGCGCCGCACGGAACCAGCCGCCGCGATCCGCACGACTTCTGGAAGCGCTCGCAAGTGGGCGATGAGGCCAGCGGCGATCTGCTGCGCCTGGTCCACGCGGAAGCGTCCGCTGAACGAACGGAAGGCGGCAATGCCGCGTAGAATCTTTTCTTCCGCCTTCGCGCCCAGCCGGGGCAGATCGCGCAGCTTTCCGGCCTGGCCGAGGGCCTCGACCTCGTCCAGGGAAGCGACGTGAAAAGCATCCCAGATCAGCGCAATCGTCTTGGGACCGAGGCCCTGTACCTGCAGCAGATCCAGCATGCCGGGACGATACTGTTCGAGGAGTTGTTCACGCAGCCCCAGCCGTCCGGTGGCGAGCACCTCCTGAATATTGGCCAACATCCCCTTGCCAATGCCGGGAATGGCAAGAATGGTTTTCGGCTCGCTGGCCAACGTTGCCACCTGATCCGGGCAGGTGTCCAGCGAGTCGGCGGCACGGCGGTAACTGCGGACGCGAAACGGGTCGTCCGCCGCGATCTCCATCAGATCAGCGGTTTCGCGCAGCAATTGGGCGATAGCGCGGTTGTCCATACCCGATCAACCCACACGCATTCTCGGCGATCAACCGTTTCCCCGAGCTTGTAGGATAAGCGTTGCGGTCACAAAACACGAACCGCGAACGACGAACGATGAACCATTGCGGTATCATGCTGCATTCTCCAAAGAGGCAGGCACGGCGTGACGGACCCATTGACAGAGGAAGTGATTGCGATTATCGCCAAGGAACAACGCCTTGCGCCCGACGTCATCTCCCCTGAGGCCACGTTCCAAGACCTTAAAATCGATTCCCTCGACGGGGTCAACATCGTCTTTGCCTTGGAAGAGAAGTACAACATCACCATCCCTGACCAGGTGGCGCGCGAGATGCGCAGTATCCGCCAGGTTGTGGATGCCTTGCGGGCGCAACTGGACGCCGCCGGCGCCTGATGTCAAGCAGTTGGAGCGCGCATTTTGCGACCCATGCTGCAGGCGGTAGATCGCCCTGCGCTCGAACGCCGCGCGCGTGCCCAACAGGAGCTCCCGCATCGCCAACGTGCCAGCGACGTCACGGAGTTTCATGAATCGAGTCGTCATTACCGGGATGGGCGTGTTGAGCGCCTGCGGAAACTCAGTTGACGTGTTCTGGGATCACCTGAGTGCCGGGCGGAGCGGTCTCGCGCCGCTGACCCGGTTGGCGCCGGAGCGCGTGGCCAACAATGTCGCCGGCGAGGTTCGTGACTTTCATTCGTCCCAACATTTTGGCAAACAGGGGGAACTGCTCGACCGGTTTGCGCAATTGGCGCTGGTCGCCACCCGCCAGGCGTTGGCGGACGCCGGGCTGCCAGCGCGTTTCGGCGAAGCCGCCGAGGGTCCGCCCGCCACGCGCGTCGGGGTTTATACAGGTTCCGCGCTTGGGGGAGCCGAGTCGCAGGATACGGCCTACCAGCAGCTTTACGCCAAGGGGGCCAGCCGCGTCCATCCGTTCAGTATCCCGCGCTGCATGATGAACGCACCCAGCGCCCATATCAGCATGGAGACTGGGGCGCAGGGACCGTGCCTGGCGGTTTCAACTGCTTGTGCGTCAGCGACGCATGCGCTGGGCGAGGCCATGCGCTGGTTGCGCGCCGGGATGGTGGACGTCGTGCTGGCTGGCGGGTGCGACGCGCCTTTGAGCTACGGAGTGATCAAAGCGTGGGAGGCGATGCGGGTGCTGGCTCCGGCGGGGGATCGCCCGCAAGCCGCCTGCCGTCCGTTCAGCATGGATCGCTCGGGCATGGTGCTGGCCGAGGGCGCTGCGATGTTCGTGCTGGAGACCGAGGCGCATGCCCGCGGTCGCGGAGCACGCGTTCGCGCTGAACTCGCCGGCTATGGCGCCAGCGCCGACGCCGGCCATATCACGCAGCCGACCGTACGCGGGCCACTACGCGCCATGCAGTTGGCGATGCAAGAAGCCGGCTTCAGCGCCGCCTCTCTGGATTACATCAACGCTCACGGCACGGGAACGCGCCTGAACGACTCCACCGAGATTGCCGCGATCCGTGAATTGCTCGGACCCCACGCGACGCAGGTCTCGATCAGCTCGACCAAATCCATGCTCGGGCACGCCATGGGGGCCAGTGGCGGATTGGAACTCGCGGCCTGCGTTCTTGCCCTTGAGCACCAGCTTGTGCCCCCCACTGCTAATTTTCAGGCGCCGGACCCGGAGTGCGATCTCGACGTCACGCCCAATGTAGCGCGTGCCCGTCGCGTGGAGGCAGTTCTTTCCAACTCTTTCGCCTTTGGCGGACTGAATGCTGTTCTGGCATTGCGACGCAGCTAGTCGGGCTGGCTAGAACTGCGCAGTGAGAGTACTTTTTACTCGCACAATCTCCGTTATCTCCTTTGTTGTAAACGCGTTGCAGTTTGGCATTCCACATGCTCGGTACGGGGCGGGAGTCAATCCCACTTGGAGGACGCAATGCTACGCATTTCCCGCTTGTCCGCAGTCATCGTCACGGGCGCCATGGCCAGCCTGCTGTTCGTCGGCTGCAAGGGGGCGTCCACCGAAGCTTCGACGCCGCCCCCCACCACGACCACGTTCCCGGCGGCCAATTCGTACCAGCCGGCGCCCGCGCCACAGCCGGTTTACGCCCGGCAGCCGGTCTACACCACGCGGCGAGCCGCGCCGGTGTACAGCTCGAGCAACGTGCAACCGGTGTATGTGAAGCGGTATCACCACCGCTCGGTCCGTAATCAGGCGCTCATCATCGGTGGTTCGGCCGGAACCGGCGCCGTGATCGGAGCCTTGGCCGGTGGCAAGAAGGGTGCAGCAATCGGTGCGTTGAGCGGCGGCGCAGCCGGCGTGATCTATAACCAGATCACCAAGCACTAACTGGCGTTCAGTACCGCGAAAGTGCCGGAGCCCGATCGGGCTCCGGCACTTTTTGTTTTGCAGGACCCACGTTGGACGCCTATCCCGGCGGCCAAGCCAGGGCGCGTCCTCCTAGCAGGTGCAGGTGCAGGTGGAAGACGCTTTGTCCAGCATCGGGCCCGACGTTTACCACGGTGCGGTAACCGCCCTTCAGGCCCAATTCATCGGCGAGTTTCGCGGCTACCAATTGCAGATGGCCAAGGAGTGCGACGTCGCTCTCTCCGGCCTCTGTCAGCCCGGCAAGATGCCGCTTGGGGATGAGCAGAACGTGCGTCGGCGCCCCGGGGTGAATGTCGTGAAAGGCCAGGACGCGGTCATCCTCATAGGCCTTGCGAGCCGGGATGGTGCCGGCGACGATACTGCAGAAAAGACAAGTGCTGCTCATGGAATCAACGGGTGTCGGTTTTCAGCAATTGGTCAGCCGCATTGAGCCTTCAGATCGGGGTCACTGGTCGCCAACTCAACAACGTTCAGCCGCTCACTTCGGCGTGACGGGACAACTGCGCCTCCACGGCTGCGTATAGTGCCGGGTTGGCGCAGAGTTCGTAGTAAATCACCGTGCCTTCGCCTTCCGCCTTGCCGACGGCGTTGAGGCGGAGGGCGTGGGCACTGCGCAACAGCAGCGGCGTGAACTTTCCGGCAGTGATCGGAACTTGGGCGTACTGCAGGACAACTGGTGCCGGCGTAGTTTGCCAAGGCAGGGTGGCGGTGATTTCGATCGGCTGCCAAGCGAGCTCCCCCTGCAGGCGTGTACCCGCCGATGGGCTGAGCCGGATGCCGTCCACGTTGTAGGGGAGGAAATCTTCCTCGTCCTTTCCGGACTCAAAGAGAAACACACGGAAACCCGAGACCTGATCAGCAAGGGCGCGTTTGGCACGGCGCGCACAGGAGGCGAGCCGGTCGCTGAGGTTGAGGGCCGGCGAGATCATGATGCGGCGTTCACCGTCCGCCAAGAACAGCGGCGCGGCGGCGCTGTAGGCGATACCAATGCCCAACTCCAGCAGCGGGAGACCCTGCGCTTCGGAACGCCGGTTTTGGAGTTCCACGAGTTCCAGCAGCTGTCGCGCCAGCGCGCACGCCCGGCTGACGATCGGCGATGGCTGATGATCGTGTTCGTACAGCGCGACGATGACGGCATCGCCTTCGAGGAAGACCTTTTCGGCGCCGTAGAGGGCGAGGAACTGATTGAGCGGTTCGAAGAGATTGCGACTGAAATGCGAGGCGGGGTTAAGGCCGCGCTCCACCATGCGGGTGGTGAGCAGCGTGGACTCGCGCACATCGGCCTTGAGGATGACATGGCCGGTGATGCGTTGCGTCGCCTGCGTCTGTTCGCGGGGCAGCAGAAATTCGTAAAGGGTGTGATTGAGAGCGGAGAGTTCACGTACGCCCGGTTCCCCGATCAGGTGCACTTTGCGCGCCAGGTGCAGAAGCGTGCGACGTGCGGTGACGTCGTTCAGATAGCGCGCCAAGTCGGAGTAGAGTCGCAACGCCAGTCGGAGTCGGCTCTCGCGACCCATCTGGTGCAGGCGCTGCCGTGCTTGTTGCAACGGGGCGGGGCTGATGTGCGTGGTGGCCAGCACCTGTAGCACGCGCGCCATCTCGCGCCGGTGCAGCATCGCGTTTTTGACTTGTTGATGGTTGAGCGGCGGGACGAACAGGCGCGTCAGTCCGGGCACCTCGTAGGCGGCCGCAGCCCGCCAAATGAGATCGCCTTTCTCCAGTCGGCGCAGCCAGCGCCGTGCCCGAAGCCGCTGCTCCGGGTTGGGCGGGGCGGCGCCGGGCAGCACGGAACCGAACAGCATCTCGGTGGTTTCCGGCACGGCCAGATAGCGTCCGGCCTCCGACACCGCGCTCTCGCCTGCGGTGGCAGGTGCCAGCGCACCCTGCTTGGCGAGGAAGTCCAATGCCGCCCGGCAGTAGTTTTCCAGCCGGTCAGGGTCGCGTTCATAACGTCCGAAAAGAACGTAGTTTTCCGCCAGGACGGTGTTGTCGTCGGGCTCTGCGAAGGCGAGACGCGAGTCGAAGATGCGAAACAGCAGGGCGGCGTCGGGTCCCAAGACGGCGCGCCGCGCGCGCTGCAGGCCCTCCATCTCGATCTCGTGGAACAGCCCGTAGAAATCGTCGCCGGCACGCTTCAACAGGCCGCTCCGATTGGCTTGCAGTGTGTCGAGGCGCGTGCGCGCCGTCAGGACGTGGGCGCGGTCGGGAGTTTTGGCCGCCTCCAACCGCTGCACCTGGTCGCGCAACGCGGCGGCGAGTTCGTTCCACAGGCGCTGAAACTCGGTCCAAATGTCCTGGTACAGCGCCACGTGGGCCAGTAGAGCCAGTTCGTAGTTCTGCGCCCCATGTGCCTGTTGCAGGCTGGATTCGAGGTACTCGTGGATGGTGGCCTTGAGGACGCGGCGCTCGGGGGCGGAAGTCGACTTGCGGCGGGCCCGCAAGTCTTCCGTGGCCGTGATCTTGGCCAGGAGTGCCGCCTGGTGCGCGTGCAGCAGTCCGCGCAGCTCGGGACTGAGCCAAACGTCCGAACGCACGTTGTCCACGCCGGGTTGCAGCCGGCTGAAGTCGAACTCGCCGCCGCCCTGGCGCAGTTCCAAGGGCGGAAGCGATCCGAAGCTGATCCCGAAGAAGGTGAACATGAACCCTGCAGGCCGCCTGCCGGGATTATAAGGGATGGGAATGCGGAAAGATGGAAGTCGATTCGAGATGAAGTGTCACGACCGGATCCCCCCGGCCTTCAGCCCTTTTTAAAAGGTGTCTGCAGGTACTTGCGGGCCAGTGCCTGAGCGCCGTCAGTGTCGTCTCGCGTTTGAACGGCAAGCTGGTACTCATTGACGGCGCGGTCCCGTTGACCAGTGGTATCGAAGATCTTGCCCAACTGGAGGTGCGACCAAACCTCGATCCAACGCGGGTCGAGGTCGCCGTTGAGCGCCTCTCGGTACTCGTTGGCAGCCGACTGCCAGTTCTCCTGCTGGAAATAGGCTTCTGCCAGCCGGTAATGGGCAAGTGAGCTGATCGGGTTGACCTGCAGCGCCTTCTGGTATTCCTTCAAGGCGCCGGTGAAGTCTCCAGCCGCAACCAGGTTGTCGCCGCGGCTGATCGCCACGCGTAGCTGAAACTCCGGGGTCAGCTTCAAGATCCAGTTGTCGGGATCAATCGCGATCTTGCGTGGCCGCCCGGTGGTCACCACCGTATAGGAGCTGTCGGTGCCCGAGACGTCGATGCGTTTATCCTCGGTGGCGCCGTCGGTTTCGATGCGCAATGGTACCGGCATCCGAAACAGATCAAGGTCCTGGTGAATCTTGCCGGTGACGCGGAAGCCGCCAGCCGCGAGGCGATAAACGACGTATTCATCCTTGAAGTCGGGTGTGGCGTTGCCGCGGTACCACTCCGAGAAGAAGGGGCGCAGGTCGGAATGCGTTTCCTGCTCCAGCGCCTGCTCAAACTGGTCGGTGGTGACCGACTGTCCTGCGTGCGCCGCGAGGAAGTCCCGTGTGGCATGCAGCAATGGAGCTTCGCCCAGCTCCCAGCGCAGCATGTGGAAGAGCATCGCTCCCTTGTCAAAGGTCAGGCTCTGGAACTGCGGCGAGAACGGGTAGAGCGAGGCGGTGTTGGCAAGGGCCGTGTCGGGGTAGCTGAGCGCGCCCACGGCGAGTTGTCGTACCAGATCCGCGCCCGCCGTCTTGCCAGCGGTCTGCTCGACGTAGAGCAGTTCGGCAAAGCGCGCCGCGCCGTACTGCATCCAAGCGTCGTTCAGGGTGGCGGGACTGACCTTGTCACCGAACCACTCCTGTGCGATCTCGTCGGTCAGCAGGCGATAGTTCAATCCCGTACCGATGCTATGGTGCGACAGAAAAACCATATTCGGCGAGGCGAAGGAGGGCAGGCTGTCGTCCGGCAACTCGATAAAGTGCAGGGTATTGGCCGGGGCCGGCCCGAAACGGTCGCTGAGAAACTGGTAGACCTTGCCCGCTGCATCGCCATACTGCCGCACGAGGTCGGCCGGAACGTCCTGGGCAAAGTAGAAATTGGCGGTCAACGCCCCGGCGTGCAGCGTCGTGGCGTGCAATGGCGTGACCAGCACGCTGCCGGGAAAACTGGGAGTGACTTGTTTGTAGGTATAAACGACCGTATTGCCCGAGCCTGCGATGGCACTGGGGACCCCGCTGGCCACCAAGCCGAACGGAGGCGGGAGTGCAGCCGTGACGGTGGCGCTGAAGCGGTCCGTGTCGTAACCGGCCAGCGGAAACCATTTTCCGGGGTAAAGCAGGAAGGCGCCCTCGGGTCCGACGTAGGCCGTGCGCAGGCCCTCGATCGGGCTCAGTTGCGCCGAGGCCAGTTGCCCCGAGTAATGCAGCGTGATCGTGACCGGGGAATGCACCACTAGCGGAGCAGGGAAGTCGACCTCGATACGGTCTCCCTGCCGCTCGGCATTGAGGGAAATGCCGCCCGGGCCGGTGACACGCTCCACCTTCAGGTTCTGATTGAGTTCGAAATCCGCCGTCGTCCCGGGCTCAAGTGGTGTGAAGGTTACCGTGGCGTCCACCGCGAGCTGATGTTGTGGCAGGTTGAATTTCAGGTCGAGGATGTAGGCGCTGATCGCCAGCGGGTGCGGCACAGCGGCGGCAACCGGATGTGCCAGCCCCGCGATCAGTGCCAGCAGCAGGCAGCACATCCCGACGCGACCGCGACCCGGCCGGATCGCCGCCCGAAGTCCTAAGCGCACGCCCGCCGAACCATCAACCATGAAGGCCGCACCGCGCCAGGTGCGGGGGAAGAAGAGAGAAGGGAGACGGAGCTCTTGCATGCGGCGGCCTTATGAGAGTGGGGACTGCGGACGCGCGGTCATTTGCAGGGTGCGGGCCACGGCCGCCGCGGCCCGCCCGATGGCGCCCGGCGCTCCGAGTCGTTCGCGGACGGCGTCCAAGTGCGTCAACTGCTGTGTACGCACCGGACCATCCACGAGCAACTGACGTGCCCAGTCTATAACGGCGGGAGCCGTCAACCGGTCCTGGATGAGTTCCGGCACTCCCCGCTGTCCGACGATCAGATTCACCATGGCGTAGTAGGGCGTCTTCACCAGCCTGCGCCCGAGGGCGTAGGTCCATGGAGAAAGACGGTAAATCACCACCATCGGGGTACGAAGAAGCGCGGTTTCTACGGTCGCCGTTCCGCTAGCCACGATCGCCAGCCGCGCATGCGCGACGGCATCATAGGTCCCATCTCGTATGAGCTGCACCAGCCCGGGCTCAGCGGCCAAGCGCTGCGCGACCTCATCTCCGTCCAGTGTCGGCGCCAGCGGCAGGACGAATTGCACAGGCTGACAGGCCTGGAGGCCGCGCGCCGCCTCCAGCAAGATGGGCAGATGAAAATCCAACTCCCTCCTCCGGCTGCCGGGCAGAAGCGCGATCAGCGGAATAGAAGGGTCGAGGCCGTGTCGCGCGAAAAACGCCGCGCGCGGTTCGCGCGGCCGCACAAGGTCCACCAGCGGATGGCCGACGTAGTCCACCGCGACGCCATGCCGAGCGTAGAACGCCTCTTCAAAGGGGAAGATGCACAGCATCCGCCGGACGTGGCGCCGGATCTGTCGCACGCGGCCAGAGCGCCATGCCCACAGTTGCGGGCTGATGAAATAGACCACCGGGATGCCAGCAGCATGGGCGTCGCGCGCCAGGCGGAGATTGAAATCCGGGAAGTCGACCAGCACCAAGCCGCGCGGCCGGCGGGAGCGCAAGGCCGTCCGCAAGCGGCGGTAAAGGCGGTAGATGCGCGGCAGGTGGCGGACCACCTCGAAGAGGCCCACCACGGCCAACTCCGAGGCGTCCACCAGCAACTCGCAACCGGCGGCTTGAAGCGCATCGCCGCCGCAGCCAAAGACGCGGAGCTCAGGAAATTGGCGGCGCAGCTCCGAGATCAAAAGAGCGGCGTTCAGGTCGCCGGATGCCTCCCCGGCCACAATCATCAGTTCATCCGGCACCGGTCGAGGCTAGCACGCGGGGCGCCGTCAAGTCGCTTTCGAGGCGTCTCAGGGGAGCAGCGGGAAAGGGCGCGGGTAACCACCCCCGCGTTGCGGCGGATTTGGAGGCGGCGCCACGCGAGGGGTGCCAGGAGTGCCGCCGGGATTGTCCAGCTTGGCCCACTCGAGCGTCAGCGGGCGCTGCAGGGCAAGCGACAATGCCGTACCGGCCCCGGGATGTAAAGGTCGGAACCGCGGCTCAGGATCGACCACAACGCGCCCGCAATACCCCCTGCGGCGGCACCTTCCATCGCGCCGCGGCCGCCGTGTACCCCAAGGCCGATCAGGCCGCCGTACCCGGCGGTTTCGGCGGCACGCTTGACATCATTGCCTTTCTCGCCATTGCGCTCAATAGTGCCTTCTTGGCCCTTCACTTGCGCATCATTAAGATCGGGGGCGCTATCCAGGGCGCCCGCGAGGTTCACGGTGTAGCCGTTCGGCAGGATGAGCCGCGAGAAATGAATCTTGAGCTGGCCCCGGCCCTTAATACGTCCTGGGCGCTTGGCCGCGGTCACCTCGCCTTGGACGTAGCTTCCGACAGGAACAATCACGCGGTCCTCCGCGGTAATCGGGAAGCTGGTGATCAGGTAAATGGCATCGCCAGGGTGGATGTTTTTCCCGTTAATGGCGTGATTCAAGGTCATGGGAATCTCGGTCCCTACCGGGAGCGTCACGCTGGCGGCCGGGGCGGGGCTGGGTGCCTGCATCAGGCCGGATGCTGCCGGGCCCGGGTTGGCGGCATTCTGGGCGGGCGTCGCACGGGGAAGGCTCTGCGCTCCAGCCAACAAGGCAAGAGGAACGGCGGTGAACGCGGCAAGGCGTAGCATGACGGCTGCGACGTACCGCCACAGAAGAAAGTTTCAGCTCTTGTAGCCAGGGTCACCCAAGGCGGCGTGCTTCATGACGCACCCACGGATCCGTACAGAGCCTTACCCCTCCTTGCTATCCTTGCCGTCGTGGATCTCAGCCTTGTCATCCCAACTTGGAATGGCCGCCATCTTCTGGAGCGCTATTTGCCAGCGGTGCTTGGGGAACTCGAGCGCTGGCAGCGGACGCAAGGCGCCGTGGGTGAACTCGTGGTCTCGGACGACGGCTCAACCGATGACACCGGCACTTGGCTCCAGTCGCACTACCCTCAGGTGCGCCTCGTGCACAGTCCGCAGAATGGCGGGTTTTCGGCCGCCGTAAACCGTGGCGTCGCCGTGGCCGACGGAGCTGTAATTGTCTTACTTAACAATGACTTGTACCTATTTTCGCATGCATTAGATCCGATCTTGCCGTGGTTCGTGGATCCTGACTGTTTCGGTTGTACGTTTCGCGCGCTGGACAGGGTGGGAGCGTTCTCCACTGGTGGGAAGCAGGCGGAATGGGCGCGGGGTTTTTGGCACGTTTGGAAAAACTATGAGGCAGGAGGCACCGTCGATGTCGCGGTGTCGGAAAACCCGAGCGCAACGACATCACGCTTGCGCCTGCCATCGGCCAAGCTGGTTGGCGGTTTTTGCGCCTTTCGACGAGCCATGTTTCAGGAACTGGGAGGCTTTGATCTTCTCTTCTCGCCGTACTACTGGGAGGATACCGACCTCTCGTTCCGGGCGCGCAAACGTGGCTGGACGATCGGCTATGAACCATGCGCCCAGGTCCGCCATGAAGTGAGCGCCACGGTGGTATTGCATGCCGGACGATTCCGCCGCCAGCGTGTCATCGAGCGCAATCGCCTGCTATTTCACTGGTTGAACCTTGATGGTGGCAATCTCGCCCGCAATCTGGCGTGGACCCATCTGCTGCTGTTGCAGATGCTCCTCAAGGGGAATTTCGCCTACCATGCCGGCTACCTGTCGGCGATGAGCTGCTGGCCGGCCATCCTGCGACGGCGCCATGCTGATAGGCGGCATTGGAGACTGCCCGACGTTGCGCTCGCTTTGGGGGTACCGCCAGGGGGCAAATCAACGGCGTGACCAACGGCCCGGCGCGAGGCGTTCTAATGCGATTGGAACGAGGCGATCGCGGTGGCGGGATCCAGTTCCACCCGGCCGCCAGCCGTGAGATGGTAGGCGCGTCCTTCGGGATCGCGGGGCGGGGAAGCCAGACCGAGCGCCGTCCAATCCGCAGGAGCGCGGCCGGTGCGGCGCGCGTAGTCGCCGATCAGCGCCTGCCAGTGTTCAATGTCGGCTTCCGCCTGCAGTGCTTCCAGGTGGTCGCGTGCATTGGCGCGGATCAGCGGATCCGGGGAAGTCTCGTAGAGTTCACTCCATAGCGCCCGCGCCAGTTGCCGCTCGTCGCGACCCTGGAGGAAAGCGGCTGCCAAAACTTTGAGAGCGGGATGCGCATTCGGCCGCAACGAGCCGCGATAAAAGGCCTCCGCTGCCTTCTGGCGATCGTGGAGGTTCAAGGCGTAAACGAAACCCAGGTTGTAGTAGAGGCGCCAGTTGTCGGGCTGACGCGCGATGGCGCGCTGCAGCAGCGCGATCGCGCCGTGCGGCTCGCCGGCACCCAAGGGCACCTTGTCGGCCAGAAAGTAGGATCCATATTGCGCCACCTGGGTCAGGTCGGGGTCGAGGTCCAGCGTCAGATTCAGTAGCGGCAGCAACAGCGGGAAGCTGCGTTGTCGGGTCTGGTGGCGCTCGCCAAAGTATTGGATGGCGCGGGTCCAGTACACGTCGGCCAACAAACCGTTGTAATGCAGCGCCAGCCGACTCAGTGTGCCGGCAGAGGGGAGCAGCAACCGACCATTCTCCAGTATCGTCGGGGGGCGCCGAGCCTCCACCGCCGGCTGCATGGCGGCGGCCAGCAGCAGCAGGGCGAGGACTCCCAGCCAGACGGAATGCGTGGTTGGGCGAGTGGCGCGCATCTTACTTCAAGTCTCGCCCCTCGAGGATCGCGCATGCCGCCAGCAGCAACGCACCGGCATAAACCACCACGTAACCGGTGTTCAGAAACACCAGGGAAAGCCGTATCGGCTGGAAATGCGATGCCGCCGTGACCACGTTGAGGTCCGAAAAATTCGGCAGCAAGTAGGAACAGCCGAGGGCCAGCAACTTGGCCGGAACGTGTTGCGTGGTGCGTCCCATGGCGCGCAGGTCGTCGGCGAAATTGCCCACCAGGAACAACGCCAAACTGAACACCGCCGCCAGCACGGGGGAGGAGAAGCAGGAGAACAACAATGCCAGGGCCGTGACCAGGGCCAATTGGAGAAAGATAAAAAGCAGCGCAGCGGCGAGATTACCTTCTCCGGGGTGCGTGCCATGGAGCACGTAACTCAGGGCGAGCACGAAGGCCAGCGCCATGAGACCACAGTTCACCAGCAGCGTGAGCAGCAGGCCGGCGTACTTGCCCAGCACGAATTGCCAGCGCCGCACCGGGTGGGCGAGCAGCGTATACAAGGTGCGGCGCTCGATCTCCTTGGCAACCAGTTGGTTGCCAAGGAAGACCGCGATGATGATGCCGAACAAAGTCAGGGCGGTCAGGCTGAAGTTGATGAGCGCCTCGGCGTCGATCGCGAACGACATCTGGGTGAAGAGAATGGCGGCGCCGATCATGGCCGCGGCGAAGAACACCAGGCTGAAGAGGATGCGGTCCCGGATCGCTTCGCGAAATGTGTTGCGGGCCACGGCGCCGATGGGGTTCAAGCCGCACCTCCCGACGCGTCCTTGGGGGGAGCATCCTGGAAATACACCTCCTCCAAGCTGCGGCGCAAGGGCGTCAAGCTGATCAGGCGCCCCCCATGGGCGCGCAGCGCGTCGAGCCAATTCCACAGCTCGCAGCTGGCCACAACACTCCGCCGCTGCCCGTTTTGAGAAAGCAGCTGTGCAGCGGAGGCCCAGGCTTCGGGTAAGGGTCGATTGGAGGCTGGCATCCAGACCACCTCGACTTCCGGGCGGGGCTCGGCGAGCAATTCTTCCAGGCGCCCCATGCCGCGCAGACAACCCTGCTGCAGGATGGCGACACGGTCGCAAATCTGTTCCGCATCGCTGAGGATGTGGGTCGAAAAGAAGATGGTGGTGCCCTGCGCTTTGAGCTCGAGCATGAGATCACGCACTTCGCGTCGGCCGATCGGATCGAGGCCGCTCATGGGTTCGTCCAGAAAGACCACGGCTGGCCGGTGGACAATCGCCTGCGCCAACCCCACGCGCTGCAGCATCCCCTTCGAACATTTGCGCAACGACAAGTCGGCGAAGGACTCCATCCCGAGGCGGCGCAAGGCCACCCGCACATCCGCCTCGCGCGTGGCTGGGGCCACGCCCGCCAGTTCGGCGTAGTAGGCCAGCAATTCGCGGCAAGTCAGGTAGTCGTAGAAATAGGGGGCTTCAGGCAGGTAGCCGATCTGCCGTGCCAGCCGCGGATCACCGATCGGTTTGCCCAGAATACGCGCCGTGCCCGCCGTGGGATAGACCAGGCGCAGCAGCAGCTTCAGAGTGGTGGTCTTACCGGCCCCGTTATGCCCCAAAAAACCAAAGATCTCGCCCGCTTCAACCTGAAGACTGAGCTGATCGAGTGCGCGGCGGGGTCGCTGGCGCCAGAATCCGACCGGATAATCCTTAGTCAATTGCGTACATTCGATCGCTATCAACCCGCTTTGCTCCTGCTCCGCCAGTTGTGACTTGCCAGTGCTTCATCCGATCAGCGGATCGCTGGCGCTGGCGGTCGCGCCATCATGGTAATGAATCTCCCCGGTCTGATCAGTAAAAAAGCTGCGGCTTACGCTGCTCCCGAGCGGAGTGGCGGTCAGATTGTAGGTGGTTACCGGCGTCCCCGAGCCCGGAGTATACGTAAAAAAATAACTCTGTTTTGCCCGGTCGGGCACGGTGGCATTCGCCAACAGCGAATCAGTCAACAAGGCGGCCGTTGAATTGGGCACCGAGCCGCTTCCTGCCAGAACCGGCAGATTGGCCGGATATCCTATCGCAGGGTACTGGGTGGTATACGCAGTCAGGGCATTGTCCAGAGAGCGTAGGTTGGCGACCGCCGCGGTGGAATTTGCGAGCTGCTTGACGGTCAGAAGACGGGGTATCGCGATCGCCGAAATGATCAGGATGATCGTAATGACGATCAGCAGTTCCAGCAGCGAGAAGCCTTGGCGTCGTGAGATCATCGTGTCCCCTGGGCTCAGCCTCTGGCGTGGGCCAAAAAAACGGGGCAGGACTCTGATCGTCCTGCCCCGTTTTTCGTAGACGGCTGACAATTAGCCGATGAGCGGATCAGACGCGCTCGCAGCGGCCGTGTCGTTGTAGTGAATCTCCCCCGACTGGTCGGAGAAGAAATTGCGCGTGCCGGCGTTGGTGGTGGGCGTCGACAACAGGGTATAGGTCGTGGACGGCGTACCGGTGCCAGCCGTGTAGGTAAAGTAGTAGCCCTGCTTCGGGGTCGCGGCTGAGGTGGCGCCGGTCAACAGCGTGTCCACCAACAGCGCGGAAGTCGAGCTCGGCGCATTGCCGGTGCCCGACAGAGCGCCCAAGGCCGCCGGGTATCCCACGGCAGGGTACTGCGTGGAATAGGCGGTCAGCGCATTGTTGATCGAGCGTGTGTTGGCCACGGCAGCCGTCGAGTTGGCCAACTGCTTCACGGTCAGCAGTTTGGGGATCGCGATGGCGGCGATGATCAGAATGATGGTGACGACGATCAGCAACTCGATCAGCGAAAAGCCCTTAGAACGACGATCTTTCATGAAATCTCCTCTGCGGTAGTGGGCTCGCCTGCGATCGCCGCTGGTGAGTCCGATTTGTTCAATCCCCCGGTGTTTCGCCGGGCGCCTCCATGTGGAACCACTACCCCTACTGCAATCGTGCGGCCGAACTCCGGCACCTCGCGATTAAAGTGACTTGTGCCAGCATTTTCATCAACTTATCCAGGGTGAATCGTCTGTTTCCGATGTTCCATCCGGGCGCAGCAAGTCAAGCTTGACAGTACGCGGCATCACGCACTGACAAATTGCGTCATTCGCGGCGTGCCTGTGATGGGGTAACCCCTGAGCCACCTCTGCTGGACTTCAGGTCCTGGCGTTGGTGCCGGCTCGCGGTACACTTCCCGCGAGGTGCGCGTCTGCTCTGGCGCTCCCTCCAAATGCGATTCTCCCGACTTGCTCCTGATTTAGGAGGAACCATGTCGAACTTGCAGCGCCTTGCGGCTATCACCGTTATTTTGTGTCCGCTCGTCTGGGCAGCCGGTCACCCCGCTCCGGTGATCTCCGTCCCCGTGGGGACCCCGATTCGTCTCCAACTGGAAACGGAGATCACGAGCCAACGTAGTCATGCTGGCGATGTGTTTTCAGGCCGCGTCATGCAGACCGTGTTGGTCGACAACCAGACTGCAATTCCAGCCGGCGCACGCATTGCGGGTCATGTAGCGCATGTGCGCGATCTGCACGCCTTTCAAGGCCGTTCCGAACTTCTGCTGCGTCCCGACGATCTGGTGCTCCCTGACGGGCGACAATACACGTTGAGCGCCGATGTGCTGCAGACCGATCCCTCCACGGGAACCACGGTCGACGCGGAAGGGATGGTGCAAGCGTCGCGCCGTCCGGGACGGCGCGACGCCGTACGAACCGGCGCCGCCGGCGTCGGCGGTGCGTTGCTGGGCGCCGCCATGCTGGGTGGCAAGGCGATAGCGGTGGGTGGGGTGGCCGGGCTTGTGGCAGGCGGTGGCTGGTGGTTGCTGCGCCCGCACCATGCCGACCTGACGGTGGGCTCGGAAATGGTTGTGCGCCTGGAACGTCCGCTCGAACTTGCGGCGACCGGCATGCCCTCTGCCGCGCTTCCGCTCCCCGCGCCCGCCGCCAGCCCGATAGTATCCGCCCCCGACGCGTCCTCTCATTAGAGAGCGGTGCGTCCAGTCGACTAAGCTGGTGGCGCATGAGTGTTCCGTTGCACAGCTCTGACCGCCGCGTGTCAATCCAGATCCTGGGGAAGACATTCGAGTTGCCGGCTGGGAATTTTCTTCTGCGCGGCCTGCAAACTCTCGCCGAGGACACTATCCCTTACGGACGCTTCTGCTGGAATGAGGACTGCCAGCACTGCCGCGTCCTTTGTTATATGCCGGGCGCCGCTCAGCCTCGAGTCGCATTAAGTTGCAAACTTGTGGCCGTGGAGGGGCTACGCATCATCGGCTTGGCGGAAGAACTGGTACGTCAACTGCAACCGTTGAACCTGACGCTCACCGAGGAGGCGCATGAATTCTCGCGGCGTCACGTCTGAGCCCGCACCGTTGTACGACGCCGCACGATCATTGCATTCTCCGCGCCATGCGCCGGTTCTCGGACTCATTGCGCTCTGCGTTGTGGGGTTCTGGCGTGTGTTGCGCAACGGCTATACATTTGACGACGTCAGCATCGTACTGGCCAATCCCAGCGTGCACGGGTTGCGCAACTGGCCCCGGCTCTTCACCCAGGATTACTGGGCACCTGCTCATCACTGGGGACTCTATCGCCCCCTGACCACTTTGAGTTTCGCCGCGGAGTGGGCATTGCGACCCGGTAATCCCGCCCTGCCTCATCTGGTCAACCTGGGTTTGCATATCGCCGTGGTCGTGTTGCTCTATGCCTGGATCAGGATTTTCGTTCCAACTTGGGCGGCGTGGATCGGAGCGGCTTGGTTTGCGCTCACGCCCTTGCATGTCGAGGTTGTCGCCGGCGTGGTCGGACGATCCGATCTGCTGGCCACCTTGGGAGTGCTCGCCGCACTCGTGCTTGGCCATGGTGCCACGCTACGGCCGCGAGCATGGGCGTGGAGTTTGGCCGCCGCTGCCAGCGCGGGACTGGCGCTGTTGGCCAAGGAATCGGCCATTACAGTCGTCGCCCTGTTGATGCTGCAGTCGCTGGTCATGCTGGATCGGGGGCGCGATGCGAAGCGCGTGGCGCGCCAACCCACACTGTGGATGGTTCTGGGAATCAGCCTGGCCTACATCGCGCTGAGGATCCGCGTGGTGGGTCTTCTCCTCCCGCCCATCCCATTCCTCGACAACCCATTGGCATACGCCTCTTCGGCGGAACGGATTCGCACCGCCGGAATGATCCTTCTCCGGTCCCTGGGAGCCTGTCTGTGGCCCTTCCAACTGGCGCCGGACTACTCCTTTGCGGCGATCCCGGTTCTACGCCAGACGCTGGCTCCCGTCGCGCTTGCAACCGCAGCCGGCATGGTAGTTCTGATGGCCTTGCTGTTCGTATTGCGACGACAGCGCCTTCTGTTGCTGGGGGCGGCCTTCTTCCTGGTCACTGATCTGCCTACGTCCAACCTGTTGTTTCCCGTCGGCACTATTCGCGCCAATCGGCTGTTATATCTGCCGTCGGTCGGTCTGGCGCTTCTGGTCGGCTGGCTGGCGTGGCGCATTCGGACACGCTGGAATGGCTGGGCTGTGAGTCGCCTCTCGCTTGCGGCAGTGCTCCTGATCCTGGGGGTGTATGCGATGGCGGATCAGCACGAGGTTGTATTGTGGCGTGACAACCAGGCGCTGTTTGGCATGGCGGTGGCGCGTTCGCCACATTCGGCCAAAGCGCATTTCGCCTATGGGTTGACGCTCGAGACGGGTGCGCCGCAGGCGGCCGCGAAGCAGTATCGGGAAGCCATCCGCATTTTCCCGGATTATGCCGCCGCCTATTTGCAGATGGGACTCCTGCTGAGCCATACCGGTGATGCCGCCGGCGCGGTGCCGTACATCGAGCGAGCCTTCGCCCTGGTGCCGGGGCCACGTACATTCGAGGCCCTGGCGGCGGCGGATCTGAACGCCCATCGCGAAGGGGATGTTGTGCGCTCCGCGCGCTTGCTGCCACCGGGCTTGCCGGGTCCCGCGGCGACGTTGCTGGCGGAAGCGTTGCTGCGACGCGGGGAGCCGCAAGCCGCGTTGGATGCCCTCACCTCCGCTCTGCAAACGACGCCGGAGCTGCCCCAGCCGCACTTGGAGGCTGCCCGCGCCTTGCAGGCTCTCGGCCAGCCCGTGCGCGCTTCCCAGGAACTGGAACGTGCGCGGGCGCTGGCGCGGAAGCAAATGGCGGCGGCTGCCAGCGCGCCAGCGTTGGAGTGAGGTCAACCGCAGCAGGTCCTTTCAGGACACATGGGCGGCCTGGAAGACCCGCGTCGCGCTAATCTAGGTTTGTCGCGGAGGCCTCACATGGTTGAAGAACAGGCGCCCTTGCCCGAAGCAGCGGTCGGACGACGCACGGCTTTCGGAGCGCCTGGAATCGAGCCGCGCTGGACGCGTGGCGCCAAGGACGCCATCGGCACCGCCTACTCCGCCTCCAGTTGCGTGTGGTTCACGCTGGCCCAGGGCGTGGTGACGGAGGTCTATTTCCCCACTCTGGACCGGCCACAGATTCGTGACCTGCAGTTCCTGGTCAGCGATAACCAGACCTTCTTCCACGACGAACGTCGCAATACGACTTCTCAAATCACGGCGCTCAGTGATCATTCCCTGGGCTACCGTGTCCACAACACCAACGCGAGCTACCGCATCGAGAAAGAGATCATTTGCGACCCCCACCAGGACTGCTTGCTGGTGCACACGCGCTTCGTGACCCAGCCGGATTCGAAACCCTTGCGGCTCTACGCCCTCTGCGCCCCGCACTTGGAGGTCGGCGGGGAGGGGAATAGCGCCGAAGTGGTGCAGGTCGCAGGGCAGCGCATGTTTCTGACTCACAAGGGGGCGAGATGGATGGCGCTGGGAGCGTCAGTGCCGTTTTTGAAAATGTCCTGCGGCTACGTGGGACGCAGCGACGGGTGGACCGATCTGGAGGACAACTTCCAGATGGATTGGGAGTTCGACAGCGCCCCGAACGGCAACCTGGCTCTGACCGGTGAACTTGATCTTGTCGCCGCCTGCCACGGCATACCCTCGCAGGCGGCGGAGTTTACCCTGGGCATGGCGTTTGGCGACACCCGCCACGCCGCCATCAACACGCTGCTGCAGGCGCTGGGCCCGCACTTCAAAGACTCCGCCTGTCGCTATCTCGAGCAATGGGAGCGCGCCTGCAAGCACCATCTGCCTCTGACGGACGTGGCGCTGGACGGCGGTGGGCTGTTTCACCGCAGCGTCAGCCTCCTGCTCGCCCATGAGGACAAGAGCTATCCCGGCGCGATGATCGCCTCGCTCAGCATTCCCTGGGGCGAGGTGAAGGGCGACGAGGAGCTGGGTGGCTATCACCTGGTCTGGACACGTGATTTGGTCAACAGCGCCTGCGGGCTGCTGGCGGTGGGCAACGGCAATACGGCGCTGCGTGCGCTGATCTACCTTGCCGCCTCGCAGCGCGCCGATGGCGGGTTCGCCCAAAATTTTTGGGTTAATGGCGAACCCTACTGGAAGGGCATCCAACTGGACGAAGTCGCCTTTCCCATCATGCTGGCATGGCGGCTGAGTCATCTGCGCGCCCTGCGCGAGTTCGATCCCTATCCCATGGTGCGGCGCGCCGCCGCGTATCTGGTGACCGAGGGGCCGGTGACGCCGCAGGAACGATGGGAGGAATCCAGGGGCTACTCGCCTTCGACGCTGGCCGCCCACATCTCCGGGCTGGTGTGTGCCGCCGCCATGGCGCTCCAGCGCGGCGAAGAAGCCCTCTCCGCCTATTTGTTCGAATATGCCGATTTCCTCGAGCAGCATATCGAGGCATGGACAGTGACCACGCAGGGCAGTCTTTTACCTGATGTACCGCGCCACTATATCCGTATCCATCCCGTACCGGCCGATGCGGTCATTCCCGACGAGGATCCCAACACCAGCAGCCTGCGGATCGCCAACCGCGGTCCCGGGCAGATCAGTTTGTTTCCAGCCCGGGACGTGGTGGACGCCGGCTTTTTGGAGTTGGTGCGCTATGGTCTTCGCCGGCCCGGCGACGCCTTGATCGAAGACTCGTTACGCGTGGTGGACGCTGTGCTGCTCTTCACCACTCCCCAGGGCGCGTGCTGGCGTCGCTATAATCACGACGGTTACGGCCAGCGTGCCGACGGCGGGGCTTTTGAGGGTTGGGGACAGGGACATTGCTGGCCGCTGTTGACCGGTGAACGCGGACACTACGAATTCGCTGCCGGGCGCGATGTCACACCCTACTTGCGCGCGCTGGAAGGGTTTGCGCACGGCGTCGGCCTGCTGCCAGAGCAGGTCTGGGACCGCCCCGACCTCCCGGAACACTACCTGCGTTGTGGCGGGCCCACCGGGGCCGCCATGCCGCTGATGTGGGCGCACGCCGAGTATCTGAAACTATTGCGCTCAGTGCATGACGGTGCTGTGTTTGACCGCATTCCCGTCGTAGCGGATCGCTACCTTGTAGCCGACCCGCGCCGCCGCCGCTGGGAGGTTTGGAAGTTCCATCGCCAGGTGACTGCGGTCGCGCCGGGAACAACCCTGCGCATCCAAGCCGGCGCCGCTTTTGCATTGGTCTGGAGCGATGACGAGTGGAGCCGTGTCCATGAGACCGCCTCGACGGATCCGGGCATTGGGGCTTACTACGTTGACCTGACAGCGTTTCCTGGGCAGACGGCACCCTTTCGCTTCACCTTTCGCTGGCATGACGGCGAGCGCTGGGAGGGACGCAACTTTGCGGTCCAAGTGCGCCCGAAACAGCTACAATAAGCAAGCGATGAAGGCGACGAAACCGAAACAAACTGGTGCTTCGCGAAAAGCGTTGGCTGCTCCCGCATCTTCCAGCGGCGGTGGGCTGCAGGTGCCAACCGAAGAGGAGATTCGCGCCCGTGCCTACGTCATCTACCTGGCGCGCGGTGGCGGGCACGGTCGCCATCGTGAGGACTGGGAACAGGCGGAACGGGAATTGCGCGGACAGCATCGCGGACACTAAACGGCCAAGGACGGGTGACCGTCTTCACCGTTCACCGCTACGGCCTTGCCGCGTCCACGCGGCGTAGAATGGCCTCGGTAAACTCAACGGTACCTCCGCTGCCGCCAACATCGCGGGTGAGGTGCTCGCCGGTTTCGTAGACTTCCAGCAGTGCGGTTTTGAGTCGCTGTGCGGCGTCGTGCTGTCCGATGTGATGCAGCAGCATCTCGGCGGCTTGCAATACCGCCGTCGGGTTGGCCAACCCCTGGCCCGCGATGTCCGGCGCTGTGCCGTGAACGGCCTCGAAGATGGCCTGTTTCTCGCCCAGGTTGGCGCCCGCCACGAGGCCCAGTCCGCCCACCAATCCGGCACAGAGGTCGCTCACGATATCGCCATACAAATTCTCCAGCAGCAGCACATCGTACTGGTGGGGATTCATCACGAGCTGCATGCAGGCGTTGTCAACGATGGCCTCTTTGTATACCAGTTCGGGATACTCGCGGCTGACCTCGCGCGCGCAGCGCAGAAAGAGGCCATCGGAGAGCTTCATGATGTTCGCCTTGTGAATGGCGTGGATGGTTTTACGGGCGTGCAGGCGCGAGTAAGCAAAGGCGAAGTTGGAGATGCGCAGGCAGGCCTTCTCGGTGGCGATCTTGATGCTCTCGACCACGCCGGGCACCACCTCGTGCTCGATACCGCGATACAGCCCCTCGGTGTTCTCGCGGAAGATGATCAAGTCCACGTTGTCAAAGCGCGTCTTGACACGCGGCAGATTGCGTACCGGGCGGAAGTTCGCGAACAGCTGGAAGTGCTTGCGCAACGCCACGTTGACGCTGGTGAAACCCTCTCCAATCGGGGTGCCGATGGGCCCCTTGAGCGCCACGCCAGTTTCCAGGATGTCGGCCAGAACCGCCGGCGGCAGGGGCTCGCCGCACTCGTCGATCGCCGGCTGACCAACTTTGAATTCGCGCCAGCGGATCTCGGCGCCCACCGCGTCGAGCACGCGTTGCGTGGCGCGAATGACCTCGGGTCCGATGCCGTCGCCAGGGAGAAGGGTTACGTCTTGCATGATTTCAGGCTAACTGCCATACCGGCCGCCGGGGCGCCCCGGCGTTTCTATTGAACAGTGTGAACGGTTTCTTGAGCCAAGTCGGCCAAGACGGTGCCTGACGCGGCTTCCACCGCGGCATGCAGGCTGTTGCCGTGGGCGTCCATGGTGACCACGGCTGGAAAATCCTTCACGTCAATTTCCCACATCGCTTCCGGTATACCGAACTCCAGCCAATGAACGCCACACACCTTTTTAATGGTGCGCGCGTAGAACTGGGCCGCCCCGCCGACCGCATTCAGGTAGACGGCGCCGCTGGCCTGCAAGCCCGCCAGCGTGCGGGCCCCCATGCCGCCCTTGCCGATCACCGCGCGCACTCCGTAGCGGCGCAGGATCTCGGCTTGATAGGGTTCCTCGCGAATGCTGGTGGTCGGTCCCGCGGCGGTGATGCGCCATGCGCCTCCGGCATCTTTCAGCGCCACCGGGCCACAGTGGTAGAGGGCGCTGCCCGCCAGCGCGATCGGCGGTTCGTGGTGTAGGAGATGGGCGTGCACCGCATCGCGCCCCGTGATGATGCGGCCGGAAAGCAGAACCATGTCGCCCACGCGGAGGTTGCGGACCTGCGCTTCACTGAGCGGCGTGGTGAGCCGCACCGTCCGCTGCGTCACGGACGGCGTCCCTAAAGCGGCCGACTCTGGCTCCGGCTGCGCAGCGCCCGCCGCCGTTTCCTTGTACAACCAGCGCGTGATCTTCCCCATGGTTGCGTCTAAGTGGACGCCCAGACGCCGGAAGGCCCAGCAGTCGTACGCGACGGAGACAAAGAAACTGGCCGGCAGACGGTTCAACGCCGTCACCTTGCAGCCGATCAGCGAGACGCCGCCTCCGAAGCCCATCGTGCCAATGCCCAGCGTGTTGGCGCGCGCCAAAATGTAGCGCTCCAACTCGGCAAGCCGCGGGTCGGGGCTGGTATCGGGGAGGGAGCGCAACAGTTGTTCCTTCGCTGCCTCGTAGCCGGAGGTGCGGTCGCCGCCGATGGCCACTCCCACCGCGCCCGGAGCACAGCCCTGTCCCTGCGCCTGCCAGACGGCGTGCAGGATGCACTTCCGTACGCCCTCCAGATCGCGCCCGGCGCGGCCCAGATGCTCCAGCTCGCAGGGTAGGGAATATTGGATATTCTTGTTTTCGCAGCCGCCCCCTTTGAGCAGAAGTCTGATCCCAATCACGGCATCGTTCTCCCACTGCTCGAAGTGGATGACGGGAGTTCCGGGACCCAGGTTATCGCCACTGTTTTCGCCGGTGAGCGAGTCCACGCTGTTGGGACGCAGCTTGCCACGGCGTGTCGCTTCGGCCACCGCCTCCCGGATCAGACGTCGCAGGACCAGCTGGTTGGCGCCCACGGGTGTCTGCACGAAAAACGTCGGCATCCCGGTATCCTGGCAGATGGGTCCGACATCCTGAGCTGCTTGTTCGATGTTGGTGCCGATGATGGCGAGGGCGGTGGCGCTCTGCGTAGCGGGATGTTCGAGCCGGGTCGCAAGCTGCATGGCGGCGCGGACGTCGGGCGGCAGGTTGGTCGAGGTCTCGGTGATGAGCTCGATCAGGCTGGTCCGGACTGACGTTTCGAAGTCAGATGATGTCGACTCGGCCACGCTTCAGTATAGAGTGCCAGGCGCCGACGCCGCCTCAGGCGGTGCGTCGCCGCGCCACCGCCGCTTTCCTTTTAGCGGAGTGGGCGCTGACGCGGGCGGGCGGCTTCCGGGCACCTTTACCCACTAGTTCGAGGCTTTGTTTCAGGCTCGCCATCAAGTCGACCATGGGCACAAGGTTGAGACGCGCGGCCGGTTTGGCGGTCGGCTGTCCTGCCAGTTTGGCTTCAATCAGTTGTTCCAAGTTGTGGCGGTAGGTGTCGTGGAACTCCGCCGGATTAAACGGTCGAGCCAAGCCTTCGACCAGCTTGCGCGCCAGCTGCAGCTCGACCTCTTTCGGGGGCGCCTCGGCAGAGGACTCGCCAAAGCCCTCGGCCACCCGCAACTCGTCGCGGCAGTAGAGGGTATGCAACAGCAAGCCGCGGTGTTTTCCCTCCACCCCCGCCAGATGCGACGGCCGGATGGCGGCGTGGTACTCCCGGTTATGCATGGACAGCCGGGCGATGGCGACGAAGCCGGTCTCTTCCAGGACCTGTTCCAGCAATGCGTAAGGACGGCGGCCCGCCGTCTCCGGCACCAAGTAGTGCGATGCCTCGAACCACAATGGGTCGAGCTCCTCGGCGCGGCAGAACTCGACGACCTCCATCTGCTTGTCGGTGCTGGGGGCGGCCTGTTTGATCTCCGCCTCGGGAATGACCACGTATGCTCCCTTCGCGTACTCATATCCCTTGACCGTCTCGTCGCGGCCCACCACTTGATGGTCGGCCGGACAGATCATCTGTTGCTTCAGCCGCACCTGGTCCTTGGCATGTAACTGATGAAAGCTGATGCGTTCTCCGCGGGCGCCGGAGTAGAGGCGAACCGGCAAGGTGACCAGTCCGAACGTGAGATAACCGCTCCACACTCCCGCCATCCACTCCTAGATGAGGGCAGCGCTACTCGGGGTTGGCGGCGCCGTGGTGTCGAATCGCGGCGACAGACAGTCGGTCGTGGTCCACGGCTTGACTTCCCCGACGGCTAAGACAGGTCACCCGGGAGTGCAAAACGCATCCAACCCAACGCATGGCTCTGCAGCAGTACCGCGAGAAACGGAGTTTCAGCGCGACGCCGGAACCGCGAGGCGGCCCCCGCCTTGCTCAGGCTGCGGCAAAGCGCCAGTTTTGCGTGCAGCAGCATCAGGCCAGTCATCTCCACTACGATTTCCGCCTCGAAGTGGACGGCGTGCTGAAGTCCTGGGCTGTTCCAAAAGGTCCCAGCCTCGACCCGGCCGCGCATCGTCTCGCCATGCAGGTGGAGGATCACCCGCTCGAGTACTTGACGTTCGAGGGATCGATTCCCACGGGAAACTATGGCGCGGGCGAAGTCATCGTTTGGGACGTCGGCGACTACGAAGTTCTCGGCGGCGAGACGGCTCAGAGCCAGTTGGAGCGGGGTGGGCTGAAGTTCCGCCTCCAGGGCCAAAAATTACAGGGCGAGTTCGCCCTGGCGCGCATGCGCCCGGCGCGCGGCGCATCATCGGTTTCCGCTCGCCCAGGCACAAGGCGCGATGACGGGCGACAGTGGCTCTTGATCAAGAAACGCGATGCTGCCGCGCAGCCTGGGTACCTCCCCGAACAGCAGCCCGAGTCGGTGTTAAGTGGGCGCAGACTGCAACAGATCCCGGGGCCGCGCAACCCAAAGCCGCATCCGGATCGCCGCTCCGGTGGCGTTGCGAAGGGGAAGGGAAAGAGCGTCTCGCGACGAAAGCCGGCCACTGGCATGGCAATCGGTGACAAGCGGCGGCGGCGCGCGTCTCCACCATCCACCGCGGGCGAGCGACAAAACGACGACAACCTTGACGTGGCCACGCTTCCTGGCGCCGCGCCCGGTCGTCCCGAACTCCCGCCCCATCCGATGCTGGCCACCCTCAGCACCCGACCATTCTCCTCGCCCGACTGGCTGTTCGAGATCAAGTGGGATGGCGTTCGCGCCTTGGCCTGGATGGCGCAGGACAAGGTGCAACTCTGGTCGCGGACGCAGCGCGACATGGCTTCGGCTTATCCAGAGCTGCAGGCCTTGAGTCGACAGTTGCGCGGCGGCGAAGCGCTGGTGGATGGCGAGATTGTCATGTTGGATCAGTCCGGGCACGCCAGCTTTTCCGCCCTGCAGCAACGCATGCACTTGACGGGTGCTGAGGCGGAAGCGGCCGCAGCGCAGCGACCCGTGTCCTATTTCATTTTCGACATCTTGCATCTCGACGGCGTACAGCTCCTCCATACGCCACTTGAAACGCGGAAGAAACTGTTGCGGCAGCGCCTGGTGGACGCTCCACCGGTGCGCTTTGCCGATCACGTCGAAGAGGATGGTGAGGGGTTGCTGCAACTCGCGCGCAACAACGGCTTAGAGGGCATTGTCGCCAAACACCGGCATTCATCTTACGAGCCGCGCCGCTCACGCTGGTGGTTGAAGTGGAAGCTGACGCGCGTACAGGAAGCGGCCGTCGTAGGCTATACCGCGCCGCGGGGGTCGCGAGAGCACTTCGGATCGCTCCTTCTCGCCCTGCGCGAGGGGCGGCGGTGGCGCTACATTGGCCATGTGGGGACAGGCTTCGACCGCGCTGCACTGGCCGCACTCTATGCGCGCTTGCAGGGGCTGCCGGCCAGCGGACCGCCCACTGGGGCTCCGCGCAACTCCGGCTTGCACAAGGGCGCCCTGCAGTGGGTTCAGCCGCAACTCGTGGCGCAAGTCAAGTATTCCGAGTGGACGCCGGACGGTAAGTTGCGCGCGCCGGTCTTCCTCGGACTGCGCGACGATAAGGCTCCGGAGGAATGCTTCCGCGAAACCGAGGTCACATCGTGAAGTCCAGGAGCTCTGAATCCCAATTGTCGGAAAAGCAGGTCATCCGACGACCAGACTGGCACGGTTCTGAGTCGCAACAGCGCGACGCCCGCAAGCGCCTCACCCCCGGAGCGCGGCTACTTGGGAGGCTTCCGATACCGCCCGCAGTCGAACGGGCGACGCTGACGGTGGACGACGTGGCCGTCTCGCTCACGCACCTGGACAAGGTTTTGTTTCCAGCGGAGGGACTGCGTAAACGCGATCTCCTCGAGTACGCTTACGACGTCGCCGAATTTCTGCTACCCCACATGCGCGAACGGCCGCTCTCGCTGAAACGCTATCCGCACGGCATCGGCGGCATGTCCTTCTTTCAGAAGGAGGCGGGCGCCAGCATGCCGGCCTGGGTGCGGACCACGGCCATGGCCAGCAAAGGCGAGCGGGCTTCGATCAACTACGTGCTTTGCGACGACTGCCCGACTCTGCTCTACCTGGTTAATCTGGGCTGCATTGACCATCACTGCTGGATGAGTCGGGCCGCAACCCCGGACGAACCGGACTTCGTGCTGCTCGATCTCGATCCCGGTCCGCGCGCGTCCTTCGCCGCCGTCATCCAAGTGGCGATTGCTCTCCGCCAGATTCTCGAGAGCTGGCAGATCGAGGCGTGGCCCAAAACCTCCGGCGCTACCGGCATGCATATCCTGGTACCGCTGGGGCCCGGTCATACCTATGCGCAGAGCGCGCGCTTTGCTGAAATCATGCTGCGCGCCGCCGCGGCCACTCTTCCCGAACTCACCACGCTGGTTTGGGCGGTCCACGAGCGGCCTGCGGATCGTGTCTACCTCGATTATCGCCAGAACGCGCGCGGTAAGACGATCCCGCCCGCCTACTCGCCCCGCCCGCTGCCAGGTGCCCCCGTCTCCACGCCGCTGCGTTGGGGCGAGGTACGCACCGGCTTGAATCCCGCCGCGTTCACTCTCGAGAAGGTACGTCGCCGGCTGGAGCGTTTCGGCGACCTCGCGGCGGGCGTGTTGCCCCGGGGAGAAGGGCTGCAGTTACAGAGTCTCCTGGAACGGATGACGCCCGCCCCCCCACCATCCCCCCGCAAGTCTCGCAGGGGGCGTTCCACCAGGTGAGGAGCGGGCGCGGTCGGCGCGCACCAGCAGCCCGCGCGCCGCTCTCCTTGCTAGAATCAAGCTCGACGCATGCGGATCCGCCTCTACAACACGCTCTCCCGCCAAATTGAAGATTTCGAGCCCCTGATCGCCGGGCAGGTGCGGATGTACACCTGCGGTCCGACGGTGTATGACTTCGGACACATCGGCAACTTTCGCACTTTTGTCGCTGTCGACCTCTTGCGCCGCTTCTTGGCCACGCAGAAGTTGGCCGTGACGGCGGTGATGAACATCACCGATGTGGACGACAAAACCATCCGCCGCTCGCAGGAAGCGGGGGAGGACCTCGCCGTTTACACCGCGCGGTATGAGAAGGCGTTTATTGAGGACTGTGATTTGCTCAGTATCGCTCCGCCTACCCACTTGGTACGGGCCACGGCGTTCATTCCGCAGATGGTGGCGTGGATTGTGCGCCTGGTCGAGAACGGCAACGCGTACGTTAACGAGGGTTCCGTGTATTTCCGGGTGGCGAGCTTTCCCGCTTACGGGAGACTGTCAGGCAAGGATTTGGCCGGGCTGCAAGACGGGGCCCGGGTCGAGGTGGACGAGTACGGCAAGGAACAGGCGCGGGATTTTGTCCTATGGAAGGCGCAGCGTCCGGGTGAACCGGCATGGCCCAGTCCATGGGGACCGGGGCGTCCGGGCTGGCACATCGAATGCTCCGTGATGGCGACCGAGATGCTGGGCGAGAGTTTTGACCTGCACGCCGCCGGCACGGACCTGATCTTTCCGCACCATGAGAACGAGATCGCCCAGGCCGAGTCGCTGACCCACCGGCCTTTCGTGAAGTACTGGGTGCATGCCGAGTTTCTGCAGGTCAATGGCGAGAAGATGTCGAAATCGCTCGGCAACTTCTATACCCTGCGCGATCTGCTGCAGCAAGGCCATCGCCCCAGTGCCATTCGCTATTTGCTCGCCCAGGTACCCTACGGTCATCAGCTCAATTTCACCTTGGACGGCCTGATCCAGGCGGGCGAGACGCTGGAGCGCCTGCGGGCCTTTCGCGCCCGGCTCGCCCGCGAAGCCACCTCGCCGGAATCGCACCCGGCATTGCAGGCGAGGGTGCGGGCCGCGGAGACAGAAATGCTCGCCGCTCTGGCGGATAACCTGAACACGGCCGAAGCGTTAGGAGCCCTCTTCAAGCTGGTGCGGGAGGCGAATGCCGCGCTCGACGCGGGGCAGATCGGGCAGCCCGACCGCGCTGCCTTCGACGCCGTCTTGCAGACCTTCGACAGCGTCTTCTGCGTCCTTGACGACACGGATCGTGCGAAAATGGATGCAGTCGGGCTGGCCGCTGCCGGGCTCAGCGATGCCGAGATTGAAACGCTGCTGGCCGAGCGGGCCGCCGCCCGGCAGCGCAAGGACTTCACGGCCTCCGACGACTTTCGGCGGCAGTTGGACGAAGGTGGCGTGCTGGTCGAAGACGTGAGGGGTGGCGGTGTTCGCTGGCGGCGACGCTGAGCACAGGAAGCATTCGAGCGATCCAAGATGAACTGGCCGCTTCCATCGCGAAAGTGCTCACCGCATTTGGCGGCGCCCGCGGCGGCTCGCCCCGGTCTATTCGCCACCGACTAAATCTTGCCGGCATCCGCTCCCGCTCCTCGTTGTGCGGCTTCCCCCAGTTCCGGCTGCGGTTCCACATCGGGCCGTCGCCGCCCTGCTTCCTTCGGAGGTATTTATGTCCGTTCTGCTCTCGTCCGCGTCTGCTTCCGTAGCTCCCAAGCTGATCACTGAGTTGCCCGGGCCCAATGCCCGCCGCGTGCTCGCCGGCGATGCGCGCTGGGTTTCGCCTTCCTACACCCGCAGCTACCCACTGGTGGCGCGCCGAGGCTGTGGGATGCGTGTCGAGGATGTGGACGGCAACGAGTTTCTCGACTTCTCGGCCGGCATCGCCGTCTGCTCCACCGGGCATTGTCACCCTGAAGTGGTGGCCGCCATCCAGAAACAGGCGGGCGAGTTGTTGCACATGTCGGGAACGGATTTCTACTACGAGCACATGGTGACCTTGGCGGAGCAGCTGGAGCCGCTGGCGCCCTTTGATGGCCCGATCAAGGTGTTCTACGGCAATTCCGGAGCGGAAGCTGTCGAGGCTGCCATTAAGCTGGCCCGCTACCACACCCGCCGGCCCTTTGTGATTGGCTTTTACAACAGTTTCCATGGCCGCACCATGGGCGCCCTGTCGCTAACCAGCAGCAAGATCACGCAGCGCGCCCGCCTGGGAGCCCTCCTGCCGGGCTTCTTTCATATTCCGTATCCCGATCTTTATCGACCCTTGCATGGGTCGGTCGACACGGCCGCCGCGTGCCTCGAGGATCTCGATCGCCTGTTCCATACCACCACCAACCCCACGGAAGTAGCGGCCATCGTGCTGGAAGCGGTCCAGGGCGAGGGCGGCTACGTCGTGCCCCCGAGCACCTTCGTGCAGGAGATCCGCCGTATCTGCACCCGGCACGGCATCCTGCTGGTGGTGGACGAGGTGCAGGCTGGCTGCGGCAGAACCGGCAAGATGTGGGCTATCGAGCACCACGATGTCGAACCGGACATTGTCTGTTCCGCCAAGGGCATCGCCAGCGGACTGCCGTTAGGCGTGATGTTCTCGCGCGCCGAGATCATGGATTGGACTCCCGGGGCGCATGCTTCTACGTTCGGCGGCAATCCCGTGGCCTTGGCTGCTGCCGAAGTCACGGTGCGTCTACTGCAGGGAGGGCTCATCCGCAATGCGGCGGAGATAGGAGCGTATCTCATGCAGCGCCTTCAGACTTGGCCGTCCAAGTTTCCCAATGTCGGCCAGGTACGTGGTCTCGGGCTCATGATTGGCATCGAGCTGGTGGAAGACCAGCAGAGCCGCAAGCGCGCACCAGAATTGCGCGATCGCCTCGTGGACGCCGCATTTTATAAGGGCCTGCTGGTGCTTGGCTGCGGCCCCAATACGCTGCGTCTCATGCCACCGTTGATCTGTACCAAGCAGGAAGCCGATGTCGCCCTCGAGATTCTGGAAGCCTGCCTGCGCGACCACGGCCAAACGCGGACGCAGTAAGTTCCAGAGAGTACTCGCGATTGCGCACACTGCTAGTGTAGTGCGGCTTAAATAGTAACCATTATATGGCGCGGAACGTCTCTACAATGGAGGCTCTTTCGCCATGCGCATCGCCCGCCCGGTTCAACTTGACGCCGCCGAGGAGGCCCTGCTGCGCACGCGCGCTCGAGCGCGCTCGCTGCCGGCGCGGGTGGTCGAGCGCGCCCGCATCGTGCTGCTGGCGTCCACCGGCAAGCAGGACAAGGAGATCGCCGCGGTGCTGGGCATCAGCGTGCAAAAGAGCGCGCGCTGGCGGGATCGCTTTCTGCGCCTGGGGGTGGCCGGCTTGGAAAAGGATGCGCCTCGCCCCGGACGGAAGCCCAGCCTGCCCGCCGGGATGAGCGCGTTGGTGGTACGGAAGACGACGCAGGAGCGGCCCGCTCAGGCCACGCACTGGTCGACGCGGACGATGGCCGCGGCGGTCGGGATCAGCGAAAAAAGCGTGCGGCGCATCTGGCGGGCGCACGGTCTCAAACCGCATCGAATAGAGAGTTTCAAGCTCAGTCATGATCCGCAGTTCGCGGCCAAGCTGGAAGCCATCGTCGGCCTGTACCTGAACCCTCCCGAGCATGCGATCGTGCTCTGCTGTGATGAGAAGAGCCAGATCCAAGCCTTGGACCGTACCCAGCCGGGACTGCCCCTCAAGCGCGGACGGGCGGCAACCATGACCCATGATTACAAGCGCAATGGCACCGCCGCGCTGTTTGCCGCCCTGAATGCGGCGGACGGACAGGTGATCGGGCTTTGCCAGGAGCGTCACCGGCATCAGGAGTGGTTGCAGTTCCTGCGCTTCATTGACCTGGCCACGCCCGTGGACAAGGACCTGCACCTGATCGTGGACAACTACGCTACCCACAAGCACCCCAAGGTCCAGCGCTGGCTGCAGCGCCACCCGCGCTTTCATGTCCACTTCACCCCCACCAGTTCATCCTGGCTGAACATGGTGGAGCGCTTCTTCCGCGACCTCACCCAGAACCGCCTGCGGCGCGGCGTCTTCCGCGACGTCTCCGATCTCATCCTGACCATCTATGAACATCTGGACCGCCACAACCAAGCACCCAAGCCGTTCATCTGGACCGCCCCCGCCAATGACATCCTCGCCAAGGTCAGTCGCGCTCGCGCCACCCTGCACAATAATGCTTAAAGTGTTAGCCGCACTACACTAGCCGGGGGGGACAGACACTCTTTTTCTCTGTCCCCCACGAAACCCCGCGCCGTGGGGCCGGAGCAGGTGCGGGTCCCTCGTATCGAAGTGGGTGGGTTTCGCCATCGTCCCCCCCCGTAAAGGGCGAATGTTTTGCACGTCAGAGTGCTGTAGCGTTGCACCATGCAACGCCGCTACGTCGTCCGCGGCATCTTACGTCGACTGGACGCGCTGGCAATCCGTCTCGGGCGAAGACCGCAAACTCTTCCCAGTCATGCCTTGGGTCGCGTGGGGGAGGAGTTAGCCTACTGGTTCCTGCGGAATCACGGGTATACAATCTTGGCGCGGAACTATCGGCGTCCTCCCCAGCCGGGGGAGATCGACTTGATAGCGTGGGACGCGAGGACCTTGGTCTTCATTGAAGTCAAGAGTCGCGCGGCTCGTGGAGAGTACCCGGCCGAGCAGTCCGTCAACCGCGACAAACGGCGTCATTTGATCCGCCTCGCTCGTGGCTTTGCGCGACGGCGTGGCATCGGGGGGTACCGTTTCGACGTGGTGGCGGTTTACGGTCCTGAACGGTTGCAGCCGGAAATTGTGCTGCACCGCGACGACTTTCGCGACGAGCCATGAGCGTCGCGCACAACAACAGGGGAAAGCGTGCCAGAACTGCGTAAAGATCCCGTGACCGGCCGCTGGGTCATCATTTCCAGCGAACGCGGCAAGCGGCCCAACGATTTCTCGCGCGAGATGGAGAAGCCGAAGAAGGGCGGCTTTTGCCCTTTCTGCTACGGAAACGAGAGCAAGACCCCGCCGGAGATCCTGGCCTATCGCGAGAATGGGTTTGCCCCCAACACCCCCGGCTGGAAGGTACGTGTCGTGCCCAACAAGTTCCCGGCCTTGGGGATCGAAGGCAATCTCAACCGCCAGGGCGAGGGCATGTTCGACAAAATGAATGGCATCGGCGCTCACGAGGTTTTCATCGAGACGCCCGATCACAACCGCGCGTTGGCCGACCTCTCCGAGAAAGAGATCGAGGATGTGCTCTGGGCCTTCCGCGATCGGATGCTGGATCTCAAGAAGGACAAGCGCTTTCGCTACATCCTCATCTTCAAGAACCACGGGGACGCCGCCGGCGCCTCGCTCGAGCACACCCACACGCAGCTTATCGCCCTGCCGATTATCCCCAAGCGTATTCATGAGGAACTGGCGGGCGCAAAGCAGTACTTCGAATACAAGGAGCGCTGCGTCTATTGCGACGTGTTGCGGCAGGAACTTGAGGCGGGCACGCGCATCATCTCCGAGAACGACGATTTCGTGACCTTGGCGCCCTACGCCCCGCGCTTTCCGTTCGAGACGTGGCTGCTGCCCAAACAGCATCAATCGCTCTTTGAGGACTCCACCCGCTCGAGTCTCGAGAACTTGGCACGCGCCCTGAAGCAGCTACTGGTGCGCATGGATGCCGTACTGGAACGCCCCGCGTATAACCTGGTGTTGCAGAGCGCACCACTGCAGGAGCCGGCGAACGAGTACTACCACTGGCACATCGAGTTCATGCCACGGCTGACCAAGGTCGCGGGTTTCGAGTGGGGAACAGGGTTCTACATCAACCCCACGTCACCGGAAGAAGCGGCCAAATACCTGCGCGAGGCACACATTGAAAGCGGGGTGCTGGGCTGAGCAGCCGGCGACGTCAGCTCAGGTGCACAACGGTGCCGTTGTCCATGCTGGAATAAGCTGCGTCGAGGACCTTCTGGTTGATCCAGCCTTCTTCGGCGGGCACCGGAAACGGCGTTCCGTCCTCGAGCAGTGCGGCGAAAGCGTCCACCTGCGCGGCATAGGCCCCGGAATTGTGAACCTCTTCGGTCGCGACCAGCTTGCCGCTTTGCCAGAGTTCAATGCGCACCGGGAAATCCACCGTCAGCGCGTTATCAGCACGCAAGACGCCGGACTCTCCCACGATTTCGAGCGGTGTCCGGTAATCGGCGCGCAGTGAGACCTGCAGTACGCCGAGTGTCCCGCGCGAGAACCCCAGACTCACTACCGCGGCCGCCTCGACGCTGCCGGAGTCGGCGTCCGATTGTCCCAGGGTGGAGACGCGCACAATTTCATCATCAAGAATAAACCGCAGGGCGTCGAGGCAGTGCACGCCGACATCCGAGATGGGGCCCCCGCCGGAGATGGAGCGATCCAGCAGCCACGCCCGCGGATGATTGCGTCCCTGGTAGGAGAACTCCGCCCGCGCAAACACTGGCCGTCCGATCTCTCCTGCCGCCACACGTTCCCGCAGTCGTTGCGCGCCTACCTCAAAGCGGAACACCTGCGCGATTCCAAGGGATAGCCGCGCTGCATGTGCGGCGCGCACCATCTGCTCCGCCTCATTGGCATCCATCGCCATCGGCTTTTCGCAGAGCACCGGTTTCCCGCACGAGAGCGCCAGCAGCACATCAGCGTAGTGTTCGTTGTTCGGGGTGGTCACAAGCACTGCGTCCACGTCCGGACAACGGCAAAGGGCTTCCTTCGAATCAAAGGCGTGCGGAATTGCGTAGCGTTGCGCCGTGGCGAGCGCCTTCTCCATGCTGCGCCGCGAGAGCGCGCTCACCGTCGCGCGCCGCGCGCCCCGAAAGCCCGGCATCAACCGCCGGTCGCCGTGATGGCCGAAGCCAAGGATGCCAAAGCGAGTCACCAAAAAACTATACAGGAGCGTCGTCGTTTGTCGGACGTCGACAAGGCACGTTCTTTGAGATCCGCAACCGATGACGCTCGCGACTGCGCGAATCAGCGGGGTACAACGTCGAATGCCATGGCACCGAAGCTGACTACCGAGTCTGGGTCAATATTCCATTGCTGGTAGCCCAGCAAGCGGCCACGCGCCTCAGGAAACACCCTCAGAAACGTCAACAGCGGGCTGTAGCCGCACCATTTGAGCCCGTCATGCGATTGCTTAATGGTGGCGGCAGCGGTGGCCAGGGGTTCAGGGAGATGGGCGGCGTCGTAGACGCGCTCGCGGAAGCCGTCGGCGTCGCCTGCAACTACATGGCGTAGTCGCTGCTGATCCTCCTCCCGTACCGCTTGTAGCCAGCCGGTCTCGGCGACCGCCCGCTCAGCGTCCCCGTATCGGGTTCCCGCGTGGGCGAAGTCAACGCCTAAAATCCAGACCAGGCGACGCTCATGCCGGTCGGCAATTTGCCGCAGCGTGGCGTGGAAGCGTTCGACTTCGGGATCGACGGCATCCCCGGGAGCGTCGTGCAGCGCGCCGCAGAGGATTGGCAGAATGCGGGGCGCGGCTGGCGAGACGAACTGGGCGAAGAGGCACTGGAACTCGATCGAGTGCTCGACGGCGTGACAGTAATCTTCGCGAATGAGTGCATCCGGTGCCCCTTGCTGAAGCCGCTGCAATGCCTCGGCATCGCACTCCAGGCGTCCGAGCGGCGTCGTGAAGGGCTTTGCGGTGACGCCGAAAAGATTGGGGCGTCCGTAATGCGAGGTTCCCAGGATGACCAAGGTGTCGTCGTTGGTCAGCTCGGGCAACGCGGCGTAGGCGGCCGCATAGCTGGCGAGTCCGCCGTGCGGGCTGACATGCGGCGCCGCGATGCCGAGGGTGGCGCGCTTTCCTGGCGAGCTGGAAGCGTCACCATTCTGAAAGGCTGAGTGTAAAAACCGTCGCAGCGCATCGGGCTCATCCGGGTATGCCTCACCCGCAAAAGCAGCCTCGCGCGTCGGGCCTGCGCGAAATGTCGCTTCTCGGGCGGCGCGCATGGCCAGGAACTCCGGCGTCTCAAGAAATCCGTGCCTTTGCAGTACCGCGACCAGTTGTTGAATCACTTCCTTCAGGAGTGTGTAGCCCGCAAGCCGGCGTACGATCTGCTGACATTCCGCGAGTTCGTGAGTGCCATCCAAACAGCTCAGCGCTGGGACCAGGGTTGGCGGGACCACCAGCACCGACTTCGAAAATCCAAGCGGATCGCGCAGCAACAGTCCCGGCTGGTCCGCCGCCGGCGACGGCATGAAGTCCAAGCCCGTGCGCAGGGCGGGAAGAGGCATGCCTTTCATTCTAGAAGGAGAGGGGTTGCCGGGTCTGGGTTCCCCATTGAACGTACCTCTTCCTCCCGACCGTACGGTAGCAACGAGTCAGCATTCATGCGGGTTTTCGCGTGCTATAACCAAAACAGGAAGCGGGGTGCGGGTTGGATTTTGATCTGAACGACGAGCAACGGGACCTGCAGCGCACAGTGCGCGATTTTGCCGAGCGCGAGATCCTGCCGCATGTCATGGCGTGGGACGAAGCGCAGACATGGCCGGCGGATGCGATTGCGGAGTTGGGCAAGCTGGGTCTGCTGGGCGTCCTGTTTCCCTCCGAACTGGGCGGCGCCGGCCTCGGCTACCAGGAGTACGCCATCGCCATCGAGGAACTGGCGCGGGTGGATGCCAGCATTGCGCTGATTGTCGCGGCCCATAACTCGCTCTGCTCGAATCACATTTATCAGGCCGGCAATGACGCTCAAAAGCGCAAGTACCTTTCCAAACTAACCACCGGAGAGTGGATAGGGGCTTGGAGTCTGACGGAGCCGGGCGCAGGCTCCGACGCCGGTGGCACGCGCACAATGGCGGTGCGCGACGGCGCGGCATGGGTCTTGAATGGCGCCAAGACCTTTACCACCAACGGCAGCCATGCCGACGTCTGCGTGGTCATGGCCTTGACCGATCGCGCCGGAGGTAAACATGGTATCTCCGCCTTTGTGGTCGAGAAGGGGATGCCTGGCTTCCACCCCGGCAAGAAGGAGAACAAGCTGGGCATGCGCGCCAGCGACACCTCTGAGATTGTCCTTGAAGATTGTCGCGTTCCCGCGGAGAACCTGCTGGGTCGCGAGGGCGAAGGTTTTGTAGATTCGCTCAGGATCCTCGACGGCGGTCGCATCAGCATCGCGGCTTTGGCCGTGGGTCTGGCCCAGGGCGCCTACGAGGCGGCGCGCCGCTACGCCCTGCAGCGCAAGCAGTTTGGCAAAGCGATCGCCGAGTTCCAGGCCATCCAGTGGAAGCTTGCCGACATGGCCACCTCAATCGAGGCGTCACGCCTCCTGGTGCGCCGTGCCGCGGTGCTCAAGGATCAGGGCAGAAGAGTGACGCGCGAGTCGGCGATGGCAAAACTCTTCGCCTCCGAAACCGCTGTCCAAGTCGCCAACGAGGGCGTGCAGATCCACGGTGGTTACGGCTTCATCAAGGATTACCCGGCGGAGAAGTTCTATCGCGACGTCAAACTCTGCACCATTGGCGAAGGGACCAGCGAGATCCAGCGCCTGGTCATCGCCCGCGAGCTTTTGAAAGAGCTGTGAATCCGGACAGATGAAGGCCGTCCGCTATCGCACGCGCCGTTGCCCAACGGTCGGCGGCCGTGTGTCCATCGATATCCCATCCCGTGCGAGACTAGCGCGATGAGTAGCGAGGGGACGGCGGAATGGGCGGCCCGCGTACGCGCGGGTGACCGGCGCGCGCTGGCGCATGCACTCACCGCGGTCGAGAACCGCAGCCCCAGCGGTCTGGAACTGCTCGACCATTTATTCCCCCACACCGGTCACGCGCAGATTGTGGGGATCACCGGGGCGCCTGGAGCGGGGAAGAGCACCCTGATTGATCAACTCGCCTCCCAGTTCCGCTCCGCGCAACAGACGGTAGCGGTGCTCGCCGTTGATCCCAGCAGTCCCTTCACCGGGGGCGCCTTGTTGGGCGATCGCATTCGCATGCAGGAACATCACCACGACCCGGGCGTGTACGTGCGCAGCATTGCGACACGCGGAAGCCTGGGCGGCTTGGCGCTGGCAGCGCACGATCTGGTGCTTGTGTTTGACGCGGCGGGCTTCCAGAACGTCCTGGTTGAGACCGTGGGCGTCGGACAAGCGGAGATTGATGTAGTGCGCCTGGCAGAGATCGTCCTGCTGGTGCTGGTGCCCGGCATGGGCGACGAGGTTCAAGCCCTGAAAGCCGGCGTGATGGAGATTGCCGACGTGTTCGTGCTGAATAAGTCCGACCGCGGCGCCGAATCCTTGGAAGCCGACCTGCGGGCGCATTTGGCCCTGCGGCCTGAGATGGGGGGGTGGCAGCCCCCCATCGTACGTACCACGGCAACCACCGGCGAAGGTGTGGGCGACCTGCGGAAGGTGATGCAACAGGTCCATCATCACCTCCAACAAAGCGGGGACTTGGCGTCACGACGCCGCGTGGGATGGCGGCAGCGGCTGCTCCTCCTGCTGCAGGAAGAACTGCTACGGCGTGCTGCGCGGCAGGGTCTCACGCCCGCTGAGTTGGAGCGATGGGCCGCCGCGCTGGCGGCCCGCCAGGCACAGCCCCAAGCCGCAGTGCGCGCCCTGCTGGGGAACTGACGCGGGATTGACCGCCGCAGCAAGACCCTTCCGGACTTGCGCGCCCCGCCACACGCCAGTACCACACGCCCACGCCCGCAATGCCGTGGCGCGAGCGTCCGCTATACTGCTGCGGTGCCTGCCACTGTCTTGGATCACATCGGCATCGCTGTCTCCGACCTTGAGAGCGCCTTGGCGCTCTACCGCGCGTTGGGCTTGGAGCCGAGCGGAACCGAGGAGATCCCCCACGAGGGCGTCCGGGTGGCCATGTTGCCGTTCCCGGGAGGCCGTGTGGAGTTGCTGGAAGCGTTGACGCCGGAGTCGCCCGTGGGGCGTTTTCTGGCTCGACGCGGTCCCGGCTTGCATCATCTCGCATTGCAGGTGGCGGATCTCGAAGCGGCGGCGGTACAGGCGCGGGCCGCAGGCGCACGGTTGGTGAACGACACCATCCAGCGCGGTGCCGGGGGGCATCGTTACGTTTTTCTGCACCCCACCTCTACCGGCGGTGTCCTGCTGGAATTGGTTGAGGCATAGCGATCCAAGGGGAAGGCGATAAAGTCGGGAAAGGAGGCGTGTGAGCGAACGCATCGGTATTGGCATCATTGGCGGCAGCGGGTTGTACGCCATGCCCGGGTTGAGTGAGGTCAAGGAAGTTCGTGTCGAGACGCCATTCGGCCCGCCCTCCGATCCCTATGTGATCGGAACGCTTGAGGGCCGGAGCGTCGCATTTCTTGCGCGCCACGGCAAGGGACACCGCCTGACCCCCTCCGAGCTGAACTACCGCGCCAACATTTTTGGCATGAAACTGCTGGGCGTCGAGCAGATCATCTCGCTCTCCGCTGTGGGCTCGCTCAAAGAAGAACATCGCCCGCTCGATTTCGTTCTCCCTGATCAGTTTGTTGATCGCACCAAGGGCCGAGCCGCCACGTTCTTTGGTGACGGCCTGGTCGCGCACGTATCCTTTGCCGATCCGATCTGCAGTCGCCTGCAGGCGCACGTGCGGGCCGGCTGCGTCACCGCCGGCGTGAACGTGCACCCTGGCGGCAGCTACCTGTGCATGGAGGGGCCGGCGTTCTCGACCCGAGCCGAGTCGCAGCTCTACCGCTCCTGGGGCATGGACGTCATCGGCATGACCAACCTGCAGGAGGCCAAACTCGCCCGTGAGGCCGAGATTTGCTATGTCACGGTGGCAATGGTCACCGATTACGACTGCTGGCATCCCCATCATGATGCCGTGACGGTCGAGGACATCGTCCGCGTGCTGCACCAGAACGCCGCCAACGCCGCGGCCGTGGTGCGTTCGACTGTCCAACTGCTCGACGGGTGCCGCGACTGCAAGTGCGGCTCGGCCCTGGCGCACGCATTAATTACCGACCGGGCGGCGGTTCCGGCGGCGACGCTGCTGCGACTCGCACCGCTGGTCGGCAAGTATTTTCCCGCTTCCTAAGGAGAGCTGATGAGTCTGGTCGCAGTTGGTTCAGTTGCATTTGACAGCATTCGCACGCCACATGGGTCCGCCGAGCGCGTTCTAGGGGGTGCGGCGACCTACTTCGCTCTCGCCGCCAGCCAGTTCAGCCCGGTGCGCGTCGTGGGCGTGGTCGGCGATGACTTTAGACCGGAGCATGCGCGCGTTTTTACGGATCGGGGCATCGATATCACCGGGATCGAGCGGGCGCCTGGCAAGTCCTTTTTTTGGGCGGGAGAGTACGAGAAGAACCCCAACGTGCGCCACACACTGACCACCGAGTTGAACGTTTTTGCCAGCTTCTCGCCCAAGCTGCCGCCGAGCTACGTGGACTCGAAGTTTTTGTTTCTGGGCAATATTGATCCCGAGTTGCAATGTCGTGTTGCGGACCAGATGCCGCGGACGCAGTTCGTGGGCGGCGACACCATGAATTACTGGATCGCGCAACGTCCGGAACAGCTACGAGAGTTCTTGAAGCATCTCGATCTGCTGATGATCAACGATGCGGAGGCCATGCAGTTGACCGACGAAGTCAATCTGACGCGCGCCGCGCGCGCCGTTCTGGCGATGGGGCCTCGCGCGCTGGTCATCAAACGCGGGGAGCACGGCGCCAGCCTGTACACTCCCTCGGGCGCCTTCGGGGCGCCGGGCTACCCCTTGGAAGAGGTTTGCGACCCTACCGGCGCCGGCGACAGTTTTGCTGGCGGCTTGATGGGATACCTCGCCTGTTGTGCCGCGATTGACGATGCCTCCCTGCGGCGCGCTGTTATCTACGGTTCAGTACTTGGCAGCTTCGCCTGCGAGCGCTTCGGAGTCGAGCGCCTGGTCGGCCTGCAACGCGCCGAGGTGGACAAGCGCTACCGGGAATTTGTCGACTTGACCCGCTTCGAGGCTTGAGCGCCGCTTCGGCACTGGATGCCAAACTCTCCCTACATGACGGATGCTGCCAGCGCGCGTTCCACGGCGGCCCAGAAGCGCCTGCGAGTCGCCGACGTGCTGGTGAGCGGTGTCGCGGCGCTGGCCGCGCTGGGAACCTTTGTTTGGGCTTGGCGGCACCATGCCCTGCTGCTCTATGGGGACGCCACCGCACACACGATGATTGCCCGGCGCATGGTGGATTCCGCCACGCCGGGGCTCTCGCAGTGGGGAAGCGTCTGGCTGCCGTTTCCGCATCTGTTGACTGCGTTGCTGGTCTGGATCCCGGCCTTATGGCGGACGGGAGCGGCGGGGGCGCTGGTGTCCATGGCCGCGTATGTGTTGGCCACCCGGTTTCTGTTCGTGCTGGTGGAGCGCAGCTTCGGGCTGGGAGCGGCGATGTGGGCAGGCATGGGGTTCGCCCTGAACCCAAACCTGCTGTACCTCTCCGCTGTTCCAATGACGGAATCGGTATTCCTCGCAGTGTGCTTGGGGTGCCTGAACGAGGTGGCACAGGCGGTTGTCGCTCCCACGTCGGCCCGTCAACATCAGCATGCCTGGCGCGCCGGCGGCTGGGCGCTGGCGGCCAGCATGACGCGTTACGACGGTTGGTTCCTGATGCCCTTCTGGGCCGCCTGGCTGCTCTGGGGCGGCGGCAACGTCCGTGCGGGTTGGGCGAGGGCGTGGCGCTTTGCAGCGCTTTCCGGCATCGGTCCGCTCTTCTGGGGTGCCTATAATCTATTTTATTTTGGCGATATTCTCGCCTTTCTACGCGGCCCGTACTCGGCCCGCCAGATTTACTTGAACGCGCTGCGCGCCGGCGGACAGCCCTACCCGGGCGATCATCAGTTGTGGGTGGCCACCGTCTATTTCCTGAAGACGGTACGCCTCGATTGTGGGGGACCGCTGCTCTTGCTGGGATGTCTGGGCGTGGTGGCGCTGCTTTGCTCCCGAACACGCTGGCGAACCAGCCTTTGGCTGCTCTGGCTGCCGTTGCCCTGGTACTTATGGGCCATGTGGTCCGGCAATGTGCCGATCTTCATCCCGCAATACTGGCCACATGGCTACTACAACGTGCGCTATGGTGTGCAGCTTCTTCCCGCCTTGGCCGCCTTCAGCGGCCTGGCAGTGATGGCCGCTGCACGCCTCGTGGCGCGCTGGACGCCCGACTGGCAATCATCCGCAACCGGCGTCGTTCTGGGACTGATGCTCCTGACAGGCCTGTCCTACGGGGAAATGTTGCGTGACATGGGCCCGCTCACCTACGCCGAAGCCGTCTACAACGCGCCGGCGCGGCTGGCGATGGAATCGCACTTGGCGCACGCGCTCGCCCCGTATCGCCGCGGGGAGCGCATTCTGATGTTTCTCGGAACCTATCCCGGCGCCTTGGCCGTCGATGAGATTCCCTTGCGTGAAGTGATTCAGGAGTCTAACTTTCACCTCTGGGACGCGGCCTTGGCGCGACCCGACCTTTATGTGCAATGGGTGGTGGTGGAGCAGGGTACTCTGATTGATCAACGGGTAAATCACGCCGTACTGGACCGGAAGTTTCAGCCCGTCGCCAGCTTCACCGCGCCTGCACAGCACGTCGTGGTGGTGTATCGCCGCCGCTAGGTCACCTCCGAGGGAGCTCTTGCCGATGCAGTCCGAAATTGCCATAACGTTGCAGCACTTGCCGGCCAACATGTCGCGCCTGCTGCTTGCGGCGGGGCTGGGCAGCTTGATTGGAATCGAGCGCGAGTTTCGGCACCGCCCGGGTGGATTGCGCACCTCCTGTTTCATTTGTTTGGGCTCGGCTTTTTTCATGCTCATCTCCGAGGTACTGGCGCGCGAGCATGGCGGAGATCCGCAGCGCATCGCGGCGCAGATCATTCCCGGCATCGGCTTCCTGGGGGCGGGAGCCATTCTGCGGGACCGCGGTTCAGTCATGGGTATGACCTCGGCGGCGACGGTGTTTGTCGTTGCCAGCATCGGCATGGCTGCCGGCTCCGGACTCTACCTCTATGCCATCATCGCCACCTTGATCGTGCTCCTCGTCCTGCAGGGCTTTGGCTGGTTGGAGCGGCGCTTGCGCTTGAAGTCTGATCCGGCCACCTATCTCGCCGTGGGGAAAGATGCCGCCGCCATGCTGACCGCCTTGAACCATGCGGTCGAAAGCCGCCGTCAAACTCTCAGCTATGTGCGCTGTCAGAACAGCGCCGAGAGTGTTCTGCTGGAGTTCGGCGTCAGCTTGCAACCCGGACAACAGGGGACCTTTCTCTCCGGTCTGCGTGAGGTTCCTGAATTTAAACTGGTGACCTATACCCGCGGTGGCAACGGATCATGAGTAGTGCCCTTCGCGTGAACGTGCCTTTTACCAAAGCGGAAGCCAACGGCAACGACTTTCTGGTCGTCACGGCCGAGCGGGTGCCGCCGGCGGAGCGCGTGCGGTTTGCCCGTGCCATCTGCGATCGCCATCGTGGCGTAGGAGCGGACGGCGTCGAGTTCATCACTCTCATCCCAGGTGGCGCACGCCTCGAGTTGCTCAACGCCGACGGCAGTATTGCGGAGATCTCCGGTAACGGAACGCGCTGTGTCGCCGCGGTCCTGGCGGAATCGGGCAGCGGGGGCGAATTGCGGCTTGACACCGCGGCGGGAGAGAAGCGGGCGCGCGTGCTGGAGCAAGGTCCGGAGTTTTGGCGGATCGAACTCGCCATGGGCGTTCCGCGCTTCGCGATGGAAGAGGTACCGGTTGTCTTGCCGTTTCGGGGCAAGCCCGGTCGTCCGGGCACGCTTACCGTGCACATGCGCGAGCGGGAATGGACCTTACATGTGCTCTCCATGGGAAATCCGCAGTGTTGCCTGCTGGTGGACGCTTTCCCGGAGGACTGGAAACAATTGGGCGCCGCGTGGGAGTGCGACCCCATATTTCCGCAGCGCACCAACGTGGAGTTCGTCAAGGTTACCGGACCGCAGAGCTTGGAAATCCGCATTTTCGAACGCGGGGTGGGTCCCACCGAATCCAGCGGCACGGGAAGCTGCGCTTCAGCGGTGACCGCCATCTGCTCCGGTCGGGTGACATCACCGGTGACGGTGGTCTCGTCCGGCGGCATCCAGGAAGTGGCCTGGGCGGGAACGAGTGGTGACGAGGTCTGGTTGCGCGGTCCGGCGCGGATTGTCGCTCGCGGCGAGTACGAATGGAGCCAGGCTTGATCCGTTTTGCGCTTCTGGTCATCCTCACCTGGTTGTATATCTTCCTGGCTGGCATTCCCGGCGTTGTCTATCGCCTTGTGACCGGAAAGCTGGATTGGCTTTACCTGGAAACCCGCTGGGGCATCCGTATGCTATTGCGACTCGGCGGCATCCGCGTCGTCGAGTTCGGACGCGACAACGTGGTTGCCAGCAAGATTGGAATCTTCATGGCCAATCACCAGAGCAACCTCGATCCTCCAGTCTTGATTGCCTGCCTGCCAGGGCAGATCTCCGTTTTGGCAAAGAAGGAGCTATTTCGCATTCCGCTGTTGGGAATGCTGTTTCGCATCGGAGGGTTGATTCCGGTCGACCGCTCCAACCGCGAGGCGGCCCGCGCCAGCGTGGATCTGGCGGTGACGGCGTTGCGGAGCGGCCGGCCCTTCCTGGTGTTCCCGGAAGGCACCCGCTCGGCGGATGGCCGGCTCCTACCCTTCAAAAAGGGTACCTTCGTGTTGGCGCAGCGAGCAGAGGCGCCCATCTATCCGGTGACCATTCGGGGCACACGGGAAATACTGCCCAAGGGCAAGCTGGAGCTCCATCCCGGACAGATCGAGTTGCACTATCATCCCCCGGTCTTTCCCGCCAACTTCGCCGATCGCGACGCCCTGATCGCTGCCGTCCGCGCCAGCATCGCCAGTGTGCTGCCAGAGGAGGCAGTTGACGGTTGATCGTTCGGGTCTACGAGGGCAGTCCACACGATCAAGCAGCGTCCGATTTAGAATGCCGCATGGACCTCGCCGCCATCCAGCAAGCCTTGCGCGCTCACAACCTTGACGGTTGGTTGTTCTACGACCACCACTACCGCGATCCAATCGGCTACCGCATTCTCGGCCTGCCGACCTCCATGCTGGTCACCCGGCGCTGGTACTACTTCATCCCGGCGCAGGGTACACCTCGCAAGCTGGTCCATCGCATCGAGGCGGGTCACCTCGCCAGTCTTCCGGGCGAGACGCAGGTCTACTCGTCGTGGGAAGAGCAACACGCCCGCTTGCGGGAGCTGGTGAGCGGTGCGCAACGGGTGGCGATGCAGTACTCGCCCAACAATATGATTCCCTACATCTCGCTAGTGGACGCCGGCACCGTCGAGCTTCTGCGCAGCTTCGGAGTCAACGTCATCACCTCGGCGGATCTCGTGGCCCGTTTCGAGGCGACCTGGAGCACGGAGGCTCTGGCCAGCCACCGTGAGGCCGGTAAAGTCATCGACGCCGCGATCAGGGCCGCATTCAAGGAAGTGCGTCGGCGTCTCGACGCCAGCGACGTAGCCCTCAACGAGTACGCCATTCAGCAGTTTCTCGTCACGACCATGCGGCAGGGCGGCCTGGTGGTTGAGGAGCCGCCGATCGTGGCGGTAAACGGCAATGCGGGCAACCCGCATTATGAACCGCACGCGCAAGGGTCGGCGCTGATCCGCGAGAATGACCTGCTACTGCTCGACGTCTGGGGGAAATGCGATCGGGCGGGGGCAACCTACTACGACGTCACGTGGATGGGCTACTGCGGCGAGAAGCCGCCGAAGCCGATCCACGATGCTTTCGAGCTCGTGCGCAGCGCACGCGATGCCGCCATCTCATTTGTTGAACACGCCGTCAAGGCCGGACAGCGGCTTCGTGGCCTCGAAGTGGACCGTGTCACGCGCGGTGTTATCGAAGCGGCAGGGCGGGGCGCGGAGTTCGTGCATCGTACCGGCCACTCAATCGGCGAGAGCGTTCACGCCAATGGCGCGAACATGGATGACCTCGAGACGCATGATGTACGCGAGATCCTGCCCAATACCTGTTTCTCGATTGAGCCCGGAATCTATACCCAGGACTATGGCATCCGCCTCGAAGTGGACATGTATATTCATGACGACCATGCCGAAGTCACGACCGCGATTCAACACGAGATGGTGCGGATTTGAAGGCGCCGGCGCGTCGGTCCTGCGGGATGACCGGCCCATCGGTTCAAGGGTGCTGGACGGCGAGTAGTGCGGCAGCCAACGCTCGGGTCATGGCAATATAGAACCGATGCCGAACGAATCCGTCTCTGAAACCCGTGCCTACGTCCTGGCCGGCTTGGGTTGGCTGGTGCCAGGATTGGGCTACTTCCTGCTGCGCCGCTGGTTGCGAGGCGCCTTGGTGCTGTTGACAGTGGGGGGAATGTTCTGGCTCGGACTGAAGCTGCAAGGGCAACTGTATGGCATTGCAGTAAGCGACGTCCTGGACGTGTTGGGCTTCGTAGGCGACGTCTGTAACGGCGCCCTGTATTTCGTCACGCGGTCGCTGGGCGGCGGGGTGGGGAACCAGTCGGTGGTGTACGGCGATTACGGCACCAAGTTTCTGATCGCCTCCGGTCTGTTGAACCTGCTGGCCGCCGCCGATGTTCGCGACATCGCGCTCGGCCACAAGGCATAAAGAAATGGCGGAACGAGGAATGAACCCATGCTGACTCTGTCCCATTTCACTGCCGTGTTGATCTTCGCGCTGCTGTCGTCGGTGGTGTTCGCGCTGACCCTGCGCGAGACGCCCAAGGAACAAGTGCGCTACGGACTCTACTGCTTTGCCTGCTTCCTGGGTGGTCCACTTCTCGCTGGCTGGGTGCTCTTTCTGCTCAAACCGCGTTGAGGATGGGCATGGTAAATTGGTCAGGCGGCAGAAGTTCGGACGTTTCTGCAGCGTCTACCCCCGCAGGCCGACGTAGCTCAGTTGGTAGAGCGACTGATTCGTAATCAGTAGGTCGCCGGTTCAAATCCGGCCGTCGGCTCCAGCATGGACATTGCTTTTCCCCATCGCTTGTCATTTGCACGTTGGGCGCCGCTTGGACACCGCCCTCGGCCGGTTGCCCGTGACCGGGTGTACCTTCACTGACCCTGAATTGGCGCATCGCGGCGCAGGGGAAGCGGAGCTGCGCGGCATACGGTACCGCCTGTGTCCGCTTCCTTTTTGCAAAACCTTACCGGGCAGTCGGGCAGGGCTCGGACCCGCTACGTGTGTTGGGTTGCATGGTCACCCGGCGCAGCACGAAAGCTGCCGTACGTCGCGCGAAAACGTCTGTGCACAGAGCTTCAATCCTTCCACCATGGTGAGGTAAGGGAAGAGCAGTGCCGCCAACTCCGGGACGGTCAGGTTTGCGGCAATTGCCAGCGCGGCGGTTTGGATGACCTCACCACCTTCTGCCGCAAGGATCTGGGCCCCAAGGATGCGAAGACTCTGGGCTTCGACGACCAGCTTGATGAAACCCCGGGTCTCGAAGTTGACCAGGGCGCGGGGCACGTGTTCGAGCGCCAGGGTTCGGCTTTCCGTGGCGATTCCCTCGCGCCGCGCCTGCGCTTCACTGCGACCGACGGTGGCGACCTGGGGATCGGTGAAGATGACGGCCGGCATGGCGCGCAGATCGAGGCGCACATCACCACCCAGCATATTGTCCGCGGCGCGGGTGCCTGCGGCGGCGGCAACATAGACAAACTGCGGCAGCGAAGTGCAGTCGCCCGCGGCGTAAATATGGGGCACGTTGGTGCGTAGATGATCGTCGACCTGAATGGCCCCCTGCGCGTTCATCTTGACGCCTGCCTGGGCGAGATCAAGGTCCTCGGTATTGGGTGACCTGCCTGTGGCCACCAGCAGGCGTTCACCGCGCAACTCGCCGTCGGGCAGGGTGACGATGAACTCCTCGTTGCGGAAGGCGACCTGCCGCGCCTGTGTGTTCGTCAGGACCTGGACACCTTCGTCGGCAAAGATTCGCGTGAGTTGTTCGCCGAGCGCCGGGTCTTCGCGACTCAGCAAGGTGGTGCGCGCCAGCATCGTGACCCGCGATCCGAGGCGGGCAAAGGCTTGCGCCAACTCGACGGCAACCACCGACGATCCGATCACGATGAGGCTGGCGGGCACGGTGCCGCTCGCCAGCGCGTCGGTCGAGGTCCAGAAGGGCGTGGCCGCCAGCCCTGTAACGGGTGGCACCTGGGGCCGAGCGCCGCTGGCGATCAGGACCCGGTCAAACGCGCGGGCTTGGCGCGTGCCATCGCGCTCGGTGATGGTCAGCGTCGTGGCGTCGAGGAAGCGCGCCTCTCCCTGCAGCAGACGAATGAAGGGGCTTTCTTTCACGATGCGTTCGTACTTCGACGCGCGCAGTTCCTCCACCCGGCGTTGCTGCTGGCGTAACAGAGCGGCGCGGTCCACCTGCAGGCCCGCGATGGACGGGATGCCCTCGTCAAAGGGGCTAGAACGTCGCAGGTGGGCCGTCTGTGCCGCACGGATGATGATCTTGGACGGGACGCAACCGACGTTGACACACGTGCCGCCGGTGGTGCCGCGCTCGATCATGGTGACCTGAACGCCGGCATCCGCCAGCCGAATGGCACAGGCAAAGGCCGCTCCGCCGCTGCCGATGATGGCAACCCGCTGGGGACGCTCCACCGCGGTCGGGGCCGGAGAGGGGGACTCAGGGCGGGCCTCGTACCCTGCGGTTCGCAGGAGGTCAACGGCGCGCTGCGCGGCGACCGGCTGTTCAGTCTCGACTTCGGCCGTGCCCTTGCGAAAGTCGGCAGCCGTTCGCCGGACGCCGGGAAGTACGGAGAGAGCGGCGGTGACTTTGCCCTCGCACGACGGGCAGTGCATGCCGGTGACGTCCAATCGCAGTGTTGTCACTTTTTGGCACCCTTGTTCGGGCTTGGTTCAACGGTCGCCGGATAGCCCGCGTCCAAAGTGGCCTTGGTCAGGGCCTGGGGGTTGGTTTTAGAATCGTCGAATGTCACGACGACCTGCTTCTGGGCGTAATGCACGTCCACTTTGGCCACGCCCGGGACGCGGGTGAGCGCTTTGCGGACCGTGATCGGGCAGATTGCACAGGTCATGCCGGCGACATTCAAGGTCACGGTAGTGACCGCTGCGGCGGCGGTTGCGGCGAAAAGAATCGTCGCCAGGAAGGCGAATAATGCCTTTTTCATAAACACTCCTTTGGAATTCAGTAGAAAAACCTCGCTACGTAGGGAAAGACGAAAGCCAAGAACGTCAACACCGCGACTGCGACGAACAGGACGCGATAGAGCCGGCGCGTGGAGGGCACACTGCACGCCGTGCCGGGAGCACAGACGCGCGCCGGGCGAAAGATCGTCCGTCCCGCTAAAACCAGCGCAATGGCAGCGGCGGCAAGGAAGAGAGGCCGATAGGGCTCCAAGCGTCCGAGACTGCCGATCCACGCACCGCTGAACCCCAGAGCCAGAAGCAGAAGGGGGCCCAGGCAACACGTCGAGGCCAGCACCGCCGCCAGGCCAGCCGCCCAGAGGGTTCCGTGGTGAGCCCCGTCGGACGGAGCAGTGCGCTCCATCGCTGCATTTTCTTTACCCATGCTTGTAACCTTAAGTCCGGAGTCAGGTACGGACGCAAGGGGGACGCGCATGACCGGTCAGACCTATACCATCGGGCAGTTGGCGCGGGAGGGAGAGGTCAATGTGGAAACCGTGCGCTATTACCACCGCATCGGCCTGCTGCCCACGCCCGCCCGGCCTTATGGCGGCGTTCGCCGCTACTCGGAAGACCTGTTAGGCCGACTGCGCTTCATCCGGCGGGCCCAGCACCTCGGCTTTGCTCTGGACGAGGTGGCAACATTGCTGGGATTTGCCGACGGAACGCACTGCGCGGAAACGCGGGCTCTCGCCGTCCAGAAACGCGCGTTGGTACACCGCAAGCTGTCGGATCTGGCGGCGATGGAAAAAGTGCTTGATCGGTTGATTCGCGCGTGCGGCCGGGCACAGGGAGGCTGCGGGTGTCCGATGATTGAGGCGCTGGGTACAAACAACACCGCCGCGTCATGATCCGCGGGCGGGAACGCCAGTACGCGGCGTCCGTCAGGCTGCCATTACTGAGGCAGAGCTGCCAGGTCGTCCGGGGTATCCACGTTCGTCAGGACAGCAGGATCGTCCACCTCGACCAGCCCGGTGGCGAGCTTCGCGGCGACGTCGCTGATCTTCTGGCGCGAGGCGGCGGCGGCCAGCGCCGCGAGGGCAGCGGCGGAATAGAAAACCGGGTGGCCGTTGTGGTCCTGATAGCGCGGTTTGATGACGTCCACGCGCGGCAATTCGGCGCGTCGCTGCAATAAGGCGCGCAAGGTCTTTGCCTGAAACGCGGGGTGGTCCACCGGAACAACGAAGGCGCCTTCCCACTCGCTCCATTCGGTTTCTTCCAGCCCGACCTGCAGCGAACTGAGACGGCCGCGGGAGATGTCGTGGTTGCGGCGCCAGTCTACCTTGAGCTCCGACTCGGCGGCCAGGATGGTGGCGGCGTGGTGGCCGACGACAACCCGAACCGTACCGCAGAGAGCGGCCAGCTTGGTGACACAGTGGTGTAAGAACGTTTGTCCCTGCCAGCGCAGGAGTGCCTTGTCGCGTCCCATGCGCGATGACTCGCCGGCAGCCAGGACGATCCCCATCAGTCGAGCGCGCGCGATTTGAGTTGCCATGATGATTGAAAAGCTGTGTTCTCGGTTTCGGCGAGTGATGATCGGCGACACCCCCGAGATGCGAGGAATTCAGCGCAGTCGGCCCGCATCCATCTGCGCGTCCGCGTCTGGTGCGGCTTCCTTGGGTGTCGCGGCGGAGGCATTGACGCTGAGATGGCCGCCTTGCAAGGCGCCGCGCCGTACCGCGATCAATTCGGCGACCACAGCGATGGCAATCTCTTCCGGGGTGATGGCCCCAATATCGAGCCCGATCGGGGCATATACACGCTGCAGTTGCGCGGCGGTGACCCCTTGCTTCTCCAAGGCGCGGAAGGTGGTGAGCACCTTGCGTTTGGAGCCGATCATGCCCACGTACTTCGCGGGTGTGGTCACAGCCCAGCCCAGCACGTCCATGTCCCCTTTGTGTCCGCGCGTCACGATAACCAGGTAGCTCGTGGCGGTGATCGTCAGCTTGCCGCAGATCGTTTCAAACTCCTCCGCATGCACCACATTGGCCAGCGGGAAGCGCTCACGGTTGGCAAAGCGTTCGCGGTCGTCGACCACGACCACGTCAAAGCCCGCCTGCCGGGCGACGCCGGCGATGCCCAGCGACACATGACCGGCGCCGAACAGAAATACGGTCGGGGGCGCCAGAATAGGTTCGATAAAAACTTCAAGCGTGCCGCCACAGATGAGCCCGGAGTCCTGCCCGGGGTCATTGTTGAGATGAAAAACCATGCGCCGGGCCTTTTCGCCGGAGAGCACGTCGCGTGCCGCCTCACAGACTTCGGCCTCGACACAGCCCCCGCCGATGGTGCCCAGCATCGAGCCGTCTTCGCGGATCAGGAGTTTGGCCGTTTCATAGGCAGGGATCGACCCGCGCACCTGGACGATGGTCGCCAGCGCGCCACGCGCTCCCGCCCGTCGCAGCCGCACGATCTCCTCGTAAATATCATCCGCCATGCGAAGAGCATTATCCCACTGATCGCGCACGGATCGCGCTGCGGGCGAAAGAGCTCGGTGGGAAGGCAGCCCCATCCGAGCGCGCGTGCTCCTACGGGAGCGTGCTTGGATCACGGCCGACTCGTCCTCGATTCGGACAGGGAAGGCCGCGCCTGTGGCGGCGGACTGCGGGAGCGACTATGCTACAGTTCCGGAAAAGTCGAGGGTGTTGCCGGTAGTCATCAGATCTATGGAACGCGGCTCAGGCGTCGATATTCGTTGGCGTACGATCAGCTATCGAACCGTGACGGTGCTAGTTGTGCTGGCGCTCGGCGGCCTAGGATTCGTGATTTATCTGCTCGCTCCCAATCTGGTACCGAACACGATCAACACCGTTCAGAGTTGGTTCGAAGGACATCCTCTGGGGGGGGACAGCACCGCCCCACTGGGAGCACGTCAGGCGCGTTTTCTGAATATCGAAGGTGCGGTCCTGGTAAAAAAAGACGGCGCCTCGTTATTTACGCCCGCCACGCTCGACACCCTGCTGGACCACGGTGACACGGTCCAGACCCAGGATAAGGGCTGGGCCCGTTTGGCCTTCGGCGACAATACCACCTACCTGCTCAAGCCCTCCTCGTTGATCGTGATTGAGCAGAACACGGTGGCGGCCAATGGCTCGAGCATTGCCGTGAACGTGAACGCCGGCGTGGTGGATTTGTCGACCGGGCATACCGAAGGCAAGAAGAACGTTTCGCGCATTCACTTTGCCGACGCCGATGCCAGCCTGAATGACGATACACGCGCACAGTTGGATACGAGCTCCCAGACGCCGTCCTTGACGCTGCTGGCCGGCAGCGCCCATGTGCAGCGCGGAAATGAGAGCGTTCAAGTACACGCCTTCGAACGCCTGAATGTGACCGCCGGACACCCATTGGGCGTCGAAGCGGTGGCCCGTAGCCCGCATCTATTGACTCCGGGCAACCTCAGCCCGGTGTTGGTCTCGGAACCGTCCCGTGCCGTGGTGACGTTCACTTGGGCACCCTCGGGAATCAGCCAGCCGGGCACCATTTATCACCTGCGTGTTTCGAGGTCTCCTTTTTTCAGCTCGACGATGGCCGAGATTCACACCGCCGAACATTCAGCGGTGGTGGGCGGGCTGGCGACAGGAAGCTACTACTGGACGGTGACTGCACTGGACGCCAAAGGACACGAGTCGCCTGCGCTCGGAACCTACAAGTTCATCCTGCAAAAGGCCGCCCCCCGCTCCGAACTGACCGTGACCATCGATCATGTTGTCCAGATCGGCCGATCGCTGGAAGTTGTCGGGCACTCCGCCCCAGGGGCCAAGGTCTTGGTCAACGACGAGGTGGTGGGACTTATGAACTCTGATGGGTCCTTTAAGCATGTCACCGCCGCCTACCCCCACGAAGGGGAATACACCCTCAGCGTTACGGCCGAAGACAGCATCGGACGGGTCGCAACCAAGACAAAGTCCGTCACAATTCAGTGAGCCCCAATTCGCAGCTTTTTTGGTCAACCGGGCGACAAGAACCCGCGAGAGCCCGTTGCAATCAGGGCGGGGGCGTTCCAAGGGGGGCCGGGACGCAGACCTCCTAAGTTAAGCTGCTGGTTGACGCCATTGGTCGAAGTCGTGAATAGTGGAGTCTGCCCCCCCGGCGTGATCGAAGCCTCCCCCCCGTCGGGTGTGCCATTCACGCTAACCAGCTATGAGCTTTCGCAGCCTTTTCAGTCTTTTTTCCAGCGACCTCGCCATTGATCTGGGGACCGCCAACACGCTGGTCTACGCCAAGGGCAAGGGGATCGTGGTCAATGAGCCCTCCATAGTTGCCATCAACAAGCTGACCGGCGAAGTGGAAGCCGTGGGTCGCGAGGCAAAGGAGATGCTCGGCCGAACGCCCGGCAATATCGTCGCCATTAAACCGATGAAAGACGGCGTCATCGCTGACTTCAAAGTCACCGAAAAGATGCTGAACTACTTCATTCAGAAGGCGCATAACCGCAAGATGCTGGTGCATCCGCGTATTGTCATCGGAGTCCCTTCCGAGATCACGCAGGTCGAGAAGCGTGCCGTCATGGACTCCGCCTACCGCGCCAAAGCCAGCGAGGTGCATCTGGTCGAACAGGCCATGGTGGCGGCCATCGGCGCTGGCTTGCCGATCACCGAACCAAGCGGCAACATGGTGGTGGATATCGGCGGCGGCACGACCGATATCGCGGTCATCTCGCTCTCCGGCATTGTTTACTCCCGCTCAGTGCGCGTCGCGGGCAACGAGATGGATGACGCCGTCACCAACTTTTTGAAGCGCAAGTACAACCTGCTGATCGGTGAACGCACCGCCGAACAGATCAAAATTGAGATTGGCTCCGCCTACCCGCTGGATAAACCGCTCCCCATGGAGATCAAGGGCCGAAACTTGATCGAAGGCGTCCCTAAAACGATCACAATTCACGACGACGAGATCCGCGAAGCGTTGAGTGAGTGCGTCGCCACCATTGTGAACGCCATTCGCGTCGCACTGGAACGGACCCCTCCGGAGTTGAGCGCGGACATCAGCGATCGCGGCATTGTTCTTACGGGCGGAGGAGCATTATTGAAGAACCTCGACCGAAGGATTCGGGAAGAGACCGGGCTGCCAGTCTCGATTGCCGACGATCCGCTGGCGAGCGTCGTATTGGGAACTGGCAAGATGCTCAGCGACTTCAAGCTGCTTCGTAAGATTTCGATCGAATAGTGTGGCTGGTGGCGGGGATTGAGCGCGGGCCTCGCCCGCTGAAACCCGTGCGCTGGCTTCCTCGTACCCCGGGCGCTCATGTGGTTTCGTTACCGCACTTTGACATTGTTTGCCAGCTTGATCTTTGGCCAGGTGTTATTGCTGGCCTATCAGATTCGGCGCCCGGATGCGGGAGGAGTGCGCTTGCTGCGCCTTTGGGGAGTCACCGCGGTAGTGCCGCTTGAGGACCTCTCGCACAGTCTGGTGAGCGATATCCGTTCCAGTTGGAAGGACTATTTCGCCCTCCGTCACGTCAAGGAGGACAATCGCAACCTGCTGCAGCAGGTTCAGAACCTGCGTTTGGCCAATATGCAGCTTCAGGAAGCGGCTGGCGAGGCAGGTCGGTTCAGGCAACTGTTGAACTTCCAGCCGAGTGTTGGATTCGGAACGCGAGCTGCCGAAGTGATAGGCGGTGGTGCGTCCGCAGACGCGCAAGTGATTTACATCAATCGCGGCGCGCGGCAGGGCATCGCGCGCAACATGCCAGTGATCACGCCGAACGGCGTGGTGGGCAAAATCAGCCAGGTGTTGACATCCACGGCACAGGTTTTGTTGATCACCGATCCCGAGTCGGGAGTCGGGGCGCTGCTCGCGGACGATCGCATCCACGGTAGCTTGCGCGGGGTTGGACCAGGACCGTTGCAGTTGAATTTCGTCTTGAATGACGAACCGGTGAAGGTCGGCGAAGCGGTTCTGACCTCAGGAGAAGACCAGATCTACCCGAAAGGCCTTCCCTTGGGTACGGTGACGGCGGTGCGGCCCGGACCCATGTTTCAGCAGATCCAAGTGCAACCGGCGGCGCAGCTCTCGCGTTTGGAATCGGTTCTGGTCATCACTCAGACCGTGCCTGTTCCCCCTGTGTCTTCGAGCGAGCCAACTCACCTGACTGCCGCCGAGCAGCGGGAACAGGCGCTCCCCCGCGTCCCGGTCGCGGCGGATCATTCCGGAATCCCACTGCCGGCCGCAGACTTTATCGCTGCGCAACATCGCGCCGCTTTGGCTGCCCGCCTTTCGGCGTCACCAACGACGGGTACGGCTGTTTCGGCCAAACCCATGGCATCGCAACCTGCAACATCAGGTGCACCGGTACAATTGACCCCACAGAAATCTGCCGCCGCCGCTCTGGTCACCTCGCCGGCGGCAAAGAGGCCCGCTAAAAAACCGGCAACGCGTGCGCCGGGTCTTGGGCCCGCTGCCGCAGTGTCCGGGTTGAGCAACTCGCGGTTAAAACCGGCCGCGTCGACGGCAACAGAGCCCTCTCGCCGGCCCGTGTCGGCGCGACGCGCGGTTGTGACGCCATCCACTGCCCCTCCCCCCCCCGGCTGAACGACGCATCGGCATGGAGTACACCTACAACCCGGTCCGTCAGGATGCCGCGATCTATCGGTTTCCGGCCGCTTTCTTCCCGCTGCTGGCGGCAGGCGCCTTGGTCACGCAGGCATATCTGCCTCTGCTGATCCACTCGGCCTCACGTCTGGATGTCCCCTTGTTGGCGGTCGCCTACCTCGCCCTGACCACCCGCAATCAGGCCTCCGCCATGGGCACCGGGGCGGTCTTTGGCCTCCTGCAGGACACTCTGTCCCACTTGGCGCTGGGGCTTAACGGCATCGGCAAGACGCTGGCCGGGTTCTTGGCCTCCTCGCTGGGGGGACGGATTGACGCCGATCACCCTGGTATTCGGCTGCTGGTGGTCTTCGGGCTATATTGGCTCAACAGCGCGGTGGTGTTTCTAGCGGGGCGATTCCTAATGGCCCAGCCGCTGCATTGGATGACTGCGCCGGTGGCAGTCGCTGCGCTGATCAACGGCCTCACTGCCGTATTCCTGTTCCGTTTCCTCGACCGGTTCCGTAGGATGGTATAGAGATCTGACCGAGGTCCGGCCGCCCCCCCCGGCGTCCGGCGTGGCGCGCATGCCCGAACGCGATTCCCAACTCCCCGCGCTGCGTGTCACGCTCTTGCAGTACGTATTGTTGGCCTGCTTCCTGGTGCTGGGCTACGGATTTTGGCGGCTCCAAATCCTGGCTTATGACGAGTACGCCTCGCAAGCGGACCACAACCGCATCCGGACCGAACCGATCCCGGCGCCGCGCGGGCGCATCCTCGACCGTGAAGGTCGCGTCATCGTCGACAACTACCCTTCGTTCAATGCCTATCTGGTGCGCGACCAGGCTCGCTCTCTCAGCGACGACTTGGCTCTGATTGCGCAAGGACTGCATCTGGATCTTGTTGATCTCCTGGGTCGGATCGCCCGCGCGGGTGACGCCCCGGCTTACCAACTCATCCTGATTAAGGACGACATCACGCCCCAGGACTTGGAGTTCATTGATGCACACCGCGACCAATTCCCTGAATTGGAGACGCTGACCGTCAGTCGGCGGCTCTACCCCAAGGATGGATTTGCGGCCCACCTTCTCGGATATGTGGGAGAGGCCGGACCGCGCGAAATCCAGCAACTGCACCTGCGTCCTGGAACGATCGTCGGTAAAGCCGGGCTGGAGCAGTACTACAACTCGATCCTTACCGGTCAGGATGGCGAGCGCCGGGTCATGGTAGACAGCCGGGGAAGGAACGTCGGCGAGTTGGACGCGACCCCGCCGCGGGCCGGTCAGTCGGTGCGCCTGACGATTGACAACGACCTGCAGATCGCCGCCGAACAGGCGCTGGGTGACCGCCCCGGGGCCATCGTCGCCCTCGATCCGCGCAACGGGGAAGTATTGGCCATGGTGAGCCGGCCGACGTTTGACCCGAACCAGTTCACGTTGCGCATCTCCCCGGAACAGTTCCGTACGCTCAATAACGATCCTGAACACCCCTTTCTCAACAAGGTCATTCAGGCGCAGTTGGCTCCCGGATCGGTTTTCAAGCTGGTGATGGCGGCAACCGGTTTGGAGGCGGGGATTGCGGAGGCTCAACACACGTTATGTACAGGAGGTGCAACATTTTACGGAAGATATTACAAGTGTTGGATTAGCTCCCGTCACCAGCAACACGGCATGGTGGATATCCACAAAGCCATTGTCCAGTCCTGTGACGTGTTTTTTTATACGCTGGGCAATACGCTCGGGATTAACAGAATTTCCAGCTTTGCCAAGGCGCTGGGACTGGGCGAGCGCACCGGGATTGACCTGCCGCACGAGGCCAGCGGCTTAATGCCCTCCGAAGAATGGAAGCTGCAACGCGAGCACCAGCGTTGGTATCCTGGCGAAACGATCTCGGTGGCGATTGGTCAGGGGGCTACGACGGCGACTCCGTTGCAGTTGGCCCATACCGTGGCAGGCATCGTCATGAACGGTGCGTTTTATCGGCCCCATGTGTTGTTGTCCGTGGCCGCCGGCGAAACCGGTGCGGCGACGTCCCCGGCCGGAGAGGAGACCTTTCAACAGCCGGTCGTCCCACTTCATTCCGCCAATGTGGCCTTGATCACTGACGCCATGCGCGGTGTAGTGGGCTCGGAAGGAACGGCGGCCAGCGCCCACCTTGACGGCCTGGACTTCGGCGGCAAAACCGGGACGGCGCAGACGATCTCCAATCAGGGGCTGGCCGAGTTGGGGAAACGCCACGAGTTCGTGGACAACGCCTGGTTCGTGGGCGTCTATCCCCTGAAGCACCCGCAACTGGTGGTGTGCGCGCTCTACGAGCATGGTGCGGAGGGCTACTTCGCGGGCCGTCTCGCTGCGCAAGTCGTGCATGCATACGCCGACAAGCACCCGGAGAGCCGAATCACCTCCGAAAAAACCAGCCCTCAATCCGCCTACGCTGGGGGGCACGTCACTCTCGCGCCGGTCGTTTTCCGGCATCTGTCGCCTCGCCGGGGCGCGGTGGCGCCATGAGAGGACACTGGCGCGACTTCGACTGGCTCCTTCTGGCCCTGGTGCTGATGGTGTGTGCGTTGGGGATTGCCGAGATCGCCAGCGCCACTGCCACGACGAAATTCGCCGGTGTTTATATCAAGCAGATTTATTTCCTGATCGCCGGTCTGCTGCTCTTGTTCGGGATCAGCCGCGTGGACTACAAGTTGTGGCTGGAATCATCGCCCTGGATGTACATTGCCTCGATCGTGGCGCTGGCGGCGGTGCTTCTGGTAGGGAAGACCATTTTCCATTCCCGCCGCTGGATCCCAGTAGCGGGGACGCACCTGCAAGTGTCGGAATTCGTCAAACTGGTGCTGATTCTGGCGGTAGCGCGTTACTTTGCCGAAAACCGGAGCGAGGAGCTGGGTGTCGGTGACATCGTGAAGGTGGGCGCCCTGATCGGCTTGCCCATGGCACTGGTCTTAATCGAGCCGGATTTGGGCACGGCGCTCACCTACCTACCCATCGTGGCCATGGGACTCCTGCTGGGGGGACTGCGCCTGCGCCATTTTCTCTTGATCCTGCTGGCAGGCGCGATGGTTTTGCCGGTGGGATGGCATTTTTTGCACGGTTATCAGAAGCATCGCGTCCAAACGTTTTTGAGCCCGGAAACCGACCCGCGGGGAAGTGGCTACCAATTGCGGCAGTCGAAAATAGCGGTGGGTTCCGGAGGTCTGTGGGGGAAAGGGGCGTCGCATGGCACCCAGACCCGTGGCGCCTTTCTGCCAGTTCCACAAACGGACTTTATTTTTGCCGCGTTTTCAGAGGAACATGGCTTTTTGGGCGCCATGCTGGCCTTGGGACTTTATTTTGTGATCCTGATGCGGTTGGTGCATGATGCGCAGTTGGCACCAGACCGCGGGGGTGCGATGATCATCATGGGCGTGGTGGCTGTCCTCGCATTTCACGTGGTGGTGAATGTGGGGATGGTCGTGGGGTTGATGCCGGTGACAGGCATCCCTCTTCCCCTGATGAGTTCCGGGGGCTCAAGTTTGCTGTTTACGTTTGCCGCGCTGGGTCTGGTTATGAATATCCGCATGGCGCGGTTTGTGAACTGATACGGCAGTACGATTTTGCAGAACGAATTTCAAAGGACTGGAAAGACCGGCGGCGCCCGGATGCGCTGCGAAGCGAACCAGGCTGGGCACTCGACGCAGAGCCTCCACGCAGGTTCGAAGACCGAGAGCAAAGGATCAGAATCGCCAGATTTTATTTTTGAAACGTCAGCCACTGCAGGCAGCCCCAGCGCGACCGTGCCGGCCGAGAGGGTCGACATGGTGGCGTGTTTGGTGAGCGCCACACGATTGCAGACGATGAGCATGAAGGCAGATCGACAGCTCAGCCCCGATCGGACACGTGCCAAGGCACCCGTCCAAGGCGGCTGCGGCCAAAGGCAGGACGCAGATCCTGCAGTCAATCAGTCGCGCTCCGGGCCCTCCACAACCCATCGCCCTGCACGTGCGTGCTCGCCACTGGCTGTCTCCCTGGCTTTAGGGAGCGCTCATGCACAAGGAACTGTTTATCACTTCGACACCGCACGAGACCCGGCTAGCCATTACCGAAGATGGTGAGGTGGCCGAGGTTTACGTCGAGCGGGAACACGAACATTCCCTCGCCGGAAGCATCTATAAGGGCCGCGTCACGCGCGTTTTGCCGGGAATGCAGTCCGCTTTCGTGGATATCGGCTTGGAACGCGATGCTTTCCTCTATGTCTCGGATTTTTTCGAGGACAGCGAAGAATACGATCGTGTAGTCAGCGACGCGGAAGATGCAGTCGCCAAGCTGGATCCGCACCGTGCCGAAGGCACGCCCAGCCCGGCGCCACGGCCACTTGAAGAAGCCGGGTCTCCCGCTTCTGAACTGGCGCAAACGCCACAGCCCGCACCATCAGGCGCCGCAGGTGGCCCGAGGCCAGCCTCGAGCGAGGGAAGAGCGGAGCGGGGAGGTGAGGAACGGAGCGGCGGAAGACGCCATCGTCGCGGTCGCGGTCGCAACCGCGGCGGCTTCCCGGAGTCCAAGTTTGCCCGTCCGGAAGATTTGCAACATGGGGGCGAGCGCGGATCGAGACCAGCGCCGCCCGTCGTTCCGAGTCATGAACCGGAACCTGACGACAACGCGAGCGATGCGACGCTCCCAGACGTGATTCCGCCGTTTGCGGCGGTTCCAGACACTCCGCCTCCTGCGGTCACCCCAGCCGTCGCTCCCCCTTATATGACGCCCGAGTACCCGGCGTTTGTTTTGCCCGGGGAATCGTTGGCGAAATACCGTAACGCATCCCCGCCGCCGGTCAGTCCGGCTCCGGTTGCAGCTCCCGAGGCGCCTGCGGCGCCGACACACGAACTGAAACCGACAGAGGAGACACTTCCCCCACCCGAGGCACTGGCCTCCCCGGCAGCCGTGCCGGAAGACGAGCCCGACTTCACAGCGACGCAGCCAGATGAACGGGAGCCATTGAAGGCAGCCCCTGCGCCCGAATCCGATGTTGAGGAGATTGAGAGCGCCCCGATTCGCGACGAAGCGGAGGAACTCGAGTTCACCGATCTCGCGGAAGTGGACTATCTCAGCGAAGAGGAGGAAGAACGCCTGGCGGAAGCCAGCATGGCCGCCGAAGGCGCCCCGCTCGGCGAAGCAGAGGGCACGGCCCCAGCGTCAAGCGACCTCAGCGCGGCAATGCGCCACAGCTCCGGACAAGTGCATATGCAAGGCCGGCGTCGGCGGCGACGGCGGCGGCGCCCGCAGGATGGAAGCAGCGGTCCGGCGAGCCAGGGTCCCTCCGCTTCCGCGGAAACCGCAGGACCGGCGACCTCCACCACAATGGCGAGCGACGCTGTCGGGTTGGTGAATGGACAGGCCAACGGGAAGCCGCGTCAAGAAGCACGGCCGGAGACGCGTTCCGAATCCGGCGGCCGGGATCGCGATCGCCCGCCACAGACCCGCCTAATAGGCGATCTTCTGCATGAGGGCCAGGAGATTCTGATTCAAATCTCGAAGGAGCCCCTGGGACGCAAGGGCGCGCGCATCACCAGCCATCTCGCACTTCCCGGGCGCTTCCTCGTCTACATGCCAACCGTCGGTCACATCGGCGTTTCCCGCAAGATCGGCTCAGACGAAGAGCGGGCACGCCTGAAACGCCTCATCCTCGACAACACCCGCGATCTTCCGGGTGGCTTCATCGTGCGCACCGCCGGCGCCAGCGCAAGCGATGAGGACTTCAAGGCCGATATCCGCTTTCTCAGTAGTCTGTGGAGCGACCTGCGCCAGCAGTTTGAGGCGTCCAAGGGACCGCGCATGCTGCATCACGATCTGAACCTGGTCGAGCGAACATTACGGGATCAGTTTTCCGACCAATTCACCCATGTCTGGGTGGACAACGACGAGGAGTACCAGAGTGCGGTTCGCTTTGTGAATTACTTCAAGCCGCACCTGACCTCGCGAATTCGACTGTATACCCGCGAGATCCCGCTGTTTGAGCACTTCGGCATCCAGGACGAGATCAACAAGGCGCTGAAGAGCAAGGTCTGGCTCAAGAGCGGTGGCTACATTGTCATCAACCAGACGGAGGCGCTGGTCGCCATTGACGTCAATACCGGCAAGTATGTCGGCAAGTCCAACCGTCTGGAGGACACCATCGTCAAAGTCAACGTGGATGCCATCAAGGAGATCGTCCGCCAGATTCGCCTGCGTGACCTGGGAGGCATCATCGTCGTTGACTTCATTGATATGGACGAGCGCCGCAACCGCCAGAAGGTCATGCAAGCCTTTGAGGAGGCGATGCGCTCCGACCGGGCCCCATCCAAATTGCTTGCCTTCAATGATTTTGGCTTGGTGGCGATGACGCGCAAACGGGTCAAGCAGTCTCTGGAGCGGACGCTCGGCAGCCCGTGCAACTATTGCCAAGGTGTGGGCCTGGTCAAATCGGTGACCACCATGTGCAACGAGATTTATTCCGAGGCAAAAAAGCTCGCCAAGACGATCGAGCGTGATGACATGGTGCTGCGCGTGAACCCGGACGTGGCGCGTGGCCTGAAAGCCCGCGGCGCCACCTATATCGAGGAGATCGAGCAGATGACCGGCAAGACGCTGCTCATCAAGCCCGATCCACAGGTCCACCAGGAACAATTCGAATTTTCGTGAGCGCAAGAACCCGTGACCACGGGTGGCGCGAGATGACCGTCGCGCCGGAATCCAAGGTGGTGGTCCTGCAGATGCAAGGCGTCAGGGCGCTGGCAGCGGCTGCGCTCGTGCAGCCGGGCCCAAGTTTCCGCCTCACTCCCAGGGAAGTTCCAGGGTGATGCTGCCCATTGTCCCGGTGAGATTGTTTCTGACAATGACGCGTCCAAAGTAGATATCCCCGGCCGGGGCTTCAAATCGGCCGGCGTAAGTCAGTCCTGTACGTTCCAGACGTGCCGCCTGCGCGGCATTCAATACCTCGTGAAAGTGGCGCTCGGCATGGCCGACAAGTTTCCCGTGTCGGTCCCGCACCACGGTCAGGAATGAGACGTTGTACTCGAAGCCGTCCGCCGCCGCTCTGGGCGTCAAGGCATCGCGTCTGACGGTCAGGCCGAAGGGCAGCGTCAGCAGTTTGCCGCGACGTTCGATGCCATTGCTGTCAAGTCGTAAGGGCAGTGCGGTCAGGTCCACCGGCGACTGCACGGCTTCCCGGAAGTCTCGTACTTCCTCCTGCGCGGAGGCCAACATTCCTGAAGGGCGGTCAGCGTAGCCTTGGCGGGCGTGAACCCGGGCGCCGGGCACATTCACATGCACGGTAATGCGGTGATAGCGGGGAGGAGCGTCTGGCGCCAAGGGCGGCGGGTGGAAGCTGATGACGTAGTAATCGGACCAGAGTGCCTGGGCGTGCGCCAGCAGCTTGCCCAGGTCATTGCTGCCCTCTAGGACGGTGCCACCCGTCTCATGTGCCGCCGTCAACATGGCGAGTTTCGCATTCGCCGTTTCGCCCTCTCGAAGGTCGACGGCGCCGGAGTACGGCGATTCGTCGTTCGGCTGACTTTCGGCGATTGTCTGCATGAACTCGCTGTGGCTGAGACTGTGGTCAGCCTCGGCCAGTCCGGTGTTGACCACGCCTCGAACATCCACAGGAATCAGCGTCATGCTGGCGGCATTGAGGGCGTCGAAGGTCTCCGCAACCTGCCATTCAGGGGTCCGCAGAGTCGCCATCGACGGATCGTGCAAAACAGTCATGTACATCATGCTGGGGTTGAGTGGGGAGATGTCGCCCGTCAGCCAGATGACGCTTTTTCGTCCTGGTACGCCCGCGAAGGCGTGGGCCAGTTCGCGCAACTGGGCCAAGGTCTCCGCGGCGCGCGAGTGTTGCCGGAAGTTGTTGGCCTGCCAGTCTCCCTTTGCCTGCATGAACTCGATCGCTTGATCAGATCCGGCATACTTCGGCTGCGACTCGCCTTGTTGGGCCGGGGTGCCGGCCGGCGGAGCGGGCGCAGTAAACACGGTACCGGTCAAGCTGGCGGCGTTGGGCGCGGTACCGGCCACCTCCGCGGGTACGACGGACACAAAGCTTTTTGGAGCCGGCGGGGCATCTTTTTGTCGCAACAGACGCTGCGCCGTCGCGATCAAGGGACCGGCATCACGGCTGAACGGTTGCAGCAGGGCCAGCCGACTTCCGAGCCCATAGATGCCAATCTCCTGGCCATTTTTCAGGCGGTGGGCCAAAAAACTTAAGAGCTGTTGGCGCAGTACGATCCGGTCGGCGAGCGTGGTATTCAGGAAATCCAGCAATAGAATGACGAGGTTGTTCGAACCTCTTGGTCCAGACGCTTGGTTGGTAAAGCTGTTAGCCGGAAGCGTGCTGGCTGACTCGTCCACGGACGGGGATGGTCCGCTCGTCGAATGCGCCTGAAAATGATCCAGAGCTGCGATCGGCATCGGGGCGCCGCCGACCTCCAGGCGAAAATCAGAGGGCTTGAGGTTCGCAATAATCCTGCCGCTCCGATCCCGAACATCCACCGGCACCAGCACGACTTGAGTGTCCGCGTGAAACGTCAGGGGTGCCACGGAGGACGGCCTTTGGGCGGCCGCCCACCGAGCCCCGGCAAACGCCAGCAGTACCGTCACGATGGCCGCCCATCCAGGGTGGCGAGAGTCGGCGCCGCGGTTCCGCATTAGGTCCCTCCGGTTTCATATCTAGTTCGTTAGTACGCTTTGGCGAGCAGGCTGTCAAACCGGGGCCTCCTGGCAGGTCCGAGGTCCGGGCTCGCAGACGGGCGCAAGCTGCACCAACGGGTCAGAGGCGGTTGATAGGGCACAAGCCGCACTGAAAATGGCGACGGGGCGCAAAGCGCCGTATTCCGAGGGCAATGGTCTAGGTGGTCCGTGGGGAGTTGGTACTGGTCCGGCAGAACGATGCGGTGCACTGTAGAAGCATGGAACTCAACGGGTTGCGCCTCAAGACCGGCTTGGCCGAGATGCTCAAGGGTGGCGTCATCATGGATGTCACGAATGCCGACCAGGCCCGCATCGCGGAACAGGCGGGAGCCTGTGCGGTCATGGCGCTGGAACGCATTCCTGCCGACATCCGCCGTGAGGGCGGCGTGGCCCGCATGTCGAGCATTCGCAAGATACGGGAGATCATGCAGACGGTTTCGATCCCGGTCATGGCCAAGTGCCGCATCGGACACTTCGTCGAGGGGCAGATTCTGCAGGAGCTGGGGGTCGACTACGTTGACGAGAGCGAAGTGCTCACGCCAGCCGATGAGAAACATCACGTCGACAAGCACGCCTTCAAGGTGCCCTTCGTTTGCGGAGCGCGCAATTTGGGCGAAGCGCTGCGCCGGATTGCCGAAGGGGCGGCCATGATTCGCACCAAGGGCGAAGCGGGTACCGGCGATGTCGTCCATGCGGTGCAACACATCCGCGCCATCGTGCGCGAAATGCGTGAGCTTACGCTACTGGGACCGGACGAGCTTTACACCCGGGCCAAGGAGCTGCAGGCGCCCTACGAGTTGGTGCGCCTGGTGGCCAAGGAAGGCCAGTTGCCGGTGCCCAACTTCTCGGCCGGAGGCATCGCCACGCCAGCTGACGCTTCACTGGTCATGCAACTGGGGGCGGAGGCGGTCTTTGTGGGCTCCGGAATTTTCAAGTCCGAGGACCCCGCCGCCCTGGCACGTGCCATGGTGCGAGCAGTCACCCATTTCGCCGATCCGCAGGTGCTGCTCGAAGTGAGCGAGGAACTGGGTGAACCAATGCGCGGCATCAGCATCGCCACCCTGCGCCCCGAGGAACAGTTGCAAACGCGTGGCTGGTAGGCCGGAACAACCCCATGACCATCGGTATTCTCGCTCTGCAAGGGGCCTTTGCGGCCCATGCTCGCGCCTTGGAACGCCTCGGGGCGGCGCCCTGCGCGGCGGGTGCGCATCCGGGCGGACAGGAACTGTTCTGGAAATACGTGAGCCGCGCCCAGGACTTTGACGGGCTGGACGGCCTGATTCTGCCGGGAGGCGAGAGCACCACGATGCTGAAACTGCTCCAGGAGGAGGGTTGCTGGGAACAGCTTCTGGCGTTCGTCCAGACGCGTCCAGTGCTGGGGACTTGCGCCGGGGCCATCCTCCTTAGCCGCGAAGTGACGCACCCGGCGCAACTCTCGCTCGGCGTCCTCGACGCCACCATCGTCCGGAACGCCTATGGGCGCCAGGTGGATAGTTCCATTCGGCAAGGGAACTGGTTGCCTGCCCCCGAATCGGCGCAGCAGCTGGAGATGGTCTTCATCCGCGCGCCGCAGTTCTCGCGTCTGGGTACGGGAGTGAGGGTGCTTGCCCAAGAAGGCGAACTCCCGGTTGCCGTGCAGCAGGGACAAGTAATGGCGGCTACCTTCCATCCCGAATTGAGTTCCGACCTTCGTGTGCACGCACATTTCATTGATCTGGTCCGCAGCTCCACGCCCCCGTTAACCAACCAATCGCTGTTCAGTGCCTCGGCATCCACGCCGGGATGCTCCCCCGGCTCCAGTTGACTGCGGCAGGGGGGCGGGCAGAACGCCCGGGATGCCTTGTCAGGTGCTCCGGAATCGCGGATACAAATCGGTTTGACCTCCGTCCCGGTGTTCTTTTCGGGTAGCATGTTGCGTCAAGGTTGCGCTATGTCGCCATCCCGCGGTCGCCAACGTATTCTCGCCATCGTTCTTGCCGGGGGCAAAGGGGAGCGGCTCTATCCGCTGACCAAACACCGCTCCAAGCCCTCGGTGCCCTTCGGCGGACGCTACCGCATCATTGACTTCGTTTTAAGCAACCTGGTCAACTCCGGCATTGACGCCGTCTATGTCCTGACACAGTACAAGGCGCAATCGCTCATCACCCACATCCAGCGCGCCTGGGGCTTCATGGGTGGAACGCGAGAAGCTTTCGCCACCATTGTGCCGGCGCAGATGCAGATGGGCGACGTCTGGTATCGCGGCACCGCCGACGCCATCTATCAGAATCTCAACCTGATCGAACAGTTCGCGCCGGACGCAGTAGCGGTGTTTGGCGCCGACCATGTCTACAAGATGAATATTCGCCAGATGGCGGATTTTCATTTCGAACACGGGGCAGCGGCGACCGTGGCGTGCTTGCCGGTGGAGGCGGAAGAAGTACGCCAGTTTGGCGTGGCCGAAGTCAACCCCAACCTGCGCATTGAGCGGTTCGTGGAAAAGCCGATGCCCGAGGACGCGCCCCGCATCCCCGGCCAAAACGATCGCTCCCTCGTCTCCATGGGCAATTACATCTTCGATACCAATGTCCTGGTTGACGTGCTCATCCAGGATGCGGCCCAAGGGGGCGACCACGACTTCGGCAAATCCATCTTTCCTGAGATGGTGCAGAAGATGGACGTTTACGCCTACGACTTCACCACGAATCGCATTCCCGTTCATCGTGGCTACGAAGTGGAACGGCCCTACTGGCGCGACGTCGGCACCATCGGCACCTATTTCGAGACCAACATGGATCTCCGCAGCATCACGCCGGAGCTCAATCTTTATAACTTTGCCTGGCCGATCATGAGCGCCAGCTTCAACACTCCGCCGGTCAAGTTCGTTTTTGACGAAGCATTGCGGCGTGGCGAGGCGGTGCAATCGTTGATTACCGGCGGCTGCATCATCGCCGGCGGCTTCGTGAAGGACTCCATCCTTAGCCGCAACGTGGTCGTGGACGAGCAGGCGCATGTCAACGAGGCCATTCTGATGGACAACGTGGTCATCGGTCGCGGGGCGCGCGTGCAGCGCGCCATCATTGATAAAAACGCCCACATTCCCCCGGGCAGCACGGTGGGGTTCGACCCCGACGCGGATCGCGCGCACGGCTACCATGTGGATGATTCGGGAATCACCATTGTCCCCAAGGCCCCCGAAACGCCGGAGAGTCGAGCGCGTTATCTCTAATCCGGTGCAAGTCCTGGGACCGGCCCCCAGTAGACCGCACTAGACCATTGGCGTACCATCACGCTGTGCTCGATTTACCGCTCCACCTCGCCGCCGGGGCAAGCACGCCCTTGTTTCAACAGATCGCGGAGCAGATTGTTGGCTTTATTCAGGCCGGGCACTTGCCGCGGGGACGAAAGCTGCCGCCCACGCGCGGGTTGGCGGTTGCCTGCGGGGTGCACCGCAATACCGTCATCGCCGCGTACAACGAACTGAGTGCGCAGGGATACGTTGAAGCAGGTCCGGGACGGGGAACTTTTGTTGCCCAGCAACTACCGGAAGACACCGTCGCGCCCTCGGGGCGCGGGCTGCGACCCCGCGCGGTCGAAGGTCAGGCAGTCAGGCGACGCGCCACGCAGGCGAGCGGCAGCGGGCCGGCATTTTCGGCGCTGGGCCGCGCCCTGCCAGGGGTCGACGATCGAGTAACCCTGCTCGAAGCGCGCCGCTCCGCCGGCGTCAACCTCAACAGCGGCTTGTTGGCCTTGGATCTTTTTCCTTGGGACACGTTTCGCCGGGTGCTGGATGAAGTGGTGGGACGGCAATGGCGGCGACTGACGCAGCAAGACCATCCCCTTGGGTTGGAGGGTCTGCGCGAGGCACTTTCCGAGTTCCTGTTCTCGCGGGGTGTCACCGCAGACCCGGGTGAGATCGTTGTGACGACGGGCTCGCAACAGGCACTGGACCTGATCGCCCGCATCTACATCGAGCCGGGCGATCAGGTGGCGGTGGAAAACCCCGGCTATCCGCCTGCTCGGCAGCGATTTAAACTGGAAGGCGCTGAGCTGGTGGCGCTCCCGGTGGATGTCCAAGGCGCCGATATCCCTCGGCTCGCTCGCTTATTGCAAAGGCGGCGTGCGCCACGCCTGAAGTTGGTTTATCTCACGCCCAACTGCCAGTGGCCCACCGCCGTCCGTCTGGCCCCCGCGCGCCGCGTACTGCTCGCCGAACTGGCCGAAAAGTTTAATTTTCTAGTGATCGAGGACGACTACGCAGCGGAGTTGCGTTTCCAAGGTCCGGCTATCCATCCCCTGTACATGTCGCTCCCTCCTGGGCGCTGTGTTAATTTGGGCAGCTTTTCAAAATCGCTTCTGCCCGGTCTGCGACTGGGATTTGCGGTGGCGCCGCCAGAGATGACGCGCCGGTTGGCGGCTCTCAAAATGTTGACCGATTCCCACAGCTCACTGCTGGTACAGGCGGCGGTCGCCGAGTTTCTGACGCGTGGGCATTTCGAAACACATTTGAGAAAGCTTCGACGGGAGTGCCGGTTGCGACTGGAAGCCCTGACTAACGCGCTGCAGCAGGAGGTCGGAACCAGTCTGCGATGGACTCTGCCCGATGCCGGGACCAACCTTTGGTGCGAGCTGCAGTCCGAGAGCTCGGCCACCGCCCTGCAGGAACACTGCCGGGAACACGGGCTGCTGTTCGCGGCGGCGGCGCCGTATTTTCTGCCCGCCGCGGAAGGGAGCGAGCCAGGAATGCAGCATTTGCTGCTGGGGTTCGCCGCCGTTCCGGTCGCGCGGGCCCTAGCGACGGCCAGACTTTTTAAGACCTGTCTCGAATCGTTTCAGAGCGGAGTGCAGACGCCGGCACCATCGCGCAAAGCCGTGAGGCTGGATCCCGAGACGGAACGCTAGGACACGCTGCCTCAGGACCATCGAGGCGTACAGCGCGGTTAACGTGCCAGATCGCGCAAATACTGCACCATCTCCGGGTTGTTCCAATCGGTGGGCCCGACGATCTTGCGCGCGACCCGGCCGTCCGGGTCGATGATGTACGTCTCCGGGTAGCGGACCGTGCCGTAGCGGCGTGGAATCTCCGCTTCGGCATCACGGGCCGTGGGGAATAGAATGCCGTAGGTGTGCAGAAATCGTTGGTAGGCTGCAGCGTCCTGGTCGACAGAGATCGCCAGCACCGTAACATGCGTGCCCTCCAAGCGACGCTGCAGCAGATTGAGCGAGGGCACTTCCTCGACGCAGGGCGGACACCATGTTGCCCAGAAGTTCAGCACCAAGACGCGGCCACGATAATCGGCCAGGCGGCGCACATGCCCTTGAGCGGTAGTGAGCTTGAAGTCCGGCGCGGCGGCGCCAGGACGGGCACGCGCGTGGCACGCCATGTTCCAGCCCAGCAACAAGGCGAGCCCCAGCAGCCGGCGGTGACCGCGGCGCCCGGAAATCGTTGCCACGTGGCGCCGGCCAGCGCGGCAGAAGGAGTTGGCTATCATAGAGGGAGTCATCGCCACGCTGGCCCGCCCAGTATTGCAGCAGTGGTTGCGCCCGTCGAAGCTTTTGTTCGCAGAGATCTTGATCGTGGTTCCATTCTCCACCAATCTGCCGGTCACGGTCATCATTCCTGCGCGCAACGAGGAGGCGACCTTGCCACTGTCGGTTCCCGCAGTGCTGGCTTCCGGTCCGGAAGCGGTGGTGCTGGTGGACGACGGGTCGACCGATGGCACCTCGGTGCTGCTGGCCGGCTGGGCGTGTTCCGACAGCCGGGTGCAAGTCGTCAGCGCGGGCTCTCTTCCAGAGGGGTGGACGGGTAAGAACCATGCCGTCTGGGTCGGGGCGAAGCGCGCGCAGTCGACCTGGCTCCTCTTCCTGGATGCGGACGCGCGACTTTTGCCCGGTGCCCTGCAAGCTGCCGTGGCTGAGGCGGAGGAGGGGGTGCTGGATGCGCTCTCGCTGTCGCCCGAACAGGAGGCGCTCAGTATCTGGGAGCGCGCCGTGCTGCCGGTGATCTACGACGAGCTGAGTCGCCGCTATCCTTATGCTCGCGTCAATGACGCGGCCGATGCCTGTGCGGCCGCCAACGGCCAGTTCTTCCTGATTCGCCGCGCGGCGTATGAGGCGGTGGGCGGACATGCCGCTCTGCGCGGCGAGGTCCTGGAGGATCTGCGTCTGGCGGAGCGCCTGAAGCGCGCGGGCTTTCGCTTGCGATTCCGTTCCGGACAGGGACAGGTGCGAACGCGCATGTATCGGGATCGTGCCAGCCTATGGGAAGGGTGGATCAAGAATCTTTACCTGTTGTGGGGACCGCCGCGACTGGGGCCGTTGCTGCGACTGATCCTGCCTGTGGCAATTGGTTTGTTGTCGCTGGGATTATGGGCCGCTGGATTTTTAAGCGCAGCGACGTTTGGTGTGTGCCTTGTGGGTCTGTGCTACGCGCGGCAGGCGCGCCGCCTACGGCGATTGGGCTGGAAGCCGGCACCCGGAATCCTCCTGGGCGCGGCAGCAACCGTCATACTATGGCTGCGATCCACATGGCGGCATCGCCGCCACGGGGAGGTTCGCTGGCGTGGGCGCACCGTTCTGGCCAGTGGATCAGTCACGCCTGGAGCGAGTCCCGAAGTGCGGCCCGTGGAGCCGGCAATTCTGGTGACGAAGTTTTAGGAGAACGATGGACGGCAAACAGGACTCCCTTATCGCGGCGGCGGCTCTGGCCGACGTGACCACCGAACAACTGGTTCGAGAGCTGATTGCCAGAGTGGGTGAGGATCCCGAGCGCGAGGGACTGCTGCGCACTCCCGAGCGCTACGCCAAAGCGCTGGCCTACCTCACCAGCGGCTATCAGGCGGATCTCGAAAAGATCCTGCACAAAGCATTGTTTTCGGTGGAATACGACGAGATGGTCATCGTCAAAGACATCGAGATATTCAGCCTCTGCGAGCACCATCTGTTACCGTTTTTCGGACGCTGCCATGTCGCGTATGTGCCTCGTGGGCGCGTGATCGGGTTGAGCAAGATTCCGCGTCTGGTGGACATGTTCGCGCGCCGCCTGCAGGTGCAGGAGCGCCTCACGACACAGATCGCGCAAACCATTCAGGAGTTGGTACAGCCACAGGGAGTCGGCGTGGTGATCGAGTCCCGCCACCTGTGCATGATGATGCGCGGGGTCGAAAAGCAGGGGTCGTCGGCCGTCACCTCGTCCATGCTGGGTTGTTTCCGGGAAGAAAGCCAGACGCGTCAGGAATTCTTGGCGCTCATCCGCCAGGGCAAAGCGGAGTGAAAGACGGAGAGCGGTGCCAGCAGGCGTCGCACGCGGCATCTCAACGACCAGCCGCTCACGATCACAAACCGTGGTCTCAATTGGAGACATTCATTGGATTTGATTGTCATTCAGCCGGGAACGCGTGCAACCGACCCGGGGAAGTCGCGCCGAACTTCCGCGGGCCGGTACCGCCCGACTTGATGGGGCGCAAGATTGAGCGTCAGCGTCTGTCGCTCACTGCTCCACTCCGATGAGCATGTCGTCAAACTGATTGGCGACCACCTTCACGGGACGGAAGGGAAGAGGGATGTGAATCGTTTGGTCTGCCTTGGTAACCGGCAGCAGGCCGCGCCCCCAATGGCTGGCATCTCGGTAAAGATAGATCGGCAGGAGTCCCTTCCAGTCACCCGGATCCTGGTGCACGGTGATGGCAAGATCGAACTTGCCGCCGCCCGCATCGGTAACCTGATTGCTGACCTTGAGCAGCGGAATCCCCGTACCGTAGACGTATTCGTTGAAAAACCAGTCCAGCTTGCCGTTGCCATCGAGGTTCATGATGGGGAGCATGTGGCGCTCGGCCACGGTTTTGAAGTCCTCGGTGGACGCATTCTGGTTGTAGAAGGTCTTTGTAAAGTCGTGCATCAGGGCCATGAAGGCGCCGTCTGGGGTCTTCGCGCCAGGGTTGTAGAGCATCTCGCGCAGCATGTAGAGGACGTAACCCCCTTTCATGTAGACCACATCATCGTAGCCGGTCGGCCCGTGCGAGGATCTGAGGCGAGCGCCCAGCCATAACGGGCCGAGTTGATTCGCGACGACGCCGTACTGGTCCTTGACGAGGAGGTCGCGGCGCCACTGTTCCAGGGTTTCCAAGGCACGTGGCTGGCCAAAACGGATTGTTTCGTAAAGCAAAGAGGAAGCCTCCGCAAAGCCTTCCGAAAGCCATTGGTCGTGCGCTGTCTCCCAGCCGACGGCGTTGCCCCACCACTGGTGGGAAGTCTCATGCGCTCGGAAGGTGTCGCTGAATTCCCTCTGGCCCTGCAGTCCAACGCCCAAGCCGTGAAGCTGCGTTGGATCGAGGAAGCTGAGACTGGTCAGGTACAGTAGGGAAGGCCAGCCCTGGCCGTAGGAGTAGGGAATATTGGAGACGGCCAGCTTGCTGTAGGGATAAGGGCCGAAGTAGGCATCCATGACCCGCAGTGCGTTGCTAACTTCTTGAAGCACCTTGGGAGCCAGACTCACCGTGTTCAGGTTCTGCAGCCCGGGCGGTAGCGCCACCACGCTATTGGCAGACCCATTGGCGTCTTCGGAGGGCGTATCGGCAGCGGTGCTAACGGCGCGAAAGAAATCGTCCGGCTGAATGTTGGAATAGACCTGAACCAAAGTCTTGCTGCCATCGGGTAACGGAACCTCCGCACTCGTGACTTTGTACTCCCCCATGGCAAAACCCGCCTCCGGGAGTGGCACCTCGCTCTTCCATTCGGTGACATGGTCCTTTCCATCCTGTTCATCGCGGACCTTGGCGCCCGTAGCTACGACGGTGTTCTTCTTGGCGGTATGGAACACGATGTCGTAGTTGCTGCGATGCAGCACCGCTCCCACCTCGTAACTGGGGTACCAGCCGGAGCTGCGACAAAAAAAGTTGCCGTCACCGACGCGCGTGACGACGTTCTTGCCGTGATAGCGAAAGTCAAGGGTCAGCTTGGCGCCTGCCGCCAGAGGGGAGGGAAGCTGGACGTACAGCCAGTCGCCAAAGTAGCGCGGCGAGCGAAAGCGCTTGGGATCACGCGGCTGCACAGTCGCGAGGGGCTGCCCGTCGGCGGTCTTGGCGTCAAGGATGCGAAGATTCGAATCGAGGTACAACAGTACTCCCCGTCCGACCGGCTGCAGGGCGTTGAGCGTGACCGCAGCGTCGCCCGTCATATCGAGGTTTCCGGGTACCGTCACATCAAGGTGGTAATCGCTGAACTGCAATAATTCCGGATGTTTTTGCGCCGCCGTCACATTGGACTTGCGGTCTGATTCCTGCACAAACTGCGTCCATGTATCGTCAAAGACTTGCAGCCCTGTTTTGGCACCCTGGCGATACTGGTGGACGCGTACCTCTTCGGTTTGTAGAGGATCAAAGGAGGCTTGCACCCAGTCGCTTCGGTCCGATTTCATGTCGACCAGCCAAAGGCCATTGACCGGATCCGCGGCATAAATGCTTTGTAACACCGCCGCGGCGTCGGAGAGCCCCTCCTCTTCAATGTCCTTGGCGCGCGATTGGACGACATTCCCAAAGCCGGCATCTGCGCCCGGGGCAAACTTCACGCTGCTGCCGAGAGCGGCAAGAAAGGCAGTGGCGTCGCCAAAACGAAACACAGCCTGGGTGAAGGGAAGTGCGATATGCGGCTCGCCGGTGAAGCTGAGCATTTGACCGCGTTCAGTCGGGTTGGGAGGCTCCACCCGCAACTCGCCCTCGCCGACGAAAATCGCAGCCGCCACCTTGCCGTGCACCGGTTGGGTGAGCGCCAGGCTGCCGCTGAGGAGATGAAACTGCAGCGCATCCTTCTGGAAGTTCAGATTGGCGACCCGAAACACGTGGGTGAGATCGGGGGTGGGCCGCACCACCTGGGCATACTCCTGCTCCAAGTCCGGTGCCTGGGCGCTGGCACTGCCGATGCACAGCGGCGTGAAGAAGAGAAGCAGCGTAATCAACAGTGCGGGCCGAGGATGAGTCATCCTGTCTCCCCTATGTCAGAGTTCTGACGGCACCCATTTGACCAGAAATGCACCGGTAATGAAACCTCCCAGATGTGCAAACCAGGCTACGCCTCCCTCAGCAACGGCCCCACTCAACGCCAATAGCGCGGTCCCACTCAGTAATTGCAGGAAGAACCAGTAGCCCAGAATGGCCCATGCCGGTAATTCCACCGCCCAGAAGAACAGGAACGGTACAAGGGTGAGAACTCGGGCATGCGGAAAATGTATAAGATACCCGCCCATGACGCCGGCGATGGCGCCACTCGCGCCGATGGTGGGCACCGTGCTATGCGGTTGAAAGAGGCATTGCGTCAAGCCTGCAACCAAGCCACAAGCGAGGTAGAAGCCGAGGAACCGTCCGTGGCCCAACACGTCTTCCACGTTATCCCCAAAAAGATAAAGCATCCACATGTTGCCGAGAATATGAAGCCAGCCGGCATGGAGGAACATGCTGCTGAAGAATGGCAAGACCACGTTGAGGGGTGCAATTGGGGCGCCGGCGAGAAACGTAGTCACGTGTGCAGGCACCAGACCCAGTGCCGGCAACAGCGTGCGGCCCAGAAATGAGGGCGGAAGGTGCAACTCGAAGAGAAAAATGGAGATGTTGAGTGTAATGAGGCCCCAAGTCACCCAAGGCAACTTGAAGCGGGGGGCGCTATCGCGAAGGGGCAGCATGCAGGATCACGACTGCGCGGCAAGGATCACACTCTGCAGCCACGCCGGAACAGGGTGGCGGGAGGCGCCTTTACGGAACGCGTTCGCCTCTTCCGCTGTCGCAATGTGACCGCGAGCGCCACGCGCGGTGCAATTCAAGGCGGCCAGCGCGGCGGCAAAATCCAAGGACGCGGTCCATGTCGCACCGCTCTGTTGAGCAATTAGAAAGCCGCCGTGGAAGACATCGCCAGCTCCGGTCGTATCGGTTTCTGGAACAACATATCCCGGCGTGTAGTGCCACCCGGAGGCGTCGAGTGCTAAAACGCCTTCTCGCCCCAGCGTGACGGCGACGCGAGCGATTCCGAAAGTTGCGCGGAATCGAGGGAGTGATTGCAAGAGGTTGCCCCCGCTGAAGAAACTTTCCGGAAATCGGTGCGAACAGATGAGGTCGTCCGTGTGGTGCAGCAGGTCCTCGGTGTGCGTACGCTGCTCCGGGTACAGATTGCTCAGGTCGGAGAGGACGCGCGTGCCTGTCGCACGTGCGATGCGAGCCGCACCGGCGGCCGCCGCTGCGTCGTAACCATCTACTAGCAGCCACTCCCCGGAGGCGATCCAGGATGGCGAAACGGCGTCAAGCGGGCAGGCCAGATCCGGAGAGCGCTCAAAGACAATGGTCCGTTCACCTCTGGTGTCAACGAAAACGGTCGCCAGTTGCGAGGGGGTATTGGGGACGATGCTCAACGCGCTCAGATCAATACCTTCCGCGGCCAATTCTTCGCGTTGAAGGACTCCGGCCGCATCGTCACCGACCCTACCGGCGTAACGCGTTCGCAAACCATGACGCTGACAGACGACGCAGGCCACAGCAACCTGCCCCCCGGGCGCCAGAGAAGCTGTGCTGTAACGCACTTTGCCGCCGGGTCCTGGAAACGCGCCGATCTCGACGATCTGATCGCGAGCGTTGAGTCCGAGTCCGACGACGTCGAAGCGTGGGGTCACCGAGGCAGCGTAACAAATTGATGGTTGCGGAGCGATAGGGCTGCTGCGGGACAATCCATATGGGAAGGGCGGCGGTGCTGCCCAGAACAACGGGAATCAGGATGGGCAGCACGACCTTATAATGAATGGGCGCGCAATTATGGAAGATCCAGACCGACGTTGGCGGGACTTTTACAATCGCACCGCTTGGGTGTATGACCGGGCGCTCTCCGTCATGGGATGGGCACGCGGGTTTTCGGATCGACAATCACGCCTGCATTTGATCGGGAGGTTGCACCTGCAGCCTGGCTACCGCGTGTTGGAAGTCAGCGTCGGCACCGGCAGCAATTTGTTGTTGATGGCCGGTCAAGTCGGACCGAAGGGGCAATTGGTCGGTCTCGATATTTCGCCAGGCATGCTGGAGCAGAGCCGTCGAAAACTGGTGCGGCAGGGCCTTACCCCCCTTCTGGTGGAGGGTGACGCCGTCCATCTGCCGTTTGCAAGCGAGAGCTTCGATGCCGTCCTGCACTTTGGCAGTTTCAACACCTTCAGCAACAGGCAATTGGCGGCCAGCGAGATGTTGCGTGTGGCCAAGCCCGGAGCACGCATTGTAATCAGCGCCGAAGGGCTCCGCCCGGATCGGCGTTCGACTTGGATGGGGCGGCTCATGGTTCGGGTCAATCCGCTTTATCAGTTTCATCCGCCGATCGAGTTCCTCCCTCCCGAGGTGCAGGATTTAAATCTGATCTGGTATCGCGGCGCCCTTTGCTACCTGGTGGATTTCAGTAAGCCCGCCTAAGGCCTCCCTCAACGCAGCCTGACAGAAACGGCGTGGACACGACTTTGCCGGGAACTGTTCCGGAATTATGTCAACCACGGCTCCGCAGCGCGAGCCGGGCGTGTGGAAAATGGCGTTATCGGACTCAGTATCGGCCGGCGTCGTGGTAGCCTCGGGCCAGCCCTCGCCATGCCGGTTCGCGACGCTGAAGCCTTCATCCTGCGCACCTTTCCCCTCAAGGAATCGGACAAGATCGCCTGTTTTCTGACACGCGAGTTCGGCAAATACCGGGGGGTGTGTCGCGGAGCGCGCCGTACCAAAGGAGGCTACGGGGCGGCCCTTGAGCCTTTGACGCATGTTCGGATTGCTTTTTTTGAGCGCGAGAACCGCGAGTTGACCACGGTGGACCGTTGCGAAGTGGTGACCTCGATGATGAACGCGGCCTCCGCCGACTACGCCACGTCACTGGGGCTCTCCGTGATCGCGGAGGTGGCGGATAAGTTGTTGCCGGATCACGAGGTAAACGAACGCGTATTCCGGCTGCTGTTGGTCGTGCTGGAGCGCGTACGCGAAGGCGCTCCAATCTGGCTGCCCTTGACCTACTACTTGTTCTGGATGGTGCGTCTCGCCGGTTTTCTGCCCGATCTGCTGACCTGTGCCGCCTGTGGGCGGAGTCTGGATTCGGGTATCGTGAACGACCCACCGCTCGATCTACGTCCGGTTTTCTTTCATCCCCGGGAGGAAGGGCTGCGGTGCTCGGACTGCGCATATGCCGGTATGAGCCAGCTCAGTTCACTGGCGCGGCGCCTTGCCCTTGCCATGCTCCGTACTCCATTGAACGCGATTCCCGTTGAGGGTTGGGACAGCAAGGAAACGGCGCAGGACCTGCGACGTTGTCTGCTGCAGCGTCTCGAAGCCCACCTGGAATTCCGCCTGCAAAGCCGCGCTCTGCTTGAAGAACTCTGACAGCGGGCAGGCCATGTCATACAATGACGTGGACCTCTCATGCCCACGCATCCGGCGGCCCCCACCTATCAGCAACTGATGCTTCAGCTCCAAGCGTTTTGGGCGGAGCAGGGTTGCATTCTGCAGCTTCCCTTTGATCTCGAAGTAGGTGCCGGGACCATGGCGCCGGAAACCTTCCTGCGCGTGCTTGGACCTCAGCCCTACCGAGTTGCCTACTTGCAGCCCAGCCGCCGCCCCGCCGACGGCCGCTATGGAGAGAACCCCAACCGGCTCTACAAGCACACGCAGTTCCAAGTCATCCTTAAACCGCCTCCGGACAACGTTCAGGAACTGTACTTGTCCAGCCTGCGGGCCATCGGCATTGCATGGGAACAACACGACATCAAGTTCGAGGAGGACAACTGGGAGTCCCCGACCCTGGGCGCCTGGGGCGTCGGGTGGCAGGTGATGTTGGACGGCCTGGAGATCACGCAGTTCACCTATTTTCAACAGTGCGGCGGGGTGGATCTGGACCCCATCGCCGCCGAATTGACCTATGGCCTCGAACGGATCGCGGCATTCCTGCAGGATGTGGAGTCCATCTACGACATCGTCTGGACACGCACCCCTGAGGGTCATCCCGTGACCTATGGCGACGTTCGGTTGCAAGACGAATTGCAGATGTCGGTTTACAACTTCGAGTTGGCAGACGTGGAACGCCTCTGGCAACACTTCGAACTCTACGAGGCGGAGTGTGCCGCGCTGTTGCGCGCAACACGGTCCGATGCCCCTTCCGGCGGGCGCGTGTCGCTATTGGGCGCCTATGAGTTGTGTCTCAAGTGCTCCCATCTTTTCAACCTGCTCGATGCTCGCGGCGCCATTTCCGTAACCGAGCGCGTGGGCGTCATCCAGCGCGTTCGCGCCCTCGCCGTGGGAATCGCACGGGCATGGACCGCGGCGCACATTCCCGCCGACGTGCCGGCCTGAAACGTGCCCCGGACCGATTGAAGACCGCATGAACCACGACTTGTTAATTGAACTTGGCAGCGAAGAGATCCCGGCACGCATGGTGTCGGGATTGGCGCAACAGTTCGCCGATCAGATGGAAAGCCGTCTAGCCGCCACCGGCTTGATCGCTGCCGCTGCTACGAACCGCCGGGTGTTCTGGACGCCGCGTCGCGTCGCCGTGGTTTTCCCGGCTGTAGCCCAAAACCAGCCGGACCGGGACGAAGAACAAGTCGGGCCTCCAGCCCGCCTCGCATTTGCCGCTGACGGCGCCTTGACTGTCCAAGCAAAGAACTTTGCCGCTAAATTTGGTGCCGCACCCACCGATTTGTACCGCGTGAGCACCCTGAAGGGCGAATACGTCGCGGTCCGCCGCCATCACCGGGGCCAATCGCTGGCACAGCTTCTCGACACCTTGCTGCCGGAAGCATTTGCCGCCTTAGATTTGCCGAAGGCCATGCAATGGCAGGGCCGCGCCGGAGCCAAATTTGTCCGCCCGCTGCGATGGTTGTTGGTGTTGCACGGCGCCGAAATCCTGCCTGTCCGTCTCGCTGGACTGATGGCCGGGCGCCAGACACGAGGCCATCGTGGCCTGTCGCAAAGTCAAATAAGTATCGAATCAGCAATGACTTACGATGAACAGCTCAGGTTGCACTTCGTCATTGCTGCGCCCCAGGAGCGGGAGGCGACCTTGCAAAGCGCCCTCCCAGCCGTGGCTGGCTGTGCAGGGGGGCGACACCGGTCTGATCCCAACCTGCTGAGCCTGTTGCGCGATCTGACTGAAAATCCAGGAGTTCTGGCAGGGAGTTTTGCGAAGGACTATCTGGAATTGCCTGGGGAAGTACTGGTGACCGTCATGCGCGATCACCAAAAGTACTTTGCTCTTGAGGATGCGGAAGGACGTCTTTTGCCGGGTTTCTGCGCAGTGACCGACCTGGCGGGCGAGCCCCGGGCGGAGCGCGAGGCGATCATCCGCCACGGGCATGAGCGCGTTCTACGCGCCCGGTTCAACGATGCCCGCTTTTTCTGGCAGACCGACCGCAAGCGCCCTTTGTTCAGTCGCTTGGAAGACCTGAAACAGGTCACCTTCCAAGCCAGACTGGGCAACTACCACGCCAAGACGGAGCGCAACTTGCGGCTGGCCAAGTGGCTGGCTGAGCAGTGGCATGCAGACGTGACAACGATCGCCATCGCGACGCCGCTGGCCAAGTGTGATCTCACCACCGAACTGGTCAAGGAGTTCACCGAGTTGCAGGGAAAGATCGGCGGCCTCTATGCCGAGGCAGAGGGGCACAGTCCCGCCATACGGGATGCCATTTATTTTCAATACGAGCCGCTCTCGACCGAGGGCCCTCTCCCACCCAGCGCGGAAGCCGCGGCTTTAGGGGTGGCCGACAAGCTGGACACCATCGCCGGCATGTTTTTGGCGGGGGAGATCCCCACCGGGTCCCGAGACCCGTTCGCTTTGCGACGCCAGGCCAACGGCATCATTCGCACGCTGCTCGAGAGAACTCTAACGCTGGATCTCAATCAGGCCCAACAGGAAGCCATGGCTGGATACGCGGAAGGACTGGGGGACCGGGCGACAGCCTTGTCCGGATTACAGCAGTTTTTCCAGGAACGTCTTGAATTCTATTTGCGCGAGGTCGGAGGCTACGCGCTGGACACGGTGCGGGCTGTACTCACGGTCTCGGCGAACGATCCTCTGGACGCGTTGCGGCGAGTCCAAGCCGTGACCTCGACACGGCAGCAGGCGGCAACAGAGTTTGCCGCGGCGGCTGCGGCGATGAAGCGCATTCGGAATATTGTTCGAAAGGAAAACTGGACAGCGTGCGAGTGGAACAAGGACCTCTTGCAGGAAGCAGCGGAAGGTGAATTGGCGCACTGCTTGGAGCTGCACAGGCTGGGTCAAGGGGGGAGCGACATCGACGATCGGCCCGAAATTGATCGGTACAAGTCTGAATTGCTCTGGGCTGCAGACACCGGAGAGGTGTTGGAGCGCTTCTTTACGACCGTGCGGGTCAACGCAGAGGATCCCCGCTTGCGTGCCAACCGTTTGGGACTGCTAGCCTGGGCGGCGCAGGAACTTTCTCGGGTTGCAGACTTCTCCGAGATCGTTCTTGCGGACGGTTGACCCGGGCCGGGCTTGGGTTGGCACATTCTGGTGTGGGGCGCGTCTTTTCTGCTTTCCGCCTGTGCCCCCTGTCCTGTAATCTTTCAAATTGCACTGTTTTTTTGTGCACTGGCGATTCGATTAAATCCACTCTGAAGTGATTGGGAGCATGCGCTGATGGCGAAATACGTGTACTTTTTTGGCGACGGCAAGGCGGAAGGCAACGGCAGCATGAAAGAGGTGCTGGGCGGCAAGGGCGCCGGTCTGGCCGAGATGACCAATGCCGGACTGCCGGTTCCTCCGGGCTTCACCATCTCGACCGAAGCCTGCCGGGAGTACATCCGTCTGGGCCGCAAGGTGGCCGACGACGTTGAGCGCCAGACCAGAGAAGGCCTGAACAAGCTCGAGAAGAGCGTCGTCCAGAAGCTGGGAGACGACGACAATCCGCTGCTGGTCAGCGTACGCAGCGGGGCGAAGTTCTCGATGCCGGGGATGATGGACACCATTCTCAACCTCGGTCTCAACGATGCCACCGTCGAGGCGCTGTCCTTCCGCACCAGCAACCCCCGCTTCGCCTACGACTCCTACCGGCGATTGATTCAGATGTTCGGAGCCGTGGTGCTTGAAGTTCCCAAGCACCTGTTCGACGAGGTTTTCGACGGCAAAAAGAAACAGCGCAAGGTGAAGCTCGATACAGAACTGACCGCGCGCGACCTGCAGGACGTGATCGTCGGCTACAAGCGTGTGATCAAGAAGCACGCCGGCCGCGACTTCCCCCAGAACGCCTACGAGCAACTGCAGCTCGCCCGCAACGCCGTCTTCTCCTCCTGGTTCAACGAGCGCGCTTACCACTACCGGCGCATGAACAACATTCCTGACGACCTCGGCACGGCGGTCAACGTGCAGGCCATGGTCTTCGGCAACCTTGGCGAGACGAGCGGCACCGGGGTGGGGTTCACGCGCAACCCAGCGACCGGCGCGCGCGAGTTCTACGGCGAGTTCCTCATGAACGCGCAGGGCGAGGACGTGGTGGCGGGCATCCGCACGCCAGTCCATATCGCGGAATTGCAGAAGATCCAACCGGCGGTGTACGACCAGTTGCGTGCCATCACCAGCCGCCTCGAACAGCATTACCGCGACATCCAGGATTTTGAGTTCACCATTCAAGAAGGCAAGCTGTACATGCTGCAGACCCGCAACGGCAAACGGACCGGGCGGGCAGCGCTGAAGATTGCCATGGACATGGTGCGTGAGGGATTAATCACACAAACCGAAGCACTGTTCCGGGTGGACGCCAACCAGATCTACGAACTGCTGTTCCCGCGATTCGATCCCAAGCAAATCAGCAAGGCCACGCCGATCGCCAAGGGGCTGCCCGCTTCGCCGGGGGCCGCGGTAGGCCAAGTCGTGTTTACGGCCGAGGCGGCAGTGGAGTGGCACCGCGCCGGCAAAGGCCCGGTGATCCTGGTGCGAGCGGAGACGACGCCGGAAGACATCCAAGGCATGGAAGTGGCGGCCGGCATCCTCACCTCGCGGGGTGGCATGACCAGCCACGCCGCGGTGGTCACACGCGGCATGGGAAAGTGCTGCGTCGCCGGTGCCACCGGCATCGAGGTGGACCAACACTCCAAGACGCTGCGTGTCGGTAAACAGAGCTTCGCGGAAGGTGCTTGGATCTCCATTGACGGCTCCACCGGCCAGATTTACGAGGGCCGCCAGCCAACAGTTCCGGCCGACCCCAACGATCCCATGCTGGTCGAGTTCATGAAGTGGGCCGAACCGTTCCGGAAGCTGGGAGTGCGCGCCAACGCCGATATCCCGCGCGATGCACGGGCCGCGCGCGCCTTCGGCGCCGAGGGAATCGGACTGTGCCGCACCGAACACATGTTTTTCGGCGAGGGCAAGATCGAGCACATGCGCGCCATGATCCTGGCGGCGGACGAAAAGGCGCGTCGGGCGGCGCTGAAAAAGTTGCTGCCGCTACAACGCCGGGATTTCATCGGGATCTTCGAGGCGATGGCGGGTTTCCCCGTGACCATTCGCACGCTGGATCCACCGCTGCATGAGTTTTTGCCGCAACGCGAACAGATCATGGTCGACTTGGAACGCCTGAAGCTGGCCACCGGACCAGTCAAACGCAAGCTGGGCGCGGAGATCCGGCAGCGCTACGCTGACTACGGCATCACGGATGCCAAGGGCCTGGAGACGCTGCTGCGCAAGGTGCAGGACCTGCATGAGGTGAACCCCATGCTGGGATTGCGGGGCTGCCGTCTGGGCATCCTTTACCCGGAAATCACCGAGATGCAGGCACGCGCCATCTTCGAGGCTGCGGTGGCAGTGCAGAAGAAGGGCAAGAAAGTGCTTCCCGAGGTGATGATTCCACTGGTCGCCACGCCGCGCGAACTGGTTCTGCAGAAGGAGATCGTGACGCGTGTCGCCGGGGAAGTGTTCAAGGCGAGCGGTGTCACGGTGGAATACCTGGTGGGCACGATGATCGAGCTGCCACGCGCGGCCCTGGTCGCCGGCGAGATCGCCGAGGCTGCGCAGTTCTTCAGCTTCGGCACCAATGACCTTACGCAGACCACCTACGGCTTCTCGCGCGATGACATCGGCAAGATTCTCCCGGTCTACTTGTCGCAAGGCATCTTGAAACAGGACCCCTTTGCGACGCTCGATCAAGCCGGGGTTGGGCAGCTGGTCCGGTTGGCGACGGAAGCCGGGCGCAAAACGCGGCCCACGCTTAAGGTGGGCATCTGCGGCGAACACGGTGGCGATCCGGCCTCGGTCGAATTTTGCGCCAAGATCGGGTTGAACTATGTCTCCTGCTCGCCGTACCGGGTCATTACGGCGCGTCTGGCGGCCGCACAAGCCGGGGCCGCCGCGGTGGCGGGAATCGAAGCGGGACGCACGAAGTAGTGTGAAGCGTGGAGCGGGCCGGTCGGACTGCTCCACGCTTCTTTGATGGGCGTCAGGCGGCTCTATTCAGCGCACCGTGGCCGGGTCACTCAGGTCGGGACCCGCAACAACAGATAGGCGGCAGCGAGGGCGAACAGGCAATCGGGCGCCCACGCGGCGACCCCAGCCGGAAGTTGGTTGAGGTTGCCCAGCGCCTCGAGCAGGCCGGCACTCACCCAGTAGACGATACCGACCCCAATCGCGATGGCGATTCCGCTTACCGCACCCCGCCGGCCCACCGTCAAGGCGAAGGGAAAGCCGAGCAGCGCCATGATGAACGTGATCAGCGGGTAGGCGAGCTTCTTCTGCAGTTGGACGCTCAAACGCCCCGTATCGTAGCCACTGCGCTGCAGGTCACGCACGTATTGGCGCAGTTCGAAGTAACTCATCTGGGTGCTCTCGCGCGCCTCCGTGGTGAAGTAGGCGGGCGTTTCCTGAACAGCGGGAAAGCCCGCGACCTGAAAGCGCTCGAAGCTGCTTACTTGGTCGCCCTTGAGGGTGCGCACCCAGCCATTTTCAAAGACCCAGCCGTTGATGTGCTTGTCCCAGTGGGCAACACGGGCATAAATGCGTTCAGTTAACTGAAATGTGGCCGGATCAAACCGCAGCACGCTCAGGTTGGCAAACTCGTTGCGGTCGGGATCAAAAATCTGGAAGTAGAAAAGGTCGTGGTTCTGGCCGAAGATCCATTTGCGTTCCGGGCGCAGGTAGGTTTGCGGTGGGCGCCCCTTGATCTGGGCGCGCAAGGCATCCTGCTTGCGATTGAAGCCCGGCAACACGGTTTCATTCAGGACAAACTGCAGGCCGCACAGTAGCCCCGCAACCACCAGGACCGGCACGATCAGACGGTGGACGCTCACCCCCCCGGCCTTCAGCGCCGTGATCTCGTTGCTCTTTGACATCAGGCCGAACGTCACCAGCACACCGACAAGAATCGCCACCGGCGCAGTGACGTAAAACAGTTCCGGCGTCAGGAAGGCCAAGTAGCGGGTGACGAGCAGAACGCCGGCTTGATGCTTGATAATGTCGCCGAGCAGGTCGAAAAACGTGAAGACCAGCACAAGCACAAGGAAGCCGGAGAGCATCAAGCCCACGTAGCCGACGAACTCGCGGACAACATAACCGTCAAGAATCAGAGGCAGCCAGTTGCGTTGCACGCTGCGCTGCGTTGCGCCGGCTCGCTGCCACCAGGCGGCGAGTGCGGCGCGGAGGCGCGCCACCGGATCCATGGCCGATTCCAAGCGTCGGGGGACGCGATTCGCGCGGAGCGTCATGCCCAGCCCGAGGCCGATGAACAGCAGGTCGGCGGCCCAGACGCCCAGTCCGGCCGGCACGCGGCCTTGTCGTGCCAGCGCAATTCCGGTGACAAAAACGATGTAATAAATCAGCACCAGGCCCAGTGTGAGGACAAAACCGTTGGCTTTCCCCCCGCGTCGCACGGTGAGGCCGATAGGGATGCCCGTCAGCGCCAGGGCAAGGCATGCGAAGGCGAGCGCCAGACGGCGGTGGAACTCGATGCGCGCCGGAAGGGCCTCGGAAGGGGAGTGCATCCGTTGCCAGAGCTGCCGCAATCCGGCCGCTGGAAGCGAGGGAAGGCTGGGACGCGCTACCGGGAGTTCCAGCGGCAGATCCGTCTGGTCGAACGAACTGACCAACAAGGTGTCGGGACGGGTGGGCGAGTCTTCGTACGTGATGCCCTGGTCGAGATGCAGTTGCACGCTGTTGGGGCTATTGTTCAGCACCGAGCCGGCACGCGCCATGGTGATGCGTGGCGCCGCCGGGTTCTTCATGTCGGCGACGAAGACGTGCCGCCAGCCGCGCCCCCCATGCACGATGTCATCCACGTAGACGACCAGGTTCGGAATGCTCTCAAGGAAGACCCGCGGTTGCACTTCAAAACTCGCTTGCGAGCCGCGCAAGCCATTCTCCAGCTCCTGCAGCCGTCGCGCCCCGGCGGGCGCCAGCACCAGCGTGGTAAGCAGCGCCAACCCGAGGGCCACGCCGGTGAAGGCGAGCAGTGGACGCAGGAACAGCGGCAAGCCCGCTCCCGCGGCGCGCAGCGCGACAATCTCGTTGTCGGCCGCCAGCCGGTTCAATCCAACCAGGATGCCGATCAGAACCGCCATCGGAATGGTGAAGATCAACGTGCTGGGTAATGCGTACAGCAGAGCGACGAGCAATGAGCTGGAGCCGCTCCGTACCACGACTTCCAGCAGTCGCCCCACGTCGCGCATGAAAATGACGAAGCTGAACAGCAGCAGGCCCAGCAGAGCATGCGACAGCACTTCACGCAGCAGGTAGCGGGTGATCGTCTTCACCGTTCCTGATGGTAGCAAGCAAGAGGGACACCTGGGCCCGGCCGTCTCCGGCTCCGCCCGACAGCCAACGCACAAACGGGCTCATTGGGACCACGTCACCGTGGGTGGTGCGATGCGGGACGGGCGTTGCGTGGAACGCAGGCCGACGGCGCCGGTATGATGGATGGGATGATTCGCGTCGCCCTCCTTTGGCACATGCATCAACCGCTCTACCGTGATCCACGGGCAGGCGAATACCGACTGCCGTGGGTGCGCATGCATGGCCTGAAGGACTACTACGGCATGGTGAAGCTGGTGCAGGAATTTCCCCGCCTACGGCTGACCTTCAACCTGGTACCGTCGCTGATTGCCCAGTTGGACGAATATGCCTCCGGCACTGCCTTGGACCCATTTTTCGAGGCGGCGCGCACGCCCGCGGCTGACCTTGACGATGCCGGGCGACGCTTCCTGTTGCGCTATTTCTTCCAGGCGAACCACACCCACTTGATCGGGCGTTATCCGCGTTACCGCGAGTTGTTGGAGAAGTTCCGCAACCACGGCTATAACGACCAGCGTGCATACCGTCACTTCAGCGAGGGCGAATTGCGAGATCTGCAGGTGCTGAGCCAATTGGCCTGGTTCGATGAGTATTTTCTTGCGGAGGAGCCGGCTCGCACGCTGGTTTTGAAGGGCCGTGATTTCAGCCTGGAGGACCAGGCGAGGGTGTGCGCAGCCCAGGCTGGGCTGCTCGCGCGCATTGTTCCGGAATATCGCCGCGCGCAGGAGAGCGGCCAAGTCGAGCTCTCCACATCACCGTTTTACCACCCCATCCTGCCGCTGCTCTGCGACAGCATGGTAGCCGGGGAATCGCACCCCTTTGTTCCGATGCCCCGAGAACGGTTTCACTGGCCCGAAGACGCGCGCACCCAAGTAGAACGGGCACGCGAATTGCATACCCGCGTTTTTGGAAAGCCGCCGGACGGACTCTGGCCTTCCGAGGGGAGCGTTTCGGACGAAGTCGTGCGGTTGGCCGCAGATCTGGGCTTTCGCTGGTTAGCCACCGACGAAGGCGTGCTGGGACGTTCCTTGGGGTGCAATTTCAGCCGGCAGCGCGACGGAGCGGTTGAGAACGGCGACCGTTTGTACGGACCCTGCATGTTCACGGAGGCCAGCCGTCCCGTGCACCTCTACTTCCGTGATCACCAACTTTCGGATCTGATCGGCTTCGTCTACGCACAAATGGATGCCGAAGCGGCGGCCGACGACTTCCTCAGCCGCATCCGCCGCGCTACCGCACCGCTGACGTGTGGCGGCCGCGATGCGCTGATCTCGGTCATTTTGGACGGCGAGAATGCCTGGGAATACTACCCGCAGAGCGGTCGGGGATTTCTGCGAGCGTTATATGACCGTCTCACGCATTGTGCCGACGTCGAGACCTGCACCTTCAGTGAGGCCTGTGCACAACCGGAGGTGGTGCGTCTCGGCCATCTCATTCCCGGCTCTTGGATCAACGCGAACTTCGATGTCTGGCTGGGCGCCGAGGAAGATAATCGGGCCTGGGACCTGCTCGGCCAGGCGCGCGTGGCCTGGGAGCGCGCACGACGGGACGGCACGGTCGACGCGGCGCGCCTCGCGGTATCCTTTGAGTCCCTGCTTGCCGCGGAGGGAAGTGATTGGAACTGGTGGTACGGACCGGAGCATCACTCTGAGAACCAGGTGGAATTCGATGCGTTGTTCCGTGCCCATTTGACGCAGGTTTATTTCCACCTGGGTCTGACGCCACCGAGCAGTCTGGCAGCACCCCTGCTCAAACGACAGGTCAGTGAACGAGCCCTGTTGGAGCCGGCTTCGGGCTGGATCCATCCCCGTCTGGACGGTTACGTGAGCAGCTATTTCGAGTGGCTCGGCGCCGCGGTCTATCATGCCGATCATCGTACTTCGGCGATGCACGGCAAGCATTGTTGCCTGGCGGCAATGTACGCCGGCTTCGATGCGGAGTGCCTCTACCTGCGTCTGGATTTCGTGGGTGGGGTGGTGCCCGCCGGCGAGGTGCTCTTCGAGATTGGTGCACCGGTTCCACAGATGCTGCGCATCCCCTTGCAGGCTGGAACGCATCGCCAAGCGGATCCGGCCGCTTACGCGCTGAACAAGATCCTCGAGGTGCGGCTGTCTCGCGATCTGCTGGGCGCGCGCGATAACGCGCTGGCGCTGCAAGTGCGTGCGACACTGTGGATTGACAACACCCCTTGCGAGGCATTGCCGAGCGAAGGAAGTCTGGAGCTGGCACTGCTCAGCCATGAGACCTTGACCTCCATTTAAAAGGGGTGCGATCTTCCGCAACCGGGAGATCTTCGTTTATCCCGCGGTCCCGCGCTTACGGCGTAGACGACTGAAACGTCACCAGTTGCAACGCGCGCGGAGCGGGAGGCGTGGGGAGCATGGTCAAGAGAGAGTTAAAATCGGTGACCACCACGGCGATGTCTCCGGAGACGGCATCCTCGACGAACAGCGTTCGTCCCAAAGGGCCGAGGACAAGACGGTCCGGTCCGGTTCCTACCGGAATGAGGCCCACGGGCTTGCGATCGTCCATGCGCAATACGCTGACGGTGTTGGACCCTTGGTTGGCCACATAGACCGTGGTGGCGCCATCTGCGGCTTGATTGACGGTCATGCCACCCGGCGTTTTGCCGGTGAGCAGCGTGCCCGAAACCTCGTTCGCCGCGGTGTCAATGATGCTGAGTGAACCGGCACCGGAGTTGCTCACGTAGATCTCACCGCCATCCGGCTTGAGGGCGAGATGCGCCGGATTCGGCCCAACCGGCAGGTAGGTCAATAACACGTGCTGCAGCGTGTCAATCACCGCGACTTGGTTGGCCGCCGGGCAGAGGACAAACAGCTTGTGGCCATAAGGGAGAAGAACGACTTGTGCCGGACCGTGGGCTACGCCCACCGTGGCCTGCAACTCCCAGTGAAGGGCGTCCACCAGGGTGATGGTGTCGTCGTTGCGATTGCTGACCGCTACCTGATCGCCCGTGGCCGAAACCGCCACACTGTCGGGATTCCGCCCCACGGGCAAGCGATGCACGATGCGACGTGCCGGCAGATCGAAGTCGAGCAACTCGCCGTGCGAGTCTCCGGACGCGCCAGGGTCACTCGTCGCAATATAGAGGTGGGCGCCGGACGTGCTGAGCGCCATGGCGGTGGGCCGGCCCGGCAGCCGGATCGCAGCGCTCACGCTCGGACCATCCACCGCGATGACCGTCAACTGTCGCCCACCGTCACTCAGGCAGTAGAGCTCGTTGCGGGCCGGATTGAACCGCAGGGCGAAAGGATGAGCTCCCACTCGCAATCGGGCTTGCAGTTGGAACGTGAGCGCGTCGAAGACGCGCACTTCGTCCGGGTCTCCGGCGACATAAATTGAACTGTGGACCCCCACCGCCACGTGGGGCGCGGGAGACGTGCAGGCCGCCAGCACCAAGCTTCCCAGCAAGACGCACACCTGAATCACATCACGCCTGCGCGCCGCTCGAGGTGACGCGGTGTACGAAGTGAAGCTGATGAGGCGGGACACGAGGAGTTCAGCGTACCAGAGCGGCGATCGCCGTGACTTCGCGCATCAGTTGTTCCAGCTGCGCTGGAAATAGCGACTGGATACCGTCACTTAGCGCACGGTCTGGAGCGTCATGTACCTCCACCATCAGCCCATCGGCGCCCACCGCCACGGCGGCGCGAGCGAGCGGCAGCACCTTGTCCCGCCGTCCGGTCCCGTGACTGGGGTCGACGATGATGGGCAGATGGCTGAGTGCTTTGACTGCCGGCACAATACTCAAGTCCAGAGTGTTGCGCGTATGGTCGGCAAAGGTGCGCACCCCGCGCTCGCACAACACCACCTGGTAGTTCCCCTCCGACAGAATATATTCGGCCGCCATCAGGAGTTCGTCGAGCGTGGCCGACATCCCCCGCTTCAGCAGCACGGGTTTACGGGAGCGGCCCGCGGCCTTCAGCAGGGAGTAGTTCTGCATGTTGCGCGCGCCAATTTGAATCATGTCGGCGTAACGCTCCACCAGCGCCAAACTCTCAAGATCCACGGCCTCGGTCACGATCTGCAACCCGTAGCGTTCGCGCACCTCGGCCAGCAGTTGCAGCCCCAGCTCCCCAAGTCCCTGAAAGGCGTAGGGAGACGTTCGGGGCTTGAACGCCCCGCCGCGCATCATTTGTGCACCCGTGGCGTGCACGACTTCCGCCACCCGGAAGAGTTGTTCGCGTGATTCGACGGCGCACGGCCCGGCCATGACCACGAGTTTGGGGCCCCCTATCACGACGGGACCGACCTGCACCAGGGTCGGTTCCGGTTTCATCTCGCGTCCCACCAGCTTGTAGGGCTTGGAGACGCGGATCGCCTCGGCGACGCCGGGGAGATCCTCGAGATCACTCAGCTCTATGGACCCGTGATTACCGGTAATACCAATGGCAGTCCGTTGCGCCCCCGGGATGGGGTGGGCGCGCAGGCCGAGCGCTTCGACGTGGGAACAGACGGCGGCGACCTGGGCCTCGGTCGCATCGACGCGCATGACAAGCAACATGGGAAATAACAGCCGCGAACGCGGCACCGGTTCCGAAGCCAGAACCGATCACAGCGTCCGCGACGACCTCAACCGAAAAAGACCGATGCCATCTCGTAAAGTTCCGGATCCACCTTGCGGTTGCGGCCCAGCGCGTCGGTCAGTGGTACGGAAGTCAGTTTCTGCCCCTGCAAGGAGGCCATGCGAGCGAACTCGCCCTGGTGCACCATGTCAATCGCTTGCACGCCGTAACGCGTGGCAAGAACGCGATCAAAAGCGGTAGGAGAGCCCCCGCGCTGAATGTGACCAAGAATGACGGCCCTTGTTTCATAGCCGGTACGCTTTTCGATCATTTCCGCCAGCGAGATTCCGATGCCCCCCAGGCGCACATGGCCGAACTCGTCCACCTTGGCGCCTACCGTAGTCTGATCGTCCTGCTGCGCATAGCGTGCTCCTTCTGCAACCACGACGATGCTGAAGTACTTGCCACGCGCATGCCGGCGCTTGAGCAGGTCACAGACCTGTTCCAGATCGAAAGGCTTCTCGGGGATCAGGATCACGTCGGCGCCGCCGGCGATGCCGGAGTAGGTGGCGATCCAACCCGCGTCGCGCCCCATGACTTCGACGACCATGACACGGTTGTGAGCTTCCGCCGTAGTGTGCAGGCGATCAATGGCTTCGGTGGCGATGTTCACCGCGGTATCGAAACCAAAGCAGAAGTCCGTGCCGGCGAGATCATTGTCAATCGTCTTGGGTACGCCGACGACTTTGACACCGACCTGCGAGAGCTTCAGGGCCACCCCCAACGTATCGTCGCCGCCGATGGCGATCAAGGCGTCGATCTTGTTGGCCTCCAGCGTCTGCTTCACCCGCTCCAAGCCGTTCTCGTGCTTGGCGACATTGGTGCGCGAGGTCCGCAGAATCGTTCCGCCGCGATGGATGATGCCGGGAATGGCATCGAGGTCAAGCTGCATGTGCCGGTTTTCCAGGACACCGCGCCAGCCCTCCAAAAACCCGAGAATCGAGTCGCCATAAAACATCGTGCCCTTGCGCACCACGGCACGAATGACCGCGTTCAAGCCCGGGCAATCGCCGCCACCAGTGAGAATGCCAACCCGCATGAATCTCCTGCTCCTTCTGGATGTAGATGGAGCGTGACCGGAGTGCGCCCAGGATTCAGGCGGCGCCACCGGACCGTGCCATCACCAGCCCTGCGTGAGTCATTTCATTGTACCGGAGGGTCGGTAGGTCGCAGCAGAGAATCTGCAGGCGCCCCGCACCGCGGAACGTGTGACGGCCGCCCCGTGCGCACGAGCGCTCTGCCGCCGCTGCTATATTTCCGTCATGCCGCGTTCATCCCGCCCCATATCAACCAGCAGCCCTGTCGTTCGAATCGGAGCGCATGTTTCGTCGAGTGGCGGAGCAGAGAATGCCGCCGACCGGGCACACAGTCTCGGGTGCAGCGCATTGCAGATTTTTTCTGCCAGTCCGCGCATGTGGCGCGCCACGCCGCCCTCGGGACAAAGTTGCGCGGAGATGCGCCGCCGCCGCGCGGAGTTTGACCTTCATCCCCTGGTAGTGCATGCCAATTACCTGATCAACCTGGCTGGAAGCGAGGGCGAGTTGCTGGAGCGCTCCCGTCAGGCGTTTCGCGGCGAACTCGAGCGCGCGTCCGCGTTGGGTGCTGAGTACCTGGTCTTGCATCCAGGGAGCACCATGCGCGGTGATCGCGCCACGGCCCTGGAGCGCTGGGAACAGAGCATCCGCACCGCGTTCCGCGGTCTGGAGGCGTCGGGGCTCACGCTGCTGATTGAAAACACCGCGGGCGGAGGCGACCGGCTCGGCGGTACGTTTGCGGAAGTGGCGGAATTGCTTGCCCGCTTGACGGGATTGCCCGTGGGGGCTTGCATAGACACTTGTCACTGCTGGGTGGCCGGGTACGATGTACGTTCTCCTGCGGGATTCGAAGCGACACTTGCCGAACTTGACGCCACCGTCGGTCTGACTCGAATTCCCGTCTTGCACGCCAATGATGCCAAAGCCGCGCGCGGGTCGCGCCTCGACCGACATCAGCATATTGGCGAGGGACAGCTCGGTCGGGACTGTTTCCGTCGCTTCCTGAACGACCCACGACTCGCCGGCAAGGCATTCATCCTCGAGACGCCCGTTGACGAACCGGGGGATGCAGAGCGCAACCTCGACAGTTTGCGTCGCTTGCTAACGCGGCCGGCCGGCGCTCGTCGGCAGGTCCGGAGCGGGAAGGCACAGGCCCGGAATCAGCCATAATGGTCGTTCCCCGCATGAGCGACTACGAGTTCAATCCCGCTTCCTACGAACCGCACTGGGCAGAACAGTGGGAACGGAACCCGCCGTTCGCGGCTGTTTCCGTGCTTCGCCCGGACGGCACCACACGACCGAAATACTACGTGCTGGAGATGCTGCCCTACCCGAGCGGGACGCTCCACATGGGGCATGTGCGCAACTACGCCATCGGCGACGCCCTGGCGCGCTTTATGTGGATGCGCGGTTACGACGTGTTGCATCCGATGGGCTGGGATTCATTCGGGCTGCCGGCGGAAAATGCCGCCATCCAGAACCGTACACATCCCCGCACTTGGACCTCGCAAAACATCGCCCACATGAAGCGGCAAGATCTGCGCTTCGGGTTCAGCTACGACTGGAGGCGGGAAGTGACCACCTGCCTCCCGGAGTATTACCGCTGGAATCAGTGGTTATTCCTGAAATTTTACGAGCGCGGCTTGGCTTATCGGCGCAAGGGAGTGGTCAATTGGTGCCCGAAATGCGCCACCGTATTGGCCAATGAGCAGGTCGCGGGCGGCGTGTGCTGGCGGCATGAGGACACGCCCGTAGAACAGCGCGAGCTCGAACAATGGTATTTCCGCATTTCACAGTACGCGGAAGAGCTGCTGCGCGATCTCGATCAGCTTTCCGGCTGGCCGGAGCGCGTTCGCACCATGCAGCGCAATTGGATCGGGCGGAGTGAGGGGGCGGAGGTTGATTTCCCGTTGGAGAGCGCCATCGCGGCAACGACTGCCATCCGAATCTTTACCACGCGGATTGACACCATCTACGGTGCGGCCGCCATTCTGCTGGCGCCCGAACATCCGTTGGTGGGCGAGATTCTCCAAGGCGATGCGCTGGCACGTGCACGCGCGTTGCGACCTGCAGCGGGGGCGGATCCCAGCGTGGAGTTGGTCAAAGAGGGCGTTTTTACCGGTCATCATGCCCGAAATCCGTTTAGCGGCGAGCGCCTGCCCATTTGGGTCGCCAACTTTATTTTGATGGACTACGGCACAGGAGCCATCATGGCGGTGCCGGCGCACGATGAGCGCGATTTCGAGTTTTGCCTCAAGTACGAGATACCGATCCGCCGCGTCATCGTGGAGGAGGGAACTGCGCCCGACGCTCCCATCGAGTCCGCCTTCACCGGCGACGGCGTACTGGCGAACTCGGGCGGTTTCTCCGGCCTTCCCAACCGTGGTTCCGATGGTGCGCTCATCCGCATGACCGAGTACGCGACAGCACAGGGCTGGGGCAAGGGCACGATCACCTACCGCCTGCAGGACTGGGGCATTTCGCGGCAGCGCTTCTGGGGGACTCCGATCCCGATGGTCTACTGCGAAGCCTGCGGAGTTGTGCCGGTTCCCGAGAGGCAGCTTCCAATTGAGCTTCCCGAAAATGTCGCTCTGACCGGCCAGGGGCAGTCGCCACTGGCAGCGGATCCCGCCTTTGTGCAGACAGTTTGCCCCAAGTGCGGCGGCCCCGCCCGGCGAGAAACCGACACCATGGACACGTTCATTGACTCGTCCTGGTATTTTTATCGGTACGCCAGCCCGCACGAGACGCAGCTGCCCTTCGCCAAGGCCGACATCCAGCGCTGGTTCCCGGTGGATCAATACATCGGCGGCATTGAGCATGCCATTCTCCACCTGATCTATACGCGGTTCTTTACGAAAGTGATGCGTGATCTCGGCTTGGTGGACGTCAGCGAACCGGTCACACGACTCTTTACGCAGGGCATGATCACGGCGCATGGCGCCAAGATGTCCAAGTCCAAGGGCAACGTGGTGGACCCGGCACTGCTTGTCGAACGATACGGCGCCGACGCGACGCGGATGTACGTCCTGTTTGCCGCCCCGCCGGAAAAGGATTTTGATTGGAACGAAGGCGGCGTGGAGGGCATTCATCGCTTTCTGTCGCGCGTCTATCGCTTTACTGCGCGGCATGCCACCGCCGCACGTCAACCGTCGCCAAACGCGTCCGTCACCACTCCGGCGGATGGCGTGCTGCTGCGCAAGGTGCACCAGACGGTGGCCAAGATCACGCAGGATTTCAGTGGGCGGTGGCATTTCAACACGTCCATCGCTGCCATCATGGAGTTGACCAACACGCTTTACGGCCTGGTACCCGAGGCGGGAAGCGCGGCGAGCGAATCAGCGGTTTCAAAGGAAGCCCTCGGCCAGAGCTTGCGCATGCTGGTGCTGGTGCTGGCCCCGTTCGCTCCGTTTCTTTGCCAGGAACTGTGGCGCATGTTCGGGGAAACCGGCCACGTGGCGCTCGCCGAGTGGCCGGCATTTGATCCCGAGCTGGCGCGCGACGCCACGGTGGAGGTTGTAGTCCAAGTGAACGGCAAACTGCGAGCGCGTCTCGCCGTAGCCGCGGGGACCGGCGAGCCGGAACTGCGCCGTCTCGCTCTGAACGACGAGAAGGTGCAGGCGCAGATGCAGGGCAAGGAACTGGTCAGGGCGATTGTCATTGCCGACAAACTCGTCAACCTGGTTGTGAGCTGAACCCAGTCGTACGACACCTGGGGCACGTAGCGCGAGGCCGAGCACCCTGTGCGGCACATTGCGCCGCGATTCCGGGACGGCGCCGGCTGATGGCCGTCTTTTCCTCGCCCATCGCCTTTCCGCACGTATAATTCTGACTTGCCCCCTGACGCGCCAACTGCTCTCCGCTCCGTGGTCGTGCTCGACTTCGGTTCGCAATTCACCCAGCTTATTGCGCGCCGCATTCGCGAACAGCAGGTCTATAGTCTGATCCTGCCGTGCACGGCGAGTTGGAGCGAAATCCTGCGCCACAATCCGAGCGGCCTGGTGTTGTCCGGTGGTCCCTCGTCGGTATACGAGGAGGGCGCGCCTCGCTGTGCGCCCGAGGTCTTCGACTGCGGGCTCCCCATCCTGGGCATCTGTTACGGGCTGCAACTCTTGGTTCATCACTTCGGCGGCCGTGTGTCCAATCCGCCACACCGGGAATATGGGCGAGCGGAGGCGGAGTTGGACACCGCCTCACCCCTGTTCGCCAATCTGCGGGCGCGCGAAGCGGTGTGGATGAACCACGGCGATGAGGCCGAGGTGCCCCCCGCCGGGTTTCAAGTCGTGGCACGCAGCGGCACCAAAATTGCCGGTCTGGAGTGTCGTGAGCGACGCATCTGGGCCGTGCAATTTCACCCCGAGGTGCGGCACACCGAACACGGCAGGGAACTGCTGGGCAACTTTCTATTCGATATTTGCGGTCTGCAGCGGGACTGGACACCACGGTCTTTCATCGCCGAGCAGGTACGAACGATCCGCGAACAGATCGGCCCTGACGCGCGAGCCATCTGCGCCCTCAGTGGCGGCGTGGATTCCAGTGTCGCCGCGTCCCTGGTGCACCAGGCAATCGGCGAGCGCTTGACCTGCATTTTCGTCAACAACGGGGTGCTTCGCAAGAACGAGTTCGCAAAGGTGCAACACACGCTACGGGATCGACTGGGGCTGAACTTGATCGCCGTGGATGCGACCGAGCGTTTCCTTGGCGCCCTTCGCGGTGTGACCGATCCGGAGCAAAAGCGCAAGATCATCGGGCGCGAATTCATCGTCGTTTTCGAAGAAGAGGCGCAGCGGATGGGTCAGGCCGGCACCGCACCCGATTTTTTGGTGCAGGGAACGCTTTACCCGGATGTGATCGAATCGGTTTCGGTGAAAGGCCCGTCAGCGACCATTAAGAGTCACCACAACGTCGGGGGCTTGCCAGCCTCGATGCGCCTGAGACTGGTCGAGCCGTTGCGCGAACTTTTTAAGGATGAGGTGCGTCAAGTGGGCCGCGATCTGGGTCTGGATGATGAGCTGCTCGCGCGTCAGCCGTTCCCAGGTCCCGGCTTGGCAGTTCGCATTCTCGGTGAGGTGACGCCAGAGCGGATCGCGCTCCTCCAGGAAGCTGACGATATCGCGGTCGAAGAGATCAAGCGCGCCGGGCTGTATCGGGCCGTCTGGCAGTCATTCATGGTATTGCTGCCGGTCCGCACCGTCGGAGTGATGGGCGACAACAGGACCTACGGTTACGCGTGTGTACTGCGAGCCGTGGAGTCGGAAGATGGCATGACAGCGGATTGGGCCCGTCTACCATATGAAGTATTGGCTTCCATATCGAGCCGTATCGTGAACGAAGTAAAGGGGATAAATCGTGTCGCATACGACATCAGCTCCAAGCCGCCTGGAACCATCGAATGGGAATAGATGAAGGGGATTATGAATTTGTTTTACCGGAACCTGCATTGCTGCGCCGTGCGGGGGATTGACGTAACCGAAGCGACGGCGGTCACGTCGGAAAGGACATGGAAGCGGTGATGCCTGTGGTCAGCGTGGGAGAGGTGCCCCGGGTTGCATTAACCCCGGATACCCAGTCCCAGTTCGCGCTGATGCGACGCTGCCAACAGGGAGAGTCGCAGGCGTTCGAAGAGCTTGTCCATCGCTTTCAACCGCGCGTGAGCGCCGTTATTCACGGCATTCTGCGGAATTCAAACGACACCGAAGACATCGCGCAACAGGTCTTCGCCAAGGTTTATTTTTCATTGGCCAAGTTCGACTTCCGGTCAGCGGTATCAACTTGGATTTACAAAATTGCAGTGAATGAGTGCTATGACCACTTGCGCAAACAAAAAGTGCGCAAGGCGGTCATGATGGCGGACCTTTCGGAAGAGGAAGCCGCACGCGTCGAGAACTTGGATGTAGCTGGACAAGCCGGGAGGCCGGGGATTCAGCGCCAGGCTGAGATGCGCGAGCTGGTCGACAAGTTGTTAAAACTGGTTTCGGTGGAAGATCGGACGCTGCTCGTCCTGAAGGAGGTCGAGGGGTACTCGATCCAGGAGATCTCCGCCGTGCTCGGCTTGAATGAGAATACCGCCAAGGTCAAACTGTTTCGCGCGCGGCAGAAATTGCTCGCGGCCGCGAAACGTGCACCCGGCGTTCGCCGGGGAGTAAGAAACCCTGTCAAGGGCTGAAGACCCGGGCAGGGAATGGACGTCGCATTATGAAATGTCGTCAGGTTCAATTGGCTTTTGAGGACCGCTTGGATGCGCTACCCGGCGTCGCAGCGGAACCTCTGGGACGCGATATCCAAGCCCACTTGGAGTTGTGTGAAGTTTGTGTGGCTGAAGTGCGTACGGCGCAACAGTCTCGAATGCTGTTGAGCGCCTTGCGGCGCGAAGCGGAGCCGGCGGCTGACCCCTTTTTCTTTACGCGTCTGCAGGCCCGTCTGCGCGCCCAGGCTCGTCCGGTCGTCTCTTTCTGGCACCTGGGAGTGGGGCGCCGTGATCTGCTGGTGGCGACGCTGATCTTTCTGGTCAGTCTTGGTTCGTTTGTGTACGATGTGCATCGCATCGAACGCCCCAGTGCTGACGAGGCGATTGCGCTGGATGTGCCGCACGTCAATACGCAACATCCGTCCGATGACCACCGCGCGGCGGACTCGCAGGACGTGATGCTCAGCCTGTTGTCCCGCTAGACACGAACTTCCATGAGTGCAGACCGCCAGACCATTTCGTATCTCGCGCTGGTATTTGTCACCGGTGTGCTGGTAGGCGGCACCATGATGAATTTCGCCGAGCACCGCATTCTTCACCATCACCCCGTGGAGGAATACGATATCCGGCAGCACCGCATCATCGTGCAGCAAATGGGCGAGAGGCTGAGCTTGACGCCGGACCAAAAGGCGCAGGTGGATGCCATCCTGCAAGACGCGGTGCGTGAATACCAACAGATTGACGACGAGATGGAGCCGCGCCTCGATCAGGTCCGCGAACAAGGGCGCGAGCGCCTGCGGGCTGTGCTCAACGACCAGCAACGGGCGGAGTTCGAAAAGATCGTTCGCCAGGTGGACATGCAGTACCCGCGCAATATCCGTCCAGCGACGATCCCAGCCCCGGCCAACACCGCGACGGCGCCTTAGTTGAGCTGACATAACAGAAGTTGACATAATATCTGTTATCGGACTCTGGCTCGGCAAAGACCCACCGCTTCGACAACAGCCGTGCGTTCTTCTTCCCACCCTACCGATGAAGGGCCAACTCGTTTCTCCGGCACGCGAGATGGCGATCACTGTCCGGCGGTGACGGCGCTAAAACGACCCAGTACTTCCACCACGCGCGCGTCCTCAAAATCGCGGATGACAAATTCGGCGCCTGCCTCCTTAAGGGCCGATTCCGGATAGGTACTTGCCAGCGCGATACATGCCATGCCCGCAGCGCGAGCGGCGGCAATACCTACCAGAGCGTCCTCGAACACCAGGCACACCTCGGGGGCACAATCCAGCCGCGCAGCGGCCCGTTGATAGATCTGTGGATCGGGCTTCCCGCGAGTGACATCCAGTTCGCATAGGGTCGTCTTGAAGTAGCGTCCCAGCCCCAGCCGTTCCATGACCAGCCGCACATTGCCTTCCGGAGCGGAGCTGGCAACGGCCATAGGGGTTCCCGCGCGTAGCAGACGATCCAACAGAGGCAGCAGCCCTGGCATGGGTGCCATCACGGGCAAAAAGCGTTCCAAATAAATGGCTTCTAAACGGTTCCCAAGAGAGCGCAACTCGGCTTCTGGAATGGCGCGTCCGAAGACCTCGGGAAACAGATCGGAGTTCCGTCGACCGAAGGTTTGCCGAGCTGGGTAGTCCGGCTGTATCAGGCCACGGTGTTCGCCAAGAAACTGCTCCCAGGCGGACGCGTAGTAGGCGCTATTGTCGATCAGCACCCCATCCATGTCGAAGATCACCGCTTGTAACCGGGAACTCGCCATCTGGCCAGCATGCGCCAATTTGCACCGTGGTGTCGCGCCATCCATCCGGAACCGCCGACACGACTCGGCGCGCTTTTTCCGGCCACACTGGCGTGCGCAGGAGAGACGTACAGAGGTGCATCGCTTAGTTCCAGTGTGATGCCCTGACCCGTTGTCGCCACCAACGAAATCGCGCTGCCGTCGAAACTGGTCGCAAGGTAGCTTCCGACGAGGGACGGAAGGTTCACGACGTGTGGGGGGCCGGTGGTCCAAGCAGCGTAGCGCGTCTCCGGCCCGCGCTGAAACGCCAGGATGTAATCGTCCGCCGACGCAGTCTGCAGGCGCTGGGAGAACTGGAACCCAGCCAGCGCCGAAGTCAAACTCTGGGCTGCATGGAAGGCTGGTTTGGGCGTAAATACAGGATTGGACCCTGCCATGTAGGGCTGCAGGACCGTCCCATAATGCGCTTGAACGGCGGTTGAAGTCGGTGGCCCGTCGTCCCGCCAGTCGTACCAGATCGAAAGCGAAATTCCGTTCAGGAGATTGCTTAGCCCCTGCCGTGCCAGCAGTTTGCCCTGCTGTTGGTCATCCACTCCGACGTTGCCTGACGAGTAGCCCCATTCGCCGGAAATAATTGGCACCTGATGGCCGGGTTCTTCAAAGTGAGCAATCAGCGCGCGCAGCCGAACGAAATCGTCCGCTGTCGTCTCGGGACCAGTGGACCGGTACGGATGCACGCTCACGGCAGCCCACTCCCGGAGCAGGCCGGCTTGGAGACAGGCGCTGAGAAATACGAAGTCGAACCCCGATGTCGCCGGACCTATCAGCATGGCCTGAGGATCGGCTTGGTGGACTGCCGCCCCAACCGCCTGCGCCAAAAGGATGTAGTCGGCCACACTAGGCGCCGGTTTCCACATCCGACTATTGGGCTCGTTGTACAACTCCCAGAGAATGGGTTGACCACGGAAATGGGCCACGGCCGCGCGGGCCCAAGCTGCAAAGGCTGCGCGCCCTGCGACTGTATAAGGCGCCCTGCCGCCGTCGTACAGCGGGTTGCCGTAATCCAAGGTGAAGATGGCGTGCAGCCCGTGAGTCGTCAGTGCCGACCACAGCACATCGTAATGGCTGAAATCGTAGATCTCGCGCAGAGGCTCGGTCGTGCGCCACGAGAGGTCGGTCCGCACCCAGTGAAAGCCGGCCGCCGCCAACATTTCCATTTCGCCGGGCTGGGGGGTCGTGAAATGAATGTTGACGCCTTGACCATTCGGGATACTCGGTGCGAGGCCCAGCCCCTGACACGCCGATGAGCCAACAAGCAGCAGGAACGTGGCGACTGGCCGCAGCATTGGAGGTGAGAGTCACTTCAGTTCTTGGCACGTTGTCTGTGCCAATGGTTGGTTGCGAGATCCGCGACCTTCTTCCGTTCTAGCCGCCGCTAATCCCGCCCATTCCGCCGTGTGAATGGGCAGCCCACCCCACGAGGGTAGGCGTCTGACTCTGGAATGGCACATCAACGTCCTTGCAGGCTTCGACGGATGCTGGCTTGCACCGGCCTGTTTCGCGGCTTTGTGGTATCCTCGCGGCATGGGTCTGGTTCCTCCAACCCCCTGCCCGTCCTTCGCCGCCCTCCTCATTAGCGGCCGCTGACCAATCGCGGTCAGCGGATAGTTTCGACTACCCCATTTCAAGAGCAGTTCCCGGTCTGCGCCTGAGCAGCCCACGATTGATTATTTGAGGACGAACCATGGCGACTACAGGACCCGGCTCACATTCCAAAGTTGAGATCTACGACACGACGTTGCGCGACGGAACGCAGGGCGAGATGGTGGCATTCACCGTCAGCGAAAAACTCCAGGTCATGACGCTGCTCGACGACCTCGGAGTAGATTTCATTGAGGGGGGCTGGCCGGGAGCCAATCCGCGGGATAGCGAGTTCTTCCAGCGGGCCGGCGGCCATCAACTCCATCATGCCCGCTTAGCCGCTTTTGGGAGCACCGCTCATCCTGAGACGGCCATCGGACAGGATGCCAACCTCAAGGCCTTACTTGACGCCGAGACGGAAATCGTCACCATTTTCGGCAAAAGCTGGATGCTGCACGTCGAGCGTGCCCTCAGCATTGACGGAGCACGGAACCTTCGCCTCATCGAAGACTCCGTGGCTTTCCTGGTGCGAGCCGGACGAACGGTGATTTTTGACGCGGAACATTTCTTTGACGGCTACCGTGACAACCCGGCCTACGCCGTCGAGGTGCTTCAGGCCGCCACGCGTGGTGGCGCCACGCGCCTCGTATTGTGCGACACCAACGGCGGCAGCTTGCCGGGCCAGATTACCGCGGCGGTCACCGCGGTCCATGCCAGGGTCATGTTGCCGCTTGGAATTCATGCGCACGACGACAGTAACCTCGCCACGGCCAACAGCCTTGCCGCGGTGGCGGCGGGTGCCGACCACGTTCAGGGCACCTTCAACGGTTGGGGCGAGCGTTGCGGCAACGCCAACCTCTGTGCCATCGTTCCGTTGCTTGAGTTAAAGCTGGGCCATCGCACGGTGGGGACGCAACGGCTGCGGCAACTGACGCCGACGGCGCGTCGCATTGCCGAGCTCGCCAACCTTCCCCAAAACCAGCGGCTCGCCTTCGTGGGGAAAAGCGCCTTCGCGCACAAGGGCGGCATCCACGTCAGCGCCGTGCTGCGCGACCCCACCACCTACGAACACGTTCCGCCCGAATCGGTTGGTAACGAACGTCGCGTCTTGGTCTCCGATCTCGCCGGGAAAAGCAATCTGTTGCACAAGGCTCAGGCGTGGGGTGTCGCCGAGGCGTTCGATGCCCAGACCTTGCGGGCGCTTACCGGCCAGATCAAAGCGATGGAACACCGCGGCTACGAGTTGGAAGCGGCTGAGGCCTCGCTCGAACTGCTCTTGCGACGCTCTCTGGGACAGCTGGAGACGGCCTTTGTCCCCGTTGCCTTCACCGTCCAAACGCGGTTCATCGCTGACGGTGGCGTGGATTCTGGCACATCCGAGAGCACCTCAGAAGCGCGCTCGGAGGCTCAGGTTACCTTGAATCGTCTTGGCCAGACCGTAGTCGCCACGGCTTCCGACCGGGGGCCGGTAGCGGCCCTGGACGCCGCCCTGCGGCGTGCGTTGTCGGGCTGCTATCCGGAAGTTGGCGGCGTGGTTCTGACCGACTACAAAGTGCGAATCCTCGAAGGAACTCGCGGCACCAAGGCGCAAGTGCGAGTGCTGGTCGAGAGCTCCAACGGTACCCGCTCCTGGACGACCGTCGGCGTCTCCGACAACATCTTGGAGGCCAGTTGGGAAGCTCTCACCGAAGCCATGCAATACGCCATCTTCGTCCTGCATACACCCAAGGCGGTGGCCGAGGCGGTTGGCGCGGAAGAGTCCAAAGCAGCAGAATGAGGTCTCGCCCGGTAACCTTAAATTCCGACACAAGTCCAGCCCAAAGCCGGGATGCGCTGCGGCTCCCCACCCCTCGGCGACCCGATTGGATCCGCCGCACGAGTCACCTTCGGGACCAACCGCCCCCCTCAAACCGGTGTTGATGACGGTTCGGTACACTGCCCCAATGCGTTCAGTTCGCACCTTGGTTCCCTGGGCCTTGCTGCTGCTGGTGCTGGTCGCCTTTTGGCCAGCATTTCAATCACGGTATACATTTGACGACGTCCTGATCGTGCAGCGCAATCCCGCCGTGCATTCCTTGGCGAGTTGGCGTCAGTTGATACGGCAGGACTACTGGTTCCCATACGACGCCTCCGGGCTGTATCGCCCTCTGACCCTGCTCACATTTGCGGCGCAGTGGGCGTTGTTTCCCGACCATGCCGGCTGGATGCACGCGTTGGATCTGCTCCTGCACTTCGGCGTGGCGTGGTTAATCTTTTGTCTCGGACGCCGCGTCCTCCCGGAGTTGGCCGCGGCATTCGCTGCGTTGTGGTTTGCGCTGCTGCCCACCCAGGTCGAGGTCGTGGTTGGACTTGTGGGCCGCTCCGACCTTTTAGCCGCGCTGGGCGTTCTTCTCTCGCTATGGGCCGTGGACCGCTCGTTGCCTGACACGCCTCACTCCGCACACTGGGGGCTCTGGACGGCAGCCGCAACCGGTTTCGCTTTTCTAGCTCTGGTCTCCAAGGAGAGTGCGCTTCCCGTCGCGGCCTTTGCTGCACTTTGGATCTGGCTGCGTTTGCCGTCGCCGACCGACTCGTCCTCCATGGCAGCTCCGGGTTGGAGGCGCGTTCTGACCACTCCTGCCTGGTGGGGTATCGTGGCAGCGACCCTGGTCTACGTCGTCATCCGGGTTCGCTTGTTCACATGGCGTCTGCCCCTCCCCGGTGTGGTGTCGGCGCCTTTGGCATACGTGGCATGGCCCACTCGGATACGGACTGCGACCTGGGTGGCTTTGCAGCAAGTGCTCGCGCTGATCTGGCCGGTCCATCTGTCCCCGGATTACTCGCTGAACCAGATTCCCCTGATCTACACCTGGCACTCGGGTCGTTTCTGGATCGCCCTTGCTACGCTGGTTGCACTCGGGGCCGCTGCCTTCCTTGGACGACGTCGGCCCGCCGTGCTTCTGGGAGCTGGGTTTGCGCTGCTGGCGTACTTGCCGGTGTCGAACTGGCTGATCCCCATCGGCACGATTCGGGCAAGCCGTCTCCTCTACCTGCCAGCCGTTGGTGTAGCGTGGCTGCTGGGCGGACTGGTCAGTTCCCTCCGACCCATGAAGTCGCGGACATGCCCCTCGACAGCGTGGATGATGGTTGTGGGTCTGTTATTTGCGGCCTACGTCCTGACCGACATGCACGAGAGTCGGTACTGGCGGGACGATGCTCATTTGATGCGCATGGCAGTGGCGCGGTCCCCGAACTCCGCCAACACGCATTTGTCGCTCGCTTATGAGCTGAACCTTGAGAATCAGCCGGACGAAGCACTCAGGGAGTACCAGCGCGCCGTCGCCATCTATCCCAATTTCGCGCATGCGTGGTGGGGAATGGCCGGCATTATGTTTCACCAAGGCCGAATGGCGGAAGCAGCAACGTACAATTTGCGCGCCTTCGACCTGGAACCCACCGAGCCCGTCTATCTGGACTTGGCGGAGGCGCAGTTGGCGAGTGGACAAGCAGCCTTGGTCATCCCCGAAGCGCATCGCCTCCCCATTCCGGTCTCCGTGCCGGTCGCCCTCACCGTTGCTCGATCCTACCTTGCCTTGCAGCAGTTCCAGCGCGCAGCGACCGTGCTTACGCGTATTCTGGGGCGCGAGCCCGGCAATGCCGCCGCTCACCTCTACGCGGCTGCTGCATTTCATGGCCTGGGCGATGACGTAACCGCTCGGCAACAGCTTGCTCAAGCGCACGCCCTGAACCCCGACCTGCAGCTCGGGAACGGGGCTGGGCCGCGCACTCGTTTCTGAACCACCAGCGGCTGGCGGTGGGTGGCGCGTCTTGTGTATCATTCAGACAGCCTCATGACGCGCGAAGAATTTGAGATCGTTGCACTTCGCCGCTTGCAGTTGCTCTATCCCCGCGCCCGCTTCCTGAAGGCGGGGCAGTTGGAAATCGCCATCCTACGTACGCCCTCTGGCCGTCCTACCGCGCATCGCCTGCGTTTGGCGCGCGCTTGGGCGGCCTTTTGCCAGAACGGGGAACGGTTTGACCTCGACGGATACCTGACACGCGTGGTGGGGACGGTCGAACACCGCCTTCCATCGGACTGGGACACGGCACGGCGCATGGTCTTCCCGAAGCTTTTGACGCACGAGGTGCACCGACGGCTGAATGGCACGCCTCTCTACTATCACCTCGCCGGCGATTTGGGCTACGTGCTTGCTTGCGATGAATACGACGTCTCTCTGAACGCCGATCACCTGCAGTTGTGGGGAACGCCCGAGGAGTGTGTCCTCGCTTCCGCGCACGACAACCTACTGCGACTCTGGGACGGCGCCTCGATTGTCGCTTGGACCGTGCAGGACAATATTCGTGCCTTCCATGTCGAGGTCAACCACGCGCACAAGGCGGCCTTTGTTCTGCTCCCCGAGTTCTATGAGCGCGCCGTCGAAGTTCTCAACGCCACGGAGATGGTGGTGGCCATCCCCAACCGAAATTTTCTCGTGGCGTTCTCGGCGGACGACATAGACTTCCGCCAGACCTTGCAACCGATTCTGCGCAAGGAGCTGGCTGCCGGATACGCTCTGAGTCGCGTGCTGCTGCGACTCGACGAGAAGGGTTATTACATTGACCCGGTTCCCATCGAATGACACGCGCGGACGACGGACCCATGGCGCAGTCGGAAGTTGCGACCGTTCTGGCGCAAGTGCCAAGGGCTGGTCGAAGAGGACGAAATCGATGCCTGCTTCCGCCCAGCGATGGCGTCATTGTTTCGCAACAATGCCGTAACAGAAAAGTAGGTTGACCTGGCGCCGCGCGCGCTGCTACAACCGGTGCAGATGGACCGTTCGGACGCACCGCGCGCGTCATCCGTCGCCCGGCGGTATTCTCGGGCGCGCCTCGTCGCCTTTGAGAGCCGACGTGTGCGACGACACTCCCAGCCCTTCCCTCTCGGTGCCCTGATCGCAATTCTTGTTTTTGGAGCAGGCACCATGGAAACCCCTGTTTTGTTCGCGACACTGGACATCTGCGCCTCATCGCCCGACGTCACCGCTGCGGGACTTCCCGAATCGGCTTGTCAGGCGGAGTTTGCTCTTCTGACCGCCATCGTTGAGCAGGCGTTGGAGGATGCCACGGAGCGCATCGCCGGCGTCCCCTCCCTGGTTGCGCGCCAGGCCCTTTGCTGGTTCTTCAGTCCCAGCCTTGAACGCTTCAGCTTTAACTGGATATGCGAGCGCTTCCTGGTATGCCCGCAGGTCGCCCAAGATGCGGTCATGCGCCGCGTTGCGGCCGCGGCGAAGAACGGCGAGCGTTTGCGTCGGTCAATCAACGGGCCACCGCTCGCGGCGAGCGACACTTCCCAATGAGCTGTGGCCGGGCATAATGGGGCAGCATGCTAAGGCTGATGCGAACCCGTCTGCAATCCCGTCTGCTTCCAGTTCTTCTGCTTATGCAAAGTGTTGCCCCTTCCCTTTTGGCGGCGCCCGCAATACATTTTGAACGCATTCAATACCACGGCTGGAAGAACTGCGTGCGGCTGCGCAATGCGCGCGCCGAAGTCGTCATTGTCCCGGCGATTGGACGCGTAATGCAGTTCCGGCGCCGGGGCGGACAGGACACCTTCTGGGAGAACCCCCGGCGCGCGAGTCCGACCGCCGATCCGGAGGCGACCGAGTGGGCGAACTTCGGGGGCGACAAAAGCTGGCCCGCGCCACAATCGGCATGGCCGCTAGTCACCGGCCGGGCATGGCCCCCGCCGGCGGGCTTCGATGCCCTTCCGGCAAGCTGGCGCCGTCGAGGCTCCACGATTGAGTTGCTCTCCGCCGTGGACCCGCACTATGGCATTCGCGTGCGCCGCATCATTCGGCTCGATCCGCGCCTTGCCCGGATGACCATTCGGACCACCTTCGAAAACGTCTCGGGTCCGGTTCAGCAGGTTGCGATCTGGGTGGTCACACAACTGTGTTCGCCCGAGAAGATCTTTTTCAGCGCTCCAGAGGGCTACCACGACCTTGAAACGGCACCGGCGACCACTGAGCGCAACGCGGGCTGGATTTCGCTGGAACGCAATCCAGATCACAGTGTTAAAATCGGCGCTCGGACCTCAAGCCTGCTCTGGATCAAGGGCGACATCGCCCTGCGGATTGATTCTCCCCTGGAGCCCGCTGCCACATACCCGGATGGCAACAGCAGCGTCGAGGTCTATACCAGTCCCGATCCTTTGCAATACGTTGAGCTGGAAACGCTGGGCCCGCTGGCAACGTTGCAGCCCGGCGCGTCGCTGTCGCGGGTCAATACCTACACTTTATTTCGTCGCCGCGCGCACGCCGGGTCCAAAGACGCGGAACGGCTTTTACGGCAGCGCCCGATGACGAAGCGGCCTCGCTGAAAAATCGGCGTACTCCTGCGTGGCTTGCGGCAGACCCGAGACCCCTTGGATTGGCCCGTCCAGACAGAGGGCCCGTCCTTCGCACCTTGGCGGCGCGTCATTTTCTTACCCGTCCATGCGCAACAGGAGCACGGGCTCCAGCATGAAGGGACACTGGTTGATCACGTGTATCGCACGCTGCACGACCGGTTCGGCAACCGGCTCGACCGTGATCACAAAGGAGAGACCCTGCTTGGCCATGTGCGGCTCCTGGATCACGGAATCAATATTGATATCCTCTTGCGCCAAGGCCTCTGCAACATGAGCCAGAATACCTGGGCGGTCTGCCACGGTCAGGCGCAAGTACCAACTGGCCGGTTCGGGCATGGGGCTTATGACCAGCGGCGCGCCTGCACCAAAGCCTGCCAGCAGTTTGGGCGCAAGATTTCCCGCACCCAGATCGGACGCCAGCTCGATGAGATCAGAGACTACTGCGACACCCGTGGCGTCGCCGCCTGCGCCGCGTCCATAGAACATCTGCAACCCGAGCTTCTCGCCGTCGAGAAACACGGCATTGTTCACGCCCTCGACGCGCGCCAACATGGAACGCAGGGGAACCAGCCACGGTCGCACGGCAATCTCGACGCCCGCAGGTCCCCGTGCGGCAGAAGCGATCAGACGGATGGTGCTCTCCAGTCGCCGCGCGTAATGAATATCCACTGCGCGGATGGCTCGAATGCCGACCGTCGAGACGTCGGACGGTGCGACGCGCCCTCCAAAGGCAATGCGCGCCAGGATGACCAACTTGTCGCGGGCGTCCAAGCCATCCACGTCGAAGGCGGGGTCGGCCTCCGCGTAGCCCGCGCTCTGTGCTTCCCGCAGCGCCGATTCAAAGCCCTCCCCTGTCTCCTGCATGCGCGTGAGGATAAAGTTGGCGGTGCCGTTTAAGATTCCGAAGACGCGATGTAAGCGGTCTCCGGCGGCGCCTTCAGCGACAGCCCGGATCACCGGTACGCCCCCGGCGACGGCGGCCTCGAAGCCGAGCGGCAGACCATGACGGACCGCCAGGGCAAACAGCTCATCGCCATGCTCGGCGAGAAGATTCTTGTTGGCGGTAATCACCGGCTTGCCGGCGCGGAGTGCGCTGGCAATCACGCTGCGGGCGATCGTCGTACCGCCCATGGTCTCGACCACCAGGTCCACATCTGCGGCGGCGACCACCGCCTGCCAGTCAGTGACCTGGCGTGAGCCGTTGGGCAGAATGATCCCCGGGGGAAAATGCCGGCGACAAACGGCGGTGATCACCAGCTCGCGACCGACGCGCTGCACGATTTCCGCCTGGTGGGCCGCCAAGATCGCGGCGGTCGCCTGTCCGACGGTTCCAAACCCGACTATGCCCACGCGGATAGGCGGTAGTGGCGTCTTCATTCTTGGTTCCCCGTTGCGGTCAGCGGTGTCACGAGTGGACGTCGGCCGGCGCCACCCTCCATTTCCACTCGCGTAAAGACCAGCTCGGCCTCCAATCCCGCGCGTTCGAGATGGGACACGACGCGCGCTGCCAGCTCGGACTGGGAATGCTCTCCGGACAGCCAGAGCAAAACGCCGGGACCCGCCCCACTCAGAAAAACGCCGAGAATTCCTGGCGTGCCCGCCAAAGGCCGCAGCACGGGCAGCAACGGACACAGCGCGGCACGTTGGGGCTCGTGCATCCGGTCCTCAATGGTCGCCAGCATCTCCGGACGGCCCTCCACCCAGGCGGCGAGAAACAGCAGCGCATTTTGCAGGTTGGAAACGGCGTCGCTTCGCGAGTAGCTGGCAGGTAGCACGCGGCGCGCTTCCGAGGTCGGCAAGGGCCGCTCCGGGAGGACCAGCAGCACCGGCCAGGCCGGCGCCTGACTGAGACGCACCACCTGCAACGGGGCCTGCAGCGCATGCGACTGCCGCGCCACAATCAATCCACCCCACCAACACGCCGCCGCGTTATCCGGATGCCCTTCGAGGCGGCATCCCATCTCGAGGATGGTCTCCGCCGACCAACCCAGCCCGCCGAAATGCGCCGCCAGTGCCACCCCTGCCAGCCGCGCCGCCGCCGATGAACCACAGCCCTTTCCGATGGGAATGCAGTTGTCTAGATCCAAGGCGAGCGGCACGATGGTGCGTCCTTGTTCGGCCAGGACCTGCCGATAGACATCGAGAATGAGGTGATTGGGCAGGCGACCGCAGATCGCAGCATCCCTGCCGCGGGCCACGATGGAGAACTCCTCGGCCACGACCGCCCGAATGCGCAGGTGCAAGGCCAGGGCAACCGCGGCCGCGTCAAATGCGGGACCAAGGTTGGCCGACGTCGCGGGAAGTGTCAATTCCATGCCCGCTGGGGTGGGCGCGAACACTTTCTTCCGGGCTTTGTCGGCTGCTTCCATCGCTGTATCGTCGTCCTTGCTCGCGGGGGGCAGATCGAAGTCGCTGTCCCTCACGGGCGCGTCTGCCGTGCTTCGAGCACCCGCAAAACGGCATCTGGCTCGGCATCCAAGGCGAGTGGCGGGCGCCGCGCATGGTCCAAGCTCGGGGTGGTCCCGGGAGGCAGTTCGCCGCGGTGAAAACCAAGCGTATATTCCGGATCCTTTAAGGAGTGCCCGGTCAAGATGAGCACCACGCGTTCGCGGGGTTTGATCCACCCTCGGGCCCGCAGTTTCACGACGCCGGCCAAGGTTGCCGCCGAGGCGGGTTCGCAACCGATGCCGTCAGCGCCGATCATGGCCTTGGCCTCGGCGATTTCGGTCTCGGAGACCTCTTCGCAGGCACCTTCGGTCGCGGTCAGCACCTGCACCGCCTTGCGCCACGAAGCCGGATTGCCGATCCGGATCGCGGAGGCGAGCGTTTCGGCTTGCACGGGCTGCAGGCGCGTCCCGCCGGTTTCGCGCAGGCTTCGCACCAGCGGATTCGCGCCCGCCGCCTGAATCACCGAAATCCGCGGCAACCGCGATATCAGGCCCAACTCACGCAGCTCCAGCAGCGCCTTACCCAGAGCGGCTCCGTTGGCGAGGTTGCCACCGGGTACGACGATGTGATCCGGCGCTTCCCAGTTCCATTGCTCCAAAAGCTCGACGGCGGCTGTTTTTTGACCTTCCACCCGAAACGGGTTGACCGAGTTCACCAGGTACACCGGCGCGCGCGTAATCACCTGATTGAGGACCCGGACGCAGCCGTCAAAGTCGGTCCGTAGCTGGCAGGTGACAGCGCCGTAGTCGATGGCTTGGGCGAGCTTCCCCCAGGCGATCTTTCCGTCGGGAATCAACACCAGACTGTTCATGCCGGCCCGCGCTGCGTAGGCGGCCATGGCCGCCGAGGTGTTGCCCGTTGAGGCGCACGCCACCCACGCAAAGCCCATTTCGCGCGCCCGCGAGAGAGCCACAGTCATGCCGGTGTCCTTGAAGGAGGCGCTGGGATTCATTCCCTGGTGCTTCGCCCATAGTTGCTCCAGGCCGGCATAGACGGCACTGCGCGGCAGCTCATAGACGGGCGTTTGCCCTTCTCGGAGCGTGACCGCTTCCAGCGGCCGCTCCAAAACGGGGAGGAGTTCTCGGAAACGCCAGACCCCGCTCTGATCCAGCGGCAGATTGGACTGGCGGCGTGACAGCCAGAGCGCCCGCCACGACGCCCCCAGCCCGGGTTGAACCCTTCCGCCGGGACTCCAGGGGTAAACCACTTCGAACAGCTCGCGACAGGTTTCACAGCGAAAGTCGCCGCCAGCCGCCCTCGGCGCCGCGCCACAGCCAACGCAGCGCAGCGTGTAAGCCACAGTGGCCGACAGGGACGGGGGAACAGGGCGGGGATTGATCATGGGAAAAGCGCAAGTCGGGCGCGAGGGCAACTGCCGGGTTCGTGAACGCGGACACGTTCAGCTTACCGTTTGCAGCTCAGGGACGATGCAAAAAGCGTCATGCACGGCACGCACGGCGTCGGCAGCCTGCCGGGCCGGGACCGCAAAGCAAATGTTGAGCTCGCTGGCTCCCTGCGCCACCGCGATGACGCTGATCTCGCGAGCGGCAACGGCGGAAAACAGGCGTCCCAGGATGCCGCAGGTTCCCTTCATGGATTCACCAAGCACGGCCACCACTGCCATCTCGGTTTGCACGCTGATGGGTCGCAAGGCACCATGTTTCAATTCCATGCGGAAGAGGCGCTGAATAGCCGCCAACACCCGGTCGTGGTCCGCCTGCCGAAGGACCAAGCCCAGTGAGTTTTCCGAGGACGACTGTGTGGAAAACAAGACGTCAACATTGTCGTGTCCGAGGCGCAGAAACAGTCGTCCGAAGAGTTCCGCAAAATGGGTGTCGGCCCGGGTGGTCAGAGTCAGCAGGCTGGCGGGCTGTACGACAGTGACGGCGCGCACCGGTGAGCTCGCCGGCGTACGCGGCGTCTGCCCATGAATCCGCGTCCCGGGTACTTCCGGTCGAAACGAGTTCTTGATCCATACCGGAATACCCGGCGCCACGACCGGTCGAATGGCCTTGTGATGAATCACCTTGGCGCCGTAATACGAGAGCTCAATCGCTTCCGCAAAGGTCACCGTTTCGAGCGTGTGCGCGTGGGGGCAAAGCCGCGGGTCGGCGGTGAGAACGCCATCAACATCGGTCCAGATCCAAATCTCGGAAGCGTCGAGCGCCGCACCCAAGATCGTTGCTGAGGAGTCGGACCCGCCGCGCCCAAGCGTCGTGGGCTGGCCTGCCAACGTTGCCCCCCCAAATCCGGTGACTACCGGCACGGTGGCGGCTGCAAACAGGGGCGCCAGAACTTCACCCGCACGTGCCCGGGTTGCATCCATCAAAGGGTTGGCGTCTCCGAAACGCTCGTCGGTCACCAGGACGCGGGCGGCGTCCACGGCCTCGGCTGCGACACCCCGTTGCTGTAATTCCGCGGCCAGCAGAAACGCCGCCATGCGTTCTCCCATCGGCAGGACTACGTCCACGGCCTGCGGGGTCACCGAGCGCAACATGCGCAGCGCGGCGCAGAAACTGCGGAACTGTTGTAACACTGCCCGCACTTCCCTGCCCACGGCGGTCCGTAACGGTTCGGCGAGCAACTCGCCCAGCGTGGCTTCGTGACGGTTCTCAATGGAACTCAACGCCGCTTCGAGCGCGGCATCGTCCTGCGCCCGTGCCGCCTCCACCGCCCTCAGCAGCAGATCGGTCACGCCCGCCATGGCTGACACCACCACCACGACGGGGCGGCGTCTCGCTTCCCGTTCCACTAGCCGCGCAGCCTGGCGTATGCGCTCCGCGGTTCCCACCGAGGTGCCGCCAAACTTCATGATCAGGAGATTGCGCGTGCCCGTCATCTGGATCAGGACCGATTCGCTTTCGCTCGCGAGAAGTCCCGAACGACCGGTCGGTCGGGACTTCTCAGTATACCGGACGGTGGCAACAAACCCGGCAAGGGGTTTCCTTTCCGTGACTTACGCTTCCACGGACGACAACCGTTAGAATGACGGCAGCCAGAAGTATGCTCCCGCCTTCTCCCGATTCGAATCCAGACGCTGGTACCGGGCGTGCTTCGCCCGTACGGCGGCGACGTGTCCTGATCATCTCCAGCTTCCTGCTCGTGTTTCTGGCATTCCTGTTTATTCCGCAAGCCTTTGACCTGCGGTTGCAGCGCCCCAATATTGAGACCACCTGGTTGCTGTTCCTGCTCTCGACGTTGAGTTTTATTTCAACTTTGACGCTGACCATTGTCCTCGTACGACAGTTGCTGAAGTTGCAAGGTGAACGCCGAGCCAATCTGCTGGGATCCAAGTTCAAGACACGGCTGGTGGCCGGCGCCTTGGGGCTCAGTCTAATTCCCGTGGTCTGCATGTTCGCCTTCACCTACGGTTTGATGAACCACACCCTGGAGAAATGGTTCAGCAGGCCAGTGGAACGGGTGCGGGACGACACTCTGGAGATCTCCGCTTTGCTTGAGCGTCAGGTCGAGAACGCTGCGCTCGTGGAAGCTAGCGCGCTACAACAACTGCCCCTGGCGGCACGCCTCGTCGAGCACGATGCCGGGGCCCTCAAGGTGCTGCTGGATTCCGGCCATATCGCGGTTTATGGCGGGTTTGCCGCGGTCGTGACGCCGGACGGCTCGGTGGCGGCCAGCGCCAACGCTCCGGTGCCCGACAGCGAGCTGCAACGTCGTCTTACCGCCGTTCCGGCGCATGGCGGGCCGCTGGAGTTTCCCCCCCTCACCTATCGCGTCGTCCGGGAACCCCTGGCGCCGAACGGAGAGGGCGGGCTCTCCGGACAGTTGGTGGTAGGCGTCCCCATTCCAGCACCGATTGCCGCCAAGGTGGCCCAGTTGCGTCTGGACGCGGACGAATACAACCAGTTGGACCGAGAACGGCGTTCGCTGCGACGCCTGTATACGAGTTACCTGGTGCTGGTCACCATTGCGATATTGTTTGCCGCCACATGGATTGCGCTGTTCCTCTCCAAACTGATCACGCTTCCCATTCAGGCGTTGGCGGTGGCAACCCAGGAGATTGCCCAAGGCAATCTCCGTCACCGCATCCGTGTCCGCGCGCCAGACGAGTTGGGCGCACTGATCACGTCTTTCAATCTCATGGTGGGCGAATTGGAGAGCAATCGTGCCCAGCTGGAGGCTTCGCGCTACGAGCTACAGGGTGCCAATGTGGAATTGGAGCGGCGCCGCCGTTACACGGAAACCTTGTTGGAGAGCATTCCGTCGGGCGTCATCTCGCTGGATCGCGGGCTGCAGATCACGCGCACCAATCCGGCGCTGGAGCGGCTGCTGGGGCCGCGCGTGCAGCAGGCCCGACAGTTGGAGGATCTCTTCGAGGCGGACAGTCGCCAGGAGCTGCAACACCTGCTTCGAAAAGCAGAACGGCTGGGCGTAGTGGCTGGGCAGCTCGAAATTCGGGACCAACACGGGGGACGAATGACAGTGGCGGCCACGGTGGCGCCGGTCTCGTTGCCTGCCACCGAAGTTGAAACAGCACCGCTGGCGCGGTTGCGGCGCCCCCCACACGCCGGCTTCGTCCTGGTGCTGGAGGACCTCACCGACCTGTTGCAGATGCAGCGAGCGGCGGCATGGCGCGAGGTGGCACAACGCATCGCCCATGAAATCCGGAACCCACTCACCCCGATCGCGCTTTCCGCGCAACGCATTCAGAGGCGTCTGGCAGGGGAGGAAGCGAACGACATCGGAGGCGACGGGACCGCTCATCGGCATGAGACCCGCCGCATCATCGCCGAATGCACGGCGCTAATCGCCAGTGAGATCGCCTCTTTGCAACATCTGGTGGGAGAGTTCAGCGCCTTTGCTCGTTTTCCGGCGCCGCACCCGGTCACCTGCAGTCTCAACGAGGTCATCTCCGGCGCCTTGCGCGTATTCGAGGGGCGGCTGGAAGGCACCCAGATCCGCACTGAACTCGGAACGCTGCCCCCAATGCTTCTCGACGCGGAGGGGATGAAGCGCGTGTTTGTCAATTTGATTGATAACGCCGCCGAGGCCGTGCACAGCGTCCCCTATCGCGACATTCTGATCACGACGAGCAGCAATGAACATGGCGTCGAGGCGATGGTCGCCGACACCGGGCATGGCATCCTGCCGGGAGACAAGGAGCGATTGTTCCTTCCCTACGTCTCCAGCAAGGGGCGCGGCACCGGGCTGGGGTTGGCGATTGTGGCGCGCATTGTGGAAGAGCACGGGGGAAGCATCCGGGTGGAAGAAAACGATCCTGCGGGCACGCGGTTCATCATCGAATTGCCAGTGGTCGAGGCCGGCGGCGGCGAAGCTCGTGCATCTACCGAGCCAAACCGTGCTTGAACGCGGGATAACGCGGCTGGAACTCGTCCTGCCGCTGCCCGCTGTCGTATCGGAGAGGGGATCGGCTACAGTGGGAGAGCGTTACGGGCCGCCCCATGAGCAAGCCGCACCTGTTAATCGTAGATGACGAACAAGGCATCCGGCAGTCTCTATCCGGCGTGCTGGAGGATGAGGGCTACCGTGTCACGCGCGCGGCGGACATGGCGGCCTGCCGGGCCGCGCTGCAAGGCGAGAGCTTCGACCTGGTGCTGCTGGATGTCTGGTTGCCGGATGGCGATGGTCTAGATCTCATCGCCGAGCTGCGCAACCACGCGGCCGCGCCGGCGGTCGTGATGATCAGCGGCCACGGCTCGATCGAAACCGCCGTGCGGGCCACCAAACTCGGTGCGTTCGATTTTTTGGAGAAGCCCCTCAGCATCGACAAGACACTGTTGACGGTGCGACACGCTCTCGATCAGCGTCGTCTGGAGCTGGAAAACCGTGAGTTGAAGCGCCAGTTCGTCAGGGGCGCGACCCTGGTGGGTAACAGCGTTCCGATGCGCGCCCTGCGGCAACAGATCACCATCATGGCCCCCACCCAGGGCCGCGTGTTGATTTACGGCGAAAGCGGAACCGGCAAGGAGCTGGTGGCGCGCGCCCTGCATGCTCAGAGCGAACGCCGCGAAGGCCCCTTTGTCGAGGTTAATTGCGCCGCGATTCCGGAGGAACTGATCGAGAGCGAGCTTTTCGGTCATGCGCGCGGCGCTTTTGCCGGCGCCGCCGAGGCCAAGGTCGGCCGTTTCGGACGTGCCGACGGCGGCACGTTGTTTCTCGACGAAGTTGGGGATATGAGCCTGCGCACCCAGGCCAAGGTGCTGCGCGCCCTCGACGAGGGGCGCTTTCACCCTCTCGGCTCGGAAACCAGCCTCAGCGTGGATGTCCGCATTATTGCGGCCACCAATAAGAACCTCGACGAGGAGATCGCACGGGGCAATTTCCGCGAGGATCTTTTCTATCGCCTCAATGTCATCCCGTTCGTGGTCCCGCCGCTGCGCGAGCGTCCCGAGGACCTCGGCGATCTGGCCCCCCATTTTCTGCAGGAGTTCGCCACCGCGTACGGACGCAAGTGTCGGGAACTGAACGCGGAGGCCCACGCCGTCCTGCAGGCTTACCGCTGGCCGGGTAACGTGCGTGAGTTGCGCAACCTCATCGAACGGGTGGTGATCATGAACCCGAGCGCCCGCGTGATCGAGAAAAAACATCTTCCGCCGTTGCTATGGCGCACCCGCACCATCGCACCCACCGCCGGTTTTGCCAGCTTGCATGAGGCCCGGGCGGCCTATGAACGCGAATTCATTCTCAACAAACTAGCCGAGAGCGGTGGCAATATGAGCCGTACCGCCGAGGTGCTCGGTTTGGAGCGTAGTCATCTTTACCGCAAGATGAAAACGCTGGGGATTTCGGATCGCGGCGAAGCGGCCGGCAGCGAGGATGCAGACAACGACCCGGAGTCCACGCTATAGTGGCGCTGCTCGGCGGTCCGAACGCACCGTCCGGATCGGTTGCGGGATCGCGATCAAGGTGTCTTAAGGAGGTTCAGGTGAGAGTGATGCGTATTGTGCGATGGGCGGGATTGTTTCTCATAGGCGTACTCGCCGCGGCGGCGCAGCACACGCCGCGTTTTGCCCTGCATCCCGGCGATCGTGTGGTTTTCTACGGAGACAGCATCACGGACCAGCGCCTCTATACGATTTTTACCGAGACCTACGTTGTGACGCGGTTTCCGCAACTGGCGGTGACCTTTGTGCATTCGGGCTGGGGCGGAGACCGCGTCACCGGCGGCGCCGGCGGCCCCATTGACGTGCGCCTGCCGCGCGATGTGTTCGCCTACCATCCCACGGTGTTGACCATCATGCTTGGCATGAACGACGGGGGCTACAAGGCCTTTGACCAGGCCGCGTTCGACACCTACGCCGCCGGCTATCGCCACATCGTGGACGCTGCGCGACAGGCGGATCCGGGCGTACGCATCACCGTATTGCAGCCTTCGCCCTATGACGACATCACGCGCGCTCCGAATTTCCCCGGCGGCTACAATGTCGTCCTGCAGCGCTACAGTCGGTTCCTGGCTGATCTCGCGCAGACAGACCATCTCGGGCTGGCTGACTTGAATGACCCGGTTGTCGCCGACTTAGAGCGCGCCAAAGAGATCAACCCGGAGCTGGCGGCGAAGTTGATTCCTGATCGCGTCCATCCTGGACCGGCCGGCCATTGGCTGATGGCGGAAGCTCTGCTAAAGGCCTGGCATGCGCCCGCGCTTGTAGCCGCCGTGACGATTGACGGCGCGTCTCGGAAGCTCAGCCAGGCTTCCGGCGCCCAAGTCACTGCCCTTTCCAATACTTGGCCGCTCACTTGGACTGAGCTGGACCAGGCGCTGCCCTTGCCCTTGAACTTTAAAGACCCGCAAATTGCCCTGGCGGTGCACGCCTCGGATCTATTGGACGCCCTCGATCAGGAACCGCTGCGCGTTAACGGACTCGCGCCCGGTCATTACAAGCTCACCATCGACGATACGGCGGTTGGCAGCTTCACCCAAGACGAACTGGCGGCCGGGATCAACCTCGCCACGCTGCCGACGCCCATGTCCCGGGAGGCGGCCAAGGTCTACGAGCTGACAGTGGCGCACGCCAATGTGCACAACTTCCGCTGGCGCACCCTGCAGGTGCCGTTTACGGTCGCCCCGCCACCTCACCTGGAGGACACCTTGCACTCCCTGGATGAGCTGGAGGCGGAGATTGTCGCGCAACAGCACCAAGCTGCACAGCCGCAACCGCACCATTTCCGATTGGAAGCCGAGTAGCGCCGCCCGTCCCGTTGCCTAGGACTCCTGCCAACAGCGGAAGGCGTCCGGAAGCGCGACTGGACGCTTGGTCTGCAGGTCGACGAAACAACCGTCCTGAACGGCGTGCGCCGACACGAGTGTTCCGAGGCGGAATTCCGCCTCCGTACGCCAACGGTTGCCGGCGATCGGCACGCTCCACATTCGACCGACCGGGCGGTCAAAGAGCGTGATGGGACGGCGGTATTGGATCTGTGTCTCGACGACAACCGGCACGATCCCGGCCTCCACCAGCTGCCGCAGCGGCACCACCGTGGCAAGTAACTCCAGGCGAAGATCTTCGAGCCAGCGGAGGTAGACGATATTGCTGACCACGCCGGCAAAATCAATGTCATAGCTCTTTACGTGGAAGGTGAGAGTGACACCGGGCTGGCTCTTAGTCATGGGCGTTGCCCTTCCCGAGCGCCGTCTCGAAATCCAGATTTTCCCGCAGTAGAACCGCAAACTCGTCCATGCGACCACTCAGAAAGTGATCCGCCCCCTCCATCCAGACAATGCGCTTAGGCTCGTCCAAACCCGCAACGTAGGCGGAGATGGCGGCCGGGGTTCCGAAGGAATCCAGCGTACCGCTGATGAACAGCTTGGGGCCGTGCCAATGCAACGCTTGCGGGAGACGCTCGGGAAGTGAGGCCGGCAGCCCCAGCCCGATGTAGCGCTCGACGGAGACATCCGTCCCGGCGGGACGTGCCAGCGCCTGCAAGCCAACCACGGAACCGAAGGAAAACCCGCCCAGAACGAGAGGCAACGGGAAGCGCTGCCGCATCCATGCCATTGCCGCGAACGCATCCTCGACCTCCCCGATGCCGCCGGCGTAAACGCCTGCGCTCTGCCCCACCCCGCGGAAGTGAAAGCGAAGCACTGGAATGCCCAGCGCGGCCAACGTGCGGGCGGCATGAAAGACGATCCGCGTATGCATTGTTCCACCTTGCAGCGGATGCGGATGGCAAAGCACCGCGACGCGGCGCGGCGCCGTCTCCTGCTCAGGAATGTTAAGGATGTATTCCAGGGCGCCGACTGGTCCATCCAAGCTGCCGTTGGTGATTTTCATACGGAGCGTTTCGACGCGCGCCCAAGGTTCGGGCGCGCCTTGCCAGGGTTGATCGGGCTCAGCGGCGAAGCGTTGTGTTCAGGGAGTCCCCGCGTGCCAAACCCAGCTTCACCCGGTACTATCGTGACACATGGATTTGTTCGCCTTCACTCGCGCGTTGGTTGATATTGAGTCCGTTACCGGCAATGAGGAGCGCGCGACCGTTTTTGTCGCCGATTTTCTCACCCGTGCCGGCTTCCAGGTTGAACTCTGGGAGGTGGAACCGCATCGCGCCAATATCTTCGCGCGGCTCGGCCAGCCCCTGACGGTACTCAGTACGCATCTTGACACCGTGCCACCGTTCATCCCCAGCTCGGAGGATGAGCATTACATCTATGGTCGCGGCGCGTGCGATGCCAAGGGTATCGTCGCCGCGCAGGTATTTGCCGGATTGCGTTTGCAACAGCAGGGAGAGCGCGACTTCGGTTTGCTGTTCCTGGTGGGGGAAGAAAAGAACAGCACCGGCGCGCTTGCCGCCAATCTCCGCCCCGTCGGGTCACAGTTTCTGGTCAATGGCGAGCCGACCGAGAGCCGCATGGTGGAAGCCGGGAAAGGAACGTTACGGGTTGATCTCGTGGCGCGCGGGCGCATGGCCCATTCCGCGTACCCGGAGCTGGGGGAATCTGCAATTGAGAAACTGCTGTTGGCGCTGGAGCGTCTCCGCGGCCTGCCGCTGCCCCACAACACGCGACTGGGTCCGACCACCCTCAATATCGGAACGCTGCAAGGCGGTCGCGCTCCCAACGTCGTACCGGATCATGCCCGCGCTGAGTTGCTCTATCGCTTGGTGGAACCCGCCGTGCAATTGCGCCCGGCGATTCAGGACGCTGTCCAAGGTTTGGCCGAGGCGCAGTTTGTGCTGGAGATTCCGCCGGTTTTCCCGCTCGTTCTGCCGGGTTTCGCCACGTCGGTCGTGGCTTTCACCACCGACATCCCTTCGTTGTCAGCGTGGGGACAGCCCATCCTCTTCGGTCCCGGTTCCATTCATGTCGCGCACACCGAGCGGGAAAAGATCGCCAAACAGGAGTTGGCCGCCGCCGTGGCGGCCTATGCCGACATCGTGTTGCAAACAAGAGACCCGAAGGGTGGGGCTGGGAAGCGTGGCTGAAGGGGCAACTGCGGGAGTTTTCCGCTTCCCGCCCCCTGCGCCGTTCAGGTTTGTTTCGCCATGGCGCGCGTTCGCTGGGCCGCTTGGCCCGCCACTGTCGTCTCGATAAAAGCCTTGGCAGAACGCGGCAAACTGCGATCGCGACGGTAAACCAGGCCCAGTTCGCGCCACAACTCCACTCCCTGCACGGCCACCAATTTCGCTTCCCCGGCCCGCACTTCCTCCAAGGCATAGCTGGCGCTAATCAAGGACGCGCCGAGATTGGCGGCCACAAACCGCTTGATCATGCCGACGCTGGCCAGCTCCAGCGAGATCTGGAGACGCGAGCGATAGGGACGAAACAACTTGTCCAGCACCTGGCGCGTATAGCCGGTTTTTGGAAAAATGAGCGGGTGTTCCGCCACTTCGCTGATGCGCACTGACGCGCGTTTAGCGAGCGGATGCTGCGTTGAAACCATGACCATCAGGCGATCGCGAAAAATGGGGATGACCTCCAGGCTGGGGGCCGTCACCGGCAGCGTTACGATTCCCAGATCAATGGCTCCGTCATCGATTTTCTGCAGGATCTTGTGGCTGAAATTACGATAAACACTGATTTGCACGTTGGGGTACTGCTGGTGGTAACGCGCGAAAATGTCCGGCAGGACGTAGAGACAGGTCGCTTCGTTGGCGCCAATGGCCAATGTCCCACGCGGGATCTCGCGTTGGTCCACCACCGCCCGCAGGCTCTCGCTGCGCAAATTGAGCAGGCGCCCGGCGTACTCAAACAGGACTTCTCCGGCCGGAGTCAGCCGTACCGCCTTTCCCACCCGGTCAAAAAGTTTTTCGCTGTACTCCTGCTCGAGCTGGCGAATCTGGGCGCTGACCGCCGGCTGGGAACGAAACACTTTCTGGCCTGCCCGGGAAAAGCTTCCCTGTTTGGCCACCTCCATGAATGTCACCAGCTGATCGAAGTCCATTGCGCACACTCCGGTTGAGACGTCGAACCGGATTATACCGCCCCGAGGGTAGCTAGCTGCGGCGACGGAGCGGACGTCTCCACGCACCGCGTGATTCGAGTCGTCGCTTGGGCGCTCGAACAATTCCATGGAGCGGAACTGCCCTCCATGAGCTAGGTCCATGATTTTTCCTTGCGTCTGCGCGTGCATCACGGCCAATGCAACACTATGTGCGATACCAACCCATCCAGCGGATGTCATGAATGGTGCACCGCGCCGACACGTAACTGACGCCGAATGGCACTATCTCCGGGGGTGGATGCGGGCCGCCTTTACGGCGTGCTTCGAGGATGTCACGCCGCCTGCGCTGTTGTCCGCGCTTTCCGCCAAGTCCAAGATGAGAACCGCTAGCTGCGGCCGCTTCTGACGAGTCGGCGACTGGTTTGCGTTGCGTTCAGCCGCGCTGACAGCGGGTTCAGGCGCCTGTCTCACTCCAGCGACCATCCCGCACAATTGACCAGGGGGGCATCGGTGCGTTCACAAAGGCGATCGGCGTCCGCCCGCCAACGGCAAGTATTCGCCGCGTGCATTGCGCGGTCGGGGACTTCGCATCCCCACCCCCTCGGGTAGGTAATGATTTTGCAATCGTCCAAATAAATGTCCACTTATGACGGAAAGTTCGGTATAGTGCCCCCGACTGCTCCGTTAACCCTACTGGGGCAGATACTCAACAGCCTCATTCTAATGAGGCGAAAGGTCCTTCCCAATGCGTAACGTACGTGTGATCGCCGTCGTCCTGGTGTTGGTTGCAGCTACTTTCGGGCTCCGCAACTTGACCATGGGGAGCTTCAGTGGTGGCCTGAGCGCGGATGCCAGCTATGCCGGCACCACCCTGCCGGTGCCCCCGAGCTCTTTTGCCGCCGGCACCACTCTGCCGGTGCCCCCGAGCTCTTTTGCCGCCGGCACCACTCTGCCGGTGCCCCCGAGCTCCTTCGCTGCCGGCACCACCCTGCCGGTGCCCCCGAGCTCCTTCGCTGCCGGCACCACTCTGCCGGTGCCCCCGAGCTCCTTCGCTGCCGGCACCACCCTGCCGGTGCCCCCGAGCTCCTTTGCTGCCGGCACCACCCTGCCGGTGCCCCCGAGCTCCTTCGCTGCCGGCACCACTCTGCCGGTGCCCCCGAGCTCGGGTCGTTCGCTAAGCACGAGCACGCGCGTGAACTAGCTACCCAACACTGGGTCGCGAAAAGCCGAAAATTAGTACCCATTTCCGGGGGGGTGGACAACTATTCCCGTCCGTGGTAGCTTGGGACTCGTCTTGCCTTGATTGGTGCTTTTTCTAGGGCAGCAGTCAGGGCAGAAGACGGGCTTAAAGGGCTCGCTACGAATGGGGATTTACGCTTTTGCGATCTCGCTTGTGGGGCTATGCACCCGTGCCATTGCGTTGGGCGCGGCGATGACGCGGCGTGGGCATCGCAAACTTTACGCTGTCGCGATCTACCTGGCCCTCAGCATCGTCGTGGAACTGATTGGCCTCTGGACGCTCCATATATTCGGGCTTGATTCGCGCGAATACAGATACGCCTACTACTTCGGCGATCCTCTAGTATCGATCGCTGGTTTCTTCCTTTTGGTTCGCCTGTTGGAGCTTAGTTTCGAGCACAGTTCGCTCAAGTTGCCAGGGCTGCGCATGGGCGCCATCATGGTTTTTTCCGGGATTGCGGTCATGACGGCCTTTTTTGTGCTGTCCCGCAGTTCGGCGATCCTCATCCACTTGGGCGTTGAAATTGAACAAAACCTCTCCTTTTTGGGCATGATCCTGACTGTCCTGCTCTGGACGGCGACCAACGTGATGCGCGTGCCGGGACTCCGATTCCGCCGTGTCATCTTGGCCTTCAGTGCCCTCTACAGTTCCAACGCGGCTGTCTTTACCGTGCATTTCCTTCTGCCCGGCTTCGAATCGTGGCGCCTGCTGGTTCCGTTAACCGGTCTTCTGGGCGCTGGTCTGTTGGCATATACGCTGATGACTCCGGAACGCGCCCAGCCAGAACCGCAAGTGGCAACCGCGTCCGTTCCTTTGCAGGAGTGGGCATGATGCATTCCCTTTCCGTCATGGCAGCTTGGCTCCTCCCTGTCTCCGGTTACACCGTGTACTCGGTACTCATCCTGCTGAGTTCGCTCGGAATCCTGGGCTATGCACTGTGCGCGTTCTCCCATGCTCGCTTGCAAGAAGCCGATGTGCAGGAGCTCGAACGTCTCCATCGGGAAGGCCTATTGAGCCCCAACAGCACCTTGGAGCAGGACTTCCGGACGATCAGCTACCTGCTCGACACCATCGCTCCTGCCGTCTATATGCGACAGGAGATCTGGGTACGGCTCTACTATTACGTCCTGCGTATCTCGCGTTTGACTGTTTCGTACTCCGCCAGTTTGGAGTTGGAACTGCGACGCCTGGTCGCCCACCAGTCGCACAACTACCGCATCGCATGCGGTCGCTTGGCCGAGATCCGCGCCAGCTAGACAGCAGACCAGCAATCGTTCCTTCAACTGCTCTGCGGAAACCCCTTCCGCAATTCCCCTCCTGTCGCCGCTTCGAATGCAGGCAGGGTGACTGGGATTTCTGCAGCCTCGATTTGCCTATAGACACTGGGATCAGTCAGCGACCCGAATACAGCGGTGAACTTGGATTGGCGGGACGTGCAAGGTCAAAACGCCTCCCAAATAGGTCCAGTTGACCGGTTTTGCCGCGGGCACAGTAGTGACCCCCGTAGGCCGACGCGCCATTCGCAGGCGAACCACGACGTTCTCCACCGGCGGCAGCTCGGTCACGATCACGCGTTCTGGGCCCAGCGTCTCGCGCGCACCCCGGTCAATCAGATGAATAAGCGTGGCCCGCCCTTGGCGACGCAATACCAGCTCCAGATAGGCGGGGCCCGCGACCGTGGTGGCCCAAGTTAGGTTCAACTCCGCTACTAACAGAGCGAACCACTGGCGAAGCAGGGGGTAATGAGTGCGCGCATAGTCGCGACAGACGGGACCATGCACCGCCACTACGGAGCCTGATCCCAACGGCCGTTGGGTGACGACGGGCTCGTTCCGTGTGTTCCGGCCGGGATCCTGCTCTTCAAGCAAGTAAGCCAGTGTTTTGACGGTCCCACTGACCCGCACCGGTTGCCACGGTCCAGTCACCGGGACCGCCTCGCCCTCGACCGCCATATAGCGGCTTGCTGTTTGCGCCGCACCCATCGGAACAACGCCGACAAAATCGCTGTATTTCTCGGAGATGAAGGCGCCACTCAGGAGCACGCACCCTCCGTTGACGGCGTATCGATGTAGCGCCTGCAAGATCGCAGGAGACAAACTGGCTTGCTCTGGCACTACGACGAGCCGATAGTCTCCGAGGCGCTGGAGGAGTACGGCGTCGCTAACCACATCCGTGGAATGTTGGGTCTCGAGCAACAGGTCCAAGGCGCCGCGCACTGGTTCGAGTGCCGTTCCAGGGTTGTAGAGAGGCTGATTGGCAGCGTAATAGCTGGCAGCGTCGTGCAAGACCGCAGCTTGCGGTAGCGAACGGCTCCCAAAGCACATGGCTTTACGAAGTCGACAGAACTCCGCCACCTCGGCGATGATGTCGTGGTGCCACTCCGTCAGCCAACCGCTGCGCTGCGGGTTCTCGTAAACCATGGCCGCCCCGCCATGTGTAATCACCTCGGAAAGTTCCTGGCAGAGATGAACGGCAGTCTTGGTTGCCGCCGGTTCGCCATCCACAGGGCTGACCTTCATCCAAGCCATCAGATCCCAACTCATCTCACGACCGTCGTAAAAGCGTGACTCTAGCGCAGCCTCCGCCGCACCCCAGCGCGGGCTGAAATCACCTGTCAGATAATCCGTAGGGGCCCGCATGGGTGATTCCGGCTGGCGCGCACTGTACATCCAATTGCTGGTGACTAGAACGCTCCGTTGGTGGGAGTGGACGGCTTGCGTATAGCGCTGGACGTGTTCTGTGAAGAGATCTCGGTGGAATTGCAACCACTCCGGCCAGAAAGGATCTCCAGCGTGATGGGGCACCACAGAATGGCCGGAACGGCGCTGGAATTCGGTCTGACAAGACAGAGACCAACACGGCTGATCGGCCCAGTTCTCTCCATCAACCCAGAAACCGTCTACCGCGTAACGGTCCATCACTTCCAGCATCTGCGGAATCATTAACGCCTGTTCGTAACCGCTGGTCAGGCACACGGCGGTTCTGCTTCGGGAACCGTCAGGCGCCACACGCGCCCATTCCGGGTGCAATTCCACAGCTCGAGCGTCCAATATGCCGGAATAATGAACCCCGAGACGCAAACCCATCTCACGCGTCACATCGCGGTAGATTCGTAGCGCGTCCTTAACGATCCCCGGGGATGGGGACCCGACCTTCGTCGGCCAGCTTGCGTATCCGGGATGGCCCTTGCAATCCGTCTGGATCCAGTCTGGCCTGATCTTCCCCCACAGGTGCCGCAACTGATTCGGATCGAGATCCTTGCCCAACATCGTGTCGTGAGCGGTCGCGTGCAGATCGTAGTGAATGCCGAAAAACACCTCCTCATGCCAATTGCCGGGCATGACAGTCAAGAGGCGGATCGGATGTTCCCTCTGCATGGCAGCGGACAGGCGAACGCCCCAGGCAGCGCCAGCCAGCCCAACGGTTTGACGTACAAAGCGCCGGCGCCCCGGTCGATCGAATGTATCAGGCATGCTGGAACATTGTGGAGCAGGTCGCGCTCGCCGGGAACACGAAATAGACACCCCCGGCCCTCAGCGTTCCGGCAACTGCCCCTGCGAGAGCTGCTGCAGAAGCTGCACAATCCGCTCGCGCAGAATCACGCCGCGGATGATTCCGTTTTCAATTACGGGCAACTGAACCAGGTTGGCATTGGCCATTTTTTCCAGAGCGCCGCGCAACCCATCGTTGGGTGCGACGATCGCGACTTGATCGCGCGGCACCATGATGTCGCGCACCCGCACCTCCGGCCATAGCTGCCGCGAGGCACCGCGCAGGTCCAACGGTGCGATGACGCCTACCAACGTCTCGTCGTCAATCACCAAGCTGGGCCGATTTTGCTGCGTTTCCGCTGCATGCTGGAAATACTCCTCCAGCGTCTCGTCCGGCTTCACCCAGGTGTAGTAGGGACTGGCCAGATCTCCAACCTTATGGCGTTCAAGAACGTCGGTGACTTCCGCATGGCGCCAGCTTTGCTCGGCGGCGTTCAGCAGGAACCAGCCGATAAACGCCAGCCAGATTCCTTCAACTGCCTGGCCGCGGAAGAACGCCTTAATCAGTCCATTCAAGATGAAGAGCAAGGCTACCGCCTTGCCGACGTTGGTTGCCCAGCGGGTAGCCCGGATGAAGTCCTTGCTGGCGCTCCACAGAATGGCGCGCAAGACCCGTCCGCCGTCGAGCGGGAACCCGGGAATCAAATTAAAGGCGGCTAAAAACAGGTTAATGGAGCCCAGCCACCAGAAGACCGCAGTGATGGCGGCGGCGGACGGCATGAGATGCGCTGCCAGCAGCAAGATCCCGCCGAGAGCAAGACTGGTGGCTGGTCCGGCGAGTGCAATCCAGAGCTCGGTACGAGCCTCGCTCGGTTCTCGCATGACTTGGCTGACTCCCCCAAAGACAAACAACGTGATCTGCTTGACCGGCAACCCGCACGCCCGGGCGACAAGACTGTGCGCCAACTCGTGCAAAATGACCGACACGAAGAACAGCGCTGCCGTGGTCAGGGCCGTTCCCCACAGCAGCACTCCATTCCACGCCGGATGGGCGAGCTGAAAGTAGCCTTTCAGCGAGAGTGCAATCAGCACCACGATAATCAGCCAGCTCGGATGGAAACGAATCCGGATCCCGCCCACGGTCAGTCCGTGTTGTGGCTGCTGTTTCATTTCCTTCCAGCCTATCAGCTAAAGCAGGGTTGGCACCCGCCCTGAACGTCAGCACCAGGAAACGCTCGCTACGGCGGACAATGCGACCTCTCCCTGACCGAAGGGCGAAAGTGCGGGTCGCACTCACGCTCTGCAAGTTCCACTTGGATGTTGACAGCGCATCCGCGTACTCTGTGGCTAGGACGTTTTCGCTGTGGAACTGGCTACGGTGTACTGATGTTGACACGCAAGATCCTGCCCGCGGTGTTGATCCTGCTGGGAATCTACGTCGTCTTCCTGCGCGCCGAGACTTCCGCCTGGCTGTTTCATCCCGCGGTGTATCCCGAGGGAGACTGGGCCACCGCCCGCATTTACCATGCCCAGGAGCATCATGTGCCACTGGCCGATGGTCAGTACCTTGATGCCTGGCTGATTCCTTCCTTTCAGCCGGCGCGCACGGTGCTGTTCTTTCACGGGCGGCGCGGCAACCTGACCGATCTGAGCACGCACTATTCCAAGCTGCGAGATCTGCGGTCGGATGTCTTTGCCGTGGACTACTCCGGCTACGGCAAGAGTCCCGGCCGGCCAAGCATCGGAGCGCTTTACCGCGATGGCGAGGCCGCGTACCAGTACGTCACCGGACAATTACATGTGCCGCCCACGCGCCTCGTCGTTCAGGGCGACGAGCTGGGGAGTGTGATTGCAGCGCGCATTGCAGCGCAACACCCGGACGTCGCCGCCTTGGTTCTGGAATCCCCGTTCCCCTCGCTGCGACATCTGGCCAACTCCCTCGCGCCGCTGGCGGGCTGGTTACTCCCCGGTCAAATGAACGAGGTGGACAGTGTGGCCAAGTACTTGGGGCCCAAGCTGGTCCTTTACGGTACCGGTGATCCGATGATCGCACCAGCCTTATCCCACGCCGTCTTCGTCGCCGCCTCCAATCCGAAAACTGAGCATGTTATCCCCGACGCTGGATCTTCGGATTTGTTGCTGGCGGCAGGCGACAACTATGGCGTTTGGCAAGACGCCCTTTACGCTCAGGCGCACCTGGCAACGCCGGCCGCAGCTCCGCAAGGCCCCGCCCCGACTCTTTACATTGGAAATGCGCTGGGCCGCTGAGAACCGCGCTTTGCGCTGGAACTCCACAGCCGCAAGCCCGGGCGTGGGCGGAATTCCGGCTTCACCTTCCCGGTTTCACCTGGTTGCCGTGCAGCAGCACGTCGCTGCTGTCGCGATCCACGTCGAGAGCGTTGCCGTTGTTCACCATCTGATTGCCGATGACACGGACCTGTTGGCTTTGCCTGACCACCAGCCCCGTGTGGTTGCCCTGCAGAATATTCCCCAGCACGACATAGTTGCGGCTGGGATCGGAAGCACCCGGGCGACGGAACAAGCGAATTCCAGCCCCGGTGGAATCAGCGATTCGGTTGCGAAGCAACAGGTTATCCGACCCGTGCTCGATGGCAATGCCATCGTGGTGGCTTCCCACAATCTGGTTGCCGGTCACGGATGTCATGCGTGAAAAGCCGAGCCAAAAGCCGTAACCACTCCGGTCGGCTACGTTGCCGATGAATTGATCGTGTGTTGAGAATGTTGATTCAAAAGCGTTGTGCGGTGAATCGCTCCCGTCGTTGTAGGCCACGACGTTCTCGTCGCTGCTCGCCCCGGACTCCGGCTTGCTGGAAAAATAACCATCTCCGGAATGAGTGAAAGTATTCTCGACGAGAGTGTTGCGGCTGCTGCCATCCATTAACAGCATGCCGGCGGAATCACAGCCGTGCGAGTACCGGGCCGCCTCACACCGGACGTTCCAGTCGGCGTGATTATTCCAAAGCTGGTTGTCGCTCGAACGAAACAGTGCAATGCCCCACCCGGAGTTGTGACTCGCCTCATTCCCACTCAAGACCGCGTATCGGACGTTGATCAGCGCAATACCGTTCTGGGCCGCATCTGCCACCGTATCTCTGATGGCGACCTGCGTCGCGTCTTGCAACCAAAGCCCAGCCCCGTAAGCCTGCCACGCTGCAAGGTGGAAAATGTCAACCCAGTCGGCCTCGTCGTAATGGGTAGGAGTGGACAGAAGGCGCTGGGCCCGACTGCCACTGAAATTACCGCCCTCGACGGTGAATCCGTGTCCGTCCGCGAGCCGGGCGTTGATGCAATAGCCGCGCACGCTGCCACCGCGCAAGGTGATGTTGTTGTGCCCTTGCGCAAGAATACCAATGCCATGCCGGCGCCACGGCTCCGTCGCCGGCGCTTGCAACGTGACGCCGGTCAAATCCAAAACGACTCCGTCGGCGGCAATTTCGATCACCGCCCCGCCCGCCGGTGCCGCAATCGTGTAGGTGCCAGGAGCAATCCGGGCACTTCGTGTGATCCGCAGGGGGCCCGTGAGGGCGATCGGACTGGTCCTGATGCCGGGCGATGGCGCTTGCGGCCAGAGCGCCGGTTCCGCTCCAAGCAGCAGAAGGACCAGACCGAAGGCCCCGACCCGCCAAGCGAGGGAGGCAATCAAGGAACGATACGTTACCCGCATTGAACCCTTATTTTTCCGGGCTGATCTGTTGCACCAGGCTTAACAAATCCAAAACCGACCATGAGTCGTGGATCTTGCCATTCACCAGACGAAAGATGTGCATCCCGGCAACCCGAAAGTGGCGCCCAGAGGGGACGATACCGAGAATCGTTCCCCTGTGTGTGCCCGACATCGTCCAGCGCACCGCCACTTGATCGCCCTGCGCCACCACCTGGTCCACCGTAAACTTCAAATCGGGAAACGCCGTACGCAAAACTTGGATATGTGCCCGCATGGCGGCTGGTCCGCGCAGCGGGTCATCGGGTTCGCCGGGATTGCCGTGGGTGACGAAGTCCGGGGCGACGATCTGGTCGATCAGTGCCATCTGTCCGCGGGAAGCCACCTCATCGAACAGCCTGCGCACCACTGCCGCGTTTGTTGCCGATGTTTGCGCTCCCGCAAACAACGGTATCGCCAGGAGCAGCAGCAGAGTCGAGCGGAAACGGGCCAAGCTCATGCCGGTATTATCTCCCCCGCGCCATCAAGCGTCTTGTCATCACTGCAGGAAGGGGTTGCTTTGCCGTTCCTCTCCGATGCTCGTCTCTGGCCCGTGGCCTGGAACCACCTGCGTGACGTCGGGAAGGGCGAGGAGTTTATGGTGCAAGGAAGACAGGATCTGCCGCGGATCGCCCCCCGGCAGATCCGTGCGGCCGATGCTGCCCGCAAACAGCGTGTCACCGGCAAAGAGCAGCGCCTCGTCGGGCATCCACAGACACACGCTTCCCGGCGTGTGCCCCGGTGTTTCCAGGACGCGTAACGTGAGGCCCGCGGACTGCACCGCTGTACGCTCCTCAAGCTCCAAGTCAATCGCCGTGCACGAGGGCGTCGGGACACCCATCCACCGCGCCTGCCAGTCCAGGTTGGCGTAGAGATCCATATCGCGCGCTTGGAGCATCACTGGCACACCTGTGTTTTGCTTGAGCTGCGCAGCACCGCCGATATGATCCAAATGGGCGTGAGTGACAATGATGGCGGTCAGGCGCAACCGATGCTGCGTGAGGTAGGCAAGAATCCTGGAAACATCGGCGCCCGGATCAATCACCAGCGCCTCGCCGCCCTCCTGCAATGCAATCACAGAACAGTTGCAGGCCAAGGGACCGACCGGAAAGGTATATCGCAGCATGGTCTTGGCCGCGGCACGCAAACCACAATCGCCGCCCGCGGACGCCGCGCCTACTTCTTGGCGGGCGCGGACTGCGAGGCCAGGGTATTTCCGAGCACGGACCCATAGCCCGGCGCGGACTTGGTCGCCAGCACCACCAGCGTGACGGAGGTGATGATAAACAGCGCAAAGCCGACAATCGTCAGCTTTTCCAACGTCGTCTGCGCGCCACGTGGGCCGAAGGCGGTTTGGCTGCCCAGTCCGCCGAAGGCGGAGGAGATATCACCAGCCTTGCCACTCTGCAGCAGCACGCCGCCAATCAGAAACAGGCAGACCACTACATGGATGAAGGTTACAAAATAGATCACGCCGGAAATCCTTGCGGCCGCAGGGCCGATGCCAAATTTAACATGGTGCGGGAGAGGGGACTCGAACCCCTACGCCTTGCGGCGCCACCCCCTCAAGATGGTGCGTCTGCCAATTTCGCCACTCCCGCAGGGCTGACGCAAGTTTACTACAGCCACCCGGAGGCCGCAGACGCAGTTTGGGGGATGGTCCGGTGCCCGCGCTGGTCCGCCAAACATCGCGCCACCATCGCGCCAGACCGTTCCCATCCATGGCGCGCTCAGTAGTTGACCAGGGCAGCAAAACTTTCGGCTTGGACGCTGGCGCCACCGACTAGAGCTCCATCAATATCCGGCTGTGACATCAGCCCTTTGACATTATCGGGCTTGACGCTGCCGCCGTAGAGAATGCGGAGATTGCCGGCGGTTTCACCGCCAAAGGTGACGAGAGCCCGTTGCCGAAGAGCATGCTGCGTCGTCTGTGCGATTTCCGGTGTGGCAGTCCGCCCCGTGCCAATGGCCCAGACGGGTTCATAGGCGATGACGCACCGCAACACCTCTTCAGCACTCAGGCCCCAGAGCCCGCGCTCGAACTGGTGCCGCAAGACGATTTCCGTCTGCTGCGCTTCCCGCTGCGCCAGGGTTTCGCCGACACACACGATGGGGGTGAGACCGACCTCGAGCGCGGCCCGCACCTTGCGGTTCACCGTTTCGTCTGTCTCGCCGAAGTACTGCCGCCGCTCAGAGTGTCCGACGATGACGTGCGTACAGCCCGCCGCCGCCAGCATGCGGCCGGAGATCTCGCCGGTATAAGCCCCTTCCTTCTCCCAGTGCAGGTTTTGTCCAGCGATCCCGATATCGAGGCCGTGCGCCGCCTCGACGGCCGCCGGGATGCAGACAAAGGGCGCCGCCACCACCATGTAGCAGTGCTGCACCGCGCTCACCGCCGGGCGCAGTCGCTGGAAAAACTGCGTGGTCTCATCAGGCGTTTTGTACATCTTCCAATTGCCCGCCATGATCGGCTTGCGTGACTTGGATTGCATGGGATTCCTTTTCTCTCGCCTTTAGCGGGTCGAAGTCAGGGCGGCGACGCCAGGAAGTTCCTGGCCTCCCAGAAACTCGAGCGATGCGCCTCCGCCGGTCGAGATGTGGGTGATCCGGTCGGCTTCGCCGGCCGCATAAATCGCCGCGACGGAATCGCCGCCTCCCACAACGCTGACCGCGCCGGATGCTCCAACCGCGCGCGCGATTGCGACCGTGCCCGCGTCGAAGGGTGGGATCTCGAAAACGCCCATGGGGCCATTCCAAAGAATCATGCGGGCCTGGCGGATCTCCTCTGTGTAAAGAGCACGGGTGCGTGGTCCGATGTCAAAGGCCTTCTGACCTTCCGCGATCGTGTCGACCGTTTGAGCAGGAACCCCGGCTTCCAGCCGTTCGGCAACGACGTGGTCGACCGGCAGCACCAGGCGGTAGCGTCCTTTGGGAGCGGCCTCGTCGAGGATGCGGCGGGCCGTTTCCAGGCGATCCGGTTCGAAAAGCGATCCCCCGATCGGAAGCCCCTGCGCGGCTAGGAAGGTGTAGGCCATGCCGCCGCCGATCAGGAAAACGTCCACCAAGGGCGCGAGTCGTTCGATGACCGGGATCTTGTCGGCAATCTTGGCGCCCCCCAGGATGACGACATAGGGGTGCTCGGGGGCCTCGAGTGCCTGCCCCAGATAACGCAACTCTTTTTCCAGCAGCAACCCCGCGCCCGCTTGTGGCAGGGAGCGGGTCACGCCGACGGTCGAGGCGTGGGCGCGGTGTGCGCTTCCAAACGCATCGTTGACGTAAAGGTCGGCCAGTTTGGCGAGTTGTTCCGCGAAGGCGGGATCGTTGGCTTCTTCCTGAGGTTGGAAGCGAAGATTTTCAAGCAACAGCACTTCGCCGGGTTGCATTGCTTGCGCCGCTGCTTCCGCCTCCGGACCCGTGGTGGAAGGACAGAACTTAACCACCGTCGGAGGGCCAAGCCGTTGCGAAAGCAGCGTTTGCAGCTCCACGGCCACGGGTCGCAGGCTGTAGCGCGGGTCGCTCTTCCCTTTTGGGCGGCCGAGGTGGGAGCACAGGATGATGCGCGCCTGTTGCCCGACCAGATATTCGAGCGTGGGCAAGGTCTCGCGAATCCGTGTCGCGTCGGTGACGCGACCGTCCTGAATCGGAACGTTGTAGTCAACCCGCACCAGCACGCGCCGATTGCGGACATTCATCTCGCGCAGTGTCAGTTTTTCCATGGAGTTCTTGCCAGCCGGCCAACGCAGGGCGGGCTCCAAAGCAAAGCCGCGGTGACGGGAACGCCGCCACAACCCCGCGGCCTTCGCTTGAAGGTCCCGCCTAAAAGCCCTTCTGGGCGAGGAACCCGACCAGGTCCCGGACGCGGCAGGAATAACCCCACTCGTTGTCGTACCAACTGATGACCTTGACGCAATTGCCGCCAATCACCCGGGTAAGCTTCGCGTCCACGATCGAGGACCGGCTGTCGCCCTTGAAATCCGAGGACACCAGCTCCAATTCCTCGAAGCCGAGGATGCCCTTCATGGGACCCGCAGCGGCGCTCTTCAAGGCAGCGTTCACCTCGTCCACCGACGTCGCCTTCTGTACAAACACCACGAGGTCAACAACGGAGACATTGGGAGTGGGCACGCGCATGGCGAACCCATCGAGCTTGCCCTTGAGTTCGGGAATGACCAAATGCACTGCTTTCGCGGCGCCAGTCGAGGTGGGAATCATGTTGATGGCGGCGGCGCGCGCGCGGCGTAGATCGGAGTGCGGCAGGTCGAGGATGCGTTGATCGTTGGTGTAGGAGTGGATCGTGGTCATCGACCCACTGACGATGTGGAACGCGTCGTTGAGTACCTTGGCAACCGGCGCCAGGCAATTCGTGGTGCAACTCGCGTTGGAGACGATGTTGTGCCGGGCCGGATCATATTTGTCCTGATTGACACCCAGCACGACGGTGAGATCCTCGTCGCTCGCCGGCGCGGAAATGATCACCTTCTTCACGCCATCCCGCAGATGCTTGCGCGCCTCCGCCGCCTTGGTGAACAACCCCGTGGATTCGATCACCACCTCGGCGTGCACCGACTTCCAGTCAATGGCCGCCGGATCTTTTTGCGCAAAGACACGAATGGTCCGACCGTCGATCTGAATGCCATCCGCCGTCGCACTGACCGCGTTGGGCAGGTTGCCCAAGGTGGAGTCGTACTTGAGCAGATGGGCCAGCGTCTGCGGGCTGGTGATGTCATTGACGGCAACGATTTCCAGGTCGGGACGCCCGAGGGATGCACGGAGAATGTTGCGCCCGATCCGTCCGAAACCGTTGATACCTACGCGAACTGCCATCTTGCCTCCTGAACTTACAAACGTGGGTTGGAAACTCTTAATCGTACCAGACGACAGCGGAGCGCACAGCGTGGGACGCAGGGAAAAGCAGCGCTACGCCGAGCGCAGTCACGGCAGGGCGGCACGAGCCGCCCCTGTGCTGCCCGGTCGCGGGTTTGAGCCTCCCGCCGCGCGCGGGTTTTCAATGCTGGTTCGAGAGCTTTTCAAGCAGGCTGAACATGGGCAGATACATCGAGATGACGATGCCGCCGACAGCAAACCCCAGGATGCCGATCATGACCGGTTCGAGCATGGCGAGGAGATTCTTGGTGGCGACGTCCACTTCGTCCTCATAGAAATCGGCGATCTTCTGCAACATGGCGTCCATGGAGCCGGTCTGTTCGCCGGCGCCGATCATCTGCGTGACCATGTTGGGGAAGACGTCGGATTCACGCAGCGGATCCACGATGGTCTGGCCCTGCTCGACGGCGCGACGCACATTCATGAGGGCGCGCTCCAGCACGGCATTGCCGCTGGTGCGGGCGGTGATGGCGAGGGCGTCGAGGATGGGCACGCCGCTGGTGATCAGGGTTCCCAAGGTGCGCGTGAAGCGCGCGATGGCGATCTTGCGGATCACCGGGCCCAGGATGGGCGCTTTCAAAATCAGGCTGTCGATGACCATGCGCCCGCTGGGGGTGGCGTAGTAACGCTTCGTGAGGAAGGAAATAAGGATCGGGCTGCCCAGTAACAGCCACCAGAAGTTGCCGATGAACGTACTCAAGGCGATGACGATGCGCGTCGGGAGTGGCAGTTCGGCATTGAGGCTGGCAAATAGGTTGGTAAATACCGGAACGATTTTCCAGAGCAGGAAGAAGACGATCAGCACGGCAAACCCGATCACAGTGACGGGATAGACCAGGGCGCTCTTCACCGCCGCGCGCAGCTTGACCGCCTTTTCGACATAGATGGACATGCGCTGCAAGATGAGGTCGAGGATGCCGCCCGTCTCGCCCGCCTCGACCATATTGGTGGTGAGATCGTCGAACACCTTGGGATGCTGGCGCATGGCGTTGGCCAGCGTCGAGCCGCCCTCGACGGTGTGCCGCACCTCGCCCAGCACCTTGCCGAATCCGGCATTTTCCTGGTTGCCGCCGATCAGCTCGATGCACTGTACCAAGGGCAGCCCGGCGTCAATCATGACCGAGAACTGCCGGAAAAAGATGGCCAGGTCCTTCGTGGAGACCCTGGCAGACTTCTTTCCGAGGAAAGGCAGGGCGAACTCCTTCCCCTTTTCCTGAATGCGATTTGGGGTGATCTGTTCGCGGCGCAGCACCTGGGTCAGCGACTGTTTGCTGGGCGCGGTGCGTTCCCCGGCGACTTTTTTACCTGCACGATTGGTGCCCTGGAAGGTGTAGACCGGCATGTGTGCCTCCGAGAATTAACGCCGTACCGGCGCCATGCCTGGGCGCGCGGCGCCACCGGCTTGCTCGGCACGGTTGATCATTTCCTGCAACTCCTCCGGCAGGGAGGAGGCCGTGAGGGCCTGCGGTAGAGTGATTTTCTTGGCCTGGTAGAGCGCCATCAGGCTCTGGTTGAAGGTCTGCATCCCGAACTTGTCCTGTCCGGTCTGCATCGAGGAGTAGATCTGATGGATCTTGTCTTCGCGGATCAGGTTGCGGATGGCGGGGTTGGGAACCAGGATCTCCATGGCCATGCAGCGCCCGCCACCGACCTTGGGCAGCAGCGACTGACACAGCACGCCTTCCAGCACGAGGGACAGCTGCGCCCGGATCTGCGACTGCTGGTACGCCGGGAAGACGTCAATAATGCGGTTGATGGTGCTGGCGGCGGAATTGGTATGCAGGGTGCCGAAGGTGAGGTGGCCGGTTTCCGCGATGCGCAACGCCGATTCAATAGTCTCCAGATCGCGCATCTCGCCGATCAGAACTACGTCAGGATCCTGACGCAGTGCGGCACGCAGGGCCATCGTGAAGCCCTTGGTGTCGGACAGCACCTCGCGCTGATTTACCAGGCAACTCTTGTGCTGGTGGACGAACTCGATGGGGTCCTCGATGGTCAGGATGTGGTGGTGCTTGGCGGCGTTGATGCGGTCAATCATGGCCGCCAGGGTGGTCGACTTGCCGCTGCCGGTGGGTCCGGTCACCAGGATCAGGCCGCGTGGCCGATCGCACAGCTTCCCCACGATGGCCGGCAAATTGAGCTGGTCGAAGCCCTTGATCTCAGTGGGGATGACGCGAAACACCGCCCCCACGGCGCCGCGCTGATGAAAGACGTTGCCGCGGAATCGCGCCAGTCCCTTCAGCCCAAAGGAGAAATCGAGCTCCAAGGTTTCCTCAAGTCGGTGCTTCTGACTGTCGGTAAGCACGCTGTAAGCCAATTGCTTCGTTTCCGCGGCGTTCAGGGCCGGCAAGTCGAGTGGCTGGAGCTCGCCGTGGACGCGCACCAGAGGCGGCGAGTTGGTGGCCAGGTGTAGATCGCTACCCCCCATCTCGGTGAGCCGCTTCAGCAGGTCGGAGAGACCGTAATTCATTGCCATCCGTTGCGTATCCTTTCCCGGCGTCTTTCGACGCCCCGGCTCTACCTCACGGTCTCGCGCAACACTTCCTCGATGGTCGCGACTCCGGCCATACACTTGATCAGGCCGCTGCGGCGCAGGGTGATCATGCCGCGCTCGATGGCCTTGCGTTTCAACTCAATCGCCGAGGCGCCGACCAGGATCAGCTCGCGCACCTCGTCGTCAATCGCCATCACCTCGTAGAGCCCGACGCGGCCCTTGTAGCCGGTGTTATTGCAGGTGGGGCAGCCGGCGCCCTTGTAGAGCGTGGTCCCCTTGGCCTCTTCCGGCGTGAAGCCGAGCTCCAGCATCTCTTTGATGGGCAGCGCCGGGGTGGGCTGCGCGCAATCCTTGCAGATGCGGCGGATGAGGCGCTGCGCTACGATGAGGTGCACGCTCGTCGCCACCAGAAAGGGTTCCACGCCCATGTTCATCAAGCGGCTGACCGTGGACGGGGCGTCGTTGGTGTGCAGCGTCGAGAGCACGAGGTGGCCGGTGAGCGCCGCCTTAATGGCGATCTCCGCCGTCTCGAAGTCGCGGATTTCCCCCACCAGGATGATATTCGGGTCCTGCCGCAGGAAGGAGCGCAGCGCTGCGGCGAAGTTCAGTCCGATCTGCTCCTTCATCTGTACCTGGTTGATGCCCGCCAACTGGAACTCGACCGGATCCTCCGCCGTCATGATGTTGGTGTCTGGCGTGTTGAGCTGCGCGATGGCGCTGTAGAGGGTATTGGTTTTGCCGCTTCCCGTCGGCCCAGTGACGAGCACCATGCCGTACGGCTTGTGGATGGCGTCGTGAAACTTGGCCAGCGACTCCGACTCGAATCCCAGCTTGGTCATGTCGAGCCGCAGGTTCTCCTTGTCCAGCAGACGCATGACGATTTTTTCGCCGTGCAGCGTCGGCAGGCAGGAGACGCGCAGATCGAGCACCTTGCGCTTGCCATCGCGCACGAAACGCAGCATGATGCGGCCGTCCTGCGGCAGGCGCTTCTCGCTGATGTCCAGCTTGGCCATGATCTTCAAGCGGCTGGTCATGGCGTCGCGCAGCTTGAGCGGCGGACTCATCACTTCCTGCAGGATGCCGTCAATGCGGTAGCGGATCCGCAGCTCCTTCTCATAAGGCTCGATGTGAATATCACTGGCGCCGCGCCGCACCGACTCCGTCAGAATGGCGTTCACCATGCGGACCACGGGGGCTTCGCCCGCCGCCTTCTCGAGATCGTTGAGGGCGAGTTCGGCCTCGTCCTCCTGCACCTCGAGGTCGGCTTCCTCGCCCTGATCGAGGGCCTCCATTACCTTCTGGATCTGGTCCTCGTCCACGCCGTTACCGCCGTAATAGCGGGCGATGGCTTCGACAATGGACGACTCACTGGCCACCACCGGCTCAATGTTGAGCCCGGTCATGAACTTCACATCATCCAGCGCGAAGACGTTGGTGGGATCCACCATGGCCAGCGTCAATGAGGCCCCATTGCGCGACAAGGGGACAATCTGATAGCGCTCCGCCGTTTCCTGCGGAATCAGCTTCAAGGCGCTGCGCTCAATCTCGAAGTCCTTCAGATTCAGCGCAGGGACCCCGTACTGCCGCGAAAGGAAGGTGGCCACCTCGTCCTCGCTGCAGAAGTTGAGACGCACCAGACAGGAGCCCAGCCGCCCTCCATTCTTCTTCTGAAAGGCCAGCGCTTCTTCGAGTTGGGGCGGGCTGATTATCTTCTCCTTGATCAGGAGGTCACCGAGCCGCTGGGACATGGAAGCACGTTCTCCGACGGGTGAGGGGACACTGGCCCGCGCTTTGAGTATGCGGCATCGTAGGTGAGTTGCAGGCGGCTGTCAATGCGGCAGACACTTGAGTCGGCGGGACTTACAGTGCGGCAGCCGCGGAATGGACGTTCCTCCCGCCGCCCCGCCTGCGGGGGACGACCGGCAGGCCCCGCGGTGGCTTCTGCCAAGGCGGCACCGCGCTACGATCGTGTCGTGGACGAGGACCTGCTTGACTATTACGCGCTGCTGCATCGCCATTTCGGCCCGCAGGACTGGTGGCCCGCGCGGACGCGGCTCGAAGTCATGGTGGGGGCCGTCCTGGTGCAGAACACGTCCTGGCGGAACGTCGAGTACGCTCTGCAGCGACTGCGCGCCGCCCGCCGGCTTTCGCTGCCTGGCCTGCGCGCCACCTCCGCTGCCGATTTGGGCCGCCTCATCCGCAGTTCCGGATTCTGGCGGCCGAAAGCGCGTTGTTTGAAAGCCCTCGTGGCCCTGGTGGATCAGCAACATGGCGGCCGTCTCGACCGCATGTTCCGAACCCCGACCGCAGGACTGCGGGCCCAATTACTCGCCCTGCCAGGGGTGGGTCCGGAAACCGCCGATAACATCCTGCTCTATGCCGGGGGGCATGCGACATTTGTGGTTGACGCCTACACGCGACGAGTCCTGGACCGCCACAACCTTGGGCCCGAGATCAGCTCTGCGGCAGCGCAGCCGCTTCCCTACGAGACGCTGCGGGGCTGGTTTGAAGCCCGTCTGCCGCGTCAGGCGGCGCTATACAACGAGTTTCACGCCCTGCTGGTCGCGGTGGGCAAACAGTATTGCCACAAAAAGACGCCCTGTTGTCGTGCGTGTCCGCTGCGCGCCAAGCTGCCCTAACGGGCCGCTCGTGTCGCGCCCCGGCGCGAGGTTTTCAGCCTATGTTCCTCAGTCGGCTCGCTGCCGGCACATCGCAAAATACCTGTAGGTGACCTGATTCCCGCAAAAAGCTGGCCGGAATCGTGCTGGTGATTGGGCCTTCCAGTGCCTGTTGCAGGATGCCCGCCTTCCCTGCCCCGTTCACCAAAAGAAGTAATTGCCGCGCTTCAAGGAGCGTGGCCACCCCCTGGGTGAGGGCCTCGGCCGGCACTTCGCGGCCGCTCCAGTAATCGGCGTTCACGGCACGCGTCTCCTCAGTCAGGGTCACGAGGCGCGTACGCGACGAGCGTGACGATCCCGGATCATTGAATCCGATATGTCCGTTGAGCCCCAGGCCAAGCACCTGGAGATCGCAGCCGCCGCGCGCGGCGAGTTCGGCCTCAAAGCTGCGGCACGCCTGTTCCACATCGCCAGCGGAGGCGGGCAAACGCTGGAACTGCTCCGGGCCGATGTGGCAAGCATCGAGGAGATGCGTACGCAACCAGGCGGCAAAGCTGACCGGATCTTCCGGCCGGGCGCCGCGGTACTCATCCAACTGCACCACGGTCACGCGGGAAAGGTCCACCAAGCCGGCCTGCTGCCGCGCTACGAGCTCGCGGTAGACCGGCAGCGGCGTGTTGCCGGTGGGGAGGCCCAACACGGCCGTCGGCTTCCGCCGCACAATACCTGTGATTTCATCGGCAACTGCTGCGGCGAATTCTGCCGCGGGCACGACACGGAGGCACTGGGAGACGGTCGCCATGCACAGCCAGTATATACAAGACAAAACGTGCCCCGGGACTCTGGCGCGTCGGCCACCCGGAGGATCCCCTGCGCCGGCGCTGGGAAGCCCGATTCGCCCCCGGCGATCCTGTTGCTCGTTGCCCCCCGTTGCCGGCTTCCGCCCAACACGCGACCCGTTGCCCAATCTTGCGGGCGGCGCCGGACCGACCGGAGGATTTTCGCAGACTATTTCTCGTTTGGGAGCTAGCGATTTCGGCTTCACAGGAGGTGACTCGGCGGTTGCCTCGCAGGGATGTAACATGCGGCGGAGAGTGGCACGAGCGACGTTGCGTTCGGTTCCCCGGCTCAACTCACGCCCGTCACTTGACCGAGCGGTAAGGTCGGGGGTACATTGATCTGGACAATTGAATAGCCCGATTCAGAGACCCTGAATCTTATCGAGAGTGGCTGAGGGAACAGGCCCGACGAAGCCACGGCAACCGGTCCGGGTCGCGTTCGCGCGCGACGCACGGATGTCAAGGTGCCAACTCCTGCCCGCAAGGGGAAGATGAGATGAGGGCTGTGAGCATTCTCCAGCCAACTACCCCTCTTCCCGTGGAAGAGGTTTTTTTGTGCCCTCCTCCCGCCACGCGGGCGCGCCTTCCGTCTTCGACCGCGGAGGGGTATCGGAAAGGAAGAGGATCCTCATGAACTATGTGCGCGGATTGCGCTGCCGAGAATGCAGCAAGCAATTCCCTCTGGAACCGATCTCGGGATGCGATGAGTGTTTCGCCCCGTTGGAGGTGTTCTACGACCTGACCGCCCTGGCGGCAGCGGTGCGACCGGACGATTTGGCAAAGCGCCCCGCCAACATGTGGCGTTATCGCGAATTGCTTCCCTTCACCGCAGCGGAGTCAGAAGGGTTGGCTTACTTGCCGGTGGGTGGAACGCCGCTACTGCCCGCGCCGCGCTTGGCGCGGGAGTTGGGCGTCGCCACGCTCTACATCAAGAACGATGCCGTAAACTTTCCCACGCTGTCGTTCAAAGACCGCGTGGTGGCGGTGGCGCTCAATAAGGCACGGGCATTCGGTTTCAAAATCGTGGCCTGCTCCTCGACCGGTAATCTTGCCAATGCGGTGGCGGCACAGGCGGCCGCGCTCGGCTTGGAAGCCTATATCCTGACGCCGGCCGATCTGGAAGCGGCCAAGATCGCCGCCACGCTCGTCTATGGCGCCAAGCTGTTGCGATTCGAGGGCACCTACGACCAGGTCAACCGGCTGTGCACGCAGATTGCGCAGACGCGCCCCTGGGGCATCGTCAACGTCAACTTGCGTCCCTACTATGCAGAGGGTTCGAAAACCGTGGCTTACGAGATCGCCGACCAGTTGGGCTGGCGCTTACCGGGCGCCGTGATCGCCCCCATGGCGGGCGGCTCCCTGGTCACAAAACTCGCCAAAGGCTTTGACGAACTACGGCAGCTCGACTGGGCGCAGGGCGCCACGCGCATCTACGGGGCGCAAGCCACCGGGTGCTCGCCCATCAGCACCGCGGTGAAACGAGAGACCGACGAGATCGAGCCGCAGCGCCCACATACCATTGCCCGCTCGCTGGCGATCGGTACCCCCGCCGACGGCTTCCACGCCAGCCGCACCATTCGCGCCACCGGCGGCTGGGCGGAGGACGTCAGCGATCCCGAGATTGTCGAGGGCATGCGGATGCTGGCCCGCAGCGAAGGCGTCTTTGCCGAGACCGCAGGCGGGGTCACGGTGGCCTGTGCTCGAAAGCTGATTCGCCAAGGTAGACTGGATCCGCGCAGCACGCTGGTCCTGGTGATCACCGGCAACGGACTCAAAACACTCGATGCCCTGGTCGCCGATCAGCCCGACTCGCCGGTGCTCGCCCCCCGGCTGTCAGATTTTGAAGCGCACCTGGCCGCGCTCGAGCAGGTCGGCGCCGTATCGGTCGCTTAATTTCCGTCGCCCGCTTTTTTGGGGAGATCCTGATGTCCTACGTGGTCCGCATTCCCACCCCATTGCAGAAGTTCGCCGAGGGCGCAGAAAACGTTGCCTGTGCCGCGCCCAACCTCGCTGCGCTGCTGGTCGAGCTCACGACGCGTTTCCCGGAGCTGCGGGACCGTATCTGTGAACCCGATGGTCGTGCCCGTCGCTTCTTCAACATTTACGTCAACGACGAAGACATTCGCTTCCTCGGCGGCCCCGGTTACCAGTTCAAAGAAGGCGACGACGTGCTCATCCTGCCCTCGATAGCCGGCGGCTGGTGACCGGGAACGGCGGAAAGCGCCCGGGCAGAGCGCGCCCCACGGTGGCGCACAGTCGCCTCGTTCATCACCTCGCCACCTCCCGCTGCAGGCGGCGCGCCCGCGGCGTTGTCGGATCTCATTGACGGGGGATGGTCTTTCTTGTTACGGTGCCGATGGGGCGACGTGTGTCTGGCGGCGCCCACTTTCGCCCGGAGGCTAGGGTTCTCGGCCCGCAATGATTGCCAAGAAGATCTTTTTGACCAAGGGCGTGGGCAAGCACCGCGAACGCCTCACGAGCTTCGAGTTGGCGCTGCGCGATGCCGGCATTGCCGCCTGCAATCTGGTGCGCGTGTCCAGCATTTTTCCGCCGCGCTGCAAAATTGTGCCACGCGCCACGGGCATCAACCTGCTCAGTCCCGGCGAGGTGGTGTTTTCGGTGATCAGTGAGAACTCCACTCGTGAACCTCACCGCCTGATCGCCGCTTCAATTGGTCTGGCGCAACCCGCCGATCGCAATATGTTTGGCTACCTTTCCGAACACCATTCGTTTGGCGAAACCGAGGCACAGGCGGGAGAGTATGCCGAGGAGCTGGCGGCTGAAATGCTGGCCACGACGCTCAACCTCGACTTCGACCCCGACCGCTCCTGGGACGAGAAAAAGGAGATCTACCGCATCTCCAATCAGATCGTGCGCACCATCAACATCAGTCAGTCGGCGGTGGGCGATAAACGCGGGCTCTGGACGACCGTTCTCTCGGCGGCGATCCTGATCGGCGAATAGTTGCCGGCCATGCGCGTTCCACACATGGATTTACGGCTTGAAATCCTGCAATTGCTGGCAGAACACGCGGAAGCGACGCCGGTGGATGAGGTGGCGGTATTCATGCTGCTCAATACGGTTGCGGGGGGGCATTACGAGGACCGCTACTCGGAAGACGCCATCCGCGCGGAACTGACGCGGCTCCTGGATGCGGGCATGATTGATGTTCGCGATGCCACTGGGGCTCCCGGCCTGGCATTGGCGCGCGATCATCGGTTGCGGCTCACTGGCCGCGGTCGCGAATCGCTGTGAAGCGCGCCCCACTGCTCCTGTTGATCCTGCTACTGACAGGGCTATATCGGCTCGCAGCGCAGGACAATTACGAAATTCAGACGTACGGCGCCGATACCGTTCCACCGCACCAGACCATGCTGGAGTTGCACAGCAACTTCACGCTGCAGGGTACCAAGCAGACCGTGGGCGGCGTCCTGCCGACCAACCACGCCTGGCACGAGACCATCGAGATCACGCACGGCTTCACGCCATGGTTTGAGACCGGCTTCTATATTTTCACCAGCGCGCGCTCGGGCAACGGCATTTCCTGGGTCGGCGATCACATCCGACCGCGCGTCCGCGCCCCGGAGGCATGGCACTGGCCGGTGGGGGCCAGCCTGTCCGCGGAGGTGGGTTATCAGCGGCCCGCGTTTTCCGCCGACACATGGACTTTGGAACTACGGCCCATCGTGGATCAGAAGCGCGGGCGCTGGTACTGGGCGCTCAATCCCACCCTCGACCGCTCCTTTCACGGCGCTGGCGTGGGACAAGGGTTCGTGTTCTCGCCGAACGCCAAGTTCAGCTACGACCTGTCGCACAAGGTGGCGGCGGGCTTGGAGTACTACGGTTCGCTTGGACCCCTCACTGGGTTTGACCACCTGCAAGAGCAGCAGCAACAAGTATTTCCCAGCGTGGACCTGAACCTGGCCCCACGTTGGGAGGTTAATTTCGGCGTGGGCGAGGGATTCACCCGTAGCACCGACCACCTGATCGCCAAGCTCATTCTGGGCTATCGCTTCGATTTTTAGGCCCGGGATGCCGAATCTGTTGGGCCGTTTGGGCTGCCGGGCAGAACCCCCGATGCTCCGCCCTGATTTCGGGAAACAGCGTCGTTTCAAGCGGTTGCGGCCCACGGCCCCCGAACACGAGGCCTGCGTTGCGGGCTGCCCCTTCTTCACGCAGCGCATCCAATCACGGTGGTACCCGAACTGAGCGGACTGCGCGGCCCCGCACTGATCCTTGTCGTTGACGACGACGAGGTCACGCTGATCCTCTCGCGTGCGCTGCTTACCGCCGAGGGCTACGATGTCGTCACGGCGGTCAACATTCAGGAGGCCCAACGCCTGGTGGAGGAGCGCCGTCCCGATCTCATCCTCACCGATGTCGTCATGCCGCGCGGGAGCGGCATCGAACTCTGCCAGATCCTGAAGGAAGACTCGCAAACCCGCTTGATTCCCGTCATCCTCGTCACCGGACTGAGCGATCGGGAGTCGAAGTTGCGCGGCATAGAGGCCGGAGCCGATGACTTCCTCAGCAAACCACTCGATCCACAAGAGCTGTTCGCGCGCGTTCACAGCCTGTTGAAGCTGAAGCAGTTCACCGACGAGCTGGAAAACGCGGAGACCGTCCTCACCTCATTGGCACTGGGAGTCGAAGCGCGTGATCCCTACACTGTCGGTCACTGCGACCGCCTCTCGCGCAGCGCCGCAGCACTCGGACGCCGCCTCGGCTTGCCCGAACCGGATGTGACCGCCCTGCGGCGCGCCGGCATCCTGCACGACATCGGCAAGATCGGTGTCCCCGACGCCATCCTCAAAAAGCCCGGCGGCCTGGCGCCTCACGAGTGGGAGATCATGCGCCAGCATCCGGTGGTCGGGGAACAGATCTGCCATCCCCTGCGCTCGCTGCGCCGAGTGCTGCCCATCATCCGCCATCATCACGAGCACTGGAACGGCGGCGGCTATCCCGATGGCCTGGCAGGCGACGCCATTCCCCTGCTGGCCCGCGTGCTGCAGGTCGCCGACGCCTATGACGCCCTCACCACCGACCGTCCCTACAAGCCCGCCCTCGGCCACACCGAGGCCAGCGCCATCCTGCGTCGCGAGTCCGAACAAGGTTGGTGGGATCGGCACTTGATCGACGCTCTTCTCCTCATGATCGAGAACACGGCCGCCTGAACAGGCCTTGCGCTCCGTTCCACTTGGTGTGTGCGGACCTGTCGGGAGAGAGGCCACTTGCCGCGCAAGGGCTGCGTCGAGCGGCGCGGTGGCCATCCCACCTGGCGAGAGATTGTTCCTGGAGATGCGCCGAATGGCGGACGGCACAGGCGTTCGGACTTGTCGCACGGGGTCACCTTTTCAGGTGGCGCATGAAGTAAAACTGCTGTACCTAACCACGCGGCTGACGCACAATTGAGGCACCCTCCACCTCGGCATCGTGGAAGTTCACGGGATGGCGCCTGCACCCCAATTCAGTTCGCCGCACGCGCCCTTGTACGAACCGGCGCGGCACGATCTCAGCATCATCATCCCGGCCTACAACGAGGCCGCGCGGCTGCAGCTGACGCTGGAAGAATTGCGCCGTTTCCTGCTGGCAGACGGTCGCAGTGCCGAAGTATTGCTGGTCAATGATGGCTCAACCGACGGTACTGCGGCACTCGCCCGTAATTTTTCGATTCCGGGCGTACCGCTGCGGGTGCTGGAGAATCCGGGCAATCGCGGGAAAGGCTACAGCGTGCGCCATGGCATGCTGGAAGCGCGCGGCGGCCTGCTGTTGTTTACGGATGCCGATCTCTCCGCCCCGATTGACGAGCTGCACAAATTGGAAGCGGCGATATCGGCCGGCGCTGATGTGGCGATCGGCAGCCGCAAGCAGCGGGAACTGATCCGCCGTCATCAGAGCCGCTTTCGGGAGTGGGCAGGAAAGTGCTTTAATCGCTTCGTCGTCCTCACCCTCCGCCTGCCCATCAGTGACACGCAATGCGGCTTCAAGCTTTTCCGTCGTCCGGCTGCGCAGGCCATCTTTCCGGCGCAACGCATCGAGCACTGGGGCTTCGACCCGGAGTTGCTCTTTCTCGCCCGCCGTTTTGGGTTCACAGTGGCTGAGATTCCGGTCGTCTGGGCGCATGCCGAGGGCGCCAAGCTGCGGCTCGGGATGGACAGCGCCAGCGCCTTCCTGGAAGTCCTTCAGATTCGCTGGAACGCACTGCGCCGCCGCTATCGCCGCGCGGAAGCCGACGCGCGTCGGCGCGCCGCCTCGGTCTGCGACCCCGATTGCGTGTTTCCCCCGCAGCCGCCACCGACAAACTGAACGATCTCGAATTCGTCGTCGGGACAGACGGCGACCTGCGGCCAGTCGGCGTGCCGCACCAATATCCGGTTGCGCTCCAATGCGATGCGTACTCCCACCCCCAGCTCCGCCACCAACTGAGCGACGGTGAGCCCGTCCGGTACCACGCGCTGTTCGCCATTCACCCGAATGCGCATAAGGCATGGTATCGGATGTCGCGGAGCGGTCCGACTCGGCGGAGGCCTCCCGAGAATCTGTGCGCGGTCGGGCCCCGAGCAAACCGGCGCCTGCCAGTTTTCCGCTCGCTGTCTGCGGCTGACCGAGAATCCGGTTTGACACCCGGAGCGCCCCGGCGCGATCATGGCAGGTAGTCTCCTGCTGGGTTTTCCAACCCTGAATAGGCTGTCCGGGTACGTGCGATCCGGGAGGAAGTGCGTCCGAGCGAAGGCAAAGAGTTATGGCAAGTGCCGCATTCAGCGAACCCGCCGTCCCGCCTTCCCCTGCACGGGGCGGGCCCGATCAGTTCTTTTGGCGGCGCCTGCATTCCATCACCGGACTGCTGCCGCTGGGCGCTTTCCTGCTCGAGCACTTCATTTCCAATGACGCCGTGCTGAGCGCCGATCCGGCGCGCAGCTACGGCGACCAGGTCAAGTTCCTCAACTCAGTGCCCTTTGTGCTGATCCTGGAAATCGCCTTGATTTATGCGCCGCTGCTCTTCCATGCGCTCTATGGCGTGTGGATCACCAAGCAGTCGGAGCCCAATACCCTGCGCTACTCCTGGTGGGGCAACTGGGCGTATCTCTGGCAGCGCATCAGCGGCATCGTGCTGCTGGCCTTCATTGCCTGGCATGTCTGGACAGCGCGCTTCAGTGGACTCAGCATTCCCGACAATCCTTACGCGGCCTACGACAAGATGGCGGCCCAGATGGCCAACCCGTGGATTTTCGCCTGGTTTCTGATCGGCATCACCATGGTCTGCTATCACTTCGCCTACGGTCTCTACCTGTTTGCCGCCAAGTGGGGCATCACGCTGGGACCCGTGGCGCGACGGCGCTGGGGTTGGATCTGCCTGTTGCTCGGCATCGCCCTGACCTACGCCGGGGCGGCCTCGGCCTTCAAATTCCGCGGCATTGATCTCTACCCCCTGCGCTGAGCGCGGCGAAAGGTTTCTGATGGCGACACACAAAGCCAACATCATCGTGGTGGGCGGGGGTCTGGCGGGCCTGGCCGCCACCATGAAGATCGCCGAGAAGGGGCACCACGTGGACCTCTTTTCCGTGGTTCCGGTCAAACGCTCGCATTCGGTCTGCGCCCAGGGCGGCATCAACGCCGCCAAGAACCTCAAGGGCGAGGGTGACTCCACCTGGTCGCACTTCGACGACACCATCTTCGGCGGCGACTTCCTCGCCAACCAGGCCCCGGTGAAACGCATGTGCGAAGCGGCACCAGGCATCATTGATCTTCTGGACCGCATGGGGGTGCAGTTCAACCGCACCCCGGAGGGCCTGCTCGACTTCCGACGCTTCGGCGGCACGTTGTTTCATCGCACCGCCTTCGCCGGCGCCACCACCGGTCAGCAGTTGCTCTATGCGCTGGACGAACAAGTGCGCCGCCACGAGGCAGAGGGCAGCGTCAGCAAGCACGAACACTGGGAGTTTCTCTCCGGCGTGCTGGACGGTAACGGCGCCTGCCGCGGCATCTGCGCCATGGATCTGCGCAGCATGACCGTCGCCACCTTCCCCGCCGACGCGGTCATCATGGCCACCGGCGGTATCGGCGCCATCTTCGGCAAGAGCACCAACTCCATCGCCTGCACCGGTAGCGCGCAATCAGCGCTCTACCAGCAGGGTGCTTGTTACGCCAATGGGGAGTTCATCCAAGTACATCCCACCGCCATCCCGGGTGAGGACAAGCTGCGCCTCATGTCCGAGTCGGCGCGCGGCGAGGGCGGCCGCGTCTGGGTCTATCGCGAGGGTAAGCCGTGGTACTTCCTCGAGGAGTGGTATCCGAAATACGGCAACCTGGTGCCGCGCGATGTCGCCACGCGCGCCATCCACAAGGTGGTGTTTGAACTCGGCCTCGGGGTGGAGGGGCAGGATGCCGTCTACCTCGACGTCACCCACCTTGATCGCCATACACAGGACGCCAAGCTGGGCGGCATCCTCGAGATCTACGAGAAGTTCGTGGGCGATGACCCGCGCAAGGTACCGATGCGCGTCTTCCCCGCCATGCATTACACGATGGGCGGCCTGTGGATTGACACCGAACGCCAGGCCACCAACATTCCCGGTCTCTTTGCCGCCGGCGAGTGCGAATACCAGTACCACGGAGCCAACCGCCTCGGCGCCAACTCCCTGGTCTCCTGCATCTTCGGCGGGATGCTGGCCGGACCCGCAGCGGTCGAGTACGCGCACAGCCTGCCGCAGGGCGCTGCGGCGACGCCCTCCGGCGTTTTCGAAGCCGAGCAGAAACGACAGATCGAGATCAATGACCGTCTCTTCCACAACCTCGGCCGGGAGAACCCGTTCGTGCTCTGGAAGGAAATGGGGCGCACCATGACCGAGCATGTCACCGTCAGCCGCGATAACGCCAAATTGCGCGGCGCCGATGCCAAGCTGCAGGAATTGCTGGAGCGCTATCGCCAGGTGAGTCTTGCCGACCAAACACGCTGGGCCAACCAGACGTTTTTCTTCACACGCCAGCTCTTCAACATGCTGCAATTGGCCCGCGTCGTGACCCTTGGGGCATTGGCCCGCGACGAGTCGCGCGGGGCGCACTACAAGCCCGCCTTCCCGGAACGCGACGACGTCAATTTTCTGAAGACCACCAAGGCACATTTCGCTCCCGACGCCGATGAACCGCGCCTGAGCTACGAGCCGGTGGATACATCCCTGATCACCCCGCGGGCGCGCAAGTACTGACGCTGCGCTGCCAAGGAAGGAAACCGACATGTCAGCCGCCACATCCCACGCCCCCACCCCGCCACTGCGCGGCAGGTCGGTCCGGCTGCGCATCAAGCGCCAGGCCGCGCCGGATGCGCCCGTCCGCTGGGAAGACTTCGAGGTTCCCTACCGCCCGGGCATGAACGTCATCGTCGCCCTGCTCGATATCGCCGAGCGGCCCGTGACCACACAGGGTGCCCCGACCAGCGGCGTCGCCTACGACGCCAACTGTCTTGAGGAGATTTGCGGCTCCTGCGCCATGGTCATCAATGGGCGGCCGCGTCCCGCCTGTTCCACCCTGATTGACAAGGTACTACCCGACCTCAATCAGCCGCTGGTGTTGGAGCCGCTCAGCAAGTTTCCGGTGGTGCGCGATCTGGCGGTCAATCGCGAGCGGTTGTTTAACGATCTCAAGCGCGTCAAGGCGTGGATCCCGATTGACGGCACCTACGATCTCGGCGCGGGGCCGCGCGAGGGACAGGCCACGCAGGAAGCAGCCTACCCCCTCTCGCGCTGCATCTCCTGCGGTAACTGCCTGGAAGTCTGCCCGCAATACAACGAGGACACCGGCTTCGTTGGGGCCGCCGTCATTTCGCAGGTGCGCCTGTTCAACCTGCATCCCACCGGAGCCTTGAACGCGCACGAGCGGCTCGAGGCGCTGACCGGCCCGGGCGGCATTCAGCAGTGCGGGTTCGCGCAGAACTGCGTCAAGGTCTGCCCCAAGGACATCCCGTTGACCGACTCCATCGCCATCGTCGGACGGCAGGTGCTGGCGCACACCGTCGGGCGGTCGGTGCGGGGCTAAGGAGTAGCCGGAGCGGGACAGGAGGCGCGCTGCCGGGCGCGTGCCGCAGGCCGCGCCCGGTTGGCCCGCTTTTCGGAATCGTTCATACTTGCGCCTATGCGCGCTCCCACCCCCCAGCCCTCGCTCTTCATCGTCTTCGGTGGTACCGGCGACCTGATGCGCGAGAAGCTTCTCGCGGCGTTGCACCGCCTGCACACCACCGGGCAGTTGCATCCCCGAACGCGCATCCTTGCCACGGCGCGCTCCCGTGACTTCAACGATGCGAGTTACCAGGCGCAGGCGGCCACGTGGCTGCAGCGCGACGGCGCTGCTTCCCCCGCGCTTGCGGCTTGGTGTCGCGAGTCCCTGTTCTTTCAGTCCATCGGTGCGGGCCAGTCGGCGGACTTTACCGCCCTCGCACAGCGCATCGCCGCGCTCGAGACCCAGCAGGCGTTGCCGGGCAACCGCGTCTTCTACCTGGCGCTGCCGCCGCAAGCGTTTCCCGGTACCATTCAAGGATTGGGCGGCGCCCAGCTCAACCGCGGGCCGGGATGGACACGCTTGGTGATCGAAAAGCCCTTCGGTCGCGACCTCGCTTCTGCCCGCGAGCTGAATCATCTCGTGCACCGCGAGTTTGAGGAGAATCAGGTTTACCGCATTGACCATTACCTCGGCAAAGAGACGGTCCAGAACCTGCTGGCTTTCCGTGTCGCCAACCCCATTTTCGAGACGCTCTGGAACCGCGACCGGGTGGACAACGTGCAGTTGACCGTGGCTGAATCCGCCGGCATCGGCGGGCGCGCCGGTTATTACGAACAGGCTGGGGCGCTGCGTGACATGGTTCAGAACCACCTCACGCAACTGCTGACGCTGGTGGCGATGGAGCTCCCAAGCAGTTTCGACGCGGACGCCATCCGCGATGAAAAGGTCAAGGTGTTGCGCTCGATCTCACCGATCGAACCCACCCAGGTGATCTACGGACAGTACGGCCACGACTCCCGCCTGCCCGCCCAAAATGCGGCCCCGGGCCCCAGCTACCGCGAGGAAGCGGGCGTCGCCAAGGACTCGCGCACGGAAACCTACGCCGCCCTGCACCTGGAGATTGCCAACTGGCGCTGGCACGGCGTCCCCTTTTACCTGCGTACCGGCAAGCACCTGCCGCAGCGCGTCACGCAGGTGGTGGTCAACTTCCGCCGCGCCCCGGTGTCCCTGCTGCGCCAGGCAGCCGCGCGCAGACCGAACGCGCTGGTAATCACCATTCAGCCCAATGAGGGCTTCGACCTGCTGGTGGACGTCAAAGCGCCCGGACAAGGCATGACGCTGCAGTCGCAGCGCCTGCACTTCCGCTACTCGGAAGCGTTCTCCGAGTTGGCCGAGGCCTATGAAACGCTGCTGCTCGACATTCTCGCCGGCGACCAGACGTTGTTTGTGCGCGCCGACGAAGTCGAGGCTTCCTGGACGCTCTACGCCCCGCTGCTGGCCGCGCCCCCTCGCATTCACCCCTACCCTTCCAACACGTGGGGCCCGCAGGCCGCCGACGCCCTGCTCGCGCGGCACAACCACGAGTGGGGAGCCTGCGAGTAAGAACGTTGACACGGCGGTCCGATGCCCAATCCCGTCGGGCGGCACAGGACCGCCCCGCCCAAAGGAAGGACACGAGACAAACGATTCCTGTCTCCCCTCAGTCCTTCCTTCCCTCGCGGGGTTGACGTCTGCGTTCTCGGCTCCCCCGGAGCCGACTCGGCGGCCGTTTCCTCGTTGCGCAGCGCGCGCTGGGGCTCGGCCGGGCTGCGTTACACTGACCCGGCATGCGCCCCTGCATTCTCTCGCTCCTCGCCGCACTGTCGTTGCTCGCGCAAACACACCACCCGATGACCGAGCCCGACGCGGGACCACGCATCACGGCGCGGGCACGCGCCCTGGCTCATTCCGCACTGGTCGTTGACACGCACGCCGATACCACGCAGTGGATGTTGCCTGCCGACTACGATTTCACCCGCTCCGGCAACACCCAGATGGTCTCGCTCGAGAAGGCGCGGGCGGGAGGACTCAAGGCCGAGTTCTTCTCCATCTGGGTGGAACCGCGTTTCACCGGCCACTACGCCCAGCGCACGCTCGACTTGATTGACGCCGTGCGCCGCCAAGTCGAGCAACACCCGGGCCAAATGGGACTGGCCACCAGTGCCGCCGAGGTGCGCCGGCTGGCGGCCCAAGGTCGTTTTGCCGCCCTGATGGGCATTGAGGGCGGTCACTCGATCGAGAACGATCTCGCCGAATTACGCGACTATTACCGGCTCGGCGTGCGCTACATGACGCTCACCTGGTCCAACACCAACGACTGGGCCGACTCCTCGGGCGACCAAAACGATCCCCGGGTGACGCACCACAACGGCCTCACCGATTTCGGTCGGCAAGTGGTGCGTGAAATGAACCGCCTCGGTATGCTGGTGGATCTCTCTCATGTGTCCGACAAAACGTTCTGGGACACGCTGGCCATCACCCACGCCCCCGTCATCACCTCGCATTCCTCCGCCCGCGCCCTCACCGGGGCGCCGCGCAACCTCAGTGATGCCATGCTGCGCGCCATCGCCAGGAACGGCGGCACAGTGCAGGTCAATTTCTACTCCGCCTTTCTCAGCCAGGCTTACTACGACCGCAACTTGGCCACCCAAGCCGCCGCCCACGCTTTCACCGCGCCGGTCGAAAAGCAATGGGAGCCGGACTGGATCAACGGGTACCCGCACATTGACGCGGCGCAACGCGCATTCGCCTCCCAACACCTGCCGCGGCCGCCCTTCCACGCGTTGATGGACCATTTCGTTCACATCATTGACGTGGCCGGGATTGATCACGTCGGCCTCGGCTCCGACTGGGACGGGATCGAGAGTTCGCCGCAGGGTATGGACTCCAGTGCCGACGTTCCGCGCATCGTGCAAGGACTGCTCGACCGCGGCTACTCGGCAAGCGCCATCCGCAAGGTGCTCGGCGGCAACTTGCTGCGCGTCATGGCAGAAGCGGAGCGTTTCGCCAAAAGCCAGCAGTGAGCAGCACCGAGCGCCACGCTGCCCTCGATACTCGTCCGGTTCTCAGATAACCTGCTCCGTGATCGAAGGAGGCCCCATGACACGCTCCCTGACGCTTCTCACGACGCTTCTCCTGATCGCACTCGGAGCCGTGGCACAGGAACCCACTCCACCCAGCCGCTCGGAGCGGCTGCAGGCCACCCCTCCGGCTGCGACACGCGTCATTCCAGCGGCTCCGGAGGCGGCCGTACGTGCCATCCTTGCCATCCAGCAAGAGGCTTGGAATCAGGGTGATTTGGAAAGGTTCATGAAGTATTACTGGAACTCAGGACAACTCACCTTCATTTCCGGCGCGGAGGAGACGCGGGGCTGGCAAGGAGCGCACGACCGCTACCTGCGGCGCTACGGTCACGATCGCGCCCACATGGGAGAGCTGAGTTTCAGTGAGCTCACCGTCGTGCCCTTAGGACCGGGTGCGGCGGCGTGCTGGGGGCGATGGCACCTGTTTCTGGCACCGGCAGGGTCCCCGCCGCATGAGAGTGGGGGCCGCTTTACGCTGCTCTTCCGCCGGCTGCCAGAGGGCTGGCGGATCATCCACGATCACACATCCTGAGCCGCGCCGGTCGCGATCGCTCCGGGGCCCCTGTTGCACGGCGGGCTTGTCACGCACCTTAGGCCCACTTCCTCGCCCCCTCCGTCTCGCGAGCAAACCTCGGATGCGCCACGGCATCTCTCGCCTACCGCGGGGATAGGTGTGATTGAAGCTTGCATGCTCTGGAACGAGCCGAATAACCGCTCGCACTGGGACTTTGACCTTGATCCGGAATGGCGACAGTTTGCCGCGATGGTGCGCCCCGCCGCGCGTCTACTGAAACGCGTCGCGCCCGGGGTGCGTGTGGTGCTGGGCGGGATCTCGCCGATTGACCCGCTGTTTGTGCGCCGTCTGGCGAACTTCCGGCTGCTCGACGAGGTGGATGTACTTGGGGTGCACGGTTTTCCGCTCGATTGGAATCACTGGATGATTGATGAGTGGCCGCAACAGTTGCAGGCGCTCGCCGCCGAGACGTGCTTGCCGCTCTGGGTCACCGAGGCCGGGGCCTCCTCGTTCGGGGCGGAAGAAGTGCAGGTGTTCGGGCTCGAGCGCAGCGTGGCGCTGCTGCGCGGTCGCGTGGAGCGCGTGCACTGGTACAGCCTCTTCGATCTGCCCCCCAACTGGCCGGCGACCACCCGGCATCGCGAAGCGGAAGGCAGCGCCTACTATCGCCACTATCACATGGGGCTGTTGCGCAGCGACGGCACGCCGAAGGCGGCAGTGGCGCACTTTCCCCCTGGCCTGGGGATCTGCCAGTGGTTCCATTTTGAAGACCCACGCCTGGAACAGGCGGTGGAATGGCTGCACCGCTTGGGGGTGCGGTACCTGCGCACCGGACTGAGTTGGGCCGACTGGTTTCGGCCCGGCGCTGAAGCCTGGTTCGACCGACAGATGGCCGCGCTCGCCCAATTCGACATGACGCTCACCCTCTGCTTTACGCCCGAACACCTGGGTTTGGCGCCGCATCACAGCAGTCCGCCGCTCCGACCGGAGGACTTCACCGCCTTTGTCGCTTGGATCGCGGACCGCTACCTCGGGGCTGGGTCGCGTTCCACTCTGCCGTCGGTAGAGCAGCCGGCGAGCTGTGGCGTCGGGGAGGCGGCATGAACGAATGTGTACTGATCACCGGCGGCGCCGGCTTTATTGGTTCCCACCTCGCCGCGGAACTGCTGCATTTTGGCTACCGCGTCCGCGCCTTCGACCGGCTGGCGCCCCAGGTGCATGGAGTTGCAGCGAGCTGGCCCACGTATCTGGCCCGCGAGGTGGAGCGCGTGCAGGGCTCGCTCCTCGACCCCAACGCCGTCCGGCGCGCGCTGCGCGGCTGCTCGGCGGTCGTGCACCTCGCCGCCGTGGTGGGCGTCGGGCAGTCCATGTACGAGATCGCCCATTATGCTTCCAACAATCTGCAGGGCACGGCGGAGCTGTTACAGGCCATCCTGGCACTCAACCGCGCCCCGCGCACGCGCAGCAGGGGCCCCACCATTGCTCGCCTGTTGCTGGCCGGCTCGATGTCCGTTTATGGCGAGGGACGCTATCGCTGCCCAGTCTGCCAGGCGGATTGGGACGCGGTACGGCGTAGCCGCGAACAGCTCGAGTCGCATCTTTGGGATCCGCGTTGTCCCGACTGCGGCGCGACCCTGCGGCCGCAGCCGACGCCCGAGAACAAGCAGGCGGCGCTGCACTCCTTCTATGCCCTGAGCAAGCAGGTGCAGGAGGACATGGCATTACTTTTCGGCCGCACCTATCGCCTGCCTACGCTCGCCTTGCGCCTGTTCAACGTTTACGGACCGCACCAGGCGCTCGCCAACCCCTATACCGGGGCGGTCGCCATCTTCGCCGCCCGACTACGCGCCGGCCTGGCACCGCTGCTGTTTGAAGACGGTGCGCAGCAACGCGACTTCGTCCATGTCAGCGACGTGGCGCGTGCCTTCCGGCTCGCTCTCCAGAGGCCCGACGTCTCCGATACCGCGCTCAACATCGCCAGTGGCGTGCCGGTGCGTCTCACGACGCTGGCGACGGCACTGGCCGCGGCGCTCGGTACGCCGCGCGCACCCGTTTGTAGCGGCCGCTACCGCGTGGGTGACATCCGCCACTGCATCTCAGACATCGGTCAAGCCCGAACGCAACTCGGCTATGCGCCGCAAATGACGCTCACGAGCGGGCTGGCACAGCTTGCCGCCTGGCTGCAGCCGATCCCCGTCGTCCCGCGCCGCACGCTGCAGCGTGCGGCCACGGAACTGGTGAGTTACGGCCTGACCGGCTGACGCCCTCGTCCAACCGCATGCATGTTCTCCTGACCACCGACACCGTAGGCGGCGTATGGACCTACACCCAGGAACTGGCGACGGGTCTGCTTGCGCGCGGAACGCGCGTCACGATGCTCAGCTTTGGCCCGCCGCCACGCCGGGAGCAGGCCGAGTGGATGCATCGTCTGTCCCTCGATTGCCGGACCGCACGGTTTCCCTTGGAATGGATGCAGGAAGCACCGTCGGCATTGGACGCGGCGCGGGACTGGGTGCGGCAACAAGCGCGCGAGCTCGCGCCCGACCTGTTGCACAGCAACCAGTTCGCCTTTGCCAGCCTCGCCAGCGAGCTCCCCACGATCGTGACGGCGCACAGCGACCTGTTCTCCTGGTGGCGGGCCGTCCACGGGTCGCGACCGCCAGAAACTCCGTTCTACGCCTTGTATGGCGATATCGCGTGCAACGCCCTTGTCACAGCCCACGCCGTGGTGACTCCGAGTGCCGTCGCGGCGGATGACTTGCGGCGCAGCTTCGGCTACTGGGGCCCGATCACCGTGATTCCCAATGGCCGCGATCCACGGCGCTTCCACCCCCAGCGGCACAAGCGCGACGTGGTGTTGTCGGTCGGACGCCTCTGGGATCCCGCAAAACAGTTCGAGTTGCTGGCCAGCGTGGCCGCCGCCCTTCCGGTGCGGCTGGCGGGCAGCCGCTGCCCACCAGGAACACGCACCCCCACGCCTGGAGTGCGCGGAACCACCTACCTGGGCAATCTCGGCGCGCGACAGTTGGCCTCCGAAATGGCGCAGGCGCGTCTCTACCTCGCCACCAGTTGCTATGAACCGTTTGGGCTGGCGCCGCTCGAAGCCGCGCTCTCCGGCTGCGCCTTGCTGCTCGCCGACATTCCCAGCTTCCGCGAAGTGTGGGGCGAGGCAGCGGCGTATTTTACGCCGCGTTGCGCCACCAACCTTGCGCGCGAGTTACAGCGCCTCACCTTCGACCTGCCGGCCTGTGTGCGACTGGCGACGGCGGGGTACCAGCATGCGCTGAACCATTACACCGCCGCCCGCATGGTGAGTGAGTACCTCAAGCTCTACCGCGGCGTGCTGACCGGTGCAGGCAGGGCAACTCGTCCCGATGACAACACAACCCACGCCGGGCAGCGCTGGGACCGCAAGCCGGAGGCCGCCTGATGCGCATCGCCTGGTTTGCCCATAGCTGGCTCTCTGATTGGAACCACGGGAATGCCCACTTTCTGCGCGGCTTGGCCCGCGCCTTGGTGCGCCGAGGGCATCACCTCGCGCTCTACGAACCCTTCCCCGCCGCCGCCGGGGGCTGGTCGTTGGACAACCTGTTGCAGGAGACGGGGGGGGCGGCCAGCGTCGCCCAGTTCCGCGACACCTATCCCGAACTGAATGTGACGGCCATCGCCGCATCCGCCGCGGCGCCCCGCTGGCACCCCGGATTGGCTCTCACTGTTCTTCCACCGCACGACTGGCAGGCGCAATTGCGCGATATCGAGCTCCTGCTGGTGCATGAATGGGTTGCGCCCGAACTGCTGGAGCAGCTCGTCGCGTTGCGGCAGCGTTACGGCTTTGTCCTTGTTTTTCATGACACGCACCATCGTGCCCTCTCCGATCCCACGGCGCTCGCACGTCTGCCGCTTGCCGCGTGCGACGCCGTGCTGGTGTTCGGCGCCAGTCTCGAGCGGCTCTACCGTTCCCGGTTTGGGGTTCGCCGTGTGTACACGCTGCATGAGGCGGCGGATGTGAGTTGGTTTGCTCCTCGCCCGCAACACCTCCAATGCGATGTCATCTGGGTGGGCAACTGGGGAGACGAGGAACGAACCGGCGCGCTACACCGTTTTTTGATCGAGCCGGCCCGGGCGCTCCAACACCCGGGCGGGACCAGCGACGGGAAGGTCAGTGGCGGACAGGTGGCTCGTTTCCGTGTGCATGGCGTTCGCTATCCGCCCGATGCGCTGACCACGCTGGCGGCGGCCGGCATTGCCCACGCCGGCTATCTACCCAACCTAGAGACCCCCAACGCCCTCGCGAGGGCACGCTTGGTGCTTCACGTGCCCCGCGGTCCGTATGCCGCACAGGGAGGACTGCCGGGCATCCCTACGATCCGCATTTTTGAAGCACTGGCCTGCGGCGCAACGCTCGTCTCCGCCCCATGGCAGGACAGCGAGCACCTCTTCGACGCTGGGGAAGACTATGCCGTCGCCCGCGACGCCGGGGCCATGACCGCGCTGCTGCGCGAGCTCTTGGCCGACCCCGAGGCAGCGCTCCAGCTGGGCAACCACGGACGCCGCACGGTTCTCGCCCGTCATACCTGCGCGCACCGCGCGCGTGAACTGGAGTCCATATGCCGGCACATCGGCCTCACTTGTTCGTCTTCGGTTCCAGCCTGACCTCTTCGTTCTGGAACGGAGCGGCGACGTACTACCGCGGCATCTATTGTCAGCTGGATGCGCTCGGCTATCGCATTACGTTCGCCGAGCCCGATATCTTTGGCCGGCAGCAGCACCGCGACCTGGCCGGCGACCCTCCCTATGCCACCTGCGCGGTGTACCGCAGCGATACCGAGTTGGAGTCGTTGCTGGCGCAGGCCGCATGCGCTGACGTCATCATCAAGCACAGCGGTGTCGGCGCGCGCGATCCATTTCTAGAGGAGCGTGTCGCGGAGCTGGGACAAGCCGGACCTGTTTGCTTGTATTGGGACGTTGACGCCCCTGCCACGCTGGCCGAATTGGAGGCCGACGCACAGCATCCCCTGCGGCGACAGCTATCACAGTTTGCCGCCGTCCTCACTTACGGCGGGGGGCCGCTGCTTCTGAAGCACTACCGCTCGCTCGGAGCGCGCCAGTGCCATACGATTTACAACGGCCTCGATCCCGCGACCCACTTCCCATGCCGGCCAGATCCGGCTTGGTCCGGCGACCTGCTCTTTATGGGCCACCGGCTACCGGACCGCGACGAACGGGTACGCGAGTATTTCCTGAACGTGGCCGAACGCATGCCAGAAATGCGAATGACCCTTGCCGGCGAAGGCTGGCAGGACCTCGCTCTTCCCCCAAATGTGCGCTACTTCGGCCATGCGCCAACCGCGCACCACAACCGCCTCAATGCTTCCGCGCGGCTGGTGCTCAATCTCAACCGCGACCGCATGGCGGCCTGTGGTTTCTCCCCGCCCACCCGCATCTTTGAGGCAGCCGGTGCGGGTGCCTGCGTGGTAACCGACGCATGGCCCGGCATCGAGCAGTTCTTCACCCCCGGCGAGGACATTGTCGTGGTCGCCACTCCCGAGGAGCTGCAATACGTCCTGCGGACCATGTCGGCGGAAGCGGCGCGAGCGATGGGGGCGCGCATGCGCCGTCGTGCGCTGCGCGAGCACAGCTACGTGCAGCGCGCCGCCCAAGTTGACGCCGTCCTGCGCTCCCTGCTCCACGCCCGGTTTGTCAATCGTCCAACCGCCTTGCATATTCGGGAGGCATGACGCGTGGACTTCGTGTTCTTCGGACTTTCCATCACTTCCTCCTGGGGTAACGGCCATGCCAGCACCTATCGAGGGCTGCTCCGGGCGCTGCATCGCCGTGGCCATCGCCTGACGTTTTTTGAGCGCAATGTCGAGTGGTATGCCTCCAATCGCGATCTGCCGGAAGCGACGTTTGCAGCGATCCGACCCTACGCCGACTGGGCCGAGGTGCGCGACGCGGCGTTCGCCGCCGTGCACGATGCCGACGCCGTCATTGTCGGCAGCTTTTTCCCCGACGCGATCCGGCTGCTCGACGCGGCGTTGGGACACACTCGGGCGCAGGTCTGCTTCTACGACATTGACACCCCGATAACGGTTCAGGGGCTGCGCGCCGGCCGCTGCTCCTATTTGCGTGCCGACCAGATTCCCGCTCTCGACCTGTATCTCAGTTTTGCCGGGGGCCCACTGCTCGATGACGTGCGCAATCTCTGGGGCGCACGGCGCGCTGCGCCACTCTATTGTTCCTGCGAACCCAACGTCGTGCAGCAGGCCGGTAACCGGCCTGCTGCGCAAGAAGTGGACCTGAGCTACATGGGAACATTTACCCCCGACCGCCAGGCAAAACTACGCCGCCTGTTCATGACGCCGGCCCAACGTCTGCCGGAAGCCCGATTCCGAATTGCCGGCCCTCTATTCCCAGATGTGGGCGACTGGCCACGCAACGTCGGCTACCAGTACCATCTTTCGCCGCGCGAGCACTGCTCGTTCTACCGCAGTTCGCGGTTCACCCTCAACCTCACCCGCCAAGCCATGGCGGAGGCGGGCTACTCCCCTTCGGTTCGTCTTTTTGAAGCGGCTGCATGCGGGGTTCCGATCATCACCGATCACTGGCCCGGGATGTCCGACTTCTTCGATCCCGGTACCGAGATCTTAACCGCCAGCAATGCCGACGAGGTGGTGGAATACGTCACAAACTTTTCGCCGGCTCATCGCGACCTCATCGCTGCAGCTGCGTGGAACCGTCTTCGGGATCAGCACACCCCAGCTCACCGTGCGCTCACGCTGGAGCGATACCTGGGTGAACTTTCCTGAACCCCCACCGGCCGGCCAATGCGCGCGCCTGCCACGCTTGACAGCGGGCCGCACGCCTCGCACACTTCAAACCAGATCGTGGTTGCAAGAGATGTGGAAGCCTTCGTATCCACTACGCACCTCAAGGAGAACAACGTTGGCTCGAACACGCGGCAAAGTGAAATGGTTCAATAACAGCAAGGGATTCGGCTTCATTGGACTCGAGGGCGGCAACGACGTCTTTGTGCACTACTCCGCCCTGCAAGGCGAGGGGTACAAGTCGCTGCAGGAAGGCGACGAGGTCGAGTTCGATGTCGTGGAGGGCAAAAAGGGACCGCAGGCCGAAAACGTCGTGCGGGTGGAATCCTAAAATTGCGCCGGCTCCATCCGACATGCCGCTACGAGCCTAAACGGGATTTTCCCGAACGGCTCGGTCCACCGCCTTGACCTGTCGAAGTAATCCCGCCAATCGGGCCAAAGGCAGAGCGTTGGCGCCATCGGACAGGGCGTGAGCCGGGTCATCGTGGACTTCAAGGAAGATCCCGTCCACGCCGGCAGCAACCCCGGCACGGGCAAGCGTTTCGATGTACTGCGGCATGCCTCCGCTCGAATCCCCTGCCGCTCCAGGCAATTGCAGGCTGTGCGTGACGTCGTAGACGACCGGAGCGCCCAGGGCGCGCATGATCGGAAACACGCGCATGTCCACCACTAGATTGTTGTAGCCGAAGCTGGCACCGCGCTCGGTAAGGATCACGCCCGCCGCAGGCGCGGCGAGGCGGAACTTGTCGAGCACCGCCCGCATGTCCCACGGCGCCAGGAACTGACCTTTTTTCAGATTCACGACGCACCCACTGCGCGCCGCCGCTTGAATCAGGTCAGTCTGACGGCAGAGGAACGCCGGTATCTGCAGAACGTCCACCACGGCGGCCGCCGCGGCAACCTCCTCCACCTGATGGACGTCGGTGAGCACCGGAACCTCCAGCTCGCGCCGAATACGCTCCAAAACGCGCAAACCCTCCACCAGTCCGGGGCCACGAAACGCCTTGCCGCTGCTGCGATTCGCCTTGTCGTAGGAGGCTTTGAAAACGTAAGGGATGCCCGCGTCGCGTGCTGTGTCGCGAATCCGGCGGGCCATCTGGAAGGCATGTTCCTCGCTCTCAATGACGCAGGGACCCGCGATCAAGAACAAGGGAGCCCCAAGCGACACACGCACCGAACCCATGTTGAATGGTGCGTACGAAACCGTCATAGCGCCCGTCCTAAGCCCGTCGTCACGCTCGCCGTGGCCTTCGTGGCTCCCTGGTGCTGCCGGTATGCCGCGCCGACGAAGTCGCGGAAAAGCGGATGCGGCTCCAGCGACCGCGACTTGAACTCGGGATGGAACTGGCAACCCAGAAACCAGGGGTGATCCTCGATCTCCACGACCTCGACGTAGGTGCCATCCGGGCTGCTGCCCGTAATGCGCAAACCGGCGCCGACCAGAAGCGCCTCGTACTCGCGGTTGTACTCATAACGATGGCGATGGCGCTCGCTGATCTGGCTGGAACCGTAGGCCTCTAGCGCGCGTGACTGGCCCTCGAGGTGGCAAGCCCACGCACCCAGGCGCATGGTGCCTCCCATCTCCTCGACCCCGCGCAGTTCGCGGAGCTTATAAATGACCCGATGCGCGGTGGCTGGGTTGAACTCCGAGCTGTCCGCATCCGCCAGGCCGCAGACATGGCGCGCGTACTCGATGACGGCACACTGCATGCCCAGGCAAATCCCAAAGAACGGAATCTTCCGTTCGCGTGCGTACTGAATCGCATTCAGCATGCCGGCGATTCCGCGCTTGCCGAACCCTCCCGGCACAAGGATGCCGTCCAAGCCGGCGAGCTGCGGCTCACAGGGTGACGTCTCCAATCCTTCCGCCTCAATCCAACGCAGATTCAGTTGCAGGTTGTGTGCCAAGGCTCCATGGACCAGCGCTTCCTTCAAGCTCTTGTAGGAGTCTACGTACTCGACGTATTTACCGACAATGCCGACTGTCACCTCGCCCAGCGGGTTTTTCGAGCGCCGCACCAGTTCTTCCCAGCGCTCCATGTTGCGCGGCGGCGCTTGGAGGTGCAGATAGCGGAGGATGAGGTCGTCCAAGCCCTGACCGGCCAGCAGGACCGGCACTTCATAGATACTGTCGGCGTCCTTCGCGGTGATGACCGCTTCATCGGCCACGTTGCAAAACAGCGCCGTCTTGCTTTTCAACTCGCGCGAAAGAAACCGGTCCGTGCGGCAGAGAAGGATGTCAGCCTGAATACCAATCTCGCGCAGCTCCTTGACGGAATGTTGCGTCGGTTTGGTCTTCAGTTCGCCCGCCGCCGCAATGTATGGCACAAGCGTGACGTGGACGAAAACCGCGTTCTCGCGGCCCACTTCCTGGCGTAATTGCCGGATGGCTTCGAGGAACGGCAAGGACTCGATGTCGCCCACCGTCCCGCCGATCTCGACAATGGAAATGTCGACATCCTCCGTGATGCGGCGGATGGCGCTCTTGATTTCGTCGGTCACGTGCGGGATGACCTGGACGGTCTTGCCGAGAAAATCGCCGCGGCGCTCCTTGGCGAGAATGGTCTCGTAAATCTTTCCTGCCGTGACGTTGTTAGCCCGCGTCAGGCGGGCATGCGTAAAGCGCTCATAGTGACCGAGATCGAGATCGGTTTCCGCTCCGTCGTCGGTGACGTAGACTTCGCCGTGCTGGAACGGGCTCATGGTCCCAGGATCCACGTTGAGATAGGGGTCGAGCTTGAGTAGCGAGACGCGCATGCCGCGACTCTCGAGCAACGCCCCGATCGAAGCTGCCGCAAGTCCCTTCCCCAACGAAGAGACGACGCCGCCGGTGACGAAAACCAGCTTACAAGCCACGAGGGCCTCCTGAGGGATATAGGCGCGTTCCGGGACGGTTCAAGTCACCCCGCCCGCGGGCAGGCGTGAAATTCAGTCCATGTTCAGGGGTGGGGGGGGCGGACGAATTAACAACGCTGCGGTGAAAGCGTCCGCTGAGGGGCACGGGTAAGTATACAAAATAACTTCAAGGCGGGACGCTGACACTTCGGCTTTCCCGCCCTTGCGTCCAGAAGGACCGCATGGAGGGAGGCTGGTAGCAAGATCTCCATACTTCCCATCCTCCCACCCTCCTTTTCTTGGGTTTGGGGCCCATGCGATCCCCGCTTCGCAGGCGCCGACGGGGCGGCTGCCTCGACATGCGCCTGAAAAGTGGGTTCCATGTGCAGGAGTTCGGCACCTCAACGGTTGCGCTCGACGCGTTTTTTCGGCATCATGAATGGGACCCGCCAAGTGGGGCTGTGGCGCAGCTGGGAGCGCGCTTCCATGGCATGGAAGAGGTCAGGGGTTCGATCCCCCTCAGCTCCACCAGTTCTTTTCCCTCTCACCTTTGAGGCGTGGGCGCACTTGGCCGAAAGTGTTTAATTTCCCGGCGGCGGAACCACTGCCACCAGCCCAGGCCATCGGCATTCGCTTCAGCAAACGCCCGAGTACCCGTCCAGCCTTCCGCCTCAACCCGGTAATCCGCAATCACCTCGCCCGTACGATCCGCTCCGCGCCGGCAGTGAACAAACAGCGGGCGCAACGCGGGGTCGCGCAAGATCCTTTCCGCCGCCTGCAGTTGCGCTGGTGTGCTGGCGCGCCAACTCGGGAGTGGAAGGCTGATGAAGTGCATTCCCAAGGCCTCGACTTGGCGGCGTTCGCGGGTGGCCTCGCGGCTCGCGCGCAAATCGAGCACAGTTCGAACTCCTAGCGTGCGCAGGGCGGCGAGCCCCGCCGCACTGGGCTGTCCCCCTCGGTACAATCCGCTTGCAACCTCGTGGAAGTTCGGCACGCCGACAGGAGGCACAGCCGCGCCCACGATTCCAACCCAGAGCAACGAGGAGAGCAGGCAGTGCCGCAATGACTGCATGACCCATGACACCACGGATTGATCGTCATTGACATTGCAAGAGACTGAATCGCCTCGATCGGCTAAATTCAGGACTGCTGGAATATGTCGCACCGTCGCCGACCCTGCAGCGAAGCCAGGATGCCCCACCCTCCGTTCAATCGCCGCCAGTTCGGCATGTCTTTCCTCGTGCCCCTCCTGTTGCTCTCCCTGGCGGGCGCGCAGAGTGCATTCGTGCGCTTCAACCAACTCGGCTATGAGGGGCGGGCTCCCAAGCGCGCCTACCTGATAGCGCCGGGAAAAGCGGCTGGCGCAACGTTTGAAGTACTCAACGCGCGAAGAGCCGTCGTCTACCGCGCTGCGGTCGGAAACCGTTTCGGCCACTGGGGCCGGTACACGGTCGCCGCTCTGGACTTCGATCCGGTCACCCAGGAGGGCGCCTATACCATCGTGGTGCAGGGCCGTTACCCGGCCATATCAGGTCCCATTCTGGTCGGTCCAGCGTCTCGCCTGTATCAACCCGCGATTGGACATGCGCTGCAATACTTCCGAACCGTTCGCGACGGCCCGGATTTTTATCGCTCCGCGCTGCGCACCGCGGCCGGGCACCTGCACGACCTCCACGCCCAAGTCTTCGAACGTCCTCACTTCGACCGGCGCAACCGTCTGCAAGGTGAACTGCAAGCCACCGGCCTCGCGATGGATGTCGCCGGCGGTTGGTGGGATGCGGGCGACTACTTGAAGTTTGTCGAGACCACCAGCTACAGCGTCGCCATGCTGTTGGTGGGCGACAGGGATTTCCCCGCGCAGATGGGAGCCCGATCCGGTCCCGCCGATTTTTCCGGTGAGGCGAAGTTCGGCCTGGATTGGCTTTTCAAGATGTGGGACGACCCGCATCGCACGCTGTACTACCAAGTCGGCCTCGGCGCCGGGAACGGCAGCGTGGTTGGCGATCACGACCTGTTTCGTCTTCCTCAGGCGGACGACACCATGGGAGGCGCCGACCCCACCTTTCGCTACATTCGCCAGCGGCCGGTCTTCCGGTCCGGGCCGCCGGGATCGCCGATCAGTCCTAATCTGGCCGGGCGACTTGCGGCGGACTTCGCACTTGGAGCACAGGTTTTCCGCACGACCGATCCGGCTTACGCCCGGCGCTGCCTCGAGGCGGCGGAACACGTGTACGACCTGGCGGAGACAGCACCGGCGGGCCGTCTGTTGACCACCTCGCCGTTTCGTTTCTACGACGAACACCAATGGCGTGACGATCTCGAGCTCGGAGCGACCGAGCTTGCCCGCGCTCTACGCAATACCCCCAGCACCACCGGCCTGCCGCATACCGATCCGCAGTTCTACCTGCGACAGGCGGCCCACTGGGCTCATCTCTACATCCACGACTCCCGTCGCGGACCCGACACTCTGAGCCTCGATAACGTGGCCGGGCTGGCGCACTTCGAGCTGTACCGCGCCATGAAGGCAGCAGATCGTCTGGAAACAACCCACGCCGAGCTGCTGGCCGATCTCCGGGAGGAATTGGACGAAGCCGAGAAGGAGGCGCGCCGCGACCCCTTCGGCTTTGGCGTGCGCTGGGCCTCGAATGACCCGGTGAGCCATGGCGTCGGCCTATGCATCATGGCGGATGAATACGCCACCCTCACCGCCAAGTTGCGCTACCACACCCTGGCCAGCCGCTGGCTCGGCAACATCCTCGGTGCGAATGCGTGGGGAGCCTCCTTCATTATTGGCGATGGCGCCGTCTTCCCCAACTGCCCACAACATCAGGTGGCAAACCTGGCGGGATCACACGATGGAAGCCCGCCGCGGCTCCTCGGCGCCGCCGTGGAAGGCCCCAACCGCGACTCCCGAGGCGATGGATTGCAGGGCATGCGGCATTGCGACGCCAGTGCGCGTTTCGCCCCGTTCAACGCGCGCGGTGCCGTATACAGCGACCGGGTGCAATCCTATAGCACCAACGAGCCGGCCATTGATCTGACCGCCGCCACCCCGCTCGCGTTTGCGTGGCAGATGGCGCAGCCCGATGCAGAGTGACGGGCATACTGCGCGCCGTGCAGGACAACCACTCTTGTCTGTCCTACAACCACCCGCAGGGCGGCGCAACTCCAGATCCTGGTTGTTAACATCCGGCCCGTGTTGCGGGCCGTTGGGGAGGACACACGACAGTACCGGTCCCACACTTCAACCGGCGGGCTCGAACTTAAGTTACGCCTTGCAAACCCAACTGAAGTGCGATGCCTTGCAGGGCAACGATGCAGAACTGGATATGGTCGTCCAGCGGAACGCCCAGCGCAGCCGCTCCCTGCGTGATGTCATCGCGGTTGACGGTGCGCGCAAAAGCCTTGTCTTTCAGCTTGCGGCGGACCGATCCCGGCTCGACCTCGAGGATGCTCTTGCTGGGCTTCACCAAGGCACACGCCGTCAGAAAGCCGGCCAGCTCATCGCAAGCAAACAGCGCCTTTTCCATGCGCGAGTCGCGGGAGACGTGCAGGTACTCGGCATGAGAGAGAATCGCGCGGCGGATGTCCTCCGGGTACCCCAGCTCCATCAGAATTGTGTGTCCCTTCTTGGGGTGGTCGGGTGGGTCGGGCCAGCGTTCGTAGTCGAAGTCGTGCAGTAGCCCGGTGACGCCCCACTTCAACTCATCCTCTTCCCACTGGCGCGCATAGGCCCGCATGCAGGCTTCCACCGCAAAAGCATGCTTCAGCAGGCTTGGCGACTGAGTGTATTCCTGGAGGAGCGCCAGCGCGGCAGCACGATCGAGAGTCATGTCATTTACCAGCGCCGATCCGGAATCAGGCTACGCCAGGTTCAGGGCTTCCTTGAAGGTACCGCGCTCATTCTCGATCTTTTTTTGCAGCATCAGGATCGCGTAGATGAGCTGCTCGGGCCGTGGCGGGCAGCCGGGAACGTAGACGTCCACCGGAATCACCTGGTTGACGCCCTGCACCAACGCGTAGTTATTGAAGACACCGCCCGAGGTGGCGCAGGCTCCCATGCTGATGACGTACTTCGGTTCCGGCATCTGCTCGTAAAGCTGCTTGATGACAGGCGCCATCTTCTGTGACACACGGCCGGCAATGATCATCAAATCCGCCTGGCGCGGCGACGGCCGGAACACTTCCGCGCCAAAACGAGCGATGTCGAAGCGTGACGCGGACATGGACATCATCTCGATGGCGCAGCAGGCGAGGCCGAAGGTCATGGGCCAGAGCGAATTCTTGCGCACCCAGTTGACCGCCTTGTCGAGCGAGGCCAACACGATGCCTTCGTGCTGCTGGTTGCCGTAATACAGCTCCCGGAAGTCGTGCGGGTCGAGGTTTTGATACCTCTCCTGCCCGATGCTCAGCGGCGTTTCGAACTCGGCGCTCATAGCCTCTAGTCTCCCACATCCAGGCATCAAAACTAAAGATCCCTAGCGGACGCTGGCGCGTCGGCTAATCGTGGGCTGCGCCCCCCCCGGCGCTCCCATCGGTCGTTGCCCACTCCTCTGTACCTGGGTTCTGGTCGAGACGTGACTTCTTTTGGGGCGACACCCCAGCGTCCCGGTATGATTCTTGTTCGACGTACCTATGCTGCTGAGCCTCGAAAACCTGCTTCGCGCCACGTTGCTTGCTCACCTGAAGAAGACCTACGACCTGGAGCCGGCGCAACTCGCAGTCGCCCAGCCGCCGCAGGCGGCCATGGGGGATTTTGCTTGCCCGATCTGTTTCGAGTTAGCCCGCACGCTGCGCCGTGCTCCCGCTAAGATCGCCGAGGAGATCGTCGCGCAAATCGTGCTGCCCTCCGCTTTTAACCGGATAGAAGTGGCGGGCGGAGGCTACCTCAACGTTTTCCTGCGGCGCGACTTCCTCTGGCAACAGATGGTCACAGCGTCCCGTGATGCCGGCTTACAGGTGCAATTTCCCGGCAAGGTCATCGTTGAGCACACCAACATCAATCCCAACAAGGCGGCGCATATCGGCCACCTGCGCAACGCCGTCTTGGGAGACACCTTCGTCCGCCTCCTGCGCCACCGTGGCGAACAGGTCGAAGTGCAGAACTATATTGACAATACGGGCGTGCAAGTCGCCGACGTGGTCGTGGGCTTTGAGCATCTGGAGCCCATGCCACCCGCCGCCCTCGCCGCCGATATTGCCGCGCTCCAGCGCCTCCGCGCTGAAGCGATCAAGGCCGGTCATCTTTCGCCCCCCCCGCACTGCGTCGCGCTTGCTCCTGAAGCCCCACCGCGGCCGACGTTTTCTTTTGATTACCGCTGCTGGGATCTTTATGCCCGCGTTTCGCAGACGTTCGAGCAACGTCCGGAATCTCTCGCCTGGCGCTCGAGCACGCTGCAGGCGATCGAGGCCGGTCCCGACGCGCCGGGCACTGCGGGCACCACCGCGCAATTAGGCGAACTGGTCGGCACTGCCGTGGTCCACGCGCACCTTGCCACCATGCAGCGCATCAACGTGCGCTACGATCTGCTGCCGCGCGAGAGCGAGATCCTGCACCTGCATTTCTGGGACACGGCCTTTCAGCTTCTCAAGAAGAGTGCGGCCATCCGCCTGGAGTCCTCAGGCAAGAATGCCGGCTGCTGGGTCATGGACAAAGCGGGGAGCGGCGTCGAGATTGAGACCGAGCCGGAGGCGGGCGACGCCAAGGTCATTGTTCGCTCCAATGGCACGGTCACATACGTCGGCAAAGACATCGCCTACCAGCTCTGGAAGTTGGGTCTGCTAGGCCGTGAGTTCCAATACCAGCCGTTCAGCACCTACCCGGATGGACATACGGTCTGGACGACCGCGTCCACGGCAGCTTCCGGCGCTGTTCCGGCCCCTGCATTCGGCAAGGCTAGCGCGGTGTTCAACGTCATAGACGCGCGGCAGAATTACCTGCAAGAAGTGGTGGTGGCCGGCCTGCGCGCGCTCGGCTTCGACCAGGCGGCCGAGCACAGCGTGCACTTCTCCTATGAGATGGTGGCGCTGACCCCCCGCTGCGCCCAAGAACTCGGCTACACGCTCTCGACGGCGGACGCCAAGCGTCCCTACGTCCAGGTTTCCGGGCGGCGCGGGTTTGGCGTCAAAGCGGACGACCTGCTCGACCGCCTCATCATGAATGCTTGGCAACAGGTGGCGCAGCGACAGCCCGAACTCGCGGTGGCCGAACAATTGGATCTCGGCATCACTATCGCGGTCGGCGCCTTGCGCTACTTCCTCTTGAAGTTCACCAAGTCAACGGTGATTGCCTTCGACTTCGCCGAGGCGCTCAGCTTCGAAGGGGAGACGGGACCCTATGTGCAGTACGCCGCGGTGCGGGCCGCCAACATCCTCCGCAAACAGAGCGGAGAGCTGACGGCCGGGAACCCTGCTTCTCTCCTCGAAGACATCGCCCTCTGGGAACTGGTACGCCTCGCCGCCCGCCTTGATGCCGCCGTCGAGACCGCAATCATCAGCCGCGAACCCGCTCATCTCGCCCGCTATGCGTTCCAGTTGGCGCAGGAGTTCAACAATTTCTACCACCACCACCCGGTGCTGACTGAAGCCAATCTCGAGAGACGCGCTACGCTGCTGCAGCTCGTGGCCATCGTCGAGCGCCAACTGAATACAGCGCTCGGATTGCTGGGAATCGGCGTGCCACGCGCCATGTAAGATGCTGGCGGACACGGCCCGTCGACTGATCGGGGGCTGCGCCCCCGGCACTCCCACCGGCTACCCTTGGTCGCCCCTCCGGGGCTGCGAGACAAGCAAGCACGGGCACTTCACTTCGGGACGCTGGCGCGGCACGATACACTCCCCTGCATGAAACGACGCGCGTTTCTCAAGGCCGCGAGTGCCCTGCCGGCTCTGCCGCCATGGTGGAACGGGGCCGCTTCGGCCTCACCTTCCCCTGCGCTGCCAGTCGGCGCCTATGCGCCGGGACGCATCCCGAATGAGTACAGCCTGCTGCTGCCGGGCGAACGTGAGGCGCTGGCGTCACCCCCACAAGTTGCCGGGTTTGGCGACGGAACCGTACAGGTGGGGACGCAGCAATTCAAACTTGGCGATGTCCATGCGGGTTGGGAGTTGGTGGCGATCCTGGGCTGGCTGAATGGCGTTGCTACGGCGGTCTTCGAAAAGCATGTCACGCACCAAGGCGCGCTGGCTTATGTGACCGAGAACGGCGTCATTGCCCTGATCCCCAAGCGCATCGGAGACCTGTCAAAGATCCGGCCGCGCCCCACCGCCACGCCCCATGGCGCTCGCCTGGAGCGGCCGGCCCGCTACGTTCCCGGTCCGGATGTTCCCGGACAATACATCCTGAATTCCAGCGAGGACCCCTGCTATGAGAACGTCGCCGCGCTCGGTCCGGAGCTGATCGGCTGGACGCTGGTCGCCAATGAGGAGGCCGGGCCGGAATACAGCTTGTTTTTGGAAGCCGACGGGAAGTCGCGGCAGTTCGCCAAGACGCCCGATGCCGCGTGGGCCCCCGATCTCAGTGGCCGCCGTTTCGATCCCCGCCGCCAGCTCCCTTCCGAGTATCTCTACGAGTACGTCCCGGGCTACAGCAAGCGCACACAACTAGGCGGCTTCCTGCCAGCGGCTGACATCGGAGTCTGGAACCCGCATTTCCAAGTCGGCTATGAGGTGATGATGGTGCTGCCGCCGGGACCCAACCCGGAGCCCATCGCCCGCATCCGCGCCATCCTGCCGCGAGACGCGCACGCCCTGATCCCCGTCGGCGATACCGGGGCGGCGGCGGCCCATACCGACGGGGCCACCGTGGAGCATTACTGGAATGGCAACCGCGAAGCCTTCTTTGCCAGCCTGATCGGCATCTGGAATCACTGGAACGATTTCTTCAACAACAACATGAGTGTCGAGCTACCCGATCCCTGGCTGCTCGATGCGGCGCGCGCCGGCATTGTCCTCGCACGGTGCAGCTATCGGGGCTTGCGGCCGACCTACCAGATCGGGGAGGGCGCCTACACCAAGATTCCCGAGCGCAGCCATGCCCTGTTTCCGGTGGCGCACTACGAGTTTGTCTGGACCCAGCAGCTCTGGAATCTGACCAGCGCTGTCGAGCCCTATTTCCAGTTCTACCTGGACAACTACATTCTTCCCGACGGCAATTTCCTCTACAACACGCAGGACCAGGTCGAGGCGCCGCTGAATGCCGGCATCTTTCTCGAGATTTCGGCGCGCGCCTATGACTACACGCACGACCTCGATGCGTTGCGCCGCCGCTTGCCCGTCCTGCGTCGCATGATCGCCTTCGTGGTGGAGCGTTATCAGTACAGCACAACGCGCTTCCCTGCCGGGGACGCACGCCATGGCCTGATCTGGGGATCGCCGGAAGCCGATAACGGTGAACCCAACAACGACTTTCCCGAGTCGCACCCGTTCTACTACCAGAACGCGGCGTGGATCTGGCGCGGCCTGTTCGAACACGCCCGCCTGTTGCAGAACGCGGCGGCGAACACGGCCGACGCAACGGAAGCTGCGGCCTGGAAAACGGAGTCCGCCGCACTTGTCGCTCTCGCCGCTCAACTGCGCAGCGACATCCACGCATCCTTGGAGCGCACGCTCGCGGCGCAGTCGCCGGCGCTGCAACACGCGGGCATCGCGCCCTTCACGCCGGACGACATCAGCCGCAGTCCGGAGCAGCTCTCCAGCTACGAAAACCACCGCTACATGATGGATTGGTGGACGGCCGACTGGGGCGATCCGCAGTTGGACCGTGGACACCTGACCCACCGGCGGCTGGCCGGCCAGGAACTGCTCGGTATGAACCTCGATGGGAATTACCCACGCACCTCGAACTTCATGGAACACGGCACGCTGGCGGTGCGCATCCGGCAGGACGACTTCCGTCCCTTCCTGCTCGCCCTCTACGGAAACCTCTGCTACGCCATGGACGTGGGCAACCGTTACGCGCCGGAAGACGCGTTACTGCCCGGCAATTTCCCGACCGAGGGCAGTCCCTATGCGTGGTCGGCGGTGGTCAACAGCGTGTTGCAGCCGACGCTCGCGCTACGCTGGCTGCTCTGCTACGAGGAGCACGCCTACGCGCCCGACGCGCCTCCGCCGCCTGTGCACTTGCAGAAAGCCGCGCCGCGTCACTGGTTTGCCGGCGGGGAGCGCATCCGTGTCAAGCGGTGTCCGACCCGCCATGGTCTGCTCTCCTGGACCACCGTCGCCGGTGCTGGCGAATGGACCACGACCGTGCAGGCCCCGCCCGATTACCCGGCGCCGCTCATCATCCATATCCATCCGCCCGACGGCCGGACGCTGAAGCGTTCGTCCGCGGGCGAATTACGGGGACAGACCGTCGTGCTAGCGCCCGAACTCTGGCACGATCACACGGAGATCAAAATCATCATCGCGTGAGACGCGGGCGCGTCAACTACGCGGGGGCTTCCCACCCCAGCGCCCAAAAGTGGGCGCGGGACCCCCGATTCGCCCCCGGCACTCCCGTTGGTCGCTGCCCCCCCGGTGCCCTGTTCTGGCCGACACGCGACCCATTGCCCAATCCCGTCGGGCGGTACCGGACCGCCCGCAGTAATTTCGCAGACCATTTCTCGCGTGGGCGCATGTGATTTCGGTTCCACCGGAGCCGACTGGGCGGGTACCTCGAGCCGACCGATCTTGCTACCATGCCACTCCGAGCCCCCTCGAGGGCGGAGGTGTTCCCCATGCCGCAGTTCCGACGGCTGACTTTATGCAGCGTGCTGGTGGTCCTGAGCGGGTTACCGGTCGTCGCACAACACGCCCGCCGCGCTCCAGGCCTCTACGCGACGCTCACCACCTCGCGCGGCACCATCATCGCCCAGCTTTTCCCCAAGGACGCTCCGAAGACGGTTCAAAACTTCGTCGGCTTGGTACGTGGTACGCGCCCATTTCGCGACATTGCCACCGGGATGATCGCCACCCGTCCTTTCTACGACGGGCTGCTGTTCTTTCGCACCATCTCCGGATTCATTATTCAGACCGGTGACCCGTCAAACCGGGGTACCGCTGATGTCGGGTTTGTGCTCGACAACGAATCCAACAATCTGCGCTTCGACCGAGCGGGCCGGCTCAGCATGGCGCAGGTCAGCGGCGATCCCAAGAGCCGCGCGGTGCAATTTTTCATTACGCTGCGTCCTGCCCCGGAACTCGATCGGCAACACTTCATCGTGTTCGGGCAGGTGGTGCAAGGCTTGGAGGTGGCGCGCGCCATCGCGTCCGGGCCGCACAAAAAAGACGGCGAGACGCCGTTGCGCCCCGCCGTCTTGAAAAAGGTCGTAATCGAAGAAGTGCACTGACCGACGCAGGCACCGATTTCCGCGCCCGCGTCGGAGGCGGAGTGACACAGCGGTGCGTCTACAGCAGCTTGCGGGCTTCCGCCAGCGCCAAGTCGTAGTCGGGCTGGGCACTGACCTCCGGTACGTACTGCGCATAACGAATTACCCCCTGCGCGTCCACCACGAACACGGCCCGCGACTCGAGCCTCAGGTCCTTGATCAGCGTTCCCATGGCCAAGCCGAAGGAACCGGTCTGGTAGTCGGAAAGGGTCTGCACGCGGTCCACGCCTGCGGCTCCGCACCACCGCTTCTGGGCGAAAGGCAAGTCCATGCTTACGGTCAGCACCCTGACCTTATCGCCGAGCTTGGAAGCCTCTTCGTTGAAACGCCGGGTTTGCGTGTCGCAAACCGGGGTATCGAGCGAAGGAACGACGCTGAAGATGCGGACCGTGCCGGCGGTATCCGCCGCCTTGACCGGCTTCAATCCGTTGTCCACCAGCGTAAAGTCGGGCAGCTTGTCACCTGCCTTGCGTTCCGGACCGAGGAGGGTGAGCGGATTGCCCATCAGGCTGGCCGCCCCTGCGCGTTCTTGCTCTGCCATGGTTTTTGTCCTTAAAGAAAAATGTCGGCTCCGTCGCCTGATTAAACTCCGATCACGGCGGTGAGCTCGCGCACGGCGTCCGCCGAGCGTTGCAAGTCCGCCTGCTCGGAGCTGCTCAACTTGACCTGGATGACGTCTTCGATACCGCGCGACCCGAGCTTGCACGGCACACCCACAAATAGGCCATGGATGCCGTATTCGCCCTCAAGATAGGCAGCGCAGGGCAGGATCTTCTTTTTGTCCTTGAGAATGCACTCCACCATCTCGACGGCGGCGGCGGAAGGGGCGTAGTAGGCGCTGCCCGTCTTCAACAGTTGCACGATCTCCGCTCCGCCATCGCGTGTGCGCTGCACCAGTCGGGCGATGGTGGCGGCATCCATCAGTTCGGTGATGGGGATGCCGGCCACGGTGGTGTAACGCGGCAGCGGCACCATGGTGTCGCCGTGTCCGCCGAGCACGAAGGCATTGACGTTCTCCACTGAGACGTTCAGTTCCATGGCGATGAAAGTCGCAAAGCGCGCCGAGTCCAGGACGCCTGCCATGCCAATCACGCGATTGCGCGAAAAGCGGCTCAACCGGAACGCCGCCTGCGCCATGGCATCCAATGGGTTGGTAACCAGGATCAAGATGGCGTTCGGCGAGTAGGTGACCACCTTCTCGACGGTCGCTTGGATCACCTCATAGTTTTTCTTCAGGAGGTCGTCCCGACTCATCCCGGGTTTGCGCGGGAAGCCCGCCGTGATCACCACCACATCGGAATTCGCCGTGCCCTCGTAGCTGTTCGCGCCCGTGATGGCGACGTCGCTGCCGATGATCGGGGTCGCCTCCCGCAGGTCGAGGCCCTTGCCTTGCGGCACGCCTTCCACCACGTCGGTCAGCACGACATCCGCCAACTCGCGGGCGGCGAGCCAATGCGCCGTCGTCGCCCCCACGTTTCCCGCACCCACAACTGTGACCTTGTTTCGCATCACAACCCGTCCCTTCCGGGCGCCTGAAGCAGGCGCCTATTGCATGTTTTCGATGATGGCCGTGGCAAACTCGCTGGTCTTCAGCTTCTTCGCACCTTCCATCAAGCGCTCCAAATCGTAGGTCACGCGCTTCTGCTGAATGGTCCTGCTCATGCCGTTCTCGATCAGACGGGCCGCCTCGTCCCAGCCCAGCGTTTCGAACATCATGACGCCGCTGAGAATGACGGAGCCCGGGTTGATGACGTCCTGGTCGGCGTACTTCGGAGCCGTGCCGTGCGTGGCCTCGAAGAAGGCATACTCGTCGCTCATGTTGGCGCCGGGCGCGATGCCCAAGCCGCCCACCTGCGCCGCGCAGGCATCCGAGAGATAGTCCCCGTTCAGGTTCGGCGTGGCCAGTACGTGGTAGTCGTTGGCCCGCGTCAAGATCTGCTGGAACATGGAATCGGCGATGCGGTCGTTGACCAGGATTTTGCCGGCCGGCAGCTTGCCGTTGTAGGGCGCCTGCGACAACTCGTCTTCCGTGACACAGAGGTCGCGAAACTCTGTTTTTGCAACCTCGTATCCCCAGTCGCGAAACGCCCCCTCAGTGAACTTCTGGATGTTGCCCTTGTGAACCAGCGTCACCACGCTGCGGCCGTGCGTACGCGCGTACTCGATGGCCTTACGCACCAGTCGCTTCGACCCCGTCACGGACATCGGCTTGATGCCCACGCCGGAATCGGCACGCACCGTTTTGCCCAGCTCATCTTTGAGGAAGGCGATCAGCTTGCGCGCTTCCGGTGTGCCTTCGCGGAACTCGATGCCGGCGTACACGTCCTCGGTGTTCTCGCGAAAGATCACCATGTCCATGCGTTCCGGGTTCTTCACCGGCGACGGCACCCCGGCGTAGTACTTCACCGGACGCACGCAGGCGTAGAGGTCGAGGATCTGCCGCAAAGCCACGTTCAGGCTGCGGATCCCGCCCCCCACCGGCGTCGTCAAAGGGCCCTTGATGGCGACTCGGAACGCCTTCACGGCCTCGATGGTGTCATTGGGAAGCCATTCGCCGAACTTCTGGTGAGCTTTTTCGCCGGCAAAAATTTCATACCAGTGCACCTGTCGTTTGGCGCCGTAAGCACGGCTCACCGCGCCGTCGAACACGCGTCGGCTGGCCCGCCAGATGTCGCGTCCCGTACCGTCGCCCTCGATAAACGGAATGATCGGCTGGTCGGGGACGACGAAGTGTCCATCGCGATAGCCGATGGCTTCCCCGCCGGTAGGTACTGCCACGCCGTTGAAACTCTGCATCCCTGCGCTTCTCCTCCAGACTGTTTACGACCGGCGCTGGCGACGCCGGACGGTACTCACTACCCGGCCCACGATCACCATCGCCAATCCCGCTTCCGCCAAATGCACCGCGGGACCCGAACGCCCGGCGCGCAGGCCCCACCCCCAGCCCACAAGCACCAGCACCACCCCAAGCCAGTACAGGGCCGTCGCGACCCAGCGCTCCCATGCTTGCACTGTCATCGTGCCATCAGCTAGCGGCGCGCCGTCGCGCGCCCGAGCTTTCCACGATATCAAATCGGGGAGGAAAGGGAGGAAGGAGTATGGGCACGCTTCCCCGCCCTCTCTCTTCTGCGAGCCACGGAGGCCGCCGTCCACATGCCGTATCCTTTCCCTTATGTCGGACCCGGCCCCGCCCCGCTCGCACAAGGAACTCCTCCGCCTCATTAAGGACAATCTGGCCGCAGAACGCGAGGATGCGCTGATGTACCGCCGTTTGGCGGCCCAGGAAACTGACTCCGCACGCCGGGAGCTGCTTGAAAAGCTCGCCGCCAGCGAAGACCGCCATACTCAGCGCTGGGCGGACAAGCTGCGGCAGTTCGGAGCTCCCGTCCCCCCGCCTCACTTGGGGCTGACCTCCCGCCTGCAACTCTGGCTGGCCACCAAAATCGGCACCGAAGCCGCCATCCGGCGGCGCGAGGCCGGTGAAGGAGCGACGGCCGAAAAATACCGTCTCATGGAGCAACGCTACGGACCCGAAGCGGGCGACGTCCTGGCCGACATCCAACGCGACGAACTTTCGCATGCCCGCAAATTGCGCGTTCTCTCCCAAGCGCAAGGCCCCGCCCGCGCGCTCACGATTGCCATGGGTCGTGAACACTGGCATCGCCATGAACACACCTGGCTGGCCGACGCCATCTACGGCGCCAATGACGGACTCGGGGCCGTCTTCGGCATCGTCGCGGGCGTCGCCGGCTTCAACGACCTCAACCAGATCGTCCTGGTGTCGGGTATGGCCGGCATGATTGCCAGCGCGCTCTCCATGGGGGCAGGTGCGTACCTCGCGGCGAAGAGCGAGCGCGAGCTCTACGATGCTGAAATGTCTCGTGAAACCAGAGAGATAGAAGAAAATCCTGAAGAAGAACGCGAAGAATTACAGCTCTTCTACCAACTGAAGGGTTTTTCGGAGAGTGAAGCCCATACCCTGGTCGCACGCTTGGGGGAGGATCCCGCGCAGTTCCTCAAGTCCATGGCCAGCGAGGAACTCGGCTTGGCAGGCATCCCGACCCGCCGTCCGGCGCAGGCCGCCTGGTCGGCGGGCTTGTCCACCACGGTAGGCGCCAGCATCCCGGTTATCCCGTTTTTCTTCCTGTCCGGGCCGCCGGCCATTATTTGGGCCTTCGCCGTCAGCTTGCTGGCTCATTTCGCGGTAGGCGCCGCCAAGAGCTTGTTTACCAACCGCAACTGGTTCTACAGCGGCGCCGAGATGACACTGATTGGCCTGCTGGAAGCCGTGGTGACCTTCGGTGTCGGCTCCTTGGCGGCCCACTACATGGGCAGCCATGTCTGATCAAAGCATCGCCGCCAGTACCCGGGCACGAGGCAACGACCAACGGGAGCGCCGGGGGCGGTAGCCGGGGCCCCCAGCGTCCAAGTTGGGGCGCTGGGGTGGGAAACTCTCGATTGGCCGAGCCGCCAGCGTCACCGCCCGTGATCGGCGGCCTGCTGTTCCTCGGCGTACATGGATTCGATCAGAGCGCGATATTTCGTTTCGATCGTGCGGCGGCGCACCTTGACGGTGGGCGTGATCTCTCCCCCGGCCAGGCTGAACTCCTGTGGCACGAGGCGAAATTTCTTCAACGTCTCGAAACGCGCCAGTCCCGCGTTCAGACGTGCCAACTCCGCCGTGAAGAGGTCCTGCACGATGGGCAGGTTGCAAAGCTCCGCGTTGGAACTCCAAGTTCGTCCGTGCTGCCGGGCATAGGTCGCGAGCGCGGGAAAGTTCGGCACGATGAGGACACTGGCGTAGTTGCGACGGTCCCCGATCACGACCGCTTCCGCCACGTAGGCCGAGTCCTTGAGCCGCGCTTCGATCGGCTGCGGAGCAATGAATTTACCGCCCGAGGTCTTCAGCAGATCCTTCTTACGATCGGTGATGTACAGGAATCCGTCGGCGTCGAGGTGCCCGATGTCCCCGGTATAAAACCAGCCATCCTGGAGGGCCGCGGCCGTCTCCTCCGGCAGATGGTAATACCCGGAAAACACCGACGGCCCGCGGACGCACAGTTCACCATCCGGCTCAAAGCGTACTTCGAGGTTCGGAAGCGGCTTGCCGACAGAACCCACGCGCCGTTGACCGGGTTTATTGACGGCAATGACCGGCGACGTTTCCGTGAGGCCGTAGCCCTGGTCAATCACCAACCCCAACGAGAGCATGAACTCCGCCAGTTCCCGGCCCAGCGGTGCGCCGCCGGCGAGACACTTGTTGACGTGCCCGCCCAATTGTTTGCGTAGTCTACTGAAGACGAGGCGGTCGGCCACGGCCGACTTCAGGCGCAGTGCCCAGGCAGCGCGTGGACCGGCGGGATTTTCCCAGTACGGGCTCATTTGCCGCCCGACGCCGCGCGCCCAGTTGAAGATGCCGCGCAGCCACGCGGGTTTGCCGGCAACTTCCGCCTTGATCCGGGCGACGATCTTTTCATAAACCCGCGGCACGGCGACGATGAATGTCGGCTTCACCTCCAGCAGGTTGGCCGGCACCTTGTCGAAGCTCTCGGCGTAATACGTCACCTGCTCGAAAATGAAGTCCACGTAGCCCAAGTGCCGCTCGGTAATGTGCGACAACGGCAGGAACGACAGGCGACGCTCGTCGTCGCGAAAATCGAATCCGACGGGTGCGACATTCAGGTTCGACACCAAGTTGCCGTGCGTCAGCATGACGCCTTTCGGGACGCCGGTCGTTCCGGAGGTATAGAGCAACGTCACCACGCGATCGGACGGGGTCGCCAGCAGGGCGGCATCGAAGTCTGCCTCGCCGAGGTGCGGCACGGTCGCGGTGAGCGTGGCCCAAGCCCGTTGCCGCGAATCATCCGCGGCGGGGGCTGCGTCGAAAGCGCAGATCCATTCCAACTCTGGCAGCTCGTCCCAGACAGCGATGACTTTTTCCACCTGCTCCGCGGTTGAAACGAAGACCCCACGTGCGCCGCTATCGCGCAGGATATAGGCGACCTGATCCGCTGGAAGCGTCGGATAAATCGGCACGTCAATTAGGTCGCTGCTGAGACAGGCGAAATCCACCAGCATCCATTCCGGCCGGTTTTCGGAGAACAATCCGACGCGATCGCCGGCGGCCAGGCCGCACGCGCGCAGTGCCGCCCCCAGGCGACGGACGCCCTGGTAGAAGTCGCGCGCACTGGTGCACTGCCATGCCCCCTGGCGCTTGGCGTATAGAAGGGGCGCGCCGCCACGGCACTTGATCCACAGCAACAGTTCGCCCATGGTGCGCAGTCCGGGGGAATCCAGCGCGTTCCAGAAACGGTTATAGGCTGAGGGCTGGCTCATTGCATTCGAACCATCGCGCGCGGGGCGCATCACCGGCACATCCTGAGAGGCTAGTGCAGCATGACGGTCGCCGTCGTGAGCGCCAGGCGCGCCACCACCAACGTGGCGGCATTGTCGGCCGTCCACGCATGGTCTGGGGAATCATACGCGAAGGCAGCCATGGCCAACTCGCCCTTCGGGGTGGACAGGATTCCAACGTCGTTACGAATATCGTCCAACGCTCCCGTCTTGTGGGCCCATGTCATGGCGCCGCCCAGCCGTGCTTGCAGTTGATCGGTGTAGCGTGGAAAGCCGTCCACATCACGCTGCTTGGCGAGCACCTGCAACATCCGATCACAGGCGGCCGGGCTGGCCAGCTTGTGGGCATGCAGAAGGGTCAGAAGGGTGAGCATGTCGCGAGCGGTGGTCTTGCCGAGCCCGAAGCGCGCCTGGTCGGGCGGTGCGGGACCCTCGATCGGCCGGAAGACCTTTTTGTAGAGCACCGTATCGTGTAATCCGAGCGCCTGCATGCGCGCGTTGACGGCAGGAATGCCGACCTGGTCAATGACCAGGTTGGTTGCGGTGTTGTCGCTCTCGACGATCATCAGCAACACGGCATCACCAAGGGTCAGGGGCAGGCCATCGCTCAGGTCCTGCAGAATCCCCGAACCCTGCACTTTGTCCGCAGCGCGAAGATGCAGGGGCATGTCCCAGGCCAGCTTTCCGGCGGCGACTTCATAGGCTACTTCGACCATGATGGGCAGCTTGATGGTGGACGCAGTGGCGACGGGAACATCGGCGCGCCACTCGATGCGCGCGCCAGTCTTGAAATTCAATGCGGCGAAGGTCACCTGACCGCCGTAGCCGCGCAAAGCCTCCCGCACCGCCTGCGGCGTCGCGGTCGCCGGCGGGACGGCCGGCCCCATCGCCCCCTGCGCCTCTGCCAGCCCCGCCAGGACCAGCATGAGACCAAGCCATGCCCAAACACGCATACGTTTTCTCCTGACCGGTCCTCAGCGTCGCGCCACCGGTTTCAATACAGCAAGTAGCGGGCGCGGATGCTCATGAATGCATCAATGCCCGGCTGCCAGTCCGTGGCGATATCGCGGGGATCGTCGCCGCGCACCACGTCCTCGACCACCGCCCGGCTGCCCGCCAGTCCGTGCATCTCGCTCGATCGCCACTGCTGAGGATAGAAGTGTTCCAATGCCGACGCCAGCTCAAAGCCCAGTTGCCCGGCATCGAAGCGGTCGCGATCGGTGAGGATGATTCCGACGCCCTCGCAGCCTTGGTTGGCGTAGCGGCTGGCGGTGGGTGTAAAGCGCACCGGGAGAAAGCGCACTGCCGGAATGCGGCGCGCGTTGAGGTACGCCGCCAACTCACTGCCGTGCATCCACGGGGCTCCGACCCATTCAAAGGGGGTATCGGTCCCGCGCCCGACGCTGACGTTGGTGCCCTCGATCAGCGCAACGCCAGGATAGAGGATGGTCTCCGTCAGGTTGCGGAGGTTGGGCGAGGGATTGATCCACGGCAGACCGACCTCGTCAAAGAAGTCGCCGCGTGACCAGCCGCTCATGGCGACGACATGTAGATCGGCACCCAAGTGCAGTTCGCCATTGAACATGCGCGCCAATTCACCGACCGTCATGCCATTGCGCACCGGCATGCCAGGGAAATAGCCGACGAAGCTCTTCTCTTCCGGCGCCAGCGCCGGCCCTTGCACGTGAATGCCGTCGATCGGGTTGGGGCGGTCGAGCACGACGATGGGCAGATGGGCGTGTGCCGCAGCCTCCAGCGCGTAGCCCAGCGTCGTTTCGTAGGTATAGAAACGCTCGCCCGCATCCTGTATGTCGTAGACCAGCATGTCCACGCGGCGCAGTCCATCGGCAGGAAGTTGCTGTGTGGTCTTACTGTTGCCGTAGGCGCTGAAGACCGGAACCTGGGTGGCGGGGTCCACGGTGTTGCCGATGGCGGGAACATCCAAGGTTCCCGCCCAGCCGTGCTCAGGGCTGAAGGCGGCGGTGACGTTGACACCGGCCGCCGTCATGACGTCAATGTTGCGCCGGCCCTCGCGGTCCACCCCGGTCTGGTTGGTGATCAGACCGATGCGATGTCCCTGCAGCATGTCGAAATGTCGCGCCTCGAGGTTGTCGAGTCCGGTGGCGACGGCTCCATTGCGGTAGAGGGCACGATGTTCGGCCGCGCTCACCTCGCTGTATCCGGTGATCCGTTCGAGATCCGCTTCGAGCAGATCCGAACGACGACCCGGGATCATCCGCCCGGCGACCAACGGATCCTGGCCGTGCTCCCGCCCGTCGGGCGCCACCAGGCGCGCCACGGCGGTGGCAACCTGGCTCCGCAGTCCAACCACTGCCGCCCGGCCATGGGGGTGAATCGCGTTTGACATCAGCACGATGTAGGTGTCGGTAAACGGGTCAATCCAGAGGGAGGTACCGGTAAACCCGGTGTGGCCGAAGGAGCCGACCGGCAGCAGTTCGCCGCGATTGGAGGCGAAGGGCGAATCAATGTCCCAGCCCAAACCGCGCACCGCCGGGATATTCGCCGGAGACTGCGGCGTGCTCATCTTGGTCACCGTCGTCGTGCCGAGGATGCGCCGGCCATGCGCGCAGGGCATGGCTTTGTCCCCCGGACACGCCACCCCGCCGTTGAGCAGCATCTGGGCGTAGCGCGCCAGGTCGTCGGCAGTGGCAAAGGACCCCGCGTGCCCCGCCACGCCCCCCATGAAGCGCGCCGTGGGGTCGTGCACCACGCCACGCAGGAAGCGCCCCGTAGCGGGATCGATCTCCGTCGGTGCGATCTTCGGACGCCAAGCCAAGGGCGGGAGAAACGTGGTGTGCCGCATGCCCGTCGGCTGCCAGACGTGGGTGGCGACGTAGACATTCAGTGGCTCGCCGGAGACGCGGTGCACGATCTCCCCCAATGTCTCAAAATTGATGTCGCTGTAAATGAACTGCGAGCCGGGCGGCACGATGGGTGCGATGGCATAGATCTTCGCCATTGCGAGGTCGTACCCCTGCCAGCGGTGCGAGACATCGAGGTCAGGCGGCAGCCCGGAGTAATGGGTCAGCAGTTCCCGTACCGTGATGCCGCTCTTGCCATTGGCGGCAAACTCCGGAAGGTAAGTGCTGACCGGATCGTTCAGTCGGATTTTCCCTTCTTCCTCAAGCTGCATGATGGCCGGCGTCGTGGCCAAAACCTTGGTGAGCGAGGCGCAATCAAAGATGGTGTCCACCGTCATCGCCTCACGGGAGGGTTCGACCGCGCGATCCCCATAGGCGCGGCGATAAACGATGTGGCCGTTATGGCCGACAATGAGGACCGCACCCGGCAGCTGCTGCGCCTGGATGGCCTTGTTGACGATCGCGTCGAGCTCCGACCATTGCGGGCCGGTTGCGGCGGCAGCAGGCGTCGTGGCCACGGGGCCCGGCGGCGGGGTCTTGGCCGCGATCAACGAGCCGGCGAGAAAACCAACGACGATGGCGAATGGAAACAACGGGCGTCGGACTACGGAGTGCGTCAATGACGTATGTCCCTCACAATTCCCAGAAGCGCGGATGAGCCGCTGTGCTATATAACGGTGGCGTCCAGCCAGTGTCCCTTGGGCGCGCCAACTCTCGAAACTGATCATGCCACGATCTCATTCCGCTTCTCGCGCGCCTCGCCGCCAGGCCGTCAGCCCGCACCAGGTGGCGCAACTCGCCACCGAACAACTCAACCCCTCCAGCCGCAATTTGGATCTAAAAAGCACGCGCCAGATTCTTGCGCTTCTCAATCGCGAGGATGCGGCGGTACCGCGTGCGGTCCGCCGGGTGCTTCCCGCGGTGGCGCAAACAGTGGATGCGATCGTCGCGTCGTTCCAGCAAGGCGGTCGTCTGATCTATGTGGGCGCGGGCACCAGCGGGCGCCTGGGGGTGTTGGACGCATCGGAGTGTCCTCCCACTTACAACACGCCGCCCGGACAGGTCGTGGGTGTCATAGCGGGCGGGCCCAAGGCCTTGATTGCCGCTACCGAGACCTCCGAGGACGACCCCGCCTTGGGCGCTGCCGACATGCGGCGCCTGCGCGTGAATCGACGCGACACCGTGGTCGGCATCGCCGCCAGCGGCCGCACGCCGTACACTCTGGGGGCGCTCGCCTACGCCCGCGAACAGGGGGCCTGCACCGTGGCTTTGGTCTGCGCGCCGGATTCTCCCCTCGAGCGAGCGGCGCACATCGCCATCGTGCCACTGCCGGGGGCCGAGGTCATCTCCGGGTCCACCCGCATGAAGGCCGGTACGGCGCAAAAACTCGTTTTAAATATGCTCTCGACCGCCAGCATGGTCCGTACCGGCAAAGTCTTCGGCAACCTGATGGTTAACGTCCATCAGAAGAACGCCAAGTTGCGCGCGCGCGCAGCGAATATTCTGGCGCAGGCGGCGGGTATTCAGGACGTTGAGGCGAGACGACTCCTGCGCCGCGCTGGCGGCGATCTGCGCATTGCAATTTTGATGGCGCTCGCCGGCGCATCCCCCACCGTGGCACGCGAGGCGTTGCAACACACCAGCAATATTCGTACGGCGATCGCCCTCCTGACGCGGCATCGCGCCACATCGCGCAGCGCGCGCAAGAAGTGAGGGTCAGGAGCGCCGCGGCGACAGGTACCTGACTAATCCGCCACCGTCTTGACCATGTCATCCGGTACACTCGCAGAGGGCCGGCATGCAGACCCTTGTAAGCGCACCACTGGCGTTCACCCCGCTGCGGCGGATCCATCAACCGCGCCTGTTGATTGAAGACGGGCGGATTCTGCGGGTGGGAAGCCGCGACGACCTCGTCGCGCCCACGACCGCCCAAGTACGTGATTTCCCGAACGGCATCCTCGCCCCCGGTTTCATTGACCTCCATCTGCACGGCGGTGCCGGACGGGACGTCATGGAAGGAACGCCTGAGGCGCTGGCTACCGTTGAGCATTTTCTCGCACGCCGCGGCGTCACGGCGTATTTGCCGACCACGGTGACCGCCCCGCTTGAGGCCACGCTGCGGTCGCTGGAACGGCTGGCGGATGCCATCCAGCGGCCGCCGCAACCGGGACGCGCCCGCCCGGTTGCCATCCACTTGGAAGGACCGTTCATCAGTCATGCCAAGCGTGGTGTGCATCCTCCGGAGCACATTCTCGCGCCCACCCTGCCGCTGTGGGAGCGTTTGTGGAAGGCCGCTGCGGGGCAGATCGGCGTCATGACCATCGCTCCCGAGCTCCCGGGCGCCGTGGAGGTTATCGCGACGGCGGCGCAGAGCGGCGTGCGGGTCAGCTTGGGCCATTCGGACGGCTCGTGGGCCGCGGCACAAGCGGGGATTGCAGCGGGCGCCTGCCATGCCACGCACACGTTCAACGCCATGCGACCGCTCGATCACCGTGCGCCGGGGATTCTCGGCGCGGCCCTGACCGATCCACGCCTCACCGCCGACCTCATTGCCGATGGGATTCACGTGGATCCCGTGCTCGTCGACCTCTTCTTACGCGCCAAGGGACCGGAGCACGCGATTCTCATTACCGATGCCATCAGCGCCACCGGGATGCCGGACGGCGACTATCAACTTGGACCGCTGCAGGTCGAGGTCCGCGCCGGGCGCTGTCTCTGGCAGGGGAGGTTGGCCGGCAGCGTGCTCACGCTCGACCAGGCCGTGCGCAATGTCATGCAATTCGCGGGCTGGGACTTGCAGCAGACCTTGCGCCTCGTCACCCTCAACCCGGCCACACGCCTCGGCCTGCACCCGCGCAAGGGGGAACTGGTGGCCGGAGCGGACGCTGACCTGGTGGTACTGGACGCCGCGGGCACCATTCAGGCAACTTGGATCGCGGGACGACCGATCTAACCGGCGTCGCAGCGACACAAAGAAACAGGACGTTTCATGGACAAGCTGGTCATTCGTGGCGGTATTCCAATTAGCGGGACGATCCGTGTCAGCGGGGCGAAAAATGCCGCTCTTCCCGCCATGGCCGCCTGTCTTCTCACCGAAGAAGCCGTGGTGCTGGAAAACGTGCCCGACGTGCGCGACATCCAGACAACGCGCAAGCTACTGGAGAGCATGGGGGTGGAGACTGACGGCGGCGAAGGACGCGCGCGTCACCGCATCTCGCTGGCGGCGCGACGCATAGCTGTTGCCGAGGCCTCCTACGAATTGGTCAAGACCATGCGCGCCTCGACCTTGGTGCTGGGCCCGCTGTTGGCCCGAACCGGGCAGGCGCGCGTCTCGCTGCCGGGTGGCTGTGCCATCGGGGCGCGACCGATTGACCTGCATCTCCATGGTCTGGAGTCCCTGGGCGCGACGATCACCCAAGATCACGGCTACGTGGTGGCACAAGCGGCGCGCCTGCGGGGTTGCCGTTATCGCTTTGAGCGCATCACGGTCACCGGGACCGAAGACATCCTGATGGCCGCAGTCCTAGCCGATGGCGAAACCGTACTCGAGAATTGCGCCATGGAACCCGAGGTGGTGGATCTCGCCGATCTGCTCACCAAGATGGGGGCGCACATTGAAGGCGCGGGCACTCCCACCCTGCTTGTGCGCGGGGTGACACGCCTCCACGGTGCCCAGCACCGCATCATTCCCGACCGCATCGAAGCGGGAACGTTCATCCTCGCCGGCCTCATGACCGGCGGCGAACTCCGCATCGCGCAAATGCATCCCGCCCACCTGGGGCACGTCCTGCAACACTTGCGGGAGGTGGGGGCCAACATGGAGGTGGGTGCCGATTTTGTGCAGGTCAGACCCTCGGGTCGACTGCAGGCCGCCGACCTGACCACCGCGGAGTATCCCGGGTTCCCGACGGACTTGCAGGCGCAGTTTATGGCGCTAGCGACGCAGTCGGAGGGAACGGCAAGGGTCACGGAGACGATCTTCGAGAACCGCTTCATGCATGTCCATGAGCTGAATCGCATGGGCGCCAACATCAAAATCGAAGGCCGCTGCGCCACCGTGCAAGGCCCGGCGCCCCTGATGGGCGCGGCCGTGCTTGCCAGCGACCTGCGCGCCAGCGCTTCCCTTGTCCTGGCCGCTTTGGTCGCCGAGGGCGAAACGATCATTGACCGCATTTACCATCTGGACCGCGGCTACGAACGACTGGAGGAGAAGCTCCGCGGTGTCGGCGCGGCGGTACGGCGCCTTGGTCGATTGATTCCCGAACGCCATGCCGCGCAAGCCTGATGACGCCTGGGGGGTCGGCCAGATTGGGGGCTGTGCCCACGCTGCTCCCGTTGGTCGCTAGTCCCCCACCGTACCCGGGTGCTAGCGGACACGCTGCCTCGGTTCGCGGTACCGGACCGCCCGCAGGAAGTTCGAAGTCCGTTACGACTTGGGCTCTCGGCTCCACCGCAGTCGACTCGGCGGGAGATCCAAGGCTACCATCGGTCGCCGCTGCGGGGCTGCAACGCAAGCAAGCGCGCGCGCACCCCCTCAGGAGGTGGACGCTAATGAGGACTGAAGTCCACCTCGAATCCGGCTCCATTGCGCTAGAATCAGACAACAACTTGAGGTCGAGGAGGAGTTCCGTTTTGTCAATCGCTACACTGGTGCGCCGTTGGTTGCTGGTCGTTCTGGCGTGTGCCGCCATTTTTCTGTTGTCGCGCGACTCGGCCTCCGTTCAGCACAGCACGCGGATTTTGCGATGGATCCTGACGCTCTTTCAAGCCGATACGCCGGCGCGGGTTGCGCATCTGGCCGGACCGTTTCGCAAGTTGGCGCATATCACTGTATATGCAGTGCTTGCCTTCACCACCTTCCGAGCGTTCGCTCTCGGTCAAAGTCAGATCTCGAGTTGGAGGATTGTCTGGCGCGCCCTCGCCTTTTGTTGTTTTTATGCCGCCACGGATGAGTTTCATCAGCGTTTTATCCCGAACCGGGTGCCTTCGGTCTGGGACGTCGGGATTGATACCTGCGGGGCCTTCGTCATGCTTCTCTTGATCCACTTCGCGGTGAGTCGCCGCAGCGACTCTACCCCGCCTGCTTCGGATAGCTTGACGTTACGTTCCGCGTTGGCTCCATCCATCGAGTGAAGCGTCGCTCGACGGCGCAGGCGCCTCCTTTGAGCCGCGACACCTTGCATCCGCCCCCAGCCCCGTGTACCGTTCTGTTTCGCTATGGGGTCTTCGTTGCTGGATCGGCGGAACACCAAGGCACTCGGTGCAATCCTGTACGCCGCTGTCTTCATCATTGCCGCGGCCAAGGCGACTCCCATTCCTCGCGTCTCGCAGGTTTCGTCTCCAGTTCGATCACCCGGGAGCACGCGCCCGCAGCCGCACCCCCTGGTCGGGGACGACCTTTACACGTTCCAAGGCGCCACGACGCATCCGCTGCGACTTGAAAGCGATTCGAATGGCATGGTCAGCTTTGCCTGGCCCAGCGGACCGGGAAGTTGGGACACGGCGTTACTGCAGGTCAGCGTGGGGCCTGCTGCCATCAGCGCGCCGGACTCCTCCCCGCCGCGCTGGGTTGACATGAGCGTCTCGTCGCCCTGCGCATGGGCGCCACCGCTCGATTATGGCCGCCAGTTGGACACCGACACGATCAGCCCGGGCCGCCCTGCCCCGGCGGGCTGCGTCCGGCAGTTTGTCGAACCGGAAGCAAGCGGCATCCGGTATTTGAACCTGAGTTTTTTGCATGCGACGGGCGTCAGCGACGGGCAGCAAGTCCAACTGAAAACGCATGACGTCGCTTTGCAGCCGCAAGCGACCCTGTGGCTCTTTCACACCCATCTGCCCGCCCATGCTCGCGTTCTGGTGCTCGCCCCGCATCCCGATGACGCCGAAATCGCGGCATTCGGAATCTATGCACAGCAGGACGCCTGGGTCATCACGGTCACGGCCGGCGATGCCGGAGGCTTTGCCTATCGGGCCGAGTTTGCAGCCCCGGACTACGCCTTCAAGGGCCGATTGCGCGTGATTGACAGCGTCACCGTTCCATTGCAGGGCGGGGTGCCGCCGGCCCACTGTTTTAACTTGGGATACTTCGACGCACGGGTGGACGCCATGTATACCCATCCCGACATGCCTGTGAGGGAAATGTACGTCGACAACGACGACACGCTGCCCTATCGCCGCTTGAACCCGGGACGGCTGTTGCCGATACAGCGCCGCACCGCCACCTGGAATCACTTGGTGGCGGATCTTCGCAAGGTTGTCAACACGTTGCAGCCCGACGTCATCGTCGCACCGCATCCCTTTCTCGATGCGCACCGCGATCACGAGTTCGTCTCGGTGGCTTTGGCGGAGGCGCTGCGTCATGTCCGGCTGCGGCACGCTCCACAACTTCTCCTCTACACCAACCACGCCGTGCCCGATGAGCGCTACCCCTACGGGCCCACCGGCACGGTGGCCGGGTTGCCGCCCAGCGGCCGCGCGGGAGTTCCCTTTCAGGGCGTCTATTCGCTACCGCTCGCCCCCATGATGCAAACGCGGAAGCTGTTTGCGCTCGAAGCAATGCACGACTTGCGGGCTGAACCCGCGGCCGAGTACGCCTTCCCTACTCCCACCGGCGCAGCTCGCCATCTGAATCCCACTCCCGAACCCGCAGTGGACGAGAACTACTTCCGCCGCGCTGTGCACGCCAACGAGATCTACCTGACTTACGACGCCGCCGGATTCCAGCAACTGGTGGCGCGTTTTCTTGCCATCGCGTCCCCTCCAGCACATCCATGAAAAAAGCTTGCCTGCCGATTCTCTTCTCCATGGCCGTGGCACTCCCCGGGACGGCGCAGGTGGCCGATACGCCGCTGCCAGCGGCCATGCAGGACGTCATGCAGCGTCCCGCCTTCCGACACTCGAGTTTCGGGCTGGCCGTGTACTCGCTCGACCAACAGCGGATGATCTGGGCTCATAATGCCGAGCAGTTCTTCACCCCCGCCTCGACCACGAAGCTGCTGACCGAAGGGACGACCCTGGCGCTGCTGGGCGCGGACTTCCGCTTTCACACCCGCATGGTGCGCACCGGACCGGTTGATCGCCACGGGACGCTGCACGGCGATCTGGTGCTGCAGGCGAGCGGCGATCCCGACCTCTCCGGCCGGCAGCAAGCAGACGGGCGCTTGGCTTTCGAAAACGAAGACCATGCTTACGGCGGCAGCCCCGACACGCGAGCTGTTCCCGGCGACCCTCTGCAAGCACTGCGAGATCTGGCCCATCAGGTGGCGGCGCGTGGCATCCGGCGGGTGACTGGCCGCATCCTTGTGGACGTCAGCTTATTTCCTGAAGGCGAGGCGGAACTCGGTACCGGCACGGTCGAGTCCCCGGTCTGCGTCAACGACAACATCGTGGACGTCACGGCGTTGCCGGCCTCCCAACTCGGACAACCGCTGGGGTTGCAGGTGTCGCCGGCAAGCCCCTATGTCCGGTTTGTCAACCACACGACGACTGTCGCGTCAGGGGGTAAAGCGGAGATCGACTGGACCGCGGATGTCGTCAACCCGGATCTGACGCACACCGTGACAGTGACCGGCAGTCTTCCCTTGGGCGGGCCCAGCCGGCTCTTCGCCTATGCCGCCCCCTCCCCCAGTCAGTTCGCTGCCGTCGCGATGACGCAAGCCCTGCAGGATGGTGGCGTTGCCGTGGAGCACCCGGCGACGCTCCCCGCAGCGACCAAGGCCGGCGCCTATGTGCCGCTCGACCTGGTTGCCGAGCATGTATCGGCCCCCCTCTCAGAGGACATCCGCATCACGCTCAAGGTGAGCCAGAACTTGCACGCCAGCATGATGCCGCTGCTACTCGGCGCCTTGCGCGGTCATGTTACGGCCGGGGCGACGGCGCCTTCCGATTGGGCACAGGCCGGCTTCGATCAAGAGCATCAATTCCTGCAACAAGCCGGGCTTGATCTGGACAGCGCTTCGCAAGCCGACGGCGCTGGCGGCGCGCAGTCCGCCTTCTTTACCCCGAGTTTCATGGCGCACTACCTCGCCTATTTCGCTGGTCGTCAGGATTTTCCTGTGCTCTTTGCCGGTCTACCGGTTTTGGGCCGCGATGGCACCCTGTTTAACATCCAGACGCAATCGCCCGCTGCCGGCCAGGTTCACGCCAAGACGGGGACGTTCTCCGGTTACAACGCCTTGAACCGAACAGTGATGGTCACCGGTAAAGGCTTGGCCGGCTATTTCACGGAACCGGATGGGAGGCGGTATGCGTTCGCGTTCTACATCAATCGGGTCCCCGTGTCTCTGCAGGAAGACGCTGTCACTGCCGTCGTCGGCCAGGCGATCGGGGAATTGGCTGCGGACGCCTATACTGCACTGCTGCGCCCAATCTCGTGACGGACGCTGGGCAAGGGCAGCTCCGGAGGGGCGACAACGCGAACGTCCGCATGCTGATGTTGCCCCACCCCAAGCGTGAGCCATCGCACATCCAGCCCTGATAGCCTCGCGCGGGTATCCACAGAAGGCGATCATGGCTTAGACTGGGGAAAAGCTACACTAAAGGGGCGCAACCGGCCGCCCAGCATGTGATGGAACCGGTAGATCGAACTTACAGGCCTGAGGTGGCATGAAGCGTCTTATTTTCGTGAGTGTTGCAACGGTCGCGGCCCTCTCCAACGCCGGCTGCCTCCTAGGACGGCACAAAAACACCAATCCCCTGGCGAACGTGCATTCCGCCCAGCCCGACAAGGTGCTGTTTGACCGTGCCGCGAAGGATCTGGACGCCCGCAAATACACGGTCGCGCGCCTGACGCTCCAGACCCTGATCAACGCCTACCCGGACAGCGAGTACTTGGCGCGCGCCAAGATGGCGGTTGCCGATTCCTGGTACCGCGAGGGCGGCACGGAAGGCTTTGCGCAAGCGGAAGCCGAGTACAAGGACTTCATTACGTTCTTCCCGACCATGAACGAAGCCTCTGAGGCCCAGCTCAAGGTCGCCAAGATCCACTACAACCAACTGCAAAAGCCTGATCGCGACCCGACGCATGCGGTACGCGCGGAGCAGGAGCTGCGTGCCTTCATGACGCAGTACCCCAACAGCCCACTTCGCGATCAGGCACGCAAGATGCTGCTGCAGGTGCAGGAAGTGCTGGCGGAACGCGAGTTCCGCATTGGTCGCTTCTATTATTTGCGCGACGACCTGCGCGCCGCGCAAAGCCGACTGCGCGATGTCGTCGAGAGGTACAAGTACTTCAGCGAGGGCGACGAGGCCTTGGATTTGCTGGGGCGCTCCTACCTGCAGAGTTCACAGCGCTACAGCGAGGCGGGCGCGACGCAAAAGGGTCGGGTCCACGAGCTCATGCTGAAGAACGCCGCCCAGGACCGGCAGTCCGCCATTACCTACTATTCCTACATGGTGGACCGCTATCCGCTCAGCTCCAAGGTGGCGGATGCCAAGGCGGCGCTGGCTCGTCTTCATGCGCCGATCCCCAAGCCCACCGCGGCGGCGATCGCCTTTAACCGGCAGGAGATCGCCAGCCGGGGCGAACCCACGCGTTGGGAAAAGATGACCGCCATGCTGCGCTCGCGGCCTCTTTCCGAGCTGTTGCGGGCCGATCAGGTGGGGTCGCCCTCGCTGAGCGCGGAGCCGATTTCCACCAGCCTCGAAGCGCAGATCCCAACCACGACCGGCACCATCAGCGCGAGCGTGGGAACGGGAGGCGCCGCCAGCGCGCCCGTGCTGCTCAGCGACGTTCCAGACAGCGGCACGGCCAGCACTCCCACCGGTCAAGCCTCGACGGCAATCGAAGGCAACAATGCCAACGATCTCAACGCGCTGCACCGGAACGTTGATGGCACCGAGGCGGATCCCACTAAGAGTCTGACCCCGGACGAGTTGGACAAGCTGGAGCGGGAGCGCATTCTGGAATCGGAAGTGGAGCACAACGTGCCGCTTCCACCCTCCCAGCAAAAGAAGCTGAAGCCCAAGAAAAAGAGCCTTCTTGGGCACCTGAAACCCTGACGGGCGTTCTGACCATGCCCCAGCCACCGCCCGGTCCGCACGACTTGGATGACTGGCGCATCGGCGCCGGCTATGACTCGCACGCCTTCGCAGCCGGGCGCCCCTTGTGGCTGGGCGGGGTACGGATCGAGCACCCGCTGGGGTTGACCGGCCACAGTGACGCGGACGTCCTTTTGCACGCCATCTGCGATGCCCTGCTCGGGGCCTTGGCCCTCGGCGACATCGGCACGCACTTTCAGGACACCGACCCACGCTGGCACAACGCCGCCAGCCGCCAATTTGTGGCGCATGCCTGCACCCTGGTCGAGGAGCGCGGCTGGGCCATCGCCAACGTCGACTGCACGCTCATCTTGCAGCGTCCCAAGCTGCAACCGCTGAACCTGCAACTACGCCAGTCGCTGGCCGATATTCTGCAACTGGATCTGGACCGGATTTCCCTCAAGGGGAAAACCCCGGAAGGACTCAATCAGGATCAGACGGCCATCGCCCACGCCACGGTGCTGCTGCGCCGCCGCACCCGGCGGCAACCCTGACGGTGCTTCCCTACTGACATGGATGACGACGAACTCCTGCGCCATCTCCGGTCGCGGCCGCAAGAGCGAGCCACGTTTAAACAACTGGTGCGCGAACTCAGAATCAAGGCGGGGCAGCGCCAGGCACTTCGCAGCCAACTCCACCGCCTGACCCATGGCCACCAACTGCAGCGCACCGGCGATTTTTTCGCCGTAACGCAGCGCAGCACGGCAGACACAAAGATTGCCTCCAACCAGAGCCACAAAGCCTCCGCCCGGCCTACGCTGTCGCATCCATCGTCGCCGGCTGGTAGCAGTCCGCGCCTGCGCCCGGGCGAGTTGGAGGGGCGTATCAGCGTGCATCGCGACGGCTTTGGGTTCGTGCTGCCCAGCCTGCCCTTGAAAGCGGTGGAAGGCGACATCTTCATCCCTCCGCCGTTTCTCAACACCGCCATGCACGGCGACACGGTAGCCGTGCAGCTCCTGAGGCCGCCCAGCGAAGGAAGGGCGGAGGGGAAGGTGACGCGGGTCCTGCAACGGGCGCACGCCAGCGTGGTGGGCTTGTTTCAAGCCGCCAGCCCCGTCGCTTTCGTGCGTCCCTATGAGAACCGGTTGCGGGAGCGCATCATCATTCCCCGCGGCGCCGAGCGCCCGGAGATCGCAACTGCGCCCCACCGTGTCCTGGGCGCCGAAGCGCAACACCACAAAGTCCCGAAAGCTTGGGATACGAAGTCACTGGACGGAATGGTGGTTGATGTCGAGATCACGTCCTACCCCACCCTGACCACCGAGGCACGGGGCCGCGTCGTCGAGGTCCTGGGCCATCCCGACGACTTCGGGGTGGACGTCGAGATCATCATCCGCAAGCATCACCTGCCGCATCGCTTCCCTGACCCGGTCCTGGCCGAAGCCGCCGCCGTGCCGCCGGCGCTGAGCCTTGACGACCTGGCCGGGCGGCGCGATTTCCGATCGCTTCCCACCGTCACAATTGATGGAGAGACGGCCCGCGACTTCGACGACGCCGTACACGTGGAACGGGAGCGAAACGGGCATTTCCGACTGCAAGTACATATCGCCGATGTCTCGCATTACGTGCGCCCCGGAACGGCGCTCGACCAGGAGGCGCGGCTGCGCGGAACCTCGGTTTACTTTCCCGATCGCGCCATCCCGATGCTGCCCCAGGAACTCTCCTCGGATCTCTGCAGCCTGCGACCGCAGCAGGACCGGCTGGTGGTGTCCTGTCTCATGGAGATCAGCCCGGAGGGCGAAGTGGTCGGTTACGAGCTGGTTCCCGGTGTCATCCGCTCGACGGAGCGTATGACCTACACCGCCGTTCACGCAGTGCTGGAAGGCGACCCCGCCAGCCGGACGCGCTACGCGCGACTCGTGGACGGCTTCGAGCGCATGCGCGACCTGGCCACGATTCTTAACCGGCGGCGCGTGCAGCGCGGCTCCATTGACTTCGATCTGCCGGAGCCGACCATCGCCTTTGACGAAGCCGGCCTGATGCAATCCATCGCGAAGTCGGCGCGCAACCAGGCCCACCGTTTGATTGAAGAGTTCATGCTGGCCGCCAACGAGACGGTGGCCCGCCATCTCGAGGCGGCGGGACGCCCCAGCGTGTATCGCATTCACGAAATCCCCGACCCCCGCAAGATCGCCGAGTTCGAGGAGCTGGCGGCCAGTTTCGGCTACTCGCTCGGAGTGGGACCGCTCCCGGTACGGCGCATTCGCACCCGCAGCCAGGGGCGCATCCGCACTATCGAGTTGCCGATCGAGGGCAAGGTCACCATCTCGCCGCGTAATTACCAGGAGTTGACCCGCCGCATCGCCGGCAAGCCCGAGGAGCGCATCCTCAACTACCTGATGTTGCGTTCCCTGAAGCAGGCCCGATATTCCGGCGAGAACCGCGGACATTTCGCACTCGCCACCGCGAGCTACACGCACTTCACCTCGCCGATTCGCCGCTACCCGGACCTGCTCGTCCACCGCCTCCTCAAACACGAGTGGTCCGCAGACTTCAAGGCTGGCGCGTTGCTATCCGGGTCTGAGATCGCCACCGTAACGCGTGAAAACAGTGAAGCCGAACGGCGAGCCGACGACGCCGAACGCGAACTCACCGATTGGAAGAAGGTCCGCTTCATGGAGACCCGTCTCGGGGAAGAGTTCGACGCCCTCATCCTGCACGTTACCCGCAATGGCTTCTACGTGGAGTTGCTGGACCAGTTCATCGAGGGCCTGGTGCCGGTCGGAGCGCTTGAGGACGACCGTTACTTGTTTCAGGAGGGGAGCCACGCGCTGGTCGGACAGAAGACCCACCGCCGCTTCCGCATCGGCGACCGTCTGAAGGTGATCGTGGAACGCATTGATCCGGTACGCCACCAGGTCCACTTCGCCCCCGCCCCAACACCAGTCACAAAAACGCGCCGACGCCGGCCACTGACCTGACACTGCACCGAAGGGGCGACCGAGGGTGGCCGTCCAGCGGCGCAATGCCGATTTATCGGCGCTAACCATCGTCCTACATCGAGCCGGGCCGTCCGGCCACGCGGGTCGACGCCGTCGCCTATGCGGTCCATAGCTGGGGCTTGGGTTTGCTGCGGGTGGGAGTGGTGTGTCCCATTTTTGCGGGACCCTTCGGCTGGGCGGTTTCACGAGTCCAGCGCACGCGACCAGTTCGTTGTCCCCGCACATGGGAACGCGTGTGCTCCGACGCGGGGTACGTGAAAGAAAATCTGGCAGTGTGCGAGACGCTGGCGCGTGCATCCACAGGCGATGTGAAGCCGTTAGAATCGCGGCATGGATCCCACTACCCAGACAGTTCTTGTTGCCAGCCTTTTCGTCCTCGTGACCCTGCCTCTTCTGATCGTCTGCCAACGCCTGACGCGGCTGATCCGCATCATGGGACGCATCGAGGCCATGAACCTGCGCAGCTTGCAACGCTGGAACTAGGAGTGGGAACGGTGCCGTTGTTCGCGGATCGCCACCCCATAGCTACGGCCCAGGAACTGCGCTCCCTGAAAGACACTGCCTAGAACGTCCACTCTGACCCCGCGGCCCGGAACGCCATGCCCGCCAAATACCCAGACGGTTCCCGTGCCATCGTCCACCGAGTAGATGCCTTCCCCGAAGGCGCCAATGCTATTTTGCACGGTTCCGGCGATATGGACGGTCTTGTTGTTCCAGTGCCCCGGATCGGCCAGCAGACGCCCGATGGACACAGTTTGCGCGCAGGCAATCAAACCGAGCCCCAACACCCCCAACAGGCCGAGCCAAAGCCATTGACGCCGTAAACTCGCCATATTGATGACCTCTTTGCAGTGGACGGACTACCCATCTACTTCGTTGCGACCACGTCCGTTTTTGTTGCACGGACGGCTGTTGGCGCGTAGGGCTAGGCGCGGGCTCCGCCCGAAGCTCCCGTTGGTCGCTACCCGGCTTGCGCCGGGTTCGCCCCCGCATGACCGAGGCGCCAACGTCCCAGCGTCAGCGACGCATCTGGGCGGCAACTCCGAGCACTTTACGAGCGGGCTCCTGCCGCGCCACCTCGGAGCATAACGCAGCAAACACTCGCGGGTCCCAGAATCCACGCTGCACCTCATCCTGCAGAACGGCAAGCGCATCGGCAACGCCCAATGCGGGTTTGTAGGAGCGGGCCTGAACCAAAGCATCGAAGACGTCTGCAACTTGCAGGATGCGAGCCGTGAGAGGAATAGCCGCACCGCACAAGCCGTCGGGGTAGCCGCTCCCGTCCATGCGTTCATGGTGATACCGAATGATGGGCAGGACGAGACGCAGCGCTTTAAACGGCGCGCAGAGTCGTTCGCCTTCGAGCGGATGCCGCCGCATGATCTCCCATTCCCCAGCATCGAGCGGGCCCACCTTGTTCAGGATGGCGTCCGGCACCATCAATTTGCCGAGGTCGTGCAAATATCCGGCTTTGCGCAGCGCGTCAATATCCTGCTGTCCCAACTCCAGGCGATGCGCCATGCGCACCGCGTAATCAGCCAGGCGCGCACAGTGGCCCGCCGTACGCTGGTCCCGCGCCTCGACGCAGCGTGCCAGCGCGAAAAGCATCTGTTGCGCATCTTCGAGACTTTCGGTGTACTCCTTGACGCGCACCAGGGCGCGCACGCGCGCGAGCAGTTCTTCTCCCTGGATGGGCCAAGTCAACAGATCATCCGCCCCAGCGTGGATCGCCCCCAGCCGTTGCACCGCATCGACTTGATGCGTGAGCAAAATGATGGGGGTCAGGCGGGTGGCGTCCAAGCCCTTCAGCTCGGCGCAGAGCGCTATCTCATTCGGGCCAGTCACCGCCAGCAGCAACAGCGCGGGGCGTTCGCACCGCATGAGTTCCAGCAAACGTTCGCCGTCGCCGCTGACCGTGACGTAACCGGCTTCCGTCAGCAGCGAGCGGAGCGTTCGGAGACTCTCGGGGTGGGAGTCCACGATCAAAATTCTCGTGCTGCCAAGGCACGTGGCGGGAACTACGGCGGTCTCGCGGTCCAAAATAGAGATCTCCCGCTGCCGAGCAGCGGCAAACCTCGGCGTCCGCCCGCAATCGTGTTCTCTGGATTTCCAGGCCCTGGAGTTGCCGATTACGGTACCCGGACGCAGGCGCATCTCAAGAGGCGCTGGACGCCAGGCGGTGGGCGCCGCGCACCATCGAAAAATCCAACAGCCACAATCTGGTTGCGTCGTGGGGCCGGCCCGATCGACGTCGCCATCTCAACTCGCCAAGGGATTCAGACTGGCAGGATCGAAGCTCGCATCGGCGCCGATGGGCTTCCGGCTGAGGACTTGCAACACCAGGGCCAACCGCCCGCTGACTCCCCTCTTGGAATAAATCGTCTGCAGATGGCTCTTGATGGTGCTTTCCATGACCCCCAGGGACTGTGCGATTTCTTTGTTACAGGCGCCCCGTACCAGGTGGTCGAGGATTTCCGCCTCGCGCCGGGTCAGGTTGGTGGCCGGCATTGCCGTGCGGCCCGTGCCCTCGCGCATCATGTCGATCGTGGCGGACATCACTTGCGGGGTGAAGTTACGCCCGCCGCGGGCGACACACATGACAGCCGCAACCATTTCGTCCCAAGCCGCGGAGTGATCCAGATACCCGCGGGCTCCGGAAAAAAGAAGACCCGTCTGCACTTCCGCCGGGCACCCCGCGCCCAGCACCAATATCCGCAGCGACCGCGTGTAAACCGCAAGGTGCTCCAACTGTGTCATCGCGTGCGGCCAGGGGCAGTTCCAGACTGCAGTTGAACTCTGCGTCGAACGCAGGCGCAGCACGCGCTCGAAGCTGGTCATCGCCTGCGCGCGAATCCCTCCGGCCAGCAAGCGTTCCACCAGCAAGCGCCCAGTCAGAGCGTTGCCGTCCACAACCCAGACGCTGCTCGCGTTGCCGTCGCCTCCCCGCTTCATGCTACGCCTCCTGAAAACAGGCGCCAGTTTACTGAGCGGAGGGCGTGTGTCAACACCCACATCAGAGGGCATCCGTGCGACGGGACGTACCTCGCACAACCCGGCCCGCCTACACTTCAGGTCGCTTTTGATCAGAGCCCGCCACTTCCTTGCGGCGGGCGGACTCGATGCGCGCTTCCTGGGCCAAGAAGCGGTGTTTGGGCGCTTCCATCCATGGGCGCACCAGTGGGTAGAGCCACCAGATCAGGATCAGTGCACCTACCAGAATCGTCACTGCGACGATGATGAAGTTGATCATGGACGTCCTTGCATCGCTGACAGCGAAGCCGGCGGTGCAGCCACGGTCGAGGGCGTGCCGTAGAACGCGCGCACGTAGGCCACCACCGCCTGCACTTCCGCCTCGGTGAGATTGGGCCATGCCGGCATGGCGGTGCCGGCAACACCCTGGCGCACCGCTTGCAGAGCAACCGGCACGCCAGGTTGCAGCTCATGGAAATTCGCCGGCACGGGCCGCAGCACGCCCGCCATCGTCCCGTTGCCCGCTCCCTCGCTGCCGTGGCAGGTAGCGCAATGGGTGGCGAAGACGGCGGAGCCTGCGCGCAACAGCGCCGGGTCCGGGGGCGCACCTGTCGCGTCCGGTGGTCCCAGCGAGGTCACGTAGGCCGCCACGCCCTGCAACTCGGCAGCGGAGAGTTCGCTCCACGATGGCATCGCGGAGCCGGGGATACCCGCTACCAGCACCCTGCTCAACAGGGGCGCGGAGAAGCGGAAAGCGGTCAGGTTCAGTGCATGCGGGAATAGAGCAGCGGCGGTTGCCGTGTCCCCGCTTCCGCGCATGCCATGGCACCCGGAACAGTTGTGGCGGAACACGTCGGCCCCGACCTGGATCTGCCCGGGATCGCGCGCATCGAAGGCCAGGATTTCGCCCAGGCCGCCGGAGCGGGGCGATCGCATCGGCACCTGAGGCAGGTTCATCGCGCCCATCGGATCCTGGGACGAGGGCGTGGGCGTTGTATCGAGTTGCAGGAGGGGTCCTGCGTTAGGGGCGGGCTGTTGCAAGGTCGCTGCCTGTCCCAACGTCCTCAAGTAGGCCACCAGGTCAATCGCGTCCTGGGTCGGCTTGGCGGCTGAGCCGTCGAAGAGCCACGGGAAGGGTGGCATGACGGAGTCGGGCACGACGGACTGCGGGTTGTAGAGGTGGACGAGCTGCCAGTCCGCGGGATGACGCGTCGTTTCGCGCGCCAGATCCGGCCCAATGCGCCGCGTTCCCCAGAGTTGCGGAAAGTCGTGCGCAGTCTCCCAAGCCGCCGAGGGCACGCCAAAACGGCGCACATCGTCGGGGGTGGAACGGACCTGTTGCGTATGACAGTATGCACACCCATCGCGGCCGTAGATCATGCGACCACGCAATTCCGCCGCCGTGTAACCGCGCTCGGGCCCCCCTGCCATCTCGCGTTCCAGGGCGCGGGCCGGCAAAACACCCAAGACCACAAAGGAGAGGACAAAGAACACAACCCCGGCCGCGAACGTCCAGACATAGACGCCCCCCAACCAGTTCGCTCCCGGCAGAGCGACGGGCGCGACTGCGTCCGCGTCCCGTTCGGCGGCCGCCTGACTGAATGGACGCCATTTCCCGGGCTGGCGAGGTCCGATCAAGAGGCTGAGCGCAAAGGCGCCGAAGCCGCTCAGCAGCAAGGCGCCGTCCACGCTACGGAACAGCCAGAAGCCACGAGAGGCACGCACGGAGGTCATCCAGCTCAGCGAGCTGTGCCAGAGCGCCGCTTGTACCAGCCCCGCCGCGGTCAAATCCACCACCATCAGCAGAAGACCGATGGTCGTCAGCCAGTAACTCCATCCCAGAGCGCGACGACTGAAACGTACGCCGGGAAGGCGTTCCCAGATGTGGGCCAAGCCGCCCATGACGCCGAACGAGGCGAAGCCAATCATGGCCAGATGGGAGTGGCCAATCACCCAGTCGGTGAAATGCACGGCGCGATTGAAACTCATCACCGCCTGCAGCGATCCCTGGATGCTGACCACGAGATACAGCACGACGCTGGTCCAGACGAAGCGCAACGCCAAGTCGCTGCCCACCAGCGCCATGCAGCCCACCAGGGCGAGCAGCAGGTTGGCCACCACGAGGATGACGTCCAAGCCCTGGTAGATGGAGGCCACCACCGCCCCGCGCTGGGCTGCCATGGGAATGGCGGAAAACAGGTAGTGGTGGGTGCCGTTGAGCGGGTACACCAGGAACAGCAGCCAGAAACCAACCATCGAGTAGAAGTGACTGTAGACCGGTCGCCCGGAGGCCACGGGCAGCACGTAGTACGCGATGACCAAGGTCAGCGGCGTCACCAGCAGGCCCACCGCATCGTGGATCCAGAGGCCGCTGAAGGCCGCCCCGGCCGCGCCGGGCAGCAGATGCGGAAGCAGGTTGCCCACCGGGTAGGCGAGAGCGGTGAAGACCGCACCGCCGATCAGGTACCAGCCGGCGACATAGATCTCGCTCAATTTGGCGCCCACAAAGGGCATCACGAACTGCACCACTATCAGGACCAGCGCGAATTCAATGACCAGCGCCACGGCGAGCGGAAACTCCGCCCACTCCAGCGGCTGGCTGACACCTGCCAGCACCAGCGTCCAGCCCGGTAGCACCGCAGCGAGGTTCCAAACCCAGAACATGGCCCAGCCCAAGCGTCGGCTGGTGACCGGCCGGGAGGCGAGCCGCGGTAAGGCGTGATAGAGGAAGGCGAGGAACCCGTTGCCCAGCCACGCGAACAGGATGCCCTGCGTGTGGTCGTAGCGCAGCCGTCCCCACGTAGACCAGGCGTGCTGGCTCAACAAATGCGGCAGGTGGAATTTCAACGAGACGGTCAGTCCGAATAAGGCGGACACCATGAGCCCCAAGACGGCGGCCCAGCCGTGCGCGCGGATGAGATCGTAATCCACGCGCGGTGACGACTCTGGTTGTGAGGTGACAGTTGGTGACATGGGAATTAAGAACTCTAGCTAGCGCCCCAAGGTCGGCGATGGCCCGTGCACGGCCGCCAAGTATTGCGCAATCACGGCGATATCGGTTTCCGGCACGGGCGCACCGTAAACGGTACGCATTTTGTTGACTTCCTTGGTCCAAACCACTGCCGTCAGCGGGGGCTGGTCGGCCACCAGAGCGGTGGAATGACAGATGGAACAGCGGGTCAGAAAGACTTCTCTTCCGTTGCCGGCAGGAAAAATAGGCGCATCTTGCGGTTGGGCCGCGGCATAGGACCGCAAACTGGAGGAGTTGGTGGGCGGTGGAGGCGCCGCGATGAAGAGATTAAAGCGCGCCTGCACGATGAACACGGCGGCCACCAATCCCAGCAGCAACAGCGCGCCCACGACCAGCACCTGCCGCCGCTGGTCTCGAGGAGAATGAGAACGATAAGCATCCATGGGCAGACGTCCTTGTCAGCTGCGGGCCGCGACCACCAGCCGGTCAGCCACCGCGTACATAAAGCCGCCGCCGTTCCAGTTGGGTTGCAGCGGCTGGACCTCACCGGCGCGGCTGGTGGCGCGCACCCACCACGTGACGTTTTCCGGGCGTGTGGGAACGATGATTGCGCGCCAGCGACGGAAGGAATAGCCGCCCAAATCGGGACCCAGTGCCGTCGCCTGCCAACTGCGGCCCTCGTCCGGCGAGATCTCGACGCGGGCGATGCCACTGCCGCGATCAAAGGCCACCCCCTCCAAGGCCAGAGGCCGACCCACGCGGGCGGGCGCCACGCCGGCCGGCGCCACGAAGATCGAGCGCACCACGAACTGCCCGATCGGCACGGTCTGGGTGGCCGGCTGATCAGGGCGTTCGTTTCCAAATGGATTGTCGGGCACGCGGTAGGCCTTGGTCATCCAGAACCCTTGGAAGGGTTGGGTGAGGGCGTCAATGTAGGTAAGGGACTTGACCCAATAGGTCGCATACCAGCCAGGAACCACCAAGCGCACCGGGAAGCCGTTGAGAAACGGCAGCGGGCCATCGTTCATGGCGTAGGCGACCAGCGTGTCCGGATGCAGGGCATGGGCGCGGGATAAGGATTTGACAAACGGAGGTACGGTCGGAAGCGGCGGCTCATCGAGGCCGCGACAGGTGACCTCGACAGCATCAGCCGCCAGGCCCGCGCGCTGCAGCAGTTCGGCAAGCCGGACACCGGTCCAGCGCGCATTTCCCATCGCCCCGTTGCCCCACTGGCCACCCGGAACACGCGGCTGGAAGAAACGACGCGCATTACCGGAACACTGATTGACCGCCACCAGAGTGGTCGCCGGCATGGCTCGCAAGTCCTCGAGCGACAACTGCAAGGGCCGCGCCACCCGCCCCCGGATCTGTAGCCGCCAGCTGGCGAGATCGACCTGGGTGGGGATGCCGGCCAGGTGCCAGCGCACAAAAAAAGCCTCGTTCGGCGTGAGGTCGGTCTGGAAGTACTGGAGCGGCGTTTCCAGTAGCGGCGCCCGATCGTTGTGATAGAGCAGCGGCACTTTCTGCGGGAAGCGCGCCAGCGGCAACTGTTCGGGGGGCAAGTATCCGGGCGGCGGAGGCGGTAGCGAGTCGCCCCGCTCACACGCGCCGGTTCCCAGAGCCGCCAACGCCCCCGCCGTCAGGGCGAGAAACTCCTTGCGGTTCATCATCTCTCCTCTGCGACCTCGGCAGCATGCGACCCGGCCAGCCGGGCGAGCGACATGACCAGGACGAAAATGAGTGCGGTGAGCAGCCCGATCTCCCACATATTCATGCGCATCGCCTCCAGATTCGGGGCTTCCGCGCCAGTGCTGCCGCTGGCGTAGGCGGTCTGCAACGTCAACACCAGGATGCGGCGAATGGCGGCGATCAAGCCGACAATCAGAAACGGCTCCGCGGTGAGGACCAGCGATCGCACCGAGATACGCACCGTATGCAGGATCTCGATCACCATCAAGGTCAACAACAGCCGATCGAGCGCCATCAGGATGCCTTGGGTGAGGCTGTGCGCCACCCATTCATGCCAGAGCAGCGGCACGACGCTTAATACCGCCAAGGCCGCTGTCAGGGCCAGCATGCCGCCCAGGACGGCGTACATCCAGGACTCCATCAACCCCAGCAACCGGCAGGTCTTGAGACGTAGGGTGGTTTCGGCCTGACCGATCAGGGCGCGCTCGCTCCCGCCCACCACCGGAACAGAGTCCGTCTTCACTGGCGGCCTTTCGGATTGTGTTTGCGGGAAGGACATAGCCCGAACTTTATCCGTTCGGAGCGGCTCAATCGAACGAGTAATTCTGATGGCCTATTCACCTCGTACCCGAGGCTGCCCAAAACGCCGCGCTCTGGCACAACCTGTCTGGGATGCTTGAAAACCTCGTGGAGGACGCTCATGTGCAGCCTATAGGGGATGCTTGATGGCCTCGCGGCAGAACTGCATGAAGCGCCCGGCCAGACCGGTGGGGGGAGGGCCTTGGGGAAACACGAACGCAAAGGGGCGTACCAGTTGCAGCCGTTCCACCGTTACCAAGCGCAGCGTACCCAGACGTAATTCCTTGGAGACGGCCCAGCGCGAGACGGCTGCCAACCCGAGCCCGGCTTCAGCCGCGAGCTTGATGGCTTCCGTGCTACCCAACTCGAGAATGGGCCGCAGTCGGCTCTTGGGACGGAGGCGGTGGAGGGCTCGTTCAAGAATCTCCCGCGTTCCGGAACCGGATTCGCGGACCAGCCAGGGAGCGGCCAAGGCGTGATCCAGATCAAGGGGAGCGGCGGCTATGGGCTCGCGCGAAGCGGCAATGATGACCAGCTCATCGCGTCCGAACGGCACCGCCTTCACCTGAGGAAGGTGGACCGGGCCTTCGACCAACCCGAGGCCTGCCTCCCCATCTCGCACCGCCTCCGCCACCTGTTCCGTATTGCCGGCCCGGAGACAGAGATGCACGCGCGGATGCGCCTTCTTGAAAGCCACCAGAACCGTCGGGAGGACATAGTTGACCAGCGTCGTGCTGGCCCAGACCCGCAACTCACCCGCTTGTTCCTCCGGTGGCCGCAGCTCAGCTTCCACTTCCTCATACAAGGCCAGGACACGCTGCGCAAAGGCGAACAACTGTTGGCCGGCCGGCGTCAGCTCGATCTGCCGTTTGGAGCGGTCAAAGAACCGCGTGCCGTACTCCTCCTCGAGCGCCTGGATCTGCAGGGTGACCGCCGGTTGCGTCAGGGAAAGCCGGAGGGCCGCGCGCGAGAAGCTGCGTTCGCTGGCCACGGCATGAAACACCTTGAGACGAAAGTCGGCCATGGGTACTGGCAACGAGTCGAGGGAGAGCGTAGCCCAACCGGGAGGTTGACTCAATCGGCGGCGGGTTTGCGCGCTCGCTCAGCGTAGACCACGGCCGTGATTACGGCAAAGACTTGATTGGCCAGGAAGAACCAGGCCATGCCACCCAACGAGAGCACGCGATGACCGGCAATTCCCTGCCCGAGAAGCGGGAGCACGAGGAAGGCGTTGATGCACCAGGGAAATAGCCCAAACTGGAAGCCACGCCACCAGGAGGGGCCGCGCAGACGTCGCTCAAAGAGCGAGACGTATAACGCCACCATCACCAGTCCGGTGCCGACGTGAAACCCCACCCACACCGCTGCGGTCGGCGGGGGGTGATGCGCCAAAGCTGGAACCAATTTCCCCAGGGTACCGAGCATGAGGCGCAGAAGGCCCCCACTCTCGGAACGCAGCCCGAGCGCGGATCCGGCCGACAAGAATGCCATATTGCCCAGAATACCCACCAAGCCGGCCAGCACCGCCGGCCGCCACCTCGGCGTTTCCATCCATGGTTGTGTCACTGTTTGAAAACCTTTTGCTACTCGGTAAGTGCCAACCGCGGGCCCTAATATTCCCGGAGGGTGACTTTTTCCCACTGCGTGGGAATATTGCAGCGCTTCCGCGACACTCACCTCTTAACCGGCGCGCGGGCCAGCGGCGGAGGCGATCCCCAGGGCGGAGATGATCTCAAGATTGTGAGCATTGCAGACGCTACCTTCGAAAGCTGGATCCAGCAGTACTCAAGGCTGCTGTTCGGCATCGCCTACTGGAGCACCGGGGCGAAGTCCACGGCCGAGGACCTGACGCAGGAAACATTCTTCGAGGCTTACAAAGCTCGTGACACGCTGCGGGATCCGGAGCGCGCGCGGGCATGGCTGTGCGGCATTTTGCATCATCGCGTGGCGCATTACCTGCGACGACGCAAGCGGCGAGGCGAGGTCTCACTGGAAGTCTTCGACGGGGGAATGGAGCCGGCAGCAACGGGCGGCTTCTCCGTCCGTCACCATGCGCTGCACCAGGCCCTGAGGGGTCTGGACGCGACGTATCGCGTTCCGCTGGTTCTCTTTTATTTCGAGCAATTGTCCTACCGGGAGATCGCCGAAATTCTGGCGGTACCGCTGGGAACGGTGATGTCTCGGCTGGCGCGGGGTAAGGCGGCGTTGGAGTTCGTGCTGCGACCGCACATCTCCAACATCGTGACCATGCCGCATCGTGGAGAATCGAAATGAATTGTGCCAAGTATCAATTCGAGATGCACAGTTACAGCGATCGTGATGAGCGCGACCCGGGATTTGCCGGAATGCTGGCGCACGTCAACGCCTGCGCAACCTGCGGGCTTCTGTTTCTGCAGATGCGCGAACGCGACCGCGGTATCGCGACCACGATGCGGGCGGTCATGCCGCCGCCGGGTTTGGAGCAGCGCATCCTGACCGGCTGGCAGCACACGCGGCTGGGGCCCGAGCGCCGCGTTCGCCGCTTCCCGTTCTCTGCCTGGCAACTGGTCGCGGCGATGATGGTGCTCGCCGGCGTGATCGGCTGGAAAGTGTATTGGCAACGAACTCAGGCGCCAACCCCGGCCAGCGTGGCGCGGGCAGCTGTGGCACTCACCGGCGAGCGGAGCCGGCTGCAGTACGAGACGCCGGACCGGGCCAGCATCCTCGCCTGGGCGGGCAACCAGACCGGCACCCGGCTGCAACTCGCGCCGAATCTGGATCGCGTGCAGTTCCGCGGCGCCAAGCGGGTTCAGATTGCGCAGCACCCCGCTGTCCTTCTGGCCATGCGCTATGAGCGGCGCGCCGCTCTGGTGGTGCTCCCGGGCTTTACCGTCGCCGTGCCGTCGCTGGGGCCCCAGCTCTTCAACTGGAACCACACTTCCGCCGCCGTGTGGAGCGACGCGCATCAGACCTACGCCCTGATCTTTGCCGGTTCGCAGGACGACTTGAATCAGTACATGCATCGAATGGGTATCGTGTCCTGACGCTTGAGCCGGTGGGCCCCTCGAAAGGAGACCGCCGTTGGTGCGACGTTTATTCCCTTCCCTGATGTGCCTTTTCGCGGCCAGCTTGGCGGCGGTGCAGCCGGCGGCAGCGCCCGAGCACGCGCTGATGACGGCCATGGCACAGATGAACACCGCCATGGCGCGGGTCAGAATGACGGGCCAGCCCGACCGCGACTTCGCCCGCATGATGATTCCGCACCACGTCGGGGCGATCGCAATGGCAGAAACGGAGCTGCACTATGGTCACGACCCGGTGTTGCTGCGCCTGGCCCAGGAAATCGTTGTCACCCAACAGCAGGAGATCGTCGTCATGAGACGCGCCCTCGCCGCTCACTCGCACCCCCGTCCGTAATGGTCCGAGACTTTGTCTAAGAAAGCCGAATACCCCATGTCTCCTCGTCCCCTGTTCGCCCTATGCCTCGCATTTTTTGGTCTCGGGTTCGTCCTCTCCAGCGCCGACCAGGTTCCTGGTGCGGCCAGCGCACCCGCCATCCCAATCACCTCGCACGACCGTGTTTATCTCTCTGATCAGTCCTCAAACACAGTCTCAGTGGTGGACCCGGCCAGCGAACGGCTGCTGGGCGTGCTGCGCCTGGGGAATCCCACGCCCGGTGACCTCAGCCCGCTGTATACCGGTCAGCTGCTGGTTCACGGGATGGGCTTCTCGCCCGATCACCACACGCTCGACGTCGTCTCCATCGGCTCCAACTCCGTGACCTTCATTGATACCGCCACGAACACGGTCAAACACGTCACGTACGTCGGAAGAGCACCGCACGAGGCGATGTTCAGCCCTGACGGCAACGAGGTCTGGGTGGCGGTGCGAGGCGAAAATTATATTGAGGTGCTCGATGGCCACACCTACCAATCCAAGTTGCACGTCGAGGTGCCGAACGGCCCCGGCATGACGATCTTTTCGCCCGACGGCCATTACGCGTATGTCTGCTCCAGCTTCAGTCCGGTAACGGTCGTGGTCGACGCTCATTCGCATGAGATCGTCGGCCACGTCGCGCAGGTCTCGCCCTTCTGTCCCGACATTGCGGCCACCCCCGACGGCACCCAGGTCTGGGAGACGCTGAAGGACACAGGCAAGACCGAGGTCTTCAACGCCCGACCGCCGTTTCAGCAGATCGCCGTGCTGCAGACCGGCCCCATCACCAACCACGTCAACATCGTCCGCAACGCGCACGGGCAGTTTGCCTATGTGACCATCGGCGGCCTGAACGAGGTGAAGGTCTTTACCACGAGCGATCAACCCGCGCTGGTCGCAACCATTCCGGTCGGCGATCTGCCGCATGGGCTCTGGCCCTCGGGCGATGGTCGGCGCATTTACATTGGACTTGAGAACGCCGACGCTGTCACGGCGATCAATACGCTGACGCAACGCGTGGTCGCGGTGATTCCCAGCGGACAGTCGCCGCAAGGCATGGTCTACATTCCTGACGCGGTTCCGTCAGGAACAGGGATGGAGCACTTGGAACCGCTCGGCAAGGCGGGCGCCGCCGTGCACCTGTCCTTGGGCAAGCCGGGCAGTCACGAACCGCTCAGTTCGGTGGCGGTGAACGATCAGGGTCTGACGGACCTGATCGAAGTGGCGGCCACCGGCCTTCAGCCGCATACTGCCTACCTGCTCGCCTTGGCCCCACAGTCAGATGGAACCGGTACGCTCGAACTGCTCACGCAATTTCAGTCCAGCCCGTCCGGAACGGCCGTGGTAAGCGCCCTCGCACATCTGCGCGGCGTACTCCAGCCCGGCGAAGAAACGTCACGCCGCTACCTCGTCATCGTCACGGCGCCGGAGGGGAAAGCGGGCGCGCTGGTTCAAGTCCAGCTCGCGACGCCCGGCCGGCGTTAAGTTCGGCGTCTCCAATTGGGAGAGCGCCCCCGAAGCTCGGCAAACGTAAAACCAACCAGCGCGCCTTCCAAAGAGTACCTCTCGTCATCGGCCCGATTAGCAGCTTCAACTACCAGGCTGCGACGCACCGCCGAACTCACCCCGGACCGCGGCGCACAGAATATCAAGCGGAGTTGATGGCAGCTGGCAACTTTTGGGGTGCTTACTGGTTCTGAGTCAGGGTGGACATCGCGCCACCACACGATTGTCTTCCCAGAAAGTGAATCTAAATGAAAAAGATCGTTGCTTCCGTATTCGTGCCGTTGGTGCTGACGCTCCTATTCGGACTCCCTGCTCTTGCGACCGCACAAGCCTCGGATAATGGCCAGATGGCGAACATGGGCCCAATGCAGCACAAAGGGCGAATGGGTCACAAGGGCGAAGCGCATCCGGAGGTCCGGCAGGCCATCCGCATGCTGAATCACGCCAAGATGGTGCTGCAACGCAAGGCTGCCAATGATTTCGGTGACCACAAGGCCGAAGCCATCAAGGCGATTGACCAGGCGCTCGACCACCTGCAGATGGCTCTGAAAGCCGACCAGAAGTAAACCCGCTTTTCCGTTTCCGTTGCACGCCGACGACAAACGGGCGGGTGCACACTGAAGAACATCAAGAACAGAAGTGACTGGTGAGCGCCACTTGGCCCCGCCACGAACGTTCGCTGCGATCCTGTGGCGACTACTTCAAATAACACTGCTGCGTGCGCTCACGGCCTGGACGGTCCAGGGGTGGGCTGATCGCAGCGCAACGAAAGGGGCACTGTGATGAACGGATGGATGGGCGGAGGCGGATGGATGGGCGGTGGGATGTGGTTTTGGACGGTAATCGGGGTACTGGTGGTGGTCCTTCTGGTCGTCGTGATTAACAAGCTCTCTAAGAAATAATCGCGTGCTTACGACCCGCCCATGATGTGACATGTTGCCCGACGCTGGTCACCCTATCCACCGACACAACGGTGAGCGAGACTGGGCTGCCCTGTTGGTCAATTACTTTGGCGCCAGGCAGGTCACAACCGCAAAGAGACCATGACGAAGAGACAGCGGGGCGTTCGCCCGCGAATGCCCCATCGTCGAGGCCTGTCACACTCCACTGCCATGCCGGGTCTCTCCGGGTTCAACTGGCTCACATAGCGGGGGAAGGTCAGTGGTACCACCTTCCTATTAGATTGAAGCCAATCACTACGCCGGGTCGATGGGCGCTCACGGGGAGACATGAATCGAACACGTCGACACGTGCTGCAGAACTCCGCCGTCCTCCGTGCGAGAGTCCTCGCCACCCGGAGTGCCGCAGGCGCACAACAATCGACGGAACATGAACGGGACATGAAAAGATCCAGATGCCGATAAAACGTATTTTGTATTGCCTGCTTGTGCTTTTCATTTGTGCTGGAGGGCCCGCTCTCCATGCGCAAATGAATCCCTATTTCACTGCGATCAATTACCCGGTTCGCAAAGACACGATGATGGTCATGTTGTTGCCGGACTTCCAGTCCGCGCGGACCACGCGCAACTTTTTTACCGGTATGGGCATGGTTGAGTACGGCATCACGCCCCGCTGGACTGCAGGGTTCATGCTTGAAGGCCAGCACATCCTCGGCTTGCCGGCCACCTATGGCGGACTGCGGATCAATAGTTACTTTCGCGTCTTCCCACACGACCACATGCTGAACTTCACCGTGTACGGCGAGTACGAAGACCTCAATGCGGCTGCGCTTTACAAAATGGAGGTCTCGGGATTCGGCGGCGAAGATTTGAGCGGGCCTCTGACCGTGGCCCGGCGTACGCCCGTACGTACATTCGAGCAGCGGGCGCTTCTATATCACGATTGGGGCAACACAAACCTCACCTTCAACTTCATCAGTGAGACGGGGATTGGGAGCGCCAGGCATGACTTCGGCTATTCCTTGGGGGTCTTCCGACAGCCCGTCTGGACTGGCATGGATATGAGCAAAGACGCCCCGAGCATGGCGGGCATGACAAAATCATCGGCACCTTCGGCGCTTTCGTTCCGCCGCTTGGGATACGGATTGGAAATGATCGGGGCGCTTGGCGACACGAAGCAATTTGGCTTTGACTGGCCGCGTCAGCAGCAGTATGTGGGCCCTGTCTTCAGTTATGCCGTATCGCGCAAATGGAGCCTTCACGTGGAACCGGCATTTGGACTTTCCGACGTGAGCGACCCTTTTGTCCTGCGCATGGGTGTGGGGTACTCGATCGATCACTTTGCGCAACGGCTGGCCCGCGCATTCTGAGGCGGCGCTGCAGACTTTCTTCCCGCGCATGACGTCAACTCACACGACGTTGACCAGCAACTTCTTCCCGCCAACCGTTTTTGCCTGGGTTCAGAACCTTTGTTTGGGAATGCGACATTTCCAAATGATCCCAGCCCCGAACCGGAACGGTTGACACCGTTCGGGATGCCGCCCGGTTGCCGCCGGGCTACACGGTTCTCCTCTGAGATGCAGAGATTGTGCGCGTAGAGAGCTCCTTTGAGACCCGTTCCGAGGAAAGCGACGCTCCGATGACCAAACTTTTCACACCAGCAAGAATCGCAATACTCCTACCTCTGCTCGCGTTGTTGGTTGCCCGGGCAGACTCCCAGGCAATCCCGGCTCTCGAGAACATCCACTCGCAGCAGGAACTCGAAAAGGCCGTGACAGCGCTCGATGCGGCGCTGTTTGATTCCTATAACCGTTGCGAATTAACAAAGTTTGCCACGTTCTTCACCGACGATGTGGAGTTTTACCATGATCAGGGCGGCGTCACGCTCGGCAAGGCGAACTTGACCGAAAGTGTCAAGCGGTACATCTGCGGCAAAGTGACGCGGGAACTTTTGCCAGGCACACTTCGCATCTATCCCATGAAGGGCTATGGCGCAGTTGAAATGGGCGTTCACCGCTTCCACCACCCCGGGCATGACGATACGGAGGGGGTGGGCGAAGCGAGGTTCATCCATCTCTGGCAGTACAAGGACGGCGCGTGGAAGATTACGCGTGTTATCAGCTACGACCACCATGCTGCCGCCAAGTGAAGGTCGCAGGGGATCCATACTACGTGGCAGTTGTCGAGAATATGGCGCTACCCGGCATCCGCAGCCCTGGGCTTCCAATCGGGTCAGCCGCGCGAGATTGCAACGCCCGCCCCTGTTCTTCACAGCCGGAACGGGTCTGGCGCCCGCGGCTGAAGTTGGCCGATATGGATCTCGCGCTGGAGTTCTAACCGATGCACTGTCCGGTTGTATTGCAGGCGACCGGTCAGCGTCGGGTCCGTCGCGTCGCCGGCTGATCTGGGGCTTGCGCCCCAAGCGACGCTCATGTCGCCCTAACCGGTCCCCGCCGGGCGCGTCCCTTCCGCACGGTTGCTATACTGCGGGCGGTGATCCGCGACGGCATTTTTTATGGGTTGGGATTCGGCGCGGCGGGGGCTGCTGTGGCGCGGCTGCTGGGCTGGCCCTGGGCGATTCCCTTCTGGGTGCTGGCGGCTTTCACTGTTTACTTTTTTCGTAACCCCGACCGCCTCGTTCCGGCTGACCCGGCTTTGGTGGTCTCGCCGGCTGATGGCAAGGTGACGGCGGTCGAGGTGCTTCCTGCCAGCGGACCGTTCCAGACGCGCATCAGCATCTTCCTCTCCGTCTTTGACGTCCACGTCAATCGCTCGCCTGTTGCCGGCCGGGTCACGGCAGTGACCTATCACTCCGGACGCTTTCTCAACGCCTTAAACCCGGCATCGGCAGTGGAAAACGAACGCAACGAGGTGCGCGTCGAGGGGCCGCAGGGAATGGTGGTCTTCGTCCAGATCGCCGGCCTGATTGCCCGCCGCATCGTCTTCTGGCCCAAGCTCGGCGCCGTGCTGGAGCGCGGCGAGCGAGTGGGGCTGATCAAGTTCGGCTCGCGCGTGGATGTCTACCTCGGCTCCACCGCCGAGCTGCTGGTACGGGTTGGAGATCGCGTCAAAGGCGGAGGTTCGAGCCTGGCGCGCCTACCCGTGGCCGTGGACGCCGGTGTGAACCGCAGTGCGGGTTCGACGGTCACTCGCTCACGAAACCATGGCTGAGGCGACACCACTCCCGCACCCCCTGTCCCGGTCGCCCCGCCCCTTGCGGCGCGGCGCGGCCTTGCTGCCCTCGCTCTTCACCGTGGCGAACCTGGGCATGGGTTGGTATGCCATTCAACAGACCATCCTGGCGGTGCACAGCGCCAACCCGGCGGCGCCGCTCGATAACGCCGCCAAGGCCATCGGCTGGGCCATCCTGCTTGATGGTTTTGATGGACGCATTGCGCGCATGGTCAACGCGGCCAGCGACTTCGGCCGGGAGTTCGATTCCCTGGCCGACGTCATCAGCTTCGGGGTGGCCCCGGCGATGCTGGCCTACACTTGGGGATCGTCGTTTGTCAGCCTGGGCCCGGTGCCGGGCCTGTACCTGACGCGTGCGGCGCATTTCATCAGCTTCCTGTTTCTGATCGCGGGAGCGGCGCGGCTGGCGCGCTTCAACATCGTGAGCAGCGACTTCAAGCCCACCAACCCGGGCCGCGCCGGCAAGCGCTACTTCGTCGGCATGCCGATCCCGGGCGCGGCGGGCGTGGTTGCGGCCGTGGTGCATTTCTTTACCTCCCCGGCGCTGGGCATCGGGCTGCCGATCACCGTCTGGGAACCGGCGGTGGTCTGGCTGGCCCTGGTGCTGCTGCTCTCCTACTGCATGGTGAGCACCTGGCGCTTCTACAGCTTCAAGGACATTGACCTCCGACGCCGCCATCCTTTCGTGGTGACGGTGATGCTGGCGGCGTTGCTGGCCGGATTGTGGCTGTTCTCCGAAGTGGTGCTGCTGGTGCTGGCGTTGTCGTATCTCGGCTTCGCCGTCGCCTGGCGCGCCTCTCACCATCTGCGCAAAGCCCATGCGGCGCGCATCTGAGCGCGGCATAGACCCGCGCTCCCAGGAGCCCTAGTGCCCTCCCCTTTCCGCATTGCCATCGTCGGCGCCGGCACGCTGCTCGGCCAGGAGATTGGAACCGCCCTGCGCGATCGCCGCTTCCCCATGCGCAGCCCGCTGCTGCTCGACGACGTGGCGGAAACCGCCGCGCCCGAGGCCGCAGCGCCGGAAGCCGATGAAGCCACCCGCTGGCTACGCACCTTCGGCGACGAGCCCGCGCTCATGGAGCAGCCGCAAGCCAAGCACTTCGAGAACCTGGACGTCGTTTTCTTCGCCGGGGATGCGGCACAGACGCGGCGCCATTTCGCCGCCCTGCGCGGGCATGAGGCGCTGGCCCTCGATGTGGTCGGTGCTTTGCGCGACGAGCCGCAGGCCGAGCTGCTTGCGCCCGGCGCTGCCTTGGGAGCGGCGTCCGGGCTACGTCCACGACTGATTGCAATACCGCATCCTGCCAGCCTGGTGTTGCTCGAGGTGCTGCGCAGCGTGCACGCCGCGGCGCCGTTGTCTTCTGCCAGCGCCGTGGTGGTCGAGCCCGCGAGCGAACGCGGCCAGGCGGGCATCTTCGAATTACAACAACAAACCCTCGGGCTGCTGCGCTTTCAATCGCTGCCCACCGAGATCTTTGACGTGCAGGTCAGCTTCAACTTGCGCGCGGGGCTGGGTTCCTCCGCCCTGCCCGACCTGACCGGCATTGGCGCGCGCATCGGCCGCGAAGTCGCGCACTTTCTCGCACTGGGGGGAAACAATGCGCCTCCCCCGCCGGCGGTGCAAGTGTTGCAGGGGGCGCTGTTTCACTCCCACGCGATCTCGCTCTGCCTGCGGACAACCGCCCCGGCGACCGCGAGCGCCCTGCAACACGCTCTGCAAGCGGCGGGGTTGGTGGACGCCGAACCTGAAATGCCGGATCCCGTCGCGGCCACCGGCAAGGACACCGCGCTGCTCGGTCCGGTGGTGGCGGATGCCGCCGCGCCGCAAAGTTTCTGGATCTTTGCCGCGCAGGACAACCTGCGCCGGCGCGCCCTGTGCGCCGTGGACCTGGCGCTGGCGTGCCTCGGAACAAAGCCGCGCCCGCAGAGGGTCATATGAGAGGCACCGTCCTGTCTCTGACGTGCCTTGCCGTCTTCCTGTTGGCCGGCTGCGGCTATCACAACATGGCACGCCTCACGAGGCTGCCGCCGACGGTTCGCATCATCGCGGTACCGGGACTGCAGAACCGCACCCGGTTGCCGGGGATCTCGCAATCCATCAGCGCCGCCGTGGCGCAGGAGCTCATCCAGCGTGGTTACCGCGTGCAGCCCGATGTCGAGGGCAGCGATGCCGTACTCGAAGGGACGGTGCTCGACCTGCAGTTCACGCCAGTCACCTTCGACCCGGTCAGCGGCCGCGCCACCACGGTCGAGATCCGCATGCACCTCGACGCCCGTCTCACCGATCACCACACCGGCAAAGAGCTCTACCGCAACGATGATCTGGTCTTTCACGACCAGTACCAGGTGAGCCCCAACTCCCGCGACTTCGTCGAAGAAAACCCGCTCGCCATCCAACGTCTAAGCCGCACCGTAGCCGCCACAGTAGTAAGTGCCGTCCTCGAGAACTTTTAAGTCACAGACGTGCCGCGAGTTTTCACGCCTCACGCTCCTCCCTCAACTCTCAACGTATTTAGCCGTCCACAGCCTATCGCCCACGCTTCACGCTCCAACCTTCACGCTCCACGTTATAATCCGCCCGTGCCCTCCACCCCACGCGACCTGCTGCCGGCGCTGAGCCGGCAGTCGCTGCGTCCCGCCTACGCGCTCGTGGGCGATGAGTTATTTTTCCGTGACCGATTCCGGAGCGCCCTGCTCACCCTGCTGGTTCCGCCCGAGTTGCGCGAGTTCTCGGTCTTCGAAGAAGACCTGGTACTTTCGCCGCTCGACGACATCCTCGACCGGGCACGCAACTCCTCGCTCATGGCGCCAGTGCAGGTTTTCTTCATCCGCAACGCCCGTGACCTCTTCGCGCGCGGTGGGGGCGAGGCGGCGGGCAAAGCGAAACCCAAGGCAGGGCGCGGCAGCCAACGCAAGCACGGCGACTTTCCCGACAACCTCGCCGCCTACGTGCGCGACCCAAACCCCGGCTCGGTGTTGGTCTTTATCGCCGACCACCTGCACCTGCCGGTAAATCCGCGGGCGATCTCCATGGAGGACCGGTCGCGATTGGAACGCATCCAGGCGACGCTAGGTGTCCACTGCGAGTTGCTTTTGTGCTCGCGGCTGCCGGAACAGAAGAGCCGGAGTTTAGTCGCCGAGCTGGCCGGCGAACAGCAGGTGACGGTCGAAGATGACGCTGCCGAGTTGCTAGTTGAGATGCTGGGCGGCGACATGGGCCTGGTCAGCAGCGAGCTCGGCAAATTGTGCATCGAGGTCGGGAGCGGCGGCGGCATCACGCGCACCCACGTCGAACGCTCGGTGCAGGGCGCGCGCCAGCGTTCCGCCTACGACTTGGCGCGGGCGCTCGCCGGACGCCACCGCGGGCGCGCGCTCGAGGCCCTGCAGGTGTTGTGGGAGAACGAGGGCGTGGCGGGGTGTATCCCTCTCGTCTTCCAGCTCAGCCGGGCGTTCAAGATGGCGCTGGTGTTGCGCGAGAAGCGCGTGCGCGATCGCAACCAGCTCTATGCCGTCCTTCCCGAGGGCCTGCGGCCGCCCGCCTTTGCCGCCGATGACATCCTCGACCTCTCGCAGCGCATGTCGGAACGGCAGCTCATACGCGGCATTGACCTGTTGCAACGGGCCGACGTGGACCTGCGTTCCAGCCCGCTCTCCGCCCGACTGCTGTTCGAGCAGATCATCTTCGATCTCACCAGTGCGCCGGAACGGCCGAGTCCGTGGCAGCAGGAGGCCTTTGCACTGTGAAGGGCGTGCTGTCGGTCTTCAGTTGTTGGTTGTTAGATGTTGGTGGTTGGTTGGATATTGAAGCGAGCAACGAGACGGACCGGCGGCGTTTTTGATGCAGCGCCTGTCTTGCAGTCCCGCCGCTGCATCCCGCTCTACCGAGAGCTAAAAATCCAACAACCGGATACGGACGACTACCTGCGCAACCACGGATTCCTGTATTCGCGTTCCCAGGGGTGGAGGCTCTGCCCGGCCTACGATCTGAGTCCCGTGCCGGTTGACCTCAGACCTGGCCTTCTTTCCACGGCGACAGATCTCGAAAACAACTCCGCGTCCCTGGCTCTGGCGCCAGTTCCGTTCACTTGGAGGGTTCAGTCAAATCTCTCGTGAATCACCTCCCGGCGCTCGTAGCCGGCTTGCTTGAAGCGCTCTCGGACATCTTCGACCATGGCGCGCAGGCCGCAGATGTAGACGCGCAGTTCCGGTCGCGCGAGGAACGGCGCAAGGTGTGCCTGTACGCGTCCGTGCGCGCCCTTCCAGCCCTGCGGCGGGCGCGTCAGCGTGGGCAGGTAGCTGAACCCAGGACGCGCGGCGGCCAATCCTTCCATTTCCGCGCGGTAGAGAATGCCGTCCTCGTGGCGGCTGCCAAAGACGAGATGCATCGGGGCCTGCTGGCCGCGGCGCAGCAGCTCGCGCAGGATCGAGCGTATGGGTCCGATCCCGGTGCCGGTGGCAACAAACACTGTCTCGCGTTCAGAGATGCGCGGGACAAATACACCGTACGGCCCGTCGCACATAATCTCGCTTCCCGGCGCCAGATCGCAGAGGTAGTTTGAAAACGGTCCCTCGGGAACGCGGTTCAGGCAGATGGCAAAAGCATCCGGCTCCGACTCCGTCGCCATGCTGTAAGCGCGCTTGTCCGGCTTCTCGTGCACGGTGCGATGCACGGAGACAAACTGTCCGGAGACGTAGCGCAACGGGTCGAGAGTCTGGAAGCGGAGATGGTGTGTCGTCGAGTTCAAAATCCGGTTTTCCACCAAACGAGCGCGGAAGCGTCCCGGGCGGGGCAAGGCCGGCAGGTCAGGGTTCACGCCTTCTCCTTTTCTATCTAAAACATTACAAAAGACTTATTCGCGTTTCAGAGGCAACGCAGCGACAGCGCGGGCAAAAAACTGACCAAATTTCATTTTTTTATTTTCAAAAATCCTGAAAGTGGTATCCTGACGACATCCACACACTTGACCGTGCCCCCCGTGGGGCAACGACCACTCTCCGGAAGCCAGATCCCCCTGGCTTCCGGGTTTTTTTTGACTTTGGGGCGTCGGCTGAGCGTGGTTTCCCACCCCAGCGCCCCAAAAGCGGGCACTGCGACCCCCGATTTCCCACCCACCGCTCCCGTTGGTCGCTGTCCCCTCATGCCCGGGTTCTCGCCGACACGCGACTGTACTCGAGCCGACTCGGCGGGTGCCTCGATCGGATCTGCGTCGGCGATGGCGTTCATGGCTCACCTTACAACTCTGACACATGGATTTCGCCACATGGATTTTCCATGCGTCGCGACTAGAATGAAACAGGCAGCCTTCGCTGCCGCACCCTAATGCGCGAGGCATTCTGCATGGCGACCGACTCCGTTCTCCGCAGTGCTCCCCTGGCCGAGGCCGATCCGCAGGTCGCCGCCGCCCTGGCGCAGGAGACGCGCCGCCAGCACGAACACCTGGAGATGATTGCATCGGAGAACTTCGTCAGCGAAGCGGTGCTGGAAGCAGCGGGCTCGGTGTTCACCAACAAGTACGCGGAAGGCTATCCCGGCAAACGTTACTACGGCGGCTGCGAGTACGCCGATCAGGTCGAGGAACTGGCGCGCCAGCGGGCGAAGGAGATCTTCAACGCCGAGCACGCCAACGTGCAGCCGCACTCCGGCTCGCAGGCCAACCAGGCGGCGTACTCCGCCCTGATCCAGCCGGGCGACACCATTCTGGGCATGAATCTGGCGCACGGCGGCCACTTGACGCACGGGCATCCGCTGAACTTCTCGGGCAAGACCTACAAGATCGTGCCCTACGGCGTGACGCGCGACAGCGAGCGGCTGGATTACGACGAGTTGGAGCGGCTGGCGCGCGAGCATCGTCCCAAGCTCATCGTGGGAGGCGGCAGTGCCTACTCGCGCGTGATTGACTTCGCGCGCATGCGCGCCATTGCCGACGAGGTGGGAGCGTTGTACCTGGTGGATATGGCGCATTTTGCCGGGCTGGTGGCGGGCGGTGTACACCCCAACCCGATGGAGCACGCCCACGTGGTCACCTCCACCACCCACAAGACGCTGCGCGGACCGCGCGCCGGCTTGATCCTATGCCGGCAGGAGTTTGCCGCGGCGGTGGATAAAGTGGTCTTTCCCGGCGTGCAGGGCGGACCGCTGGTGCACGTGATCGCGGCCAAGGCGGTGGCCTTTCTCGAGGCGCTGCAACCTGCGTTCAAGACCTACGCGACACAGGTGGTGGCGAACGCGCGGGCGCTGGCGACGGCGCTGCAAGCGGAAGGCTTCCGCATCGTCTCGGGCGGCACCGACACGCATCTGTTCCTGCTTGATGTCGCCTCGCAGGGGGTGCGCGGCAAGGAAGCGGAGTTCGCGCTGCACGAAGCCAACATCACCGTCAACAAGAACGCCATCCCCTTTGACCCCAACCCGCCGATGAACCCCAGCGGCATCCGACTGGGAACGCCCGCCTTGACGACGCGCGGCATGCGCGAGCCGGAGATGCGGCACATCGCCGTCTGGATCGCGCGCGTGCTGCACAACGTGCAGCAGCCGGCGGAGTTGGCGGCGGTGCGGCGCAGCGTGCTGGAGATGGTGGCGGGCTTCCCGCTCTACCCGGGGCGGCAGACGTTGGCGCCGTCCGAGAGCGCGGCGCTCGAGGTGGGGCGCTAGTCCGCACTCCCCGTCAGGATGCCCTCCATGCTCACGGTGGCCATTGACATCCGGCGGGTCAACCAGTTCGGCTTCGGGACCTACCTGCGCAACCTGGTGCGTTGCCTGGGGCGTTTGGACGGCGACAACCGCTACCTGCTCCTCGGCCGTCCGGAACAGGCCGAGGCGATGGACGCGCGTGGGGCGCGCATCGAGTTGCTGCCCTACCTCGTGCCGGAGGCCTCACCGCGCAACCTGGTGCAGATGCACACCATCCTGCGCCGTGCGCGTGTGGACGTGCTGCATGTGCCGCATTACCACTGGATCCCGCCCCTGCTGCCCTGCCCACACGTGGTCACCATCCACGACCTGGTGGAGTTCATCGCCCCGCTGCCGGGGCGCTCGCGCCTCGTATCGCGCTCGCTCTTCAACCCGGTACGCCGTTCCGTGCGCCAGGCGGCGCGCGTAGTGGCAGTCTCCGAGGCGACGCGACAGGACGTGCTGCGCGTCTTCGGCGTCAAGCCGGAACGCGTCGAGGTGGTCTACAACGCCATTGACGAACGCTTCCTCGCCGGCCATACCAGCGAGGCGGAGCGGCAACTGGTGGCGGCGCGTTACGCCATCCACCACCCCTACATTCTCTATGCCGGCAACGTGCAGCCGCACAAGAACGTGGAGAAAATCATCGAGGCCTTCGCCGTGCTCAAGGCCGACCTCGCCCAGACGGGGGAGTTTCCCGAGTTGAAGCTCATCATCATCGGCGATGAACTCTCCAAGCATCCCCACCTGCGCCGGACCGTGATCCGCACCCGCCAGGAGGCGAATGTGCGTTTCCTCGGCTTCGTGCCGATCGAGATCCTGCGCGTGTTCTACGACGTCGCCAAGGTGTTCGCCTTCCCCTCCCTCTACGAGGGCTTCGGCCTGCCGCCGCTCGAAGCGATGGCGCATGGCACGCCGGTGGTGACCTCGAACCTGAGTTCGCTCCCTGAAGTGGTGGGCGATGCCGCCGTGCTCGTCAATCCCGACAACGTGTTTGACATCATGCGCGGGCTGAAACAATGCCTGCTCGATCGCGGACTGCGCGAGCGGCTCAAGGAACGCGGCTACGCCCAGGTGCAACGCTTCAGTTGGGAGCGCTCGACGCGCCGCATGATCGAGATTTTCGAGGAAGTTGGGGCGGAGAGTAAGCCGTAGGCGGTGGACGTCGGAGGGCCGGCGGTCGGGAAAACCGGCCGCCAACGGCCACCAGCCCAAATCAAGGACGGAAAACGCTTGCCAGCCGCCCCGGCTCACCCGACAATGAGCGGGTTTGTTGTCGGCGGTTCAGGAGCCCCCTTTGAGTCTTCACTTCCATCCCCTGCTGATTGACTACACCATCATCGGCCTTTACTTCGCCTTCGTGCTGGGCATCGGCTTCCTGCTGCGCAAGCAGATGAAGACGAGCGAGGATTTCTTCCTCTCCGGCCGCAGCGTCGCCAGTTGGATCACCGGGCTGGCCTTTCTCTCCGCCAACCTGGGGGCGTTAGAGATGATCGGCATGGCGGCCTCGGGCGCCAAGTACGGCATGCTGACCAGCCATTTCTACTGGATTGGCGCCGTGCCGGCCATGGTCTTCGTGGCCATTTTCATGATGCCGTTCTACTACGGCAGCAAGGCGCGTTCGGTGCCGGAGTACCTGCGCCTGCGCTTCGACGAAAAGACGCGCGCCTTGAACGCCATGACGTTTGCGGTGATGACGTTGCTCACCAGCGGCATGAGCATGTATGCGATGGCGCTGCTTTTCCAGTCGCTGATGGGCTGGCATTTCGCCGTCAGCGTCTGGCTCTCGGCGGGCATCGTGCTGGCCTACACCGTCACCGGCGGTTTGACTTCCTCGATCTACAACGAGGTGTTGCAGTTCTTTCTGATCGTGCTGGGTTTCATTCCGCTGACCTTCCTCGGCCTCAAGCAGGTGGGTGGTTGGGCGGGTCTTTCCTCCCGTCTGGCCACCACGCACCCGGGTTACCTGCACATGTGGAAGAACATGAACCATGCCTCCGCCAATCCCATGGGCGTGGAGTGGTTCGGTCTGGTGATGGGACTGGGCTTCGTGCTCTCGTTCGGCTACTGGTGTACCGACTTCCTCGTCATCCAGCGCGCCATGGCAGCCAAGGACATGACCGGGGCGCAGCGCACGCCGCTGATCGCGGCGCTGCCCAAAATGCTGTTCCCCTTTGTCGTCATCCTGCCCGGCATTCTCGCCCTGGCTTTGGTGCCCTTAACGCAATGGCCGGCGCAGAACGGCACCGCCAACTTCAACCAGGCGCTGCCGCTGATGATCGCGCAGTACTACCCCTCCGGCATGCTCGGCCTGGGACTCACCGCCCTGCTCGCCAGCTTCATGTCCGGCATGGCAGGCAACGTCACGGCGTTCAACTCCGTCTTCACCTACGACATTTACCAGAGCTACATCCGCAAGAGCGCGCCCGACAAGCACTACCTCGCCGTCGGGCGCTGGACAACGCTGGTAGGCATCGTGCTCTCGGTGGGAACCGCCTACGTCGTGGCGCAGTTCGACAATCTGATGGACTACATGCAGTTGGTCTTCAGCTTTGTCAACGCGCCGCTGTTCGCGACTTTCCTGCTGGGCATGTTCTGGAAGCGGGCCACCGGACATGGAGCCTTCTGGGGACTGCTCTCCGGCATCTGCGCGGCCACCGGACACTATGGCCTCACTACGGCCGAGGGCAAGGGCGGCTGGATCGCCGTGCTGCACACCTATCCGAGCAGCATGGCGCAGAACTTCTGGGGCGCCATCTGGGCGTTTTCAGTCAGCCTCATCATGACCATCATCCTGAGCCTGCTCACCGAACCCCGCCCGGAGGCGGAGCTGGTCGGGCTGGTGCGCTCCATGACGCCCCGCGCCTCGGAATCGCACCTGGCCTGGTATCAACGCCCCGTTTACCTCGGCATGGGCGTGGTGGCCGTGCTGATCGGGTTGAACATCTGGTTCCGCTAAACCCAGGCGCCGGCCCGGCCTGAAAGAACGACTTTATGGACCTACGTACTCCGATCGGACTGCTCTTCTCGATCTTCGGCGTCCTGTTGCTCGGCTTCGGCGCCACCCACACTGGCGCCGAGTTCGAGCGTGTGGGCGTGAACGTGAACCTCACCTGGGGTGGCGTCCTGCTGGGATTTGGCCTGTTCATGCTGCTGCTGGCCGCATTGGCGCGCCGCAAGGCGGCGAGCGACAAGCACGAGGTCGCGGGGGGCGGGCGGTAAATCGCGTGTGGGCGGGTGCGTCGGGCCACGCGGGGGCGCGCGGCCTAGTCATGTTCTGGGCCGCCCGCCGAATGCATCCTGCAGCACCGCGGTGTTTTTTTGTCACCCTTGGGTGACTGCGAGTAGCCGTAGGCAAGCCGCTGGCGCGGCTTGCCCGCGGACCTGTTTTGCGCGCGTACCTGTGCCGAGAAATCGGCCCTAACCACCTCCAAGCCGGAGTTCGGGGCCCCTTTCATCTGCGGCTGCGCCGGACGCCAAAGTGCCCCTAGCTACCAACGGTCGCCCTTCCCGGTCTGCAAATCAGCGGACTTGCCGCAACCCCTTGCTGCCATGTCTCGTCTGATAGAAAGAGATAAAAGTGATGGCGGAGGACGGCGATGCGACGAAATACGGCACGGCAAATCGTTCTATTGGGGGCCATGGGAGCGGCATTAGGAGTGATCGCCCCAGCGCAAACGGCGCGGCCTGTTGCGAATCACCCTGCGGCACGCCAAGGCGCCGGCCGGGCGCTGGACGCCCAAATCCAGACATACCTCCGGCAGGAACTCGCCAAACACAAGGACTTGAGCGGAGTTCGGGCCACGGTCGAAGACCGGGTCGTCACGCTTACCGGTTCGGTCAATAATTTCCGCGACTCGCTGGAGGCGCAGCACCGGGCCCGGCAAGTGGGCTCCGTTGACGGAGTAGTTAACCATCTGCAGGTCAACGCACCCCCAGTTCCCGACCAGAAACTGGCGCAGAAGATCGCCGACCACCTGACCTACGACCGTATGGGCATGGGCCAGACGTTCAACTATCTGGTGACCAACGTGAAAGACGGCGTGGTGACCGTGTCGGGCGTCGTTCGTAATTACCCCGACCGTGACTCGGCGCTGGCCATCGTGGACGACACCAAGGGCGTGCGTGGCGTAGTGGACCACATCCAGGTCGCGCCGCTGTCCCAGTTCGACGACGAGATCCGCTACGAGGCGGCACGCGCCATCTACGGCAACCCCACGCTGCAACGCTACGCCTCCGACCCGGCGCACCCGATCCGCATCTTGGTCGAAAACGGCCACGTGACGCTCGCCGGCGTGGTCACCAGCCAGCTGGACAAGCAGATCGCGGAAACGTCCCTCGGCGGCATCAACGGCATCTTCAGCGTGAAGAACGACCTGGTCGTGGCGCCGTAACGCGGCTAGCCGTGGAGGACAGACTCTTCCTGTCTGCCCTCCCCAGCGGCCCGCATCGCGGGCCGGATGACCAGACGGTGGACACGGCGCACAGTGTGCTTAGCTCACGCTATGCTCAACCATGCCGTCGCGTGTCTCTCCGGAGTTAGCTGCCACTGAGGTCCTTGATGCCGCGGGGGCGGCGGTGCGGCTCGACTCCGTCTGGCATGCACGGCCTGCGCTGCTGATCTTCCTGCGGCACTTTGGTTGAATGTTGTGCCGCCAGCAGGTGGCGCAGTTGCGCCCCTTCGTGATCACCATCCGCGAGCTGGATACCAACCTGGTTTTGATCGGCAACGGCACACCGCAACAGTTGGCCGGATTCCGCCGCTTCGTGCCACCTGAAACATTGGTTTACACCGACCCCAGCTTGCGCAGTTTTGCGGCGCTCGGCTTGGGACGCGGCTTGTTCCACTGGCGAACGATCCTGCACGCGATTCGAGCCTGGCGACAGGGGTTTCGGCAAGGCACGACGCAGGGCGATCCCTGGCAGTTGGGGGGGGCGGCGCTGGTCCTGCCGGATGGGACGCTCTCCTACAGCTACATCAGCCGCGAAGCGGGAGACCATCCGCGCCCCGAGGATCTCGTAGCAGCCGTGCGCGCCACGCGAGCGGAGTGAAGGCGGTGGACGGTTGGGAAGGGGCACCGGCCTCAACAACGTTCCCCGTTCCGATCCGGCTAGAGGGTTAAACTGCGCGTCCCAACTTTCGGAACAGTTCTGCGGAGGGCGGATGCGACGCGAGTTCATCGAGAAAGGGTCCCAGGGCGATTTCGAGACCAACGCCGTTGAAACCAGCCTCCATGAAGCTCAGCACGCCGGCATGGGCTCCCTCCCAGTTCTTTTGCCCCAGGTGAATCGCGATTAGGGAATAAGGGCTGATGTACTCACCGAATTGCTGGCGCTGGAGCAGCTCGGCCAGTATCGCGAGCGCTTTTTCCTGCTGACCTGCGAAACCGTAAGTCATGGCGAGTTGGGAGACGAATATGACGGCGTGCCGGGTGAGCGCGACCAGCTTTTCGCCTACTTGGATTGCCTCATCCCACCGGCCCAAGGCACATATGGCCATCTGCTGGGGCCACAAACCCAGCATGAAATTCGGTTGGAGTTCCAGCGCCCGTTGGGCGTTTTGGATGGCCGCCTCGTACCTGCGGGAAACGACCAAAGCCAGGGCGGACAAGCCATAGATGAACGGTGACAGGGGATCGAGTTCGACGGCTTTGGCGATACAGACCTCCGCCTCGCCGACGCGGTGCCGGGTGGCAAGGAACAGGCCGAGGTAGGCGTGGGCGACGGAGGAGCGAGGTTGGATCTCAAGCGCCATCTTGAAGTGGCGTTCCGCATCTTCGAAAGTCGGCGAAAAAAACTGGGTCACCAACGCCATCGAAAAATGGGACTCGGCCAGCATCGGGGCCAGTTCGAGGGCCCGCTTCACGGCTGTCTCGGCGCGCAGTTTCCCCTCGGCCGGAGGCATGTAGCCATAAATGGCCAAAATCGAGTACGAGTCCCCCACACCGGCATGGGCCAGTGCATAGTCGGGATCCAGATCGATCGCGGCGCGGAAACACTCCAGTCCGGCGCGCAGGTTGCTCTCCGTGCGCTGATCCCACAAGCGTCTCCCTTTCAGGTACAACTCGTAGGCTTGCAGATTCTCGGAATGCCGGCGGGGGAGAGCGGCCTGTTGGCCGGCCAAGGTCGGCTCCAAGGTCTTGATAATCGCCGCCGTGATCTCATCCTGGATTTCGAAGATGTCGGTGACCTCGCGATCGTAACGCTCGGACCAGAGGTGGTACCCATCCGCAACGGTGACCAGTTGCGCGGAGATACGCAGGCGCTTTCCGGCACGTCGAACACTGCCTTCCAGCACCGCCTCAACATTCAATTGGCGGCCAATCTCGCGAATGTCGACATCGCCGCCGCGAAAACGAAAAGCGGAGGTTCGGGATGCGACCTGCAGCCCTTGCAGCCGGGCCAGGGCGCCGATCAGATCTTCAGAAAGACCGTCACTGAAGTACTGGTTGTCGGGATCGGCGCTTAAGTTGGCGAACGGCAGCACGGCAATGGAGGGGATCTTCTGCCCCGCCCGCACCTTGCCGCTCGATGCTGATTGCAGGGTGCGACGAAGGTCCTGGAGGGCCTCGATCAACTCGCGCGCTGTCTGGTACCGATCCTTCGGATGCTTCGCCATGAGCCGGGTCAGCAGACTGCCGAGCGCCGGTGGGAGTCCTGGATTCGTCTCCGCGAGGGGCGCGGGAAACCGGTTCAGAATCGAATCAAAAATGACCGCGGTGGTCGAGCCCACAAACGGGCGCTGCCCGGTGGCCATCTCGTAGGCCACCACCCCGAGCGAAAAGAGGTCGCTGCGCTCATCGAGGTTCTCGCCGCGCGCCTGTTCCGGCGACATGTAGGCGACGGTTCCCACGGCCGAGCCCGGGCTGGTTAACTGCTCCTCCATTCCCAGTGTTGGTGATTCTCCCGGGGCATTGTCCGCCGGTGGCGCACAGCTTTTCGCCAGTCCGAAATCGAGCAGCTTCGCATGCCCGTCTCCCGTGAGGAAAATGTTGGCTGGCTTCAGGTCGCGGTGGATGACGCCGCTGCGGTGGGCTTTCTCCAAACCCTCGCTGATCTCGATCCCGATCTTGAGCAGGTATTCCACGGGCAGGGGACCGTTCTGTAAACGCTCCGCCAGCGTCTGCCCCTCCAGATACTCCATCACCAGGAAATCGGTGCCGCCCTGCGCACCGATATCGTAGAGCTGGCAAATATGGGGATGGTTGAGCGAGGAGATGGTGCGCGCTTCGCGGTCAAAGCGCTGCCTGGCCTCGGGGTTCGAGGACAAGTGAGCGGGCAGTATCTTGATCGCGACGGTACGGTCCAGTCGCGTGTCGCGCGCACGGTAGACCTCACCCATCCCGCCCGCGCCCAACGCCGCGATGACCTGATATGGCCCGAGTTGGGTACCTGGAGTCAGAGGCATGGAGGGAACCGAATACTGCGCAACCCATCAACAGCAAGGGGCAGCAAAAAGCGAATTGAACAATACCACTGCTTGCGCGTAACGCAGCAGTCAGGCCGTTCCCGTTCGGCCATGTCAGCCAACACCATTCACCGGTGATTGGGCATCGTCGCGCCGACAAGCGGAAGGGCTGACGTGATCCTTCCACGCTTCTCGCCCTGTTCCCCACTCCTCAAACCCCGCGCTACCACCCTGCATCTAACCGCGCATCATGTCACGTCGCTCTGAACGCTACGCACGCGCCTACGCCGCATCCCATCCCCAAACCCCGGTAGTTCACCGGACCAGCGCCTCGGCCGCGCCATGGCTGGCGCTGGGAAGCGCGGCCGTCGCCGGAAGTCTACTGCTGCACCGTCCCCTCGCACGGTGGGGCGCGGCGGTGGGACTGTTGGCCGGTTACGTCATGGTGCGCAAGGTGGCCAGCAAGCCGCAGGCTCGGACGACGGAACTGAAGGCCGCGTAAACGGGAAGGGTTGTCGGTTTTCGGTTGTCGGTTACGCGACTGCTGGACCGAGACAAACGTTGCCGGAGCCGAGAACCGACAACCATCAAACCGTTCTACAATCGGCGGTGATGCGACTTGTGCAACGGCTTGGGTTGGGGGCGCTGCTCGCCCTATTGGCTGCGCCGCTCGCGGCGCAGCGAGCGCAATGGCTCACTTTCGGGCACGACCCGCAGCGCAGCGGCTGGACGCGCGAGGAGACTGCTTTCACCCCGCAATCGGTCCCCCGCCTGACGCTCCTCTGGAAGGCGCAGCTCGCCAACCAGCCGCGATCGCTCAACGGGCTGACCGCCCCCTTGATTGCCAACGTGGCGACGCCGCACGGAAGAGAGGCCATGGTCTTCGTCGCGGGTAGCTCCGACCACCTCTTTGCGCTCGCTGCGGCCACGGGAAAGACGGTCTGGCAGGATGATTTCGTCGCCACCCAAAAGGCGCCCGATGCCGGCATGTGGCTGTGTCCGAACGCCCTGAACGACACGCCGGTGATTGACGCGGCGCGCCAGCGTCTGTTCATCATCGCCGCTGACGGGCGTCTGCATACCGTCGCGCTCGCCGACGGGACGGAGATTGGCAAGCCATTCCGCTTCGTGCCGGCGTACTCCAAGATGTGGAGCCTGAATTACGTGGATGGCACGCTCTACACCAGCATCTCGCAGGGCTGCGCCGGTGCGGTGTCGGGCGTGGCGGCGGTTGATCCGGATGCTCCCGGGCATCCGGTGACGACCTTCTGGAGCGCTCCGAACGGGGCGGGCGTCTGGGGACGGGGCGGCCCGAGCGCCGACTTCAAGGGCGACATCCTGGCCGCCACCGGCGATGCCGGGTTAGACCCGCAGGGCGGCGTCCTGGGCGACTCCGTCCTCCGCTTGCAGGCTAAGACACTGAATCGGCTGGACTTCTACACCCCCCCGAACTGGGCGTATCTCAACAAGCTCGACTTGGACCTCGCCACCTCAACCCCAGTCGTATTCCGCTGGCGGGACCGCGTGCTGACTGCGGGGGGCGGGAAAGAGGGCGTGGCTTACCTGCTCGACACCGCGAACCTCGGCAGCAACGACCACCATCGTGCGGCGGATGTGACGCCGCGGCTGGCCAACGCATCTCAGACCTTTGAGAAGTTCGGTATCTGGGGCACGATGAGCAGTTGGCAGGAACCCGACGGCACGGTCTGGCTGGTGATCCCGACATGGGGACCCCCGGCGCCCACCGCGCCCGCCTTCCCCGTGCGCAACGGCGCGGCGCCGGATGGCAGTTTGATGGCGTTCCGCGTCACCGCCGACGCCGCCGGACAGCCGCGCCTCACCCCGGCATGGATCTCGTCCGACATCGCCGTGCCCGAGCCGGCCGCGATTGCCGGCGGCGTGGTCTTCGTACTGGCCAACGGCGAAAACACGCAACAGGTTTACAACGGCGACATCCACAAGCTGGTGGGTGATCGCGGAACGCTGCCGCAGCAACAGGCGAAGTTGTTTGCACTGGATGCACATGACGGTCGCGCGCTCTGGGACAGCGGCACCACCATCCAGGACTGGACACACTTCTCCGGCCTGGCGATCGGCGCCGATGAGGTGGTGATGGTCACCCATTCCGGCCAGGTGTACGCCTTTGGGTTGGGTGGCGCCCCGCAACCATGAGCGAGACGCCCTCGGTGCCACCGCTGCCGCTGCTCACCGAACCGGGAGCGACGCGGCCAAGCTTTCTCGACCCCACCACCTTCCGGGTTCTGTTAACCGCACTGACGTTCGTACTCGCGGTAGGGTTCATCTACATGGCGCGCCGCACGCTGGTGGCGTTTCTGTTCGCCATCCTGTTCGCGTACCTGCTGGAACCGCTAATGCAGCAGCTGCAGCGGGCGCTGCGACTGACCCGGGCCCGCGCCATCGGGCTGATCTACCTGTTTCTGCTGCTCGCCTGCGGTCTCTCGGGGCGCGCTTGCGGCCCGGTCATCCTGCGCGAGGGCCAGAACCTAGCCAAGACCGCCCCGGCACTGAGCGCCAAGGTCTCATCGGGCAGCATCGCGCAGGAGATCGGACAGAAGCGCGGCTGGAGCTGGCAGACGCAGGATAGGTTGCGGCACCTGTTGCAGAGTCATGCCACAGAATTCCAGTCGCTGGAACTGCAGTTCGCCTCCTATGCCGCGCAGATCGCCAGCCACATCTGGTGGTTCATCCTGATCCCCATCCTGGCGATCTTCTTTCTGCTGCATGGCGAGAACTACGGGCGCGAAATCGTGGGCATGGTCAAGGATCGCCGGCAGCGCGCCATCCTCGACGATCTACTAGGCGACATCCACCAGATCCTCGCCTCCTATATCCGCAGTCAACTGCTGCTCACCGTGCTGGCCACCCTGGTCTACAACGGCGGGCTGTGGGCGATGCAGATGCCCTACGCGTTTGCGCTGGGCAGTCTGGCCGGAGTGCTGGAGTTCATTCCTGTCATCGGTCCGCTGGTCGGGAATGCACTGATCATCGGGACCGCCATTTTGATCGACTACCCGCACATTCTCGGTCTGCTGGCGTTCCTGGGCAGCTGGCGCCTGGTGCAGGACTACGTCGTGGCGCCGCGCATCATGGGCAAGGGCGTGGCCCTGCCGCCGCTGGCCATCATCTTCGGTGCCTTGGTGGGGGCGGAGATGGCCGGGGTCATCGGCGTCTATCTCTCCATTCCGGTGATGGCGACGCTGCGGGTGGTCGTGCTGCGCTGGTATTCGTACCGGCGTGCCGTCGAGCAGTCGCACGCCGAGGCGGGGAACGCGAAGTAAGGCGAAGGCCGAAGGGCGCGGAGATGGAACGACTTGGGCCGCTGTTCGCGCCTTCGCCATTTCTTCGCCTAGCCGGGTCTCATGCAGTTTTCAATCACGGGGAGCCAACTTGGCGAGTGCCGCGGTCGGTGAAGAGATCGCTGAACTCAGCCTTTATTTCTGCAGGAAGTGCAGCGACGGCGGCTTGATAATAGCGTTCAATCTGCGCCTTGTTGGCACTGTCAAGAGACTCGTAGAGATCTACAGCGCTGACGGAAAACGTGTCGCCACGTCGGTAGCCACCACCGAAATGGCTGGATAGTTCCGGTAAAACTCTGCCAAAGTCAATGATCTTGGTTTTTCTCAACTTCAGATCTCTCAGGGAATGGCGCACCGCACGAGGACCAAAGAAGTCATCGATTGCTGTCCTGAGGCCCTTGAACTCACGTGGCTCCTTCAGCAGGAAGGACATCGTTGCTTCTCCAAGCTGAAGACGCGTTTGAGTCAAGGGATCCCAAAAACCAATACCTCCTTTGGAGAGCTGCAGTTCCAAATAATCTTTCACCGCAACTGCGACGAGAGCATCGGTAGCTGTGGCGTGAATCCGTTCCTCAAGGCGCCTGATGGCCGAGGGCGCAATCTCAACCTCAACTTCGTGTATCAAACTGGCTGACTTGAGTTTGGCGCGAAACCGACGTCCGGTTCCGATTGCGTCCGCCAGCGTTCGAGGAGCGGTCTCATCCGCAATGACATCGACGATACTCCACCGCGCTCGAACGGTAGCGTCAAAACTAATTCCTAGCTTCTGGAGTCGGCTGCGGATTCCATCAATTACCGCGCGAGCGTCTTGGAGTTTCGATGCATCTTCCAATACGATCTCTGCCCAGACCCCCTCCGGCAACTCCAGAAGCTGGTCGACAACCGACTCCAGACCCACTTCATGGAGATCGTGTTTCAGAACACTGCTAAGTTCCAGATTGTTCATGATTCACCCCGGGTCTGCTCGGCTATCGCCTCAATCTCAGCCAAGTACAAGTATTCAACGACTTCGAGGCTCATCGCCCGTACCGCTTCCGCCGCAATCTCGAGATCTTGAGGTTCCCAATGGGCCGGTACATAGTCGGCCCTTTCACGGAGAACATAGAAGCGACGCAATTTCTGCTTTGAGGCTGCTCCACGATGATACCCAATGGTGCGCTGCAAATTCCCGTGTTTTGTGCGCTCGTCATCTCGTACCTCCTTCAAGGCGAGCCAAGCATTACAGGCATGAAACAGCGCGTAGTATGAGCGCGAGACGGCATTGCGAAGCTGAAATTCTCCGTGCATAGAGTCGAGCGTGGTCCGCAGAAATCCATTTGCCGCGTTAATGCGTTGCGCGATCTCGGGATCTGGCATGCCTGTAGCCATCGTAAACCGAGTTTAAGGCAAGTGCTCGTTGTCAGATCAAGGCATCTACCAAACCGGCTCTCGTATGAGGCGCGATCGTAGGGAGCTAGGACCGGAGACTCCCCGCGACAGTCCTACGGGTGGTCCGATGTCGCCCGGCCGGATGGCACAGAGTTTGCGTATCGCCCAGTGTCCAAGCAAGCTGGACCGCGACCATCGGGAGGGCAACCGGGACCCCAGCACCTTAACTTCGGGCTCTGCGGTGGGCAACTGGGGCAGTAAGCCCTAGCGGGGTCGACGTGCCAGGGCACAGAGGCCCAGGCGCCGCCGCGTTACACTGACTCTGCGGCACTTCATGGTTTCCTTGAGTCTTTTTTGGTCGCGCATGGCGCTGACCCTGTACCTCTGTGGCGGCGTGACGGCGCTGCTGGTGGCGCTGGCTGGACGGCGGGCGACGGTGGTGGCTGCGGCGGGGCGCTGGCCGCGGGCCTGCGTGCGCCTCGGACTGGTGTTTCACTTCGTCAGCCTGGTCGAATCCGGCATCGCGGCGCATCACTTCCCGGCGACGCAGTACAGCGAGGCGGCGAGCCTGCTGGCCTTTCTCATCGTCGGCGCGCTGGTCCTGATGACGCCTCCGCAAGCGCCACAGGCGCTGACGGCGGCGGTGATGCCGATTCCCTTCCTGCTCCTGTTGACCGCCATCTACGGTGCTCGTGGCGTCAGTCATGAGGGCCTGCTGCCGGTAGCTCCAGGGCTGCGGGCGGCGTGGGTGGGGGTGCATGTCTCGTTGATCCTGCTCGGCGACGCGGCGCTGGTGATTGCGGTGGGCGCCGGCATTCTCTACCTGATCGCGGAACACGCCCTGAAGAGCCGGCCGCCGCGCCCCATGGCGCGGCGACTGCCGCCTCTCGAAACTCTCGACCTGGTCGCGTACCGCAGCCTGCTGTTTGGCTTCCCTCTGCTCACGCTGGGCTTGCTGATCGGCCTCTACGGCGCGGCGGCGGTGTGGGGCCGGGTGGGCTGGACCGACCCCAAGATCGAGTTGGCGCTGCTGACTTGGGGCATTTACCTCATCCTGTTGCTCTCGCGCTGGTCGGTGGGCTGGCGTGGACGGCGGGCGGCTTACTTCACGCTCCTTTGTTTTGCCGTGGCGGTGATGGGCTGGGCCTCGAGCACGCTCAGCAATCTGCACCGCTACCTCGCACGATGAAACTCCTGCTACTTGGCGTCAGCCACCATAGCGCGCCCCTCGAAGTACGCGAGCAACTCGCGGTCCCGGAGACCGAACTGGGCGAGGCTGTGCAGCGGCTGCTGGAGGCGCCGGGAGTGCGCGAGGGCCTGATCCTTTCAACCTGCAACCGGGTCGAGATCCTCGTCAACTGCGACGCCACCGACACGGCCGAGGTGGACGCCCCGATTTTCTTGCAGAGCATTTACGGACGCGACAGTGCCGCGCTGCGCCCCTACCTCTACCTGCAGCAGGAGCGCCATGCCGTGCGTCATGTGTTTCGCGTCGCCTGCAGCCTCGATTCCCTGCTGGTCGGCGAGCCGCAGATTCTCGGACAGCTCAAGCAGGCCTACAGCGCGGCGCGCGCGGCGGGTGGCATAGGCAGCGGCCTCGAGGCGCTGCTGACGCGGGCTTTCAGCGTGGCCAAGCGCGTGCGGACCGACACCGAGCTGGGGCGCAACCCGGTCTCCATCAGCCACGCGGCGGTGGACCTCGCACGGCAGATCTTCGGCACGCTCGCCGGCAAGACCGTGTTGCTGCTGGGCGCGGGCAAGATGGGCGAGTTGGCGGCGCGCTACCTGGTCGCGCAGGGAGCCGGACGCGTACTAGTGGCCAACCGCACGCTGGCGCGCGCCCAGGCGCTGGCCACGAAGCTGGGTGGCGAGGCTTTCGGCCTCGACCAGTTGCCCGAGATCGGCCACCGCGCCGACGTCATCATCGGTTGCACCGGCGCCGCCACGCCCGTTCTGCGCCGCGAGCAGGTGGCGCAGTTTCTAACGCGCCGTAAATACCGGCCCGTGCTCCTGCTCGATATCGCCGTGCCGCGCGACATCGAACCGGAAACGCGCACGCTGGACAACGCCTTCCTCTACAACGTGGACGATCTGCAGGCGGTGGTGGACGCCAACCTCGCCGACCGGCATCGCGAGGCGGGCCGCGCCGAGGCGATCGTCGAGGCCGAAGTGGACGCCTTCCTGCAGCGCATCCAGAGCCTCGACGTTGTACCCACCATCCGCAAACTCCAGGAACGCGCCGAGGAGTTGCGCCTGCAGGAGTTGGCACGCCTGCGCAGCCGTCTGGGCACGCTGACCCCGGAACAAGACCAGGCGGTTGATGCTCTCACCCGCGGCCTCATGCAGAAATGGCTGCACCGCCCCCTGGTGGCGCTCAAGGATCTGGCCGGAGACCCGAGCGGACTGCCGCTGCTCGACGTCGCCGAACGACTCTTCGGCCTGACCGCGTCGCCCCAGCCGGAGCCTTCGGTCACCACGCCGGTCACCACAAAGGAGCCGAAGTGAACCCATTACGCATCGGCTCGCGCGGCTCGCAACTGGCACTCTGGCAGGCTCGTCACGTGCAGCAGCGCCTGGCTGAACTGGGTGCCACATCCGAGATCCGGGTGATACAAACCAGCGGCGACCGCATCACCCACGCGTCGCTCGCGGACTTCGGTGGCAAGGGTCTTTTCATTAAAGAGATCGAGGAGGCGCTACTTGCTGGTGCGATTGATTGCGCAGTGCACAGCCTGAAGGACGTTCCCAGCTCCCTGCCCGCCGGGCTGGGCCTGACGGCGATTCTCACACGCGAGGACCCTCGCGACGCGCTGGTCGCGGCGCCGGGCGTCACCTTCGACAACCTGCCCCCGGGAGCGCGCTTGGGGACAAGCAGCTTGCGGCGCCAGGCCCAGGTACTTGCGCGACGCCCGGACCTCGCCGTCCTGCCGCTACGCGGCAACGTGGACACCCGGTTGCGCAAATGGGAAGCTGGCGAGTTCACCGCCATCCTTCTGGCCACCGCCGGACTCAACCGCCTGCAACGCACCGCATCAGTAACGCAGTTGCTCGAACCCGAACACCTCTGCCCGGCGGTGGGACAGGGCGCGCTGGCGCTCGAAGCGCGCCTGCACGATGCCGCGACTTGCGACCGTCTCGCTGCCCTGGAACACCCTCCCACTCGCCTCGCGATCGAGGCCGAGCGCGCCACCGTACGCCGGCTCGACGTCGGCTGCCATGCCCCGGTGGGAGTGCTCGGGCGGATACGCGACGCCACGCTGAGCCTGATCGCGGTCGTGGCCATGCCGGACGGCAGCCGCATCGTACGCGCTGCCTTGGAGTTCCCCACGGTCCGCACGATTTCCGATGCCCAGGCTGCGGGCGCCGCCCTCGCCGTCTTGCTCGAGGAGCGCGGTGCTCGCGAGATCCTGCAGGCCATCTACCACCCGATTCAGTCGCCAAAATGAAACGGCCCCGGTTAAGACCGGGGCCGTTGGCGGTGAACTGGAGGAATTGGCCGAGGCGCTCGCCTGCGGTCAACTGCGACAGGAGCAGCGACTCCCGCCGTGAACGGGCAAAGGCGAACGCCTAAGCCCCAGCCACCTCACTAGTCCATCGTTGATAATTGCCTTCTTGCACTGGACCACCTCCTTCCTAGTGTCGAGGCCAGACTAGCACCACCTGAGCCGGCGGCGTCAAGAGGCGGCTGGCGCAAGCTACCCAGGCGCGCCCATCGGTGGCTGCCAAAAAAAAATCGAATTTATTCTGCAACTTTCTCCCGCGAGGCGGGTTCGACCGATTACATCCGTTCGCGCACAGGGACAACGCGGCCTACCCAGGCCGCGTTGTCCTATTGGGGGGGCACTGAAGCGCCACTCGCGGATTGCCATGTGCCGCGGCCCCATGGTAATTTTGGGAGTCCCTTTTCGAGCGGGAGTAGCTCAGTGGTAGAGCACTTCCTTGCCAAGGAAGATGTCGCGGGTTCGACCCCCGTCTCCCGCTCCATTCGTCCCGCCGCTGGCCGTCTCCCCGGTTAATTTGTGAGGTTCCGTACAACTTGCAACTTCCGCTCGTCGGCCTCCTCTATCAGCGGCTGCATTGCGGTCACCCCCGAACTGTCAACCTTGAACGCTGTTCAAGAAATTGCGCAACAGGTCCTTGCCCACCGTGGTGAGGATGCTTTCCGGGTGAAACTGCACGCCCTCGACGGCGCAACCGCGGTGGCGGACAGCCATGATGACGCCGTCCGAGGTGCGGGCGCTGACCTCGAGGCACTCCGGCAGCGAATTCGGCTCGATCACCAGCGAATGGTAGCGCGTGGCTTCGAAGGGCTGCGGCAAGCCCTGAAACAGCGTCCGTCCATCATGGTGAATGAGGCTCACCTTGCCATGCATGAGGACCGGCGCGCGCACGATGCGGCCGCCAAACGCCTGGCCGATGCTCTGGTGTCCCAGACAGACGCCGAGGATGGGAATTTTCCCGGCAAAATGGCGGACCAAGGGCACGCTCAGTCCGGCTTCGGTCGGCGTGCAGGGGCCGGGGGAGATCACGATCGCCTCGGGCGCCAGTCTCTCGATTTCCGCCAGCGTGGTCTGGTCATTGCGCCGCACCTCGACCTCGTACCCCAATTCGCCGATGTACTGCGCCAAGTTGTAGGTAAACGAGTCGTAGTTGTCGAGAAGGAAGACCATGGGGGCTACAGTCCGGCGCGGGCGAGTTCGATGGCGCGCAGCACGGCGCCCGCCTTGTTGACACACTCCTCGTGTTCACGCTGCGGCACAGAGTCGGCGACGATGCCTGCGCCCACCTGCAGGTGGGCCACACCGCGCCGCATGACCAGGGTGCGGATCGCGATGCACGCATTCAGGTTACCCGCGAAATCCAAGTACATCACGGAACCGGAGTAGACGCCGCGGCGCGTGGGCTCCAGCTCCTCGATGATCTCCAGGGCGCGCACCTTGGGCGCGCCGGACATGGTGCCGGCCGGAAAGCAACTCATCAGCGCGTCGAACATGTCGTACTCGGCGCGCAGGCGGCCGCGCACGGCGCTGACCAGGTGCTGCACGTGGGAGTATTTTTCGACGAACATCAGGCGGGGCACCGAGACCGAGCCCACCTCGGACACCCGTCCGACATCGTTGCGGCCGAGGTCGACCAGCATGATGTGTTCGGCGCGTTCCTTGGCGTCGGCCGCCAGTTCCTCGGCGAGGCGGAGGTCCTGGGCGTCATCGGCGCCGCGTGGACGCGTGCCGGCGATGGGGCGGTACTGGATGTCGCGGCCGTTCACCTGCACCAGCATCTCGGGCGACGCGCCCAGCACGTGCAACTCGCCGGTGCGCAGGAAAAACATGTAGGGGGAGGGATTGACGGTACGCAGGGCGCGGTAAACCTGGAAGGGCGGCACGCGCGTGGGAATGTCCCAGCGCTGCGAGATGACCACCTGAAACACGTCGCCAGCCGCGATGTAGCGCTTGGCCTGCTGCACCTTGCCGCGGTAGGCGGCCGGGCTGAGGTTGGGCTTGAGCCGCAGTCCTCCGGTTTCGACGCAGCGTGGCGGCAGTATCGGAGGACGGCGCAGGCGGCGTTCCATGCCGTCCATGTCGGCCACGGCGCGGGCGTACTCGCGCGTCAGCTGGGCCGCGCGCCCGGCGCGTGGCACGGCACTGTCGACGCGCACGCAGGCGATCAGCACGATCTGGCGCCGCACGTGGTCGAAGGCGACTTGGCGCGAGAAGAACATGAGCACGGCATCGTCCACGCCGAGGTCATCGCTGGCAAGATCGGGAAGCCGCTCCATGGTGCGCACCATGTCGTAGCCGAAGAAGCCGACGCCTCCGGCGATGAAGCCCGGGCCGCCGGCGACCGGGGCGATGCGATTGCGGCTGACCTCCTCGCGGGCCATTTCGATGACGGTTTTTGTGCTCGCGCTCCAGCGCCCAGCGCGACGCGTCTCCACCTTGCCGTGCTGCTGCCGGATGATGAGATCGGGATCGGCGCCGAGGTAGGAGTACCGCCCCAAGTTCTCGCCGCCTTCCACGCTTTCCAGAAGGTAGGAGTAGGGCTGCCGGGCGGTACCGGCGATCTTCAAGTAGGCCGAGACCGGCGTTTCGAGGTCCGCCAGCAACGTCCGAGTGAGCGGAATCAGTGTGTAGTCACGCGCCAGGCGGCGCACGTCCGCGAGGGAGTGGCTACAGGGACGCGTGGAGGGGCGGGGCGGCATGGGGGAACGCTCATTGTACCCGGTGACGCTGGCACGGCGGCCGATCGGGGGCTGCGCCCCCGGCGCACCCGTTGGTCGCTGCCCCCCGTGTCCAGGCTCTTGCCGAAACGCGACCACGCGCCTGATCAAATCACGCGGCCGGACCGTCCGCAGGAATGACGCAGTCTTTTACTCGCTAAGTTACCCGCGATCTCGACTCCGCAGGAGCCGGCGCGCCGAGGCGGAGCGGACAAATGGCACTCCTTGCCCCTGTGGGGCCGCAAACCGCATGCGGCCGCGCGCTACTGCACCGTCAGCGTGACCGCCACGCTGTGCGTGGGCAGGCCGGCTCCGGTGGCGTTGACGGTGATGGTGTAGTTGCCCGCGGGCGTGCCCGGAATGATGTGTGGAGCGGGCGCGGCGATGCCACCTCCGCCACATGCCTGCAGCAACAACGCTGCGCCCGCCAGAAGCAGAACACGCCGCGGCGCTCTGCTCATTGCGCAGGCCATCAGGAGTACCGCCCACCAGGCGGCGAGATTGGACCACGGCCCCGATGGCCTGCTCGAAGCAGCCAGCGTCCCCGTGCTGCTGGCCATCGTGGAGACCGTAAGCGTGCTGGACAACGGATTGACGCCATCCAGCGTAGGCGCTGCGTTGCTGAACGTGCAGCTCACCGTGGCGGGCAACGCGCCGCAGGCAAGCGCGAGAGCACCGCTCAGGCCACCTGACGACGTCAAGTTCAGCACATAAGCCAGTTTTGAACCCGCGGCTCCTGATTGCGCGGTGGGAGTGGCGGAGAGCGTGTAATCGCGGGCAACAACCGTCACGGTGGCGGACGCGGTGTGCGTGTGCGTACCATCGCTGGCCGTCACGAGAACCAGCGAGTTCCCCACCGGCAGAGCTCCGGCCGCGAGGCTCAGCGTCGCCGTGGCCCCGAGGACCAACCTCGCCGGGGTCGCGGTGCAACCGGTCGCGGGCTGCTGGCAGAGCAGCGTGATCGGCTGCGTGCTGCCGCCAACCGCGGCGGTGGTGATGCTGAACGTCGTGGCGGCCCCTTGATTCAGGGACAGCGTGGCCGGCACCAGCGCAATCGAGAAGTCAGGCAACGGAGTGGCCGTCTCGGCGAAGGTGACCACCGGCAGATGCGCGGCGCTGGCGCTGATGGTAATCGGGCCGGACTGGGCGGGAAGCACGTAGCCATCTCCGGCAACGCCATTGCTGTCGGTCGTGACGGAGGCGGTGTCGAATCGGCCACCGGCTTTGCCGTCGTCGAAGCTCACCGCAACCCCGGCGACGCCGTTGCCGCGCGCATCGGTAACTTCGACGCGTAACGGATCGCTCAGTCGCGTGCCCACCGTCTGCGTTTGATTCGATCCGCCGATTGGCGCCAGTTGGCTGGCCGCTGCCGTCAGCGCAGTGACGGAGAACGTTGCAACGGATGCAGTCGGGTTGGCGGCGACGCTGGCCGTGACGGTTATTGGTCCGGCGTGTTGCGGCAACGTGTAGCTGCTGGCAGCGGTGCCGTCGGGAGCGGTCGTGGTCGTGGCGGAAGAGAACGATCCGTCGGCGCCGCCATCGTGCCACGCCACCGCGACCCCGGACGCGTCGGCGCCGAAGACATTGCCGACGTGAACAACGAGCGGCTGCGGGAGAGGGGTTCCGACCGGCGCGCTCTGTCCGGCGCCATGCAGCGCTTGCGCCAGGGCGGAGGCCGCATTGAGTTGAAACGACCACACGCCCTCGCCGACGCTGCCGGCCAACAAGCGTCGCGATCCGGAGAGGAGTAACAGCGCGGTCGCTGTGGCATGTTGCAGCATGCTTCCCAGCGGCATCCAGTGCCGGCCACTGTCCGGGCTGGCGATGACGCCGGCGTCGCTGGATGCGTAAATGACGGCGGCATCCAGAGGCTCGCCGAGCAGTTGCCGCACGCGCGGCAGCGTCGTTGTACTCGTAGACCAGGACACGCCACCGTCGGACGACGTCCAGATCTGTGCGCCGACGATCCCGTCGAGCGCCACCCAGACCCGTCCCGCCGCGCCCGGCAGGATGGCATCGAGCGCCGCTCCCGGCTTCCACGGTCCGGAGACGTCCCGCCACGACGCGCCCCCGTCGTCGGAGCGAAGCAGTTGTCCCGCGCTGCCGCCTTCCCAGACCACCGCAGCCGATCCCGGCGCGATGGCCAGCGCCGTGATCGTCCCGCTTACCTCCGAACCCGGTTGCGGCGCCCATGTGCGTCCCGCATCCTGACTCCTCCAGATGCGCCAGGTACCGCAGTACAGCACACCGCTCCCATCGGCGGCCAGCGGGACAAGCGTATTGCTGTGGCTTTGGTCGGCGGCAGGCGAGTTCGAACCTGTGACTGTTTGAAAGCTCACGCCGCCGTCATCGGAGCGGCGAATGGCGGCGGCAAAGGGATCGGCGGCGACCACGACGCCGGAGGGCAACGCCAATAATGAGCCGCCGCCGCTGGCGGCGGCAAGCGTCCAGCTCGCGGCATCGTTACCTGGCAGAGCAATTCCCTGCCCGTCGAGTGCGGCAAAGATTGCGGGCTGTGCGCCGGAGGGTGCGGGCACGGCGAGCGCATCCACGGACAGGTTTCCCAGCGTTGCGTTCTGATTCTGGAAGGTCACGCCGTCGAGCGAACGCCAGACGCCGCCATCGCTGCCCAGCCAGAATCCCCCACTGCCGTCCCAAACCAAGGCGTGCTGTCTCGGGCTGACGGCGGTCGAAACGGCCGTCGCGGTGCGGTTCACCCAGGACGCGCCGGCATCCGGCGAGAACCAGAGGTCGGCGCCCCCGAGCCAGAGTTGTCCACGCCGCGTGGGATCAGCGGCCAGCAGACGCCGCCCCGGCGGCCACGCTGCCACACCATCCGCGGCGCTGCCGGTGAGTGATGGAAGCCGCGTCGGCGTCCAAGTCTGGCCGGCGTCGGCGGAGTGCAGGAGCGCGACGGGGGCATCACCGACGCCGACGAACAGCGCGAAGACATCGTCCGGAGCGGCCGCGACAACAACTTCAGTCGCGCCCGCAGCGCCCACCGCCAACTCCGTGAACGTGGCGCCACCGTCCGTGGAGCGCAGGACATGCCCGGAGCGCGTCGCGAGCCACGCTCCACTTACCGTGACGACGCTGTTCACGTTCCCGGTGAGCAGTTGCGTCCACGATGCGCCGCCATCATGCAACGTGTAGAGGCCGGGTGGCGTCGCGGACTGTCCCGGTCCAGTGGCGCAGACGAGCAGCGTGCCGTCGGCGGCGCTCACGATCTGCACGACGTCGAGACCAGGAAAGGCGCGGGGGGACAGCGTCGCGCCCCCGTCGCCGCTTGCCCAGAGGCCGTCGGTTGCGGCACCCTCTGCGCCATCGAGTCCCACCCACAATCGCCCGCCGCTGGTCACGTGCAGCGCCAGCGCGTTGCGGGATCCAAAGCCAGAAGGCAGCGCGCTCCACGAGGCGCCGCTGTCATTCGAGCGCCAGAGGCTGCCGCGACCGCCGGCGTAGAGGACCCCTCCAGGCGCGGCCGCAAGCGTGAAGATGGCGCCCCCACGCGCGCCATGCGGCGTGGTTAGCGGCTGTGGACCAAGGAACTGCCACTCCGCCTGCGCGCGCGCCGCAGGCGCACAGAGCACGAAGATGACGAGCAGTAGAAGCGCGCGAGGCACATCTCCAAGTTAGAAGTTGGAATGAGCCGGGGAAAGCACCCAGAGGGGCGGCGCGCGGTTCAGTTCGGGATTGATGGTTCGTAGTTTTTAGTTCGTGGACTTGGCTATCGGGGTGGCTCGCAGGGTCGGACCGCAATGAACGCCGTTGCGGACCCCGGCTGACGCGGTTCCGCCGCGGCGTCGTAGCTGACCTGTGGCGGGCGCCCCAGACCACACGCGATGCCTCCGCTGGCGCGTGGTAAGGAGACACCCGTGGCGCCCGGCGGAACGCCCGATTACAGGGTTCCGCGTTCCGTGTGCCAATCGGTGTCCATTGCACTCTTCGAGCCCGCTACGAACCCGGGTCCGGCTGTGTCAGAAGCTGCAAAAGCAGAAACAAGCGCTTCAAGCCGAGTTCGCGGCCGCAGGGGTCGAACCATTCCTGCAGGGTGTGCATGCCGCCGCTGCGGCCGCCGCCGCCCAGCGCCACCGCTTCGCGCCCCAACGAGAGCGGAATGTTGGCGTCCGTCGAGGAGCGCTGGATGTGGGAGTGGATGCCGAGCGCCGCATCCACGGCGGCGAGGGCGCGGAACAGGCGCGAGTCGGGCGCCAGCTCGCCGGCCGGACGGTCGCCGATGACTTCGATGCGCGCCTCGACGCGTCCGCTGCGGGCGAGCGCATTTTCCTCTGCCACGCCGGCGGCGCAGATGCGGCGCACACTTTTGACCATTTCCGCCAACTCAAGGTCCTCGGTGGCACGCAGGTCGAGTTTTAGGTTGGCTTCCGCCGCGATGGTGTTGATTGAGGAGCCGCCCTCGATCGCGCCCAGGTTGATGGCGCTGCGTCCGGCGACCGGGACAATCTGCGCCAGCAGCGCGGCAGCGACTCGTGCCAGGGCATGCACCGCGCTCGCGCTGCCGGCATTCGACCAGCTATGGCCGCCCGGGCCGCGGAAGCTGAGCTTGAGGCGCTTGCTGCCCAGCGCCTGTGCGGTGATGTGTTCGGTCCCGGAGCCGTCCACCACGATGGTGCGGCCGATGCGCCCCCGCCACGGACTCTCCCCGAACAAATGCCGCATGCCGCGCAGGTTGCCTTCCCCCTCTTCGCCAACGTTGCCCACAAACAACACGCCGCGCCGCGTGCGGCAGCCGTTGTCGTCGAGCGCGCGCAGCAGGCCGAGCATCGCGGTCAGCCCGGCGCCGTTGTCGGCGATCCCAGGACCGTGGAACAGGCCGTTGGTCAGGGTGGGCTGCAGGACCGTGCGCGGCGGAAATACCGTATCGAGGTGCGCTGTCACCGCGAGCAACGGCTCGTCGGGGTGGGTGCCGGGACGGAGCCCGATCACGTTCCCGACCGCGTCAATCTCGGTCTCGTGCAGACCGAGTGCCTGGAACTGGCGAAGCAGCCACTCCGCCCGCCGGCCCTCGAGCCCGGTCGGCGCGGGGATGCGCGTCAGCTCCAGTTGCTGTTGCCGCAGCCAGGGCTCGAGCGCGACAAACTGCGCCAGTTGGGCAGCCGCCACGGGCGAGTCCAGCCAGGTGTGCAGTTCCTGGATCTCCTCGGCTAGGTGCGGATCAGCGACGGGGGGCACGCTCTCCAGCATATAAGGAAGCGGGGCCTCGCGCTGAGCTATCGCCGGAACGCCGGCGCGTCGGCCCACGCGGGGCTTCGCCCCGGCGCTCCGCCGGTCGCTGCCGTCCCGTAACCGGGTTCTGCTGGATCGTTCCCACTCTCCCCACTCCACGCGCGCCGCTCCACGGCGTGCCTACTCGTAACGCACCGCGACCAGATAGAGCCCGCGGGCGGGAAGCGTCCGGGCGGCGGCGCGGCGGTTCTTGGCGGCCAGAATGGCGGGCAGATCGGCGGCCGTTCGCTTGCCCTGCCCCACCTCCTGCAGCACGCCCATCAAGTTACGCACCATGTGATGCAGAAAGCCGTCCCCTTCGACCTCGTAGATCAGTTCCGGGCCCGCGCGACGCAGCTCAGACCGTATGAGCGTGCGGATGTTGTGGGTGCGGCGGTGCCCGACGGGCAGCAGGTCGCGACGTTCGCGGCGGGCCTGGGCTGCGTCGAGGCTGGCGGCGACCGAGGTGAAGTCGTGCGTTCCGGCAAAGAGCGGCGCGGCCGCGATCATCGCCTCCTCGTCCAGCCGGTAAGGGAAGTGGTAGACGAAGTGACGCAAAAACGGCGGGCACACCGAATCGCGATACATGCGGTAGCGGTACAACTTCGAATGGGCGCGGCGGGCGTAGAAGTCGAGCGGGACGTCCGCCACTTCCTGCACCCGGATGGCCGCCGGCAGGCGCGTGTTGAGCGCGCGCAGCAGGTTTTCCGCCGGCAGCACGTTCTCCAAATGGACGTTGGCGACCTGCGCGAGAGCGTGCGTGCCGGCGTCGGTGCGGCCCGAGCCGTGCACCAGCACCTGTTCGCCCGTCACCTGCAAAAAGGCCGCGGTCAGCAGCCCCTGCACCGTGGGCCGCCCCGGCTGCACCTGCCAGCCGTGGAACTCGGTGCCGTCGTAGCTGAGCGTGAGCTTAAGATTGCGCACAAGAAGCCGACATTTTTGCCATCGTCAAACGTCAGTGTACAAGGCGGACGCCGACGCGTCGGCTGTTCGCTGCCCCCGTGCCGGGGCTCTGGCCGTCACGCGACAGCGTTGGGACGGTCCCAATACCGGCCGCGGCGGAGCCCGCAGGGCGAACCGAACGGATCGCGGCGTGCGAGGAACCCTGCAAGCGTGGCCCGTTTAGCGGTGGTTCCGACTTGCCGTAATTGCCTTGAGGATGGCGCCCCAGGCTACATGCGATGCGCCCGCCGGGGCAGGTTCAGGAGGCGCGGTGCATCACGAGAGTGGAGGGCCCGAATGGGCTTACCGCCGACAGCGTAGCAGCCCGCTTGTTATGATGAAGACCCCGGCGCTGGCGTGCGAAGATGAAACTTCTGGCCGCGAATGCGCGTACAGGGGAGTGAGTTCCGCTGGGGGTGGGGTGGGGTGTACTCTCCCCTCCTTGAACGGGTCGCCGTGCCACCACGAAAGGGTAATGGTTTGAAAGACTTGCGTCGCTTTCTTTTCTCGCGCCAGGTGTTGCTCGGCAGCCTGGTCGGTGTGGGCCTCGTCATGGGCGCGTCAGCCCAGACGCACAGCGTGGATGTCAGCCCCGACGGCATCAATTTCGCCAAGGGACGCGGCTGGAAGACCAGCCTCTTCGGGCAGCGCGAAACCGCCGTCGCGCCCGCCGACCTCGGCAACACCGACCGCATTCACTCCCTGCTCAAGGACGGCAAGCTCTACCTCTCGCTCAACGACGCCATCGCGCTCGCGATCGAGAACAACCTCGACATCGCCATCCAGCGCTATAACCTCTCCATCGCCGACACCGACATCATGCGCGCGCATGCCGGCGGTACGCCGCGCGGCGTTTCGACCGGGGTGGTGAGCGGCACGCCGGGCGGCGGCGGCACCTCGAGCGGGGCGGGCGCCAGCGGCTCCGGAGCGGGCGGCACTTCCTCAGGCAGCGGCGGCGCGGGCGCCGGCTCGGCCGGCCTCGTCACCTCCACCACCGGCGGCGGGCCTGCGGTCGGCAACCTCGATCCCTTCTTCAGCTCCAACCTGCGCATTGACAGCAACACCACGCCCGAGACGACCAGCTTCATCACCGGCACCAACCAACTCATCTCGCACACCGGCACGGCGAACTTCAACTACAACCAGGCGTTTCTCACCGGCACCAGTCTGGTCGTCGGCTTCCAGAACCAGCGGCAGAGCTCCAACAACGGGCGCAGCCAGATCAACCCGTTCCTCAGTTCCGGGCTGCAGGTGCAGTTGACGCAGCACCTGCTGCAGGGCTTCGGCACGGGGGTCAACAACCGCGAGATCCGCATCAGCAAGAACAACCGCGAGATCTCCGACGTCTCCTTCCGCCAGCAGGTCATGGCCACGGTGACGCAGATCGAGAACATCTACTGGGATCTGGTCAACGCCAACGAGACCTTGAAGGTGGCGGAGGATTCGGTCCGCCTCGCCAATAAGACGCTGAGCGACAACCAGCGGCAAGTACAGATCGGCACGCTGGCGCCCATTGAGATCACCCGCGCCCGCTCGGCGGTGGCTACCAACCAGCAGACCCTGATCGTGGCGCAGACCAACCTGCTCTACCAGGGGCTGCTGCTCAAGAACGCCATTACCAAGAACCTCAACGACCCCATCCTGGCGGCGGCCGACGTGGTGCCCACCGACCAGATCCACCTCGCGGACACCGATCCGGTGGAACCGATCCAGGATCTGATCAAGGAAGCGCTGCAGTACCGCCCCGAGCTGGCCATCTCGCGCATTGACATGACCAACCGCCGCATCACGCTGCAAGGGGTGCGCGACGAGCTGAAGCCGACTGTTGACCTGGTCGCCGCCTACTCCGGTTCCGGGCTGGCCGGCACGCCGACCATAGACCCGCGGACCGGACTGCCCTACGATCTGGGCAGCTTTAGCGGCGGCTACGGCCGCAGCCTGCACCACGCGCTGGCGGGCAACTACCCCGACTACGCTGTCGGCATCAACGTGCAGATTCCCATCTTCAACCGCTCCGGGCAGGCGGACGTCATCCGCTCGCAACTCGAACTGCGGCAGGCGCAGTTGCGGCAGCAACAGCAGTCGAACCAGATCGTCATCGAGGTTCGCAACGCGCAGTACACGCTGCAGCAGAACCGGGCCCGCGTGCTGGCGGCGCAGGATGCGGTGACGCTCAGCCGGCAGACGCTCGATGCGGAACAGAAGAAGTTCAACCTCGGCGCCTCCACCGTGACCAACGTCATCACCTCGGAACGCGACCTGACCCAGGCGCAAAGCAACCTGGTCAGCGCCATGACCGACTACCAGAAGTCGCGCACCACCCTCAATCAGCTCACCGGCCGCACCCTCGCGAGCGACCGCGTCTCCATCATTGACGCCGAAAACGGCCACGTTACCACCATGCCGCAGGCGCACTGAACCCCAAGCCGGCGCGGTGCGCGATCTTTAATGGACCAGGCCAGCGCGGCCGGCAAGCCACGCATCCTCTCATGCCCCGTTCCCCGGCCCGGCGCATCGTCTATCGCGGTACGGCGTTTTCCGTGATGGAGGAGTCCGCCTTTGAGCCGGGCCGCCACCGGCCCCTGACGCGCGAGGTGATCGTACACGGCCCGTCCGCCGTCATCCTCGCCTGCAACACAGCCGGTGAGATCCTGCTTGAACGCCAGTACCGGCGCGCGGCGCGCCGCGTGCTCTGGGAACTGCCGGCCGGGGGCGTTGATGCCGGCGAGACACCGCTCGCCACCGCCCGCCGCGAATTACGCGAGGAGACCGGCTACACCGCCACGCGCTGGCGCAAGCTGGTGCGCTTCTTCCCCTCTCCCGGCGTGCTCGACGAAGAAATGCACGTCTTCCTCGCCACCCGACTCAAGGCGGGAACGCCGGCGCTCGAAGCCGACGAGACCATTGCCTGCCACTTCGTCTCCCCCCGCCGTCTGCGCACCATGATCACCTCCGGAGCCATCCGCGATGGCAAGACGCTCGCCGCCTGGGCGGCGTGGCTGGTGCGGGAAGGCGATGAGCGATGAGCGAAGAGTGCTGAGTGATGAGTGGCGAGTGATGAGTGGAGGGTGGAAAGTAATGAGCGAGCGGCGGGGTTGCGGTAGAGGGTTGCGTTGAAGGGTGGCGTCGATTCATCGGCGCAAGAACCTGGGACCGATCACTCGACGCGAAGACATAAGACAAGCGGCCCGAACCAACAGCCAACAACTGACCACGCAATTGCCGGAACCGTTCGGAACCCGCCGGCTAGCGCGCCAGTGACCTACAGCGGCCCCCGCGTGGCTCACGCGCCAACGCCTCGACCCTAAAGAACAACTTCCGCAGCGGGCTCCGACGGTTGCGGCGGCAGCGGCATCTTCCGAATGGCGTTGCCCGCGCGCACGTCCCCGCCATGCAGTTCCTCTTCCGCGTTGTTCTGGCTTTGTCGTTTTTGATCTGCGGCCTTGGTGGCCAGGAGAGCACGCTGTGGAGTCGGCACGATCCGACCTCGCACACCGGCGTGCCGTGGAGCGGCGTGCTCGAAGATGCTTCCGGCGTCGCGGTCTCCGGCGCGATCCTCCATCTCTACACACAGGACCACACCTTGCTAGGGAACGTGACCAGCGCCGGCGATGGCCGGTTCGAGTTCGACAGTGTCCCAAGCGGTCCCTGCATGCTCGAAGTCAATGTGCCCGGACATCAGCAGGTCTCGCTCTCGCTCTTTGTCGACGGCCCGAAGCAGATGCTCGCGTTGCGTCTGCCACCCGAACAGGACCCACCCAAGGCAAGACCAGCGCCTGCCCCTGCAACCGTATCGGTCAGCGAACTCGAAAATGACCGCGATGCCCCACCCAAAGCACGCCACGACTTAAGCAAAGCGGGCGAGGCAATGCGCAAGCACGACTGGGCCAAGGCCGTGCGCATGACGGACGCCGCCATTGAGGCCGGCCCTCGCTGGGCCCGCGCCTACCTGTTGCGCGGCGTCCTCTACCTGCAGAACCGCATGTACCCGCAGGCGGAACGCGACCTGGTCACCGCCACGCGCATCAACCCGCAAGGAGCCCAGGCCTACGCCGTCCTCGGCGCCCTCAGTCTCAACACCCACCAGCCTGCCCAGGCGGAGCTCTACCTCAACCAGGCGTTACGCAACAACGCCGACCTCTGGCAGGGCTACTTCGAGTTGGGGCGGCTTCGCCTGCAACAACAACGCTTCCAGGACGTCGTGCGCCTCGCCTCCCAGGCCCTGCACGCCAACCCGCCCGGCGCCCTCGACTGCTACCTGCTGCGCGCCTCCGGCTACCACGGCCTCAACCAGAACCAGGCCGCCGCCGCGGACCTGAAAACGTTCCTCCAACAGGCCAAGCCGGACGACCCTGGCCGGCCCGTAGCGGAGAAGGCGCTGTTGCAGCTGGCGGAGAAATGACTTTTGGTTGTTGGATGAAAGGGGTGCCGTCCGCCTCATCACTTTCCACTTTCCACTCATCGTTCATCGCTACTCCCTCGCAATTCGAGGCGGAACCGGCACCACGCATCGAGCGTGCCGCGCCCCCAGCGCTGCAGCCGCCACTGCACGCGCGCGTAGCGGTGCTCCGGCGCTGGGCGGAAACGTAGCGACCACTCCCCGGAATAAAAAACCTGCGGCAGAGCGGCAAACGGCTTGCCCCAGGTGGCACCGTCCACAGAGCCCTGCACGGTAACCTCAAGCGCCTGCTGCTCGACGGCTTCCCGCACGCTCAAGGTCAATAGATACTCCGGGGCTGCGATGGCGAGCGGCTCGCTGTGGCCCGAGGCGGTGGTTGCAGCCACGTCCGACACCAGTTCCCATGCGGTGGGGTTCTCAGTCATCCGTGTTTGGGATGCTAGCATCCCGCAAAAGTAGTGGCGCGCGGACCGCGCCTTGCGCACACTGGTGACATGCAGCCCACCACCGCCCTGCTGGGCGTCATCCCCGCCCGTCTCGCCTCGACCCGTTTGCCGCGCAAGGCGCTGGCGGAGATTGCCGGCGTTCCCATGATTGAGCGCGTCTACCGCGGCGCACGCGAGAGCCGGGCGCTCGCGGAGATCATCGTCGCCACCGACGCCGACGAGATCCTCGACTTCTGCCGTCGTCGCTCCATCCCGGCCCGGATGACCGCCACGACACACCTTTCGGGCACCGATCGCGTCTGGGAGGTCGCCATGACGGAGGGCGCCGAGGCGGTGGTCAACATCCAGGGCGACGAGCCCATGGTGCGCGGCGCAATGCTCGACACGCTGGTGGCCGCGCTCTTTGCCCGCGCGGAGTGCGAGATCGCCACGCTCGCCACTCCAATCTACGGCCAGGAAGCGCAGGAGCCCAGCGCCGTCAAGGTGGTCTGCGACGCGCGCGGCCTAGCGCGCTACTTCTCGCGCGCCCCGATCCCATTTCCCCGCGACGGCGCTCCGGGCGCGTACCTCAAGCATCTCGGCTACTACGCCTACTCGCGCGGCGCCCTCGACCAGTTCCATGCCCTCCCGGTCTCCCGCTTGGAAGCCATCGAAAAGCTGGAACAGTTGCGCTTTCTGGAAAACGGCTGGGAGATCACGGTAGCCGAGACCCCGCACGACAGCATCGGCGTGGACACCGCGGAAGACCTGGCCCGCGTAGACGCGGTACTCAGGGCGAGGCGGTAGGCGGTGGACGGTGGACGAACGTCCGCCCATCAGCTTTCCGACCTCCCCTATTCCCTTTCTCCCCTACTCCCGCTTTTCCCCCCTCCCTCGCTTTCGATCCGCTCCACGGCCTGCGCCAGCGTGCCGCGTTCGCCGCGCACGCGGGTGTATTCCACCTGCTGACCGCGGCTCAACGTGCGGAAGCCCGGCATACGAATCTCGCTGTGATGGACGAACACATCGTCCCCGCCCGCCTCCGGCCGGATGAAGCCCCAGCCTTTCTCGGGATTGAAGTTCTTCACCGTACCGCGCTCACGCATCGAGGAGTCCTTTAACGGTTGTCATTTGTCGGTTGTCGGTTGTCGGCCGGAGAGACAACGATTGTGGATTTTGATTGTTGGTTGTTGGCCACGCGCACTATGCGCCGATCGCGGACGCCATTCCGCGCCGCAGAGGTGAACACACCCTATAGCGGTCCAGCACACCCCGCCCGCCTCATCACTCATCACTTCTCGCCGCCCGCCTCATCACTTTCCACTTTTCACTCTCGGCTCACCGCAGCTCGCTCCTCGCTTCCCGCCCCGCCACTGGAAACTCCACCACGACCCCGGCGCGGCACTGGCAGTTCCCGCGGTGCGCCGCCAGCGCGCGGTCGAGCGCCATCGTCTCGCGTAGCGCCGCCACCAGGCCGGCCCTGCCGCCGGGGAAACCGTGCGGGCCGTTGCGCACCTGCCGCAGCAGACCACGCCGACGCGTCTGCAACGCCATCCAGGGAAACTCGCACTTCATTACCTGAAACCTCGTGGCCTAATCACAGCACGCGATTGTCGCGACTTCGTGACGGCTGCCTTGAAGACAGGGAGGAGGGTCGAAGGGGAAGACGGGAGGAAGGGAGAAGGGAGGGGGAG